>Ga0326728_10000056_pt1 | contig 443778 bp, 422 predicted proteins | sample MB3enrmetagenome_FD_207602 | JGI IMG/M metagenome (GOLD analysis project Ga0326728, IMG submission 207602) | Lab enriched peat soil microbial communities from McLean, Ithaca, NY, United States - MB31MN | ecosystem: Environmental > Terrestrial > Soil > Wetlands > Peat | place: USA: New York...
CTCCCAGTCACTGTCACGACCGTACCGATGGGGCCGCTGGTAGGAGCTGCATTGAGGGTCGCGGTGCTTGGCGTCACCGCGAACGTAGTGCTGGACACGGAGGTACCGCTGTAGAAGGCTTCAAGGTAGTAGCTTCCGGCCGAAGCATCTGAAGTGATGGTCACAGTGGTGGAGGACGGGATGGCTCCACCAGCTGTCGCCGTGAAGCTCCCGATGCTATAGTCACACGTTCCAGGAGTTGTGTCAAGGCAGACACCATAGCTCTGACCCGGCACGTAGCCGCTCCCAGTCACTGTCACGACCGTACCGATGGGGCCGCTGGTAGGAGCTGCATTGAGGGTAGCGGGAGTCGGAGTCACCGCGAACGTAGTGCTGGACACGGAAGCACCGTTGTAGAAGGCTTCAAGGTAGTAGCTTCCGGCCGAAGCATCTGAAGTGATGGTCACAGTGGTGGAGGACGGGATGGCTCCACCAGCTGTCGCCGTGAAGCTCCCGATGCTATAGTCACACGTTCCAGGGGTTGTGTCAAGGCAGACACCATAGTACGTACTCGCCACGTAGCCGCTCCCAGTCACTGTCACGACCGTGCCGATGGGGCCGCTGGTCGGAGAGGCCACCAGAGTCGCGGTGCTTGACGTCACCGCGAACGCAGTGTAGGACACGGAGGTACCGCTGTAGAAGGCTTCAAGGTAGTAGCTCCCGGCCGAAACCGCAGGGATGGTCCCAGTGGTGGAGGACGGGATGGCTCCACCAGCCGTCGCCGTGAAGGCCAACCCGAAGTAATAAACGCACGATCCAGGGGTTGTGTCAAGGCAGACATAATAGCTCTGACCCGACACGTAGTTGCTCCCAGTCACTGTCACGACCGTGCCGATGGGGCCGCTGGTAGGAGAGGCCACCAGAGTCGCGGTGCTTGACGTCACCGTGAACGCAGTGCTGGACACGGAAGCACCGTTGTAGAAGGCTTCAAGGTAGTAGCTTCCGGCCGAAGCATCTGAAGTGATGGTCACAGTGGTGGAGGACGGGATGGCTCCACCAGCAGTCGCCGTAAAGGCCCCGATGCTATAGTCGCACGTTCCAGGGGTTGTGTCAAGGCAGACACCATAGTACGTACTCGCCACGTAGCCGCTCCCAGTCACTGTCACGACCGTGCCGATGGGGCCGCTGGTAGGAGCTGCATTGAGGGTAGCGGTGCTTGACGTCACCGCGAACGTAGTGCTGGACACGGAGGTACCGCTGTAGAAGGCTTCAAGGGTGTAGCTTCCGGCCGAAACCGCAGGGATGGTCCCAGTGGTGGAGGACGGGATGGCTCCACCAGCCGTCGCCGTGAAGGCCAACCCGAAGTAATCACCACACGATCCAGGGGTTGTGTCAAGGCAGACATAATAGCTCTGACCCGACACGTAGTTGCTCCCAGTCACTGTCACGACCGTGCCGATGGGGCCGCTCGTAGGAGCGACCACCAGAGTCGGCGTAGCAGCATTGACGGGAGAAACAAAAAATCCAACAAATGAACTCGAAAGCAAAGCACACAGCAACAACAGCGCCACAATTGAGAAACTCTTGATCTTGTCCTCCTTTCTGTATCGCATTAGAGACAACGCCTTCAGGGAGCGCGCGCTTGGCTTGAAGAGTAAAATTCGCACAGATGCCGCACTTGGATGCATGCTTATTAACAGTATGAATTTGAAAGTCATACAAAGAGATGCCAAATTCACCTAAAATTCTCACGTAGATTAGGGTCCAGCGCCGGACGCCGGGAAGACCTCCTTCCGCCCATTTTGGAACGCGACCCCTCTGCCTGGCCTGTACTCGAGGGGAACTCCCATTCTTGCCCCCATAGGGCCGTTTTCTTAACCAAGTCCTGCTAGAGCCCTCGGACAGCCGAAGAGTTTGTGCCAATGCGCTGCAGATGTCCCACAGCAACCTCCTGGGTGCCTGTTTTCAATGCCCCGGGGGGGATTTGAACCCCCGTCGCTACCTCGAGAGGGTAACATGCTTGACCGGGCTACACCACCGGGGCACTGGCGCTCGTCGTTCGAAATACCGAATTAAGCTTTGAAGATTCAGAGAACAACCTGGATTGCAAAAGCCAATCGCTCGTCGACCCTGAAGAAGGATGTGCCTGCCTTGCGCCTATCCATTCTGCCTTAGAACCGACTTCGCAGCTAGCTTGATGTCCGAAGGCTTCACTGTCTTCCGGCCGGCATGAGCGGCCAGTTCCACGGCGGCTTTGGAAATCTGCAGTCCTACGGTCTCCAATTCAGACCTTAGCTCGATTGCCGCGTCGTCCCCCACTCTGTCAGCCCCGGCTTTCTTGATCACCCTGTAGACGGCTGCGAGTCCGAACTCCGAATTGGACATATTTGACTGGAAATAGGGCGGCCTTTAAGAACCTTTTGGGCGATTAGACTTAATTTTCGGCGTTTCTCGGTGATATAAGGTAGGAAAGGGCACCTACCAACCACCGCGTCTGGGTTCGCGTCAGGAGCGCGAGGAGTGGGCTGAAATACTACCGAAGAGAGGCACAGACATGCGTTTTATCGATTCGCATGTTCACCTGTGCGAATACCAAGAGACCATCTCGAGCCTGAACCAGGCGCGTTCATCTGGCACGATGCTTCTCACCTCCGGAATCGACAAGGCGACCTCTCTGGAGTCGATCGACATTGCCAAGAATGGGCGTGACCTAGTGAAGCCCTTCGTTGGTACCCATCCCTCCGAAGCCCGAGAATCAGCCAATTACGATTGGTTTGAGGGTGCACTCCGTGAGGCGACAGGCGCCGGCGAGATCGGCCTGGACCCCAGGTACTCTGAGGTGACAGCTGGTAGCACTCAGAGGGCCGTCTTCGTCAGGCAGCTTGAGGTGGCCGAGAGCCTGGGGAAACCAATTCAAGTGCATTCCCGAGGAGCCGAAAAGCAGTGTTTGGAGATTCTGACGAGCTGCCGCCTAGACCGAGTCCTCATGCACTGGTTCGAAAGCGAAGCTGATCTCAAGGAAGTCGGGGACAAAGGGTACTTCGTCTCCTTCGGACCCGCCCTCGTAAATTCGAAGAAACTCCGGAGGATGGCATCCAGCCTTGGCACCGGGCACATACTTACCGAATCAGATGGCCCAGTCACGTTCAGGCCCCTCGGCGGAGCAGGGGGGCCCTCCCTAATCCCGACAGTGGTCTTCGCGCTCGCCGAGCTCTGGCGGGTCACGTTCCCAGAAGCCGAGGAACGCGTTATGCGCAACGGGCTCAGCTATCTGAAGATGAGCGGGAAGACTTAATCACCCCACAGGTCAGAGGGGGTACAAGTTTGGATAAGACCAGAAGGCTTTCTGAGATGATCCTAGAGAGACACCCGGAGGCCTTCAGCGCAGACTACGAGAAGAACAAGACCGCCCTCAAGGAGCTCGCCCTGATCCCTTCGAAGCAGCTCAGAAACCACATTGCGGGATACATCGCAAAGTCGTTAAAGGAAGACAAGGTCGAGGAAGAAGAAGTAGCAGGCGAGGTCAAGGAGGAATAGGCCTTGGCCCTGGAAGGAAGTGGGGTCAGGGTTGATCTAAGACCGATCTCGTCTATGCTTCCCCATGAGGATACAATCCCCTCGCACGTTGACAGAATCACATCCGAGATCAAACAAGAGGGGATTCAAAGAGACCCAATCATCGTCGATGCCGACACCGGCGCGGTCCTCGACGGCATGCACAGACTGGCTGCATTCGGCAGACTGGGGTTGGAGAACGCCGTCTGCTGCAGTGTGGACTACAGCTCGAAGATGGTGAGCCTTCAAAGGTGGGCACGGGCCTACTCCCACAGCGTGCGCCGAGAGGTGGGTCAGGCGCTGATGGACGCAGGAATCTCGAGGAAGTGCACGATGTCAGAAGCGTTCAATTCCCTCGACGCTCGAAAATGCGGACTTGCCGCGTTGAGCTCACAGGGCGCCTTCCTGCCCGCAGATCGGCTCGACCTGCAGGGTGCCTTTGCAATTGTGCGCGGGCTTGACGCCATCGCGCAGGAATCCGGCTGGAAGAGGACGTTCTTCTCAGAGGACGAAATCGACTCCGCCCTTCAGGACGAGAGAACGGTTGTCGTCCTCATCCAGAAGCTCGGTAAGGACGATGTCATCGCGGCGGCTCGGAGCGGGAGGCTCTTCCCCTGCAAGACCTCGATGCACACCATCGAACCAAGGCCAGTGGCGGTAAATCTGCCCATCGAGAAGCTCAGTTCGATGTCAGGTTCCGAGCTTCGGAAGCAGCTTCAGACTTCAGGAGGGAAGCTTCTTCCCCAGGGCAGCCTCTACCAGGGAAGGAGGTATAAGGAAAGGCTCCTCCTCTTGAATCCCAGTTGATCACCGTAAAGTGCATCGGCCATATCGGAACCAGTGTCGGCGCGAAGGAGGTCGAGTTGCCGGATGAGTCAATCGAAGCCGGGGAGATAGTAGCACGGCTGAGGGCGCTCTCGAAGGAAGCAGACCCAGGGTTCACGAAGTACAACACCCTCGTGATGGTGGAAGATGGCGAGGCATTTGTGCCTGGAGCTTCGAGCAGAGTCGTCAAGAACGGCCAGAAGGTCATCCTGATACCGTTTTCGCACGGAGGCTGACGCCGTGGAACCTCGGGTAGTGTCGGTCGTCATAGGAGGAGATACAGATCCCGACTCCGTGAGGAGAGCTGTCGCGACCAGGGTCCCGGGAGCAATCGTGCAGGCGGTCCGCGCAGACGCAACAACCAACGGATTCTTCGTCCAGATGATAGCGGCTCAGACGCTTCGCGCGAACGGTACGCCGAACTTGTTGGCAAGGAAGCCTGAGGTAGACCTGCTTCTGCGCCTCGCTGGCACGACCCAGATCTCGAGGGCCATCGACCTGATCGGGACCAAGAAGGGGAAGCCGTTCCTCTTGGTGATAGCGGGACCAAGGAAGGAACTCGGCAACCTGAACTGGAAGGAGTTCGGAGGGAGTGAACTTGAAACCCGTGATCTCTCCAGCGAAGAACTTGAGAGGATAGAGACTGCAGCGCTCCTGAACGCTCAGAATCCTTAGGTTGCTCGCTTTAGCTTTGTAATGCTCAGGATCTCGCCTGGTGCAAGCACGGAAATCCCGGTGTACTCGCCGAAGATCTGTATGAAGACGACCTTGTCTGGCGAGTCAAGATTCACCTCCCTGTCGACCGCGTCGGCGATCGCGTCGATGAGCTGCTTGTCAGAATAGGGAGAGTCTCTCGCCTCAATCGTGATCCTGAAGGTTTCTGCAGAGCCGATGTTCGCGGCCAACTCGCTCGTGGCTGCGACTATGTCCTCGATCTTGGTGTCGACGACCCTGTCGACCGGGATTATTCGCATGACGAACCTCACCTTGAACGGTTCCGAGCGGACGAAGTCGCTGATGAACGCAAGTAGGGTCTTCGGGTTCTCGACTTCGACCTCAAGGATCCCGTCATAGGCCGACCTTTCGATGGTCACTTTCCTGATGCCTGAGAGGAGTGCGACCTCCTTGAACTCGGCTGAGGCCCGCGCCTCGAGGCCCTTCGCAGAGGTCACTATCAGGTTCATGGTTCCTTTGTCGCGTCCGTCACCCCGACCGGACCCGCCCTTAAAACTTGGATACTGTCGCCAACCACCCGGACGACGGTCGACTCAGGGCCCTCAAGCCTGCCTCCATCCAGAATCAGATCGACGTCATCACTGAACTGCCTCAGGACCTCGGTAGTAGTCCGAGCAGAGGGCGACCCTGAACGGTTCGCGCTCGTTCCAGTGAGAGAACCCCCACAGGCCTCGATGAGAGCGACGCAAAGAGGGAGGGCCGGAACCCTGACCCCGAGAGTCCCGGTTCCCTGATGAATAGGAAAGGGAAGGCTCCCCTTCAAGGGAGCAACGATCGTCAAGGCCCCGGGCCAGAATTTCCTAGCAAGCCTAAGGGCCTTTCCGTTCATCTCCACCAGCTCCATAGCGACTGCCATCGACGAGCAGAGGACTGGAATAGGTCTCCCCTGCCGTTTCTTCGCCTGAAAGAGCCTGCGAACAGCGCTGTCGCTGGTAGGGTCGCAGCCCAGCCCGTAGACCGTGTCGGAAGGATATACAATCAAGCCGCCCGCCAGGACTACTGATTTTGCAGGTAAAATCGAGCTTCTGTCAAACGCGACGACCTTTGGAGGCAAGTATCAGTGGTCAGATTCACCGAGAGCTTTAATAGGTTACTTGAAATCGCGCTGGCCGCTAATGTCCGAAGAGGACCAGGAACTGGAAGAAGACTTCGACGAGGACTTGGACGAAGACGGATGGGAAGAGGACTCGGACGAGGACGGGTTCTGAGAAGAAACCGGACCCTGTGCTCTAAACGAGGAATCGGACAAGACCTTGAGACGTGACTCCCGCGCACCAGGTGGTGTCGATTTGACAATCATCCTCAATCTGAAGAATTACCCCGAAGTCATGGGGGACGGTTCGCTGAAGATCGCCATGGCTGCTCAGCGGGCCTCCTCGAGGACCGGCGCAGAGATCATAATCGCCCCGCCGGGTCCAATGGTGGCGTTCATCGCGTCCCGGCTGTCAATCCCTGTCTTCAGCCAGACTGTCGGAAGCGAAACTGGTGGCAAGACGACCGGAGCATTCATTCCGGAGGCAGTGAAAGCCGCCGGTGCCAAGGGGACACTTCTAAACCACAGCGAGTCTCCCCGCCCTTTCGCCGAGCTGAAGCGGCTGGTGCCGAGGCTCAGGGAGATCTCTCTCTCCGTGTGCCTGTGCGCGGGCACGACCGCCCAGGCCGTGACCCTAGCGCGATTGGAGCCAGAATACATCGCAGTTGAACCGCCAGAACTGATCGGTTCTGGTGTGGCGGTCTCCAAGGCCAGACCCGAGCTAGTGAGCCGGACTGTTTCGAAGGTGAGGAGCGCCGGATTCAGGGGAAGGATACTGTGCGGGGCCGGGATCATCAGCGGTGAAGACGTGAAGAAGGCGATTGAGCTGGGAGCTGAGGGGGTCCTAGTTTCAAGCAGCGTCGTCAAAGCGAGGGACTGGGAGTCGAAGATAGTGGAGCTTGCCCACTCCCTAGCATAAAGAAGCTCACGAAACTGGCGACGCGGGACCCGCACGTTCGCAGGTTACAGGGTCCAGAACAGCGGCGTGAGGAGCGAACGCACGGCACCCGTGTCGGGCCAGACGTACTCACCTTACAGATTCCCATCGATCATCTCACGAGGAGCGAGGTGAGCAAAGCCTCTCGGCCGAGCCGCAGGTCTTCTTATAAAAGGAGGCTCGATTGGCGGTTAACCATGAGAATCGGGATCCTCAGCGGAGGCGGTGACTGCGGTGGGATAAACGCCCTGATAAGAGCGGCCGTGCGAAGGGCCACGGACAACGGTTACGATGTGGTAGGAATCCGGAGGGGATGGGCAGGTTTACTCGAACCTGACACTGTTAGTCTAACCTATGACAAAGTGGCTGACATTGTCTCAATGGGAGGAACCATAATCCTCACTTCGAGAACCAACCCATACAAGAGGGAAGGGGGTCCGGACATTGTCATCCAGAACATGAAGAAACTCGGATTGGATGCTCTTATTGTGATAGGTGGGGAGGATACACAGGGGGTTGCACACAGGCTTGCGGCCAAGGGTCTCAAGTTCGTCGGCGTCCCGAAGACCATGGACAACGATCTTTCAGAGACCGACTTCACGTTCGGCTTCGACTCTGCCGTGAACGTTGCAGTGGATGCGATCGATAGAATACGAACCACAGGCGAGTCGCACGAACGCGTGATGGTTGTAGAGGTGATGGGCCGCGACTCCGGGTGGGTGGCAACCTACGCTGGGATCGCAAGCGGGGCGCACGTCGTCCTTGTTCCGGAGCAGCCTGTTGATCTTGACGCCGTGTGCAAGACACTGGAGGATCGAAAGAAGGCGGGCCACAGGTTCTCCCTGATTGTCGTCGCTGAAGGCGCGAGGCTGAGTAGCCTCTCCGAGGCGGCAACGTTGAGCCAGAAGCTCGATGAGTTTGGCCATCCGCGCCTTGGCGGGGTTGCCTCGTTCCTTGCCCAGGAGATAGCCAAGAGGACCGGAATTGAGGCCAGGGATGTGGTCCTGGGCCACATCCTCAGAGGAGGCCCACCTTCTGCACTTGACAGGGTCCTCGCCACACGGCTGGGTGTGGCCGCGGTGGACCTCATCAAGGAGGGCAGGTTCGATGCAATGCCAACTCTGAAAGGGAACAGTATAGTCGCCGTTCCCGTCGAGGAGGCAATCAAGCCGAAGACCGTTGACCCGGCCCTCCTCGCCGTCGCCAGGGGATTCTCTCAGTAGCTCGGGGGTTGCGCGACCGAGTCGCTGAGCGTGACTTCGCTGGTCACTCTCACAGTGACGGCGCTGCGCGCGCGTTGCAAGATTGCAGAATCGAGCGTCAAGGATCGAGCAATTCACTCGGTTGGAGTCTGTGAAAAAGAGCTCAGTTCGGTTGTTAGCTCGGGCTGAATCGGTCGGGGTTTCACGCCCTCAACTCGTTCTCCCAAGTGAGAATGCTCGAAATCCGTAAATAGGTTCCCAAAGGGGCGCCACTTTATGAGTCAGGCTAAGCCAAACCCCTTCGAGAATTCACTCGAGCAGCTGCGGATCGCTGCAGAGTATTTAAAGCTCGACGAAGGCATTCATCAAATCCTTGCCCATCCGAAGCGAGAGCTGAAAGTATCGCTCCCGGTCAAGATGGACGATGGAAAGATTAAGGTCTTCACCGGATACAGGGTCCAATACAACGACGCAAGAGGGCCCTTCAAGGGAGGAATCAGGTACCACCCGGGCGTAACGCTGGACGAGGTAAAGGCCCTGGCGGCCTGGATGACCTGGAAGACCAGCGTCGCCGACATTCCCCTGGGAGGAGGTAAGGGAGGCATTGTCTGCGACCCGAAGAGCATGTCCCAGCCTGAATTGGAGCGCATGACGCGCCGCTTCGCCTATGCCATCAGCCCAATCATCGGCCCCTACAAGGACATCCCCGCCCCTGACGTCTACACGAACGGCCAGACCATGGCGTGGATCATGGACACCTTCAGCATAATCCAAGGAGTAGCATCGCCAGCGGTCATCACAGGGAAGCCAATCTCCCTCGGAGGCTCGCTCGGAAGGGACAAGGCGACCGGAAGGGGAGCGGTGTTCTGCACCGTGGAGGCAGCGAAGGTGAAGAAGATCGACCTGAAGAAGGCGACCTTCGCAGTCGAAGGCTTCGGGAACGCGGGTTCCTTCTTCTCGCAGATCCTTCAGACCTATGGATCGAAGCTGATGGCAGCGAGCGACTCCAAGGGGGCAATCATGAGCAAGAATGGCATGGACGCTGACAAGCTCATCGCCCACAAGGAGAAGACCGGCTCCGTGGTCGGATTCCCCGGAAGCCAGCCGATATCGGGCAAGGAGCTCCTGCAGATGGACGTAGACATCCTCGGCCCTTCAGCACTCGAGAACACCATCTTGCCAGACATCGCAAAGGGCATCAAGGCAAAGATCATCACGGAGTGCGCCAACGGCCCAACGACACCTGCGGCTGACAAGATCCTCGATGCGAACGGGGTCTTCCTCATACCGGACATACTCGCCAACTCCGGCGGCGTCATCGTCAGCTACTTCGAGTGGGTCCAGAACTTACAGAGACTCGAGTGGACCGAAGCCGAGGTCAACTCGATGCTAGAGAAGAAGATCACGAGCGCATTCAAGGACGTCCACGCGGCGAGCCTGAAGCACAACACTTCGATGAGGACGGGTGCCATGATAGTCGCCGTGGGCAGAGTCGCCGACGCTGTCAAGACTCTGGGTCTCTTCCCATAGACTGCCGACTAGCGTTAAGGGCGCCTCCGACTTCTGTCGGCGGCGCTCTCATTCCCGTTTTCCTTCTTTCACACTATGCACCGGACACCATTCTACAAAATAGCTGAAATATCGTTAAATACGGTTGAGAGAGGTTGGAGTCGATGACTCAGGATAGGATGGCACCGTTCCTCAGGAGCGGCAAGGGGATGCTGTTGGCGTACGATCAGGGACTGGAGCACGGCCCGTCCAAGGACTTCGACGACAGGAATGTCAATCCCTCGTTCATCATGGAGACCGCGGCCAAGGGAGGGTTCACGGGAGTGGTTTTCCAGAAGGGTGTGGCAGAGAGATTCTACGACGGCAAAGTTCCCCTCATCGTCAAGGTAAACGGAAAGTCTAGCCTCCCAGCCGGAGATCCGATCTCGAGGCAGGTGTGCTCGGTTGGACACGCGGTAGCCCTTGGTGCCAAGGGCATCGGTTACACAATCTACTTGGGATCTAGTCACGAAGCAGAGATGTTGTCGGAGTTCGGCAGGGTACAGGAGGAGGCGCACCAGCGGGGCGTCGCCGCCATCGCCTGGATCTACCCGAGGGGGGCTGGAGTCCAGAACGATGTTTCGAAGGAGATCGTAGCCTACGCGGCCAGGACGGGCCTCGAGCTGGGCGCAGACGCAGTGAAGATAAAGTACACCGGTGACAGCGCATCGTTCGCCTGGGCGGTCAAGTCGGCGGCGGGGACGAAAGTATTCATGTCGGGCGGACCCAAAGCCCCGACTGACGAAGCGTTTCTACAGCAGGTCAGGGGAGTGATGGACGCGGGCGCGACCGGACTCGCAGTCGGGAGAAACGTCTGGCAACACAAGGACCCACTGAAACTTGCGGATAGTCTTAGGAAGGTCATCTTCGAGGGAAAGTCGGTCCAAGAAGCGCTCACACTCTAGACAACCGGCAAACCAGTCAGAAGCACGCAGAAGCCACCATGGGAAGCGGATATTTACTGGTGCTGACCCCGACGCCGAACCCACGGTAGGGGGCATCCAAGATTGTCCGGACCGAAGTGAGCCGGTCAGTTCGTCAGGCACTCACTTCATTGCGTGTCACAGCGGCGAGGGACCTGCTCTCCAGCGGAGAACCCTTCATTCGAGTGTAGACCACGAGCGCGACCATGTAGAATCCCAAAAAAAGGGCATACCCGACCCAGTTGTGAATCCCCCACAGGGCTGCGGGTCCGCTTGAATAGCCGACCCAAACCAGAATGGCGATCCTGACCGAATTCAGCAGGATGAGGACCGCGACTCCCGCTACGGCTAGCTTGAGCGTGGAGCTGACAGCCTTCCTCATGTCGAAGTGCATGAGAGCGAGGAGGCCGAGGAAGGTGGTGACCGAGAGGATGCTTGAACACCCGGGTGTGACTGTCGCGCTCACCAACTCGCCGGTCTTCGAAACCAACGAGAACTGCGCCCCCTGCCAGGTTATCGGGACTCCGGTGAGAGAGACAACCCAGGCGGAAAGGTCGGAGGAAAGCGTGACCAGAGGCTCCCCGAACGCCCACTGCAGCGCGAAAGGGGCCGCCACGCCAGCGGCATAGGTCAACGCATAGGGTAGGATGAGCCTCCTCGCGCCCGGAATGAGGGCCAAGGAAGTGCCGTAGAACATGAGTATGATGGCCACGCCCGAGAGCACCACAGACTGGCTGAGGAAGTTCCTGAGAAGGAGCAGAGCCGCGGCGACCGCCAAGCCGGCCAGCCTGACTGCAGGTTCCGATGTCAGACCCTTCTCATTGACCAGAATCTCATTTAGGTCTCCCCAGCGGATCAGGAATAGGACGGTCAACAGCGCTGCAAAGGGAATGGCGGGGAAGATGTTGCCGAAGGTGTCATCGAGTGATTGACCGAGCAGTGACAAGAAGTTGGGAGCGGCAAGGGCGGAAAGGCCACCCCCTGCGGCCATCCAGAGGAGGAATCTGGCATGAGCTCTGTCAAGAGGCATTTGGTGTTCCTTCGGAAGCTCGCCGGAGATTCTGTCAGATTTGAGTCTTCCAGGCGGGAGGCAGAGGTCTAGGAAAGCGCGCGAATCTGAGTTACAGACTCACCAGTCCCAGACCAGCAGACGGTGCCGACCTGACCCAAGGGAGGTTCAGGTCTCCCTAACCCGCCTCCTGGGCTCCGACTGGGCGTCTGGAATATTGAAAAATCTGCCCAGATACGCCCATGTGCAACTTCATCGCAACCCTTGTGGATGAAAAATTATGACGAGATATCTCAGAATATGCTGAGCTGGCGTGTTTTGACTTCAGCCAGAGAAGTCGTGCATGCAGGATGTCCTCGCCTATGCCCATTCTCCTGAATTGAGGTTTCACATAAAGAGAGTGTATTCTCCCGATGCCATTAACAAGTGAAAGCCATCCCAACCCAACGATCTCGCCGCTCAGTCTGGCGACGAAGCATCTGTCTCCGTTCTTGAGGGCAACCTTCACCCATCTCCGGTTCATTCCAGGATGCGTCGAAGCCATGAACTGGCCTATCTCATCCGTGTCTTTGTCCTCCGCCACGGAGATCTCGTGTTTGAACCTACGACCGATGGGAAGGTCCGCAAGGTCGATGGTGTAGATGTCGTAGATTTCGGCTTCTTGCTCAGTCTTCATCTCTGCGAAGAGGAAATTGAACGGTCTTAGACAATAGAGGTAGTCGAACACCTCCCTTGACTTTGTGAAGATCGTTCCGGTCTTCTCAAAGCCGTCGTAGATGAAAAGGCCTGATACTGCCCCATCAGAAGCCCTCACCACGTAGGCCTCGCCTTCGGTCTCCAAGATTTCCTTGACGAAGTACCGAAGATGAGCTCCAAAGAAGGAGAGGGCGTTCGGGAAGATCAGGCCAGCATCAGAAACATCGACTATCCTTTCGGTGACTGACTTAGAGAGGCTCATGGGCAGGGCTCTGGTTGAAACTAGGTCTCTTCTTGGAATCTCGAAGGGCTGTAACTCCAGTCAGGTGTCATCTGCTTCAACATCTCGGCCATCGTAACCATGTTCTTCCCCAGCAGCGCAGCGTCGGTCCACATCCAAACAGTCTCAATGTTCCTCCTGAGATTCTTGTTGCGCATGTTTACCGAATACGGGGGAAGGATGCAACCCATGGCGTTCAGAATCCCCATGAGGTCTCTCGCGGTGCTGAAAGCACCGTCTTCCCAGCAATGTGTGAGGACGCCAGCAACCTTTCCTTGAAGTTTAGTTCCGCTGACTTCGAGATATGTCAGATTGTCAATGAATGTCTTCATAAGAGTACTAGGCCCAATCCAGTGAACTGGGGTTGCGAGGACTATTCCATCGGCTCTCTCAATCTCATCGAACAGCCTCAAAGACTCCTGGTCAGGCTTCCTTTTGTAATCTCCATGATATGGTATCATCTTGTAATCCAAAAGGTCCAACCTCTTGGTTCGTCCGTCGTGTATCCTGACACTTTCAAGAGTCTCTTCCAGCATGTCTACGGTTCCTCCTGTCTTCCTGGGCGACCCGTTGATGCCAACGATGAAGATGGGTTCCACAGGTGTCCTCTCCAGGCTAGGTTCTGGGAGCCCCGCAGTGGGGACAGATTTCAGCAGTTGAGTCTATCAACGTTCCACAGAATTTGCAGTTCACCTTCACAACCTCCTTGATGACTATCTGCTGCACTGGCGGTTGCTCTCTTGGAGTAAGTACAATTGGCGGACTCGGCGGGGCTGACGGCGGTTGTTGAGAAGAGTGTTTCGGAAGAGACCTTCTGCTCCTTCGTGACAACGCGTAGATCAGAACTCCAACAATAACAACGACCAGAGCGACTACAACGTAACCGACATATTCCGTAGAGTCGTTGCTTGCAGGAGTGCTGGTGCTGCCAGCAGCTGCCAGCGGATAGCTGGTCGAGGTCACATACAGGTTGTCCGTATAGGTGAAACCGGTTCCTGAGGAGTTGGTATCATGTTCAACATAGCTGTATCCCACGATGTATCCTGTCGACGGGTCAAAGTAGGCATTCCAGGTATACTTGGCAGCGAATTTTCCATATTGGTCGTTTCTTAGGTAGTTCGAGGTTCCTTGAGCAAAGATCACTGCTACCTTTCTGTCCTGCGAAGGAAGGTAATAGCTATAGTTCCTTGACATTATAGTCATCTGTGTGTTCAGAAGATAGAAGGTGCCATTCTTCGGAATCGAGCTATTCATGGCGAACCAGACGGCAGGGTTGACGTATCCCACCTGGCCGTCAGTTCCGTTAACGTAGAAGAAGGTGGCTGAGGAGAAAGTGTAGTTCCCCGATTGGCTTCCTGACAGTGTGCTCCCTGTGCTATTGCCCCAGGTCCATGAGTAGCTGTAGTAGGCAGAGACGGTTCCGTTTCCGCTGACTCCGTTCACTTGTTCCGTTCCATTGACGACTGTGCGTTCGCTGTATCCAGCATAGGAGCCGGTGCCATTTCCAAGACTTTCGACCTCGTGATAGCTGAAATGGTCTCCAGTGTGTGGTGCAAAACCTGCGGAGGCGCTGGTCTGGAAGATTGGCAGGGAGAGAATCAGTGAGAGTGAAACCATGACAACGAGAATTGATTTCGGAATCAACCACCCATGAACCCCCCGCCATGCACGTGGGCGGGATGGGCGCCTCCAATCCCGCTGAACGTAGACCAGTAACCTGCATACGCGATGACCAGCGGATGATACATGAAGAGGGCGTATGACGGGGCATATGTGAACTGCACCGGAGTCTTCGCGATCTTCGCCGTCGGGTCGAGTTTCTTTACCAGCTCGTTCTCGATTCCATGAATCATCCTGACTGCCAGGCTCACCAGCTCAGAGCGCTCCAGCCCGGTGGCCACCGATCCGAGCAATGCGGCGGCCTTTTCCATCAGGTCGAGGGTCTCATTAGCTTCGAGGGTCGGTATTGACGTAAGTATCGCTGTGGCCACGAGTGGATACTCCAGGTAGTTCTTAAGCCCGTCTAAGATTATGGTCATCTTCGTCCTCACGTCGTCTGGTCCCAGATCGGAGATCGATAGGTAAGCAGCGGCGAGCTCGGTGTCCTCTGATGTCTCATAACCCCAGGAACCGAAGATTCCTCTGAACAACTGGAACTTGCCAGTCAGCTGGTCTGTGGGGACATTGAGGACAGACAGTATCGCTGCCGATTCATACGAGGAAGTCGTCTTGGAGAACTCTACAAATCTGTCCGTGGGATATGTACCGTCAAACCTCTTCCCAAACATGATTATGGCAGCAACACCCGCCGATAGCTGCTTGGGAACTTTGGCTTCACGCCTGATCTCTTGATCGAGGCTTACCAAGGTATCTGACAGGCTCTGAAGAGAATTGGCAGGGGACTGAGAGGGATCTCCCCTGGATGAGGTCATGATTTCAGCCGCCATCATCTTGTTTTCAATGTTGGACTTGAAGTGGTGGAGAATGCTGAGTGCGAGGAGGAACCTCTGGCTGATCTGACTCTGGTCGCCCTGAAGCTTTGCCAAGCCTATTGACACGCCCCACAGTTGCGAGAAATCGGTGTCCGGAAATTCGGTCCTGATGTTTGACGTGTAAAAGCTACCCCGTTCAGCTATTGATCGCAATTCGGCGGACGTCTCCTTGCTCTCTTCAACGAAGTCAGAGAACTCGCTGTCGGAGACCCTGTAGTTTCTTACATTGAGATCGTTCAGCGTGATTACCCCGAGACCGGTAAGCGCCAGATACGTCCCGCCGTATGGCACCATCCTGTCAAGCATGGACATCTTCTGAATGAGCTCCTTGATCTTGGAGTCTCTCTCGGCCAATTCCGCTTCTTCTTTGGAGACGACACCCTTTTCTTTCTCAACAGTTTCGAGTTCAGCTATCTTCTTCTCCTTCCCTTCAAAATGGAATAACATCGAATGGGTCTTCCTCTCCTCTTCTTGCAGAGTGGCCTCCGCGCTCCTTTCCTCCATAGTCTCGTTCTGGAACTCTTCATTCATCTGTCTCAGATTTGAGACTTCGGCTGAAGCCTTGTCGTACTCATCTTTCTGCATCACGGAAACATAGCCGTTGAGGGAAAGAAAGTCCAAGTCAGCCTGTTGAATCTGCATGGAAACTGACTTGGCAGCTATCTGAGATAAGATCGTTCTTACATCTTTACACTTCATTTGGATCACCAATCGATGATTGGGAATTTCTGAGTTAAACCTTGCTCTCCGAGATTGTTACCCACGACCAGGTCAAGGCTCTCTCCATTGCGGGCTAGGTCAACAACTTCGTCATCCTTGAGAGCCTCTCTCAGGAGGAATTCGAACTGCGCTCTCCTGTCGGTCGCGCCTCCGAACCTTGCCAAGCGCTCTCTCTCTATTTGTTCGTAGGCATACATGAATTCGTAGAGCGATCTGAATATCTGGTCGTTGACCTTTTCTGGGACATCCTTTCGCCCGACGGTTATCCATTCCAAGCCTTCAAGATCCACGAAGTAGATGGTGCCGTCTGGAGCGATAACAGCATCCTTATCGAGCCAGACGTCGTAGAAGTCCAGCCCACTAAGAGTTCCGTCCTCGTTGCTTTTCATCGACCTGGCGAACAGGGTAAGGTACGCGATCCCACTCATGACGAAGTTTGTCAGGAAAGCTAATGCCTTATCACCCTCGTCAATTCCGAAGAGATCGAAGACCGAGCCTATGTTCCCGCCGATGGTGCTCCCGGAGTGAAAGTAGATCCTCACATTGGAAGGAACCAATCTTGCCTCCTGGACCATCCTTCCCCCGAATCTCCGGTACCAGTAGATCTTCTTGATTTCATCCTCAAGGCTTTCAGGAAGGAAGACTATCTTCACGAGGGGCGCGACTCGAAACCCGTGAATAGAGGTGAGGTCGGCCATTTCGGATACTTTCATCGAAGTAGTTGCGTGCTGGAGCCCCTGCCCCCCATATGGGGAGCCTCGGAGCCACAGTTCCCCCGTAATGTATCGGGGGGCCGTTCCTTCGGAGTTCACGATTCTGTCTCTCAGTCGAGCGTCTCTCAACAGATTGCATACCTCGGCTTTCCCCAGAAGCTGATGAGAAAACGGATTGGTTGTTGAACCGATCCCTTTGACTGAGAGAAAGAAGTCGGTGCCGTCGATCTCCAAAGAAGAAGAAGGGGAAACAGCCCCTCTGTTATCGTCCACAATGAACTCCTTCGTTCCCGAGGAGCTGAGTTCCGTGAAAGGTCGCATGCTCTCCGGGAGATAGATCCTTTCAAATTCAGGCATCTTGAACTTTTGAAAATGCTTGTTTGTCAGTATCTCATAGGTCTCATAGACCTCCAGATCCAAGGGCAGACCTTTCATTCTCATGAGAGTTCGGCAATTCGCAAGGGTGCTTCAACTCTTAAATGCTGTCGCTCTTCACTCTGGCCTCCTTCCCCCCAGGAACTGGGACGTTCCTTTTCTCGCAGGACTCCTGTTTCTTCCGCTTCCACTTTCGTGCGTGCCTCTCACGCGCGTGTTTCGCCAAGCGCGCGCTTGCTACACGCTGCCCGCCCAAACGGTATAGCCTACTCTCGAGAAGGCGGTGAGGCGCCAGAGCCTCGATTTGCGATCTGGTGAACGATGATGACAAATCCTACGAAAAGAGGAATTAGCAACAAGTCATTCAACACAAAGAAAGCTTCCCCGAACCAGAAGACAGCGAAGGATAACAGCAAGGCAGACACCACGACTTTCATGTTTGCCTGCTTGATCTTCCTCACTTGGTTTCGAAGTATGTAAGTGGAAATTATTACGATGACGACTCCGCCAGTCAAGCCCAAGGTGGCTGACGCGAAATTGTTGGGAAGCAGGCCGACGAGGACAATCGAAGCCTCAAAAGCTTCTACAGCCCCCACCGAAAAGGCCGTGTACATTATTCCTCTCACGAACTCTTCCTGAGCGGAGCCCCCTGCCCGCCCCTTCAACACCGATCTTCGCGCGCTTCTCGTCAATCGAATTCCAAAGTAGAGGAGCAACACACCACCGACGATTCTGACGTACACCACTGGAAGGAGCGCGATGGCTCTTCCGACTAGGAGAGTTGGCAGCAGGACGACGATCACGCCCAGGGTGACGTACAGAAACGCGGAGTACCTGCCGGAGTCAGCGAAGAGAGCCAGACCGACTGCCGCGGCTTCGGTGAGTTCGAGGGTTGTTATTCCAATCGCAGCGAGGAATATCGCAGGATCGAAGATCAAGGTGAATGGACAGACTCCTCGGTTCTTCTCGTTTCCACTTTGTAACTTTCGGACCCAGATGGACAAATGATTGGGAGGGACATTAGGTGAGAAACGTCCTCGACCTCCAGGGCGTGATTACTTGAAGGTGACGCGCGCGCCAGGCCGAATCCCATACGGGTTCGCGCACGCAACCTGTCAACGCGAACCTGGGTCGAAGGTCACGCGCGCGCTGGGCTTCGAAGAGACGATGGTGATGGTCGGAATGTCCAAGGAAACGAGGTGAGGACGGCACTACGAATCTGTTGACGGACTCTGCTAGATGTCATTGCTGACCTAAAGAGCGACCCGTACGGCTCGAGCGTTCCACACCGCTCAGCCGCCTCAGCCCCGTCTGTGGAAGAGCTGAAGGGAACCTTGCTGTCCCCGGTAGGTCGCTCTATGATGAAGCGACCGAGTATTTAATCCTCTCCGGCGCGGGCTCTGGTGCGTCTTCGGGTCTTTCGACTTTTGGCGGCCCCTTGGTGTTGGAGTGGTGCAATTCGGGGCTTGAGCCATCCTTCTGAATCTGTCGAATCGTCTCTGAGGGGGCTTGACTCCTTAAATCGACGGTTTCATTACTTCGATTCCGTGCAGAAGAAGAGGGATGGACGAGCCGTGTCCGTCAGGAAAGTCAGGCGTGGAGACTCCAATTCGGTCTTTAGACTTTGGGAGGACATCGCTGACGAGCGGAAGTTCGTCGTTACCGAACACGTGAGCCCTGAGAGAAAGCAACGCTGGATCAGCAGCATCAATGACAGTGGAGTGCTCTGGGTGCTGGCCGAGGTGGACGGAAGACTGGCAGGGACATTGACCCTCTCGCGTTACGGGAACCTTGAGAAGACCAAGCACCTTCGTGACCTCGAAATTGGCGTCGCCAAGCCCTTCAGAGGAATCGGCGTCGGGACGGCATTGATGGGCTACGCAATCAAATGGGCCGGCAAGAATAGAGTGAAGAAGGTCATATTGAGTGTCTTCTCGACAAACAAGAAGGCCTTGGCGCTCTACAAGAAGTTCGGCTTCGTGCACGAAGGAACGAGGAAGGGGCAATACCTGATTGACGGCGAGTATGTCGATGAAGTCGTGATGGGCACGTTCGTTTAGGACGTTCTCGGTTGGGCCTGCGTCGCCTTCCTAATCAGTTCCTTCCATCTGATTCCGTCGAGGCCCAAGTCCAGCCCCGCCGTCTGCGCTGGCGTCCTTCCGTCGAGGCCCATGTGCGGTCGAATGAAGTTGTAGTTGATTCGGATTCCATCGGCCATGATTTGCGCCGACCTGTCGTTGTCCATGCCTCTGAAGGTCTTCTCCCTGTCTCTCACGGTGTTGTTCACCCGCTCCACCATCTGGTTCAACCCTTCGTCCCTCTGGCCCACCGACCGCACGTTCTCGATTCTCGGCCCTGCGTTGGTGTAGAACTCGCGGTTGAACGCCTCGTTGTAGGTGTGGAGGCCGTCATGCACTACGGCGAGAGGCCGCTTCACCATCAGCTTCTTTGCGTCTTGGAACACGGCCCTCGCGTCGTTCGCCTCGCGCTTCTTTGATACTCGGCTCGCCAGTAGGAATCGTGTATTGTGGTCTGCGAGGTTCCACAACCACGCATAGTTCTCGTTCTGCACTCCGCATTTGTTGGCAATCTTCATCGGCTCGGTCTTCCTCACCCGCACCACTATCTCGTCTACGTGGTAGATTCCCGACAGTTCTGGCTTCAGGTCGTCCACAAACGCCTTCGCTATCCTCACATATTTCTGGAGCCACCTGATTACAGTCGAATGTTCTACGTTCACATTGTAGAACTGGCTCAGGGTGTCGGCAATCTCCCTGAAGCTGTTTCCCTTGAAGTAGAGGTCTAACGCAAGACACACAATCTTCCCGTCATTCTTCATTTTGAGGAACCCTTCGTGCACCACGAACCGATACCCACATACTTTGCAGGTGAACCTCTGCAACTTACCCGCCTTGTTGGCCCTCAGGCCGTCTATTACAATCTCGGGTGAGCCGCGCTTACAGCTTAACGACGACAACTGAGGCAGTTCGACGCGAGGGGGAAAATTCTGAGATGTGGCTTTGTCTCTCAGAGTAATAGAGCAAGCGACGGCGTAGCAGTGCTTGCAGACGACGCCTCTTCTCGCGTAGTCGGGACACTCGCACCGCCATTCACCATCTTCCTTTGATACCTGATACCAACCGTTCCCACTTTGACTCTTCACGCGATAAGTCTCTGCATTGATTCGCTCGATGGTTCCCGCTTGAGCGACTATCGCCAAACCCCTCAGCTTGCGACCGTTGTCTGTGGTGTTCATAGAGAGCACGCGCGTCAAGAACCCGTAACGCGCGTGCTTTGGTTGTACTCTTGGGACGGAGCCTAATTATAAACCGAGGAATCCAGGGTGCACGCGTGGAAGGAGCCTCCCCCGGTGGTCAACGAATGAAAGCGATTCTTTGCGAAAGCTATGGGACGCCCGACAGGGTGCTTCAGCTCAGGGACGTAGAGAAACCCGTTCCTGGGGAGGGTCAGGTACTGCTAAAGGTTCACGCGGCATCAGTGAACATCTCCGACTACTACGGAATCACAGGCCTTTCCCGCCTGTTCGGTGGAGGAATTCGTAGACCGAAAGACCCCAGGGTAGGGGGTGACCTAGCAGGACAAGTGGAGGCAATCGGATCCAATGTTACGCGATTTCGGCCGGGGGATGAGGTGTTTGGAGTAGGCTGGGGCGCTTTTGCCGAATATGCGGTGGCCCGTGAAATCAGGTTGGCCCTCAAACCCGTCAATATTCCATTCGATCAAGCTGCTGCGGTCCCTGTAGCTGGGCTCACAGCCCTCCAGTGCCTCCGCAACAGGGGTCGATTGCAGGCCGGCCAGGAGGTTGCCGTCAATGGGGCGTCTGGGGGCGTAGGCACATTTGCCGTGCAGATCGCGAAATCCTTGGGGGCTCAGGTCACCGGAGTGTGCAGCACCAGGAATCTGGACCAGGCCCGCTCAATAGGCGCAGACCAAGTCGTCGACTACACACAAGAGGACTTCACGAGGAACGGTCGAAGCTACGACCTCATCTGCGACATCGCCGGGAATCGGTCAGTCTCTGATTACAAGCGCGCTCTGAAGCCCGGGGGAACTTGTTTGATCGTCGGTTTCGCAAAGAACCCGCTGCTCGGAATGGTCAAGTTCACAGTTCTCGGGAAGCTTGGATCAATGACCGGGAACAAGAAGGTCAGGTTCATGGGCATCGCAAAGATTGACCCAGAGGATCTGGGCTTCATGGCAGAGCTTCTGGCAGCGGGCAAAGTCAAACCCGTGATAGATAAGCAGTACAAGTTAGATGAGGTAGGACAAGCCCTCCAGTACATTGGAGGAAAGCACACTCGAGGAAAAGTAGTAATCACGGTGTCCTAGCGACCTTGACAAACGAGATTCCCAAACCTGTGCCGGCGATTTGGGCTTATGATTCGAGGCACTGACAGTTGGTAGTCAGGGAGAGGTTCCAGACATTTTACGCGCGCACACGTAAGCGCGCGTGACATAGGGAAGATCAACGTTAACTCCTCATTGCCACACCACGGAGGGAGGTCTGTTAGAATCTCCAGTGGTTCCCCAAACTACTAGTTTCCCTGTGTCCCCTGGGGAGTCGTGCACGTGTCAGTCTACTATTTCCCCCCTAGGGGGGCTAAACGACGGTGCAACCGGGGGCTAAGTGTCCAATCTGACAAATCTGGTGTCCAATGGTGGCCAAAGTGGCCGACTTGTCCCAGAAAGTGGCCAGCCGTCGTGGATATCTGGCCAGTAGTGGCCGGAAAACGGGTGAAGAGTATCGTGCGACCACAATCATTCTCGTGGACATCTCGGCGCAGGCATAGCCTCGAGAGCGAGTGCTCCAACCACGGCGAAGGCGTTGCGGACCTCAGCCAAGTCGAGCTTCTGTAGCGAGAGGTCCGGCTGGGCCATCGCGCCTTTGAAAGCTTCCAGAGCGCGCGCAGCGCGCGCGACAGCCAGCGAATAAGTCGGGATACGAACCTTTCTTGGAGGGGCCCTGCTACTCTTTGAAGCCCTTGGTTCGATTATCTCATGCTGAAGGCCTGGGCTAAGACTGGGCGTCTCAGGACTGACATGAGGAGTCGATGCCGTTGTCTTGCGCGCGCTGAAGAGTCCCCGCGGTTGGCAACAATGCTTTTACTTGAGGGCGGCTGGATTGATGATCAAGGCACGAATTGACTACCACGAGCAAGAGTCAGTTCCTGAAGGGAGTTGCCTCTTTCTCTGCTACCTTTGGCCCGATGTACCTCATTGAAGCTGCGGCGAACTACTTCTTCCTGGGCCGCGACCATACCGCATTCTACGCGATCTCGGGGTCTAGGATCGACCTCTTCATCGCAGTTGCGCTAGCTGGTTCTGTGGTCGCAGGTGCTCTTCTGCTGAGCCTGAGGGCGGCGGTCGTGACCCAGGCGCTTGCTCTAGTGGCGTTCTTCTTGTCCGCCTACATCTTCTGCAACCATAGCGTGTGCTTCTCGGCTGGCCCCGACGGACTGGAGCCCTTCCGGATGGGAATCTTTCTGGGAGCCGTAGCCGTCGCCGGGGCATCAATCGGTCTTGGCGCCCACCACAGAATCACAAAGTCACCGGAAGCCACTGCCTTCGTCGCTTTCGGCATCTTCGTCGCCCTAGCTTTCCTGCCGGTTGCTTACGATTTCGCGGGCGCCAGGCTTCTCGCCCCCCTTTTTCCCTGGAGCATGATCGTCTTCCTTGCCCTGCTCTCCTTCGTCACTGCTGTCACGTCGTGCTCGAAGCTCGGCCTCCTGCCCGGCTTCCTGCTACCACTGACTGCCACAGGATTCTTGTTCCTGTTGTTTTTGAGCATGGCTCTAGGCTACATGCCACAGATTCTCCCAAGCGTCCAGATGATGGCGCTAGGGGCGCTGACGGGTTCCACACTCGGCGCCCTCACCGTCCGCTCCAGGATGGAGGTCGTCAGGCGACATGAAGTGGGGTTCTCCCGGTCCTTCCTTACCGTCTTGCTCCTTGTCATACTGATGGTCGTCGTCGTCGCCCCTGACGAAGTGAGCGGAGTCCTTCCCGAGCCCACCGCGGCACAGCCCTCGCAAGTTGCCATTGGGGTCCCGGTGTACGCCGGAGGGTACATGGACACGGAGGCTGGTCATTCAACGGGAGTGGCGGTGACGGTCAGCTTCGCAGGAACCGACCCGGCTTCGATTGAAGAGAACAACTTCCTCTCAGGTGGGATCGGGGTTCACTCGCCTGACTGCTGCAGAGATGGGATCGACTATGGCTACAGGTTCGATGTGTACATGTTCCACAGCGGGAATGAGTCGCTCGTTGCCAGCGCGTGGCAAATCTGCGACAATAACGCAGCCTGCGGGGGACACTCTTGGAAACACCTGTTGTTCTCGAGGATTGCCCCTCTCCAAGGCGGGTCCGATGCAACTCCGGTGACCTTGCGAATGCAATGGGAGGGGCGCTCGGTTTACTGGACGTACCAGACGGGGACCAGCCCCGTCGTCGACTTCGCGATATACAAGGTGCCTCCGCACCAAGACTCAATCTTCAACACGGGAGTGCTCAGCGGCAGCTTCTACTTCTTCCAATTCGGGGCGATGAGCCGATATCCCCTGACCGACCCGGGCTGGTCAGTCACACTCTCTTGCCCTTCAATCGTTGCCGGGGGAGCATGGCGGTGCGTTGACCATGCCCGAACGATGGAGGGAGACGAATCCACCTGGAAGGCGCTGTGGAGATGGGGAGAAGACTATCCGCACATGGTAGTGACGCAGTCGGGGAATTACTCGTTCACTTTAGAATACTCGGATACATCGACGTTGAAGAGTTTTCAGGAGCTCTGGTAGCCGGCCCTCAGGCTGCACCCACTCGGTTTGAACCCCGACCTGTTCTGATTCCTTTACCTTGGCTTATCGGTACACTTCGCCGGGCGCGCCCCAATCTACGAGTTTTCGTTGGAGGCACGAGTTACCTATTTGCTGCAAGTGCTCTTATCGTCAAGAGAGAAGAGACCAGAAACGCAAGCCAGTTACTAAACGGCTGAAGCCCTCCCTCCCAGATCATCAGGAGGTTTGTGGCATGGTCTATCATGGCCAGAGGGCTGTAGGCCAGAAGAGTGAGTTGCTGAAAAAGTACCAATGGAGCAGCAAAGGTCTGAACCGAAGCAACTAGAGCCTGGAGCCTACCGCTTCCAGACTTGAACAGGGCAAACCCCGTTGTTCCCACTAACAGGTATACTATACCTGAAATTCCCGGAATCCCTACTGAGACCTTCCAGGTTCCCTCCAAGAGCGAAGTGAACGGCACAGTTCCGAGGATGTACGACGACGGAACGAACAGGTTCGCTATGGTTTTGATTACCCACGCGATTCCTCCAAGAACTGCAAGCACGAGTCCGACTCTTCTAGTCCTCGTTGATCTGCTCCGCTCTGCACCAGGCGCAGGGAGTAACAGGACCAACAATGCGCAGACAATCAAGGCTCCGGATACTTCGGCGTACGAAATGTAGAGCCAGAGGGAGATCTCTGGATTCGGTAAAGTCGAGGAGAGTGACTTCTCAGGAGAGAGCCACGCCAGAACTGCAAAGAACACCGAGAGAGCTACTAGAACAATGGACTCGATGAAGTGCCTACGATTCATGGTCTTCGGACGCAAGACTCAGACCAGACATACTTCGGGTCTGTTCAAGACCATTAAAGGATTCATTGAAGCGACGCATGGAGAGCGAGGTGCTACCAGATGGGTTACTGGAGTCACTTTTCGATAAGGACGCGCGCACGCGACTGCAAGTCGCCAAGCCGCGCATGCGACCAAAACACAATGGGTTAACAGCCACTTGGGAAGAATTCGTGTTTGAAACGCATCATTCCCAGCGGAAGTATCGAATCGCAATGAATGAGAAGATAAGTGCGTAAGAGACCATAGTAACTACAGCGGTAAGCGGCGGAGTGGCACCAAAGACCGAATCAAGTAGAACCCTAGCGGCCGCACCAGATGGAGAATAGTACATGATCGTCGCCAATGGCCCGCCAACTTGGGCAGGCTGAACCCAGAGACCTGAAAGGAAGAGCAAGAGAAAGGCCAGCCCCCCAGTCAAGCCGGTTGCGACCGACTGTGAAGGAGCAAGAGCCGCAACAACCAAGCCAAGAGAAAATATCACCGCAATTGATAAAACTACCGAGAGAACAAAATACGGAATACTTACGTCAAGTGGCGCCCCGAAGATTGATTCACTTCCAAAGATGACAATCAAAATTGACGCCAAGGCTAGCACGAGGTTGACGCTCATTTGGGCTCCGAGCAATCTCGAGGGAGACTCTGGAGTCGTTGAGACTCTTCGCAGCCACCCCATCTCCCGATACCTCACCAAGGTGACAGGCAAGATATAGATTCCCAAGAAAATGAATGCAAAAACCATGATTACTGGAACGTACAGGTCCAGGACCGTAAAGCCTGTATTAGCGACGTTCCCTGGCGACGCTATTCCAATGAGGCCGAATACTACGAGCAGGACGATCGGAACAGCGATTCCCATCACCAACCCTGTTGGTTCCCGCAGGGCGAGCTTTCCCTCGACCTTGAGGAGCTCGGAAAGGTGGCTTCGTGATTCCTCCTCTTTCGATTCACTCGGGACCGAGGTCATGGTTGGACTCTTCCTGAGGAATTGGACGCGTCGTCCCGGGTCAGCTTCACGAACGCATCGTCAAGGTTCCCTCCTCTTGCTTCTATTTCCGAGACGTGCACTCCAATTCTCGCGAGTGAGTTGATGACAGATGCTGCTAGATCGCCGGTACCAGTAACAGTGATGTATCTTTCTTTTCTCTCAACCTTAGCCACACCGGAAATGGCATACAGAGTCTTGTCGTCGACTGGTTGCGAAGGAACAAATCGCACTCTGTTCCCTCCTGCCAGCGCGGCAATCGCTTCAGGCGTATCCAACACTGCGAGTTTACCATGGTTGATTAGGGCGAGACGATCGCACAATCTCTCTGCTTCGTCCATGAAATGGGTCACGAGAATCACCGTGACGCCGCGGTCTCTGATTCTCTCTATGAGAGCCCACGTCTCACGCCTAGCCTCCGGATCGAGCCCGGTGGTCAGTTCATCCAGTATGGCAATCTTGGGGTTCCCTACCAAGGCCAGCGCTATCGATAGCCTCTGCTTCTGACCACCAGACAGTTTCTTGTATATCGAATCCTTGATGTTCTTGATTCCTAGTGTCTCGAGCAGGTCGTCCGGGTCCACTGGGTTTGGATAGAAAGAGGCGAAGAGTCTTACCGCTTCACCCACCTTGAGGCGAGGAGGCATCGAGCTCTCCTGGAGCTGAACGCCGAGAAACTTCCTTATCCTGTTCCTGTCCTTATGAGGAGAGAGCCCGTTGAGGCTGATTGATCCTGAATCAGGAACACGAAGGCCGGAGATACACTCTACTGTAGTGGTTTTACCGGCACCGTTTGGCCCGATAATGCCGAAGATTTCTCCTTCTCTTATTGAGAAGGAGACGTCGCGAACTGCAACCATGTCTCCGTACTGCTTTCGGAGGCGGTCCACAACGACGACATATTCCGCCTTCTCCTGATTGGTGGCCGTAGGAATCCTAGTCAACTTGTTGCGGTTGGAGTGTATTTAGACGTGAATCTCTCGAGCGTCCTTCATCAGCATGCATGTGCTGGTGAGTCGCGCGCGCGCAAGGTGGAAGCAGTGTTTGCATCCATGCACAGTAGAACCCGAGTCCAGGTGGCCGCGGCGCAGTCACGGTCGGGATTCTAGTAGAAGAATAGATAGCTAGCCGAATTCAAAGCCATCCGAAGCCTTACGCTTTGCTTTGAGGACCCGTCGCTCTACTTTGAGTAGACTGGTATCAGATTGCTGATTCCTATGACAGTCGAGTTGCCTATTAATTGAGAATTGATCAAATTCTGGCAGCCGAAGGCGGCGTAGGGAACGCCCAACGTCGACTCCTGAATCTGTGACACCGTGTATCCCACCGCCACCAAGAAATAAGCGTGGGTCCAACAGTCGTCAGGCAGACCAACATCGTAGATGGCCTTGGTGAGATTCAGGGGCACGATCTTGAAGACGTACCAGTTGACACCCTTCGAAGGAACTTGAGCAGACTGTGGGATGACTGTCACATGCAGGTTGGACGTATCATACCAAGCTCGATCCTGAAGCATGAAGATGGTTGGCGAAGCAACCAACTCTGAATTGGGGTAGAGAGAGGATTCATAGGAGATATCCACACATACGAACGCCGTGGAGTTGTCAACGAAGACGGTCCAGGAAGTGTTGCTTTTCGTTCCTTCGACAAGCGAAGGTGAGTAGGTCGCATTGCACCTGAAGAATGAGCCCAACGTGGTTGTCAAAGTAACAGCAGTTGTTCCAGTGGTAGTTTCGAACAAAGTTGTGCTCTGCCGATTGCCGACCCCTCCGAAGTAACCCACACTCAGACTGCCAACTACAAGTAGGACAAGTATCACCGCGAAGACCTCCTGCCTCATCTTGAGTCATGACCTCGCATTAAGATATTTACGAATTGTTACCTCGCAGAACTCGCGCGCTAACATGCTTCCCCCCCGGCGATACGAACGTTTTTTGGAATAGCCCGGCTAAGCTACGAAGCACCTGGTTCGATTGTCTCAGAAATGATAGTCCGCTTAGTTCGTACTGCTCAGTTGGGAAGGCCCAGCTTCTTGAAGAGCTCAGGGAAGCGTGGGTCGTCCCTTACCTTGTCGTAGAAAGGCGAATACCGAAGACTTATTGGATAAATCCTCTTCGCGGAAATGGCCTTGTCGATCCATTTGAAGAACTCGTCTCTGTTGCCCAGAATCGCATAGCAGTCAGCGATATCCGGCTCATGGATTCCCGGCTTTCCAACATACGGAATGAGTTCCTCGATCCTGGACGAAGCCCTCTCTCTTTCCCCGTACCATAGATCCAACTCAACAAGCCCGAGCTTGTATCCATCTTCATCTCGGGTGAGTCTGTACCAGGCTTCATTATCGGCATAGGCCCTCTCCTTCATGCCCTTCAGCATGTAGCAGCCACTACGATTCGCATAGGCAGGGGCAAAGGCAGGCTCCTTCTCGATTAGCTTGTCGAATATTGCAATCGCCTCGTCCAGCCTTCCGTTAACGAAGTTCATGGCCCCCACGTTGAGCGTGATCACTTGAGACAGAGGGTCCAGCTCGTGGGCCTTCTCGGTCTCTTCCGTCGCCTCCCTTATCCTTCCCACGTCTGCCAGGCAAGTAGCGTACCATTGATGAGCTGTGGCATAGCTGGGGTTCAGCTCGACCGCCCTTTGGAGTTCTCGCTGAGCATCCTCATATTTCCAATCGCCGTGCAAGTTCATCCCTAACGAGGCATGAGCCTCGGCGAGCGTGTCGTCAAGTTCCAGCGCCTTCATCGCCGCCTCCTTTGACTTGGCCAGTCCGTCGGTCCAATCCACAAAGTCATTGTTCGCGGCGATATAGTAGGCGTCGGCCAGCCCAGAATACGCCTTCGCGTAGTCGGGGTCTATCCTGATCGCCTCTTGGAACAGCCTCATCGATTCCAAGACTCCCTCCTTGTCCCTCTTGTTCCAGTAGAATCGCCCCTTCAGGTAGAGAGTGTACGCCTCGATGTTTTCAGTGTGCTTCCTGGCAGGTTCCGCAGAACTGAGCTTGACCCTCAAGGCCCCTGCAATCTTTCCAGCTATGTCGCTCTGAATTGCAAAGATGTCGTCCAGCTCCCTGTCGTACATGTCTGACCATAGATGGGACTCGGTTGGGACGTCAATCAGCTGCGCGGTAACCCTGACCTTGTTCCCTGCTTTGCGGACGCTACCCTCGAGAACTGTCCCGACCTTCAGCTCCTTCCCGATTTCTGAGACGTTCTTCTCCTTCCTCTTGTAGTTCATCACCGATGTCCTTGCTATGACCTGCAGCCCTTGAAGCCCCGACATGGCAGTGATCAGCTCCTCTGTCATGCCGTCAGCGAAGTACTCGTCGTTCGGGTCTGGACTCATGCTGGTGAAGGGCAGGACGGCAAGGCGGTGCTTGTCGTATTCTGGCTCTGGTCTCATGCCTGCCTCCCATGGTAGGCCCAACTTGTAAACGTCAATCTGGAACGCGACATTCTTCAGCTCTCTTGGCTGGAGCTTGACCAGCTCGTACGGAACCTTGTTCCTCACTTGATCGTAGACCTGTTCGGAGATGCATATGCCCTCGGCCGAGGCCAGGGGCTCGATCCGAGAGGCTATGTTCACGGCGTCGCCGTAAACGTCTCCGTCCCTGTGGATGACGTCCCCGACATGCACCCCGACCCTCACGAGGACTCTATCAGTTGCGCTCTCATTGAACTCATGGAGAGTCTTCTGCATCTCGACGGCGCACTCCGTGGCTTCGAGGGCGCTGGGGAACTCGACCAAGAATGCGTCCCCGATCGTCTTGACCTCCCTGCCTGAGTGCTTTGAGAAGATCGGACGGATGAGCTCTCTGTGCCTTTCGAGGAGCCTTATCGCCAGGGGTTCGTTCTTCTGGGTCAGGGCGGTATAGCCCACAATGTCCGTGAACATTATCGCCGCGAGTCTCCGCTCGCTCTGGGACAAGGCTTCCTTTCAGTGAGGCATGCAGTCAGATGATAAAGCCGTTGTGGGGTGGCCGAGCGTGAAGACGGCGCAGTACGTTCTGGCCGGGCCCCCTCTTCAATACGTGGACGCTTGTCGAAGGTTTAGCCCGGCTAAGCTACGAAGCTCCTGCCTCGATTGTCTCACAAGTAGCAAATCACATTGGTCGTGCTGCTTAGTAGGTAAGGCGCGCGCGCGCGCGCCTCACCATGAACGCTAACGGTGCTGGCTCACTAGCGCGCGCTCCCTGGTCATGAATAGCACTCAAGTATGGTGGCCGATAATCGCAGGATAAACAGACGCGACTGAATTACCATCAGAAAAGGATAGAAACAAGCATATTAGTGTGGATTCGATAAGAGAAGAGTTGACCCGCGCAACGGCCGTTCAAGCTTTCAAGAGAGAACCACCGGATCTGGACGCCAGAATCATCGATGCGATAATCTCCGTTGGTCCGCGAAACGTAGCACAGATTGCTAGAATGACATCCGCGCACCAGGAGACCGTCCGTTACAAGATAGTGAAACGATTTGGCAGGAGAGGATTCAGATTTCAGGCAGAAGTTGACTACGCCAAATTGGGTCTCTCCCTTCACTGGGCGACTTTCGAGATTTCTCCACCCTACTACGCGTTGGCGCCGAAGCTTTTTGGTCTAATGAACGAAGTTGGATACATTGTCCACTATTCCAAGTCACTTCCTGGGGGACACTACAACGCCCTTTTCGCCCTTCCCACTGGCACACGTGGGGAGTTTTCAGAATTTCTTGACGGACTGAAGTGCGAGCAGATTTTCAGGAGTTTTGAACTCGATGAAGTGGTGACTGAACGCCACAAACCCATGGACATCAGCCAGTTCGACTTTCAGAGAGACTGCTGGGATGTAGACTGGCAAAAGGTCAGGAACACCAAGGCAGTTCCTCTTCCTGTCGAGAAGAGCAGAGTCAAACCCTTGGCCGATGGAACTGACATGAAGATAATCAAGGAACTCCAAATCAACGCGCTGCAGCATACCACCGAAATAGCTCGCAAAGTGGGAGTCAACGAGAAGACCGTGGAGTACCATTACAGGAAACACATCATAGATTGGAAGCTCATCCCTGGATTCCGGGTCAGGTGGATGAAAGACCTGACCAATACATTGACTCATTCGATGATAGTGGTCACTTTGACCTTTCGAGGACTTCATGGGGAATTTCTGAAGAAGGTCCAATCCTCCATCTACAAGTTACCCTTTCTCTGGGTGGAATACTTTCTGAGGTCCGGTATCTATCTGGCAACTCTTGCTGTGCCGTTGCCGGACTTCATCGAGACAATGGCGTATGTTAACGAAGAACTCCGGTTCCTTGGGCAGAGCGTCGATGTCGGGTACATGAAGTTGGGTGATTCCTTCAACTACACAATACCTTACGACATGTACGTCAACGGCGATTGGGAGTTCGACACCACTTTGATGAAAGCAACAATTCTTGAGAAAATCTCTGGCGGGCTGAAAAAATAGAACGGGCCCTTACGCCTTAGATCGGAGGGCCCCATCCGATTGGGTCGCCGCCGTCTAGCGGTAGGGTGACGCCATGGGCAGACAGTATCATCGCTGCCACGCCGATTCCCACCGAGGCGACAATTAGTGCGAGGCGCAGCTTGAGGTCGATACTCATGTCCGCCTATTCGTTCTCTGTCTCGATACTTGCGCGTTTTCATCAACTTATGATGCCCCGACCATGGAAAGGATTGGATAACAAAGCTTAGTTACAGTTCCTGCGGAGACGAGTGCGGTACGCTCGAACTCAAACCGCAGTTTCCACGAATCCGACGTCTTGTGAAGCGCCTGTCGAGAAGCCTCCACTTGGCCGAAACCAAATTGAATTGGGTCTGATGGAAGCTTCTGGCCTCGTAGGGGGCTTCAACACTCACACTTGGCGCGCGCTTCCAGCTGCCTCGGCACGCGCGAAGGCGCGTTCCATGAGATCCTTGGGGAGCAGGTCAAGATAGAGTCGCGCGCGCTACAGTCAGGCTGATGAACAAAAGACAGTTCGTGATTCTGAAGGAGTTTCCGGAGGTTCCGTACTTCACGAAGATCTTGGACCAGACTGGCATGTGGGCGTATCTGTTCAACATAAAGGGGAGCACGGTCAGTAGGTTGGTCAAGGCTGTGTTCGGGGATCAATGGTTCGTACATCGGCTAAGGGCTGAACGTGCAATGCAATTACGTGACGAGAGGCACTATGACATGGAACAACTCATGCGGTTTTTCGAATGGAGACATGATTCTGAGGCACGCCTCCACGCTTCGACCGGAATGAGGGCTCTGGCAGCGAGGGAAAGAGAGAACTCTCCGTGGAAGTCTAAGCCCGTTGGGTAATGGACAAAGTACTGCGTGGGACGAATTTCCTGAGCGGAGGCTCCAAGAGATCCGAATCTTTGACTTCTGTGGGAAGAGGAGGCAGTGCACGAGTTTTACATACAATAAGATGGACACTCGACCACAGCCGAATGCTGGGTACGTGTGGATTTGTTTGGGCTGCTTCTTGCAGGTGCTCTATGAAGAGGAGTGAGTGAAAGACTTGACGATCTTCTTCTCCTCGAACGTGCCACAGAGCAGATTCTGGAATCATAAAGGGGGAATAGATCCCTGATTCCCCAATTCGAGACCGATTGTCCCGGCCCCTTCTCTCCTATTCCACCTCACGCGGACATGGCCCACCCAGCAGAAACGGGGTCGCTTGGACTTGAGATGATAGAAGAAGTGTGAGGCGCCCCCCATTAAACGCACTCATGTTTGATTCGGCTTCGAATTTCTGTTTAACCTGAAAGAGCAACGGTCTCTGTTAACTTTGGGGCTTGATCAAGTCTAGCCGACGACAATCAGCGGACAGTAATTGAAGTATGTGAATTTCGCCGTTTCCGTTATGTTGGAGTTCATCGTGACAGTAGCCGGATTGTTGTAGCCTGTGTAGTTACCGATTCCCGAGCCTGTCCGGTTTATCTGAGTCCGGTCTGTGGCGCAAGGGATTTGGACTACATTCCCGTTGCTAGAGGACTCTTGGAAGCAACCAGTGCCTGTCGGTAGTTCGTCAGGCAGGTAATGTCCATACACTCGCTTTTGATTTGGGTGCGCTTGTGACGAATTCTGACCCGTGCTTGACTGTAACACCGGTAGCAGAAGCAGCATGCATAGAATCAACACTGCGGGGACGATCTTCGCATTCTTCACCTGCAGGCTGCGGGTCATTCTAACATGTTACCACTTAAGAGTGCGAGGTCAGATTGGCGCCGAAATCTTCGGGAACTCTCCCTGTCGCACATGGGACCAGGATTACAGTTCCGTTGTTTGGGAAAAATTGCGAACATCCTGTCGGAAGCACCGTAGGTATGCAATGTCCATATGCAAAGGTCTGATTTGGACCGCATGTTTGTGCCGAACCTTGACCTGTACTACCTTGAAGACCTGGCATGAATAGCAGCGCACAAACGGTCAGAACCAGGATAACTAAGAAGAGCGCCGCGGGAAACCTGTTATCGCTCCTGGAAATCATGCCCAGCCGATATTGGCAAGTCTATCTATTTAAGGGGTCCAATTGCCTCACTTTGAGCTTTTGCGTGACCAAAGCTGCTTTATTTTGTGGAAAAGAAAGATAGAAAAGCGGAAGGTAGCAAGAGTCCACAATCGCGCCCAAGGAGGAGGAACAAAGGAACGCCGTTTCAGTTTGCACCGACACACTTGTGATTACGGACTGGAGTGCGCCCTACGCACGGAAGTGAGCCCACCAGATAATGCGCTTTGCGAATGGGCCGCCAGTGTCATCCCCGAAAAGGCCCCTAACACTAAAACCAATAGAATGAGAAGGGAGAGTTTCTTCAACTTGACAAGACGCGCTGATTTCAGCTGTTTTCAACTGTTTGGCGAGTCCATCAAAACAACGTCCACAGTCAATGGAATTGATGATTCATCGCGTATGAAGCACACCAGTCGATGAATCTGCTAACCTGGCATGGCATTAGCAGGTTGGTCACACTCGTACGTGCTGCGTTCGCGAGGAAAAACTTAATCATTCAAGCTGGTCCGTAGTTGATGCTACGCGCAGAGGTTCGGTTGCTGCGCGTGGGCTTCCGAATTTGCGCTTTAGGAGTCCGAATCAGAGGCCGCTATCCGTTCACTGTATTCATCCAATTCATCCTTAATCCTATGGTCGTGCAAGTACGTTTGCCTGACTGCGGCAACTCCAAACCTTGCTTCGGGACCTTCAGCTAGGACATCCGCCAGTGTTCCCTCTGGGCTCCTTTCGGCAGGACCCTTGGACCTCTCTGAGGCTCGAGTCACAATCATCTTGAGAACCGAGGCCGCCCCAGCCCCAAAGAATCTTGACAACTCTTGAGCAAATCGAGCGGGTTGTCCGAGGGCGGCCTTGTCCATCCCGACGAGCAGAACCGACGACCCGGCTTCGCCCATCGTCTCCTGGAGCGCATCCTTGACCAATTCGGCGAAATCGGGACCCGTACGAACCAGACCTCTTATCCTCAGGACAAAATCGCGCTCGTAGTCTTCCAATTCTCTTTCACCGAATCAGGACCCGCGATGAAAACGCTGTGGACATCTACTCTTACACTGACGCGATTGAGCTGTTCAGACAATCTTGGTCAGACGCGGTAGCATTGGGTTGTCATGTGAGTGTTCGAGAACCATCGCCTCTGTGCTGGGCTTCTCGCCCATCAGTACCACTGACCTGTCCTTGACGAAGAGCCTCGCGTACTCCTGACTCATCGCTATCAGCTTTGATCGCAGCTGTGCGTCAGCGGGCATCAACAGCATATACGTGTCCAAAGACCTCCTCTGAATATCTGAGATCCTTCGGGAGATCTGCTCCAGCAACGGGTTCAGGTTCGACGCGTAGGCTCCCTCGAGCTGGCCTATGCTCTCCACCACCAGCACGCCCTCCATTTTCGACCTCCCTCTGACTACCTCGATGAGTTCGCCGACGTGCCCCCCGCTCTTTCTAGGGTCAATCGAGCCCATTCCATAGAAAGGAGGCTTGATCACGCCCATCTCTTCTAAGGTCGTGACCACGAGTCTCTCGCGGACCGCATCCTCTGACGTCCCGCTCTTGATCACCGTCACCAGATTCTCGATTCCGGCCCCTGGGAGTGGGATGACGAGGACACCACGTCCAAGGTTGAGGGCGTTGACGATCGCCGGGACCTCGACCAGCCGCAGCGCGGGGTACGGGACGTTCTCGACGTATTCGAACAGGGTCGTGTTTCCCTTCCCCAGGCCGCCGAACTCTTGGTCCAGGACGGGGCAGCCGAAGGAGAAGCGGCCGTCGTGATCCTCTGTAGGCTTGAACCACTTCCCTTCAGTACGCGCGGGGGGAGAGTACGGTACGAAGTATCTGAACTTCCCCCTAAGGAGGGTGTAGAGGTACTTGTGCTGCAAGATCAGCGTACCCCTGAGCTTCTGGATCTCGATTTCCCTGAAGACGCGGCTGTGCTCTTCGCTTCGTACGAGCTCGACGATTCCGTCCACTAGGTAGTCCATGGTCGTCTTCCCGGGCTCCTCGCTGACGAATATCATCCGAGCTTTGGTGGAATCGGCCAGTGCTATGAGCGTCTTTTCCGCTTTCAGCCTCTCCTTTTCGTCCATTTCCTTGGCGAGGCCATCCCAGGTGTCGAGAACGATCGTCTTCACACACGAGCCGTGTCGCTTACTCGCGGAGGTATTCATTACCTCCTCCAAGACAAACTCGGCCGTCCCAAGCCGAGTGTCAACGAACTCGGACTTTTCCTTCGCCTTTCTCTTCCTCTCGATTATTTCGAACCATGGAAGCTGCTGCAGAAGCCTGCTTTCCGACACTCTGGATGATATGTACTCGCCGTCGCCCTCCTTGGACAACGCTTCGAGCAACTCTAGGGCCAGCGTGGTCTTCCCGGCACCGGCGTACCCCTTGACCAACAGAGTGCAGCTTCCGGCTGTCAGGAACTCCAGGACGCTGTTGTACGGCTTGCCCGTGATGACAGAATGAGACAAGGCCGACTCGGTTCCGCGTTTTCCGGACGAACTGGGAGTCAACTCTTTCGTCTATGCCTTGCGATCGCCCGAGCGAGGGAGACACTCTTAACGATATCATTGGACCTGAGCGCAAGAGCTGGCAGGTCCATCCGAAGGGCTAACTGCTCCACTATCGCCCTCTCCAGGGTAAGGGCTCCGGTACCGAATATGGTCTTCAACCTGGCGTGAACATCCCCAATGTCCTCGTAATCGACTGGGCCGAGATGATAGATGGTAGCACGTGAACCGCTGTCGCCAAGTACTTCCTTCAAAGCTGATTGGACCGAGTCCTTGAACACCTCAGTCATCGTTGGGCGGTTCGCCAGACCTAGACTGGGATTGGTCGTCCTAGGCAATGGTCGACCCTGGCTCCACTATTGGAGGAGTAGTTCTGTCTAATAACTGATGGCATCCGATTCGATGGCCTACCTCTGATACTCGACGGACAACACATAAGGGACCAACCCTAGCGAGCGATCGCGCAGCTGTGGGAATTCCTTCGTAGTGACCTGTATCCACCACGTAGCTTCTGACCCTGGCCTTTAGCTTGACCATGTCCGATGCAGGCTTTAGTCGACGCGCGGTCCCGTTCAAGAGTTCAAAATCGCCAAACCGTGGCGCAGACGCCATACGCTCCAGGTTTTAACTATTTCATTAACTGATTAGGACTTTTTAATGGAAAAGTAACCAAACTGAGTTATCTCGACTCTGAGATCTACGCTTTATGTTCACCTACCAGAAAGTGAGGTTGGGTCTGATCGTTCTAGCATTCGCCCTACCTCTTCTGACAGCAGCCTTCGGGGTTTACCTCAAACCCCTCGACGAAATAGGCGGGGGCGGCCAACTCTAGGCCGCCCTGACGCTTTTATTTGAAGGACTTGAAGAGCCGTTTCATCTCTTCCAGGTCGTACTTCCAGCCCTTGTGGAACAACTGGTATGGGATCGTGAAGGCGCTCGCTTCGGACCTCTTGACGAAGGAGAGTTCTATCCTGCCATAAAGGTCAGGGATTTGGCTGTTGAGATAGTCGAAGGTGGACGTCGCCTCTTGGACCGGGATGTGAACGGTCGCGACGTATGTCCCGTCAGCCTGGACCTCATCCGCCCAGAGGAATGGTATTTTGCTGACCGCTCTCTGGACTGACATGAACGAGTTCCCGAGGTTTCTGAAAGTCAGCCTTGCCATGAGCGCGCTGTGGGAGACGGACCTCTCGATGTCGTGCTGCCATCGGACCGAGTATCCCGAGATGAGTTTCTCCTTCTGAAGATGGACCCTATAGTGGTACTCCAAGGTCTTCTGATTGACACCGACCTTCCTCGCGATTGAAATGATGTGTTGGAGGGCGTCGATCTGCAGCTCCTTCACCAGCAGGAGGTCGCAGTAGTCGACACCGACGGGCTGCACTTTTCTAACGATCCTTATGATAGGGGTTTGAATGAGTTTTACCCGGTTCCAATCTACATCCCATCTGTTCGACTGGAAGTTGAAGAAGCTAGGGTTCATGGCCGGATGTCTCGAGTCAATGATTTCGCTCAGAGTGTAACTCTGGAGAATCTCGCAGTCCTGTAGACAAGTAAGGAAGGCTTCGTGCTCCTTCTCCCTTCCCTCGGGAATCGCGAACAGACAGACGAAGCTGCCTTGCGGGAGAAGTTTGCCGTAATAGACTAAGTAGGCGTGTTCGTTCATCGCCAAGAAGAGTGACCGTGGAGACCCGGCGAGCTTCGGTGACAGCCGCAGCTCCGCCCAGTAGGGGGCAAGCCCGAGCTTTCTGTAGTCGGCTTCGGCGTGAATATGAAATCCGAACTTCTTGAAGCGTTTGTTGAGCTTGTAACGAATGGTCTCCGGATGGGCGCCGATTAGCTTTGACAACTTGTTAACGTTTTTGGGACCGACCTTCTGGATGGCTTCGATAATCTCGGCTTCGACATCGTTAGATTCTCTTTCGAACCGCTGAACGGTCCGGGTCCTCGGCAAGTTAGAACTTGAAAGAGCTCAAGGGTAGTTAAGCCTGCAGAAGTATGGCTCTGTTAAGTTGGCGGCTGCCGGCGCGAGTTCGTCTCGCTGTTAGGGTCGGTTGCTCGAACTCAAGATAGGTTCTATGTTTTGACTTTGAAACGCGCCGTGACAACCGACTCCCCCGCAGTAACCTTTGGCTCGACATGGAAGAACTGCTTCACAAGCTCTCGAACAGCGCTTTTCACCATGACACTCCACTTGGGACCGTAATCATGGTGGATGGTAATCGTAATCGCGCCCTCCTTCCGCGTCACCCTAGTTTGAAAATCAGGGTCGAACCTGGCTCGCTCCGCCTGGAAGGCCAGCATCCCATTCGGAGAGGAGTCCTGAGTCCAGAACTCTGCCATCTCCTTCCACAAGGGGAGGCCGACCTCTCTCCCTATCCGAGCGAGCATCTCGTCATCGCAGCCTCCAAGTATGCTCTTGAGGAGGGTCTTGGGAATCTCGGCGATTCCAAACTCCCGTGCTGACTTGTCCCAATCGAAGTGTCGATTGAGGATTGAATTGACATCCGCGTTGACCGTCGTGCCTGCGTCGGCGGCCTCCTTCTCAAGAGAACGCGCCAGTGATTCTGAGATTCTGAATGTCTTGAGAACTGGCCTGCGCTTATCCATGTCAGCATCTGCCATGATTATTGCCTCCGATAGGAAAGACAGTCTCCCCTATTCTTAGGTTTGTTAGTCGGTTCTCTCAAATCTTCGGCCCATGACTCAGGATTCTGTCTCTGTTAAGCGCCGGGCCACGAGCCCCTGAGTCATGCCAAGACTGGGTCGGGCTCAGAGTCGAGCCACGACACCATGTCTTTTGTCAGCTTCGCGGCGCCTAACCTCATCTTGTAAAGCCTGTGGACCCTGACGCGGAAGTCCTCCCTTATGGCAATCTTGAGGACTTCTGACCCGCCGTGAAATATCGAATCGAGGCTCGCGTAAACCTCCTCCGAGTTCGTTAGCCGCTCTTCTCCGATGCTCCTGATTAGTGCCTCGCCCGAGTTTTCGCCGAGTATGTTCTTCATCGAGTTCATGACGGAGTGGGAGAACAGCGATGGAAGGAGTGCAATCACGTCATGCCCCAGCGCGTCCAGAGTGAAGATTTCTTCCTCCATTGTCTGCGCAATGAGTTCTGATATTCGATTAACTGCCTTCTTGTGGAGCGTGGCGCTCATCAATTCTTCTCGCCTAACCAGTGGAGAGCCCTCGATTTAGTCGATTTGAGTAAAGGCGTGGAATCCATAGTGGGTTTTCATGGAATATCGGGGTTCTGTCAAGATTCGCGCGCGATTGAGAAGAAGTTAGGGTCACAGACCGAGAAAGCCACCAACTAATCTGAAGCAACCCTTCGGAGTCTATCAAGCCTTCGTTGGATGACAGGTAGTCCTTCGACTTCTGGGCAGTGTCAAAAGTCGTTGGGGGCTTGAACCTCACAGCATGGCGTCCTTGTAGGTATTTCTTGGCCTATCTTCAAGGCAGGGGAAATCCATCCGCACCTTACGCAACTGATTTGGACGGTGCGTTCGTCTATGTCCTTGGCCTTGAAACTGGTGAAGCTAGATCTGGGGCAATTCGGCAGTTAGCAAACTTCAGGCTCAGGCTGGTTCTTAGCTTCGTTGCTTCTCAATACTAGGCTGATTCTCTTCAGTGCGCTTCTCAGTCCATTGATGGCCGCAGTGCTTGCACCTGTAGGAATACTGGAACTCTTTCCGCTCGAAAGTCGCCTGGACCTTCTCTTCAGGCGCCAGATGGCTATCCCAGACCAGCTGATTGTCGCTCTTCACGTTACCAAGTCCTGTATGAGCCGCCATGTGAGTCAAGCTACTAGTTCCTGCTCTTGTCGACGTGTAAGCGTCTCTCTTCGTGCTGGTCAGATGCTTGCCTGCGAGCCTAACCTCGAATCTTTGGCCGCAGGATGGGCAATGACGAAAGAAGGCCGCTACGCTGGACATATGCCTTGGTAAAGGCTCGCCTCCGTTATTTACACCTATTCCACGGTGGTTCTGTCGCCTTGTCGGTTGGTGGAATCCTCTGTCAACATTCGGTTGGTGGTTGTTTCTCCAAGGTCTGGACTACACCCTGAAAGAACGCTTGAACTCCGAGAGGCATAGAACTGTAAAGCTCCATGATGGCTCTCAGGAGGCAGTCCTTGCCTCTTTCGTCGGCTGATAGCATGATTTTCCGCTTCTCGTCGCAGTGGAAGATTATATGCCTCTCGTCCTTGTCGCCGCACAGCTGCCTCGCCCGTTTCTCGACCTTTGCCGCCCATTCACATCGAGCCTCTGCCCCAAAGCTATTGCGAATGTCCTGAAGTCTACCAATCAGCTCGTCCATGCCTTCTACGTCCATGGAGATACCCATGTCTACAACCTCCAAAAAGTGACGTGCGCTCGTCCTACGGTTGAGATGCGGCCATTATGGAGGAAGTGCCCGCACGACATGCGCTTTAGAGTTAGGAAGGGCGGGCGCACGTGGGCCCCACCGACTTGGACGATATTTAACGGCGCGCGTGCCCAAGAGCGCGCACACAATAGAAACCAGGAAAACAGCAGGAGAATCACGACGAAGACCCATCCAGGCAATCCATTCTCTCACCGAACTCGGGAAGAAGTGGCTTCAGGCTTCGCTCTCATCAAATCGAAAGTCCAACGAGTGACGAGTTGATGAGTTGGCAACGGCTGGTTGATTCGCGCAGATTAGGATTCGCTCTGCCCACGCCGCAGCTATGAGTCGCGGAGAATGTCTTTTAACTCCGGATAATCTTCTACAATCGATTAAATGTCCGGGGTTCGAGTCGAGAGTTTGGTGAAGAACCTCTTGAATGAGGATCCCGCTTGTTTCCTGCAGTCTTACGATGCGGCTATGAAATTGGGTGATTTCGCTGACCCAGACCATCTGGAGGCCGTAGCCTCAGCTTTGATCAAGGCACTCGCTCATCCTAACCCTCTGACGAAAGCTCATTCAGCGGAGTCCCTGGGGAAAATGCGTTACAGGTACGCCGCTCCAGCTCTGACAAGCATGCTCAATGATCCGTACCGCCTTATCAGATCATACTCTGCCCGCTCTCTCGGTCAGATCGGTGATGAGAGGGCAATCGATGCGTTGGTATCGAGCCTGAAGAACGATGAGTTTTTCGGAGTTAGGGCCGAGGCAGCCGAGGCCCTCGGCCAGATATGCCGTAAGAGCTCTTCTGTGAAATGCGGTCAGATTCCCAGGATACTCATAGACCAGATAAAGATCGAGGAGGGAAGGGGCGACGAGAGAAGGAGACGCGTTCTTGCCGAACTGGCCTTGGCACTAACTAGAAACAGGATTGGCAGCGTGCTTGGAACCGAACTGAACGCCCTTGAGGAGGGAAAGCCCCTGGAGCTTGACACCAAGTCGATCGAAAGGTTCGAGAGGGGAATGAAAGATATGAAGCAGAAGCTCCAAGAAGCGGGCCGCACCATAAAGCAAGAGGAGGACAAGGCGCAGGGCGGGTTCAAGAACATATGGAGGGGACTGAGGGAAAGTCTTGCTGAGTTAGCGAGCTTCGGGGAACGAATCGACAAGATGAAGGAAAAGAAGGAGAGAGTCCAATTCGTAGTGAGCACCTCAAAACTCCTCGTCTCAGTCATGGCGCTTCTCATAGCGCCTCCCATAGGAGGAGTCGCACTTGCGTTCTCACTAGCCGATATCGTTGCGCGCATGTAGAGAGACGCAAACCTTGAGTGCAGGTGCCTGAAAAACTCCTCAGTACGGCGGATGAGAGAATCTCTTCCTTAGTTTCATGATACGTAGCAGTTTCATGATATGTAGCACGGCATGATCCGGCCAACCGGTTATCGCAAAGTCGGAGGTTTATGACAGACCGCGGGTCGGTTTCGGATGAATCTTGGATCTTTCGTGTGAATCTCCGACTGCCACATGCGGCCTGCGTAGTTAGAACTTCTTCGACTAATGGAATGCCTGAGTCAGCCAACTTCAGAACGGATTGGGGGCAGAGAACGGATCGGTACCCATGTGCCCATTGCCATTATACGTGTTACCGCCGGTCAAGACCGATGGGGAACTAATTCCATAGTCGTTCGCCGTTCCATATGTGGGAGATCCCGCGGGACCTGTGGAGTAGTCCTCGTAGCCATACCAACCGTTGTTGTCCGCCGTGTTCCCCCTGAAGGTGTTATTGGTCGAGGGCTGAGAGCTGCAAAGCGGAGCTTCCTCTCCGCAAAGGTAGAAGCCGACTCCATATCCTTGGTTGGGGTTGGAGAGGCCGTTCTTGTCCGCAGTGTTCGAGAGGAAGAAGTTGTAGTTGGAATTTCCAAGCCAGAAGCCAACCCAACCGTTGCTTTTCGCCGTGTTCCCGATGAGAGTGTTGCTGCTAGAGCTGAGAAGGCAGAAGCCACACGACGCGTCGTTGCTGTCCGCCATGTTCACGGTGAGGATGTTGTAGCTGGAACTGTTAAGCAGGAAGCCATCTCGACCATTGTTGTCCGCCGTGTTCTCGCTGATAGTGTTGTCGTAGGAGCCGGATACGAGGAAACCATAGTTGGTGCTCTTTTTCGCCGTGTTCGAGACAAGAGTGCTGAAGGCAGTGTTGTTAAGCAGGAAGCCATTTGAGAAACCCGTAACTGTGCAACTCTCGACCGTGACTCCGGTATCGTCGGTGAGATTGATCCCAACGCCTACTCCTGACCCGCTTATGGTGTACCCGTTGCAGTCGAGGACTTCAGGATTCAGGTTATCCACTATGCTGAGCCCGTTCCCTGAGCAGGGACCGATGTTGCCGGTCAGAACTACAGCCGTGTCATTCGGAATCGGGACTGTCATTCCACAGTCCGCAGTACCAGGTACCAGACTCTGGTTCAGCTGTTCCAGGTTCTCCTGGGCCTCCGTCTGAGTCGCAGTGGTGGTCGAGGTGACAGTGATTGCCCGGGTGCTTGTAGTAGTCTTGGTTGTAGTCTTGGTTTGAGTGAGTGTTGTTGTTGTTGGGCTTTCGGTGGTAGTTGTCCTTGTAGTGGTATGAGTTAGAGTAAATGTAGTTGGGCTTTCGGTGGTAGAAGTAATGGTTCTAGTTACAGTAGTAGTCGTGGTTGTGAACTCGAGCACCCTGTTGTTGCCCGAATCAGCGACCCAGAGGCTGCCGAGAGAGTCGAAAACAATGCCAGTAGGAGCGTGCATTCCGCTCTGAGTGTCAGCCACTGCGTTGGTGGTGAATGTTGACTGGCCAAGTACGAGTGATGCTTTGGCTCCGTTGGTGCACGACAGCGTGACCGTGCATGTGAACTCGAGCACCCTGTTGTTGCCCGAATCAGCGACCCAGAGGTTTCCGAAGTCGTCAAGTGCAACGTCAGGAGGACGACTCATTCCTCTTTGAGTGTCAGCCACTGCGTTGGTGGTGAATGTTGACTGGCCAAGTACGAGTGATGCTTTGGCTCCGTTGGTGCACGACAGCGTGGCCGTGCATGTGAACTCGAGCACCCTGTCATTCAACATTTCAGCGACCCAGAGGTTGCCGACAGAGTCGAAAACAATGCCAACAGGAGCGTTCATTCCGCTCTGAGAGGTAACCTGTGCGTTGGTGACGAAGTTTGGCTGGCCAAGTACGAGTGATGCTTTGGCTCCGTTGGTGCACGACAGCGTGGCCGTGCATGTGAACTCGAGCACCCTGTTGTTGCCCGAATCAGCGACCCAGAGGTTGCCGAAGTCGTCAAATGTAACGCCAGAAGGAGTACTCATTCCGCTCTGAGTGTCAGCCACTGCGTTGGTGGTGAATGTTGACTGGCCAAGTACGAGTGATGCTTTGGCTCCGTTGGTGCATGGGTAAGATGACGATGATGAGTCAGTGCACATGAACTCGAGTACCCTGTTGTTTTCCGTATCAGCGACCCAGAGGTTGCCGAAGTCGTCAAATGTAACGCCAGAATGATCAAGCCTGTTGAGTGCGACCCCGCTCTGAGTGTCAGCCACTGCGTTGGTGGTGAATGTCGACTGGCCAAGTACGAGTGATGCGTTCTGGCCGTTAGTAAACGCAAACACGGAAGGTCCAATCAGAATCGCAAAAGCAGAAACAGATAGGAGAATGGCGACCGCGACAATCCAGGGCGTCTTTCGGAACAGCGACCGAGTTAATCTCAAGGGACGCACCCGCGTTCATAAGATTTGCCAAGTATTTGAGACTTTGCATGATATTCGTTCTCCTTTCCCATGATTCGGATTAATCCGGTCACAGCCCAGCCGGACTAGTGGTTAGAGATTCCGTTAGTGTCGCCACATAGACTTCGTGGCGGCATGTCGTGGTTATCGTAGTCATTGTCTATGCTGGTTTGGCCTGATCGTATTCCCTGAGCAATAGTGAAGCTAAGACTATGACGAGTATGACAAAGACACTCAGCATCAGGTTCTATCATCGACATCGTTTAACGAATGGTGAGAGTCGACACAAGAATATCATCACACGCGCGCTGCTCCCGCGGAGGATTCGACCATTTGACAGTTGTGGAGGTGTCAAGAGAGCCAATTGGCGAGTTAAGCAAAACCACGAAGGTCTATATAATGGTATTCATGATTTAGCGCGTCGAGGTAAGGTAGCTTTGGGATTCTACTCGGTCCTGTACGGTCTCATTGCCAGTGGCGTCGCCCTCGTAGTTCTCTTCGCTGTACTTGACAAGGGAGTCAGCCGCGTTAAGGCGGATGGCAACAAGGGGGGCCGTCTCCGGTGGATCCTCAGGAGCACCCACGACGAGTTCTTCAGTCTCACTAACTTCCAGTTTCTTACCTGGACCATCATCTTCCTCTTCTCACTGCTCTGGGTCTACTTGGTTAGGGTTCAAGGAGGGCTTCTGGGTCCCATTCCGACGCTCCCAACCGAGACACTGGCCCTGATGGGGATCAATACGGCATCTGCGCTCGGGAGCGCGGCAATCACGATAAGCCATCCAACTGAACCAACGGAAGAGGACAACAAGCACAAGGATTCGTTTTGGTACATGCTGTATCTTGACGGGTCGCCCGATCTCTCACGTGTCCAGCTGTTTGCTTGGACGGTGTTCAGCGTCATTATCTACGTCGCGATCCTCTTCACGCAGATGTTCGGTCATTACATCTGGGGCCTCGGCCCGATATCGCTGCAGTCGCTGACAATTCCGAATGTAGATCCTTCTCTTGTGATCCTGATGGGCTTAAGTCACAGCGCGCATATCGGAGTGAAATACGCGAAGGTTACGTCCAAGAACGGTAAGCCCAGCCCAAGTCCTCCCATCACTCCGAGAGTGTAGGCTCCAGCCACTTCTTGCAGCTTAAGCACGCGCGACAAGACGGTCGTGTCCGACAAGCTGGTAATCCCTCAGTATTCTTGGAAGGAATTATGGGGACTTCACAAATCTGACGCTCAGAATTCATGGAAATACTTAACTTATGCTAGCTAAGTCCGCAACGATGATGAAGAAAAACATCGCCGCGATATCACTAGTTCTATTCGTCATCACCTTAGGCATGACTCCGTTTGTCACCATCGCGTATGCTGTTGCTCAGCCCAGCGCGTCTTCCAGGGGGTGCTCCGCAAGTTATACGAGCCCTCAGTCGCTTACTAGCGGAATAAGTGCTGCAAATTGGTTCGATTATCCAGCAATCCCATATCAGACCGCTAGCGTCTCGAGGTTCCCTGGAACGCTCGTGACCTACGTTCTTCCGCCACAGTCGGCGGAACGCTACGCTTCAGTCGTAGCTTCAGGCAATTCAACGACTGTATACCTTTTCAGCAGCGACTCTGATGTTCCTGTGGTCTACTCGCATTCCCACGTAGCCGGACAATACCAAAGTGTTCAACAGTCTGGCAACTTCACCGTCAAGGACGGCGCCATAGGGAACGTCGTCTCTCTTCCCGGGGGATACAACGACCCCACCATTTCAGGATACCAACTCATCACCTACAGCGTAGGTGGCATTGTATTCGAGACTGAAGCATATGCGACCTTCAATTATCAAAGTAGTTCCCCGTACTACATAACGGGCGTCGGGCCCGCAGGTTCAGGCGCATGGGTGTACGCCGGTTGGCAGCTTTGCACGCATAGCCAATTAGTCGGCCCGACTGGCGTAACCATCAGCTATGTCCAGATGGACGCGGGAGCGGTAAATCCGGGTTGTCCATTTGCAACTGCCGTCCAGATGTATCCAATCGTTCAATACAACACGTACACAGGGCAACTGACCTACGGAAGTCATCCATACAACTCGTGGTTCGCACTCACTTGCTACTGCGTGGGAGTGAGCTGGTCATTTCCGGCCCCACCATAGTCGGGGAGTCTAGAGTCCTCCCCGATTCTTCTTTTTCCCACTCGTCAGGATGGTTTGTTCGGTGTGGAACCAGTTGTCGAGTTGAGGGCCGTCAGCCGATGCCACCAATTTGACCGCAACCTTGGGAGAGTTGTCAAGACAAGGACTACGACGATGACAGGGATTGCCTGGTAGGCTTCCCCGACCAAGAAGTCCCCGAGGACCCCAATCACGAGAAGTCCATCAAGGACCCACCATATCAATCTGAAAACCTGACGCACGTTGCTTTCCATCATATTTCCCATTATATGCTCGCCGACCAATCCTATATGTCTTCTTCAAAGGCGTTATCGGGGAGTCCCATGTCATCGGATGCTCCTTGAGGAACATCCTCAGTCGAGAGCGCGTGCTGATGTATGCCAACCCGCAGAAGAAGCTGGCCGTTTAGAAGCGTGTTGTACCTGAAAATCCAACCTGTCTGTTCCACCCATGTGTCTATCATAGAATTACTTTGCCATCGCTGCCGTATTCTCGCTGTCTCCTCGCGAATGATAGTCAACACTGTGTTTGTATTTGTTATAGTCTCCGCTCGCTCTGGGGCAAGGCTTCCTTTCAGTGAGGTATGCAGTCAGATGATAAAGCCGTTGTGGGTGGCCGAGCTTGAATGTACAAGAGAGCGCGCGTAGGGTCCGGCCTGGACTTTTCATCCTCTGCAGACACCAACACATCGGAGTCTCGACAGCCCAACCTGGGCTACATCCATTTGGGTTCAGCCCGTTACGCTGGTTCAGAATCAGGGTGGATTAGGTCGCGAATCAGCCATAAGGGATGATTACGGCTCTGATTAACAAACAGAACTTGTTTTAGATAGCCCGGCTAGGATTCGAACCTAGGTCGAAGGCTCCAGAGGCCCCCATCCTTGACCACTAGACGACCGGGCTACTCGGCGTTCGGTCTGCGCCTCCGGTGCGGATAAAAAGATTCCACGCCTCAGGGGCGTGCAGCGGTCTTGGGTCGACCCTTTCGCATACCCAATTCGTCCAAGACCTCACCCATCGAATTTAGCGCCGAAGTGAGACGGCTTGGCTTAAGGATCCCGAAGTGCCCGATTCTTATCATTGTGTCCTTGGCTTCGTAGATGCCTCTGGCCACTACAATCCTGTACTTGGTCTCCAGCGTTTTCTGGATGTCCCCGGCGGTGCCCTCCTTGACCCAGAAAGCTGTCACGGTATCGGACCTGAAGCCCTCGTCAGCGACGAACTTGAAACCCCACTTTTCGACCTGGTTCCTGGCAAGCTCCCCAAGCCTTCTGTGGCGGGCCCAGCGCTTCTCGAGACCCTCCTCCTTCACCTCTAGCAGTGCCTCCCTGAGCGCAAGAAGGACCTGAGTCGCGGGGGTCGCGAGATACATCCGGGGATCTTCCATCACCGGTTTCCACCTGAGGAGATTCATGTAATACGACTCGATGGGCTTCTCGCGTTTGGCCATGTAGTCTAGAACTCGTTGGGAGGCGGCGATGAGGACGGCCCCTGGCGCTCCGGCGAGCGCCTTCTGCGAAGCTGTAAACGCGATGTCTGATCCGAGCTTATCGAAGTCGAGCGGCACACCACCGATGCTGCAGACTCCGTCAACGACCGAGAAGACATCCGCCTTGACGCATTCCTCGACCAATTCCTTTACGGGGTTTACTACTGAAGTCGAGGTGTCCACATGCGTCAGGAAGACCGCCTTGTACTTGTTCTGCCTGAGCTTCTTCCTGAGATCGTCAGGATCGGCGTGGACCCCGTCCTTGTATTCGAGCACGTCGGCCTTTGCCCCGTGAACTTGGTTGAGCATGAGCATCCTCCGACCGAAGTAGCCTGAGACCAAGGTCAGCGTCCTGTCTCCGTGCGAAACCAGGCTGACCACCGACGACTCCATGCCAATGGTCCCGGGGCCTGTAAACACGAACTGAGGAGACTTTTCATTCCTGAAAACGTACCGCGAGAGGGACACTATCTCCTTGAACGTAGAGTAGAATTGCGACCCGACATGAGGGAGCTGGGGTCCGGCCATCACATTCCTGACCCGCCTTGAGAGGTTCGTCGGCCCCGGAATCAGCAGTAGATTGTCTGCCATTTCAAGTGTCGAACCGACCCGAGCGGTGAGGGATAAAAGAACTTCGCTAGATGTGGTCAAAAATGTCGTGGAGTTTCTCGATGTGGATTATCTTCGGATCGCTCACCCTAGTGGTGTGGGCGAGCATGAAACCCATTGCTGCCGACCGAAGGAAGCGAAGGTCATATATCGTGTCGCCGACCGCAATGGTCCGCTCTCTCGGGACCCCGATGCTCGAGAGGAGTTTCAAGTAGGCCAAGTCTTTCCTCGTCGGATCGACCCTGCCGATCCCCTCAGGGAGCACCTTGCCCTCCTTGTCAAACTGAAGCCCGTTGGCCACCCAGTAGTCGATGCCGAGTTCCTGAGCGACCTTTTCTGCCAAGATGTCGATCCCTGATGTGACGAGGGCGGTCCTAATGCCTCGTCTCCTGAGTTCGTTGATGGTAGGCTGGGCTTCAGCTCGAATCCTGTATCCTGAGAGAATCTTCTGGATCTCCTTTCTTGTCACTTCCTTTGGCCACGAGGCAATGTCCCTCCGCATGAACTCCAGGTAGTCGATCTTGCCCTCGGTGTACAGTTTGAGGGAGGCCTCTCCCGCTTCTGTCGTACCGAAGGCCCGATGGAGAGCGACCCAGCTACTTTCGTGCTCGAGCACCGTGCCGTCCATATCCAAGGCCGCGAGAAGGAACCTCTGGGGCCCTGGCTTTGGCGACTTGAGAGGAGGCGAGTGAGACTTGCTATTCATTCCAGAGCGATTCACGGTGTAGGAAGCCCTTTTCCGTCGGAGAAGCTCCTTTGAACGTCGTTGGTGGTTCCGGGGCCCCACAGCCGCCCGAGGATCAGTGGATGAGTTTCTAGAGTCGACCGTCTTCAGATCCTCTCCCTGCGGGGAATACCGATCAACTCCATCGACTTCCCCAGGACCCGGCTGGCAGCGTCCACGAGGGCGAGCCTGGCGTCTCTGAGCGCTGCGTCCGTCTCCCTGTTCACCTGGACACCCTCGTAGAAGTCGTTGAAGGCTACCGCGAGTTCGTGGGCGAACTTGGCCATCTCCTTCGGCGAAAGGTACTCGCCCGCAGTCGCGGTAGCGATGTCCATCATCGAGAGCTTCTTGACCAAGTTTGTCTCTTCAGATCTTGTTAGCTTTGCGGCGCTCTCGATGTCGATGACAGGTCGGCCTGTCGTCTTCTCGAGTATCCTCCTGGCCCTCGCATAGGTGTAGAGAAGATAGGGCCCAGTGTCACCCTGGAAGCGAAGCGAATCCTCGGCGTCGAAGACAATCAGTTTGTCGGGATCCTGCTTAAGAAGCTCGTATCTCAGCGCAGCCACCGAAACTGCCTCAGCGACGTCGTCGACCCACTCCTGGGAGTCATCCGGGTTCCGCTTCCGGGTCTCTTCCATGGCCTTCACCTTCAGCGCGGCCAGCACCGTGTCCACGTTGACGTAGAGCCCCCTCCGCCCAGACATGTGCGCGAATTCCGAGCCGATCTCGAAGCCGAGTTGGGAAGCCGTCTGTTTGGACAGTGCGACTACTTCGTACCCTCTGTGGACGTATCTTAACGAAGCCCCCTTTTCGAGCCTTTCTAGAACCCTACCCACGATCTTCTGCAGGTAGCTCTGCTTCGTGTCAATCACAGAGATCGCGACGTCCGCTCCTCCAAATCTGAGTCCAGACTTGTCGCCGTCGAGGGTGGTTGAAAAGAGCGGCCTCCCTCCCCCCGGCTGTTCGTTCATGTACACTTCATAACCGAAGGGGTCTTTGATCAGGCCGATCTTCCATGCTGCGTATGGAATATCCTTGGCAACGTAGACCGCGGTTCCATCGGAACGAACGACGACTTTCTGCTCCCCGGTGTCGGGGTCCGGGATGACCCAGCACCCACTGTTCTCCCCCACTGTCTCGAACTTCACGATCCCCGCTTTCTTCATGGTCTCGAAGATCCTCTCCCACATCCCCGAATGGACCAACTGAGACTCCCAGTTGAGAAGGTCGTATCTTGCACCGAGCCTCCAGCATGTCGCAAGCTGATCGGCCAGTATCCTCCGGACTATCCCTTCTGAGTACTCGGCAATATCACCGACACCCCTTTCGATCTCCTTCAGGACCAGCGACTGCTTCTCCTTGAGCCCTGGGTTCTTCGCGTACTCCTGGTTGACCTTCGTGTAGACGTTGTCTCCACAGTAGACGTCGAACTTGGTCCCGGCCGGAGGAGCGTCGGTTATTCCCAGGAACTTGAATCCGACGATGACGTCAGCTAACTGAGCTCCCGAATCATCGATGTAGTTGAGCGCCTGGACTTCGTTGCCCAGGTATCTCATGACCCGAACGAGCGAATCACCGAGAACCAAGTTCCTCGCATGCCCCACATGGAGGGCCTTGTTCGGGTTGACGTTGGTGTGCTCGATTGCCAGGGTCTTCCCGGTCTTCGACTTCGCGCCGAGGTCGTCTTCGGAGACTATGGCCGCTATCGAGTCGCGGAAGAAGCGCGGGTACTTGATGGAGAAGTTCAGGTAGCCGCCGCGATGGGGAACGACAGATTCCACGTAGCTGGAATCCTTGAGGAAGTCGGATGCCTTGGAGGCTAGTCTTACGGCCACATCGGCTGGCTTCTCAGACCGCGCCTGGGCGATCCTCAGCGGAACGGCGCTCGACAGGTCACCGTAGGAAGGGTTTGGTGGAAGGGCGACCTCGATCGCCACGTCGCTGTACCCGAGCGAGTCGCAGGCCTCCTTGATCATCTGCCTGACCTCGCTCTCGAACTCCAGGAACTTCAAGCGTGGCTCGACCTGGAGCAAACACGATAAAAGGTCTCGGTCTACCTACTCTTCTTAACCCGGGCGTGGTGGGGTTCCCTGGGCCCGTAGCCTAGCACGGATCAGGGCGTCAGCCTCCGAAGCTGAAGAGGTTTCCCTCAGATACCGAGGGTTCGAATCCCTCCGGGCCCGCTTCAGAACTGTTACGAATACCCCTCTGTAGGACCACCTTGCCGTTGGGCAGGACCCCCACGAATGTCCAGCCCTGACTGATCAGTCGTTCTGCTGCCTCGGCCGACACTACCGTCTGCGCCGGGCTAGAGTTTTCGCGCCGCATCGTCAAGCAGCTTTGCGAGCTCGCCCAGCGTCTTGGGGTCAGCCTGGGTAACTTTGGCCATGATGTTGTTCCTCTTCTTCTCAATCTCTAGGTCCACCTGGGACTCGAGATACGGCTCCGCCCTGAGAAACGCGGCCCTCATCTCTGAGAGGAGCGACTCCGGGAGCCTGCGATGGTTGGTCGTATAGACGGCTTCGATTGAGCCATTGTGGCCCATCCAGAAGACCCGGAAGTCGTGGGGGATGAGCCCTTTGGCCTCGGCGTTAAGCAGCTGGGTGTCGAAGGAGTGCCTGAGAACGTAGGGCCGCCTCCTCCTCGACCTCATGGACCGCCACGCCTCAATCCTCGTTGCGTCGCTAGTCATGAAGCGCCTCCCGGCGTGACCGGGTTGGCTCTCCACGACGGGGCTGTCGAGGGTAAGCTTCTCCCCCAACGCAGACCTGTCGTTCAGAAATGCAGTGAGGAGAGTGGCCTTCGTAGAAGTTAGGAAAGTGAAGTACTGCCTTCCCGTTTTGCTGAGCTGCGGCCTGATGACGACCATCGGAGGGCGCCTGCCGAACGCGAGCCCGGTCGTCGTAGACTCGAGGTCGGGGAGGTCCCCGATCCTCAGACCATCGGTCCCGTCGTAATTGCCGATAGCTCCGGGCCGAAGTCCGCAATTGATCAGCGCCTTGATGACCCGGGTCTTCGGGCTCCCAGAGGCGAGGAGCTCTCTCAGGACGGTCGAATCGGCCTTTCAGGCCGGCACTTCTTGCAAGCCACGGCTCCGAAGTTCTTCACAGCCTCAGCAAGGTTATCCCTCAGATAGTATCTTCCACTCCTGCCCCCATTCAAGATCACCGTTGTCTGGAATCGCTCTTCAGTAACCTCATCACACAGCGGGCGGTGGGCCCGCGGAGGAGACGAAGCGGTGTTCACTATCACGCCTTCACCGCGCAGCTGGACCTGGCGGAACTCCTTGGTTGTTGATATTTCGCCAGTCGGCGGTTCCTTGACCTGATACCTGCTGAAGTCTGACGAAATCGCGACCGCAGGGGTTCCAAGAGACACCGCCGCGGGTGCTGACTGGTCGAGCGTGCCAGACCGTCATCTCTTCTGGGATGGCATTGTAGTGCGAGAGGTAGTTGATTCTATTCCTCCCTTCTCTTGACCTCGTCAGGTCTCGATCGTCGAGTAGGACATGACCCGACCGAGGTTCGAGGATCCCCGCTATCGTCCTGAACAGTGTGGTTTTGCCCGCGCCGTTGGGCCCCAGTACGACGTAGATTGCAGGCTCCTGAGCCCTGAAGGTGATGTGATGGAGCACCTCCTTGCCTCCGTAACCTGAATTGACGTCGGCGAGCTCGAGCGTGGGCAAGATCAGTGACCCCCTTGGCTCTTCTCTAAAGGATATACGCGCTCAGATAGCGCACAGCACGTCTGGCAAGAGCAGCCGAAGGGCGACTCCAACGATCGAATTGGGCCGTGGCGAGCGATAGCTCATTCAACTAGCCGCGGGCGGGGGATGTGTTCAGGGATTCGGCCCGCGATTGAAAGCCCTGAGAGCCTTCTCGTCAATCTCGTCGCGCGCGACGCCCAGAAGTTTCTTATGAGACTCCGCGATGGGCAGAGAGAAGTTGATCAGAGGGAAACAGGTCTGCCTCAGAGGACTGGAAAGAGAGGATCTCAGGGCCCTGCACGAAATGATGAACGACGAGGAGGTGATGCGCTGGGCAAGATCTCAGCCGGACAACACGGTGAGCATGGAGGAGCTTGGGAAGGAGTACGAGGGAGAGCTGAAGGGGGACAACTCGAGAAGAAGGACCTTCATCATCGTTCACGCAGCAACTCAGAAAGTGATAGGATGGGCCATAATCAGGTGGTGGCGGCCATTCCAGACAACGGCTGATATCGGAGTTGCCATCGCCGACAGAGAGCTCAGGGGGAAGGGGATAGGGACCGAAGTCAGCATGCTTCTGACCAAGCTCGCCTTTGAGCAGTACAACATGCACAAGGTCGAGCTGTGGACGCGAGGAGACAACCTGGCAGCCATCCGTTCGGCTGAGAAGAACGGTTACAAAATCGAGGGCAGAACGAGAGAGACTGTGTATTTCGACGGAGAATTCCACGATGGGATTCTAATGGGCCTGCTCAGAGATGAATATGAGCGATCGAAGTCCAAGCCTTCAGGCCAAGGGTAGCTTTCCATCGCTGTGTGGACATCGAGCGCGCGCCAAGAGAAACTTCTACAAGCGAGTGAAATTCTGACGCTGGAAGCGCGCGCTCTTGCACGCAGGAGTATTGATCCGGCTTACCTTCCGCGTAAGAGAAGAACGCACCCTCTAGGCGCGAACAATCTTCCCCTTTCGAAGGATCGTTCTCCCATCTGCCACAACAGTGGCCCCGGTCAGTGTGCCGGCGTGGAAGAAGCCTGGCTTGTTCTTTCCTCCGATGAACTCGTTCCCCCCGATGCCGATCGAAACCGCACCGTTGGCAACGTTGTTGACGGTGTATCCCGCTTCTGCTTTGGGGTTGAACCCGATCCCGAAGAAGCCTATTCTGTCTTTGTCTCCGGTTCCGCTCTCCCAGTTCCTCTTCAGTTGAGCAGCGCTGCGGTCGCCGGAGAACCGGGTCACCCGGCCATCCTTGAAGGTCAGGCGGAGTCCGGTCACGTTTGTCCCCATGACTGGCGTGCTGGCGTTGAACATGACCCTGCCTCGAGCGCTGTCCTCCAGGGGTGCCACGTAGAGCGAGCCCGCAGGGATCTCGTCCTCGAGGTTCTCGTTCTTCATGTCTTCTTCATCAATCACCCCGTCGTGCACCTGCCAACGCCTGCCAGAGACGTCGAAGTGGAGGTTCGTCCCCTCAGGTCCGGTGACCGTTATTGACCTCGCGTCACGCAGAGAGTCCACCAGGGCCTTCCCCGTCTTGGCGAGCTTGGGGTAGTCGACTGCGGACGCGGCCAGCATCATCTTCTTCCACTTCTTGTACTTGAACCCGTATGCCTTGGCTCTGGGCTTGGTGACAAGCGCCAGCCCGATGGAGATGCTTCTGACCTTCTTCTCTTTGCTGAGGGGGTAGTGGGCCTTGGTTTCCCCCTCGCTGGCGGCGGCATTCTTCTCGGGCGCAATCTTTCTCAGAACCGCAGGGTCGTAGGTTCCCGACATGAAGATCTCTGCGGTCGAGCTTTCGGTCAGGGCTCTGCAGAAAACGGATGGCTGCCTGAGGCTCTGAACAGACAATAGGTCGTGGTAAGAAGTCATGTACCTGTCTGTGTACAGGTTCAGAAGGACGTCGGCCCCATTCTTGAAGCACTCTTCGGCTATGTCCTCAGCGAGCGGAAGATTGTGCGGGTAGAGGAACACTGTCACGTTATCTCTTTCCGTGACCTTCAAACAATCATTGACTATTGAGCTTGCCAGGGACATGCCTCGGTGTTCTCACGAATTCGATTTAAGCTCTACCCTCCGCACGCGCGCGCGACAACAGAACTGGTGGTGCCAATGCCCCGAGAAGGAACCCGTGCAGGAGGTGGCCGGCTAGGCTCGAGCGCGTGTGAGCGACGCCGTGCGGTGAACCGCAAGCTTCCTCATCTTCGTCCTTCTGCCGAACATGCTCCTGACTTGCTCTTCTGTCATCGCGACCACGATGGTCGTCGGTTTGCCCTCCCAACTGCTGTCGACTTCCAGTAGCTCGATCTCCGGCGTCAGTTCACTGGCAATGATGCTGAACTCCGCCACGCTGAGCTCGCCCATAAGAAAGGTCACCGGAAAGTCCTCCGAGATGTCCTCGACGAACAGCTTCTTCCCGGTCTTCTCGTTTCTGAACGAGTCCATCTCCATTTCCTCGTCCTTTCCCTGGAATTCCCAGTTCTTGCTTGTCAGGAACTCGCGAACTCTGGAATTGGTCGTTGCTATTTTGAATACGTTCTCTGCTTCCAAGACTAACGCCTCTCCGGATCTCTTTGCTGCACGCTTTCTCGCCAAATAATAGCATGTCGCTTGCATTACAGGTTGCACGCGTTCCTATCGCGCTTCCGCGTTTGTGGGTGGTTGGGAGAGAGCGCGCGTTTGAGCTGTAACTAGCCAACGGTAGATTGGGAGCGGACACAGACCAAGCGTGGAGCCTCGGTCAGCAAACGAGTCTCCGAACGAGATTGACAGTCGAGGCAGTCCGGCTGTGCGAAGTCTCCGCTGACCTCACTTGGCGATGGCCTCGAACAGAGCCGTGTTCTCTCCCCGCCAGAAGGCAGAACCGGGGCTTCTCGTGAAGATGTAGACCACCTCGTCGCCAAACGAGAAGTGCATCGGCTTTTCCAACCCTCTGGAATCCTCAAATCGCCTGAAGTCGCTGTCAAAGCCCACGCGCAGGTTACGAATCTCCGATTTAGAAATCTCTGTCTTGTTGTCGCCCTCGACCAACACCACCGACTTCTCGCCCGCCTCGACGTGGCCCTCGTGCTTGTGCAACGGCCTCCCCAGGGGCTGACTCGTATGGGCGTCCCACTTTGCCGAGATTCCCGCTCTCTTGACCTCCTCTCTGAATATCCACAGTGCTTCGAATCGCAGGGTTCCAGAAGCAGACTCACCCGAGGCAGCCATGGAAGGAGTTTGCGTCTCGCAACTCTATAAGTCCTGTGATGGGTAACTTGGCAATCTCTTGACTAGCCCTGACCAAGCCTGCACCCAGCCGGTGTGAGGTGTTACGGCGAGAGCGCGCGAGGGAGCGACCGTCAACCTAAGGGAACCGTCTTATTCGAAGCCGATGCTGGACTGCGGGCGGAATTGAACGCCAGAGAGATAGTCTACGCGATAGATTCCACGGTCAGAGCGTCTCACAGTACCTACTCAGACTGGAAGATTGGGATGACAGACGACCCTCTGGCCAGGAACAGGCGACACCAGGAAGATGGGAGAGACACTCGACTCTGGAAGCAGTGGGAGGCGGACAGCGAAGCGGACGCGAAGAGCGTAGAAGCGTACTTCATCGACAAGGGAATGAAAGGCGGAACCGACGGGGACACGAACGGGAGCTTCGTCTACATCTTCTAGGCCTCGGGTGCTCCTCTCTCAGATGGTGACACTCAACACCGGTGCGCACAATCAGATCTGTCGAGTTTCGTCACTTGGTAGCTCGCGGATGAGGTCGTGAAGCAGCCTCTCTGACGCTATTCCGCCCCTCGGACCCAGCACGCGCCTCCCTTCCTGGCAGGCGTCGGCGGCCCGTCGCCCGGCGACTCCACGAATTTGCATCCGCAAGACGAGCAAACTGCGCCTTTCTCGCCCCGAAGGTTCACCGTGTTGTTGCAATGGCACCTCAAACGCCCTGCATCTCCATCATGATTGCGAAGAGCGTCTGGCCCATCTTTCCTCTCGCCGCGTCGCTCAGAGCCAAATTGCTTGACGTAGACAATCGCCCTACTTCGAGCTCAGCCTTTCCTTCGTCCTCTTCTTCCATTCATCATGGGTAAGGATTTCCCTGTCTTCGAGGACGTCGACCAATGACGAGAGCATGATGTCGAGCATCTCGACTTCTTCCCTCAGGTCGTCCGTGGCCTTGTTCTGTCGCCGCCTTTCCTTCTTTACGCTCAGATTCATCCCCCCCTTCTAGATGCCCTCTCTCGACTCAGGAGCGATCCGTCCCGGGTCGAAGCGGCAGCGTCAGTCTCCTTGTCTTCTTTTCGCGCCTGGGCTCGACCTTCGGAAGCCTGATCTCAAGGATGCCTTCGGCCAAATCCGCCGACACCTTGTCCGAGTCTATGCTCTCTGGGAAGCCTATGTTCCTGCGGAACGTGGAGAAGGCTCTCTCCCTGTGCAGGTATGTCTTCCCTTTCTCTTCCCTCTCCACGTCCGAGTCTGCAGCCACGGACAGCTCGTTCGGTCCGACTTCGATCGCAAGAGTCTCCTTCTTCAGCCCCGGAAGCTCCGCCTTCACGACGTATTCAGTGCCAGAGTCGATGACATCGACATAGGGTATCCGCGTCGGCAGCTCATACTCGACAGGCCATTCGAACCCTCTGAAGGGGTCCCAGGGGATCAGGCGAAACGTGTCCAGCAGCGTGTTGAGTGGATTGGCCCAACTGGTCGGAGGCTCTCTGACGGCAAGCGCAGGCATCTTTGCCTTCTTACTGGCCAGCGCTCCCGCTTTCTTCTTGGGCATGATCTTGGACATAATTGGTCGTCTGTTCATCCCTAACGGTGAAGCTTCGCCCTCATCCGCTTCAGATAGTCCGCGAATCGGCCTTTCAGCGACCTTTCTTCTCTGCTTGTTTCCATACACTTCACCGATCACTATAGGTCGTCCTCAGTATATAGAGGGACGGTATTTTTTGCGCTCAGATGCAATCGCAGTTGTCGAGTGCCTGCTAACTGGCTAGTTGGTTAGCTGGTTAGCTGGCTAGTCCATGCCTTCCATTCCGCCGGCGCCGCCGGGACCGCCCGGCCCACCCGGAGGCATCGACGGACCCTTCCTGCCGCTCGCGACCACGTCGTCGATCCGCAGTATCATGCAGGTGCATTCGGTGGCCGACTTGATGACCTGCTCCTTGACTCCTACAGGTTCGACTACGTTCTTCTCGAACATGTCTTTGGTGCCCCTTCCGAGGACGTCCACACCGACCCATATCTTGCCCTCGCTGTGCTTCTCCCTGAGCTCGACCTGGATGTCGATAGGGTTGAACCCGGCGTTGATTGCCAGCGCGATGGGTATGGCCTCCAGGGCTTCGGCGAACTTCTCAGCGGCGAGCTGCTCCCTTCCCTGCAGCGTGGCCGACCACTTCAGCAGGCGGTAGGACAGCTCCTCCTCAATCGCGCCGCCGCCGGCCACGATCCCGGGGTTCTCGAGGACGTCCTTGACGACCATGATGGCGTCGTGCATGGACCTCTCGGCCTCGTCGACCACTCTCTGGCTTCCGCCTCTGATGAAGATCGTCACGGCCTTCGGGTTCTTGCACCCTTCGATGAACGTCCACTTGTCTTCCTCGATCTTCCTTTCTTCGACCAGGCCCGCCTGGCCCACGTCGGCCTCGGTCAGGCCGTCCAGGCCCGTAACGATCCTAGCGCCGGTGGCCTTCGCCAGCTTGATCATGTCGGACTCCTTCGCCCTTCTTATGGACAGGATGCCTGCCTTCGCAAGGTAGCTCTGGGCGATGTCGTCGATGCCCTTCTGGCAGACGAGCACGTTGGCTCCCGATCCCGAGACCCTGTCGACCATGCCCTTCAGCATGCGCGTCTCCTCGTCCATGAACTGCTGCATCTGCGCCGGCTTGCTTATGGTGATCTTGGCGTCGAACTCCGTCTTCTTTATCTCGAGAGCCGAGGTGACCAGGGCTATCCTCGCCTTCTCTATCCTCTTCGGCATCCCCGAGTGTACGACTTCCTTGTCCAGGATGATCCCGCGTATGAGGCTGGTGCCCCTGAGGGAGCCTCCCACCTTCTTCTCGACCTTCAGGTCGTCGAGGTCGACCCTGAACTTACCTGCGGCCGTCTTTTCGGCGACCTGGAGGAGAGCGTCGACCACGAGGGCTCCGAGAGCCGCGCTGTCGCTGGAGACCATCTTCGAGGCCATGCTGGTCCTCGCGACATTGGTCAGGGTGGTCCTGTCTTCGGGCTTCACCTTAACAGAAATGTCGTCCAGGATCTTCTGCGCCTGGCTCGCGGCTTTGCTGTAGCCGTTGATGATTACCATCGGATGGACGCCCTTGTCTAACAGCTCCTCAGCGTGCTCCAGGAGGGCACCGGCCAGGACCACGGAAGAAGTGGTTCCGTCTCCCACCTCGTCGTCCACGGCCTTCGCGATCTCGATGATCATCTTTCCGGCCGGGTGCTGGATCTCCATGTCCTTCAACATCGTCGCCCCGTCGTTCGTTATCGTGACATCGCCCATGGAATCCACGAGCATCTTGTCCATACCTCTGGGACCCAGGGAAGTCTTCACCATCCCGGCGATCATCTTCGCCGCCAGGATGTTGTTGCTCTGGGCTCTCCTTCCTCGGCTCTGGGTGCTGCCTTCCCTCAAAATGAGGACCTGCTGTCCTCCCTGCGTAGTCGCATACGAAGCTTCTGACATGATAAATCATTTACTCCCTCTTGATATCCAAAACGTCCTGATGGGCCATCTCTAGCGGTGAAGTCTTCCTCTAATCCGCCTGAGATAGTCCCTTATTCGACCGACCGACTTCGCCTGTGTCTCTGGCGCCTTTGCCTGCTCGTTTGTATTCATGTTTAGTCCTCCAAGCGAGAAAGGGCGCTGCTCAGTATATAGGCACAAGGTATTTTTTGCGCTCAGATGCAATCGAAAGGAGAGGCAGCCAGGCGCTGCCTAGCTACCTAGCAGCGGCCCCCGGGTCCCCGGCGAGGCACGACGACCATGATTGATGGCAAGCCTATAAAACGGCAGGCCCGAACGATGCCGAGAACCGCTTACTTGAAACCGAAAACGGCGACCGCTTCATTCAGGCTGGACGAGTCCGCGCTCAGCGCCCTCCAGGAGGACGCGAGGAAGCAGAACGTCAGCGTCAACACCCTGCTCAACCAGCTGGTCCTCGCCTACGCCAACTTCGACAGGCCCATGAAGCGGTTTCACATGATCAAGGTGCCGGCTTCGAGCTTCAAGCACATACTGGAGGCGGCGACCAGCGAGGCCGTGATCGAGGCGGGAAACTCAGCCGGCAAGGACGTCCCGAACACGTACATCAGGGCCAAGTGGGGGGAGCTCACCGTCGAGAACGCACTGAGCTACCTCAAGACCACGGCTGACTACACGAACCTCTTCGAATACAGCGAGGTCGTGCGCGGGGGGAAGGTCAACGTCACCCTCACCCACGACTTCGGCGCCAAGGGGAGCCTGTTCCTGCAGCGCTACGTGCAGGCGATCTTCGAGCCGCTGGGGAAGCCGCCGAGGTTCCTGCCGGACGAGAACGCGGTCGCCTTCGAGCTTCAGTGAACGAACGGCGGTCGGCCCGGTCAATCAGCCCGTCCGTCTGGCAATCCGCCCTCTCATGAACTCTATTGCAAAAAATACGTCAGGTTCATTAGCTTCCGCGCGCTAAATACACTGACTGAACCAAGATGATAACCGAGAAGGGTAAGGCGACGGCCGTGCTGAAGATACACGGGATGGACACTACGGGGCGAGTCCAGCAGATCAGGCGCGCGGCCGACAAGCTCGACGGAGTCCATCGGGTTGACATCAACTACATTTCAGAGACTGCGACGGTAGAGTACGATGCGGACAGGTTGACGCTCGCCCAGGTAGCCGAACCGATCAAGGGCACCAGCTCGATGGGTTCCGGTCGGATCAGCACTCAGGGGAAGAGAGGGAAGGGAGAGATCGGCAGGAATTCGCGCCGTCTGGGGAGATACAGCGGAACGCAGAGAGGAAGACTCGGGGAATAACGTCTCCCGGATAGATGGAAAAGACGGGCTTGAACTTTAGGGATGGGGCGAATTCGCAGTGAGGCGTATCTGCTGCAACACGCCCAACGTCTGTCGCCACAGGGACTGCGAACATGGCGTGGAGACGGCCCCCTGCCGGTGCGGAGACTGCGGGCACTGCAAGCGACTGTGGAAGAGAGACGCCTAACGAGGGCGCGCGCTCTCGATCAGGAGCTTCCCTCTTCGACGTATTTCTTGAGCAGCTCCCTCTGCTTCCCGTTGGGATTCCTCGGTATCACGACGCTGACCGCGACGAACTCGTCGCCCTTCCAGGTCGAGTCCAGACGCGGGAGACCCTTCCCCTTCACCCTGAACAGAGCTCCCGGCTGCGTGCCGGGCGGGATGGAGACGACGACGTCCCCGTAGAGGGTTGGCACGCGCACCTCGGTTCCCAGTATGGCCTTTATCGCGTCTATCTTCGTGTCCACGTAGACGTCGCTGTCCTTCCTCTTGAACACGCTATGCGGCGGTATGTTGATCACGACGTAGAGGTCGCCGGAGGGTCTGCCCTTCTCTCCGGCTTCGCCCTCCCCGCGAAGGCGGAGGGTGTGGCCATCGTCCACGCCCGCCGGGACGACGACCCTGATCCTTCTCACCTTCCGGGTCCTGCCGCTCCCCCCGCACTCCCTGCACGGGGAGCCGATGAGGTAACCCCTCCCGCTGCACTTCGGGCAGGGTTCCGTTCGCATGAGCCTGGCGAAACCGCTGCTCCTCACCCTCTGCACCTGCCCGGAGCCATTGCACTGGTTGCAGGTTCTCCTCGACGTGCCCGGAGCCCCCCCGCTGCCCTTGCAGGTCCCGCAGACCTCGGTTCGTGGCACCTCTATCTCCCTCGTCAGGTCCGAGACGACGTCTTCCAGCCCGAGCTGAAGACGGTAGGTCAGGTCGGCGCCCTGTGTGGGACCCTCTCCGCCCCTGCCGAGGAGCTGCCCGAACAGGTCGTCGATCCCGCCGAACCCCGGGCCCAGGTCGCTGAATATCTCTGAGAAGTCGGCCCCGCGGAAGATGTCCTCCTGTCCGTACTTCTGGTAGACGCCCTCCCTGCCCGTGGTGTCGTACTGCCTCCTCTTCTCCTGGTCGGACAGAACGGCGTAGGCCTCGGACATCTCCTTGAATTTTCCCTCCGCGTCCGGAGACTTGTTCCGATCCGGATGGTACTGCAGCGCCAGCTTCCTGTAGGCGTTCTTTATCTCGTCCTGGGTCGCATTCCTGGACACGCCCAGTATCTCATAGTAGTCTCTGGCGGAGCTGCTCATTCCTCGACCATCATGCTACACGCTGGACTTCAGACGATAAAAAGGTCGGGATTTGTTTGCCAAACGAGTCGCGCGCGTGTCCTAGCTGCTGCCGGACGGAGTCAGTCGTTGCTCATTTCACTCGATACTAACCCTATTCTCAAGGAGCAGGCGACGTGATACGCCCTGTTATGGCCGTAGGTACTGTGCTTGGCGATGAAGGGGTATTCGCTTATCGCCTTCTGGCAGGCATCGCACGGTGTCGGCAGCGGTGTCGAACGACCGCCGGTGCTCTTGACAAGCGATACCGATAGGCTCGGGAGCAGCAGGACAGAGGTCGGACGCCGCTTCGTGTATGGTTCCATCTTGATTTACCTTCGGTAGTGGACGCTGCTTGCATATAGGGACAAGGTATTTTTTGCGTTCAGGTGCAAGGCGGGGACTCGAGCGCGCGCTCTATTCACCATCGGCCGTTGCTCCTTGTGCGGTGCGGGTGCGTTCGCTTCGCTCAGCGCTCGGTCTTCTGCGGCTTCCTCCTCGGTTCCCCTTTCCTGTGTGAAGCCGGCTTCTTCTGCCTCCGTCCTTCCTTCTCGCTCAGCCTCTCGTCCTTCCTGTCTTTGATCCTCTCGGATTCCTTCTCTTCCGACTCGTCTTCGGTCTCCCCCTCCTGCTCCTCCGACTCCGCTTCTTCGGTCGACTCGACGTCGGTGTCCGCGTCCGTCTCGCGCTCTTGCTGCGCCGCATCTTCTTCGTTCTCGATGTCGCTGCTCAACTGGCGCCCTGCCCGGCTGGGTGGCTCGTTCTATACTTATGTCGTCAACCGACGGTCACCACCGCCAATCGCGGTCCGCTTCTCTCTCGCACGCATGCGCGCGTCCTATCGAATCGGCTCCCGCGTTCGTGTCCACGAGACAGCGGCCTAACCTATCAGTTGCTTTACCCGGTCCATGATGTCTGAAGCGTAGACGGTGCTCCCGCAGTAGCCGCACTTGACGAAGCTCCCGTTCTCGGGCATCGTCAGTGGAGCTTTGCACTGCGGACACTTGATCGACTGGACCGATATCCCGCCTTTCGTCATGTAGTCCTTGAGGATCGAGAAGTCGAGCATCGCCTGGACGTCTGATCTGGTCCTCTCCTTTTCGATCTCCTGCTTCCTCGACTGAATCTGGGCCAGAATCGCATCCCTGAACGAGGCGAACGTCTCGTCTCCAATCCCATCGAGGTGGAACTTGTTTTCGCCTGTCGCCCCGCCGATGGACACGTATTTCATCGATCTGCTCGCAATGCCATGAGGCGCACTTGTGTCGACGCGGTTGACCCATTTCTCTTGGGTCCAGCACAGTATGTCGTACATCCGCACAACCGTCAGTGGTGTCGGTAGCGCGCGCTAAAAGAGAGCGGCACCTTCAGAGGGACAGGCTCTGTCGCTGAAAGTAGGTCGAACCTGGGTAGGATGTCCGAGACATGCACTTCAGACATCAGCCAGTCATACTCAGGATAGAAATCGAGCATGGAGTGTGTCTCCTTTTCATGAGAGAAACGGATTAGCTCAGTCGCCATTTCCTTCTCCACCTCCTCGTATTCGGAGAGTTCCTTCAGCTCCATGGCAGTACTGCACTAGCGGGGCAAGTTAAGCTCCTCCCCGCTGCCTGTTCATCGGTTCTTCCGCGAGCCTTACGCGCGCGCTCAGCATACATGCGAGAGAAAAGAGACAGGCCTGGATTTGCACGGTAAACCCATCAAATCCGGGCGGATTCGAACCTTGATTCGGTTCTCATTCTGGACACCAATACGTTGCGAGCGCGCGCTAATCGAACCCATTGCCTCCGACACCGCTACTTGAAAAAAGGGAGGAGGGTATTCGTTACACTTCTGTAGCGGACCCCTCCGGGCCCGCGTTCCGAATGGCTAGAGCTTGAGATACATCAACTCGTAGTCGAAGTACCTTCCAGCTCTCTTTAGTGCTCCAGGTAGCGTCCCGTACCTCTTGAAGCCAAGTCCCTTGTAGAGCTTGATTGCCATCCGATTCTTCGAGTTGACCGTCAGCTCCAGGGCTTCGAACTTCCCTTTGCACTTCTCAATGGTGGCTTTGGCCAAGGCTGTGCCGACTCCTCGACCTCTGAAGTCCTTCCTAACGCATATCCCGAACACGCCCCTGTGGTCCAGAGGCGATCTCGGAACCACCCTCCGGACGTCGCAAGACCCCACCACGTGCGAACCGATCTCTACCACCAGCTTCACCTGGTCGCCTTCAGCTATCTCCCTCAGTACGCCCGAGAACCACTTGCGCTCGTCTTCCAAGCTTGGTCGTTCGCGGAAGAGCGAGAGCCCGAATGCTGGGTCTGCCTCTGCCTCAGGGAAGAAAGAGAAGTAGGTCTCAACGATGTCTTCGAAATCTGAGGGCCTCACCTTTCGAATTAGCACCCCTGAATCCTTCATTTTCTGGGACTGCCTCCCTCAGGGTGAAGCGGAGGGCGTTATATTCAAACCTGAGATGCTTCACCGCGTCGAACCCAGGCCTGTGCTCGATCCCGTTCGGGTCGGAATCCCATCAGGGTTACAGTCAAATCATCAGGGGTTTCCCGGCGCCAGGATTTGCTTACAGTACCAAGTGACATCCTCCGGGCCCATTGATGATTGGGCATCTTGCACGCCCGAACATGCCAGGCAACAGCTGGAACCAGAGAAAGCGGGCGCTACTCGCCACTCCCCACTCGTCGCCGGCTCTAGCGCTCGTCTGTCAGGATGACCACTTGTGCTGATTGACCTTGAAACGGGCCGTGATGACTGAATCCCCCGCGCTGATCCGCGGTTTCACATGAAACGACTGCTTCACAAATTCTTCCAAGCCACTTTTCGCCATGAGGCTCCACTTGGGACCAAAATCGTGGCGTAGGACGACAGTGATCGTGTCCCCTTCCTGCGCAACTCTCGTTTGGTTGTTGGGATTGAACTTGGATCGGATGAGTTGGAAATTCAATATGCCTTCCGGAGACGAGTCCTGAGACCAGAACTCGGCCATTTCTTTCCACAGGCCGGGTATGATCTCTCGCCCTATTCGAGCGACCGTCTCGTCGTCCAACCCTTCCAGAACCTTCTTGAGGAGCGCCCTCGGAACCGTAGAGAACCCAAAATCCTGCGCCTTCTTGTGCCAGTCGAAATGGTCGCTGATGATCGAGTTGGCCAGTGCGTTGACGGTCGTGCCCTCGTCAGCGGCTTCCTTCTGAAGAGAATGCGCCAACGATTCTGAGAACCTAAACGTTGTCAGATGGGTCCTGCGCTTGATCACGTCAGCATCTGGCATATGAATGGCCTCTGACAGAAAACGCCGCCTTCCCTCTACTTAGACTTGTCTGCCGGGTGTCAGATGTGCACACATGAACGCGGATGTAATTGGTTTATTAGGGAGGACCGCCTCCCCGAAGGTGTTGGAATTGGGCATCTGCGCCACTTCCGCTCCACCTCAAGTCTAAAGGGGAGCAGGCGGTTTTCACGTCTTCACGCCTGCTCCCTGACTCCCATGAAACTCGACCAGACGTCTGCTCCTCGATGCAGGGAGTATGACACTCCTCGTGCGGTTGTATGGAATTCATGGAGCCCTGGCATTCAGAAGACCAGCCACCCATCTTCTTACGACTCCTCATCTAGACGCGCCGCCGTTATTCACTTATAGAAGCAAACATCCGGCAAATCGAGGCGAATCTGACGTGGAACGGGCCATCGGTGAGCGAAGAATCGGAGTGATAATGTTCACCGACATTGTTGGCTACGCTTTGCTCGCCCAAGAAAAGGCGATGAGTCTGCTCGAGGAGCATCGACGGATTCTCCGCCCGGCTTTCGCCAGACACGGAGGTCGCGAGGTGAAGACCATCGGAGATGCCTTTCTCGTGGAGTTCGCCAGCGCGGTCAGTGCTGTCCGCTGTGCCATCGAAATACAGCACTTGATGTCAGAGCGGAACTCAAGCGGAACGACCGACCGAATTCAGGTGCGGATAGGCATCAATGTCGGCGAGGTAATCCACAACGAAAACGATGTGTACGGATATGCCGTAAACGTAGCCTCGCGAATCGTACCGCTTGCAGAACCGGGTGGGATTCTCATCAGCAAACAGGTCTACGATTTCATCTGGAATGAAGTTGACGTCCAGATTGTCAAGGTGGGGCCCGTCGAGCTGAAGCACGTCAAGATCCCGACAGAGGTGTACAAGGTTGTGCCTTCGTGGCAGGCAATGGGCAAGCCACTGGGTGACCATGGCGATGGTCCCAGCATCTCGGGCCTCATACCAAACTTGTTCAAACTCCCCCGCCCCACCGCTGACGGAAACAGTCAGCTCATCCATGCCGGCTTCGTCCTCAACACCTCCGAAGCCCACATCCTACCGGTCGCGGATGGGCCGAGGCCACGAAGGGACAGACGGACGGGGCTTACACTCTACGGGGCGCTCAGCGGATACTCTTTCCTCAAGAGGCTCGTGATGACGAAACCGGAGGACTACAACGACCTCCTCCAGACCCCCAGCAGAGAGATAGCAGTCTGGATAGGATCCGTGGACTTTGGCGAACCGATTAGTGATTTGCTTCGTGTGTTCGATGCCACGAAATTCGGCGCCGCGCGAGTCAGCGATCATGACATGCACACCGTGGTGACGCTTGCCGACTTGATCCGGACCCTCAGAAACTACTCACTCGTTTCTGAAATGCGGGTAGAGGAGGCTGGGTCCAAGCCCCAGACGATTTCGCCCGAAGCAGGAATCTTGGAAGCAGTCAAGATGATGCTCAAGTTGAGGGTGAGGAGGCTCTTTCCGCAAGGCAGGCCCGGCGAGTTCTTCTCAAGCAGATCAGTGATAGAGTTCATTTTCACCCCGGAACGACTTCAGATAGCCAGAACCAGACCAAGAGAGTGGTGCGACGCCAAGGTCTCTGAGCTAAGCACACGAAACGCAAGGGTCGTGGCTCCTGGCGCATCATTGAACGAGGCGGCAAGGCTCCTGGGAGACGAACCCGATGATTGCCTTGTCTCTGAAGGCGGGCTAGTCATTACTCGTTGGGATCTATTGATGAAACCCTGGAAGCTGGGTCGCCTGAGTCCCGGTGGACCCGCAACACATGCCTGAAAAAGGATGCTCGACTTCGTCAAACTGTCACTTGCAGCTCGCGGCGGAATGGACTTTTTCTGTGAGCCGAGGTCAGATTCGAGCTCTTTTGAGCAGACTGGGGGAGCTGAGTCGCGCGCGCGAGGGTCCTCCCTCCTCCTTTCTTCTCGACACTCTTCACGGGGCCGAGGCGCGGACCATCAGGACAGAAGAAATCACCTTCTGCAAACCCATAGCCGCCATGGCTGGCGCCCACATGTCGAGCGGTTCCGATACTGCGACTACCATCCGTGTGGCCCCGAGAGAGCGAGTCCAGTTGACTGCAGGTGCCACCGCTGAGAGCAAAGAGTCACCGGTAAGACCCGGATCCCATGCGGCCAGGATGACGTAGCTGGTCCGGACGGATGGGAGAAAGGACCCTCGCACCACAGCCGCGGTCTGGCCAGCGGAAGTGAGTTTCCACGTCCCTACTGGCGTCCTGGGCAGTCTGGTGATGGTCTCGAAGTGTGAAAGTCTCCGACCGGTTGCGGGAATTGGGTCCCGGACTGCGGGCGGCCGGTTGCGGTCGACCCAGGCAGCCACTTCGCTCATCTGGGACCGAGGCACCTCTGTCACAGTGTGGTTGGAACTCGCGCTTGCCAAGGGCGTCGGCCCCACGTACCAGGCAAACCGCGCTCTCTCCTGGTAACCGAGCCTCCGATAGACTCGGATGGCAGACTCGTTCTCAGAATCCACGTCGAGCGCTGACCACGGCTTGCCCTTCTGCTTGGCGAGAGCGTGGGTTCGCTCCAGGAGCTGTGTCGCAATCCCGCGGCCGCGAACGGCGGAGTCGGTGACAACACCTGCGATGTACGCGTAGTTCGGGAGAAAGAGGACCGAAGCGGTACCCAAGACCTGACCCCGATTGACTCCGACGAAGATGCGGATCGGAACCCGGCCCATCGCTCGCATGAAGGCGAAGAGGGCCCAGATTCCTCGATTACGGAACGACTGGAACTGAACCATCGAGACCTGACCGAGGCCCGTTGCTTGCTCCCACGCACCCAGCCCCTGAAGCATGACCTGCTCGAACGATGGGAGGTCGGCCCTCTGCAGCTCACGGTATTCAATCGCGGATGAGTCCTGCTCCATATGAAGGTCGCTAACCGAACGCAAATGCATTCTGGATTTAAGCTGTCTCAGGAACCGATGGTGTGTGCGGATCTGCAGAACGAGTTCTACAGGCCCTCTTCAAATGGACTCGCATGTTGGCTTTGTAAGAGAAGGAGCACTGCTCCGATTGCGGGTAGAACTCTCCAGTGGTCTTTCGCTAAACGAGTTGAAGCCCGAACTCCTCCACCAAAGCCATGGCTTCCATCAAGTTTCTGAAGACATCCTTCGGATAGTGTGCGTCCGAGCCAAGACTCACCCTGCACCCCGCTCTTGAGCATGCCTTTGCGACCATGCGGACGAGTCGTGGAGCATGACCCAGGTCGCTTCCGTTGAGTTCGAGGGCCTTGTTGCGCGCCCTTGCTGTCATTGCCAGCTCGAGCAGCAAGTCTTCAACTTCAATGGGGACACAGTCAGTTCCCCTTGACATCCTGACTGGATGGGTCAGCACGCTGAAGGGAACAAAATCGCTTTCAAGAGCTCTCCGTTCCAGCCTAAAATACTCACGCCAGAGGTTCTGAGCTTCGCCAGGATCGAGGGTCGTCGCTCTGGCCTTCTCCACATCGCTTCCATCTTCGAGTTCGTGGACCGAGCACAGCAAGACATCCCACTCTTCCTGGTTGACATACTCCCCCACCCTCGCTTCGTAGCGTGGCGAAAAGTCGACTTCGAGCCCCATCCGGACTTCCATTCCCAGGCGCTTGGAGTCATCCACCTTGGAGAACTCATTCCTGTACGCTTTCAGATCCTCGAAGATTCTTCCATGGTTATGCACGGACCCGAACGTAATGGACTCCCTAGGCTCTTTGAATTGTGAGATGTGCTCAGTAACGGAATACTGCTTGATGTTCCTGGCCCTGGCGGATGCGACCATGTCAGTAATGTCAGCCAGGATTATGTGACTGTGATTATCTACTATGACCATCCTCGGGTCCCGACCAGTCGCTCAAAGCCGCCATGACTCGCCAGGTGCACTCCTTAAAGTGAGCTTCGCTAACCCTCTTCATCCAGCTGAATCTGCCCGAGATTCTGGCTGAGTTGTTAACCAACAGCTTCGAGCGCGCGCACATCGAGGTCGGGAGGCCCTCTGCTGCTCCTTGAAGGCCCCGTAGACCGCTTACCTTCCCTCTGACCTGATTCCCGCTGGTTCGAATGGCCGAATCCATGCATCAGAATTTGGTGGCATCTTTCAGCGATTCAGTATCAATCTGGGAAGAATGTCGGAAATTCGATATATGTCTGCGCAAGCTGTAAGACTCTGAAGAAAAGTGACGACAAGAATCGCCAAGACAGCGACAATCGGAGCCATAGCCATTACACTCGCGGTGGCACTCCTGGCCTATTCGGCCATGGCATCGACAGCCTCCGCACAGACAGCTACTTCCTCTCCTCCATCGGCAGTCACACCTCAGACGCCGACGCTAGGGGGCAGCTCGAACAATCAATCGACCCCATGGTCGGGCCCCCATCGAGACAACGGAACACCATCCCAGTGGAGTGGAGCGCCTCCAGGAGGACCTGAGCAGCGTGAAGGCTGGCCCGGTCAGCATCCGAGCCAGACGAACCTTTCAATCGGAACAACTATCACCTTAACAAGCAATTCAGGTGAGTACACCACCATCGGCACATCCAGCGCCAACGGCACAGCCTCGGGAACCCTGACACTTACAGTCACCGGGAGGCTCACTCAGGGATACACTCTGTCACTCACCAGCGGTAGCCTGACCATTGCTGGTACGACATACACGATATCGTCCGGGTCGGCCCAGATGGACCCCTCCGCCACGACGATATCGGGGCAAGGGACGACCAGCCCGACCGGGCAGTTCATCGTACATGCGATGGCGCACGGGACTTTCGTCGGTTCGAGCGCGTCGGTGTCGCTGGACTTAACGAACGGAACAACCGAGTACCTAGTCACCCTGAACGGCAGCGTCTAGGGTAGAGTGGGACTCGGCTCCCCTCTTTTTCGTCCGAAATGACTCGCGTACGTCTGCCTCTTGTTTGTCTCAACAAGCTCAGCGCGCGCATCCCAAAGTCGGAACGACGAGGATCTTGCTGAATTGGACAAACAAGACCTGTTCTGAGCTCTTCTGCCTGAGGCTAGCCTCTAAACTTCGCGGAACGGATCGACTCCCCACACAAAGTGCATCGAGACGATGTATGTCAAAGGATAGGAGACGACAGCGCCTATCACAGTCCCTAGGATTGGGGAGAGCGATATCATCGCGAGTAGCGCCAGCTGAACTCCCACAATCATGACATTACCAATGAGAGATGCGAGCTGATACCTGCACCACCTTACAAACCAACTGGCACGGCCTTTCGATCTCTGCTGGCGCTGGTGCTCGATCGTCACCTGCTCATTGATTATGAACGCCACAGTTACTCCAGTCCCAAATGCGAGCGCGTCCAATCCCAGGATGGTAGGCGAGGAGTGGACGAAGCCTGGGACCTCAATCGTGTGGTATGAGGCCATGACGCCAAGCGCCAGGATGGCTTCGGCGACCAAGAAACCTAGGCCGACCGCTGCGGCGAACTTGGCGATCCGAAGAAACCCATGTCTCCGCCATGGGTTATCAGGTGTTTTCCTCTGCCCGCTGTTTGGCTGAAGTGAGGAGTTGTCAGTTCGCTGTACGCTGCGCACGGTTCTGAGCGATGAGTTCCCGGGCGCCAAGTTAAACGTGTCCACCGCTGTCCATCCTTAGCGCGCGCTAGACGAGGTTCATCGCGACCTTCGCAGTCAGCTCCAGCATCAATCAACAGTTCGATTTCCTTAGGCTCAGTCTTCCCAGGCTGTGTGGCTGACGAGGGCAGGAGAACCCTACTTCGCCGTCCCGACCGCGTCTTCGACCTTCTCTTCTCCGTGAATGTACTTCTCGCCGCGCAGGAGCGATGCTATCGCGGCCGCGATCGAGAGAGCTGCTCCTATGTAGAAGCAGAGCTGGAGGGCCGACATAAAGGCGGGAGCTATCGATGTCGGAAAGAAGATCTGGCCGGTGAGCTTGGCCAAAGTTGCCTGCGGGATCAGGTTGACGACAGAAGAGGGCACCCCCGCGAGAATCGACTGGACCGGGTTGTAGCCCAGAAATGCGGCGAAGAGAGCGCTCGTGGGCGGAATCGAGGTGAAGTACTGCGAGAGTTGCGGGACTCCAGCCGCAGTCATGGCCTTTGTTAGGGCGTTCGGCAGGCTGCTGGAGAGGCCCGTGATTATTACTGTGAAGAAGATGGCCAGGCTCACCGTCTGGCCGGTGTTCTGGAGCGTCGCGCGCATCCCTGACGCCGCGCCTCGGTCTTCAGGAGGGACGGAATTCATGATCGAGGCTATGTTCGGAGAGCCGAACATCCCTCCTCCGAGCCCCATGACGAACAGAATCACCGCGAAGGGCAGATAGTTGAAGTCGTAAGGCAGGAAAGAAAGAGCGATGAATGTGGCGGCGGTGATGACCATCCCCAGAGTGGCAAAGAGCCTGGCCCCGTGCTTGTCCGAGAGGTAGCCGCTCACCGGACCCATCACGACGAATCCGGCCATCATGGGGAGCATGAAGACGCCTGCCCAGAACGGAGTGGAAGTGTAGCTGTACCCGTGCAGAGGGAGCCAGATCCCCTGGAGCAGGATGACGAGCATTATCATGACTCCCCCTCTTCCAATGGCGGAGAGCATGCCAGCGATGTTCGCAGCGCTGAACATGCGGATCCTGAACAGGTCCATGCGGAACATAGGGTCTGCCACCCTGTTTTCTATGAACGGAAACGCCGCAAGAAGCCCGATCCCCAACAAGAGCGAGGCTATGACCCACGGGTCCCCCCAACCCATCGCTGCACGCCCGTAAGGATTCAGGCCATAGGTCACGCCTATGAGGACGAGAGTCAAACCACCTCCGAAAGTGGCGTTGCCCCAGAGGTCCAGCTTCTGGTTCTTTCTTATCTTACCGGTCTCCTTGAGTTTCGCATAGGACCAGATTGTGCCCAGAGCCCCGACGGGGACACTCACGAGGAAGATCAAGCGCCAATCGAAAACCACGAGGATTCCTCCGAGAACCAACCCGATTAGAGAACCAGCGAGAAATGAGACCATGTTGATTCCGAGCGCCATCCCCCTCTCGTCTGAGGGAAATGCGTCAGTCAGAATCGCGGCGCTGTTGGCAAAGAGGAAGGCGCCGCCTATGCCCTGAATTATTCTGAATATGATAAGCTCGCTGGCCCCTAGGTCACCGGTGTTGGGTGTGATGGTGCACAGCAGCGATCCAATGGTGAAGATGGCGAAGCCCAGGTTGAACAGTCTGACCCTCCCCACCATGTCCGAGATGCGTCCGAATGTCACCAGGAGGGTCGAGGTCACCACGCTGTACCCGAAGAGGATCCAGAGGAGATACTGGAAGGACGTCAGGGGATTGATGTTGATGCCTCGAAAGATTGCTGGAAGTGAGATCAGTACAATCGTGCCGTCGATGGACGCCATCAGCGTACCAATTGTGGTGTTTGAGAGAGCAACCCACTTGTACTGGACCATGGTTAAAGGTCGAGCGCCCAACCATATGCATATAAAATGTCCTAAACCAAATGGACCGGCTAGTGTCTAACGCAAAGATCTCACGAGGGAGTGGCTAGAACTCCTCCTGGCCAGGGTTGGAAGTTGAATCCATCGAGGTCAGCGCTCATGGCCTTGGCAAGCCCGATTTCCACGGGCACTTCCGCCGAAGGCTGGGCGCTTCCAACGCATAGGGAAAGCAGCTTTAGAGGTCATACCACCGAGCTCGAGTCAGGTCGTTCGGACATGACCGCATCTGCGGTGAAGAAGAATCTCTTCGACATGGGCGGGGAGGTGCGATAGATGGCCAAATACGTGCTGGTCTCAGACCCCAGCCTCACAAGGGAGTACGGCAACTTTCCGCTCCTCGACTTCCTGCCGTGCGCACCGAGTGGGCTCGTGCCAGAGTTTCTTTACAACTTCCTGAAGGGGAATCGAACACCAGACCACAACGGGAGGGCCGTGTTCGCGCCATACGCTCTGAGGAAGCTCGAGAGCGCGCTTCTCGCGCGCAACCGTAGCGAGGACGTAGTCATAGCCCACGAGGACTACGCGACCTCATTCATCAAGGACGACACCGAGATAATCGGAGTATACACCATGGACCCTGCGGGGATCGGCCCGCTTACCGTGTCGTTTTCGGTGCTCTTCGGGAGCCGGTCAAAGCCTTGGGTCAGGGTGGAGTTCGAGAGACTGATGAAGAAACTCGACCAGGCCAGAAGGGGCAAGAAGGCCAAGCTCGTCGTCGGAGGACCGGGGGTGTGGGAGCTGACCCTGGTGCCCGAGATGATGGACGAGCTCGGAATCGACTTCGCCTTCCAGGGCGAAGCCGACGACATAATCAACGAGGTCCTCGAAGACATCGCGAGCGACGCGATATACGGCAAGGGCTACTTCCAGGGCTTCCAGTCATTCGACGACAGCTTCCACAGGCTCTGGGTGAAGCACGAACGCTTCATCACGCGCCCGCAGACGGCCAAGCAGTTCCCGACCCTGGAGGACATCCCTCTGATCCAAGGACCGACGGTGAAGGGGCTGAGCGAGGTCATGCGCGGATGCGGCGTAGGCTGCGACTTCTGCGAAGTGACGCTCAGACCGTTGAGGTACTACCCGCCCGAGATGGTTCAGAAGGAAGTCGAAGTCAACGCGAGGTCGGGAAAGACGAGCGCCTGGCTGCACAGCGACGAGATATTTGCCTACCAGCACGGCCCCCACTTTGTCCCGAACGGCGATGCGATAACAGATCTCTTCAGGGCGGTGATGTCGGTAGAGGGAATCACGTACGCACTCCCTACTCACGGCAGAATTTCGATCCCTGCTGGCTATCCGGACCTCGTCAGGAGCATCTCCACCTTGGTCAGGGCGGGTCCGGATCAGTGGGTGGGAGTCCAGGTCGGGGTCGAAACGGGAAGCGACCGACTGGCGTTGATTCACATGCCGAACAAGACCCTCCCGCTCAGGATAGGCCCCGACGGCTCTTGGCAGTCCATAGTCGCCGAGGGCGTCAGGTCCATGAATCGCGCCTACTGGAGACCGGCTTTTACTGTGCAGGTCGGGCAGATGGATGAGACGCCAGACGACAATTGGGAAACCGTGGCCATGGTCAACAGGCTCAGTGGCATGGATGTTGGAAGCATGCCATCGGAGTTTACGATCACACCGATGCAGAATGTGCCCCTCGGGCGGATAAGGAGCAAAGCGTACACGGCGGATATGCTCGACAAGTCTCAGCTGGCGGTCTACTACGCTTGCTACAGGCATCTTTCGAAGATGGTCAGGAGAGACGCTGTGAAGGAAACCAGAGGCAATCCCTTCCGACGCGCGGCGATGTCTTCAACGTTCAACCTCGGCGGCTGGGGCCTGCTCTACTTCATCGAGACACTGTGCAAGAGGCGTGGTCTCGACCTCGAGAAGGTGAAGCGCTACGGGCTCAACTGATGCTCCGCGCCTCTGTCCATAGCTGTCGAATGGGCGTGCTGAATCTTCCAGTCTCTTTAGGATTGGGAAATGGAGTGTTCTTAGGAGGGTGTAGTGTCGGAGGCCAGGACACAGTCGGCCATCTGGGAGCCTTACTCAAGCTCTGGTGTGGTAGATCTCTCCAATTACCAGTGGGGCGCCTGCTTCAACGTGAACCACTGACTCTGCCCCGATGGGCATCACCTATGATTATAACCGAGCCATAGCAAGCGCCGCGGGAAGGTTTGGAGACTCCCCCGGATCAGGCCACGGTAACAGCGGGTTCCAATGCAACCCAGAGCCACCAGCTCAGGGCTCTCATGTCGATGGTCGGCGTAGCCCTCCTGCTCAACTACGTAGAGACAATGATCATCCCCGGAATCCCTACGATTGAGAGCGACTTCCGGACAACTGCGAGCGTGGTCGCATGGGTCACTTCGGCGTTCCTCATAGTCGGAAGCGCCGTCTCTCCTCTCTTCGGGAAGCTTGGAGACAGCTACGGCAAGAAGCGGATGTTCCTGCTCGCGCTTGTCTTTTACATGGTGGGCGTGGGCATCGGCGGATTCTCGACCTCAATCTACTTCCTGATCTTCGCGAGGGCCATCCAGGGTATCGGGTTCGCCATAGTCCCACTCGCCCTGGCAATCATAGCGGAGACGTTCCCGAAGGACAGGATTGCCACGGCCCAGGGAATCGTCAGCGCAACCTTCGCCATAGGCGCCGCGGCCGGGCTGGTCATCGGGGCCTACGTGGTGCAGGACCTGGGGTGGCAGTGGGCTTTCCACTCGGCTTTCATCCTCAGCATCGTCCTATTCATCGTGGTGGCCAAGTTCCTCCCCAGAGGCAACCCGGGCACCAAGCTGAAAGTAGACTACTATACAACGGTCATGCTCATGGCCGGCGTCTCACTAGTTCTGCTTTATTTGACGGAGGGCCCGTACGAAGGCTGGTCTTCAGCCTACGACCTGACGGCCCTCGTGGTCGGGACAGGCCTCACCATGGGCTTCTTCATCGCCGAGAGCAAGAGGACCAATCCTCTCATTCAGCTGAAGCTGCTCAGAATTAGGAACGTCCTGGTCGCCAATCTAGTGGGAATCATTTCCGGCATCTCCATGTTCCTGCTGTTCTTTGCCGTGGTCTATTACACAGAATCGCCGAAGCCTTGGGGCCTTGGCCTGGACGTTATCTCGGCTGGGCTGACACTTGCCCCTGCCACGCTCCTGATGCTCGTCGCAGGCCCGGGTTTAGGGAGGCTCGTGACAAAGAGCGGCCCGAGACCGACCATGCTGCTGGGCTCCTGCATCGCCATCGCCGGTCTCGCACTCTTTATCGTCCGCAGGGCCACGCCCACGGACGTCACGCTGGCGGCGGCCGTTTCACTGATGGGGGCCATCTCCGTCATCATTCCGATCGTCAACATGATTAGCGTCTCGCTGCCGAGGGAGACCGTCGCCACCGGCCTCGGGTTGAACACCATGTTGAGGAATATGGGCGGGGCCGTGGGCCCTGTGATTGCGACAACCCTCATGACAACCTACACCCTCACCGTCCTCGAGACCTACGGGAACCTGTCTATCCCGGTGACCGGTCCCTCTTCAACCGCGTTCGACGCCATCTTCTACCTGGCGGTGGCCCTGATGATGCTGGCCATACTCCTATCTCTTGCCGCGAAGAACTACACCTTCAGCAAACAGTCCACGGAGAGAGTGCCTGATGACTGAGGTATTCTCGCGCTGACTGTCCAATTGTTTCTAAGGCTTGACCACGAGTCGGATGCCCCTGACCAGCAAGTACAACGTGAACACTATTCCCGTAATGAAGAAGCTCACCGGAGGCGATTCGTAATACCCGACGAAGAGGCCCACCCACGTCGCCATCAGTGCGATGCCCACCGAGATCATTATCGCCCGCTGAGGCCGCTTCGACAGGTACTGTGCGGTCGCCGCCGGCGTGACCATCAGAGAGAATATGAGGAGGACGCCGGTGACCTGCACAGCGAAGGACACTGCGACGGCAACAACAAGCAAGAACGCTGTGCCTATCAGGAGCATCGGCATCCCCTTCGCTTCAGCAACGTCTTCGTCCAACGACGTGAAGAGAAGCGGTCTGTAGAGAATCCCAATCGCCGTCATGATCCACAAACCTGCAATAAGAGTGAGGAGAACCAGGCTAGTGCTGATGCCCAATATCTCCCCAAACAGGATGGAATAGGCCTCAGTCGCATAGCCTGAGTATAGGCTGATGAATAGCAGACCCAACCCAAGCGCAAACGCGAGGACTATGCCGATCTGGGTGTCGCGGTTGCTGGCTCGGCGACCGAGTGCTGCTATCGTCAAACCACCGAGGGTCGAGCCCAGAAGAAGACCGGCAATGGGTGGAATTCCCCACAACACGGCACCCGCCGCTCCGGCGAAACCAATCTCGGAGAACGCGTGGGCAGTAAACGCGGAGCGCCTGAGGACCACAAAGTAACCCGTGACCCCGGCAATGACTGCGACTATTGTCCCGCCTTCCCAGGCGCTCCGAATGAGAGGGTCCCTCCACATTTGCAGCAGATCTGCCAGCAGGTTGGGGTTGAAGGTCATCTCATGTCTCCATGGTGCTCTTCGACGCCTATAATCGCGACATTGCCGTGGGGGTCGCGCAGGACCTCGACCTGTACCCCGTAAAGCGCCGTGAGGCTCTCTGACGTCAGAACCTCACTTGACTTCCCAGTGGCAATCTTGCCGTTCGCAATATACATCACCTCGTCCAGATGTGGCAGAAGCGGATTGATGTTGTGAGCTATCAACATGGCAGTTACGCCGCGCGAGCGGACCACTTGGTCGACAAGATGTAGCAACTCAGTCTCTCGCCTCAGGTCCAAGTTCGAGAGGGGCTCGTCGAGCAGCAATATGTCCGGGTTGCTCACTAGTGCCTCGGCAAGGAAAATCCTCTGCAGTTCTCCTCCTGAGAGCACGCCGAGGGCGCGATGTGCCAGTTCGACTGCTCCGACAGCTTCCAAAGCTGCAAGAGCCGCATCGCGTTCCCAGTGAGAGAACGGGTTGAAACCCAGCTGCATTCCCGAGAGTCCAAGCCGCACCAACTCGAGACATTCGATGTTCGTCTCGCTGTCTATGATATGGCGTTGAGGTACGTAGCCGATCTTAGGATTTCCGCGCTTGGGCTGGTCGCCGAATATCTTTATCGACCCCCCCATGGGTCGTTGTAGACCCAGAAGCATCCGAAAGAGAGTTGTCTTGCCAGCCCCATTGGGACCAATGACCGCTACGAATTCTCCGCGGCCAAAAGCGAAACTTGCATCGCGCCAAACGGTCTTGCCACGGTAGCCCGCCGCGAGACCTTCGGCCATAATGAGATTGGACTGTGAAACAGGGAACTTCGGAACAGCCGCATTCATCACTTGCCAAGCGCCTGCGCATCAAGTGCATTGTAAAGACTGTTGAGTTCACCCTGCATCCACACCTGGAAGGTCGTGTTTGGTGGCTGTATCGTCTCTGTCACGAATATCGTCGGGATTTCGTTATCCGCGGCCAACTTTTCAATGCGAGAAGTGATGGGCGATAGGGTTTGCAGATTGTAGACCAGCACATGCACTGTGCTATTCCCATCCGTCATCAGCTGCTCCATCGCGGCCACGTCCTGTTCCGAAGGATCGTTTCCTTCAGCAACAGCTTCCATGAACCCAGCAGGAGAGACGACCTTGAGACCGGTGGCGTTCGCCATGTAAACGAAGATGCTCTCCGTAGAAGCGACCGGAGCGCCTCCGAACTTCTGCTTAATCTCGACCTCCTCTTTCATGTAGGTCTGCCAGAGCGACGCGTTGAGGTTGGCGTACTGCTGGTGGAAGTATGCTGTGTCGGCAGGGTCGATACAAATGAGGTCCTTGTACATCCCAGTCACAGTGTCGTTGACATAGTAGGGGCTGTACCAGAAGTGAGGGTTTGCTGTCACTGGTTGGCCGATTAGCTCTTGCACATTCAAGACCCTTTGATTCGGCGTGTTCTCCGCCGAAAGCATGTTGAGAGCCCATGTGTCATAACCGGCGCCATTGATGATTACGAGTTGGGCACTCGTGATTAAGCGCGCATCTTCCACATTGGCTTCGTACTCATGGGGGTCGGCATTGGGATCTGACACTATGCTCGTCACATTGACGTGTGTCCCGCCAAGTTGAGATACCAGGCTGCCCCAAAAGTTCTCCGCGGCTACCACCTGTACCACACCCGTGGAAACAGTGCCGCATTGTGTGTTGGTGGTGGTGTTTTGGAGGCTGAGAGCGTACGTACCAAGGAAAACAGAGACAACAACATTGACAATCACGACGGTGACAATCAGGTAAGAGGTCCTCTGCACGGAGTGATCCCAAGTGGCAGGTATTAATAAGGATTGAGGAATGATTATTAATCTACGAGTCTCGACTTGGAAGTTGGCAGTAGCTGGTCACGCGCGACGCGTCCTTTTCCATGAGATATTACAATTGAGGTCACAGTTTATATGTAGGTTAATAAGAAACTGGAGTGTGCCAATCGTCAGTCTCTCGATCCCCGAGACGATGCTAGAAGAGATGGAAGAGCTAGAGAGGTCGTTCGGCTTCACTGGCAGGTCAGAGCTCGTTCGAGCCGCAATCCGACTGATGATGAACGAGGACAGGGAACGCTCGGGCCTCTCGGGTGAGGTCAGCGGTTTGGTCGTGGTCACGCATGACACCGAGGAAGAAGAGCCGGTTACACAGCTCAAACATGAATTCGACCAGATAATCAAGACCCATGTCCACAGCAAGCTTACGCCTTCAACTTGTGTCGAGTTGTTTCTGGTCCATGGCGACGCAAAGAAGGTATCAGCGATGAGCAAAGCCTTCCAATCTCAGGACGAGATGAAGAGCTCGAAGTTCATTCAAATCTAGGAATCGTCACTGCTCAGGGGCGCGTGAATCGCCTCTCAAGAATCACGCTTAGGGGAAGGATTGATTTGCATGTTCTGGCAGGCGAAGGCATGGTTGGGTCCGACCGATAATGAGGGGATTCTTAGCCGAGCTGGACGGGAGCGGCGACTTACTACATGTAAGACGGAAGGTCTCGACCAAACACGAAATCGCTGCCGTGGCGCAAAAGTTGGACGGGAAGCCCGTCATCTTCGAGAAGATCAAGGAATCGGAGATCTACAAGGTCGCCTTAGGTATCTGCGGAACCAGAGACAACCTGGCTAGAGCACTGGGCGTCAAGACGGACCAGTTGCTAGAAAGAGCCCTTGACGCAATAGAGAACCCCGTTCCCTTCCAAACAACCAAGAAGGCGCCTTGCCAGGAGGTGGTTGAGGACGAAGTCGACCTTCGGAAGGTCCCTATCCTGACTCATTGCGAGTTTGATGGCGGGCCCTACGCCACCGCGGGCATCGTCGTCGCCAAGGACGAAGAGTTCGGGTACAACGCCAGCTACCACAGGCTGATGCTGCTAGGGAAAGACCGGGTGGCGGCAAGGATACTTCCACGACACTTGGACGAGTTCCTCAAGAGGGGCAACCGCAAGGTCAGCATTACTTTCGGCAACCATCCCGCCTTTCTATTTGCAGCGGCTGTCTCATGCGAGATTGGGAAGAGCGAGCTAGCGATAGCCAACAGCTTGAAAGAGACGAAATATGTCAAGTGCTTGACGAATGAAAGCCTTGTGCCGGCGAACTGTGAGCTTGTGCTCGAGGGGACAGTGACCGACGAGCTCGTGAACGAAGGCCCATTCCCTGACATTACAGGTGCCTATGACATAGTCAGGAAACAGAGAGTCATCAGAATTAACCGCTCGACCCACAGGGACGAACCCATCTACCAGGGCATCGTGCCCGGCGGGGCTGAGCACAGGATTCTGATGGGAATGCCGCGTGAGGCCACGATACTTCGCGAAGTGAGCAAAGTGTGTAACTGCCTCGACGTGCGCTTGACCCCGGGAGGCTCCTCATGGCTGCATGCGGCGATCAAGATAAAGAAGGAGGGCGAGGGTGACCCTAGAAAAGCCCTGGAGGCCGCTTTCAGGGGCCATCCAAGCCTTAAGCATGCAATCGTTGTCGACGAGGACATCGACCTGGACGACCCGAGCGCAGTCGAATGGGCTCTTGCTACCAGGGTACAGGTCGACCAAGACCTCGTGTTGAAGCCCGATGAGTACGGCTCTTCCCTCGACCCCTCGGCGGACCAAGTAACGAGAAAGACCTGCAAGGCTGGCGTGGATGCGACAGTGCCGTTGAACTCTCCAAAAGACGTGTTCGCCAAGGCCAAGATCCCCGGGGAGGCTGAGATCAAGCTGGAAGACTACCTGAGCTGAATAGTGGATGCAGCTCACAAAAACCGAGGAAGGAATGCTCTCCGGAAAGGAGGGTCGTGCCACCAAGAAGAGTATGGAGATCCTTGTGGCCCTTGGAGAGATCTATGGCGCAAAGAATCTGGTCCGGGTCTCCAGCGTCCAGGTGTCGGGAGTCTCCTACAAGAACCTCGGGGACGCAGGAATCGAATTCTTGAGGGAGCTGGCCACAGACGGAAGGGCCAGAGTGAAGACCACTCTAAACCCGGCCGGCATGGACTTGGTTGGATGGCGATCTCTGGGGATCGGAGAGGACTTTGCGCGCAAGCAGCTGGAAGTTATAGACGCGTATGACAAGCTTGGTCTGGAGATATCATGCACTTGCACTCCATACCTAGCAGGCAACGAACCAGGCTTCGCTGAGCACATCGCCTGGAGTGAGAGCTCTGCGGTTGTCTACGCCAACTCCGTGCTCGGCGCAAGGACAAATCGCGAAGGGGGACCGAGCGCGCTGGCTGCGAGCCTAACCGGCAGGACACCTCTGTACGGGTACCACCTCGACGAAAGCAGATCCGCAACTCTTGCTGTGGACGTGGGCGCGAAGCTGGAGTCTGCGGAAGACTTCTCCGCCATGGGTTATTTCGCAGGAAAGGTCGTCAAGAACGGCGTGCCCTACTTCCGCGGAGTAAGACGTGCGGGCCTTGAAGAGCTGAAGACGCTTTCGGCAGCCCTGGCCAGTTCTGGTGGGGTGGCCATGTTTCACATGGAAGGCGTCACTCCGGAAGCGAAGGGCAGAGTCAGCGGAATCGAAGCGGTATCGTTTGAGAGTCGCGATCTCAGAGAGGCGACTTCCGGGCTGAACGATTCTGGGGACCCAGACTTCATCTCCGTGGGCTGCCCCCACTGTTCGCTGGAAGAGCTGGCGAAGATTGCCAGGCTTCTTAAGGGGCGAAAGGTCACCCGTGAGTTCTGGATCTGCTGCAGTCGAGCGGTGAAGCTGCAGGGCGACGAGAGAGGCTACTCCAAACTAATCGAGGCCAGCGGAGCCAAGTTCGCCTGTGACACATGCATGGTGGTCGCGCCAATCGAGACGATGGGGTTCAAAGTGGTTGCCACGAACTCGGCCAAGGCTGCTCACTACATGAGGAACAATGGGTTGCGGGTCCGCTTCTGGCCCCTGAACAGGTGCGTCCTGGAGGCGACCAAGGCAAGGTGAAGCTCATTGGCAGGGTCATCTACAGTGGGAAGGTGGAAGGGATAGCGTTGGTGACCACTCAGCCGATATCCTTTCTCGGGGGCGTAGACCCAGCCACGGGGAAGGTCACCGAAAAGGGCCACGAGCTGCAAGGCCAGTCAGTCAAGGGAAGGGTCCTGGTGTTCCCCCATGGAAAGGGTTCCACCGTGGGCTCCTACATACTGTACAGACTAAGCAAGGAGGGTCTAGCGCCTTCTGCCATAATCAACGAAGAGTGCGAGACCATAGTCGCCGTAGGCGCAATAATCTCCAGCATCCCCTGCGTGGATAGGATAGATCTGAGCAAGATACAGCCCGATGCCAGAGTGAGGATCGAAGGCTCAGTGGTGCACTTTTAGCGCCAGACGCTTCGACTCAGAACCCGGTTCCCTGCCTTTGTCGCGACTCCATTCGCAAGTTAGACGATACCAGTCAAGACGCTGACTACCACTTTGAGGCTGCCGAACCGTCCCAGTGTTTGCTGAGGTTGTGTTCGACTCCAAGCAGATCGAGTGCCCTGCCCGCTACCTGAGTGACCAACTCATCGATCGTACTTGGTCTATCATAGAAAGCCGGCATTGCAGGTAAGACTACAGCGCCTGCGCGGGCGACAGTGACCATGTTCTCGAGGTCGATCAGGGAGAGGGGAGTCTCCCTCACGACGAGGACAAGAGGTCGTCTCTCCTTCAAAGTGACCTCAGCCGCCCTGAGGAGGAGATTGTCAGCATACCCGCTCGCGACCCCACCTAGAGTCTTCATGCTGCATGGGACTATCGTCATTCCGTCCGTATGAAAGGAACCGCTGGCGAGCTTCGACGTGATGTCGTCGATTCTGTGCAGCTCCGTGGCGAGTCCTTCCACTTCTGTAACCTTGTAGTTCGTTTCCAAACGAATCGTCTCTCGCGCAGCCTCAGTCAGAATCAGATGGGTCTCCACCCCTAGGTCCTCGAGGGCTTTCAGCAGCCGTATCCCGTATACCGCACCACTAGCCCCTGAGATTCCGATTACCAGGCGCACGTAGTGTCTTGTTCCCCGCCTTCTTTTAAGGGCGCTTCCCAACACCGCGACTTAATCGCGTGACTCTATTTTAGGGAAGGGCGAACAAGCCGACGCTGACTCGGATAAACAGCTTCGAAGAACTGGTCAGTGCTATGGATTGTTCCCCGCTTGTCTTCCGAAAGTTGCGCTATGGATATTAACAACGACGATTTCCAAAGCTTATCGATGAAATTTCTCTTCGTCACAGACGAGAGTTTGTCGGCCGACCTCGCTTGGCAGCTCAAGAAGGAAGGGCATGATGTCAAGATGTACTGTCACGGTCAGGCTGAGAAGGACGTGGGCCTGGGCTTCTTCGAGAAGGTGGAAGAATGGGAACCGCTCAAGGACTGGGCCGATGTAATCATATTCGACGACATCGGATTCGGTTCCAAAGCGGACCAGTTGAGGAGCGAAGGCAAGCCGGTCGTCGGAGGTTCTACCTATACGGACAAACTCGAGCTGGACCGGGAGTACGGGCAGGCAGAGCTGAACCTGCAGGGAGTCGAAATCCTTCCAAGCTGGAACTTCACGTCGTTCGACTCGGCAATTGAATTCGTCAGGACCAACCCCGACCGTTACGTCCTGAAGCCCAGCGGGAAGGCCCAGAACGAGAAGGAACTGCTCTTCATAGGCCAGGAGGCGGATGGAAAGGACGTGCTCCAGGTCCTGGAGCACTACAAGACCAACTGGTCCAAGAAGATCAAGGAGTTCCTCATCCAAAAGTATGCGGAGGGCGTCGAGATAGCAGTCGGGGCGTTCTTCAACGGCAAGGACTTCGTTCTTCCGCTCTGCGTTAACTTCGAGCACAAGAGGCTCTTCCCTCAAGAGCTCGGGCCGAGCACGGGCGAAATGGGCACCTCGATGTACTGGACCAAGACGAATCCGGTGTTCGACAGGACCCTTCTCAGGATGAAGGACAAGCTGGCAGAGAGCAAGTACGTCGGGTACGTCGACATAAACTGCATCGCAAACAGCAAGGGAATCTGGCCTCTTGAGTGGACATCGAGATTCGGTTATCCGACCATAAGCATCCAGATGGAAGGAATCACAAGTGAGTGGGGGAGCTTCCTTTACGAACTCGCGCAAGGAAAAGACACCCAGCTGAAGTCCAAGAAGGGCTACCAAGTAGGAGTCGTCGTGACTATCCCGCCCTGGCCCTTTGAGGACGACAAGGCGTTCAAGAAGTATTCCGAAGGGGCCACCATCCTCTTCAAACGCCAATCTTTGGACGGCATACACATCGGAGAGGTGGCGCTGGAGGAGGGCGACTGGCACATCGCAGGGAATTCTGGGTACGCGCTCGTGGTTACCGGTTCCGGGGCGACCATGGCCGACGCCATTGAAAAGGCGTACCAGAACGTCAGGAACGTGATGATACCGAACATGTTCTACAGGAATGATATCGGGCATCGCTGGACCCACGACAGCGACATGCTTCTAAGCTGGGGATTCATCTAGCCCCAAGATTCGAGACCGTTCTCCAGGGTCCTCAGAGGAGTATCAAGGAACACTCCTGCTCGGCGAGCCGAGAGTCTCCTATTCGGGCATCTTCCTGAGACTTTCTCCGCGCGTCGAAGTGACCTTCGATTGCCTTGAGGACAGAAGCCGCTTCATCTTGGGCCCCAACGAATCGAAGACAGTTGCGAGGTTGTATCCGGTTTCGCTGAAAGCGTGCCTCTCCTTCGGCGTATACACCTCGACAGAGACCTCGTATCGCGCATGGTCCTTGGATGCCTTCTTCGATTTCACGACCGCCCTGATCTCCTGCACGAAGGGGAAGACCTTGCAGAGCTCCTCTGCGAGTCTCTCGAACTTCATCTTGGCTTCGGCAGCCTCGACGGGCTCCTCCGGAAGGCCGACGATGTAGTATGGAGGAGCTTTGGAAGGATTTGTCGGCATGAATAGACAATGAAGGCGGTTCGTGCGCCGTTATTATGGATTGGGGTTAGAAGATTGATGTTAGCGTGCGCGTCGACTGGATTTAACTCGCCCAGGGAAGCTCCAGCGTTCTGGTACAACATAACAGGGGTCGGGATGTTCCATGACCGCTTGAATCTAGACGCCAAGTAGGGCAGGGAGTTCCGAGATGGACGAGATCACGCGATCAGCCCCTTCCTCTTTGAGCACAGCTGCGCTGTAGTTCCCCGAAGCCACAGCGATGACTCTGAGTCCCGCCTCTTTTGCGGCGATTATGTCGTACTTCGAGTCGCCGACGTAGAAGATGCGCTCTTTCGGCATCCCCATTAACGAAATCGCCCTGACCAGTCCGTCGGGCCTCGGCTTCATCATCGACACATCGTCGCGGCACAGCACGAACTCGAAGCAGTCCTCCAACCCCGCCCTCCTCAGTATTTTAGTGGCCGGCCCCTTCCCGCTGTTCGTGAGGACCGCAAGCCGCACGTTCTTGGACTTCAGATAGTCGAGCGTCTCACGCGTGCCCGGAAAGACTTTTGCTGCATTGCCGCTCTCCGTCTCCGAGGCGTCGAGGATTGTGTAGAGTTCGGCACGCACTTCGTCGAAGTCGGCATTGACCCTCCCCGACTCGACTTGCATCCTCGCCGTGTCGATCATCATCTGAGTCGGAGTCGTCATACCCAGTGTCGATGTGTCGAAGCCCCTCCTCGAGAGCTCTTCAATTATCGCTCTTCTAGTACCCTTCACATCGAACTCGAAGGAGACGAGGGTTCCGTCTAAATCGAAGACTGCTGCAACAGGAGCCACGGGCTAGATCTTCTTTTTTGCAAAGAGTATCAGAATGGCGAGTCCGGCAAGGCCAATGGCCACGATCAAAATGGCCAGCGCATCGAGCGAGATACTGCTTGCCTCAAGTGCTGGGAGCAGGAAGCTCAAACCGCATAAGAATCCATCCTGGTTCTTATTTATCCCTTGCCGGTTCCTCGAAAGAAGCCAAGCACAACCCTGAAAACATAAGTAATTTGCGGGTATCGCGGGGTGCGTGAAGCCCCGCCTGACCTGCTACGGCGGTGTCGGCGAGATTGGCGGGAACAAGTTTCTGCTCGAAGACCGCGACACGAAGGTGATGCTGGATTTCGGAACGGGTTTCTCTGACGGCACAGACTTCTTTGACGGTGGGATCCAGCCCCGGGGGGTCAACGGCGCCGGAGATCTCTTCGAGTTCGGCTTACTCCCCCAGATACCGGGCCTCTATTCAGAGAAGGCGCTGCAGAACACCGCGCTAAAGCACACCTCACCGGAGGTAGACGCGGTTGTTCTGTCTCACTATCACTGGGACCACATGGGCAGGATCGAGCATGTCGACCCTGACATACCCGTATACTGTGGCGAGACCACCTCCCTTATACACGAGGCCGGCAGCGAGTCGTCCTCGTCCCCACTGGACGGTCACGAGATCAGAACATTCAGAACGGGCAGTAGATTCACGATCGGTTCCATGGAGTTCGTCCCGGTCCACGTCGACCATTCCATCCCAGGGGCGTACGGATTCATCATTCACACCAGTGAGGGGACTCTCGCCTACACCGGCGACTTTCGCTTCCACGGCCGAGCGGGCTCGCTGACAGGCGACTTTGTCCAGGCAGCTTCAGCCTCGAAGCCCGACCACCTTCTGACCGAAGGGACGCGCGTTGCACCGGGGCAGAGAGGGGACAACACGAGTGAGAATCTGGTCCTTGACGAGACGAGGCGGATGGTGAAGTCGAGCAGGAACCTGGTCCTTTCGACCTTCCGCGGAAACGATGTAGACAGGGTCAACACGTTTTGTGACGCCGCCGGGGCGTGCGGCAGGCGGCTGGTGGTATCCATGAAGACCGCCCTCCTGCTAGAGAAGCTCAGGGACGACAAGAAGCTGAGGGTCCCCAGAATTGGAAAGGATGTCGACGTCTATCTTAGGAGGAAGAGGAGCGGAAGGCTGGACGACAGAGACTACTATCCATGGGAGAGGCAGTTCATCAAGGACGGCGTCTCGGCTCAGGACGTCAGGAGGAAGCAGGCTAAGACGTTCCTCCACCTCGAGATCTGGAACTTCCCCGAGCTGATCGATATCAGACCCGACGCCGGCGGGACGTACATCCACGCCGCGACCGAGGCCTTCAACGAAGAGGGCGAACGGGAAGAATCGGTGGTCCGAAACTGGATTGAACACATGGGCTTCAGGTACTACCAAATCCACGCCTCGGGACATGCCCCAATGAAAGAAGTGGAGAGCCTCGTGGCAGAGATACGAGCGAAGAGAGTCGTGCCGATCCACACCGAGCATCCAGAGCTATTCAGGGAATTCGGGAAAAGAGGATCATGGAAGCTGGAAGCTCCCCAGAAAGGAGTGCCGCTCCGGCTGTCTTCCGCATGAAAACCAAGCACGCACGAAGAATCGGAACCGCAAGTCAATGAATCGACGAGCTGCAGAAGCCGTGAAATGTAATGTAGATACTTTGGGGGAGGGCGTGTCGCGTGCTACCGCACGGCAGACAGCGAACGAGCGCGCACGGTCCTAGAAGAACACGAACCCCGCTTTCCTTAGTGCAAGGAATAGCTCCTTGTTCTCTTCCATCATCTTGTCAGTCGGATACCTTAGTCTAAACAGGAATTGGGCATTATTCCGAATCTCAAGCCTCTTCATCTCATCCTTAGCCCATTCTGTCCACTTGTCCCCTTGCTGTTTGTCTGCTTCGACGGTCTCGACAAATGCTTTCTCAAGATACTGTATGCCATCGTTGTAATCTCCATATTTTTCTTCGTAAGCCTTCCTCACTTCTTCATCGCTCATCAACCTGTATTTCTCCCAATGCGTCATGACACTCCGTTGCAGCTTGGGTATGTGCTTTGGAATTGACTTTGGATATCCAACTGATAGAACCATCATGGGGAGGACACATTCTGGCATTTCGAAATACTCCCGCGCTCTATCAATCGATTGCACGATCGAGCCTACATATACCGAGCCGAGTCCGCGACTCTGAGCTAAGATTGCGACGTTCTGCGCAGCAACCATGAGGTCGGCATATGCAATGAGAAACAATGCGAACACATTCTCGCCTTTGAATTCAGCATTGAACATCGATGCCCATTTCTTGACTCTATACAGGTCAATGCAAAAGACCATAGAGATAGGAGCGTTCTTCACCCACGGCTGATTTCCAACGATCGCAGCTAGTTCCTTTCTCCCATCGGCTTCCCGCACGATGATAATAGAAATGGGTTGAATGTTCCCGCCAGATGGAGCATTGTTGGCCACATCAACTAACTCATCGATAACGCTGTCTGGAATGGCTTTGTTATCAAAGTGCCTGACAGACCTTCGTTTCATCATCAAGTCATACACAGCTTTCTCCAGCTGGTCGCTCGGAACGTGCCGCTTCTGCTCTTCATCCCAGAGGATGTCACTCAAGCTCGACAGCCTGTTGAAAGCCCGATCGCTAAAGCCTTTCGCCAAGAACGATTCATCGATTTGCGCGCCATGTATTCTAAGCAAGCCCATTCTTGGTATCTCACTCGCACTAAGGGAATCCCCAGAAAGTACCCGGCTTTGCATAGACACTCGAACCCTAGCGCGCGTGCGTTGGGTGTCGATGAAAGGTAGAAATAAGCTCAGAAAAGCGCGAAGGCCGTTGAAGCTCGAAGAGGGCAAGGGTCTGGCCGAAGAGGCGGTCTCGAAGGCTCTTTCCGCAGGCGCGTCGTACGCGGAGGCGAGGGTTCAGAACACCCGCGGCCGGCAGTACATCTTGAAGAATGGTGAGCCCCAACCGTCGTTCTTCGCTGAGGGATATGGAATCGGAATCCGCGTAATCTCGCGTGGAGCCCTGGGTTTTGCTGCCACGAATGACATGAGTCCAAAGGTCGTGGACGGGCTCGCGCAGACGGCCGTCAAGCTTGCGAAAGCGTCCGCGCCTGTCTTGAAGAAGAAGATAACATTCGATTCGTCCAAGGCCGTCAAGAAGAGATGGGCGGCACCCGAGAGCGTCAAGGTAGAGAACGCCGACGCCGGGTGGCTTAGGAAGGTCCTTCTCGACATCGAGGGCAGGATCGGAGACGGAAAGGCAGGCGTGAATCTTCCCGGAAGATTCCTTGGCCTCGGCGCGGAGCTCGAGGAAAAGTATTATGTCAACAGTGACGGGGCAAAGGTTGAGGCGAGACTGCCGCGAGTTGGTTTCTTCGGGTCGCTCACGGCAGTGGAAGGCGGCGCTTCTGCGCAACGGTTCATCCAGCAGGGAGAGACGGGGGGCCTCGAGGTCGTGAATAGGATCAGGTTGGTGGAAAGGGTCGAGGAAGAAGCCAAGACGATGGGCTTGGTTCTCAAGACCGCTGGCAAGCCGCCCCCTGACACCATCGACGTCGTGCTGAGTCCGGAGCTGTCTGGAATAGCCGCCCATGAGTCAGTCGGGCACCCGCAGGAAGCCGACAGAGTCCTGGGGAGAGAGGGGGCCCAGGCAGGAGAGTCGTACCTGAAGGCCGACAGTCTGGGAAGGAAGATAGGAAGTCCCGAGGCCAACGTCAGCGACGACCCGAACATCCTTCATTCGATGGGATACACGCCAGTGGACGACGAAGGCGTGGCAGCCAAGAAACGGAGGCTGATCAAGAACGGTGTGATCAACGAGCTCTTGCAGAACAGGGCTACCGCCGCTGAGTTCGGGCTGGAGAGCAACGGAGCATCGAGGTCGGTTTCGTTTGACAGGGAACCAATAATCAGAATGTCGAACACGTTCGTGGAGCCAGGGGACTATTCGACCGACGAGCTAGTCAAGGAAGTGAAACATGGTGTCCTCTTCAAGACGTTCACGGAGTGGAACATCGACGACAAGAGATTCAATCAACGCTACGTGGCGCTGGAGGCGTACCTAATCGAGAAGGGAGAGTTGAAGGGAATGGTCAAGGCGCCCGTCCTCGAGATCACTACGGCAAGGCTCTGGGGGAGCGTCAAGGCCAGGAGCAAGCACTTGGAGTTCGAAGCCGCGACCTGCGGCAAGGGTGACCCATCGCAGGGTGCACCCGTATGGACGGGGGGACCCGAAACTCTACTGACCGGAGTGAAACTCGGAGCAAGGTGAAATAAGTGGACCCAGGAGCACTCAACGAAGACGCGGTCTCTACGGCCAAGAAGTTAGGCGCAGACGATGCGATTGCGCTGACAGCCCGAGTCAGCGACCGAATGATAAGGTTCGCTAACAGTTCTGTGACGACAGCTAACCAAGTTGAGGAGGCCGAGTTGATGGTCTACCTCGCCAAGAACAAGAAGCGCGCCATAGCCTCAACTTCCAACCTGGAGTCAGCGAGCGTCAAGAGATTCGTCCGTGATCTCTTTGATTCGATGAAGGGTCTGCCGGAGTCCGAGTATGTCCCGCTCCCAAAGGGGGCGTCACGTCACAGCCCGAACACCATCGGCTTCGACAAGAAGCTGGCGGAAGTGGGCGAAGAGCTCCCTGCGTTCGCAAAGACTGCGATTGACGCTTCGCTCTCCGCGGGAGGCAAGAGGTCGGCAGGAGTCATCGACGCAGGGACTGTGAGATACGCCATCCTGACTTCCACAGGAACCGAGGGCAACGACGCAAGGACCTCAATAACGCTGAACATTAGGTCATTCGCGGAGAAGGACGCGAGCGGACACGGGCTGAGCTGCTCCGCAACCATATCGGGATTTGACCCAGAAGAGGCCGGAAGAAGGGCGGGCACGGATGCGAAGAAGATGAAAGACGCGTCTGAGCCTGCCGCAGGGGTCTACGAAGTCCTGCTTAGCCCGACCGTGGCATCGAATCTCGTCGAGACGGTTGGGATGGCCGCATCGGCGTTCTCGGTGGACACGGGGACCTCTTATCTTGGGGAGAAGCTGGGGAAGAAGGTCGCAGCGGAGTCATTCAACCTCACGGACCACGGGACAGTGAAAGGCGGGCTCGGCGGACGGGTCTTCGACGATGAAGGAATGCGCACGAGATCGAATCCTGTGATACAGCGAGGCGTCCTCAAGACGTACCTCCACAACCTTACGACTGCAGAGAAGTGGAAGACCAAGAGCACCGGAAGCGCAGGCCTAGTCAGCCCTCACGGCTGGAACTACGAGGTCGGGGCCGGAGACTCGTCCTACGACGAAATGGTCAAGGAAATGAAGAGGGGAATCATCCTCACAAGCAATTGGTACACGAGATTCAAGAACTACAAGACAGGCGAGTTCTCGACCGTGCCCAGAGATGGGGCATTCCTCGTGGAGAACGGGAAGGTGACGAAGTCTCTGAAAGGAATGCGTGCCGGCGACGACCTGCAGAGGATGTTCTCCTCGGTCCGGCTCCTCTCGAAGGAGAGGGAGTGGATAGAGTGGTGGGAGGTCGACACACCCACGCTTTGCCCGTGGATGCTCATAGACGGCGTCAAGATAACGAGAGCGTACGAATAGGCAAGGAGTGCGACCCAGACAAGATTGTCGCGGCTCCAGGGTTCACCAGAGCCAGAAGATCTTGAAGTAGTTTGAGACGTCCCTTCGACGCCGTTGTCATGCACGACTTCTTCGTCGACAGGCTATTGTATGCTGGCAGCCTCACCCGGCTGGTTGACTCGGTCGCGGCCAAGGCGGGGCGGGGCGGGGGTGGCATCCATGGCATTCCTCAGGAGGACATCAGGGGCGGCAATGCCGTCAACCTGGCCCACGCGCTCGCCCGGCTGGGACTCAGGACGCTGCTGATAACCCACAGTGATGCGATTCATGAGCAGATGGTGAGAAACCCGTTTGAAGCACTGGACGCGGAGGTCAGGATAAAGCCGAAACCTCCCGGGCTCACCGTCGCCCTGGAGGGGAAGGTCAACGTCATGCTTGGACATACATCCGGGGCGGGAGACTTCGGGCCGGAGCTTCTGGATTCGGATGACTGGGAAGCGATGAGAGCGTGCCACGTGGTCTGTTCGGTGAATTGGGCTGCGAACAAGAAAGGGACCACCCTTCTGGCAGCACTGCGCGAGAAGCTTGGCAATGAGAAGGTAATCTTCTTCGACCCTGCTGACTTTAGGGACAGGCTGCGTGACTTCGCGCGCCTCCTGACGCTAATCAGGAAACAGAAGCTCGTCGACTGGATGAGCCTGAACGAACAGGAAGCCACCGAAGCGGCTAGAATTCTGGGCGTCAAAGCGACTCACCCGAGAGAGAAGTGCAGAGAACTCGCAGAGAAACTTCGGACGGCTGTCGACGTCCACACGGCCAAGGGATCATTCTCCAGCGACGGAGGCAAAGTCACGGCCGTTCCGACCAAGAGCATTGAGGCCCGCAGGCTGACGGGCGCCGGCGACGTTTGGGACGCAGGTTCGATCTACGGCAGATTGAAGAATTACACAGACTCAGAGAGGTTGGATTTCGCCAACGCAGCGGCAGGCCTCTATCTGACCTCAAGGGAGCCTTCCCCTCCGGACCTCAGGGCTGTGCTTCGCGCCCAGCACTGACTACTTCTCGAGCATCCTGGAGAAGGTCCAGGAGACGGTGTTCAGGATTTCGTTGAGCCTGGCCTTCTCCCTATAGTTCTCCACTATGAGCTTCGCGATCACGCCACCGCTCTCCTCGACGTCGAACCGGAGTTCCGCGCCTTTGGCTAGCTTCCCCTTCGAGATCAGGTCCAGGTCTGCGGTCTTCATCCCTTGGAGGATCTTGGCGAGCAGGAACGACTTGAAAGGGGGCGTCACAGACTTCAGGGTCAAGCCCTCACTGGGCTCTATGGAAACGCTGTCCGGGGTCACGGACGCCCTCGCAATCACTTCATTTCCCTTGTCTCGCTTGAGCTCCCTCACCTCTGGAACCTCCCTCGCTTCTGCCAACATCTCGCTTGCGGGCCTGAAGGTGGAAGCCCTAAGTGTCGCGTCCACATATTCTAGAGACTCCTTGAGCCGCTCTATTTCGTCCTGAAGCTCGGCTATCCTCCCTTCAAGCCAGAGCTTGAGCTCGGCCGCCTTCTTGACATCCCTCTCTGAGGAGTCCAACGTGGCACGTCCGTTCACTCTCGCTAAAAACGTTAGTTGGCGTTTCTAATCTGGAGGCGGAGATGCGTGAAACTGTTGAGATGAGTCCTCGCGTCCCAGAGGGCCGCGTTCTCGGAGGCGTTTGCGACGCCTCCGCCAATCTAGCCTTCTATCCTGAAGACTCTAGCGTTTCTGGGCCTCACCCTCTCAACGGTGACCGAATCGACGCGAGCTCTAGGCGGGCCGCGCTTTGACCATTCCACGATCCGCATCACCTTCTCCTCCTCACCCTCCAAGAATGCTTGGACAGAGCCGTCCGCCACGTTTCTGACCCAGCCCGCTACCCCGCGACTTGAGGCCTGTTCGGCCATCGAAACCCTGAAGAAAACCCCGTGCACAACCCCGGTGATTCGCAGCATGACCGCAGCCCTAGCCAGGATTCACCCACCCCCCCTTAGACAGATTGTTTCAGGGCCACAGCCCGCTGGAGGGGGAGATGAGGACACAGCTTCTGTGAAGCCGCCAATCAATAAATACTCTCCGGAGGCGTTGGAGAACTGATGTCAGCGACCCAGGTCGATCTCGTTGAGATTGAGGAGCGGCTCGCCAAGATCATGGATCCCGAGCTCGGGAGGTCAATCACGGAAATGAAGCTGGTCGACAGCCTGACCGCAGAAGGCGGTCTCGTGACCGTGGAGTTCCACCTCACCGCGCCCTTCTGTCCTCCAGTGTTCGCCCTCAAGATCGCCAGCGACATCAAGTCAGCGATCATCGCGTCGAAAGGGGTCAGCGGCGCGAAGGTCACGCTGCGCGGGCACTACCTCGCCGAAGCGGTCAACAAGCAAGTCAATAAAGAACCAGAACCGCAAGCGTAGCTTGCGGAAGCCAGTCGCAGATCGCCCTCTCCCGAAGGAATATAGAGAGCCCTCTCCTCCTATAGAGGTATGAATGCGCGGAAGGTCCTCGAAATGGGTGGTGGAACCCTTCTGATTTCCTTGCCCAAAGACTGGGCGAGAAGGAATGGTGTGAAGAAGGGGGCGACAATGGCCGTCGACGAACTCTCTGCCCGGAAACTGATCGTGAGACCGATTGAGGACACTGCAGACAGGCCGAGGGAGATCGAGGTGGAGTATCCGGGCGAGGATCTCAGCGAAGTCATGAACGACATTACCGGAGCCTATCTCCTGGGGTTCGATGTGATTAGCATAGTGGGCAAGAAGGTGATCTCAAGGGAAGACAGAGCCCAGCTAAAGGATACGATCTCCCGCCTGGTCGGACTGGAGATAATGGCTGAGGATTCCAAGAGGGTTACGGTACAGTTCCTGCTGGAGTCATCGGCTATAGTTCCTGAAAAGATAGTTAGGCGAATGTCGAGCATCCTCGATGGGATGCTGAAGGACATGGCAGAAGGGCTGACCAGGGGGGACTCCAAGCTACTAGCACTCGTCGCAGAGCGCGATGACGAGGTCGACCGGCTTTACTTCCTTCTGGTGCGGGCAATCAGGGCCTCGATCATGCGACCGGAACTGGCCGAGAGCTACGGGCTGTCGCCAGTAGATGTCCTCGACTACAGGGTCCTTGCTAGCTTCCTTGAAAGTGTCGGTGACGCAGTGGCTGAGCTTTCGAAGGCCCTACACGACTCGGGCGTCTCCAGGAAACTCTCTCGAGAATTCGCAACCTGCGTATCTAGGTTGAAGCAGATGAACGACCTGGCGACTCAAGCTTTCCTCTCCAGGAGGGCAGGCCGGCCCCGCTCCATAAAGATGACTGTCGAGAACCTAGCCAAAGAGATGAGCCAGGACCTAGGAAGGATTGCTCAGCTGCCCACGGCCCAAGGAGCCTCGGTCGCCGAGGGACTCATCTCTCTGGAGAGGGTTAGCAAGCTGCTGGTAGATGTTTCCGACCTCGCCGTGATCACCCAACCCGTGTCGTGACGGAATGTCGGATGAGTCCAGGCGCGCGAAGAATCACACGATTTGAAAATCGGAACCTCACAAACCTTAACTACGCAAGGCCGGCACTTACAATGTGCCGAAGTACCTGTTTGTGACCGGTGGAGTGATGTCTGGCCTTGGCAAGGGCATCACGACCTCGTCGGTGGCTAAACTTCTGGAACTGTCGGGCCTCGAAGCTACGTGTCTGAAAATAGACCCGTACCTCAATTTCGATGCCGGGACGATGAACCCCATCACGCACGGGGAGGTCTTCGTCACGGACGACGGCGGGGAGACGGACATGGACCTGGGAACGTACGAGAGATTCCTCAATAGAAACATGTCGAAAGCAAACAACATTACGACTGGCCAGATCTACAACAAGGTCATCGACGACGAAAGGAAGGGAAGGTTCCTTGGCAAGTCAGTCCAGATAATTCCTCACATCACCGATGAAATCAAGCGGAGAATAAGGCAGCTAGCCGTCGACTCGAAGGCAGACGTTCTCGTTGTAGAGTGCGGCGGAACAGTGGGAGACATCGAAAGCCTTCCGTTTCTTGAGGCGTTCAGAGAAATGCGGATGGAGGAGGGGCCCTCGACAACGCTCTTCCTGCATGTGAGCCTAGCCCCAGAGTTGTCCGTGGTAGGTGAGCTGAAGACAAAGCCGACACAACACAGCGTACAGGAGATGCGCAGGATCGGGCTCCAGCCCGACATCATAGTCGTCAGGAGCTCAAGGGCGCTTCCGAAAGAAGCCAAGGAGAAGATATCGCTCTTCACGAGTGTGCCTGTGGAGAGTGTGATATCAAATCCAGACGTAGAATCGATCTACCAGGTTCCCAGACTTCTGGAAGAGCAGGGGGTACTCGGACCAATTCTTCGGCAGTTCGGGATCAGGAAACGGCTGCGCATCAGCAAGTGGAACGCCGTTGCCCAGCGGTTCCTCGACCAGCCGAAGACCGTAAGAATCGCAATGGTGGGCAAGTACGCGAGCCTGGCGGACAGCTACGTAAGCGTCAATCAGGCACTCATGCACGCCTGTGCAGTCAACGGGGCAAAGTCCAGGGTCGATTGGATCGAGTCCGAGGTGGTCGAAGATGACAGCTCCAAGCTCGGTCTTTTGGACGGCTACGACGGGGTTGTCATTCCCCAGGGGTTCGGCAGCAGGGGAGTAGAGGGCAAGATCGCGGCGGCGAACTACGCCCGCGAGAAAGAAATACCCTTCCTGGGCCTCTGTTTCGGGTTCCAGCTGGCGAGCGTCTCGTTCGCCAGGCATGTCCTTGGGCTCGAGGAGGCGAACAGCACCGAAGTTGACCCGGACACACCACACCCCGTCATCGACCTACTGCCGGAACAGCGCGGAGTATCCGATATGGGGGGCACCATGAGGCTCGGAGGACACGACGTCCTGCTGAAGAAGCCCAGCAGGGCCTTCGACATCTACGGGCGGGCGAAGATACGCGAGCGGCACAGGCACAGGTTTGAACTCAACCAGAAGTACCTCAGGAAATTCGAGGAGGCCGGAATGCACTACGTCGCCTTCAGTGACGTAGGCAGGAGGGCAGAGATCATGGAGCTTGAGGGCCATCCCTTTTACATGGGAACGCAGTTCCACCCTGAGTACGTGAGTAGGCCGGAGAATCCGGAACCTGTCTACGTAGCCTTCATCGTGGCGTGCATGAAGAGAATGAATGCCGCAACCCGCGGACACACGAAGGTAGTGGCCTCAGCGCACTGAATACAAGCGCGAGGCCTGGAGTGCGAGTAAGGCCACCTCCCTGGCGCTCTTTCCGAACAGATACAGGCTTGGCTCTATCCCGTTCCCTCCGGTGTCAACGACGGCATCGAATGGGGGGCGAACCGGCCCCAATCTGCGGACAAGGGCCTCGACCGCGGGGTCTTCCGCTCCTGATACGGCGTAGCCACCTACTTCAATCGCCTTCAGGCGAAGCTTCCTGAGGACTCGGTCCATTCTGGAGTCGTAGCGCAAGTTGATGCAAGCGCGAACGCTTGGCATGACCTCCTTTACCGAGAGGAGGACACTGGCCAAGTGTCGCGAAGCCCCGGGTTCCGGAGGGAGCATCGCCCTTGCTCTACCTTTCACCTTTACGATCCGGCCAGGAACGGCGACGACGTCGGCCAATGAAGCGGCGTCGCCTGCTACACACGCGATGTTGACAGAGACCTCAGGCATCACGTTGGCAAAGGTGTCAGAAGCCTCAAGGTTCCTGACCGCATCGGTGACATCAGCGACGACCTCCGAACTACCAGACCCGCTCTCTCCGTATTCTTTCATGCAAAGGTCACAATCTGCGAGGGAGGGATATTGGTGCCTGTGGCGGGCGCAGGCGGAGCCGCGGCCCAGCAGGCTGGTCCAGATCGTGTTCAGAGTGGAAACAGCGTCGACAGCACTCCGCTTTGAGTCCTCGGCCAGGAGGGCCGAGTAGGTGTCGGCCTCCTCGCGAGAAACCTCGAACTGACCAAGCGTCGAATATACCTTGGCAATCTCCGAAGAGAGATATAGGCTCACCGATGCCTGGGTAATGCCAAGCATAGCAGAGATCTTGTTCTGAGAGAACCCCTGAATTCGGAGTTTCCTCGTTACCAACTGCCTGATTGCAGGCAGGAACTCCTGGACCATCAGTTCGTCGGGAGGTTGCATTCTATAAACGGTTTATTTAGCAGTTTATAAATGTCCGCTCTTCCGCTCCAGGATGTGGCTAAGCAAGACGTGCAAAAGCCGGGTTCGTCTGCTCGGCAATCGACCGTTCTCGCGGTGGTTGCGATCTTCTCCGCTCTGATCGCAGTCGGCACGATTCTCTCCATCCCGCTTCCAGCGCCTCTGTACGAGATAACGTGGTCTCCTCCAATCTACATGGCTCTGAGCCTGATGGTGGATCCGTGGACTGCGGCGTCAGCGATAGGAATAGGCTCATTCATGGGAGAGGCCTTCAACGTGGCTTACAAGGGGGGCGGCTCGCCGATCTACCCTTTCGGAATGATCTGGGCCAGGGCTCCCGAAGCCGTGATCATAGGTTGGGCGAGGACCAAGAGCGAGAAGATGATGGTGCTCGCAATGGTGGGCGCGACGGTCTTCGAGACTCTGGCTTTCTTCTTCCCGGATTGGCTCTTCTACAAATACGCCTTATTCCAATATCCGCCACAGGGGGGAACTTGGCCTTCATTCCTAGTAGCAGCCGGCGACTTTGGGACTCTGGCAGACCTTGCATACATCCCAGTGGCCCTCCTCTTGGTAAGGGCAGCGAGGCCCGCCTTCAGAAGACTTGGGTTCGGGTAGAGTTAGGATCCCTTTGACACATCCCGGCAAGGCTGGTCCCAGATTCATGGAAAGCGTTGTCTATGCGAGCTTGGGAAAGAGATCCAACGGGCTGGTGATCGGACCCCGAAAGGGAGAGGACAACGCCGTGATATCGATTGGTGGTAAGCGCGTCATGATACTCACAGTCGACCCGATTTCCATCATACCGGCAATCGGGGTGAAGCTGTCTGCGTGGCTGAGCGTCCACTTGGTGGCGTCGGACTACACAACGTCAGGTCTGTCGCCCCAATACGCGACCTTCAGCTTCAACCTTCCGCCTGAGCTGGAGGACGCCGACCGCGAGGGGTACGTCAGGTCGATAGGGGACGAGTGCCGCAAGTTGGGGATTACGATTGCCGCCGGCCACACCGGCAGCTATCCTGGCGCAGGCTTCACAATCGTCGGGGCGGGCTCGATGTTCGGCTTCGGTCGAAGAGGAGGGTTCGTCGACCCATCGATGGCGAGGCCCGGCGACGCGATTCTGATGACCAAGCAGGCGGGCATCGAGACGACCGCTTCATTGGCGCTCTCCTTTCCGCGCCACCTGGAGGAAAGGATCGGACGCGCCAAGACGTCAAGAGCTAGGAAGCTGGTCATGTTGTGCTCGACCGTGGCCGACGCCCTCACTTCAGCAAGGATAGGCCTCGGCAGAGGAGGAGTAACCTCGATGCACGATGCTACTGAAGGTGGCGTCCTAGGCGGCCTCGAAGAGATGGCGTACGCGTCAGGTACAGCGTTCCGTGTCGATCTAGGCAGAATCCCAGCATCAGACGAAATCGTCGCCGTCTGCGGTGTTTTCGGCCTCGACCCTCTCAATTCACTCAGCGAAGGGACGCTCCTCTTGACTTGTAACCCAGACAGGCTCGAAGATCTAAGAGAGGAGTTTGAGGGATCGGGGATACCCGTACACGAGATAGGGTCGGTTACCACGGGGACCGGCCTCTGGACCATCAGGGGGAAGAGACGGCCGAGGAGATTCGCTCCTGAATTGGACAGGTATTGGACCGCTTATGAGAACGGGATAGCCGCGGGCTTGAGATAGCGCGACTGGACTGAAAGCGAACTCATCAAGGCATCTTCGGCCGCAGAAAGCCGGGACATCAAGATAGTGGGAGAGCCTCGGCCAAGGACGCAGATCTCGGTTGATTGATAGACCCACTTGGGCTTCAGCTGGAAGCCGACTGACCCGGGGTCTCGTTTATCACTGCACAAGACGAGACAGGCAGTCAGAGCTTGTCGACAACCGAACGAGCAGCACACGTCCTGAAATCGCTGAAGGACGAAGAGTGGAGAACGCTTGCCGGCCTTGAAGAGGCTGCCACGGGGCACGGGACGGCCGACATCGGCAGGCTCGCAAGAATGAGCCGGCTTCCCAGAGAGCGGGTGAAGTTCGCCGTTGGACAACTCGAAAAGAGGCAACTAGTGAGCCGCCGGGGTTCAGGGTATGCTCTGACAAAGGAGGCGATCGAAGCCATGGCCCTGAGAGACTATGTCAAGAGGGACCTGATCTTCGCGCTTGGCGCGGTCATTGCGAAGGGAAAAGAATCCGACGTCTACGAGACGCTCACGGAGGAGGGTACGCCCTTCGCCTTGAAGTTCTACAAACTCGGAAGGACGAGCTTCACCAAGGTGCGAAAGAAGAGGTTCAGAGAGGGGAGCGAGATGCGGAGCTGGATGACGGCAAACTACGAGGCCGCGAAGAGAGAATATACCGCGTTGAAGAAACTTGAGGGACTGTCCCCTGTCTTCCCGAAGTCGATTGCATTCAGCAGGAGCACTGTCCTGCTTGAGGAACTTGGGGGAGTCAGGCTCTCTCAGAGACCAGAGCTGGAGGACCCCAAGGCAGCGGCGCGGACAGTCCTCGAATCAATCAGGATGGCGTTCCTAGAAGCCGGGTTGGTCAACGCCGACTTGAGCGAGTACAATATCCTCACGACCGGAACCGCGCTCTGGCTCATAGATTGGCCTCAGGCAATCGGAGTGAGTCATCCTAACTGCAGGGAGTTGCTTGGGCACGACGTTACGGCAGTAACTAGGTTCTTCCGAAGGGCCTATGGTGTCGAACTTGACGAGAAGAAAGCACTCCTCTTCGCGCAGGGCGAGACCAAGAATCTAGAGTAGCCGGTGTTTCCTCTGAAGGGTCAACAGTGTGATCCTCCGGATCCCGGGCGCGCGCACATCTCAACTTCGAAGCCCTAAACCTCGTCGTCAGAGATCTCTTTTACGTAAAGGGACTGCCACACAGTCAAGAAGACGCTCTAGATTCGGTCCTCTAACCTGATGTAGAGGACATTGTTGCCCCTAATGACGACTTTTCCGTAGTTTGCCTTCTTCGAGCCGTTCTCCGATTCCTCGGCATCCATCAGAATGACGTTCATGTACGGGTCCACGTTGGACAGCTTCCCTTTGTACTCAAGCTCATTCTTAAGCCGGACGGAAACCTGCTTGCTGATAGCCTTCTGCAGGGTGTTCAGCGGGCGCTTGGCTAGGGGTGGAGGCTGAGAATTCATTCGGACTTTTCCCAGGGCGCCGTGTGAGAGTTAAAAAGACATCGGTAATGAAACTGAATCGAAGTAGGATTGCGGGTAAGCACATGAGCCCCCCGGAGTTGACGGGTACAGACGCGATTAGGAGCACAGCTTCCTTCCAGACTTTGACGTCAGGCTCGAAGACCCTCGACGGGCTCCTCGGTGGCGGCTATCGGGAGGGCCGAATCGTCGAAATCCTAGGGAGGAGCAGCGCTGGGAAGACGCAGCTGGCCATGCAAGCAGCTCTGTGCGCCTCACGAAAAGGCAAGAAAACGCTCTTCATCGACACCGAAGGCTCTTTCAGGCCCGAAAGGCTCGAAGGGATGGCGGAAGCGCGGGGATGGGACCCGACCGGCATCCTCGAGAGGATCGTATACCTGAGGACAGACTCGTTCGCGGAACAAGAAGAGGTCGTCGTCAGGATGAGCGAGAGGAGCTCCACGAAAACATGCTCATTGGTCGTTGTGGATACCTTGACCAGGAACTTCACAATCGGATTACCAGGCAGGTCGAACATCTCCGAAAGGCAGGGGGCTCTCAGCGTGTATCTTAGTGAAATTGCGAGGGACGCCTACCTTAACCGGAGAGCATATCTCCTGACCAACCGGGTCACATTCGGACCGTCACATGATGTGGCGATAGGGGGCAGGACGGTCGAGCAGATGGTTCATGTCTCTATTATGCTGGAGAGGGATGGAGGCTCACTGAAGGCGACAAGCCTGTCGACTGGTCAGAGCCTGCTGGCCTCCGTGAGCAAGGCCGGCGTGGACTAAGCAGAGTACTCTTCACTATGCCGCGCGCACTGGAGGACGCTCTTGAGCCACAAAATTTGGAAAGACTGCTAGATCGCCGTTCCAGGTCTAGCCCTGAGGGTTAGCCCCTTGCTCATCCGAGGAAAAGGTTCGGAATCTGCTGGCAGTAGGCACAAAGTGACGGCTCTTCAGAGTGGAATTCTACGGGCCTTCTACAGCTGATGCAGCGGGCGTTTTTTCGCTCGGCCATCGTGTCCCTGACCCAGATGGTTCGTGGAATCTGAGTCTTCGTCGGCTCCATCATTGTATTGATATCGAAAGTGCGTTCATTTACTTGGTTCTGTTCATTTTGTGACAGTTTCTGCTCAAATTCCAGTCTATTCTTGGTCCAGTCTACGATTATGTCATTGTTCTCTTCGCTTGCCAGGGGCAGTCCCGCCTCTGTCCGCTTGAATTCTGTCAGGTCCGACATTATTTCGCAGAGTTCTTTTGCGGGGCTGAGGATAACGGTTATGGAGGATGAGTACATATTGCTGGTGCATTAAGGTCTGATGCTTATCTTCATAGAATCACGGTTGGCATCTTCATCACATGGTGGTTTTCCGGACATGACTGGCGACAGTCTTCATGTCAACTCAAGAGGGGGCGGCGGAGGTCCAAGGTGGTAGAATCACATCTTAGGAGTCTGCCGCGTCTTCCCAAGTCCCGCCGGTGCAAGATTGAACTGTATCGTCTTGATTCGAGTCATTTCGTCAATGCTGTACCCCACTCCTTCCCTTCCGAGCCCCGAGTCCTTGTTCCCCCCGAACGGGAAGTAGCCGACACCGTGGGCCGGTGCGTCGTTGATGCTCACTGTCCCTTCCTCGAGGGCCTTGGCCACCTTCCACGCCGTGTACAGATTGTTTGTGAATATACACGAGTCCAAGCCGTACTGGGATTCGTTCGTCCTTTGGATGGCTTCGTCGATGCCCTTGACCCTCATCACCGTCACCACTGGTCCGAAGGTCTCTTCTGACGCTATCCTCGCCTCGGGCGGCACCCTGTCGAGGATAGTAGGTTCGAAATACGAGCGGTCATGCTTCCCGCCGCTGACGAGAGACGCTCCCTTCGAGATGGCGTCGTCCACCAATGACTGAACCCTTTCGGCCGCCTTGGGATTGATCAGGGGACCCATGTTGTAAGCTGAGTTTCTCGGGTCCCCAAGACTCCAGACACCTAGCTCCTTTACAAGCAACTCCATGAATTGCCCCGCGACACTCTCTTCCACGAAGACCCTGCTGATGGCGTCGCATCTCTGTCCCGAGTACTTCAAACAACCTTCCAGAACCTTCTTTGCTGCGAGGGGCAAGTCGGCGTCTGCGGCCACTACGGCTGCCCCTTTGCCGCCCAGCTCCAGGTGCATCTTCTTCATCCCGACAAGGTTCGCCACGTGCTTCCCGACATCGGTGCTGCCCGTCAACGTGATCATACTGACGGAATCGTGGTTTACCAGCACATCGCCAATCTGTCTGCCTGATCCCGTGACTACGTTCACGACTCCGGCCGGAACCCCCGCTTCCTGCAACACTCGTCCGAGCAGCAGCGAGACCAGTGGGTCGTCGCTCGCTGGCTTCACAACTGTGGTGTTTCCGGAGACGATGGCAGGTATCACTTTGGCGACGACGGAAAACAGCGGGTAGTTGAACGGAGAGATGCAGGCTATCACTCCCAGTGGTTCGTGGATCACGAGGGCAAACTTCGCCATGGTGTCTTCCGACCAGTCCCCAGGGACGTATTCGCCGAAGATGCTCCTCGCCTCTTCCATGGTCATCTTTATCCTGCTAAGAGACGCACTCACCTCCCCCACCGCATTGTTGCGCGGCTTCCCGGCCTCCAGGACCAGGGTGTTCACGAAGTCATCTCGATGCTCCTCAATAATGTGCCTGGCTCGGTTAAGGACATCTATCCTGTCGATGGCGGGTATGTCTCGGATCGCCCCTCTTGCCTTGTACGCCGCCCCTACCGCAGCTACGATGTCTGCGGCTGGTGCAGCCTGAACCCTCGCTATGACTGCGTCGTCGATCGGCGAGTCGATGTCCATGGTCTTTCCATCGGAGGACTCGATCCACCGTCCGCCTATCAGGAGCCTGAATTCGGGAATCCCGTCCCGCTCGGCATAGCAATCCGCAAACAGGCGCGACAGCTTCAGCCTCGTGGGGTCTCCCCCTAGCATGTCAGTGCGGAGTTCGTGAGCGGGATAAATCTGTTCTCTTTCCGACACGCTAGAAGTGCGCGCTCCGGAGGGCTCGGTGACCCCGGAACGAAAACGAAACGTGGAAGTCTGCCTGAGTCCGTGAGCCGGCGGTCGACGTGGGAAATCGTGAGCCGTCGGGCTAGCAGAACCTCCGAAGGCAATTACCAAACCATCCTGATCCCTCTGCACAAGGGCAAATGGCTTAGATAGTGCTCCATACCGAATGGCGCTCACAGCAGATGAACGTTTCATACCCTTCGATCGGTATCGGGTTTGACGAAAGAACGAAACTGCTGTCAGTCGACGGCGAGGTAAGAGCCCCCGAAGTCAGACGCCTTGACCAGATGGATGAAGTGATGTACGACAGGCAATTTGCGATGGAAGCCGATCCCCGGCTTGAGTTATACTACATGTACAAAGACGTGACCAAGAAGAATGACCGCCTCACCTTTGAGGAGAGTGAGCTTAGGTTTGATATCACCATTATGTCGGAGCACTGGCTTGGCAAAGAGTTCAACAAGACTCTAGGCCAGGTGCATGAAACAGGGCCCCTCGGATTCTCCTATCCTGAAGTCTACGAAGTGATCACTGGCCGAGGGCACTACCTCATGCAGCAAATGCACGATAGGGACCCGTCCCACGTCGTCCTAGTTGAAGCAAGGGAAGGAGAACGCGTGCTGATACCTCCTGGTTGGTGGCACTTCACAATCAACCCTTCCAACGAACCGCTGGTCATGTCGAATCTGGTCTGGAGAGGGGTTGTGGCTGACTATGGCTCGATCAGGCGCCGCAAGGGAGCTGCATACTTCGAGCTACACGATGGCAGCTTTGTCAGGAACGCGAGCTACGAGAAGGTCCCCGAACTGAGCCGGACCCGGGCGTCTCCCGAACTAGCAGAAAGGGCCGTGGGGGGCCGATCTCTATATTCATCATTCGTCGAGAGTCCTGAGAAATACCGATACCTCTGGCATCCTGAAGACTTTCAGTCGATGTGGTAATAATCTTCAGGAAATTCAGGGGTTTCGCTGTAGCAGCGAGTAGACCTTGGTCACGTAGTCCTCTGCCATCCTGTATGAGTTGAAGAGGGGACCAACGGTCGCGATGCTCGTCTTGGACATGTTCCACCACCTCGCCCTATCGCTATAGTACGTTGGGATGATCTCGTCCGCCAGCTTTCTGTACATGTCGTCGGCATCTTCCCCGTCGACGGGGGCGCTCAAGTCCTTCCATTCCGGCCTCGGACCGATTCCCCATCCGTTGACGCCCTCGATTCCTCCTTCGAGCCACCAACCGTCGTGGACGCTGAAGTTCAGCCCCCCGTTCATGGCCGCCTTCATTCCGCTCGTGCCGCAGGCCTCCAGGGGCCTCCTGGGATTGTTGAGCCAGACATCCGACCCGGCGACGAGGAGCTTGGCCATCTCTATGTCGTAGTTCTCCAGGACCGCGACCTTTACCTTCTGCGAGCCTCGGTTCAGCAGGTCCGCCCTGCGAATCGTGTCTGCGAGCATACCCTTCCCCACATCGTCCCGTGGGTGGGCCTTCCCGGCCATGATGACCTGTACCTCCCCCTTCTCTGCCGCGATTCGTTGGAGGCGCTCGGAGTCGCTCAGGATCATGTTGTTGCGCTTGTAGCTCGTTACCCTCTTTGCGACGCTGATCGTCAGGGCGCCTTCGTTGAGGCGGAGCCCCGTGCGGTCGTTCACCATGGCTACCATCGCCTTCTTGACGGATTTCCGGGCTTGAGCCAGGTCTTCGACAGGAATCCCCGTGGCCCCGGCCAACAGCGAAGGGGATTCTTGCCATCCTGGGAGCCGGCGGTCGTAGACCCCCTTCAGCTCGTCGTGGACCCACCTCTTGTGATAGACTCCGTTAGTCACGTAGCTGATGTTGCCGAGGCCGATCACATCCGCTGCAACGTACTTGTGCTTCATTGACACGGCGTTGGTCACGCCGCTGTACTTCGCTGCCAGCCTTGAGAGGTTAATGGAGCCGGCGACCGATTCTTTGTTCCAATCGACCCACGTGTACTTCGAGAGCGCCTCTTCGACCATGGCGACGGGGAAGGCGTCGTTCCCGGCCGCAATCGGGGTGTGCGTAGTGAAGGCGCAGCGCTGGCGCGTGGCCTCGGGGCTCCCTGTATCCCTGAGCAGGTCGATAGTCGCGAAGGCCGCGTGGCTCTCGTTCAGGTGGTAGACGTCCGCGTCCCTCCCGAGGGCTTTGAGAATCCTGTAACCTCCGATCCCCAAGATGATGTCCTGGAGCAGGCGATGCCAGATCTCACCCTCATACAGGCGCTCGGTCGCTTCCCGGACGTTCTTGTCGTTCTCCGGGAAATCGGTGTCCAGGAATAGCACGCTGGTCTCTGCCTTTCCCTTTATCTCGTATTCCCAAGCCCCCACCCTCTGAACCGAGTTCCCGAGTTCGAAGCTGGCCCAGGCGCCAGTGGGAGAGAGGATTCGAGCGTAGTCCCAGGGCTGGGGGGCATCGAGTTGGCCGCTCTCCTGGTCCAGCTTCTGAAACCCATAGCCATCCCTCGAGAGGAGCGTTACGAATGTGGCAGGTAGCCCAAGGTCCGCGAACGAGAAGGCGAGGTCCGCAGCCAGGACACCCAGACCTCCGCTGTAGGTCGGAATTTGGCTGGCGATCCCAATCTCCATCACAAAGATCGCTGTTTTCAATTCAATGATCCTCTAGGATGCGTCTGCTACCGCGGCCCCCACGGGTGTTTAAACGATTTCACTGCCGCGAGACAATGGCGAGCCCCCAAGTTTCAGGAAATCGGAAAGACAGAGCAAGGCTAATTACCTCTCCCCTGCCGCTGCCCTGCAAGGGATGTTCTCGGACACAACAGGTGCAGAACCTGGGAGATCGTCGCGATGAGAGTCTTCATGCTGACCTGGGAGTATCCCCCGAGAATAATCGGTGGCCTTGCCAGGCATGCCGAGGGACTCTCCAAGGCGCTGGCATCACTCGGGCACGAAGTTCACGTCGTGACGCTCGATTTTCCCGGGGCGCCCTACGAAGAGGCACACCCTCCCCTGTACGTCCACAGGGTAAGGGTCGAACTACCAGCGCCGACCTTCCACACGTGGGTAATGCTCTTCAACCACTTCTTCGAGAAACGAGTGGGTCAGCTGGCGAAGGAATACGGGCCTCCCGACATCATCCATGTACACGATTGGCTCACTGTTCCAGCTGGAGTGGCTTCAAAGCATCTCATGCGGGTCCCCCTCGTGATGACATTTCACAGCACGGAGTCTTCGCGGTCTTCTTCTAGCAGCTCCCCGGAATCAGCCCTGGTAGGAGGACTGGAGTGGTGGGGTTCCTACGAAGCAGCCAAAGTGATAGGCGTGAGCGAGTGGATGAAGTCGGAGGTGGTTTCCCAGTTCAAGGTGTCACCCAGTAAGGTGGTGGAAATCCCGAATGCAGTTGACATCGCCAAGTTCGAGAGGTCCGTGGACGTCGAGGCTACGAGGATGAAATGGAAGGTGCAGCCCGGAGAGAGACTGATTACTGCAGTGGGCAGGCTTACCTCGCAGAAGGGGTTCGATGACCTGATAAGGGCACTTGCTGTTGTCCAGAAGTCAATTCCTGACTCTAGGCTCCTCGTCATGGGAGACGGATACATGCGTGGAGAGCTCGAGGCGCTGGCGAAGGACCAGGGGGTCGCGGCGAGGACCACGTTCGCGGGATTTGTAAGCGACGATGACCTGGTCGACGCCATGAAGTCCTCGGATATGGTGGCTGTCCCTTCTCGGTTCGAACCTTTCGGCATTATCGCGCTCGAGGCCATGGCGGCTGGGGCCCCGCTCGTGGTGTCACGCGTCGGAGGGCTGGCAGAGATAGTCGAGGACGATGTGGACGGCCTGGAGGTGGACCCAAACAGCCCCTCCTCCATAGCGAAGGCGACGATCAGGCTGCTCTCCGACAGGGCGCTGGCGTCTCAGCTGGTTGCGAGAGCGAAAGAAAGGGTCAAGGTCTATAGCTGGGCGCACTCGGCTGCAAAAACGCTGGAAGTCTACGAGGCTGCGATCGGTGAGGCCAGGTATGAGTGAATTCCCGAAGAGAATCCTTTCCTCACTGATGGTCATGGGGGCTCAATCTCCAGACAGGGCCATGAGCATTGACGAGCTGGCTGGCAAGCTCGGGATGGACAAGAGCACCGTCGAATCGGGACTGAAAACGCTCGTCGACTCAGGGTACGCAAAACTCACAGAAGAGTCAGGAACGAGGAAAGTGTACTTGACGCGGATGGGCATCATCACGGCGTCGTCTACATATTCGTGACCTGATCCAAGCCCCTGCGCTCATTGACTGCACAAGGATATTAGGCTGAGCAGAGCCGCTCTCCTCACTGCTTGTCCTCGACTGACATTTCCGAGCTGAGGGTGATCATTCCGGTAGGAGGAGAAGCGAAGCGGCTCAGACCGCTTACTGCAGAGTCATCCAAGGCGGTCGTCAGGATCCTCAACAGGCCACTGGTCGAGAACGCGCTGGTTGAGCTGGCTCGCCAGGGAGTTAGACACTTTGTCTTTGGGGCTAAGGGGTACGTCAACTACCGGAGCCTCTTCGACTACTTCGGGGAGGGGATGGGGTTTTCGTATCAGTACAGAGTGAATCCGCGAGTACACATCAAGTACCAGCCAAGAATAGACGATGTGGGCAGCGCCGACTCCGTAAGGATTCTGATGGACTACTACAAGATCCAGAAGACATTCCTTGTGGTCCAGGGTGACAATCTGTTCGAGCTCGACCTGGCCGACCTCCTGGAATTCCGGGAAAAGACTGGCGCATTCATGGTCATAGTCTTGACACCGGTCGACGACGTTGAGGCGTACGGAGTCGCCGACATGGACGAGACGGGAAGGATAAGGCGATTCGTGGAGAAGCCGACCAGGGACAAGGCAACATCTAGGATGGCAAACACCGGCATCTACCTTATCTCGCCTGAGATAGCAAAGGTCTTCGAGGAGCCGGAGGTCCAGCAGATGATCAAGGTCGGGAAGCGACTCGATTTCGGACTTGACATGATTCCCTACCTTATCGACAGGTACCCAGTGTACGGATACTACATGCAGGGGGACTGGCTGGACGTTGGGACGCCCAAGACGTACCTGAAGGCGGTGACCAACCTCTTGAACAGAAGAGAGAGACCTGCGATGTACCTGGGCGAGTCTGTTCCGCAGTTCCCCAACGTGTGGATTCAGGGAAGTAGTCCGGAGTCGCTTAGTCGTCGGGAGGAGATAGTTCAGAATGCGCTTTCAGGAAGGATCCACCTCGAAGGGAGTGTCAACATCGGACGCCACTGCCAGATCGAGGACGGGTCAATCATCAGAGACTCATGCATAGACAACTTTTGCATCCTCGGCAGGGACGTTACAATCGAGCGCTCGGCGATAATGGATCGCGCTGTGATCGAGGACGGGGCGTCAATACAGGACAGCATCGTCGGCCGCCATGTGCGGGTGGCTTCCTCCATTAGGAGGCCGACGTGGATCACTGGGTTGAGCGTGATTGGAGATGACGTGGACATTGGGGAGGGGGCGACGCTCGCCTCGACCAAGGTCAACCCGCACAAGATCATTCCAGAGGGTGCGAACATCCAAGGACAGTTTCTTGAGTAAGACTTACTAACACTGCATATTCAGCAAGAGGCATGTCAGTGGCGAAAGGCGTAGCGGAAGTGATACTCGCTCGGGTCTCTGCAGACAAAGCATTCTACTTCTACAGCGAAATAGGTAGACCGCTGGGAACATTCGCTTCCAGTTTGGAAGAGTTCGGCGAGAAACTGAAGAAGGTTGAGACAAAGTCGCTCGAGTTCCACACGCGCAGAGGTGACTTCGAGAAGTGGGTCTACATGCTGGGAGACGGAGAGCTGGCAAAGAGCCTGATCAAGGTCAGGGATTCCAACTTTTCCGGGGATAAGCTCCGGGCCGAGCTCGTGAGGACAGTCCAGACGAGAGTCCGCCAGCTAAAGAAATCAGCTCCGAAGTAGAGAGAGCGCACGCTGAAGCAGGCACCCGAACGGGCCTCAGGCACGGCCGTTTGCAGCTGTCACTTCTGCTAGTCGTGGGAGATTGCCCTTGCCAAGTTGGCTTGGGAGGACGCGCCACCGCCAGTTCCCGGCGGCATCAGCAGGGTCATTCATCCTGGCCTCGCTCCCGAGGCCGATGAGGTCCTGGATTGGCACGATGCAGAGCTCGGCGGCTGACCCCATCGCCATATCGAGGAACTCGTCACACACACTCGCTTCAGTGACGGCCCGCCCCAGGTAGTTCGAGAGCGCTTCCCGCCCGCGCGGCCCTGCCTCGCTCCTGAACCAGCCGAGCGTAGTGTTCGTGTCATGAGTGCCCGTGCAGACGAGGGAAAACCGAGAGTGATTGACCGGCAGGTAAGGGTTGGTGGCTGAGCCGTCGAAGGCGAATAGGAGGACATTCATGCCTGGGATTCCCAGTGCACTGATGGCCTCCCTGACGTCGTCCGTGATGTCTCCCAGGTCCTCTGCCAGGAATGGGAGGCCGGGGAAGTTCCGCTTGAGAGTCCCGAGGAACGACTTCGGTGTATTCACCCACCTGCCGTTGACGGCTGCATCCTCCGCGGCGGGGATCTCCCAGTAGGCGACGCAACCCCTGAAATGGTCAAGCCTGACGAGGTCGAATAGCTCCAGGCTCTTGTTCATCCTGTCTGTCCACCATCTATAACCCGTTTCCTCCATTTTGCCCCAGTCATAGACGGGGTTCCCCCATCTCTGCCCCTTGCTGCTGAAGTAGTCCGGAGGGACCCCTCCGACAAAGGCCGATCGTCCGGCGGCATCGAGTTTGAAGAGCTCAGGGTGCGCCCATACGTCCGAGCTGTCGTGGAGGACATAGAACGGGAGGTCCCCGATGACTCGAACGCCCTTTGATTTCGAGTACGCATGCAATTCGGACCACTGTCTGTGGAACACGTATTGGTCGAACACCGCCCTCTCAATCGCCGGCTTCAGTAGCTGTCTCTTGTGGTCGAGAGCGGCCGGGTCCCTTCTTCTAATATCCTCGGACCAAAGGAGCCACCCCCCCGGGTTCGCCCTGCTCAGAGCGTCGTAGAGGGCGAAGTCTTCGAGCCATGCAGCGTTCTGGGCGCGGAAGTACAGGAACTCGCTCTCATCCCTGACACGGGGGTAGCCGTACCGATAGGCTCTCTCGAGCAGGCGGTCTTTGAACGCCAGCGAGAGCTCATAGTCCACGTTGGACGGGTCGCTCTGGGGAGCGTAGTCAGGAAGGCTCGGGAGGAATCCCTCTTCCAAGAGTCTCTCGGGGCTTACAAGGAGGGGGTTGCCCGCAAAGAGCGAATGGCAGCTGTAGGGAGATCCGTGGCCTGTGACTGGGGTCAGCGGGAGGACCTGCCAGTGAGATTGGTTGGCGGCCTGCAGTTGGTCGACGAAGCTGAACGCTGGCTGACCCAGGTCGCCCACTCCCCACCGAGAGGGGAGCGAAGTGGGATGCAGGAGAATGCCGCTGCTTCTCTTCACCGGAGGGTTCCCTGCCGCGTTCCAGCTGTTCCGCCCTTGGGCGGCTTCACCAACGCCATATACATCTGGCTACCGGTCTTGAACCGGACATCGTTTGAAGGCGCGGCCGCGAGCATCCGGATGAACCTGGACTCCAAGTCCACACCCGTCAGCTCGGCGGCCAGTTCCATGGCTCGGGCTGCGTACCTCAACACCTGCACAGTCTCGATGCGAGAGATGTCCTCCCAGAACCAGCCGCAGCTGGCATACATCAGGGCCGAACATTCGACCATTCTGAGGAGTCTGATCCCTTTCCTTATCTCCTCGACGGAGAGCTTCGACCTCTGATGGCCGAGTAGGTACTCTTGAAGCGCAGCGCCGTCGTTGTCCGCAACAGACGCGAACTCCTTGGCCGCGGCCCGGGAGTCGATGAAGACCTTGCCTCCCTCCTTGTCGTAGATTTCGGACAACCGGTCTCTCAGCCAGTCCATGGAGGTGCGAAGCGGGGCGCGCCACTCCTGGCTGTAACCGGGTCGGATCTCTGCACCGCAACCGCAGTTGCTTCTCCAACGCTCGACGCCATGGGGACAGCTCCAGGAGGTGCGCTCGACTATCCTGACCTCGTGGGTCGGGGGCGCCAGGGAAAGGAATGATCCGTAGTTGGCAACGGAAACCAACTTGCCGCTGTCGATGCGCGAAAGACAGTGTGACAGGGCCACGTTGCCGTTCTTGTGATGGTGGCCAAAGGTCTCTCCGTCAGAGGCGACGTTCACGAGCTGTGGTTCGTCTGAGTCAGAGAAAGCTCCGAGGAGAGCATCGGGGAATGCGTCCCTGCTTTCTAGGAGGTTTCCAAAGGCGATCCTCGTGGAGATAGAGTTGTCGTGGAAGAACAGGGCGATGGTTCTCCCAGACGGGAGGCTGCAAGCATAGGCCCGCCTGGGGTCGATTCTCCCGCCGGAAACGTCAGCCCAATCATCCTCCCCGACAGTCCTAGTCGCTGAAGCCTGATGCGGGGAGAGCAAAGTGAATCTTATGTCCGCTTCTGCGAGCGCCTCAAGCGTGTCCAGGTCGACAGCTGTTTCAGGCAGCCACATGCCTTCCGGACGCCGGCCGAAGCTCCTTTCGAAGTCCTCCACGCCCCACTGGACCTGGGTGCGTTTGTCCTTCGGGTCCGCGAGCGGCATGACCATGTGGTTGTAGACTTGTGCAATGGCTGACCCGTGCCCTCCGAACCGCTTAATGCTGGACCGGTCCGCGTCGATTATCGACTCGTAGAGTTCCGAGTATTGGGACTCGAGCCATCGGATCAAGGTCGGCCCGAAGTCGAAGCTCATCCAGCTGTAGTTGTTCACGAGCTGTCCGATTCTGCCCAGCTCGTCCAGAAGAGGGGAAGCCGCGTTGGGGACGTAACACTCTGATGCGATTCGCTCGTTCCAGTCATGAAACGGGCGGGCAGATTCCTCCGCCTCGACCCTCCCGGTCCAAGGGTTCTGCCTCGGTGGCTGATAGAAATGACCGTGGATGCAGACAAACCTGCGCAATCAGGGCCGCGGACGCAGGACCGGAATTAAGCTTTGTTTGTTTGGTTCATGGCTGTCGATGTTCAGGCGCAGCCTCCCGGTCGGTCAGGAGACCGGCTTGAGGAAGAGGACCGCCAAGGGTGGCAGTGTGAGGGAAACGGAATGAGGACGGCCATGGTGGCGCTCGTCTCTTTCTGTCACGCGAGTTGGATTCCCGAGACCCCCGCCGCCGTATTCCTTCGCATCGCTGTTAAGCAGCTCTGCCCACTCCCCCTGAACAGGAACTCCGACGGCATAGTCGTACCGAGGGACCGGCGTGCAGTTGCAGACTATGAGAATCGGGCTCCTTCCCCCTGCGCCCCTTCTGAGGAACGAGATCACGCTGTTATTCGAGTCTGCGAAATCGACCACCTCGAAGCCCTTCTCCTCGAAGTCGACGTCGTAGAGCGATGGTTCTGTCCTGTAGACCCGGTTGAGGTCCCTGACCCAACGATGAATGCCTTCGTGCATGTCTTCGCCAAGCAGGTGCCAGTTGAGGCTCCGGTCGTGGTGCCATTCGGCCCTCTCTCCAATGTCGGCCCCCATGAAGAGCAGTTTCTTCCCAGGGTGCCCGTACATGTACCCCAGCAGGAGCCGCAGGTTTGCGAACTTCTGCCAGTCGTCTCCAGGCATCTTGGAGAGGAGTGAGCCCTTGCCGTGGACCACCTCGTCGTGTGAGAGAGGCAACATGAAGTTCTCCGTGAAGGCGTACCAGAGGCTGAACGTGAGTTCGTCCTGGTGGTATCTCCTGTGAGCGGGGTCCCTCGAGAAGTAATAGAGCGTGTCGTGCATCCAGCCCATGTTCCACTTCATTCCGAACCCCAGACCCCCAGCCGAGGTCGGCCTGCTGACCATCGGCCATGCGGTTGACTCTTCGGCTATCATCTGCCTATCCGGGAAGTTCGAGTAGATGGTTTCGTTCAGCGAGCGCAGGAATGAGATGGCCTCCAAGTTCTCCCTGCCTCCGTGAACGTTCGGCACCCATTCTCCCGGCTTGCGGGAGTAGTCCAGATAGAGCATAGAAGACACCGCGTCGAGGCGAAGGCCGTCCGCGTGGTACTTGTCCAGCCAGAAAGCTGCGCTGCTCATCAGGAATGACCTCACCTCGCCCCTTCCAAAGTCGAATGTGTAGCTCCTCCAATCGGGGTTGAACGCCTTCCTCGGGTCAGCGTACTCGTAGAGGTGCGTCCCGTCGAAGTACCCTAACGCATATTCGTCGGTCGGGAAGTGGGACGGCACCCAGTCAAGAATGACTCCAGTCCCGGCTGCGTGGAGCCGATCGATGAGTGTCATACATTCCTGTGGCGTCCCGTAGCGGCTAGTAGGAGCAAAGAAGCCCGCAATCTGGTACCCCCAGGACCCGTAGAACGGGTGTTCCATGACGGGAAGAAATTCGACGTGGCTGTATCCCATCTCCTTCAGATACCCGGGAAGAGACTCGGCGGTCTCGGAGTAAGACAAGGATCTGTTGTGCTCTTCGGGGACTCTCCTCCAGGAACCCAAGTGGCACTCGTATACAGAAAAGGGGGAGCCTAGAGAATTCACTTTTCTTCTCCCGGAGACCCATTCTTCATCCACCCATGAATGGGCAAGGTCCCAGACCACTGAAGCTGTCCTTGGTGGCGTCTCGGAGAAGAACGCAAACGGGTCGGCCTTCTCGACGGAATAGCCCTCGTATTTTGAAGCGATGTAGTACTTGTAAAGAGAACCATTTCCCAGGCCTGGCACGAAACCCTCCCAAATCCCAGAGCCGTCGGCGTGGGGAAAGAGAGGAGTTGAATCCCTCTTCCAAGAATTGAAGTCGCCGGTCAGGCTGACTTTCCCGGCGTTGGGAGCCCAGACTGCAAAGTGAGTGCCGCGGAAACCATCCACCTCCATCTGATGCGCCCCGAGCTTGTCGTACAGTCGGCAGTTCTTTCCCTCCCTGAAGAGATAGACGTCATAGTCCGTCATCAGCTCGTGCTGGACCACGGTGGTGGTGCTGGCCGGCCCTGGATTCTGGGACTCCTCGGAGGACGGAGCGATGCGCCTCATCGAATTCTCTGAATTTATCAATCTACCAGTCTTATAGAACCTTTGTTCGGAGGGGCTGGCGCTCGTCGCGTGCGACTCCGAATCCTCGTGCTGGATTAGATAGACGCTGACGCATTCGTTCATGAGGTCCGCTGCCGCCGCCTGGCTGAGACGTCGGTCGGTTTCGATTCATAGACACACTTCACGCGCACGCCCTAAGCCACATGAAGTAGAGAGCCAACTCACAAGCGTAGGCCGCCCTGGTCCTGAGGTTCACGTATCCTGAAAGGAACCTTTTGACAGCCCTGCGGGGTTCAATACAGGCCAAGAACCAATTGGGGCGCTTTCGGCCCTTCTATCAGCCGTCATTCGTTCACCAAGAGTCAGACTTTGTTTAACCATCGCCCATATGGAAGATTAAATACAGTACAACAGTCGTGCTGACGAGTAAGACCGTGCACGAAGGCGTTTCATCGATTCTGGACTCGCTCAGGAGCTCTGACTTGGAGGGTGCCAAGAGGAAGCTCGAAGCTCTTTCGCCCGAGGTCAAGAGCGATAGAGAGCGCGGCAGTCTACTAGCAGCTGCCGGAATCTACGCTAGCATATTGAAGGGGAAGGAGGGGACTTTCCAGTCGTGGGGGGAAGACAGGATAAACAGGGCCGCGAAGGCAATAGAATCAAGCCAGATGGCCGACGATATCGACATAGGGTATGCGGAAACCCTTCGGGACTACGCAAAACTCATACCGAAGCCAGTGTAAAGAGCAGAATCCAAGTAAACAAGAAAACCAAGATATAACCACCTATCCCAGTGCTATAGATCTTCCCGACGTCCTGTCGTTCCAGCTTCCTGAACCAGATGTACCTCGCCAAGTAGTAAGACGCAAGGTAGAAAATGACACCCACCAACAGCCCGTTGACATAATCAACCCCGAAGACGCGATATGCAGCGACTCCCCCGAGAACTCCCAGACCTATTCTCAGCCAATATAGCTTATCAAATGGCCGTGGGGCTGCTGCCTTTGTGGCGGAACTCTCAGGCTTCGAGGTCTTGGCCCTCATCAAGGAAATTGATTCGACGCTTCGAGGTACCTACGTTAATAACATTTACACGCTCGGAGACGCGCAGCTTCTGCGCTTCAGAAAGCAGGGAGGCGAGGAAGTGTGGCTGGTCGCCTCCCCCAGCCAAGGGATGTGGGTTTCGGAGAAGGTTGCCGAGAGAGCGGAGACCACTGACTTCACATCGAAACTGAGAACGGAGTTGGAGAGGACGCGCTTCACGGGGGCCGCCCAGGCTGACCTAGACCGGGTGTTCGAACTGAGCTTCGGCGAGGGCGAGCTGGCCAAGAAACTGATTGTCGAGCTGATGCCTCCGGGGAACATCATTCTTACCGACCGAAACGAAAGAATACTACTGGTGAAGAAGGAGGTAAGGTCAGTTTCTCGGAAGCTCATCCGAGGAGCTGTCTACTCTGCACCGGCTCAGAGGAGGCTGAGCCCCGTGAGCGTCGGGCCGGAAGACGTGCTCGAAATGGCGAAAGCAGAGAAGACCGTCGGCAGGGCAATCGGGAGACATGTGGCGCTTCCTAGAAAATACGTCGCCGAGGCCCTAGCGCGGCTTTCACTCGACGAGGGGGCGGACTCCGCCTTGCTCAAGGGAATGGCGACGGAGGTCGCGGGCGTCATCAAGATGATGTTGGAAGAGGTAAGAGAGAGGCCCCACCCCTGTGTATGCGAAATTCTGGGCGGAGACGAAATCTTCGTGGTCGCGCCCAAGAACCTCAAGGTGAAGAGTGAGTCGCAGACTGTCTCAGCGCTCTGTGATGAAATTCTCCTCCGAGAGATGATTGATGGTGTCGCTCCAGCCGACAACCGAAGAGACAGGGAGCGAAGGGAACTGGAGGCGACCATATCGAGCCTGAAGTCGGAGGAGTCATCTTTGCACCTCGAGGCGTCGAAGCTCCGTTCTCTTGCTGTCGACGCGGTCAACGCAAATTCGGTCGCCGATGCCAAGAAGATCGTGCTAAGCGGCGGGCTGAAACCCAGGGCGGACCCAACTTCACCCGAATCTGCAGCATCGCTCCTTTACGACAGGGCCAAGGAGTTGGAAGAAAAGGTCAGCGACATCAGGGTGACAGCTGCCCGCCTCTCGAAGAGGATTCCCAAGGTCAAGGCAGAAGAAAGACCAGCGACTAAGAGACTCACGAAGAGGAAGCAAGAGTGGTACGAGAAGTTCCGGTGGTTCTTCACTAGTCAGGGCAGGCTCGCGCTTGGGGGGAGGGATGCCCATTCGAACGCGCTGCTCGTGAAGAGACATCTGCAAGACGACGACGTTGTGTACCATGCAGACCTGTTCGGATCCCCGTTCTTCCTTCTCAAGGGAGGTAAGACTCAGACGGAGACGGAGGTCCGCGAAATGGCTCAGGCCACGGTCGCCTTCAGCAGCGCCTGGAAGACAGGGTTGGGTTCTGCCGATGCATACTGGGTAAACCCCGACCAGGTGAGCAGCGCTGCTCCGAGTGGGGAGTACCTACCCCGCGGAAGCTTTGCGATCAAGGGGCGGAAGAACTTCGTAACAAAGAACTTCGTCGAGGTGGCGGTGGGTGTGGACGAGAACGGGAGACTGGTGTCTGGGCCGGAGGCAGCATTGATGAAGAGCACAAAGAGATACCTCGTCCTGAGGCCCCACAGAGAGAAAAGCTCAGAGACCGCGAAGAGGGTCCTTAAAGACCTGAAACCCATGTCTGCGGACCAAGACCAGGGGCTGACCGTAGACGATGTCCTGCGGGTTCTCCCCGCAGGAGGGGGGAAGGTCGTGAGGAAGACAGAGAGCGCGAAGTCGCCCGAAGGGAACAATTGATATCTAACAGATCAAGACTCCGAGCATCGCTGTGGGCCATCGATAGAACAGTGCGACCTAGCTGAGCGACTCGGCGACGATTTCAGCGATGTCCTTTACCCCCAACCCGGTGTTCATTACCTTCGTCGCGTCATCCAACATGGAGAGGCAGTAGGGGCATTCGGTTGCGATGACGCTTGCGCCGGTCTTCCTGGCCTCCTCGGTCCTTATCCCGGCGATGGTGCGCTGCTGGGGAACCTTGAACCAGTAATTGGAACCTCCGGCTCCGCAACAGAACGTCTTCTTCTTTCTCCTGTCCATTTCACGCAGCTCAGACACCGAAGCTCTCAGGGCCTCCCTTGGTTCGTCGAAGACGTTGTTGTACCTGGAGGCATAGCAGGCGTCGTGGAGGGTGACCGATATCTCCCGAACCTTTCCCTCGGGCACGTGTATCTTCCCTGCATTGATGAGGTCGGAAATCAGCTGAGTGTAATAGACTACTTCATACCTGCCACCAAAGGTGGGATACTCGTTCTTCAGTGAATTGAAGCAGTGAGGGCAAGTCGCAACAATCTTCTTGACATTGTGAGAGTTGAGCTTCTCGATGTTCTGGTAGGCGAGCTCCTGGAACCTCCCTTCCTCTCCCAATCGGCGTGCCGGGTCGCCGGTGCACAACTCTTCATTGGCCAGTATCGCGAAGGACATCCCCGCCTGCTTGAGTATCTTTGACAGCGAACGAGAAATCCTTTGTGCCCTCTGGTCGAACGATGAGACGCATCCGACCCAATAGAGATACTCTGCGTTCGGGTTGGTGACGAGTGTATCTATCCCCAGGCCCGCGGCCCAATCGCTCCGGGTGCTGGACTTGAAGCCGTACGGGTTCTGGTTCTGCGCGAGGTTCTCCAGCATGGAAGACTTCTCTTTGTCAAGCTTGCCCTTGCTGACCAAGTCCCGCCTGAGATCGTACACAATGTCCAGATGCTTGACGCTGACGGGGCAGCTGCTGACGCAGGCGCCGCACGAAGTACACGACCAGAGCTCATCGGCACTGATCACGGAAAACGGGTCACCACCAGACGCTTCTCCGTCATGACCGAGAAGACTGAGCTTCCTCACCAGAGATCGAGGCGAGAGTGGCCGACCAGAGGCGGTCGCGGGACAGGCGGCTTCGCACGCCCCGATCTCGACACAAGAATCGTACGAGAGCCTCTGGTGGGCATCAAACTCTGAAACCTTACTCACGCCGACCCTGATTTGAGAAGCGTCAGTCTTGCCCGAAAGCACATCCTCCATCTTGAACGGCGTGTCAATCGAAGAGAGCGGTCGATCGAAGAAACCAATCAGGTTCACGCTTGGCCTGCTGTAGTAGAGGGCGACAAGCGAATTCCGAACTATCCCTAGTGCCGCCCCAACGAGCAGCAGCGAAGGGAACCACCCAGTCGCCAGTTCAGTGGTGGTCAACCCGATGGCGGTCATCAGTATCAGCTGGAGCACCGTCGAGGCCGATGAGAACTCTCTGTCGCTCTTCAGGACATCTCTCTCGACACGCTTGCTCTGAATGAACCGCTGAATCCTCCAGATGAAGGCCGCAATCAGCCCGGCCATCAAGGGGATCGAGGCGACGAGGATGAGTTCCTTTAGAAGCGGAACGTAACTGAGCGCTGGCTCGAGAACCGCCGCTGCAATCGAAAGTCCGACACCGAGGGCGATCGAAAGGTGCATCAGGAAGACGGGATCTCCCGTACCGAGCCGGCTCGCTTCGTCCTTGGTCAGCCCTAAGATCCTGCTGGGGCCGATGCTCGTGGATCCTTCCTTCGAGTGCTGGTAGACAGCAACGAAGACAGCCACGACGCTTGCTAGAGAGATGGAATAGAGAACCAGGTAGGCGAGGTACGCAACCCCCATGCAAACAGGGCGGATTTCAGTCCGCTTATAGACTTGTTCTGCCCACTCTCGCGAGAAACGTCCTCGGATTCAAGCCAGGCCTAGCGCCGCGCTGCAAGGGCCCTGTGAAGCGCTGGTACCATCTGGTAGAGATCTCCCACTATCCCGTAATCCGCTGCTTGAAAGATGGGAGCGTCCTTGTCGGTGTTGATTGCCGCGACGACCTTAGAGTCCTTCATTCCAGCTACGTGCTGAAGCTGCCCAGAGATTCCAAGTGCCAAGTACAAGTCGGGCTTCACTATCACTCCGGTTAGACCGATGTGGTGCTCCTCAGGAAGCCACCCCAGGTCCGACGAGAGTGGCCTGGAGCAACCGAGAGCCCCCTTCATCTCACGCGCAAGATCGCCCAGCATCGCAAGGTCTTCCTTCCTCTTGACACCTCTGCCAGCCGAGACGATCACCTTCGCGGATTTCAAATCCACTGCTCCAGCTTCCTTCTTGGAGAACCTGAGCATCCTTATCCTGACAGGAATCTCCCCGACCTCGAATTCCTTCACTTCGTTGGGCTCAACCTCGACCTTGGAGTAGGAACCCGATCTAACTGTGGACACGCACGGCAGCGGGCAGCTGACCCTTGCAACCACTTTACCAGCATAGGCGCTCCTTTCAGCCACTAGGGACTGGTCCTCCACTGAAAGACGGAAAGCCTCTGCCAGGCAACCGGTCCTCATCTTCACGGCGAGTCGCGAAGCGACCTCCCTCCCGTTCCTTGTCGCCCCCACGAGGATGACGGCCGGCTCAAGCTGTTTCGCCGCTCGGAAGATCGCCTCGGCTGACACCTCAGGCGAGGCGTCAGTCTGGGCCAGGCCCTTTAGCAGGAGTTTCTTCGTGGCGCCCGAGACTTCTCTGAGGCTGCCCACATCTATGATCACCGCCTCGCCTTGCATCGCACTCGCCAAGGCGGTAGCCGCGGAGGCAATTTCAGCCGCGACAGTCGCGTTCTCGGAGAACGACCAGATGGCCTTGTTCAACTGGAAAGGACGCCCTCCTTTTCAAGTGCTCCGAGCAGCTTCTGGGCTGCCTCGTCGGGGGTCCCCTCTATGAGAACCCGCTTCCTGTTGGATGACTGTGATGTCATCGACAGAATGACCGTCGGTGGAGTCGATCCCGTAATGGCCAGTTGGTCAACCTGAAATTCCTCGACCGGCTTCTTGGAGGCTTGCATTATTTGGATGAGAGTAGGATACCGTGGTTCGTTTATCTCGCTCACAACGGAGACAACGGTTGGCAGGGGAGATTCCACTGATTCGAGACTCTCTTCTAGTGAGCGCTCGGCCTTGACAACTTGGGCTGTCACTTCGAGCTTCCTGGCGTACCCAACATAGGGGTAGCCCAGCCGTTCTGCGACCATGGGCGGGACGAGTCCTGTGTAGGTGTCCGAGGAGCCCTCGGAACAGATTATCACGTCATACGGCCCAGTCCGAGCAATCGCGGCCGCCAGAAGCTCAGAGGTCCTCGAAGGGTCCAGAACCCGGGGCTCTGTCACCACGTGAACGCCTCGATCGGCTCCCATCGCAAGCGCCTCCTTCAGGGACTTCCTTGCCTCTGCCCTTCCGACGGTCATTGCGACCACCTCCCCTCCGAGCGCAGTCCTGAGTCGCAATGCCTCCTCGACCGCATTCTTGTCGAAGGTACCCATCTTGGCTGGCGCGCCTTCAAGCTGAGGTTTGCCCCCGGCGTCTATCTTAAGCTCGCTTTCGTCGAGAGCGTGCTTGACACAAACAACGAATCTCATGCTGTCCTCGCCAACTCCCGGCTGGCGATTAGGAGCCTCAGCACTTCCGAAGTCCCCTCGCCTATCGTAAGTAAACGTGCATCTCTCCAATGTCGATGGAGTTCATCAGTAGTATAACCGTACCCTCCGTAAAGCTGGATGGCTGCGTCGCAGACTTTGAGCGACATCTCAGTTGCGAAGACCTTCGCCTGAGCGGCTTCGGAGGAGTAGTCGACCCCAGACTCCTTGAGATGGGAGGCGTAGAAATAGAGAAGCCTCCCTGCGCTAATGTTGATCTTCATGTCAGCAATCTTCTCTCGGGTCAGCTGGAACTCAGAGATCGGCCGACCAAAGGTATTTCTCTGCTTGCTGTATCCCAGAGCCTTCTCGTACGCCAGCTGAGAGATTCCCACGTTTAGGGCGGCCACGACAATTCTCGCTCCATGCAGAATCTGGGTCGCGTAGTCGATTCCCTCGCCTTCGATGCCGACAAGGTTCTGTATGGGCACGCGGCAGTCCTCGAAGGTGATTTCAGAGGTCCGCGAGCCCCTCATCCCAAGTTTTTTCATGTCTACTCCGAACTTCATCCCCGGATTCGGGGCCTCCACGAGGAAGCAGGACGGACCCTTTTCCGTGCGGGCGAAGACCATGTAGAGATCGGCCTCGCCTGCGTTTGTGATGAACGTCTTCGAGCCGTTGATGGCGTACTCACCATTCGAGAGCTTCGCGGTAGTTCTGACGGTCCTCGCGTCCGAGCCCGAACCGGGTTCGGTAAGAGTGAACGAAGCAAGCTCTTTGCCTAACATGAGAGAGGGAAGGTGTCTGGTCTTCTGCTCGCCGCTGCCGAACCTGGAGATGCCTTCCGTAACCGCGTTGTGAATCTCTACGCTCAGAGCGATCGAAGCGTCAGCGGCGCCGAGGAGTTCTATGGCGTTCGCGTAGACGGAGAAGGGCAAGCCGAGCCCACCGTATTCAGGTGGGTACGGAATCTGACAGAACCCGTTCTCGAGCAGACGCTTTCGGGATGGTCCGATTGATTCCTGGCCGAGGTCAAACTTCGGAGAAAGAGGCATGATCTCCTTCTCCATGAATCCGCCCAGGAAGGTCAGGATCTCCGAATACTCGTCATGATTCGAAGGATAGAAAGTCTCCAGCAGGACCTTGTGCTCGGCGTTAAACAAGGGCAAGTTGAGAGCCATCTCCGCGCTCCCTGTCAGACGCATTTAACGGTTCTCGTGGTGTATCAGGCCCAAACGAAGCGACCAGCGAAATAAGTGGGGGAGGACCAGAACAATGGGAGGCGCGCGCTGACCAGCCATTTTGTTATGACCTCGCGATCTTCGTTCCCCGCCCCATACGGTGATCCGAGCAAACGAATAATATCGCCCCTCTACGGGGACCGACGCCGTGGCAGACAGGGTCGGCATAATCGGCGTAGGCTACGAGGGTTTTCGGCCGGCGATTACAGATCTGTCGACGAGAGAGCTGATGTACCAAGCTGCCTCGAAGGCCTACGATGACGCTGGGATAGATCCGAGGAAGGAGGTTGGTTCCTTCATTTGCTGCACTGAGGATCTTTGGGAGGGCTGGAGCATTACAGACGAGATGGTTCCCGACCAGGTGGGCGGGGCTCGGAGGCCCGTCTGCACTGTGCCAGCGGACGGGGTAATTGGACTCGGGCATGCATTACTGCATATTCGATCAGGAATAGCTGAAGTTGTCTCGGTCGAGGCCCACAGTAAGGTGGCTGACGTCCTCGAGAAGACGCGTGTGGAGAATCTGGCTCTCGACCCTCAGTTCCACAGGGTCATAGGGGCCAATGGAGACATCCTCGCCGGCCTGGAGATGAGCGCATTCATGAAGAGCGCTGGACTGGAAAGAGACGACATTAGTTTGGCCGTGAAGACAGAAAAGGAGAAGGCGAGATTGAACACGCGGGCGAGCTATGGAACGACACTGGGGCTTTCTGAGATTGGAGAGGCTGAGGCGATAGCGGCGCCCCTGAGGAGGTACGACAGGTCGGACCATGCGGAGGCAGGAGTAGTACTGGTCGTCGCATCTGAGCGATGGATTAAGAGGAACAAGAGGGAGGCCGTTTTCATCGACGGACTGGCGTGGCGCTCGTCGACGCCTTGGTTTGAAGGAGGCGGGGTCGAGTCCGCGAGATACGCGAGGGATTCGTTCGAATCGGCCAAGAAGCAGGCCGGATTCAGGGGCATCGACGCGTTCGACATCCTGGAGGTGGACGACACCTACTCCTACAAGCTGCTGCAGCATCTGATTTCTCTTGGGGTCAGCAAGTCGTCAGCCATGAAGATGTTAGAGGAGAAGAGCCGCAGGCTGAACCCCAGTGGAGGTTCCTTGGGCACAGGATACCTGATTGAGGCGAACGGCTCACACAAAGTACTCGAATGCGTTCTGCAGATGAGAGGACGGGCCGGGGGCAATCAGGTCAAGAGGGCGAAGAAAGCGCTAGTCGTGTCTTGGCGCGGGAACCCAACGGCGACGGGAGCAGCGGCCGCGCTGTCTATGGTGAACTGACACAATGAAAAGAGTAGCAGTCATCGGGGCCGGGATGACAAAATTCAGGCGAAGGATGCTGGAGACAGGGAGAGAGCTCGCCTTTGAAGCGAGCAGGATGGCCCTCGATTCAGCCGGGATGGAAATCAAGGATGTGGAGTCCGTTGTCTTGGGCACGGCCCCGGACGCTTTCGACGGGATTCACATGAAGGGAGAGTACCTAATGGATGGGGCTGGAGGGACCAATCTGCCCTACAGCAGGGTCTACGTGGGCGGTGGGACGGGTGTCTTCGTGCCAGCGGCTGGCTGGTGGCATGTCGCCTCAGGGCTATTCGACACTTGCTTGGTTGTCGGTGAGGAGAAGATGTCCCCGCTCTATCCTCACCCTCAGTACGCGTTCTGGAGCATCTTCGACCACACCCTGGAGAGACCCCTTGGAGTTACGCTTCTCTGGATCTTCGCGCTCGAGATGAGACGATACATGGCGGTCCACAAAGTCAAAGAAGAAGACATAGCGCTGGTGTCCGTGAAGAACAAGGGCAATGCGATGGACCACCCTTGCGCCCAGCTGCCCGCCAGAATCACGGTCGACGATGTGATGAAAAGCGAGCCCATCTGCCTGCCTGTAAAGAGGCTCGATGTCTCGCCCTCGTCGGACGGGGCTGCGGCGCTCATGCTTGTCTCGGAGGACGTGGCGCGGAAGTATACCGACGACCCGGTCTGGATCGACGGAGTCGGATGGAACGTCGACTCCCAGTACTGGACGAACAGGGATCTGTACTACCCGAGCTATGTGGAGACCGCGGCCAGGATGGCTTACAGGATGGCCAAGATAGACAACCCGAGAAAGCAGATAGACTTTGCCGAAGTCTATGACCCCTTCGACTACAAGGAGCTACATCACATGGAAGGGCTCCTCCTCGCCGACAAAGGCGAAGCGCCTAAACTCACACGGGAAGGCGTCACTCAGAGGGACGGCGACCTTCCGATTTGCCCATCGGGAGGACTCCTCGGCGTTGGAAACCCAATCGCCGCCTCGGGGATGATGAAGGCCTGCGAGCTCTACTGGCAGCTCAGAGGTGAGGCAGGGAAGAGGCAGGTGAAGAAGGAGGTCAATAGGGGGCTTGCTCAGGCCTGGGGGGATCTGATGCAAGTCGGCACCGTAATCACAATGAAGAGGTAGCCTGTTCGTGGCTTCTCACCAGCACCCCTCCCCGCTATGGGAGCCAGATGGGAACTGGAAGAAACGAGCGAACATAACGCGCTTCGCGGACTCGTATTTCGAGGGTAAGTCCTCTGGGGAGATGTCCTACGAAGAGACGTGGAGATGGTCTGTAGGGAACCTCGCACAGTTCTGGAAGGCAGTCTGGAATTCAGGAGGCGTCATGTCGGGCTCGGACTACACGGAAGTACTGTCCGACGCCCGAATGCCCGGTGCAAAGTGGTTCGAAGGGACGACGCTTAACTACGCAGAACACGCTTTGAGGACCAATTCATCGGTCGGGCCCGCGATTATCCACCTGGACGAATCGGGAGAGAGAGGCGAAATCAGCTGGGCCGAACTGAGGAAGCAGGTGGCGTCAGCGGCAGCTGCCCTCGGTCGGCTCGGCGTCGGAAAGGGTGACAGGGTAGCGGCATACATCTCCAACGTCCCCGAGAGCGTCGTGTCGATGCTGGCCGCCGCGAGTCTAGGCGCAGTTTGGTCCAGTTGCTCGCCCGACTTTGGGGCCCCCAGTGTGAAAGACAGATTCAAGCAGATCCAACCCAAGGTGTTAGTGGCTTCGACGACCTACAACTACGGAGGAAAGAGCTTCGATCGCAAAGAGCAAGTCAGAGACATTGTGGAGTCGCTTCCAACCCTTGAGGCGACGGTGCTGACCAATGGCTCCGAGCGGCCCGAGGGTCTGAGAAGGACTGTGGATTGGGGCGAGATGATCGGAGGGAAGGAGCGGCTGGAGTTCCAGAGGGTGCCATTCAGTCACCCACTCTGGATTCTCTACTCATCAGGAACCACGGGATTGCCCAAGCCGATAGTTCACGGGCATGGCGGAATCCTTCTGGAGCACCTGAAGGTACTTTCGCTGCACAACGACCTCAAGCCAGACGACCGGTTCTTCTGGTTCACGACCACGGGCTGGATGATGTGGAATTACTTGGTCGGAGGGCTCCTGCTGGGTACAACGATCGTTCTCTACGATGGCAACCCATCCTACCCGGACGCCAACTCACTCTGGACGCTCGCAGAGAAAACAGGCGTGACCTTCCTGGGAACCAGTGCAGCCCACCTAGGTGCCTGCATGAAGGCAGGCATCGAGCCCCGCGGCACGCACCGACTAGAGACTCTGAGAGGAGTCGGATCCACGGGGTCCCCATTGTCTCCAGAAGCATCCAGGTGGGCTTACTCCTGCGTCAAACAGGACCTTTGGCTCGCTTCCATAAGTGGTGGGACAGACATCTGCACGACCTTTGTGGGAGGATCTCCCATACTCCCAGTGTACGCCGGCGAGATACAGTGCAAGTGCCTCGGCGCAGCTGTACAGGCATTCAATGAAGAGGGGAAGCCCATCATCGGAGAGGTGGGCGAGCTCGTCGTCACCAAGCCCATGCCCAGCATGCCACTCTACCTGTGGGGAGATTCGGACGGCAGCAGGTATCGCGAGAGCTACTTCGAGGTCTTTCCCGGGGTCTGGAGGCACGGCGACTGGATCGAACTGACCGATAGAGGGAGCTGCATCATCTACGGGCGCTCAGACGCGACAATCAAGAGGATGGGAGTCAGAATCGGGACCAGCGAGATCTACCGTGCAGTCGAGTCAGTGCCTGAGGTCTCCGACAGTGTGGCCGTCGATATTGAGACCCCCGATGGGCCTCCTCGGCTGCTGCTCTTCGTCGTTCTGCCAGCGGGTAGAGAACTGGACCAAAACTTGGTCATGAAGATCAGGGCTAAGGTTAGGAAGGATCTCTCCCCGAGGTACGTACCCGATGAGGTGATTCAGGTGCCTTCTGTCCCCAGAACCCTCAACGGAAAGAAGCTCGAAGTACCAATCAAGAAGATATTCATGGGTGCCGACCCCGTAAGGTTAGTCAGTGCGGGCGCGCTGGCAGACCCCACATCGCTTCAGCATTACGTGGAGCTCGCGAAGCGGATGGGAGTGGTTAGGAAAGTTTGAAATGCAGTCACTCTGGGGCACTGAAGCGAGAATGAGCTCCAAGATAGGCGTCTACCCAGGGACGGAGATAGATCTCAAGGAGCTTGACGCGGGCAAGTTCTTGGTCACGCACTATGAAACGGTGCTCAGATACTCTTGGACGTCGGGCGTGGCGATTAGCCGGTTCCTAGACGGTCTAAAGGAGGGAGAGCTATGGGCGCGAAAGTGCAACAAGTGCGGCCGGACGCTGATACCTCCGCGGGCATATTGCGAGGAGGACTTCGTGCCCACCGACGAATGGGTAAGGGTGAAGGACACTGGGACGGTGAACACTTTCTCGATAAGCTACGTCAACAACGACGCCAGCAGAAGGAAGAAGCCGATAATAGTATCGGTTGTCGACATCGATGGAGCGACGCCCGGCATGGGGATGCTTCACATTCTGGGCGAGGTGGAGCAAGGAAAGGTTGAGGTTGGGATGAAGGTGAGAGCCCTGTGGAAACCGAAATCTCAGAGGAAAGGGGCCATAACCGACATCAAGTACTTTAGACCTTTGAAGTGACATCGAGACTCAGGCCCTGCCTCCGGCTAGTAATCTTCGTTGGCTGTTTCGACACTTTTGCCGAATTTGGACAGCTTTTTGAACCTCGAGTGGAACTCTTAAAGCTGGCTGGGCCCGCTGTGAGCAACGATGTTCGTAAAGCCGGCGGGGAAGGCAAGACCGCAGAAGGTTGAGAACGCGGTGAGGACTGAAATCGAGTGGCTGGTTGACAGACATGACGGTGCGCCCAACTTCGAAATGCGCAAGTTCACCATCAAACCCGGAGGAAGTATCGCCAAGCACTACCATCCCGACATAGAACACGAACAGTATGTCCTGAAGGGAAGATACAGCGTGGGCGTTGGAGACCGGGTCTATGAAGTGGGGGAAGGAGATTCGATTTTCATCCCGTCCGGCACGACTCATTGGTACGAGAACACAAGCGAGGAGAACGCGGAATTCCTTTGCATCGTGCCGAAGAAGGAGAAGTACGACTCGGTTTACGTGGAAGGCAACAGTCGGAAGAAGTGACTCCTCGCGGGGAGATTCTGCAATCGGAATGCATGCTCCACTTCTCTCTGCCGGATTCCTTCTCACCTGCGCCGAGCGCGCCCGCAGCACGTGCCCCGGGCCGACTGTCGACTCCTAATGGAGGAGACCTAGGCGTTGCCTAGCTCTTTCTTGAACGCGTCCTTCAGGTCCAATCCCCAGTTGTCCAAGGCCTCCAGTTTGCCGAAGAAGAACCTGAGAACAGGCGGTTCGGAGACGAACTTCAACCCCTTCACCAGCTCCCTGTGCTTGTACAGCCACTCTATCCTGTCAATGGCGTATTCGATGTGAGACATGGAGTAGACTCTTCTGGGTATGGCTATTCTCGTCAGTTCAGAGTCCGCGAAGACATCCTTTCCATCTTTGTCCCTATCCATGGAAATCGTGCCTCTTTCCATGCTTCTTATTCCAGAAGCTATGTACAGCGCCGCTGCGAGTGCGCCCGCAGGATACTCTGACTGTGGGATGTGCGGGAGGAACTTCCTGGCGTCAAGGTGGCAGCCCAATCCGCCAGGCGGAGTGACGACGGGGATGCCTGCTTTGGCGAGCTTGTTGACGAAGTACTTGATCTGCTCCACCGAGCAGCCCGCGACGTTAGGGTCGACCATTTCTCTCATTCCGACTGACATGGCGCTGATTTCTCTCATCGACATGCCGCCGTAGGTCATGAAGCCTTCGTAGACGGGTAGCCAGGGTTTAATCAGCTCGAAGAGCTTCGAGTCGTTGGTCGCAATGCAACCGCCTCTGACACTTGTGTTCTTCCTACCGCTCATGTAATAGAGGTCCGGTATGCTACACATCTCCTTCACTATTTCCGCGACGGTCTTGTTTTCGTACCCCTTCTCCCGCTGTCTTATCAGGTAGGCATTTTCGCAGAGCAGACTTCCGTCTAGAACCATAAGGAGACGGTTCTCGGTGCAAATCTGTTTTATCTCCTTCAGGTTCTTCATTGAGAACGGTTGCCCGCCGATGAGATTGGTGGTGGCCTCCATTCGAACGAAGCCGATCTTGTCCTTGCCATACTTCTTGATGATATTCTTCAGCTTATTCGGGTCCATGTTGCCCTTGAACAAGTTCGAGCTTTCGGTCTTTAGTGCGTCGTCGTAGTAGATCTCGAGAACTTGCATGCCCTGAAGCTCGATGTGGGCCTTGGTCGTGGTGAAGTGATAGTTGGTGGGGACAACTCCGCCAGGTTTGGCGAAAACCTTTGCCAGAAGGTGTTCTGCCGCCCTGCCCTGGTGGACGTTCATAACGTGCTTGTAGCCCAAAACGTCTGCCACCGCTTTCTCGAATTCATAGAAGGTCATGCTTCCCGCGTAGGCGTCATCTACCTTCATCATGTTGGCGAACTGATTGTCACTCATTGCATTGACTCCGCTGTCGGTGAGCATGTCCAGGAAGATGTCTTTAGTCTGGAGAAGGAAGGTATTGTAGCCTGCTTCCTTCATGGCGTTGAGCCGTTCGTCTACCGGGACCAGCTGGATCTTCTGCACCATTCTTGCCTTGTGCATCTCTATCGGGATTTCAGCACCCGTGGATAGTCTTATGGACATGATACAAACCCCGCGTCTTGTACTCGTTTTATAATACTTTCTACATAAGTTGCGAAGGAGCTCAACACATCCAGCAAGCTTGTATTCCTGGCGACCCTACTACGAACAAGTTCAAGACCAATTTGCATGGACTGAAGCCCCCTCGACTCTCGACGGCACATGAACTTGGCTGGGTTACACAGGCTGTCCGACTCCCGCGCCCTCCCATAACGACTTTAACCAGGAGGCATGGGACTCGGCGGCGATGATTTCAGTGTTGTGCGACTTCTTCGGCCTGGGACGCCTCCTCACGACTAACAGAATGAGGTAACGAAATGTCGCTAAAAGAGAGGATAACCAGCGTCGAGCTGCTGAGGTCGTGGACCGATCAGATTCCGTTCCACTACGAGTACACCGCTGGACTGGCTGGGGAGAAGTTCCTGCGTGGACTTCGAGAGGGCAGAATCCTCGCTGCCGAGTGCGCGCACTGTAAGACGAAGTACATTCCGCCAAAGGTATATTGCGTCAAGTGCTACCACGAAATCAAGCATTTTAAGCAGGTCCGCCCGGACGGACTGGTCGCGGCCCTGGCCGAAAGCATGATCGGATTCGAGGGAAAGAAATTCGCCAAACCAAAGACCTTCGCGTTCATCGTCTTCCCGGGAGTCACCGGAGGCCTGATTCACATTGCTACCGGGACCGGACTGGAAATCGGATCAAAGGTGGTTCCAAGGTTCAAGTCACCAGCGAAACGCCAGGGATCAATCCTCGACATCGAAGGGTTTGTGAAGGTATAGTTCAGGGCTTTACCCTGGTCAGCCATTTCGAGTAGCGCTTGACTTTCCCGTGAATCGTATCTTCGTACAGTTTCATGATTTTCTCGGTCAACGGAAAGACACCGTTACCGATCTGCCTGCCATCCACTTCCCGGATCTTGGCGACTCCGACAGCGGTTCCGCTGAAGAATAGCTCGTCTGCCGTGTAGAGCTCCTCCCTCGTTATGTCGTTCCTGTAGAAGTTTATCTTCAGGTCGCTGGCAAGCTGTATGACCGTGTCCCTGGTGATGCCCCTCAGTATGCCCGAACTGGCGGGAGGAGTGCTGAGGACCTCGTCCTTAATCTTGAAGATATTCTCTCCTGGTCCCTCGGCCACCGCACCGTGACTGTTCAGGAGTATCGCCTCGTCGTATCCCATTTTCATCGCCTCCATCTTTGCGAGCCCAGCGTTGGCGTAGTTGGCCGAACACTTTGCCTGTGGAGGAAGGGCTCGAGAGTCGATCCTGACCCAACTTGAAACGGTCGCACGGACACCTTTTTCGACAGAATCCTTCCCCAGGTACCGACCCCACTCCCAAGAAGCGATTGCTACGGATATCTTGCAGTTCGATGGGTTAACTCCCATTTCCCCGTAGGCCGAGTATGCGATTGGCCGGATGTATGACTCCGGGATACCGTTCTTCCTGACCAGTTCAACGCAGGCGTTGTTCAACTCCTTCGCCGAGTAGTCAATCTTCATCATGTACATCTTTGCACTGTTGAAGAACCGCTCCATGTGATCTTCGAGCCTGAAGATTGCTGGGCCCTCCGGAGTGGAGAGGCATCGAATCCCTTCGAAGACAGCGTGCCCGTAATGCAGACCGTGTGTCAGGATATGTATCTTGGCGTCATCCCAATCGACGAACTTCCCGTCCATCCAGATCTTGCTTAGGGCTTTCATTGTCGGCGATTCGCCTCCAAAACTCAAGGTATTTAGGGATACAGCTTCTCTGTCCGACATTCGGTTTATTATCGGCACATGACGACCCCAGTCAGAATGGAGAAACCAGTAATCATTTCTGCGTGCAGGACAGCCACTGGGAAGTTTGGCAAGAGCTTGGTTGGGGTCAGCGCACCCAAACTTGGTTCTATTGTCGTGGGTGAGGCCCTCCGGAGGGCAAAGGTACCCCCCTCCGAAGTCGACGAGGTGATAATGGGTAACGTTGTCTCCGCTGGACTTGGTCAGAACCCGGCAAGGCAGGCGGCGATAGGCGCGGGCGTTCGCTATGGTGCGGGGGCCATGACAATCAACAAAGTGTGCGGTTCTGGCCTAAAGGCCGTCATGCTGGCAGCACAGGCAATAAAGGCTGGCGACAGCGACTTGATAGTGGCTGGCGGGATGGAGAGCATGAGCAACGCACCTCACATCGTCCGCGGCGAACGCTGGGGCGTAAGGCTCGGTGACGCAAGGCTCCTCGACGCGATGATTCTTGATGGCCTCTGGGAGGTGTACCACGATTACCACATGGGGATGACGGGTGAAAACATTGCTAAACGGTATGGAATCACGCGGAGAGAGGCCGACGAATTCGCTTATGAAAGTCAGATGAAAGCCGCGCGGGCTCTTGAGGCAAGGCGCTTCGAGGCGGAGATCGTGAAAGTCAGCATTCAGAAAGAAGACGGCGGGGTCCTTGAGTTCGAGAATGACGAGTGCGTAAGGCCAGACACGACCGTGGAGAAGCTCGGAAAGCTGAAGCCCGCCTTCAAGGAAGGAGGTGTCTGCACAGCCGGTAACTCGTCTCAGCTTAGCGACGGGGCCTCGGCGCTTGTCGTGGCCTCGCAGAAGGCTGCGGAGAGAATGGGGGTGAAACCATTGGCAGAAATCGTGGCATACGGCATGGGAGGAGTCGAGCCAGCCCGCGTGATGGAGGCGCCCATTCCCACAACCAAGGCTCTTCTGAAGAGGGCCAGGATGGCCGTCGCCGACATAGACTTGTTCGAGCACAACGAAGCCTATTCTACCGCATCAATCGCCGTCAGAAGAGAACTGGGAATCCCAAATGAAAAATTCAACATCGACGGAGGAGCTGTCGCGTTGGGACACCCATTGGGCTGCAGCGGAGCCAGGGTGCTCACCACACTCATCTACAGCCTCAGAAGAAATCAGAAGAAAACGGGACTGGCGACCATCTGCCTCGGCGGAGGCAACGCAGTGTCGATGATCATTAGGATGTAGACTCTCCAGGAGCCATTCCCGGGGAACCCCATCTATCGGTTCTTTCGAGAACGTTGTAGAGTAGGCGTGCTAAATCACCAATGACTTTTCGGGTTTAGACTTAAGTATCATCATAGGCCGTTGGAGACACGACTACGATGCTAGCCCAGCCCGAGCGCTTTCTGGTCCTATGCGTTGACAGAGACGATGACCTTGGAGTCAAGACCAAGATCCAGACCCCTGTCGTCGGCAGAGAGGCAGCCCTTGCAGCGGCGACAAAGCTTTCGCTGGCAGATCCAGAGGAGGCCGACGCAAATGCGATTTTCGCTGCCGTCAAGAAGTACGATGAGTTGGTCGCCAAGGGGACCGCATGCGAGGTGGCCATAGTCTGCGGAGATGTCAGCAGGGGCTTCGAGGCCGATAGAAGGATAAGCAAAGAGATCGAGACCGTCGTCAAGGACTCCGATGTCAAAGGGGTGATTCTAGTGTCTGACGGGGGGGAAGACGACCAAGTCATTCCGATTATTCAGAGCTTCAAGCCAATAGTCTCGGTCCAGAGGGTAACCGTCAAGCACAGCCAGAGAGTCGAGGAGACATATCAAGTCCTTGGGCGTTATCTGAGGATGCTAGTCTTCGACCCACACTATTCCAGGTGGATCCTCGGAGTGCCGGGTCTGATCTTCATCCTCGGGGGAATTCTGATAGTGTCTGGCCATGTTGCAGACGCGGAAATTGCAACCCTGTTGGTACTCGGGGGAGCGTTCTTTGTCAGGGGGTTCAGCATAGACAGGACAGTCGCTGGGCTTCTGCAGCGAGGACCCACGGGGTACATGAGACTGTTTTCCATGGTGACGAGCGTCCTGGTGGTTATCGCAGGCCTCTTCAGCGGTTATGCATCAATGGTCGACGCTCAGAACAGCGCGAGACCGCCGCTCGACGCTCAGCAGAGCGCGGGCGCCTTCATCAACGGGAGCATACCTCTCGTGTGGGCGGGGATCGCAGTCTACGCGATTGGGGCCCTCCTTTCTCATCTAGCAAGGGAAAGCATCCGCTGGAGGCGTGACGGCTTCGTGCTGGTTATGCTGGCACTCTTGTACCTCCCAGTGAACACCTTCTCTCAGTTCCTGATGCAGGGGACCGCAGAGTCCACCTTCCTACTAATCTCGTACATACTATTGGGTCTGGCAGCGATCTTCGCACTGACGACTGCAATATACCCCCGGGTCAGAACCAAGGGCCTCCCCGAAAGAGAGTAGCCTATGCTGGATTCCGTGCTCCGTGTGCTCGGTGTCTACAAGCTCTATGAGGGGAGGCTCAAGGCACAAATTGAACGCCAGATGGTTCCCTCTCACATAGGAATCATACTTGATGGAAACAGGAGGTGGGCTGCGAGCATGGGTCTGTCAAACGGGATTGGTCACGAGGAGGGAGCCAACAGGGTTGAGGAACTCCTGGACTGGTGCCATGAGCTAGGCATCAAGATTATCACACTCTACGTGTTGTCTACAGAGAATCTGGACAGAACCCCCGACGAGTTGCGGGACCTCTTAGCCCTGATAGAGGTCAGGCTCACTGGTCTCCTTTCTGACGAAAGGATCACCAAGTACAGGGTCAACGTCAGAGCTATCGGACAGCTCGACCTTCTCCCAGCGTCGCTTCGCGAAGTACTGTCAGAAATTGAGACAAAGACTGCCGAGTTCAAAGATCATTACCTCAACATTGCAGTTGCGTACGGGGGAAGGGCGGAAATCACAGACATGGTGAGAGCCGTGGCGCAGGACGTGAAAGCCGGGCGCCTCGCGCCTGAGGAGATAACCGAAGAGACAATCGGGAAGAGACTCTATACATCATACCTCCCGAATCAAGAGCCAGACATGATTATCAGAACTTCTGGCGAGGAGCGGATGAGCGGTTTCCTGCTCTGGCAGGGCGCTTACTCAGAACTCGTTTTCGTAGATGTCTTCTGGCCAGCATTCCGAAAAATCGACCTGATGAGAGCCATCAGGACTTTTCAGCGGCGGACGCGAAGACACGGAAAATAGCAACAACCATTATAACTGCTGAAACGAACGGGTTGGTCGAGTTGAAAATAGTTCTCGGTACACTCAAGGACAAGGGAGACGAGCTGGCAACATTCCTAGAACCCAGATTGGGAACCAAGTTGACGGTGTCAGGTGATTCCCTAGAAGTTGAGGTTGGTTCGATTAGAGCAGGAGTCAGACCAAGGAATGTTAAGACCTACATCAAGCGATTCATATTCATGAAAGGGGTCAGGAAAAACTATCGCGTTTTTGTGTCAGGGGGGGAGCTTACAATCCAAGAAATAGAACTAGGCAAGGAGGAAAAGGAGGCGAAGGAAGAGAAGGAGGAAAAGGAGGCGAAGGAAGAGAAGGAGGAAAAGGAGGCGAAGGAAGAGAAGGAGGAAAAGGAGGCGAAGGAAGAGAAGGAGGAAAAGGAGGCGAAGGAAGAGAAGGAGGAATCCGAAGAAACGCCCAGTGAAGAAGAGGTGGCGGAGGCACAAGAAGAAGAGAAGCCGTCTGATCAGAACAAGGAGGAATCACTGGCTGCCAAGGCGCCGGAGGAACGTAAACCGCAGAAGAAACCCTCTTCAAAGAAAAAGAAGCCGGCCACTAAGAAAAGAAAGACCGAACCCAACGACTAGCGGGCCAAAGATGCCTTCGCTTTTCTCGTCTTTACCCGACGCTTAGCTATCAAGGTCGCTCTCAGGTAGTTCCTTGCCTTACGTAACTCATTCAGCGACCGTCTGAAGTCGCCCAAGGCGAAGCTCTCCGAACCTTCTCTCAGACTTCTGAGGGCGAACTGCAACGCCTGTCTCTCGTCCGGAACAGAATACTGCTTCGTTTTCACGAACTTGCCGGGGTTCTCTTCGTCTATTTCGACCTTGATGAACACGACACTCTTTTCGACGTCTACGTAGGCTCGCCAGATGGACTGGACCTGTTCTTCAGTCGGTTCGCCCGAAATTTCTGAAATTAGAGATTTGATTCTGCCTTCCGCGTCCTCCAAGTCTGACCGGGTCTCGTCGCGCCAATCGCTCACGCCCTAGCTAGCCCCGACATGGATATTTGCTATCAGATATGACACATCCATCGCTCAACCTTATAATGGGCACGAGACGGACACGCTCGCATTGCCCAAAAGGGAGGAACAGAAGATCGGTGGGGCCTGTTATGTAGGACTTGAGTCGCTCCTCGAACTTGGAAGGCTTTCGTGCTTTCTCGAGAGGGCGCCTTTCCCACTCTTCGCGTTCAAACAAGGTCGAACCACGAGAATCGCCGCTCAGGCTGACTTGTTCATGGGGACACCGGTGTTCTACTACTTCGACTCGGGGCAGATAGACGAGTTCCTCGCATACCGGATTGCGGGAGAACTCGAGGAAGTCCAGCTGGTCCCGACGGCGAGCAACGCTTCCTATCTTTACGCGCCCGTCATCAGAGTCCAGAAGATGCCGGAGCCGCTAGCCGCCAAGACGGAGTTCGCGGACAAGTTCATGTCTGTGGAGGTCGAGAACGTTCCAAGCCTCGTGAAGGTTGGTGCGTACAAGACTCTGTTCGAAGAGCCACCACTGCCGCTGTTTTCATTCAAGGATGGGTCGACCTGGGTCATCGGAACATTCGCACGGATTGACGATTACGAAGAGGCATCGATCTTCTTCTACACTCGATGCAAGGATGGGCCAACGGGTTTCGTGAAGTATTCGTATGACAAGATCACGGAGTCGGCATTCGTGAAGAGAACGGACGAACCAGGATACCACTACATCAAGGTCGTCAAACTAGCCGAGTCACATCCGCTCGTTCAATTCTGAGTCTATGGGGAATGCCCCTGATCTCGTGATAGGAATCTGTCAGCTGCAACCAGGAGCTTCTTCGAGTTATCGTAGGATGCCCGGGCCACTACTTCTGGGAACGGGAACCAGCCGAAACCCTGGTGCTCGGACGATATCTTCACTTCATGATCCTTGGCCTCTGCGAGCAGGTAGACCACCTGTTTGTGCACATTCTTGCCGTCACGTCTGTAAAAGTACTCGATTACTCTCCTGAAACCCGGGACTACGGTGATTTCCTTCAGCCCTGTCTCTTCTCCGACTTCCCGAGTCGCGGTCTGCAGCTCGGTTTCACCATCCTCCATATTGCCCTTCGGCAGGTCCCATCTCCCTGCGTTCATAAGGAGGACGTATAGCCTCGTTCCCTTCTTGGTGGCCCTATAGACGACCGCGCCAGCTGACTTCTCCTCCATGCCAGTGACCCCCAAAAGAGTGATTATTTACAGAAAGTGACCGCTGGAATCATTCCCGTGTAAAGAAAGGGGGCTCATGCTAATTCCGAGTCTGAAGAAAAACCACCTTAGGGTGCATGCTCTGTCCAACTGGTTGGGAATCAGGAACGAGTGGCCCAACACCTAGCTGCAAATCCCCAGGGCGCCTCGATGAAGAACCAAACCCCGGACCTGGCGGAGCCGTTTTGTCGGTCCACTACGCACTCTGCTGACTTTGCAGTGTTCCCATCGCGCTTACTCCATGACCGTAGGCTAGAAAGCCCACCCCAACCGAACCGAAGATGACACCAACGAGCTGAGCGTACGCAGTTGCCACCTGGTAATCTTGGTAGTAGTTGCTACTGCTGTAGAGCTCGGCGGTTATGGCGGCAGAGAAGAGGACCAAAAGCACTCCGAAGACCATCAGAAAAGCTCCGATGGCCATCAGGGCAGCAGAATTCAACAAAACAATTGAAGAGGAATTCAAGTTAAGTCTTTGCCGCCGACCTAGGAACGCCTCTCGCAGAATATCATGAACGTCAAGTCAGGTGTGTGTCGATTGTCAATATCCCAACGATTATCTTGCAGACGCCTCTGGGTTACCAAGAGAGGCGTGACTCGCCGAAAGACAGCATGAAGATCGGCCCGGTGCGGAGTTGCCAGAATACAGCCCGAACGCTTTTAGCCGAACCTTTCTGGCCACATAAACTGGACTTGGGGAAAGTAAAGGTTGCAATAGCTGGCGTGGGCAACTGCGCTTCAGCCATCGTTCAGGGCGTAAATTATTATGCAGAGAGGGGCGTAGACGAGGGGCTGACCTATTGGAAAGTGGGCGGATACACGCCAGGAGACATTGAATTCGTAGCGGCCTTCGACGTCTCCGCGAAGAAGGTGGGAAAGGACCTCTCTGAGGCGATTTTCCAGCCACCCAACAACACAGTCAAGATCTCAGATGTGCCCAAACTGGGCGTCAATGTCATGAAGGGGCCTCTCCTCGATGGGATAGGAAGGTATCTCCTGGATGTGATACCCGTGTCTGGTTCGAAGGATTCAGACGTCGTGGAGACACTGGAGAGGTCCGGCGCTGAAGTTCTGGTCAACTACTTGCCCGTTGGGAGTACCGAAGCGTCACATCAGTACGCAGAGGCGGCCCTGGAAGCCGGGGTCGCGTTCGTAAACGCGATTCCAGTCTTCATCGCGTCGGACGGGAAGTGGGCAACCAGGTTCGCAAAGGCGAAGATTCCGATCGCAGGAGATGACGTAATGAGTCAAGTGGGAGCGACTGTGCTCCACAAAACTCTGGTCAAGATGGCCGTGGACAGAGGAGTCAAAGTCGACGAAACATACCAGTTGAACATTGGCGGAGACACCGACTTCCTGAACATGCTCGAAGAGAGCAGACTGAAGGACAAGAGGGAGAGCAAGACGAGCGCTGTTCGGGCCATGTCACCTTACGAGGTCCCCACGAGAATAGGACCCAGCGATTACGTGCCTTTTCTCAGAAACGAAAAGGTCTGTTACATTTGGCTGAAGGGGAAGTACTTCGGCGGTACAACCGTAAAGATGGACGTCAAACTCCACGTCATCGACGCCTATGACAGCGCAGGTATCATGGTTGATGCGATACGAGGGACCAAGGTCGCCTTGGACAGGGGCGTGGGAGGTCAACTGGTCAGCCTTTCAGCCTTCTGTTTCAAGCACCCCCCAGTCCAGATGCCCTACCCGGCGGCCAAAGCCGCCTTCGAAGGCTTCACTTCCGGGAAGTTGGATCGTTAGGGACCGCCAACCGCCTCACGTAAAACACCACCGCGAGCAGCGCGACAAAGGCGATTCCGATTGGAATCAGGTATCTTGTCGTCACATTCTCCGCGATGGTTATCCCAGACTTCGGAGATACCGTACCGTTGATGGTTAACCCCCTGTACACGAAGACCAACTTTGCCTTGCTGAAAGATAGAGTCGTGCCTGAGCTGGCGACCGCCACGGCTGTTGCACTGTAATTCGAGCGCGACGTGAGCAGTGGCGTGCTAACCGTCAGAACGCCGTTTGAGATGACCGCGTTGCTCAAGTCAGAAAGCTTGAGACCTGACGGAACCGTCATGGTGAGGAGGACGCTTGATACATTGACCGCGGAGGGGTTACGAATGGTCAGGTTGAGATGGAAGTCCTTTCCCTCGGTGGGTACCGAAGGTGTCGTCGTTATTGTCAGGCTCAGAGGCTGATATACTGATACGTACGGACCCAGGCCTTCTAGCGAGAACTTCGTGCCTCCGAAGAAGATGCTCGAAGTGATGAGTGATGCCGTACGGTTGCCGTAAACGTTCGACGCAGTTACAACATAGGTCCTGTTGAGATTGCGTTGGGGCGAGATCGAACCGTTTCCGATGGAAGGCACGGCGAGGGGCGAAAGGGAGTCGAACGCGTCGACAGTGGAGTCGACACTAGCGTTGTACACATAAAATGGCCCCTCATTTACTGCCGTCAGAGTTACCGTCGAACTGGCTCCGCTGAAGACCGAGGTCGGGTTGAACTGCTTCGTGAGCACATACCCTGTGGGAACTGCCAACGCGTTGGACATGCCCGTGAGATTGGACACGGCGGTCGTTCCACGGAACGACACGGGAGGGATGAAGTAGTTCGTGGGACTTGTCACGTTGACTTCCATACTGGTTACCTTAGTTGCCTTTGCCGCAAGAAGAGTGTAATTGAGGGAAAGGAGATTGGAAGCGCACGAAATCCCTTTGCCTTTCGTAAGACCACAACCCAGGCCAGGAGGTAGCTGGACATGGCCCGTGAAACGAGTTATGTTGGCTGATCCTGCGTTGGTAACTGTGAAACTGAGCGTCAGGTTGATCGCGGTGCTCCCGACCTTCAGGGGCGAGAGGCTTGCATTGAGGACGATCGTCGCGAAGCCCAGCTTCATCCCGGATTGACTGAACTCCAGCAGCAACAGGTTGGTGGTCGCGTTGAGCTGGTTCCCTTGAACCCCGGAGTAGGTCACCAGGTACGCCTTCGTCACGTTGGTGCCTAGAAGTCCACTTGCGGTCTGCGTGATTGTGACATTGCTCGTGCCGCCGTCGGCCAGCAGTCCACCAATCTGCCGGCCGTCCGCGACAACTGAAGATGCTGTCCTTGTCCCGACATTCTTGACAACCAAGATGAGTGATCGAGTCGCGCCCACGGGTTGCAGGCTGCTGCCCTTCGGAGTGACGTATGCGTAGATGACAGCGTCATCCCTACCTAGCGAAATGGAAATGGGATTGAGCCAGGCGTTGCCTTTGAATGTCGACTTGCCTGAAGTGTAGACAAAGGCGTAGGCGAAGTGAACTTCCCCAGCAGGAATCGTCACTCTAGTCGTCACGCTCCCTATGTACTGGAGGACATATGTTGCAATGACCTTCCCACTCGCATTCAAGATGGGAGTAGTGTAGGTCGAGCTGCCTTTGACGAGTCTGAAGAGTGACGGGCTCCACCAATTGTCGTTCAAAGTCACGTTGTCGAGAGCAGTCACATTAGACAGGTTGGTAAGCGAAATCGCTACGGTCATGTTCTGACCGTCCTGCAACAAGACTCCGGTGTCGACGCTCCTCGTTGCGAGTAATTGGGGCGGCTGCTGAAGCACGGTCGCGTTGATCCCGTGGACCTTCTTCGATTCGGTGACCTTCAGAGTGTACGATCCGCTGAAGCGAGAAAGGTCGTTCACAACTGTGGCATTATCCTCTGAACCCTTGGTCGGCTTGATCAATCCAATCACGCCATCTAATGTGCGGACTTGAATTGTCGAAGACGAGCTCTTGTTGGCTGCGGTCAACGAGGTGACGTTCGTCCCGAAATAGGCCAAAAGGTTGGGCCTGTTTTGGCTGTCAAGTGCCGCATCTGAAATCGACCCGATGACGAGGCTGTGGGAGAAACCCGAAGAACCTTTTGTGCCCTCGAGTATCACGAGGGGAGAAAGGGTACTGTCAAAGCTGGAGGGCGAAATTGCGGCCGCAAAACCTTTCATGGAAGACGGGACAAGCTCCAGAAGGGTAGACGGGACGATCTCGGTGAAGGAGACGGGGCTGTAGAATTCGAACGAGCTGGAGCCGTTCGACAGGGAAACGAAGGAGGTCGCGAAGTAGGAGTCCAGGCGCCCGGCCGCAGCAAGAGCATCGGAGTACGAATCTGATCCGAGCGTGAGAAAGAGCCCCTGTGATGGGATAAATGGGACCGGCAGCAGGTTATAGCCTTCCGGTCCGAATATCTGGAAGTCGGACTTCCAGTTTGCCGTACTAATCGCCGTCACGTTGTACCAACTCAGTCCAGGCGAACTCTCAAAATGGGACAGCTTGCTTGAACCGTTGATTCCTGTAAACGAGAAGTACCAGTAAGCACTCGAACCCGCGATGAACACGTTGAGCTTTTCAGAATACGGGCTGGAGGCCCTAGTCTGTTGTACGGGGAGAGCCGCCATAAGCATAAGCACTAGGATTGCGAGGGCCAGAACCTTAGAACGCTTCAAGGGAGACTCCGAAGGCCGACGATTTTGGCCTATAAAGCCGTTGGTCCGGGCGGTTCTGGTAACTCTTCCCGCATGCCCGTTCTTGCATGGCACTACGGTCCACTCCCTTACAAGAAGACGGCGATGGTAAAACTATGACGTCGACAGAGAGCTGTTTCATTAGCAAGCCGGGGCATTCTCCGCGAGACCCATCCTCACTAACAGAGCTTTTCACTTGCCACTCTTATGCTGGGGGAATTCCTCGTTGCGACCCAGCTTGAAGAGAGTTCCGAATGAATCAGATTTCGGCTAGGCCGCCTGTCTCTTTCTGGTCGTCTCCTCGGCTGGGTCGTCGACTCCTTTCTCGTCGAGCATGAAGACCGCGTCCCTTTCTGGATGGTACGGGCTGTCGACCATCCTGGCGATACGATTCTTGGCAGCCTTCCTCAAGTAGATCCGGTACGTGCTCGTGTGGGCGACGACGTGACCCCCGGTCGGTCTGGTCGGGTCTCCGAAGAAGCTGTCGGGGGCGGCCTGGACCTGGTTGGTCACGACGACCGCTACGTTGTATATCTCTGCCGTGCGCAGGAGTTGGTGCATGAACTTGTTGAGCCTTTGTTGGCGTTCGGCGAGCGTCCCTCTCCCGAGGAACTCAGCCCTGTAGTGAGCGACTGCGCTGTCGAGGATTACCAGCTTCACCTTCTTCTCTTCCAGCACTTTGCCGAGGTCCTTGACAATCAGCTCCTGGTGCGCGCTGTTGTAGGCCCTTGCCACGGTTATCCCCGAGAGTATCTTCTCAGAATCGAAACCTCGGGCCTCCGCAATCTCCGCGATCCTTTCTGGCCTGAAGGTGCCCTCTGTGTCGATGTAGACGGCTCCGCCCTCGAGGCCCCCCTGGCCGTGTGGCGATTGGACCATCACGCACAGCGTGTGACAGATTTGACTCTTGCCGGAGCCGAACTCCCCATAGAATTCCGTCATCGCCCAAGTCTCTACGCCTCCGCCCAGGAGGTCGTCCAGGTTCTTGGAACCAGTGCTTATCCTGTCTATGGCCTTCCTCTTCACGAGGAGGTCGGCTGCGCTGATGAAGTCAGGCTCGAGCCGCCCCATTTCCACCAGCTTCTTCCTGGCCTTGTTGTTCAGCTCGACCGCCTTTGAGGTGTCGATGTCGACTGCGTCAGCGATGTCGGACGGGCTGGAGGTGGCCAGATCGAGGATCGTCAGAATCCCGGCGTCGTTGAGCTTCTGTTTGGTCGCGGGGCCGATTCCCGGCAGGGTATCCAGCTCAAGCTCTTCGTTAGTTTCAGACAATGAAGCGCTGACCCTCTCTCCACTAGATAAGCGTGACTCAGGGAGAGATCCTTGAAAGTGTCCGCGGGAACAGGCTCGCCGAGCGTATGTGCTTTAGTCCCGCAATCCACCTGGTCGTCCTCTCCACGCCAATCCCGAAGCCGGAGTGGGGAGGCATGCCGAACTTCCGCAGCTCCAGATACCAAGAAAACGACTCCGAAGGAAGATCCTGGCCCTCTATGCGCGCCATCAGTTCCGAATAATCGTGAATCCTCTGGCCTCCTGTAGCGAGTTCGCCAATCCCCTCTGGAGCTATCAGGTCCGCCGACTTGCTCACCTTGGGCCTGTCGGGATAGGTCATGTGGTAGAAACTCCTCGCAGAAAGCGGGTAGTCGGTGATGAAGAAAGGAGATTCCTGCGTGAGGCTTATGGCTCTCTCTGCCTCAGTCGGGATATCCTCTCCCCATTCGAACGGAAATCCCTTCTTCCCAGCAATCTCCAGCGCCTCGTCGTAGGACATTCTCGGGAATCGAGACGGGGGCTGCTTCAAGTTCCTCCCGAGGGTCCTTAGCTCAGGCCCTCTGTTTTCAATGACGCGAGCGACCATCTTGGAGAGGAGCTCCTCCTGGACCAACATGTTGTCAGTCTGGTCTGCGAAGGCCTGTTCCGATTCGATCATCCAGAACTCAGTGAGGTGCTTCGGAGTCTTTGATTTCTCAGCGCGGAAGGCGGGCTGGAAAATCCAGACCTTTTCTAGCGCCGGCAGGGCGGCCTCCTCGTAGAATTGCGCACTCTGGCTCAGATTCACCTTCTTGCCGAAGTAGTCGACGGAGAAGAGGGTTGAGCCCCCCTCGACCGCGGCCTGAACAAAGGTGGGTGCGCTGATGAGCTGGAACCTGTTCTCCCGGAAGTAATCGAAGGCCGCACCTATCACCTCTGCCCTAATCTTCATTGCAGCTATCGCCTTTGGACCCCTGATACTCAGGTGTCTCTTTTCGAAGAGATACGAAGCAGACCTTACGGCAGTCTTGGTGATGGGCCAGCTTTCTGATTTAGCGACGACCACGAACTCCTCAGCCGCTACCTCCTTGCCTCCCGGAGCCCTTCTGTCGTCCCTGACCTCACCCCTGACCGTGACTGCCGACTCCATCGTGACGCCTCTCGCGGCTTCGAATGCTGCAGGCGCTTTCGGACCCTTCTTCACCGAGACCTGAATGTATCCTGAACCGTCTCTAACGAGGACGAAGATGAGGCCTCCGACGGTGTGTTTCCTTGCCGCCCACCCCCTTACTTCGACCTTGGGAGTAGCGCCCCCTGCGAGAACGTCCGCGGCTCGGGCAGGTTCAAACTGAGCCGATGTCACGACACATGGGCTCGCTCGCCATGTGCTAAAAGCATGATGCGCTCTTGGCCAACGGTCAAACGAGCCCAACGATGACACAATGCCGCATGAAGATTTTGCATGGTGGGAGAGTGGAACTAACGATGAAGACCGAATTGCCTTGGCGGATGTCTTTCAGGCTTCAGCCCATGCCACGGGAGCACTCCCGCGGGGTGAAGGGGCTGCGTCGTTTCTTTCGGCGAAAGGTGGAGTCTAGATTCGTAGGCGATCAGACAGGAGACGCGCTACGCGATTCTACGAATCGCGTGTCAACGTCAAGGACATCATCGCAGTGGTTCATTGGCTGCCGCTTCGACCGCCCTGACAACTTCAGCCTGCGCGTCGAAGCTTGACGAAAAGGTGCCTAGCTTTCGCGCCTCGGCCAGGTACCCGGGTTTGCTGAGCTCATTCAGTGCCTTTCGCACTTCCGCCGGGTTGAGGTCGCGCTGAGACAGAGTCAGCGAGATGCCCAACCGTACGGCCTTCTCGGCGTTTCCTTCTTGCTCAGGTTGTTTCGCGATGGGAACTATCAGTGAAGGCTTGGAATTCGTCAGCGACTGCCCAATGGTCCCGTGCCCTGCTCTGGACACGACCAGATCGCACGACTTGAAGTAGATGTCAGCGATGTCGCACCACCCGTAGGACCATCCGCCCGGAATTTGGGTAGCAGTGCGCCCGGCCGTAGGACTTCCTCCTGAGACTACGAACACGTATTCGTCGGCCAGAGCCTCGGCGCATTCGAGGGCCCTCTTCAGGAAGTCGGCCCTGGTCTTCGGCGGTCCCGACACCTGCCAGAACACTTTCGGACGCCTGTCAGAAGAGAATTCGACTGTGGCGTCATCAAGCTCACCGGTGCCTGGCATCGGCAAGAAGCCGACGTACCTCGTCTTACCTACATCACTCTCCCAGAGGTTCTTCTCGCTGATCGTGTACGGTGGGGGAAGATCAGGCAAGAAGACTTCGTCGCTGAGTTCCCAGAGCTTGCCCACAACGGAGGAGAGCGCCAAGGAGAAAAGCCTCACGACCGCGCTTCCTCTGTAGTGCGGGCCAGTGAGGTTCAGTTGGTTCAGGACTGTGAAAGCAGGAAGCTCCAGAATCTTCGCAGCCAGGACCGTCGGCAACGAAGAGTCACTCAGGACTGCGTCGGGAGAGAAACGTTCGATGCTCGAGAGTTCCCTCCCCAGCTGCCGGAAAGCGCCAACAAGAATCGAGGGGGATGCTACAAGAGTTTCCCGCAGCAATAACTCACCCGCCTCAGAATATCGGGCGTCAACCAGTGGCAGCCTATTGCACCTGTAGCCTCTCCGTTCGATGAAAGTCGCCACCTCGCCCGAAGAAGAGAATTCGACAGACGCTCCTCGGGCAGTAAGTAGCCCCGCAACTCCGAGCATCCTAGCGGCGTGACCTAGTCCAGAGCCGAAGCAGCCGATGTAGACCCTTGTCACCTTAGGCCCCTTTATGAGCCACCTTGACCACATCTCCTCTCGGACTCTTCTCGGCAAAGATTTCTGCCTGGAAGGTCTGGACTCTCGTGGTACGCTCGAGCCAGGCATCGGGAGGCAGGTCGGCTTTCATGCACGCCTGCGAGAGGAACTCCACCTGGTCCATCTTGAACTCTGTCGCCACTTGGGGAAGCAGGAGACCACTCGCGTAGGACCGAGAAATCAGCAATCCATCCTGACCGATTCTCACATGCAAAGGGAGTTCCCGGCGGGGCACGTCGAGATCCTGGGGCGGAGTGAGGACGCTGACCTCAACGATTATGGAATCAAGCTCTTCAATTCTCACAGGGGGAAAGCGTGGATCTTCGGAGGCAGCCGCGACCGCCGCTTCCCGGATGGCATCACCTAGCTTCTTGACAGGGTAGGGGAAGCCGATGCAGCCCCTCAGATTGTCCCCTACCCGGCCCGTGGAGTTGAGCGTCACGAAGACGCCTCGCATTTCAGAGAAAGGAGGCGAATCGAGATTCCTCGCTTGGACTCCCTTGCCGCTGACGTGACCCTCGAGTGCCTCTCTCGCGAGCGCGACCGCGAACCGCCCCTCTTCAGGAGACAGTGGCAACTGGTACCTCCGCTAGGATTCTCTCGAGCCACCTTAACTTTTTCCAATGGCTCCCCTTCCAGTAGTACTTCCCGCAGGCCTTGCACATGAGGAAGAGCCGATGGCGACTCTCCACCAAGTGTGGGACTCGGCCGGCAACTTCGGCCCTTTTCATTTTCACGAGGCCTCCGCCGCACAGTGAACATAGGGGCCCACCCCTGATGAGGCTTATGTCGGACGACTTTGCAGCGACGAGAATCGAAGCCAGTCTCCTGCTGTCGGTCCTTCCAGAGACGAGCAGAACCTTGACCTTTCCAGAGCTCGCACGTCCAAACAATGTCTTGTCCGCAGTCAGAATGATCCTGCCTTCTGACTTTGCAACCCGCATGAGTCCCTTGTCATCCCCGTTGGCGCAATAGAGGGTCTCGAAGCCGAGGGCTCTCGTCTTTCGGGCCAAAGAGCCCAGCATCGCATCTGCCACGAACTTCGTTGGACGGGCACTGCTATTGGGCATCGTGTCTCCGGTTGCGCTCGTCTCAGCGAGTGGTCTCTGCTGACCTGACCGAGTTGTAGAGCCGCCTCGCTGTCGGGTCCTTCTCGAAGTGTTCCCGGATTGGCCGTATGATTGTGTCAAGAGATTCGCCGGCGCCCTTCTTCAGGTCCGCTGGATGAAGGGCCCCTTTCTTGAAGGCCTCCTCGAGCTCGGGATAAGAGAAGAACTCCGCGTTCCCCCCATACTTCTCGGGCCTTTCCACCTTTAGTGACTTCAGTTTTCGGAAGATGATGTACTTGGAGTACTCCATCAGGGCGTTCCCTTCCACGACCTTTGCTGGGCAGTACGCGGAGTTGACCTTTGCGACTATCTGCTCGCGCGAGTCGTGGACGTAGATTGAAGTTTCAGGGATGCTCTTGCTCATCTTGCTCGCAATCTCGCTGTCGACCGCTCCGTCCTCGTCGAAGCCACTCGCGTCCTTCTTCCCCTGAAGTCCGATCAGCATATGGTGGTGGACGGCGACTGGCTTCTTCCACTTCATCTTGTCAGCCATTTCCCTGGCGAGTATGTTGGCCCTCCTCTGGTCCAGCCCCAACTGACAGATATCCACGTCGAGCCAGAAGATGTCAGCCACCTGCATCATAGGGTAGAAGAGCTGGGCAGTCTGGATGAGGTCCTTCGCCGTTCTCCCCATGATCGTGATAGCCCGCTGAGTTCTGGCTAGCGTCGAGTTCTGTGCAACCGTTATGACCCTCTTCCAGTACTCCTCGTTCTTTGCGGCGTCGCTCGTCCAGAGCACTTCCACCTTACTCATGTCGACGCCCGCTGCGCGCCAGACCTCGATGAAGTACTTGCCCACAGCCTGAATCGCCTCGAGGTCACCTCCCATCTTATTGTTGACCCAGCCGAACCAGTCGGCGATCCAAAGCTTCATCTTGACCCCAGCCTGGATCATATCGTCGATCAGTATCGGGCGCAGGACTCCGAAGGGCAGGTGAGCAAGGCCGCTGGGCTCGAACCCGTCGTAGGCGGTTGGATGGTCGTTGGTCTCGAGAAGGGTCCGGAGCTCCCCCTCGGTGATTATCTCCTCGCCCACTCGCCTTATGTGTTCGAGCCTAGTCTCGAGGTCCAATTGTGCATCTCACCTCAACTTCAAGCCGATAAAACCGTTCACTGCGCGTGTCGCGTTCGCCACCTCCAGTCAACTGAGCTCCGACTGTCAGAGTCGGGAAAAGCGAGATTACGGCAACAAGAAGAAGGATGACCTTGATACGGGATGGTGTGGGTCGCGGTGCTTCTCGGCCTGAGGCGGCCTAGGCCTTCTTCATCAGCGAGTTGAGTTTGGTTTTGAAAACGGAGGCCGACACGGCTCCCACGACGATATCCTCGACCTTGCCCTTTGAGAAGAACATGACGGTCGGGATGCTCATGACTCCAAACTGCATGGCGAGGTCCTGGTTAGCGTCAGTGTCAATCTTGACGAACTTGACCTTCCCCGCATATTCCTTGGATAGCTCATCAAGAATTGGCGAGACCATCTTGCACGGGCCGCACCAGTCCGCGTAGAAGTCAACCAGCACCGGCTGGGCGGAATGTACTACCTCGTCCTGGAACCTGCTGGCATCGATGTTGTGGACTGTTTGATCCATTTACTTGTCAAAGAACGCTCGTAGTCGCATGCTTATAATTTTGCCTGCCCGACTCTGCCTCGGAGGCTTCTGAACGCCTGAAGATCCCGTTCGACCCTTCGCCATATGCCCTGCTACGCATATACCCTAGGGGGAAAAATCCAACCTGACGGTGACGACGATGAAGACGGCGATGAAGATGATGACGAAGATGACGGATCTCTTGACGGAAGCGGCCGAGTTGACGCGCCGAGAGCTAGCAACTGCTGTCAGCGCGAAGGCCGAGAGACAAGGACCAGAGCGCTCTCCAATTACCAGGGTTCATTCAACAGAATCCTGCCCGTTTCAATTCAGAGAATCGCGCTTTTTTCACTTGCATGAACGCGCCCTGCTTGGAACCGGTCAACGGCTTCCCGCAAGGGAGCCACCTTCACTTCATCACTTGCAGGGTTATAGGAGGCGAGGCTCGCCGATTCGATAGACCTAGAAAGGAGATTCTCGAAGTCGAGGCCTTCAACGTACTCGTCAATCTTTGCGGCCTTCGCTCGTGTCCTTGGGTGCTTCGTGACAATCGCGCAGCAGTCCTTGTACTCCTCAAGGGACAATTCATAGGTTCCGATCCTTCTGGCCAAGCTGACCACTTCTTCTTTGTCATACGAGAGGAGAGGCCTCAAGACGGGCAGCGACGAACCGCGATCGAAGACTCCTATGTTCCAGAGGGTCTGGGAGGCAGCCTGGGAGAGGGAGTCCCCGGTGGAGACGCCTGAGGCTCCGAACCGTGGCGCGAGTCGTTCGGCGGTCATCCTCATGAACCTTCGAAAAAGCGATGGTTCCAGCTCGCCAGGTACCTCGGCTGCGGCGAGCTGATACTCAGCGAACGGAATCATCACCAGCGTGCTCTTGCCACTCCACGCCGACAGGACCCTGACGAGTCGAATGACCTTACTATGCATCGGCCCTTCGTGGGTTGGCGCGACGTAGAAGTGAAGGTAGACGGGGCGGACCCCCCTCTTCAGCAGAAGCCAGGCGGCGACTGGTGAATCTATCCCCCCAGAGAACAGATGCATCACGCGACCTGCAGTGCCCACGGGGAGGCCGCCCGGGCCCTGGCTCCGACTGGCGTAAATCAGGGCCTGTCTCCTGATGACGTCCACGTGTATCCTGAGACCTGGATTGGACAGGTCGACACCCATTCCTGTCTCGCTGGCCACCGCTGAGCCCAGCCTTCTGGCCAGTTCCATAGAGCCGAGTGGGAACCTCTTGTCGGCGCGCCTGGCGTCGATCATGAATGTCCGCGCCCTCGAAGCGCGCGCCGCGTCGAGGGCCGCCCCCTCAATCTTCTCGTAGTCCGCATCGACCAGTTCGGCCTTTGCAAACCAGGCGACGCCGAACACCTTGGAGAGCTTCTGGGCGACCTCGGCCGGCTCGGTGTCCGTGGTGACGAAGAGCCTGCCGTCTCTTGATTCGACATCTGGGTGGGACGAAAGCAGCGACCTAGCCAAGTTTCGCCTGAGGACCCTGACAAACTCTGGCCTGTTCTTCCCCTTCAGCGCCACCTCAGAGTAGTGAACGACGTAGGTATCCGCCATTATCGAGCTCGCACTGGAGGGTATTCAGAAAAAGCTTCCCGTGAAAGGCTTGGTGAGAAATCGAGTCCCAGTGGCGACGACACGGAGAAACGCGACCACCATGCAAGGTCTGAACAGCGGCAGGCCAGTCAGGCGCCGTCCTTAGTTTGGGGACCAGAGGAGCTTCGGAGTAATCCAATGGAGTAGCGCATCCACAGAGGTCTTGGTTAGGAGGCAGATTCGAACCCCGACCCAATCAGATAGAGGAGAAGAGCGAGCTGACAGAGGTTAGGAGAAGAGTTTCGCCCATGATGCCAAGTCGTGGATTGGCCAGTAAAGTGCAGTTTGAGATGATCAACCCCAACACCCATCAGAATTCCCGTTGCGGGAGTCACCAATTCACCTTGGCCCTTATCCCCTGCGGAACGCTTAAGAAATCTGCGTGTCTCGGTCGATTGTCCCGCAGTAGCTCAGCCTGGTAGACCTGAAAAGGTGCCAAAAGCTTCCGGCTGTAGTGGTCGGCTATTGGCTGACCCGTCCAGCCTACTCAGGCCACAGTTACCGGAGTGTCGTCGGCTCAAATCCGACCTGCGGGACGCACGAGTCATTGGTCACTGCTCTCAGTTCGACAGCTTGAGGCTTGAGATTCTTTGACACCCTTAACCAAATTGGTGCCCGCCGAGTCGGCCATAGCCTGTGAGCCAACGAGGCTGTGCCATCTGAGCATCCCTCCTTGAGCAGACAGGATCAGACTTGGAACACGGTCCTCGGAACTCGACTCGATGTCTTGAGACGGTGTGAAACAGTGGTCTTGCCATTGACATCTCCTTCACCAGTCATCGTGAGACAAGAGCTCTGTGGGTGGTCACAACTCCTTTAAGCTGTGACCCAGCGGCTAATATCGTCTTGGGCCGTTTGCCATCATGGGAGAAAGGAGCCTGTGCACCTTGAAGTCCTGGGCGCCCGTCGCTCTCGGGTTAGTGGTCGTCTCCGCTTACGCCTATGTCTATTGTCTGAATACTGTCGGAAATGGTAGTTGGGGCTCCTTCAGGCTCGCGGATTCCATAGGGTTGGCTGCCGTCGTAATCGGGGTTATCGCAGCTGGTTTCATCTTTAGGCGCGCGACACCAGTCACTCAAGTGAAATAAGGGAGAAGGCAAGGAAGGGCAGGCCGACAAGAAAGAAGGCATATCCGAGTGAGTCGGTGGTCGAGTACTGGGGAAACCCACGTCGCGGGATCATGTTTGGAGGGAACCTCCACCTGGTGATGGGGAGCGTTTACTTATCCAGAGTGCAGCGAAGAAGCTGTCCAATCAGAGGTTAGCAGACGAACACCCACCAAAGAAACAGGCATTCAGGAGAGTGAGTTTAGGGAGTGGCTCTTGATCCAGCCGACCGGGCCATCATGAACAGGTACTGCTGTGCGTACCCAGCATAGGGTCCGAAGTATGACCTCAGCTCAGTGGAGATCTTGTCGTAGTCACTCCGGGCTATCTTGGTTGTTCTTTTAGAGGCCAGCTTCTTTCTCATGTCCACGTCGAGGAGCACCGGATACGACTTGGCAATCTCCCTAGCTATCCAAACGTCAATCGGAAACGCCTCGTCCTTGTCGAATGAATACAAGAGGACGCAGTCAGCTACCTTTGGGCCCACTCCGGGAAGCAACTTTTCGCCCATCAGTTCCCTGACAAGGGTCCTCCTGGCATCAGCATAGTCGAGCATCGTTAGCTCGCTGAAGTCGACCCTTCCCTCATCTATAGATGTCGCAACCTGCTTCAGGAAAGGGGCCCTGTACCCAAGCCCGCAGGCCCTCAGATCTGAGATTGAGGCCTCCGCGAGAGCCTCCGGTTTCGGAAAGGTATGGTACTCGATTCCCTCGAATTGGAGTGGCTCGCCGAACCTCGCGCAGATGGCTTGGACCATCTTCCTGATCCTCGGTATGTTGGAGTTCGTAGCAAGAACGAATGAAGCTAGGCATTCCCATCGCTCCTGCCTGATTAGCCGCAGCCCGTAGAAGGTCTGGACAGCGAGGGCAATCGTTTCATCCTTCATTATAGAAGACAACACCTTTTCCAGCTCCACGTCCAGCCGAAAGTAGCTCCTGACGAAAGTGCTGTCGACGTGATCCGAGTCTGAAACGCACCGAACCGTGTCTCCTTCCTGCTTTACCTTAAGGACGCTGCCCGAGACGACGCCGTACCACCATTCTCCCTGGTTCTGCCATCGAAAGACTTGGCCGCTCTCAAGCGTGTAATCTAGGCTGAAGGGCGAGTCAAGACCAAGCGTGAACTCCATGTCTGAGGACGCAAGCGAAAGGACTCGTTAATTGACTCTTTGCCTCGGAACAGCTTTGAAATAGGCACGCCTAGCCCGCCATTGCCGATGAGACCAGGATACGAGGCCCTAACTGCCCGCTCAAGGAGGATGTTTGGCAGGGCCAGTCGGATCTTCGCAGGCGGGGTCAACCACAACGCCAGACTCTATGAGCCATACCCCATCTTCGTAAGCAAGGCAAAGGGCAAGTACATCTGGGACCTTGACGACAACAGGTACACAGACTATTGGATGGGACACATGGCGCTCATTCTGGGGCACTCGCCGCCCGTAGTCACAGGGCCGCTGAAGAAGCAGATCGAGAGAGGCACGCAATACGGTATGGGAAGCCAGCTCTCGGTAGAGCTCGGCGAGGAGGTGAAAAAAGCCGTTCCCTGCTCGGAGCTGCTCCGGTTCTGTAACACGGGCGCGGAAGCCACAATGTACCTGATCAGGCTCGCCAGGGGATACACGGGGAAGAAGACCGTGATCAAGATGGCGGGAGGCTGGCACGGATACAACACCGAGCTGAACCTCGGGGTCCACACTCCCTTCGATAGGGCTGAGGGGGCAGGGATCCTGGACGTAGAGCAATCTCATATGAAGACGGTGAAGTTCAACGACCTCGAAGCTGCGAGGAAAGCAGTCAGGTCGCTGAAGCATGAGGTCGCAGCAATCTTCCTTGAGCCAGTCCTCGGCGCTGGAGGCTGCATCCCTGCAGACAGGGACTATCTTAGGGGCTTGCGAGAACTTGCGGACGAATGCGGGGCGCTTCTCGCCTTCGACGAGATAATCACGGGTTTCAGAGTTGCCTTCGGGGGGGCTCAAGCCCGGTTTGGCGTGACACCTGATCTTGCAACCTTTGGCAAGGTCGTGGGCGGAGGTCTCCCAATCGGTCTGGTCTGTGGTAGGAGAGAGATTCTTTCACTCGCCGATCCTTCTAGGAAGCAGAAGTTCGTGTCGATAGGGGGCGGGACTTTCTCTGAGAACCCGCTCACCATGACGGCAGGCCTTGCCACCATCAGGCATCTAAGGAGGAATACGGCAGCAATCTACCCGCGGCTCGAAGAAATGGGCAGGGAGCTCCGCTCTGGAGTTGACGCGGCATTCGCAGAGGGCAAGGTGGAAGCCCACACAACCGGCCTCGGGTCACTCTTCCTCACGCACTTCGGCATCAGTCCCAGAAGCGCGGAGGAGGCGCAGATGGGAAACAGAGAACTTGTTAAGAGGTACTCTCTCTTCCTCATGTCAAAGGGGGTTTTCATCTTGCCCTCTCATGCCGGAGGGATCTCCACCTGCCACAGCGCGGCCGACATTGAAAGTCTAGTTCAGAAGAGCAGGGAATTTGCCAGCATGGTCAAGTTGGGGTCGGTAAAATAGGGACGCGAAGGTCACCTAACGACCTTCGCCAGCCTTGCATCAGCATCTGACCAATTCGCAACGTTCCACCACGCCTCAATGTACTTCGGTCGATCGGTGAGATAGTCATGCACCCAAGCATGCTCCCACAGGTCGATTCCGAGAATGAGTGGCATCTGGGCGAGATGCATATTGTTCTGCTTCTCGACTTGAGTCAGCACAAGCTGGTCTGTCTCGGAATCATAGAGCATCAGAGCCCAGCCCGCTCCCTCAACGGTCTTCGCGGCGTCGGAGAACTGAGACTTGAACTTCTCGAACCCTCCGAAGTCCGCGTTTATTTTGTCTGCGAGTCTTCCTCCCGGCCTTCCCCCTCCCTTTCCGGGAGGAGCCATGTTCGGCCAAAAGAAGGAGTGCAAGATGTGTCCGTCGACGTTGAAGCTGAAGTCCCTCAGGACGGCTCTGACGTCGATCTGCATTTCGCCCTTTCTTGACTTTTCGAGCTTCTCGAGAGCCACGTTCGCGCCGTTGACGTATGCCTGATGATTCTTTGTGTGATGGAGAGTCATCGTCTTCTCTGATATGTGCGGTTGGAGATCCGAGTACTTGTATGGAAGTGGTGGAAGTGAATACGTTTTAGCCATGGGAAGGCTTTTCCTTCCTCACGTAAAAAACTTGCCCCAGCCTAACCGGTAATCGAAGGCTTGGCCTTCTTGGCTTTTTGCCAATCGTCCAAGAAGCGCTTCAGCCCGGAGTCCGTGAGAGGGTGCTGCATCATTTTCTCCATCACCTCCGGAGGCATGGTCGCGATGTCGGCGCCAATCTTTGCAGCCTCGAGGACGTGCTGGGGATGTCTGATGCTGCCCACAAGGATTTCGGCTTTCAACCCGTAGTTCCTGCGGATCTGGACCAGGTCTTCGACCATCTCCATCCCACGCTGGCCAATGTCGTCTAGCCGGCCGATGAACGGGCTGATGAAGGAGGCTCCCGCCTTCGCTGCGAGGAGACCCTGGTTGGCCGAGAACACCAGGGTCATATTGACTCTGATTCCCGTCGAGCTGACGCTCTTAGTGGCCCTGAGACCTTCGGGCGTGATGGGGATCTTGACAACGACGTTCGGGGCCAGAGCCGAGAGCCTCTTCGCCTCGGCGACCATCCCGTCGTGGACTGTGCTCACTACCTCGGCGCTGACGTCTCCTTTGACCTCCTTGCAAATTCCTAACACTATCTCTTCGAACTCGCCTGGTTCCTTGGCCACAAGGGATGGATTGGTCGTCACGCCATCGACCAAACCCATCTGGTTCAGCTTCCTAATCCATTCGAGGTTGGCAGTGTCGAGGAAGAGTTTCAATTAATTCCTCGATGGACGAGGGATTTTGGTTATTAAAGCCTAGCGCACTGTCCGCATAAGAAGTTCGGCAGCATCCTCAATGTTTGAGGACGTCAGGCCGTACTTCTTCATCAGTTCGCCCGCGTCCCCGCTTTCGCCGAAGGTGTCCATCACTCCGACCCTCTTCATCAGAGTCGGTCGCGACTCGCCCAAGACTTCAGCCACCGCTGAACCCATGCCGCCCATTACGTTGTGCTCTTCAGCAGTGACGATTCTGCCGCACTTCTGCGCGAACCTGACTATGGTCTCCGCATCGATGGGCTTAATCGTGTGGAGGTCCACTACAGCGGCTGAGATGCCCTTTCCCTTGAGGGATGCGGCCGCCTTGACCGCTTCCGGGACCATCACCCCGCATGCCATGATCGAGACGTCTGACCCGTCAGTGACAACGGTGGCCTTTCCGTGCCTGTACTCGAAACCTTCTTCGTAAACTATCGGTGTCGATGGCCTCGTCAATCTCACGTAGAACGGTCCCGCTATGTCGGCAATCGCCCTGACTATGGCCTTGGTTGACACAGCGTCGGATGGGGCGATCACGCTCATCCGTGGAATGGCCCTCATGATGGCTATGTCCTCCACTTGCTGGTGAGACGCGCCGTCAGGCCCAACAGAGATGCCTCCGTGCGAGCATACGATCTTGACGTTCAGGTTCGGGTACGCTATGTTGTTCCGAATCTGGTCCACGCACTTGCCAGGCACGAAAATACAGTAGGTCCCGGCAAACGGAATCTTGCCCGCGAGGGCGAAGCCAGCCGCGATCCCCATGAGGTTCTGCTCTGCTATTCCCACGTTGAAGAACCGGCCAGGGAACTTGGTCGCGAAGACGCCTGACTTCAGTGACCCTGTCGTGTCGGCACCCAGCACGACTACCTTCGGATTTGAGGCACCTAGTTCCAAGAGCGCCTCACCATAGGCGTCCCTCATCGCTCCTTGTTTAGCTGGCGTCACTTCTCCCTCCCCAAGCTCTCTGCACGCTCCCTGAGCGCCCCGATTGCCTGGACGGGGTCACTCTTTGAATAAACGCCTGCACCTGCCACAAGGACGTTTCCTCCCCTCTTAACCACTTCATGGACGTTCTCCGGTTCGACGCCCCCGTCGATCTCGATGTCCGTCCCTGAGCCCTCCTTTTCGATGAGTCCGCTGATCCTTTCGAGCTTCGGCATTGTGGACATGTCCATCGCTTGGCCGCTGAAGCCAGGGTTGACAGTCATGACCATAAGCGCGCTCAGCTTGTCGAGGCGGGCCGCTGCCCAGTCAGGGAGCTCGGTGGAAGGTTTGATCGCCAGCCCGACCTCCTTGCCCCTGCGTCTGACCGTTCCGTGGAGTTCGTCGAAGGACTTCCCGTCGAGTACTTCAGCGTGGAAGGTGAGGATGTCCGAGCCCGCGTCCAAGAACTTCTCGACATAGAGCCGCGGCTGGTCTATCATCAGGTGCGTGTCGAACTTGAGGTCGCAGCGCTTCCTTAGCGCCTTTACTGTCCCAGGACCGAAGGTAATGTTAGGAGCGAAGTGGCCGTCTATCACGTCCAGATGAACCTGGTCTGCTCCCCCCCTCACCGATATGTCGACGGCCTCGTTGAGATCTCCAAGATCCCAAGCGAGCACTGAGGGAGCGATCCTTATGGGCTTCAATGCATCACTTCAGCTCACTCAGGACGTCCGAGAGCGTGTCCTTTGCAGGCGGGGTACCGTGGTAGTGGGGTGACCACTCCATGAAGGAGATCCCCTTGCCCTTGACGGTATGAGCTATGACCACTGTCGGACGGTTCCTAGTGCTCGCGGCAAGATCGAAACCGTCGATGAGCTGGAGGAAGTCGTAGCCGTCCACCTCGATGACATTCCAGTTGAACGCCCTCCACTTCGAGGCCAGAGGTTCCAGCGGCATGATCTGCTCCGTCAGGCCGTCTTGCTGAATCCCATTCCGGTCGATGATCGCGGTGAGGTTGTCCAGTCTGTACTTCGAGGCTGCCATCGCGGCCTCCCACACCTCGCCCTCCTGCTGCTCTCCGTCTCCCATCAAGACGTAGGTGCGACTTCCCCTCTTGTCCATCTTCGCCGCCAGCGAAACGCCTACACCGAGCGAGAGTCCGATCCCCTCGGAGCCCGCCGGCGCCTCGATGCCCGGAATTCCCATGGAAGGATGTCCCTGGAGCCTGGAACCCATCTTCCTCAGAGTCATCAGCTCCTCGACGGGAAAGTAGCCCACCTGTGCCAGAATCGAATAGAGCAGTGGCGCCGCATGGCCCTTGCTAAGAAAGAATCGGTCCCTCTCAGGCCACGATGGATTCTTTGGGTCGTACTTCATGGTGTGGAAGAAGAGTGTGACGAGAAGCTCGACCGCGGAGAGCGACCCACCCGGGTGACCCGAGCCTGCCTCGGCGAGGCTCTCGAGGATCAGCTTCCTGGTGTTCCTCGCCGTCTCCTTCAGTCTGATGACCTCCTGGGCTGCCTCCACTACCTCCTCACCGGCGCCTGAACAATCCTGTGTACGAAGTCGTCAGTCTCCTTCGCCTTGGCTTCGAGGTCGTGGAGCGAAAGCGAAACATTCCTTTGCAGCTCACTTCTTACGTCCCCGGCGACGTCGCTCAGGACTGCCGCCTGGTAGGCGTTTCCGCCGGACGCAACGGTCAGGGCGAAGACCCCAGTCATCGCGTCTCTGACTCCCACCTTGTTGAAGAGATTCTTCTTTCCGCTGATCGGAGGGAACAGCGTAACGTTCTCCGTGTCAAAGAGCGTGACGCCCTGTTCCCCTCTCGTGAAGAGAATCGCCTTGCACTCCAGGCGGCTGAGCAGGTTGACACCCATGTTCCTGAGGCTCGTCTCGTTCACGATTGCCATGCCCGTGGCATGTTCTGCCTCTTCCATGTTCGACTTCACGTAGGTCACGCCCGAGAAGTCGAGGTAGTGATGCATCTTCGGTTGGGCCACCACGATCTTCCCGGCGGCATGGGCGGCGTTGACTATCCCTCCGATGAGATAGCTTGTGATTGCGCCGCGGTCGTAGTCTGAGAGAATGACGCAGTCGATGCCCTTGATGAGCGGCTCTGCCCCCTCGAGAAGCTTCTTCGACATCGCGGGAGGGACGTCGCGCCGATCCTCCCTGTCGATCCGAAGGGAGTGGAACTTGTTGACCATTATCCAGGTCCTGAGAGAGGTGGGGCGTGTCGAGTCCGTGACCACGCCGGCGTGAGAGACCCCGCTCTTGGCGAACTCGGCCTTCAGCCAGGCCCCGTATTCGTCCGACCCGACCAGGCCGACCAGGCTGACCGAGGCTCCGAGGGATATGAGCTCGCGCGAGAGATTGGCGGCGCCTCCGGGCAAGAACGTCTCACCAACGTAGTCGCCCGCAGGGACGGGCGCCTCCCGGGCCAGCTTCCGTGCCGCCACTTCGACGAACCTGCTGACTATCAGATCTCCGATGACCAGAACCTTCCTTCCTTGGAAGAGCCGCAGGAGTCTCGCGAGATTTTCCCTGTCGACCGTCTCGAGCGGCATTCCTTTTTCGAACTTGTGCCGTATCTGGCACTACTTAAGTTTGGGCGAGCCGTTATGGTTTCTGCGGCTTCGTCTCCTTCCACTTTTCTTCGAGAAGATCTCCAACGACTCCGACAGCCTTTCGGACTTCGCGGTCCATGGCGAGCGGGTCGTAGCCTTTCGGAGGCGGGTAGTCAAGGAACTTCTGGTTCGGGTCACCACCCAAGAAATCTCTGCTCGATTCGTAGATTGCCATGAGGGCACTTCCGTCGAGTCTCTGAAGCTCTGACTTCCACACGTGGTGGAAGCCCTTGTCGGAGACGACCGTCAGCTTCAGATCGCCCTCGGCCTCCCTCTTCACGTCCTCCCAGAAGACTCTGTCGATGTCGCCTGCGACAATCTCCCCTGACCTCAGCTTGGACGAGTAGGACTTGATCAGCTCTGCCACACGCTCCGGTGAAGCCTCGAAGTGCTGCGCAATCTGTTTGTCCGTCAGGCCCAAGAGAGACAGGTAGTAGCAGCCCTCCTCGAGGACCTCGCGGCTGACTTCGCCGTCTGCGCCGGTAGACAATCGTGGCCCGCTGGCTGTGCCCTCGTAAAAAGACTAGGGAGACTTCTGGCTATCTCGTTCGAACAGGGCGTGCGACCTGTTCAGATGGGGAATCGGGCTGAACCAATTCCATCTGCCCACAGTCGACATGACCGCAGGTGTGAGGTAGGTCCTGACCACCAGAGCGTCGATGAGGATCGAGAAGGCGAACGCGAAGCCCATCTGTTTCAGCAACAGGTCGCTCGAGAGCATGAGCGACCCCAACGATCCGGCGAGGATGATCGCTGCCGCCGTAATGATGCCGCCTGTCTGCTCAATGGCCCTGATGATCGCGTCGCTGAGGCTGCCTCCCTTCGTGGCCTCCTCCCTGATTCGCGTCAGGATGAATATGTTATAATCCATGCCCAGGCCAAGGAGCGTCACAAAAAGGAAGAACGGGAGAACGAACAGGATTTGATAGTTGAAGCACGCCTGGAAGACCAGTTTGGTGACGACGAGTGTCCAGATAGTGCTCATCAGCACAGACAGGACTGCGAAGACGGGGAGGAAGAGGGACCCGAGGACAACGAGCAGGACGAGCGCCACACCGACTGCGACGAACGGGACGACAGAATCGAACTCGGAGTCGAAGGTACTCTTCGTGTCGACGATTGAACCCGACGAACCTCCCACGTAGACGCCGGTCACCCCCGTAGAGGGGCCAAAGTTGGCGTGGAGGTACTGCCGCATCGCCTGTGTGTCTGAGATCGCGGCCGTCTCGAAGGGGTCGACTCCGAAGTTGACTGTAATCAGTGCCGTCTTGTCGTCGTGCCCTATCTGCTGCGTGATCGCGGAATAGGTCAGAGCTCCGGAGGGGCTAGAAACGTTGAGGTCTTCGTACGGAATTGGGTTCCCGAAGGGCTGTGTCGGCCCAGTGACGTTGCGGACGTCCCGATAGCCGGCCACATAGGCGGAGATGGTGCGGATGGATCCCATCTCGGTGGAGTTGAACGAACCCCCGGTCACCAGCGGATGGTTAAAGGTCACGACAACATAGGTCGGGTAGAGCATCCCGCCACCGAAGCTGGCCGCAAGGCTGTTCGACGCCGAGACAGACTGCAGGCCGCTGGGAACTGCAGAGAGGAAGTCGTAGGTAGGAGTGGTCGTGGCATACACGTAGACGGCAGGGACCGTGACCAAGACCGCTAGAACGATCAGGACCTTCGCCCTCTTTACCGAGAATCTGCCGCTTCGGGAGAAGTAGCCCCGCTTGCCCTTCAGCTTCGACAGCGCAGAAGCCGAGTATCGCGAGAACCTGTCTCCAGAAGTAGGCCAGAAGGTTCGCCCACCCACGACCCCGATGATCGCAGGGACCAAAGTCAGTGCAACAAGAAGCGCGACGAGAACACCCAGCCCGACCACGATTCCCATGGACCTGAGCAAGACGACCGAGGTCAGTGCGAGGGCCAGGAAGGATATGATCACGGTGGCGCCGCTGGTCGCTATGCTCTCCCCCGCCCAGGTGACCGAAGTCTCGACTGCCTCCTGGACGGTGCGCCCGTTTACCCTCTCTTCCCTGTATCTTGCGATCACGAAGACGCTGTAGTCCGTCCCCACGCCGATCAGGACCGTAAGGAGGATGGCCGGGGCAGTGAAGTCGACCTTTGCCACATAGGTCGACACGGCTACGATGAACACCTGGGAGATTCCTAGGGCGAGCCCAATGGTTCCGAGCGTTATGAAAGGCGTGAAGACGGAACGGAAGAAGACGCCGGTCGCAACAATAAGCAGGACGATTGCGGCCAGAAAGATGACCGTGATGTCCCCCTGAATGGAGTTGCCGAAGTCATAGGAGATGGCGTCCTGGCCCGTCACCAACGCCGATTGGACCCCCGATGCAGAACCGACCGATGAGAGCGCGGATTGAGCTATCGCTCTGATGGTGAGGAGATTCTGGTCTGAAGATTGATTCAGCCCGAGGGAGACGAAGGTCAAGTTACGCGACGGCGAGACGAAAGAGTCGATCAGCGCCGAGAGACTCGGGTCCACTCCGAACCTGCTCGGATTCCACACAATCCCTCCGGCCAGTGCGTACAGTTTCGAATCGTCGTAGGAGGAGCCCAGCGCAAAGGTCGCGTTGACGAACCGCGTAGTGAAGGATGTGGTGTTCGCTACGTACCCGACAGCGAAGCTGTCCAGCCGGGAGGTGGCCTGAGAAGGGGTGTCGCTGAGGAAGTCGTTCCAGGTGATCGATTTCAGGACATCATCGTCGAATGCTCTGGACCCGCCTGCGTAGGTTTGAATGAAACTTGTGTCTGCGGTTTGTGCGGAGAGTGAAGCCCGGGCCATCACGGTGAGATTCTCGGTCGACGAATTCGTCCAACTCGCAACCCACGAGGAGTAGAAGAGCGAAAGCACGTGCGAAGAATACAGCTGGTAGGCCTGCAAATTCGCGGCCGACAGGGTCAGGGCGACGGTCCGATTGGCCGCCGAGTTGGCCAGGGTCAGGTTACCGGAGGCAGCGAAGGCGTGCTCCCAAGCTCCAAGATAGAGCGCGGGAACCCCCAGCAGGAGCTGGCTGGTGGAGTTGGCTCCCTCGAGGGCCGCGTAGGTCGCCTTGTTCACCGAAACGATGGTGGAATAGAGGGGCGAGTAGACGCTGGTGTTCTGAGTAAGCCCACTGATGCTCTTGTTGGAGTCCACTAGAGCCAGGATGTTTCGGATCAACGCCTGGGTAGCCATCGAGGAGACGTTCTGTCCGGTAATCACGACCAGAAGGGTGCTGTTTGGGATTGTCTTCACGAACTGGCTCGAGATGAGGTCGCCAGCTTTCACGGATTCGAGCTGGCTTCCCGTGGCGGAGCCCAGCTGCAGGGAAGTGGACTTGCCCACGTTCACAATAATGGGCAGAACCGCCACGAGAATAATCACCCAGGCGACGATGATGTACTTTCGTCGCTTGTAGACCAGGCGCCCCAATCTCCTGAATGGGGTCGAGCTGGCGGAATTCGCCGGCGGATTCAATGCTCGAGCCCTCCGTGCATCCTATAAGAATTGTGTGGAGAGAAATCGGGACCTGGAGGTGCTCAGCGCCTCTTCACGCAGATGAACCCGCCCTCGACCTTGGTGTCGTACAGAGGCTCGTCTTCGAGCGGCTCGTCGAAGACATCCTTTCCGGTTCTCAGGTCCCAGACCGTGCCGTGCCCTGAGCAGGTGACCGTGGTGGCTTCGAGAACCCCTTCGGACAGGTCCCACTCCTGGTGAGTGCAGAGGGCACCCATGGCGTAGTACCTGCCGTCGACGTTGGCGATGAGGACTTCCTCGCTACCTACTTTGACGGTGAGCATGGTGTCTGGCTGAATCCTTGAGGCCTCGACGGCTTTCACGAATTCGCTCATGTGCAGATTTGGAGCCGGGTTCTGGTTAAGCTCTTCGGCTAGGCCGAAGTCAGAGTCGATTCCTCGAGCTCCTTCAAGTCCTTCAGAGAGTCGACGAACCACCATTCACCGTAGTGGGGGTACGAGAGGAGCTCTCCGTGGCTGACGAGTCTGGGGAAGGTGTCCCTTTCGATGTCGCCCTTTTCTGGGAGGTACTTCATCGCCTTCCGTGGGTTCAGCAGATAGACGCCCCCGTTGATCCAGACGTCCGGGAACGCAGGCTTCTCTTCGAAGCCCCTAACCATCCTCAGCTTGTCGATCTTTACGACGCCGAATCGAGAGCGGTATGGGACGATCAGCATCGAAGCCGTGATCTCCCCTGCCTGTTTGTGAGCTTCGACCATCCGTGCCAGGGGCAAATCAGTCACGATGTCACCGTTGGCGATGATGCAGAGGCCTTCGGATTCATGCCCGGCCAGAGCGCGTTTTATCGCCCCGCCGGTCCCGAGCGGCTCCTCTTCAGGCGAGTACTCCACCGCTGTCCCCTTGTAGCTCTTCCCAAAGTGCTCCTTCAGCTTCTGCCACTTGTAGCCACAGGCGAAGGTCACCGAATCAACGCCGCCCTCCCTCACCAACCATTCTATCTGATACTCCGAGATCGGTTTCCCCTTGATCTCGATGAGTGCCTTGGGCTTGTCCTCAGTAAGAGGACGAAGCCGGAGAGCTTGACCGCCGCTCAGGATGACAGCCTTCATTGGATCGCGCCTTGCCCGACCGCACCCTTGTTCAAGGTCCTAGATAACGTTGAGAGTTCGGCACATCGTGTGGGGCCGGTCCAAGGGCGGAGTAAACAGTGGTATTTCGCAAAAACAAAGAGGTGAAAGCTGTCTGATTAGGACAGCTTTCTTATCAGTACTGCTAGAACTAGGACTAGATCGATTGCTGCTAGGACGGCCACTACAAGCACGTACGTCTGCGTGTTCGAGTTGTCGTTGCTAGCGTTGGTTGCGGCTGTGGCCGCCGTGGCTGCTGATGCCTGCGCTTGGCTGGCTGCCTTCTGAGCTGCGATGGCGTTATTGTTGATGGTCGTGAGTGTGCTGTTCATGACTTTCAGCTGCGTTGACATTACGGTCAACTGTGCTGAGAGAGCTGTGAAGTTGCCGGAGAGTTCTGAGGACAGCGTAGTTAGCTTCGCGGATATCGCGGATATGTTCGCTGAAAGGCCTGAAACAAGTGAGAAGTTTCCGTTGAGGTCCATTTGCAGCGTTGTGCTTAGCGTCGTTAGCTGGGTTGACAGAGCGGTAATATTGCCTATGATGTCGTTGTACTGCTGCTGTGAGATGCCGCTGCCGCTACTGGTCGATGAGGAATATGCGAAAGTCGTGGTTTCGGACCCGGAGATGGTTCCTGACACATACGTGGCGTTGACCGTGTATGTGCCCGAGGTCCAGCTGCTTGACCCACCTGTGACGAATCCTTGGGAGTATGAGCCGTCGCTCGTGCTAACGGCCGACACTCCTGACAGAACTGTCGCACCGGTGGGACTCTTGGCAGTGATTGAAATATAGGTTGTAGTGGTTGGTGTCGGGGAGACCGTCCCAAATACCGTCAATGATTGTGCGCCGGAGTAGCTGGTCGTATCCGTATGCACGGTTACTGTGGCTCCTTGAGCCAAAACTGCAAGAGGCGACAGTAACAGGAAAGCGGTCAACACAGCTACTGATATGGTTTGTAAGGTCTTCAATGGGTTCACCAGATTAAACGGTTATGGAAGTGACAGAGGTTGGAGCTGACACAGATCCGCCGCTGGTCGAGAGAACGAATATGTTTGCTGTGTAGGTACCGGATGCGAGTAGGCCTAGGTCAAGAAGTGCGGTTTGAGACTGTCCTGCGGCGGGTGTGATGATTGACGTAGCGATATAGACTGTCTGGCCCAGTGCGTTCTGGACCGAGATGATGACGATGCCCGTGACTTGGGCGGTTCCGCCATTAGTGTACGTGACGGACTCGAATGGAGTTCCGCCTACTGAGGTGGTTGTGGGTGTTCCCATGATTGTGAAGCTATTGCCCGGACTGACTTGACCGCCGACTGTGAAAGTGGGTGGAACTGCGAGTACTTGAGTGCCTATTGGTGTCGTATGCGCGCCAGCTGCCGCTGAGACCGTGACTCCTATCACGTAGGAGCCCTGCGCTGCTCCGGCTGGAATGGTGATTATGCCGCTTGCGTACCCTAGACCATTGGCCACTAGAGCACCGACGACCAGGTTGGCCGGGGCTGAGCCCGAGCCAGTGCCTGAGCATGTGCTTGTGGCGAAGATTCCTGGGATGCAGTTGAAGATCACGTTGTACACGTTGCCTGCGATAGCTTTCAGTCCATTGGCGGTCACCGTTATGGTGCTGCCAGCAGGACCTGCTGTCGAGCTTAGGGTGAGAGTAGTGTGGTAGATGAATACCAGTGTGCCTACGGGGTTGCCCAGGGCATTAAGAATGTTCCAAGTCACTGGGGTGCCGAGCTCGCCGCCAGCGATGTCTGGCGATGGAAGCTGCGGGACTGTGAATGAGATACCGGACGGCACCGAGCCGCCAGCCGTGCTCATGAAGGACGCGTACCCTATGCTTGTGGCTGGATCAACGACGTAGAGCTGCGTGCTGGCAGGCAAACCTGAGCCCGTGAGTGTCGCGGTGCTAAGCGCTCCCACCAGGGATGGAGAGACTGTCAGGGACGTGAGCAGATTGAAGATCAGGTCGAATTGGCAGACCTGGCCAACGCCGGGACAGCCAGCAACCGGACCCACGATGGCAGAACCGAACTGCGAAACACCAGTCAGTGAACTGGCGTATATCGCCGAGACTCCGCCAGACTGAATGTCGACAATGTGGAGCCCAGATGTACCTGCTGGAACAACGAACTGAGTCCCGATTGGGACTTGGCCGTTCGCTGTAGAGGTGAATGTACCCACTTGTGTCGTGGTGTCCCACATGATGGAATACTGGGTGTTCGCTGCTAGGCCGTGTAGCCCTGACGTCAAGGAAGTGATTAGGGCCACTGACTGCCCGCCGTTTCCACTGTTGATGGAGAGGCTGCTGATTGAACATACGCCCGCGGCTACGGCTGCGCATCCGAAGGCGCTGAATGTCTGTTCTGGGAGGACTAGAATGTCATTAGAAGATACCGCCCAGTTGCCACCGGTGGAGCCGGTGACATTGACACTGTATGTGCCAGTCGGTAGGTCAGGTGTCGGGGAGACGCCAATAGTGGCGAGTTCCATTGCAGGCAGGGTGCCGTCAGCATGTACGACTGCGGCGCCGATAGTCTGCCATGTAGCATCTGACTGCATGATTGACACTGTCAACGTTTCCCCTGCTGTGAACCCGGAGCCAGAGATTTCTGGCGTGTATCCGAAGGCGCAGAAGGCAGTTGTTGTATCTGGGACGTATGCGAAGCAATCGGTGCCGACTCCAGTGCCGTCGAAGCCGACGCTAGGCATGACTGAGTACGTGTTGGAGAAGCTGTTTCCAGACGTGTCCTTGATTATGTATCCTGATAGACTGTGTGGCTCTGAGGGGACGGCAGCACCGAAGACGAATGCCCCGTTGGCGTCGGTGGTGGCCTGCGCTGCTGTGATCCAACCTGCGTATGGTATTGCGGATCCGAACCCGAAGGTGAACGGGCCGGATGCTGCTGCGCTGCTCTTTGCGAAGCCGCTTCCGATCAGATACAGCATGTCACCAACGTAGCCGCTGCTCGCGGTACCAGAGCTGGCGTCCCACGTTTGGACGCTCCCTCCCGCAGCTGCGGTAGAGGCGACTAGGGCGTGACTGCCAGGCTGGATGTTGGCGTTCTGGAAGGAGAATGTAGTGCCCCCGAAGACCACGGAGACGAGACCTGTGCCCGGAGCAGCCGTCAGCTGAACCGGGATCTCGTTCGCGGCTCCACCGGTTCCGAAGGAACCGTCGGCCGCTGTGGTTATCGAGGAGTGATGTGTGGCTACTCCGCCTATCGTTATGCTACTGGCTGTGGCTATCGTCGTAGATGCCGCAAAACCATACCCGGCAAGGCAGACGACTCCCGTGGCTGTTGCTGGAATGCTAATTGTTTCGACGGCGGTACAGGCGCCCGCTGCGTACCCGTAGGTCGAGATTGAGGAGGCAACATTGAAGGTGGCCTTTGCGGAGTCGCCGGTGGTTAATCCGAGGGCTGTTAAGGTGGCTGCACCTCCAATTGCGCTCGGAACCGTTGATGCTGCGGGTAGACACGGGCACCCTACTCCCGTACCCACAGAGGCTCCAGCATACGCGTTGTATATGGCGCCGGCGTCAAATTCGACGGCACCCTGATCAACTCCTATGGCTTTTCCAGTGGCACCTACTGCAGTTGCACCGAACCATGTGGACGGTATCAACTGTAGGAGCTCACCCGAACCGAAGCCTAAGGCGATCATGTCTAGTGATTTGCTAAAGCGCGCAGTGGTCGAACCGACGACATCTCTAAGGACAATGAACGAAGTGGTCACTGTATACACGACAGGGGTTGTCATTACCGGACTGCCGCCTGTTGGTGTGTAGACAGCGTACACGTTGTACGTTCCGCCAGCGACATCGGGGACATAGTACTGAACCTGGAAGTACCCGTTCGCATCTGCGGTCACGGTGTGACCTGCACCTGCGATTGTGGGATCTACCAGTGCGTGGGCACCCATGTTGCCGTTGGCGCTGAGCAGGACTCCGTTTAGACAGCTTGGCGCTACTGTTTGGGTCGTAGACAGGTAACAGATGTCAATGTTAGTCTGCCCCGATGGGAAACCAGTGCCTGTGGCAGTTACGAACGTGCCAAAGGAACCGGCATTACCGTAGGCGAGATAATCATTGGAATTCTGAGGGACCCAGTATGGAACGCCAGAGGATGAGTTTAGTGAAATTGAGCCCGCTGTCGCAGCGTGCGCAGCAGGCAGACTTGGTGAAATGGCTACGATCGCTACAAGTGGAGAAAGGAGAAGTAAAGTTAGTAGTAGAATCGAACTAGTTTTCTTTGTATAGTTTATACTATACGAATTCATTATTTTCAGGGTTGCTTTGCGGGCTGCGTATTTAAGCACTGTGGAACAATCGTCTATATCTCGTTCGGCGCGTCCGGCCGACGGAGTAAAGAGGGAGAATTCGAATAACCGCTCACAAAAGCCGATTACGGCAGCGCAAAGGGCAGATTCTGGGCATTGGAAGAGATACTGGCAAGAAATGGGCGTCTTTTAGTCGGAGTCGGAAGAAAGGCGCGACGTGAGACTTCTGAGGCCCGAAAAGACACCGCTTCGAAGGCGGGTCAGTTCTTGGGGACCGACGGAGGTTCGCCGGAGAACAGGATCGGATGGGCGATCTGCATTAGACTCGCGTATGCCGCTTGCGTATCGACCCAGCTGCTTGAAGGTAGCCGTATTCCCAGCTCGGCGAGCATCCCCTCAGCGTCACCCCGACTCTCGCCTCCGGCCAAGAGGCTATTCTGAAGCATCGCAGTTGCATATACGAACGCGTAGATCCTGTCCACCTTCTCCTCGCTGACCTTCCCCACGAGGGGGGCAACCGCGGAGTTGATGTCCCGAAGTGCCGAGGAGAGGTTCATGGCTTGATTTGTCAGAAATTCCTCCACCGGACCCATGTTAGGACTGCTCCAAGACGACGAGAGACCGAATGAAACCCCCCTGGGATCGCCGAGGAGCTTGATGAGGAAGTTTATCCCCTCTTCCCTGAGCTTCAAGAACGAAGAAACAGACTTCTCCACCTCGAATATCTCCCCTGCCAGCTTTGCCCTAGTTTCCTTGGGTTTCAGGAGGAGTTTCATGATCCCAGCGGCATCGGTCTCGCTTGACGCAACAATCGCCCAAGGACCGGCCTTGATGGTCTTGCCTTCGAGCCGGACCTCGGTTCTGTCGTCGAAAGACAGCGAGCCGATGCTCACGAGCTTCTTACTGCCTAGTCCCTTCGAGTGAAGGAACTCAGCCTGATGCGACTCCTCATCGATGCTGGCCGAACACTCTGAATACTGTCTTCCTTGATATTCGACCGATTCGAGCGGGTAGGACTTCAAGCTACGCTTGCCACCTTGAGTTCTGGAACTCTATTGGCGACTTCGTTGTATCCTCCTGCGATGGTCTCTAGCACTCCTTCTTCGGGAACTCCATAGAAGGTGAGAACGTCAAACAACTCTGAGCTTGCCCTCTCGCGGACTCGGCAATCGGCGCTCAGCACAGCCTTGAATCGCCGGCTCCTGAACTGAGAGAAGCTCTTCTCGAAGTCCTGTCCAACCTCCTTCTCGCAGGAGATCAGAGAGTACATCGTTTTGGTATCTTGTGGCTTGATATCCAGTTGGTAGCTCTGGGCAGCGAAGACGTTTCCGGTTTTTCCGTACACCCGGCTCGAGCCAGACACTATTGCGGAGGCCAAGTGCAGCTTCACCCCGAGATTGAGGTCCCGCTCCACGAACTCCGTCGCGGCATCGAAATTCTCTATCAAGGATTCGACTATCCTCGAAAAAGCATCGGTCTGAGAGACGAAGGATCGCCCCTCCGGCAGTAAGAGCAAATCCCTGACGAAGCCTTGAGAGAAGACGAGAAGACCGAAGTTTCTCTTCAAGGCTACTGAGAGTGCAACGTAGCTTGTGTTCTGCTCCAGAGGGGTCGAGTCCTTGTCGGCTGTGACTGCGAGGATTGTCGTCCGCCTCTCGAGAGGCAAAGATGCGATGGCCATAACTGAAAGAGGATTGGTAGTGTCTACTATGACAAATCGACACCGCGAGCCGTCAAAGGCGACGAGCCGAAGCCATCTGCGAAGGTCTCCAGAAGACCTTGCGTAGAAGTCAAGCCAAGTTCCGGCATGGGTCTTCTCTGCCGTAAACGAATCGATTGTCTGCGCCTCGGCGTCCTTTGCAAGTATGAAGCCCGAGTAGTCGGCCGTGGTCGGGAACCTCTGAAGGCCTACGAAGAGGACAGAAACCTTCCCGTAGTCAGGGAGGACCTTCGGCAGTGAAACCAAGTCTGCGCAAGCATTCTTGTAAGGAAGTGGGAGACCGCAGGCAGTGCATTTCAGGCCGAACATCTGCTCGTGCCCGTTCGAACACCTAGGCACTTCTTGCTAGCACCTCCTCACCCTCATCGTACCTGACCGTCGGATTTTCCGACGCGTACATCCTGGCATAGAGGTTGGCAGTCCGGCGCTCGTAGGGAAGATTATCCGCAGAGAGTCTACTCTGTTCGCTGAGCATTCGTTCGATAACCCTTCTGGCCAGGGGGTAGTGGGCAAGGGCGAGTAAATTCTCCCGGTCGGCAGCCAGTTCTGCCATGTAACTCTGAAGAACGGGAACTGCGCTGTTGACGAACTTCGTGAGCCCGTCCAAAGTGAGCTGGGTGCCCTTCAGTTCCCTCCCGAGGGCCAAGATCCCATCTATACGACTGATTGTTTGGAAACCGAGGGCCTTTACAACCTTCGGGTCGAACGATTCCATGGTTTTCCCGACAAGTTCAGGCCCCTCCTTCAGGTCGATGATGAACGAGACGAGGAGGTCATGGAGAACCTTCAGCCTCCCCATGAGGGCGACCGAATCTGCAGGACGGGCTCTCGTCATCGCTGTCTGAATCGAGTCGAGAACCCTCGCCTGCTCTCCTCGGAAGAACACGACCAGTCTAGCAAGCGTCTCGGCGAGCGCCCTTGTCTTCGTGGTCAGTTCCTCCGCATACCTGAGGTGGAAGCCAAGCCAGTACTCTTCCGACACCAGTCTCATGGCGGTGACGAAGTCGCCTTGGTCGAGCAGAGCAGACGGCCCGACTGGCACGCTCACCTCCTGCAGGTTCATCATGCCATCAAACGCAGCACGGGAAGCCTGATACGAACTGAAGAGAGCGACAGTCGTCAATCTTACGTCTTGAATTGCACTCTCGTAAGCTTTGACTACATCCCTCAACGGCGAATCTCTGCTGACGCCGGGCGCTGGCGGATACCGAGTAGGAACACCAGCCTCCTGAAGATGATCGTTGACGGTAATCACCACTGATGCCAAGTTATTGAGCTCGTTCATCACCCCAGTCTTCAATCTCTCCAGAGCCCCATCTAGATTGGGGAGGATCGACTTCTCGATGTGGTCCGTCCATTGAGTCAACGACTCGGGACCAGCGTCATCGACCCGTTTTCTGACGTCTGCGATGTACGACGCCTGTTCTGATAGCGCCATCCCTTCGGAACTAGTGGTCAGCGACGGAACCTTGCCTGAGACCTCGGTGACATATCTTCTTACCTGGTCCATTTTAGTTTCGCACTCCTGCAACAGGCTGACAACCTTCTCACTCCCCACCTCGACCCCTTCCAGCCTCCTTACCAGTGATTCGCGCGCCACGAAGACGGCTCCGAGAACCACTGAAGCCCCGACCATCAGAGTGAGCTGGAGGTGAGAGGTATCGTTCGTCAGGGAGGTCTGGAAGCCTCCGCTGGCGGAGAGCGGGACGATGAGGATGACAAAGACCGCCGGGACTACAAGCGAGACGACAAGCGGCGAGCCTAACTTCTTCATCCCCTCCCAGTCGTGAAGCTTTGCGAACCGGTCTAGCATAGAGCGGGTGAGGCCGCCTGCGAGGGAAGCAGTAAGGATCACGATGCCCATCAGGAAGAGTGGGACGACCAGGAGATCCCAGTTGTGAGCCAGGTACCCCGACACTGCAGCCGCATGGACAGACATCAGGTTGCTCGGGAGGGAGGTCAGGAAGAGGTTGAGACTAGGAAGAGGTGGCGTCAGATTGTGGGAGAGGTTGACTAGCTGGCCGAAGATTATAGGAGTCGAAGCGTTTGGCGAGGTGACGAAGTAGAGTGCATTTTCTAGCAGGAGGAAGGGCGCGAGGAAGAGTATGAAAGTGATGGAGAGGGCCCAAATGCTTGCGAATCCAGTCACTGTTGCGGCTGCCGCTATGAGCGGGATGGACACGTAGTACGCAGGAGTGAACATGAGCGCCACGCACAGTATGGCAATCGACATCGAGGTTAGTTCCACTCTCTTGTAGACGTAGGCGAGGAGTGGGAGGGCCATGATTACGAGGAAGGCCACGCCCACCCCTGCCCTCAACAGCTGGAAGAAGCCGAATCCAATCATCTGCCAAAGGACGGTGAAGAAGACGAGCAAGTAGAGGGCCGCTATAGAAGCCCCTCTGTTCTTCATTGAAAGCGCGCCGAGGCCGAGCGCGACCAGGAGGGGGAAGATCGGCGCGCCAGGGAGGAAGGGAACGACATCGAGGAAAGCGAATGAGGCCAGCACTATAAAGAGGGAAGCCGTGTACTCCGTGACCTGCGCGCGGGCCCTCGTCTCATGCTGTTCCATCAGGCCTTACTTCTTTCATTGCTGCCCCACGGGTCTTCTGTTCGAGCTGGAGCGTGAGTTCATCGACGTTCTGGACACCCTCTTCCAGAAGATAGCTTCTGAAGAGCACCTTCTCGTTCTTCATCACAGCCTCCATGTCGTTCTTCATCGCGGGGAACTTTTCTATCTGGTCTATCCGTGCCTTCGCCATGATGATCAGGAACGTTATAGTCCAGGGGTCGACCTGAGGAATCTGTCTGATAGAGATGCTCTTGCTCGCTTCGACGCTCGAGTAGACGTTGAGTGTGCTCGAAAGTGAGCCCTGGAGTTCTTGGTCCCAGAGACCGGGCGGAATGCCCACCGTCGCCCAAATCAAGTCAGAGCGGTAGGTATCGGAGAGCCCTGAGTAGTTGGGGACGCTGAATATCCTGATGTAGCTCTTTACCACGCTCCTGAACCTCTCTCTGTCCACGATCTCCTTCAGTATGCTCTCTCCTCTCAAGCTCTCTTCCTCCTCTCGGAGGATCTTCTCCATTATCTTCAGTTGTTCTGCCTCGCCGAGCTCGACGACCCTCTCGTAGTAGTTCTCCGTACTCGTTATACCGCTCATGAGCGCGTTGAGCTCGTTTGTCTTCGCGACGACAGTGCTTAGTGTCTTGCGGTATGGAGAGGTGATTTCCAGACCCTTCTCGAGTTCTGTCAACTTCTCGACATCTGTCCTCATCTGATCCCGGTCGGCTCTCTCCTGCTCCAGCTGCACTTTGACTACAGCCACTTCGCTCTTGAGAGATTCTAAGGTCCGGTTGAGGAGCTTCTTCTTCCCGCTGACGTTGAGCCTTATCTTTCCGATCTCCTTGTTGACCCTTGTGATCTCCGCCTCCTTCTGTGCTAGCAGTCGTTCGGTGGATTCAAGGGAAGCACTCGCTTCCTTGAAATTCTCTTCTAGGCCCTTCTTTACGACTCTTATGCCTGGCAAATACTGGTCCGAGACCTTGACCTCAGTCTCGGGTCGGGTGAGGATGTATCCCGCCGCCTTGAACAGGGGCAAGAGGTCCGTCTCGCCCTTGTTTGATGCGTCCTTACCAACCTTGGTCTTGTCTTTGGCGTAGAGGATTCCTACTTCATCAGCGAGATTCCTCCCACGGATGTAAAGATTGAGCGTCTCCAGAGCGATGGCTACTAGGTTCACGAAGCTCACGTACGAACGGATCTGACGGATGTGACTGGACGTGAGGAATTTGCTCGCTGTTATGAGATTCTCGAGTTCGGCCGTGTACGAGGGAAGATCCTTTAGAAGCTGCGAATAGGACGAACCTAGGCTCGAGACCTGTCCGTTCCAGTGGTTGAGGACCTGTACGATGCCGTACTCCGTCGAGTCTCCGGCAAAGCTCATAGACTTCAAGACTTTGCTCCATCTTTGGTTGTAGTTGGACGAGAAGTCTTCGAGCCCTCTGACCTGCCTCTTGAACTCTGCCTCGTACTTGCCTGCCCTCCTGATCACCTCTTCCACTTCTGCGTCAAAGGCGTCAGGGCGGTAGTTGTTGGTCGAGATCAAGTGGCGCCGATAGAGTTCTTTGAGCTCTGCGAACCTGTTCCTCAGCGCCCCATTGATCGCGTCCAGGGCCTGTCTCTTTTCTCCCATAAAGGAGCCGAGCGTCTCGAGGAGCTTCAGGTACTCGTGCAGGTAGTCGATGTAGTCCTGGACCGGGTATCTGATTCGGAGGTAGGCGATGGTGTGTGCCCAATTCGGCCCGAAGTCGTTGTTCGAGCCCACCCTGCTCAGGAGGTCAGCGAGGTCGAACCGCATCAACATGCTAAGGATGTCGATGACCGCTTCGTCGAGCTCCTTCTTGGCCGTTACGAGGCTGTTTCTGTTGTTGTAGACGGGGTCGAGTGGTAGGAAGAAGAGAGCGGTGAAGGGGTTCGTGTAGGCCATCCCGTATTTGCTAGCGACCTTCTCGTTGAGCTGCCTGTTCGCGACAAGCTCCGCCTCCATAAGAGCGTTGTAGGGGGCCGGGCCCCTGGCCAGGAGGTCGTCGGCGCTGCTTGGGAGTATGGCTATTCCGACCAGTGGGACGGACGATCCCAGCTTGGCACGAAGGTGCCTGGCGAAATCGAAGACCATCCCGCTGCCAGTTCCTCCGCCAAGGCCGAAGTTCATGACGACGATAGGCTGGTTCTTCGAAGTCAGGACCCTGTCCTTGAAGACAGACATCGCGCTGTTCATCTCACTGTAATGGTAATAGTTCAGGTTGTAGACTGCTTTACTAAGGGCTCGCATCCTGCCCACTCCTCCCGCAAGGGGCGGGATCGTCATAGAGGACTGGATCCATGGCTTGTAGTTGTCTATGACAATGCCATCCTTCATCAAGTAGGTGTTGTACTTACCCATGAACTCGAAGAGAGACTCTGGAGTGTTGAACTTCATGTTAAGACCCCGCACCCAGAGCCTGTCTACCGAGACGCCCTTGGCTTCGAGTTTGGCGACCGTCTTCTTGTAGGCTCCCTGGAGATTTGCGAGGTCGGCGTCGGCGACGTCGATCGCGAGGCACGCAATTCCGAAATCCTCGGACGAAAGAAGTCTGAAGAGCCTCTCGCTTTCAACAAACGACTGGATCACGTTGGTCCCTGTCCCACCCAGCCCCACTACGTGGACGCTGGCAAAGGATGGCTTGCTCAATCCGTTTCGCCCAACTTGTTCCGAAGCGCCTGCAGGCGGTCTGCGAGCTGCTTATCGTACTTCGCGGCCGTCACCTCGAGGATTGCGAGCTCCTTCTGGACCTCGCTGACCACGCCTGCTGAGAATCCTGACTTGCCTCTGCCACGAATCAATAAAACGGCGAGGAGCACTATCACGATTGCTGCGACAACGACGCCGACCAAGAGCGTCGTCGATGTGGTCGTGCTGGGCGGAGCGGGGAACGAGGCAGGCTCGATCGTGTTGAGGAGGCTCGTTCCCTGGGCAGGGAGGCCAATTGAGTAGAGCACCTGAGCCTCCGCCAGGATGGCGTTGACGACAGTCGAGTAGGCCGAGTCAATCTTGCCCGAAGATATCAAGGTCGATCTCACTTGGTATGTGGTGAGATACTGCTGTATCGTCTGGTCCTCAATATTGGTTGTGATCTGGCCTACAGTCGCCCCCCCTGTTACCTTAACCGTAACGAGGGCGAAGTCGGAAACGGTGAAATCGCGCGTGAAGTTACCGGAACCTGTGATAGTGAAGTTTACAGGGACCTCAAAAATGCCAGAAAGAACCAGAGTTCCCGCAACCTGCGAGAACGCTAGTGTCCTGTTGCCCGGGACGAAGCTGGATGCGTTGTAGCCGGCGTATTGCGGAGTCTTCACGTACCAGAATTGGGCCCCTTGTCCGAGTAGCTTTTCGTTTAGTTCTGGAAAGAACTGAGAACTGGCCTGTGTGAACGGAACAACTATTTGCAGCGTCACGTTGTATGCGTGTCCAGCCAGCAATGGCTCGGAGGGCTGGAGGGCGGCGTTACCCGTGATGTCGAAGACTGACAGTGTCGATGCCCAGTTTGTCTCCGCGTGTGAAACGTTCACCCCTGAGGCGAGCGCGAATGTCAAAAGAAGGAATGCCGCAAGAATTTCTGCCTTCCTCAATTGAGGTCTCTGCTACCTCTTCTTGATATAAGCCTTGAGATTTGACAATCTGGTTTCTGCCTCTCCACTGATTTGTCGCGATGAGAAGGTCCCTCGGCCAGAAAGGGCACGAGTAGTCGTTGTCTTAGCACCGGTTCTCCGCTCTAAGAGAGATTTCGCAAGCGGACAAGATTATTGCAAGTGACATGAAATCTTGACTAAGAGCGCAAATCTGTTGGCGTCAAGTCTGACCTCGGGGCCACCGCCTCACCGCGAGGATGTAAACCGATATCACCACGACCAGAGGGATGGCGATGGCCACGACCGAGATGTCCCCGTAGTCGAGGATGTAGCTAGCCGACACGCTCTGCGGTCCAAGGATGACCAGCGATGTCTCGGGGGCGCTTCCCTTTGCGTCCCCCGCCCAGCCCGCGAAGACGTAGGCGAAGTTTCCGGGGGTGGCCTTCAGCGTGACGTTGGTCCCCGGGGGCACATAGACCGTCTTCTCGGAGCCTGCACTGACGTTTCCAGAGGTCGAACCGAACGAGTATGTCAGGTAGCCGTTAGGATCAGGATGAAGGGTGAGACCAGCGTAGAAGATTGCAGTCTCGTTGGCCGGACCGTCAACGATTATCGGGGGGGCTGGTTCCGTCCCATTGTATGACCCTGACCCAGTTCCCCTCCAGAACATGAAGCGCCATCCGCCCGAAGCGGTGGCGCTGAGGGTTACTCGGGCCCCTACACTGTACCACTGTGTCACGTTTCTGATCGAGCCTCCGAGGACCGAGTTTGAGAGGGAATCGAAGTAGTACTGGTGTAGATAGGTGAAGACTACTGTTCGAGACGCGTTGACAGTAGGGCAGGCAGTAGCTGCATCCCATCTCTCTGACGACCCTGAGCCTGGGAGCGGGTTTGTGACAGAACAAGCCGCCGATTGATCTAGCCAGTAGCCTGTCCCACTGGTGGTCAGGGTGAGGGTGTAGGAACCGCCAAACTGGGTTGACGCAAGAGTGGGAGCCAGGTAACCAGAGCCGCCGTAGGCAATCGAGTAGCTGAGCGTATACATGTACTGGTTGTAATACGTGAAGGCGGTCGTTACCGTGCCTCCCACTGTTCCCGAAACGGTTTGCGAAGTGTCCCACCTTTCGGACGAACCTGAGCCCCCCAGAGGATTGGTAAGGCTCCACGATGCGGAGCTGTCCAGCCAGTAGGTGACTGGCGAACCAGTGAGGGCAGAGGTGTGGACGCTTCCAGCCTGGGTGGAAGTCAGGGTCGGTGCCGTCGGCGAACCTCCTCCCGTTATCAAGTAGGAGAGGATGAATCCGTACTGATTGTAAAAGGTGAACACAAAGGATCCACCCGCCGTTGTCGGGGATGACGATGAGACTGTGCCCGAAGCCATCTGGACAGCCCACTGCTCCGTGGAGTTGGACCCACCGAGCGGATTCGTCACAGACCACGACTGACCACTATCAAGCCAGTAAGTTGTTGCGCTTATGGTCAGCGTTGGCGCATAGGAGGCTCCGAACTGTGTGGAAATCAGAGTCGGCGTGGCCGGCGAGCCCCCTCCACTGATAGAGTAGGACAGAGCGAAGGAATACTGGTTGTAGTATGTTACTACCTGAGTGTTTGACTGAGTGGCGGAGACCAAAGAGATCTGGGTTTCCCACCGCTCGGTCGCGGTGCTGCCAGGCAGCGGGTTGGCAAGGGTGATAGCTCCGGTCGCATCGAACCAAGAGGCATTGGCGGTTGTAGTCAGATATAGGGTGTAGGCCGAGCCGAGTTGAGTCCCAGTAGCAGAAGGCTCTGAGTACCCCAAACCTCCGCCCGCAATCGAGCATGAGAAAGTCTGCTGGTACTGATTGTACATGTCGAACACCTGCGTGTCTGATTGAGTCGCAGAGACGCTAGCCGGAGATGGAGACCACCTTTCGTTGGCCCCATTAGTCGGTGTGTTGATCGTAATGATTCCGTTTGCGTCGAACCAGTAGGTCATGGCAGATGCGGTCAGCGATGGAGCGTATGCCGAACCGTACTGTTGACCCGAAGCCGTGGGCGCTGTTGGAGTACCTCCATACACGACAGAGTAAGACAACGTCTGCCTGAATTGGTTGTAATACAGGACGACCTGGGTGTTGGAGGAGGTTAACGGCACCGAGACTGAGTTCTCCACCCACTGCTCAGTCGAACCAGAACCAGACAGCGGGTTGGTGAAGGTCAGCGTCCCCACGGCGTCGAACCAGTAGCCTGCACCAGAAGTGCTCAAAGTGGCGCTATACGCCGAGCCATACTGTAGGCCGCCTATCGTCACTGGTGCGCTGTAACCCGACTCTCCGTCGATCACTTCGTAGGATAGAGTCTGTTCACACTGGTCATAGTACAGGACGGCCTCCGAGTTGGAAGAAGTCAGAGGTACGGAGACCGAGTTCTCGACCCATTGCCTGCTCGTACCGCTCCCGGCCAGCGGATTGGTGAAGGTAAGAGTTCCGGTCGCGTCGAACCAATAGCCTGTTGCAGTCGTGGTCAAGGTTGGGCTGTACACCGAGCCGAACTGTAGACCTCCGAACGCCGCAGGCGCACCGTAGCCCGACCCTCCGTCGATCACTCTGTAGGAAAGAGTCTGGTGGTACTCGTTGTAGTAGGCAAAGACGATCGTTTGAGTCGCGCTGACTATCCCACTGAGCGTCTGATCCGAATCCCACATCTCTGTAAGAGAGGAGCCGGTCAGCGGGTTGGGCGTCACGCTCCATGATGCACCGTAATCTAACCAATACGAAGTTGCCAAGATCGTCAGCGGGCGGGCATAGCTTGAACCGGCCTGTGTGGACGTGAGTGTAGGCGCGGTCGGACTGCCTCCATCGTTGACAGAATATGACAACGCGTAGAGGACCTGGCAGTAGTCAGTAGGCTGGAAAAGTATGCAGACTCCAGTCGAGCAAGTGGTGATGGACGTGGAGGGTGCGCTCGATATGAAGACGTATCGCGTGAACGTCCCTGGCGGAGGCATCCCGACTGTGAGGGAACACGATGAGCTTGCGGTAAAGTTCGTCGATACCCCTGAACTGCCCGATACGGGAGAGACAGAGCAACCGGAGACAGTGTAGGTGAAGGGAGTGCCGCCGACAGGGGTGGCTATGAGGATCGGCTGGGTGACGGTGCCCTGAGCATGAACTGTCTGGATCGCCGAACCAGAGAAGAAGAAAATAGCTAGTGAAAGGAACACGAAGGCAGCAGGGCCTAAATATGACGATACACCGCTATCTTGCAGTCTGATCAGCGGTCTCAAATCACTCTTTGATGGGGCATCTTAGGTTTATAATGATTGCAAGACTTTGGCTATACTGGCGGTCATCCTCCGAACTGATGCTTCCAGGGTTTTCCTCTGACCACAAGCCACCAGAATCGAAATATAGTCCTTGATTCAAATGCACTTCGCGTGCACTTGCAAAGAACCTGGACTATCGCCGCCCTTGCGACTGCTCGGAGTGTAAGCCGGTGAATCCATTGAGGAAAATACCAATCATTTTATCAGTGGCGCTAATCGCTTTTCTGGTGCTGTCACCACTTGCAGCCTCGACCGCGGGGGCGACTGTGGCCGTGAAAACCAATCAGCCCAACTACTCAAACGCGCAATCCCTAACAGTGTTCGGGACAGTCTCACCAACGCCGACAACCACAACCTATATCACGATTATTGCCAAGAATCCTCAAAACGTGGAGGTCCTCATCGGAGTGACTTCAGTCAGCTCGTCTAACGGTTCTTTCTCCGAAGGATTCGTCACCGGCGGGACAAACAACTGGATCCCAGGTATCTACACGGTCAACGCCACCTATGTGTCAGGTGCTGTCTCCGGCTCCGATACCACGACGTTCTCCTACTCAACAACTAGCGTAAGCACGAGCAAGACAACGACGACGAGTCTGACAATGAGCACTAGCACCTCCTCAAGTAAACTCCCTGTCACGACCACGACGCGGAGTTCTAGCACCAGTACTACAACGAGCACGGTCATTAAGACGACCCTTGCCACCGCAAGCACGAACAGTTCAACGAGTACGACCCCATCGACCACCACGACGAGTAGCACTCTGCAGACGAGCAAGGTTACAAGCAGCAGCACTAGTACGACCCAGGCTTCTGGCGGGCTCTCGACGGAAACCGTGGCACTTGTGGTCGTCGTTGTTGTTGTTATCGTCGCGGCTGTGGGGTTCTACATTCTAAGCCGCCGACGGTAGGATCCCGACCGTTGATCCGGCGATCATGGAGAGTAAGGTCTTGATCTGCAATCCCCGATCTCACCTGCAGTGCGGTCGACTGTCCAGGACTTTTACGAGTGTCCTTATGTAAGATGCACCGACACTCTTCTGCGTGCACTCCTTATCAGCGCGACCGGTTCTCGGAGCCTTCATCCGGCTCGTGACTGCTATGACCTCTTCAGGGCTTCGACCGGGTTCAACCTCGACGCCCTCCACGCCGGGAGGAGACCGCCCAGCGTGCCCACCGCGACGGCAAGGACGAGGGCCAGGGCAATCAACTCAGGGGTGATCGCCGGCGTTATCTTAAGAGTAGTTGACGAGGCGGATGAAGCGGCGGAAACAGCTGCAGTGCCTCCCCTCGAAAAGGCCGAAGAGGCCCCGGCACCGGCCTTCGCGATTGTCGGGCCCACTCCAGCACCAAGCCCCAACGTCGATCTGCTAAGAGCGGAGATTACGACGAAAGAGAGTCCGACCCCTGCGGCAGCGCCTATGACTCCCCCGATGAGACCGGTCAACGAAGCCTCTGCCAGGAAGGCGAGCAGTATCCCGCGGCTGTTCGTGCCCAGCGCCTTCAGGATCCCGATTTCCTTCGTGCGCTCCATTACCGAAGTCAACATGGTAGTCATTATGCCAGTGAAGGCTACCAGAACTGATGTGGCGGCCACTGCCTCCAGCAGCGTCGTCGTCCCCTGAGTCACGGATTGAATCGACGAAATGAGGGAGCTGACGCTGGTCGCGCTCAGGTCCTGACCGTAGGTGTCCGTAATCTCGGTGACGACCGGGGTGACTGCACTTGCACTGGAGGCAACTACCATCAAGCCGCTGTAGTCCTCGCTGTGCAGTATCAGCTGGCCGGCCGACAACGGGATGAAGACGGATGTGTCAGGATCAATCACCAACCCCTGTCCGAACTTGGAGTAGATGCCTGTTACTACAAATGAACGCTCGGTTGCACTCGTGCTAGACGGGGAACCGGAGGCCGCGGAGCCCGCGGAGAAAAACACGCCCCCACCGAAGCTGCCGATGCCGAAAGACGATCTCCCGACATCGGAGACTGTCAAGACCTGTCCCACAGTGAGATTGATAGCTCCCTGAATGTTTGGGTTCGCAACCGAGTAGCCGATGGCGGCGCCCACCTGATCCGTTGAAACAGGCGTAGAGCCCTGTGAAAGCGACAGCGTCGGAAGAACGCTGCTAAGCGCTGTGAGGTTCGTCGCGATTACCTCAACTCCGACAGTCTCGCCACCCTGAGTCAGCCGGCCGCTGATCTGATAGTAGGGGAGCACGTAGGAGACGCCGGGCAGGCTCTGAATCGTCGAAACGTCTGCAGCCGTCAGAGTCACGCCTCGACCGACAGGGCTGACCGAGATCGTTGTCGCGCCCAGACTGGAGAACCTAGCTGTCGCAGCGTTTGTGTAACCCTGGGTCGCTGCTACAAGCGAGACTATCGTCGCCGGACCGACCACTATGCCTAATATTGTAAGGGCTGCCCTCAGTTTCCTCTCGGTCAGCGCTCTCTTTGCGAACCTGAGGAGGTCTACGGCGCGCAGTTGCGATTCACCTTGCCTTAGAAGACCTTTGATTCATCTGCCTCATGACTCTTGGGCGTCCTGGGCCTGTTCCGGCGGACGTAGACAGCGCCGACGACAGCGACGAGTACTATCATCACAATCAAGCCATAGACGAAGTAGGGGGCAAGGCCAGACCCGGACGAAGTTCCGGAGGAAGTCGTTATCTGACCTGATCCGGAAGGAGTTATTGTGGTCGGTATTCCCTGGGTGAACTGTTCTGCAGCACCGAGACTGTTCTCGTAGCTCACAACAATAGAGATGTTGGCCTGCAGACTCCCAGCATTCTGGGGTGTGTATGGCACCGTGACGCTAAACGGAACAGGGGTGTTCGGGTCCACTTCACCTACGTAATCCGCCGAGCTGGGAGTCTTCGTGCCCGCGAGAGTTCCCGTGACGCTCGCGTAGTAGGCCGACGAGAAGCCCTCGTTGAGGATGCTACCACTGACCACCAAGCTGTCTGTGCCCTGTACGACCTGGGGGCTCTGAAGGACCAGAATTATATTGCCAGAAAGAACAATGCCGAACGAAAAGCTCTGGCTCTGCTGAACCCCCGATTCGTCCACATAGCTCAGCGTCATCGTCGTAGTGTAGAATCCCGGGGTGGCGCCGGTCCCTGCTCCCACCGTTGCTTCATAGGTCACGTTCTCTCCGGGCCGAATCGTCGCTTTGAGGGAGTATGTCGAATTTCCTGTGACAACCAACGGTGATGAAACCGCCAATGAAAGGGTTGGGGAAGCCAGCGAGTAAGATCCCACGTTCTTCACGCTGAAAACCACCATGGATTGCGTTCCGACCTTCACGTTGTTCTCTAGGATCCTCGCTGATACCAGACCGTTGGTCTGAGTGGCGTTGGTGTTGACGACGTAAAGGCCGACGGTCTGAGTCGAAGTACCTGAGTTGCCGTACTCATCGGTGTAGGACGATGTGAACGTGAGCGTGAGCGGAGAACCTGACAAGGTTGAGGCCAGGTAGATCCGAATGCCTGCAGTGACCGATGAGTTTGGTCCCAGACTTCCAACAACGGGGAACTGGTCGAGGACGCTGAATTGACTCGAAGATGCAATTTGAGTGCGAATCTCCGAAGCGGCACCCTTACCCAGATTCGTTAGCGTTACGTTCATGGTGTTGGTCTGCCCAGGGATCACCGAGTCCTGTTGCAGCTGGAAGCTTAGTGACGGCGTGGACAAGCTGCTCACGTACAGGCCGACCATCTGATTCACTGATTGCGTGCTTCCGTATGCGTCTTGGTAAGTGGCCGCAACAGTCAAAGCCACAGAGGACACCGACGACGATGTGGGGACGTACAACTGCACTTCCTGCAACTTTGACTGGCCCGCATTCAGTGACGCCACTTCCAACACCGAGTCCAGCACGCTGACGCCCGACGCGGAAATCGAGATTTTGATCTGAGACGCTTCTCCTGAGCCTATGTCGCTGACTGTCAACGAGACATTGTTTACGCTTCCCGGACTAAGCGTCCTCGGCGATGCGTTGAAGGTGAGGTCTGGGATTCCCAACACGTTTACCGAAATAGAAGCTGACTGCACATAGGACACAGAACTCCCTGTTGTCGCCGTGGTCCAGTCCAGCTCGAGTGGTATCGAGTAGGTTCCAGTCTTGGTTGTGTTAACAATGTCCAGGGAGAAGGTCCAGACGAAAGTGGCGTCTGGGTTGACCGCCACTTCCGATGCCGAAGCGGTGGTGTTCCCGAAGGTGTCTGTGAAGCCACCGGTCACCTGCCTATTGACGGCTGCGGCGGCGAGTTGTAGCACTCCCTGCACTGTTTTTGCCTGTTCCCCCGCAGAAGTGCTGCCCCCTGTGTACAGAATGGTTACAGTGAGCGGCACGTTGGTGCTTCCGGGTGCAACCTCAATCGGGTTCGCAGTCGTTCCCCAAGTAGCGCTCAGGATTGTGAAAGCGGGAGAAGTCGCTGTCCGCCCGGCCGGAATTGCGTTCAAGGAGAGAAGAACCAACACGCCGATCACGAACGCAGTGCGGGTCTTCAATTCAGTTTCTCCTCTCTTTCGATCATGCCATCACGGACCGAGAGGACTCTCCCAGACCTCTTCGCCACCTCGGGATTGTGCGTGATGATTACGACCGTCTTTCCGAACTCCTCGTTCAACTGCTTCATGAACTCCATCATGACTTCGGTGTTCTTGGTGTCCAGGTTTCCAGTAGGCTCGTCAGCCAGGACTATCGCTGGATCGCTGGCCAGCGCCCTCGCCACTGCCACCCGCTGCCGCTCCCCGCCGCTCAACTTATTCACGTTCTTATCCGCTTTCGATTCGAGTCCGAAACGTCTGAGCACTGCCATCGCCCTGATTCTTCTTTGGTCCTGGGGCATGTCTCCGATTAGGAGCGGAAGTTCCACATTCTCTATCGCGGACATCCTCGACAGCAGATTGAAGTCTTGGAATACGAACCCCAACTTTCTATTCCTTACCCTGGCCAGCTCCGCGTTCGACAGTTTCGAGATGTCCGTCTGATCGATAAACACCTTCCCGGAGCTCGGCCTGTCCAGACCTCCTAGGATATTGAGAAGCGTCGTCTTTCCAGACCCCGATGGGCCGATTATTGCTACGAACTCCCCAGTTCCTATGGAAAAGCTGACGCCGCGAAGAGCGGGGGTTGCGTCCGAGCCGGTGCCGTAAGTCTTACGAAGGTCTATCGCCTCTATCGCTGTTCTTGGCAGTAAATCAGGGCTAGCGTGCTCCAAATCTCAACATCCATTTTGAAGAACGGCCTGGAATTGGTTATAAGGAATTACCGAGGTTACACCAAGATTCATAGAGAATCGTTATCGAAAGTTGCGCCAACCGACCTCACTCTGCTTGGAGCGTGGCGTCTGGGGCATTAGACGGAGGGGAGCCTAGCCGACTGGGTTCAGGCTAGACGACAACCCTCACCCTAAGGTTAGAGTTACCGTCAGTCCCTCCACTAAGCAGCACGAGGAGATGCTGGGCATCCTAGAGATTCCCTAGTCCATCAGGCTCTTTGGAATCTCTGGGGGGGTCGCGTGATCATCAATCTATTCTTTCCCCCTTAGGGGGGCTAAACGACGGTGCAGCAGGGGGGTGCGTGACCAATTTGGCAAATCTGGTGTCTTTGGTGACCAAAGTGGCCACGCTGACCGAGAAAATGACCTGTTCCCGGGGAGATCTGACCAGCCAATGACCGGAAACAGGGAGGCGTTGTTATCACTTTTGTAGCATCTCGATCGCGCTCGAGGCCAGGACTCGCCAACTTCGCTCGTGATGAGGAGAACTACTGATTGTGTCAAATTCATCTTGGAACGATTTGGCTATGATTTGGGCATCATCTGGGAAACTCGCTAAATATACATAGAAACTCCCAAGTGTTCGAAAAGGTTTGGATCGAAGACTTCTGATTCTGAGCACCGTGATGGTGCTGGCCGGGCTGCTGCTCATGGCGTACAGTGACCCTGCGGTAAAGGCCGGCCTCGGGCTTTCTACCACCTCCACCACCATTACACGCACCGGAACCAGAGCCTTCCCCGGTAACTTCACTTTCACTGGATCCTTCAGTAGGACCTTCAGCCTCCCAGGAGGGTTTCCAGTCACGGGAGGAAGGGGAGTCATAATCTCTACGACAACTCAAGAAGAGGCGCTTATCGGTCTCGGGCTGGTCTCCATAGGGATCCTGCTTGAGGCGTTCACACTGTTCCTGTGGGAACCCAGCAAGCCAAGAGTGGAGACCTCAGGAACAGGTCAAACCAATTGAAGCAAAGGGACGACGATTCTGGGACAGACTCGAACTCTGCGCATCCTAGACAAACACATTGACAACGAATGTGAATATGTACGCTGGGATGAGAGCGTAGACCCACTCGTGTCGAAGTACACCGGTTGAGCTCGCCTTCCTGCTGTCGCCGATGAAATCCACCGCTAAACAGACACTGACCACGGGAAGGATGAGCACCAACCTGTACCAAAACAGGTCCCAAATCGGATGGATGTAGCCCGTGATTACCAAGAGGCTGAAAACCACGTAGCTGAACGGCACTAGAGCGTATATCCACACATGGTGAAGCCTCCTCCCGAGCACAAAGAAGGGCTTCGCGTATCCCCTTCTGTACATGAAATTCCCGAGCTTGTCAACTGCGAAGGTTGTACCAATGGCCGCAAACATTCCCAACACCAGTCCATAATGAAAGGTCGCATTAGACGCGTACCAGGGGACTGAAGGGCCTCTGAATTCGATTCCCAATCATGTGAAGGTCGTTCGGAACGCCCACAAAAGGTTTCCCCGGGCTGGATGCCACCGGCTCCGTTTCGTCATGGGGCGATTTGTTGTTGCGTCTTCTCGAGTGGCGCGCCTTGTACTCTTACCGTGTGTTGGATCTGGAGGCGGCTCGTGGCCGGCCTGCAGCAAACTTCCCCTATCGGCGCCGCGCCTCTTCCCAGAACCCCTTCGGCACTGCAGAACTCACCTCGTCGCTTCCCTCGTGCCTCTCAAAGAGCCCTATGGACCGAGCCAGGTGCCCGAGGAAAGACCAACACCTCTGAACCTTCTGCCTATTCTTAAAAAGGGGTGAGCCACGAGCGGGCTACTCTTGTCAGGGCAGCTCGCTGAACAGAAGCCGATTCCCAACCTCCTTCCGAGACAACCCGAGGTGAACATAGGGACGAGCGGGCATGTCGACCACGGCAAGACGACGGTTACACAGGCAATCACCGGTGTCTGGGCCAGCGCCCACAGCGAGGAGCTCAGGAGAGGGATCACGATCAAGGTCGGATACGCCGATGCAGCGTTCTACAAGTGCCCTAAGACTCCGCCGCCGGGGGCATTCTCTACGAGCTCGAAGTGTCCGGTCTGCGGCACCGAGACGCACCTTCTGAGGGCCGTGAGCTTCGTCGACTGCCCCGGGCACGAGAGCCTGATGACCAACATGCTTGCCGGCGCCTTCCTGATGGACGGAGCGCTTCTTGTAATTGCGGCCAACGAGCCCGTCCCCAAGCCCCAGACCAGGGAGCACCTGCAGGCGCTGCAGATGCTGGGGATGAAGAAGATCGTGATAGCGCAGAACAAGGTGGACCTGGTCAGCGACCAGGAGGCCAAGAAGAACTATCAAGGAATATTGAAGTTCGTGGAGAAGACCGTCGCCGCCGATGCACCGATAATCCCGATCTCTGCGCAGCAGAGGACCAACATCGATGCCTTGATCGAGGCGCTCGAAGACGTCATCACCACTCCCGCGAGGGACGCAAAGGCAGACGCCCTGATGTATGTGGTTCGCAGCTTCGACGTCAACAGGCCCGGATCCGAGATTGAAGGCCTGTCCGGAGGAGTTCTGGGCGGCAGCCTCACAAGAGGGGAGCTAAAGGTTGGAGAGGAAATCGAGCTCAGGCCTGGAATGGTGGACGAAAGAAGCGGGAAGTATGTCCCCATAGTGACCCGGATCTCAGGTCTGCAGACGAGTGCAGGCCAGACCAACAGCGTAGGGCCCGGAGGTCTGGTCGCCGTCGGGACATACCTCGATCCCACCTTCATCAAGGGAGACCAGATGGTGGGCAGTGTGATAGGAAAGCCGGGTACGCTACCGCCGAACCTGGAGCACATTACGCTCGAAATTGACCTGCTCGAAACTGCGGTCGGCTCTGCTGAGCTGGTCAGCGTGGAGAAGATAAGGCCAGGCGAGGGACTCAGGCTCAATCTTGGAACTGCATCAACTCAGGCCACAGTGACCTCTGCGAGGGGGGACGTTATCGAGGTCGACCTCAAGAAGCCAGTGGCGGTCGAATCAGGGATGAGAGCTGCGCTGAGCCGGAGGATAGCGGAAAGGTGGCGCCTGATAGGCTCGGGCGTCCTCAGGTAGGAAATGACAAAGGTCATCTTCGATAGCAGCTTTCTGATGGCGGTGGTGGAGCATCCGACGACCTGGTTTGAAGATATCGCCGAGAAGGTCGGAAGACTCGAGCCCGTAGCTCTTGAGTGCGTGATGGTCGAGCTCGGGCGATTGGCCTCGGGCCGAGGGCGGAGGTCTAGGGCGGCCCGCGTCGCACTTGAAATTGCCGAAGGATTCTCGCATGCATCAAGCGGAGGGGCAGGGCCAGACCAAGAGATAATGTCCGCAGCCCTTACGATGAAGGCCGCTGTGGCTACAGCCGACACCGACCTTGCCCTGGCTCTCAGAGACCGAAACGTTCAGGTCTTCGGACTGCGATCGGGCAGAGTAGCTCTTCTGTAGGCAAGCAGCTGTGTCATGCACGAGGATAGTGGTCGCGCATCAGACATTGGAGATCCAAGAGCCGATAGCCAGTAGCGCAGCCCTTCAATTCTCCTTTCAACTACCGAGCCTCGTATCACTCAAATGTTTGGTGTTTGCATTGCTACAAGCCAGTTCCTCAACCAAGACGCCGCTTATGTCCTGCCGCCGGTCGAGTCGCGACGTAGCTCTATTGTCAATACCGTTTCAAATCTGGAAGCTGCAGCCTCCCGGGTGCGGCACGGGGGTGCGTACCGTAGGGCTCTTGGCGAACCGTTCGTACTCCACCGAGTCATTCGTGCCTCAGGCACAATAAATCTGAGGTGAACAGGTCTCTAGGCACGAATGCATGTTTCTCCAATTGTTCAGAAGCGAAAACATTCCGATTTTGGGAGTCCACGGGAGCGCTACGGAGACCCCGCGAGCGACACCCGGTGCTCGGGCGACGCAGCCCCGGTAGCGACGCGGTCAGCGCACGGAAAATGCCCATTTTGTCGGCCCAACTTTTCCCCTAGGGGTATACAGAGGGCCCCCGTGGCGCTACCAATCCGACGGCAGCAAAAAAGCAAAAAAATCTACTACAAACACTAATTCGCGACAAAACAACTATCGCTCAGACTTGGGCACAGAGCGATGGGACTGCAGACCACGAAGAGTCAGGTTCTCCTCCAGGACTCGTCGGGATGCTCTGGTAGCGGTTTACTCATCCAGAGGTCAGGCTTTGAAGGGGTGGGGCCGCGGAGCCCGGCCATCTAGACCTCCCTTGGATCCTCGCACGGCAGGAGCCCCTCGATAGTAGGAGACGCTCGGCCTGACGGCAGCTATCACTATAGTCGGCGATGGAGAACAGCCCTCCTGACATGATCGAATTGCTGCTCGAGAACAGTATCATCAGAGGCGAAGAGAACCAGGTGTTGTTCCAAGCCTCATCACCAGCGGTGAAATGCTGCAAGTGCATCGGGGATGGCCTATCAACGCCTTGCGTCCTCACGCTTGGGTCTCGCGCGCTGTGAGAGGCTCTTCTTGAGGTCCCGACAGAACTCGCCATTGAACCTTTCCATCTCGGAATATCTCTGGCGCACTTCTGGCAGGCAGCACTTGAATCTCCCATCTACCTCCTCTTCGAAGTGCGCCCGCGCAGCCAAAGATTAATATCGGCTACTCGAAGCGAGGGGCGGTTCTCGAGCATTCATGTTTGAACTAGTCAATCTTGAGGATGTCGTTCGCGTTCCCCCGGACAAGTTCGGGTCCCCTCTGGAAAAGGTGGCCCTGGATCTCCTGAAGCTGAAGTACGAGAGCACCATCAACCCTGAGCACGGATACCTGATCCTGGTCACCAGCGTGGAGGTAGACAAGGTGGGCAAGATCATAGCCGGGGACGGCGCCACCTACCACCGGGTCAACTTCGAGGTTCTATCGTTCTTCCCACTCAAACAGGAACTGGTCGAGGGCGAAGTCGTGGAGGTGACCGACTTTGGCGCTTTCGTAAGGATCGGCCCAGCTGATGCGCTGTTGCACCTTAGCCAGATTATGGACGACTATCTGACGAGCGACGTGAAGTCTGGAATCATAACTGCGTCACAGAGCAAGAGGTCCATGAAAGTCGGCAGCAAGGTGAGAGTCAGAATCACGGCGGTGAGCCTCGGGCACGGAATATCGATGGGGAAGATAGGAGTGACGTGCAGGCAGCCTTTCCTCGGGGCGCTCGAATGGATAGACGAAGAGGTGGGCAAGGCGCAGAAGCAGCGAAAGGTGGAAGAGAGGACGGAGAAGTAAGGAGATCGCCTTGAAGGAACTCGCCTGCAGGAAGTGCAAGACTCTTACGACCGAAAAGGCATGCCCCAACGACGGCTCCACTGAGCTCAGCAACGAGTGGTCCGGCCTGATAATCATAATCAATGCGGAGAGGTCCCAGGTGGCAAAGACTCTGGGCATAGCGAAGCCAGGGCGGTACGCCCTGAAGGTAAGCTAGGCGGTTGCCCAAGGTCCACAAGCTTCCCGAGAGGCTAAGGGCGAAGCTGGCGAAACCCACAGGCAGGCTATACTCGGCCGAGGAAATTAAGGGCCAGAAGTTCGCAAGCGCAGTAATGGAAGCACCCATGGTCATCACCGTGGGGGACAGAGTGACAGAGACTCTCGGAGCCATGGGCCGAGTCCCCGACGTCCAGGTGGTCGACTCTCTGGAGAACAGGAAGGAAAGGGCTCCCCCAGAAGTGGCCTATGCCAGGAGGATATCGGTCGAGAACCCCCCGGCGACCATCACAGAAGGCGCCATGGACGCGATCAGGGAGGCATTCCGGGGACAGAAGCCAGTCCGCGTGGCTGTCAAGGGCGAAGAAGACCTTCTGGCGATCCCTATCATCGTCCTCGCCCCGGCGTCGGCTCTGGTCTTCTACGGGCAACCAGGAGAAGGAATAGTGGTCGTGAAGGTCGACGCCGAGTCGAAGTCGCGGAACAGTGCCCTTCTCGCTGAAATCGGGATTCCGGAGACGCGCTGAGAAGCGGACTGATTTATATCACCCAGGGGGCGGGGTTGCCCAGATTGCAAGTAGAGAAGAAGACCGACTCCAAAGTCCTCGAGAGGTCCTACATTGAATTGCGACTGCAGGGCAGGGCAGGGAAGCTCACCAGGAAGGAGGCGGTCGCGGCAGCGGCGCAGGAGCTAGGAGTGGCGCCCGAGACCGTCGGAATCGTGCGGCTGGATGGTCAGGCGGGCACGACGGATGTCATCGGAAAGTTCTACATCTATGGTTCCGCAGAGTCGAAGAAGAAGATCCATCCCCGGTATCTAGACGAGAGAATGCTGACAAAGGAGGAGCGTGAGAAGCTGAAACAGGAGAGGAAGAAGGCTGCCGCCCCTGCGCCTGCTCCGGAGGCTAAGAAGTAGGCTTGTCAAAGCCTCAGCCAGCGGCCCCGGCCCCTCCGCCGGCTCCAGCGGAAGCAGCCCCGGTCGAGGAGAAGAAGCCAGAGAAGAAGGAGAAGCCCAAGGCCCCTAAGAGAAGGATACAGGTCCACAATCTGTACAAGGTCGAAGAGGGAACACTGACCCGGCTGAGAAAGGACTGCCCCAGGTGCGGGAAGGGGTATTTCATGGCGCAGCACAAAGGGCGTCTGACCTGCGGCAACTGCGGTTACACTACCTTCACGGGCAAGAGCTAGCAGAGTTCCATCATAAGTTCCTGAAGCATGTGGGCCATTCCTGGCGTGACGAAGGGCTGGAAGGGGCGGTAGTACTTCGGACTCCTCGCCTTTGCCAGTGCCTCTCTGCTGCCCGAAGATACGTAGGACCCGAGGAAGGACCTTGCCACCCGACTCATGGCTTCCTCGCGTGTCGAAAACTTCGCAGTGTAGTACAGGAACTCCGCGATGTCCCACGCCGTGTCACCTCCGGGGGCAGACTGCTCAAGGTCGGTCAGGTACAAACCGTGGGGGGATACGACGACATTGCTTGCCTTGGCGTCCCCGAGAGCCAGGCCAGCTCCATGCACCTTGGCCATGAGTTCCGCATATGCCGAAACGTGCCCCATCCCTTCTGGGTTGCCCTTCAGGAGCCCGTCTATGACAGACGAAAGGGTCGGGCCGCTTATGAATTCCTTCACCATTATCCTCTCGCCCGGAGCTACAGCCAAGATCGCTGGGACCAAGACTCCATTCCGCCTGAGGTTCCTAGTCATGGCGTACTCCCTGTCGAGCCTGGCCATCGGAGTCATACTGAACTTGTTGGCTGCGGCAGCCCAGATGCCCAGGAGCGCCCACTTTAGCGAACGGACGTCGGAGTAGCTCTTGATCACCACAGGGCTTTCGCGAGTGCCGTCAGCGAAAGTCAGGACACGGGTGACCGAGGATGGATCGCCGATGTCGCGTTCCCTTGTCGAGTAGTTCGAGAACCCGAGGAGCCCGGCCAGCTCCCTTTCAAGGAGTGACGCGTCGGGAATCATAACGCCCTCCTCCAGTCTCAGAAGAGACCTGGGCTTCTCCAATTCTGCGAGCGGGCGGGGAGCCTCCCGCATCCGCTTCAGCTTCGACTGTGCTTCCCTCCGGTACACTGAGAGACCAACTCGCCCGGCGTAACCGTGGACCGCGTACTGAGTCAGGCCGCGCGTGGTGAGGGAGAAGATTGATTGGACCTTGGTGAAGGCGTCTCCTTTCATTTTCTCCGGGGCAATGACAACGCCCGCAGGAGCCAAGGACAAGAACCCGCGGTAGGCCAGCGCTTCGGCCGCAGAAGCAAAGCCATCAGTTGAGACCCTTCGGTTCTCGGCCCCGAGGGGACAGGTATAGGTCTGGACGTAGCTGTAGAGGGCAGGCGGATACATGGAGGCCCTCTTTGAGAGCTTTTCGAACAGGAAGTAGTCATATGGTACGACGAGGTGCCTGCAGAAGTCGCCGTAGTCCTCGGAGAGCTCAAGGAGCGCCTCGACCATGACCCTCCTCTTGTATTCGAGCTCGAGTCCCTTGAAGAGTTCCGGGTTGGTGATGGGCTCGTACACATTGAGGAACCTCCCGACCACGAACTCGCCGAGATAGGATGACTGCGCGTCCTGTGAAAGCAAGTGCTCGTCGACTATCAGCGCAGAAGCAGCCACTGGTTTCTCGACGTACTTGTACCTGATGCCCTCGCGGAACCGCTTCGAGACGATAATCAGATCATAGTCGGAGTCCGGGCGGGCGTAACCGGCAACCTTGGAGCCATAGGCGGCCAGTCCTGCTACCGAAGAGGAGCTCACCATGGAAGAGGCGGTCCCCTCAAGGGTGGAACGCTCCTCCGCTGTGAGTCTCAAGCTTTCATCTTCTCTTCGATCTCCGAGGCCCTCCGCACCACGTCGGGATCGAACCTGGTTCTGGCTATGACGCCCATTTCGAGTCTGATCCGGTTCGCCTCCGGACCGACCCATCTTATGGGAAGGTTCTTCGCAATCCATGACTCGCCCACCTTCTTGTTCAGTGCGGGGTCCGACAGTTCCGGCTTGAACTTCCGAGTGACCAGGCCCACGAGAATTCTATCAGAGTAGAGAAGCCTTGCCGGGACCGTCCTCTCGGAGTCAGCAAACGAAGCCTCGTAGAGGGAGGTGGCGGCCTCGTCACTGACTATGTTCGATCTTGAGAGTCTCCTGACGAGGTCTACATAGTGTGTGAACTCGTGGGCTGCAACGGCGTCTATGGTTGCCTTCGTTCCGTAGGCGACCAGAGCAGCCGTGAACTGGACTAGGACTGTCAGGCTCCCGGTCACGGTTGTGGGGATGACCCTGGCGAAGTAGACGCCCATCTGCCCGTACTCGCCTCCTCCCTTCGAAACGGGAAGCGTCGGCTCGATGTAGTACTGAGGGTAGCGGAGGCCACTCGCCTTCTCGACGCGTTCGACGGACTGTTGGACGATGTTCATTCGAAGCCTGACCTTTTTCGCGAGTGCTCGAGGGACCTTCTCCTGGGCCACAGCTTGGTCGAGGAGAATAAGTGGGTCCACGAGATCGATGCCGTCATCTCGTGCTTAAGAATCTTAGTCGCTCAGTCCTTGAGTTTGAAGCTGATGGCAGGACTGCGACGCGAGACCTCCATGAAGACCTCCGCGTGTATGACGCCCGGGATCTTTCCGATGACGTCATGAACCGCCTTGTGTAGGTCGTCAAGCGATCGGCCCTTCAGATCGGCGACGACGTCGAAGCGGCCCGTTACCTCGCGGATCAATCTTACCCCGTCCACCTTCTCGATCTCTTCGAGGACCGTCTCTCTTTGCTTAGGGTCGATGTTCAATCCCGCAAGGGCTCCTGCCCTCATTCCAAGGCTATCTTCGTTGACTTGTATGGTGAACTTCCCTATGATGCCCCTCTTCTGGAGTCGTTTTATCCTGCTGTAGGCGACGGAGAGGTTGACGCCGAGCCGTTGGCTGAGCTCTGGCACCGAGGTCGATGCGTCCGTATAGAGCGCGGAAAGAATCTTCATGTCTACGTCGTCGAGTTTGGACATCCTCGGCCCTTTGAATACGGGAATAAGCGGAATATTTCAACTTTCTACGGATTTTGCCTGATGAACGCTGTTTTCTTGGATCTATGCGCTGACGACATGATATCCAGAAGTCTCAGGAGCTCTTCGGCGCGTCCTCAACCCTGCTTGCGTTGACCTGGTAGATCTCCTCGGTCACCGTGTTGCCTCTAACGAGCTTCCTCTTCTTGCCTCCTTCGAGGTCGTTCTTCAGGCCCACGCCCCGGGTCAGTAAGATGTAGTTCTTGCCTCCCCCCTGGACGTCTCCCCGCATGGGAAAGCCGGCCCTGTCGCTTCCGCCTGTGATGACCATCTTGCCGGTGAGACCGATCGTGGCCCCGTCCACAGTCCCACCAATCTTCGTCCCCACCAGGGGCTGTGCGCTGGTGTCCTTCAGTTCGTGGACCTCGGACTTCCCAGTCTTCGGGTCCGAGAGGACCAGCTTGAACTGTGCCATTCGAGGACTCCGATTCTGGCGTGAATATAAACAATCAGAAGCCGAAGAGAGGATCGGAGGGCGTCTTGATCTTGATTATCTCTTCGAGGGCCTTCACTTCGCTCTCGGTGAGAGAACCCAGGAATTTCGTCCTCAGCATCCGCGCCTCGTGGCTCCTCGGAAGGGTGTAGATCGCGTCCTCCTCCCTAATCTGCCTGCCAAGTGTGGGACCGTCCACCGAGATGGCGACCTTGTCCCCTTGCTTCGCCTCAGCCACCGCTTTGCCATTGTCCTGAATCTGTCCGACTGTACCTAGCTCGCGACCGTCGCTGGACATCAGCCTAACCTTGGGCTTCAGTAGCCCCGCAAGCACCTCGACGCCGAAGACAGCTGGGTCGTTCCTCCGGAAGAAGGCGCCAGGGAGGACCCTCAGCTTGCAGGGGCGGGTCATGGCGGCCAGCGCTCCCTTCTGGTCCGACTCTCTCTTATCCGCGGCCCAGCTCGCATAGTTGTCAATCACTTCGTAGATGACGCCGGAAACGAATATCTGCGTGGATCCCACGAACTCCTTGGCCTCAGGCAGGACCTTCGAGTCGAAAGCCAGAATCGCGCCGAGGTATGGGTCGTGATCGCCGACGACCTCGGCGTCGACGATGTCATTCTTAGTGATGTCCCCGATGTCTGCCCTCCTCACAGGAATCCCTCTCTCCTCCAGCATCCTGAGGAGAGCTTCCAGCCCGCCCACGCTGGAGGCCTTCACGATTACCCCCATGTTCTCCGTCTTCACCAGGATGTTTGTGAGCTCCCTGTCCATCTCGGCCTTGAGGGCGACGAATTCAGCGTCAGTCCCGAACGAGGCCACCGATGTCCCGGCAACCACGCCAGCCAAGTCTACAGAGACAAGCTTGACCCCCGCCGCCGCATAGACCGAATCAACCGGCGTGAACTTGTCCCGCGGGTCCCGCATCTCATCCAGGGGCTTGGGCATGAACAGAGCCTTCACTTTTGACTTGAACGCTCCCTCCCTCCTCACTAGCGCGATCGAGTCGCCGACGCTCAGCTTTCCCTCGGTCAGCACGATGTTCGCAGTATCTCCAATGCCGGTCTCTTCCTGCATCTCGAGAATTATCCCCCTACCCCCACGACCTTCGAGCACACTGAGCCTCCCCTTCAGAAAGTGTTGCGAGAGGCCGATGAGGACGGCGAGGAGCTCCGGAATACCTGTCTTGGCTCGGGCTGAAACCGGGACTATGGTTACTTGCTGACGGAATTCCTTGACCCTGTAATAGGCGTCAGACTGGAACCCAAGCCTGTTGAGGCCTCCGACCACGTTGTAGAGCCTCTCCTCGAGTTCGTCGTTCCATTCGGCGGGTTGGTCCTTCAGGACAGATTGAAGCGGACCCTTGCTCCCCTTCCTCCAACCCTTGATCATGTCGACCTTGTTCAGAGCGACCATGAACGGGACCTTCCGCTGCTTCAGAATGTCGATGCTCTCCAGTGTCTGGTTTTCCAGGCCCTTCAGCACGTCAACGACCACTATCGCGATGTCGGCGGCAGAACCTCCTCTGAGCCTAAGATTGGAAAAGACTGCGTGACCAGGAGTATCAATCATGAGGAGACCGGGTATCCGAAGCTCTCCCCCCGCCCGGTCGAACAATGGGCCACAGATTTGCTCAAGCGTCTCGAGAGGGAAGAAGCTGGCCCCAATTTCCTGGGTGATCCCGCCCACTTCCCGGGCCTGGACGGCGGTCCCTCTCAGGGCGTCAAGAAGGGATGTCTTGCCGCTGTCGACGTGTCCCAGGACCACGACGACGGGCTGGCGCATCCGCTCGTTTGCATCCGGGTTTGTCATCCAGCTCCTCCCTTATTGCCCCTTCACCCGGCCGATTTGCTGAAAAACGCCGCGTGCTCCTTCTGGAAGCTCTCGGGAGAATCTGAGGCGTGAATGGTGTTGTCTGTCAGTCCCAACCCGAAGTCTCCCCTTATCGTTCCGGCCTGGGCCTCCCAGCTCTTGGTCGCCCCGACCATCCGCCTGACTGTAGCGACGGCGTCTCTGCCCGAAAGGACCGCACCTACGACCGGGCCCGATGTGATGAAGGATACAAGATCTCCGAAAAAGGGCTTGTCTCTGTGGACAGAATAGAAGTTCTCGGCCTGGGACTTCGACATCGTAAGCATGTGGAGCTCCTTGATCGCGAATCCCTTGAATTCGAACCTCTTCAGAATCTCTCCTACAAGGCCGCGCCTGACCGCGTCTGGTTTCACCACGATCAGCGTTTCTTCAGGGGCGGTCACAGCTCCTTCCCCCTTCTTGCCCACTTCAATTTCCGCGGGTCGCGCCCGAGCTTTACGTCGTTGACCCTGCACTTCAGAGAGCAGTAGGATCTGGTGGAACCGTCGTTCTTGACCAGAAGCACGCCGGCACCAAGGCGGACTTCTTTGCCGCAGAAGACGCATCTCTTTGGAACATACATATCAAGCGAACACCCTTTCTCCTAACTGGTTGTGAAACCCCGCTGGACCATGCTATAAAAGTAGTAGGCGAACTCCGGCACCCTGAACTCCGAAATCGGCGCTACTTCAGTTTTCTAGCTTCGCGTTCCGTCTCTCGGAGAACTAGCACGTCGGCGAGCTTTATTGGGCCCTTCACGTTCCGCGTCAGAATCCGGCCTTTCTCCTTGCCTTCTAGTATCTTGACTCTCACCTGTGTGATTTCACCTGCGACCCCTGTCCTCCCGACGATTTGGACGACCTCGGCGGGGGTGAGTGTTTCGACTTCTCGCTTGCTCATGCGACTTTCTTCAGCCTGGCCAGCTCCTGCGTGACCTGTTCGAGTATCTGAGCCCCTTCGCCGGCCTCCAGCACGGCAGCGGAAGCCGTCGGAACCTCTATCCCAATCGCGGGACCAATCTGATCCTTCGAAGGGACGAAGACGTAGGGAATCTTCCTCTCCTCGCACAGGATGGGAAGGTGAGCCACGACCTCGGGTGGGGTTACATCCTCCGCAATGACGACGAGCTTCGCTATGCCACGTTCGATCGCCTTCGTCGACTCGTTTGTGCCTTTTCGGACCTTGCCGGTTCTTGAGGCCTGCCTAAGAACCTCGTACGCGGCCTCGGAGACCTCCTTTGGGGTCTCTATCTTCACATAGTATGGCTTTGGGGTCATCTACAAGTATCTCCCAGAAGCGCCTTTTGTAGCTCCGTTATAAATGGTTAGATGGCGATTCGAACCGGGTTGTGCTCGAATCGGTCGAGGATGGCTGGCGACTTGTCTGTAACATCCCCTAACACGGTCACCACGATTGGGCTACCGCTAGGTCATTACGCAGGTTCTTGCTGAATCCACTCTGCAGAAGCCGAAGCGTGGAAACTGGACTATTTCGCCAGGCTTCAGCGATTCGAACGCCGCCTCGGCGAGCCCCTTCGCTTCCCCGAGGCTGTTCTTGTTGAAGGTGCCCTCCTCATCGAACAGGAGCCCAGGCTCCAAGACCGTCACTTCAACGCCTTCAGATGTGGCCCACTGAAGCTTCCGCATATCTCTGGCGAGCTCCTCGCCCGCATACGTGGCCACGGGTGCTGCTCCCGCCGATGTAAGCTCGACGTTGTAGAGCTCCATGAGCCTGAATTTCGTTCCTTTCTTCATGGTCATGAGATCGGGCTTCGGCACGAAGAACTTGCCTGCTGTCGCAATCTCTCTCTCGCCAAGTTCCATTTCTGGGTGGAACGGGATGGTCACCCTTCTCGTGGGCGCTCCCTCAACGCTCAGCTCGACCGGGTCCGGGACAAAGAAGATACGCTTAGAGCGGGGGTCGAGGATCTTCCTGTTGACCGAGAGAAGCATACTCCAATCGTATTCGTGCTCCGTCTTCGTGTATCCGACCTGGAGCGTGAACTGTCGTATCGCCTCTGGGATGACTCCCCTCCTCTTGAGCCCCTCGACGGTGGGCATCCTCGGGTCATCCCACCCTGACACGAGTTTCTCTTCGACCAGGGGTCGGAGCAGCCTCTTGTGGACCGGTGTTCCCTTGAAGTTGTATCTGGAGAACTGAATCACGTCGAGGACCCGGAAGCCCAGCGCTTCACGGATCTGTTTTTGAAGCTCAGTCCTGAACTCAGAACTACGCAGGATGTGAGTGATGCCACAGATTTCGTCCTCAACTATGTTGGCGATATCGTATGTAGGCCAGAGGGTGTACCGCTCTCCGGTGAGCGGATGGGCCTTCTGAATCACCCTGAAGATGTTCGGGTCGCGCAAGGAATAATTCAGATTCTGCATGTCTCCCTTGAACCTTACGACGGATTCCCCTTCGCTGACCTTCTTCGCCAGCATCTTTTCCCACACGGCCAGACTCTTTTCGATGGGAGCGTCCCTGTGCACGCATGCCTTCCCATCGAACCTGAGTCGCTTGACCTTCTCCTGGTCGCAGGAGCAAGAATATGCCTTGTCTTCCTGGATGAGCTTCCTCCCGTATCCGTAGATCAGATCCATGTCGTCGGAGACGTTCTTCTCACGATCCAGCTTTATTCCAAGCCACTTGATACCCTGCCTGAAGCTCTCGTAGTATCTCAGCGCGACCCTCTTCGGGTTTGTGTCCTCGAACCGGAGCCAGAGCACGCCGTCGTAGGTTTCGGCGTAGATGGAATTCACAGTGAAGGCCATGGCGTGTCCTATGTGCATGAAGCCCGAAGGCTCGGGGGGAATCCTGAAGGCTGTCTTGCCCTTCACGGCGTTCGGAAGAGGGGGAAGACCAACCCTACCCACCTTCTCGGATGGCTTCTCTGCATCGGGATACTTCTCCCTTAGGAGAGCCTCTTGCTCTGGAAGGCTCAGCTTGTTGACTCGCGCAACGGAAGACTTTGCTGCGCTTGCGACGCTGTCGGCCCTGTGCCTGAGTTCTGGGAATTCGGCCAAGACTCTTCCCACGACTGCTCCGACCTCAGCCCTTCCGCCGTGCCTTGTGGCGTTTAGCAGGGCTCCGACCTCCATCGAGGCGAGCGCCTCGTCGGATATCCCCGATTCTTCTACCATTCCCGCTCGACTGCAAACCTAGCGAAGAGATTGAGGAGGGCAGCGGCTTCTGGGTCGCCCTTCCATGAGATGCTCTTTAGAACTTCGATCGCCTCCTTCATCAGTTCGATGGCCTTCTTCCTAGCGTACCCAATCGCGTCATATCTCTCAATCAGGGAAAGCACATAGGAGACGTCTGCCTGAGTTTTCGCCGCCCTGTCCTTGTTCATGATGGCGATGAGCTTCTTGCCCTCATCAGGTTCGATTCTCCCCAAGAGGTGGATGAGAATCAGAGTCCTCTTCCCCTCCAAGATGTCGTCAGACTTCTCCTTTCCGTACTTCGCCTGATCGCCGACGAGGTTCAGGGCGTCATCTTGAATCTGGAAGGCAACCCCGAGCTTCAGGCCGAAGTCCTTCAGTTTATCGAGGACGTTCTCAGATGCTCCGGCCACCATCGCTCCAAGCCTGCACGGGCAAGCAGTGGTGTACCAAGATGTCTTCCTTGCGCACATCTCGTAATAGTCCGACTCCTTCAGGTCCCACCTCTTGTGTGCAACCCAATCAAGCTCCATGTGTTGGCCCTCGGTCGTCTCATTGACCATTCGCGAGAACTCCTCCATGATCCTGACCGTCATTTCAGGTCCCAGATTCTCTCTGTTCAGAGCAAGGGCGCCCCACATGTGAGCGTGGAGTGCGTCCCCGGCGTTCAAGGCCAGAGGCTCGCCGTACAGGCGGTGAAGAGCAGGTCTGCCCCTGCGCAGCTCGGAACCATCCTCGATGTCGTCGTGTATCAGAATCCAGTTCTGAAATAGCTCGATGCATGCTGCCGTGAGCACAGCCTTCTTGCCGTCACCCCCCGCTGCTCTGCATGTCGTCACGCAGAGGAAGGGCCTCATGCCCTTCGCGGGCCGAGATGGGTAATCCCGCATCATCCTGTACAGGAGGTCAACCTCGGGCACCGCACTCGACCTGGGCAGCAACTCTTCAAGAATCAAGCTGTCGACGGCCGACTTCACGCTTTTCATTTCCGATTGGAGGTCTGCCAAATCTCCCCACCAAGAATAGACTTCAATCAGGACCTCACGATGGTCCCGTAGAACTCGAGGCCTCTGAGCGCCTTCGAAAATTCATTTCGCCTGTAGCCGGAGACGAAGCAGACCAAAGGACCCAGGGCGGCGATCTTGGCAGCTACCTCGAGCTTGAGCTTCATCCCCCCTGTCGCGTCTTCACCTCGGGGGACTTGCATCTTTCTTATCTTCGAAGGCGACAGCTCCGGGATGATGACCCGCGTCCCCTCCTCGTAGACGCCGTCAGCATCAAGGGCGAAGACGCATCTCTCGGGTTCAAGTATCTTGGCAAGCTCGAGGACTATCAGATCTCCTGAAAGGATCTTGAGACCCGCAGGCCTGAGTGTCACGTCCCCGAAGGTGACGGGAGTGAGTCCAGATTTCAGTAGCCCTCGCAGCCATTGCCAGACCCGAGCCTTCCCAGCCTTCGCGACCGCATCGAATGGAGAAAAGGTGTATGGATAGAGCTTGTTCTCCATCATGGTCTTGCAGAGTAGGCTGTTCAGCTCAGACATCGCAGCCCGTGTCTTTGAGACCGCGAAGGCGTTCGCCGCGGCCACATCTGAAGAAACCCCCTGCTGTTGGGCGACGGTATGACCGAAGGAACCTCCCCCGTGGACCACAAGCGCCTTCTCGTCAGACGATGCAATCTCCTCCGCAAGGGCTGAGACGACGTCGGACCTGTAAGAGAACGGCTTCGACTTGTCAGTTATCACCGACCCTCCCAGCTTCACTATCACCGGTCTAGCCAACTTTTCACTCCTTTGACGGGGATATCGGCCCGAAATGCTTCGAAGCCCCGCTCCGTGAGCCCCGAGACGATGCTTTTCTCCTTTCTCCCCGGCGCGACGGCGACGATGCTTCCACCACCCCCCGCCCCAGTGAGTTTCGCACCATAGGCTCCCAGAGACAGAGCCAGGTCAACGAGCCTGTCCAGGGGCCGATTGGAGACGCCGATGGTCGAGAGCACTGCGTGATTGAAGCTCATCATTCTTCCCAGGCTTCTCATCTCCCCTCCAGCTAGCTTCTCAGCCGCCATCAGGCTCACTTCGCTGGCAGCCTCTGTGAGGCTGCCAAAGAAGCTGGGCAACGTGTCCTTTACCTCGGCTACCCTGCGAATCTGGTGTTTCGTGCGCCTCTTTCTTCCGGAAAAGGCCACGATTAGGGACCTCTGGCCCTTGAGGGAGATCGCCCTAGGAGTGCTCCCGGGCTTGAAGAGGACAACGCCTCCGAATGTACACGCCGCTGCGTCGACGCCAGAGGGGCGGCCGTGGACTTCCTTCTCGCCGACCATCGAGTAGCGAAAGATGTCCGGTGGTTGAAGGTCGAGAGAGTGGAACCGCGCGACTGCCGAAGCCGTGGCGACCATGGTGGAGGCCGAAGATCCGAGACCGGCTCCCTCGGGAACATCAGAGATCACTGAAACTGAGAGATTGGGACTGAACGAGAATTCCTTGGCCATTGACTCGACCACCCCGAGGATCGGGCGACCAAGTGTACCAGTAGACGGCATCCTGTTTGAGACCACAGTAGGGTGAGCCGACTCGACGACCTCGACGCGGACTCTGCGAGGCAGCGCCGCCGCCAACGCCCAGGCGCCGTGTACCACGAAGTGCTCGCCGGTGATTATGGCCTTCGACGGCGCCTCTGCGATCGCTTTCATCAGCTACACGAATCTTAGTGAGGCGTAGCCCACAACTTGGTTATTATCCCCTGTGGTGTCACCGCTGTTGGCGTATTTGAGGAGCTCCCCTTTACCTAGACCCAGAGCTCGGGAGACTTCTATCACAGTCGCGATTGCCCCGAAGCCGCAGGCAGTGACTTGCAGCCTGTCGAGCGTCGAGTAGAAGGAATCCACGTCCATCCTCCTAATCTCGCCGATGAGTGCTGAATCCTTTTCTCTGGCCACGGATGCAGGTTCATAGTGCGTAAGGTCCGAAGAAGCGACGATCACCGCCTTCCTGCCTTCGACCACCTTGATCAGAGAACCACCCACGGTCCTGGCAGTCTCGATATCCTGAAAGAGCATGGATACGGGAAGGAATGGAACAGAATCGCCGTAGATCTGCTGGAGGAACGGGAGTTGGACCTCCAATGAATGCTCCATACTGTGGGCTTCTGGGTCAAACGCGACGATTCCAGATTCCTGCACCAACATTGAAGCGGCCTCCTCGTCCACACGCATCCTGCCAAGGGGAGTCTCCCACTCACCTTCTTTGAAGGTCGCGACGCCGCTACCAACGCCGTAGTGGTTTGGGGCGACGACGACTATCAGGTCCGGGTCGCGGAGGGAAGAGACGTGCAGATAGCTGTGCGCGGCCACTGGGCCTGAGTACTCGTAACCCGCATGAGGCGAAACCACGGCGACGACACTTGCACCACTGGGTGGAGCGGGAGGGGAATGACCCGGTCCCAGGGGGTGAGTGTAGCAGTTGCTCACCATCGATGAAAGCTCAGATCTGGTTGATGGGTAGAACGAGCCGGCCACCGCAGGTTTCCTTAGTTTCATGGGTCAGACCAGCCAGGGGGTTTGATTTACACTATTCTAGCAGTTCGGATTTCGGCTCTTCGTCAATCTTAGTCTCGAAGTCTTCGATTGCATACTTCATGGGATGGTCCGCTTCCAGCACCCCTGCGTGGGTCAGGGTCGCCCTCGCGAGGAGCCAGAAAATCGCCGCGATGGCCTTTCTGCCCCTGTTGTTCCCAGGGATCACCAGGTCTATGTCATCAGTGACGTTGTCCGTATCGCACACTGCTATGACTGGAACGCCGAGGCTTCCTGACTCAACTATGGCCTGAGTGTCAGACATCGGATCGGCGACGATGACCAGCTCAGCGTCGAGATGGCCGGGATAAAGGGGGTTGGTGAACGTCCCTGGCATGAACCGCCCGATCAGAGGTACGGCACCTGTCAACTCGCAGAACTTCTCGACTGCCACGGCACCGTGTTCCCTACTTGTGTATACGACGGTGTTTGCGGCGCCTGTCGAGGCGATGAACCTCCCGGCCACATCAATCCTCTGAAGGGTCTTCGCGTAGTCGATCATGTGAAGACCATCTGGCCTGGGCCTCGTGGTGAAAGGCTCCATTGTCTTCGTGCGAACCTGTGTCCCGATGCGGATGCCGGTGGCAAGTAGGGCCTTTTCGCTTAGCTGGTGAACCACCATCTTGTCGGCAGATCCCGCCTCGTCGTCCTCCATGATAGACATTTGTCAGAGAAACCTCTCAGCTAAGTCAGGTCCGCCTTCCTGCTGTAGAAGGGTAGGACCTGGTCGATGACATCCACGGATGAAATCAACATGCTTCTGCAGCAGTACCTTTTCAGCCCCAGGTCGTCAAGAACTTTCGCTGGCTCCTCTCCTTCCCTGACTCTCGATTGGAAGGAAGAAAACTTGTCCCCGATGAGGTTCCCACACGTAAAGCAGCGGATAGGTGTCATCATTTCTGATTACCTGTATGACTTCTGCCTCTTACGTCGTGCTCCTGGGCCTCCAAACTTCTTCGGTTCCGCTTGTCGCGGGTCACCTGAAAGCAGGTATTTATTGTATGCATTCATTCTATCCCTGACTTCATTCCCTCTGACCTGGTCAACGAAAGCGCGCGCTATGGCCATCGCGGCCGCATCAGCTTGACCCATGAACCCGCCGCCTGAGACGCTGACGTCGACGTCAAACTTGTCCCTGAGTTCCCTGGCGACCGAGACGGGTCCCAAAAGAAGAAGCCTTGCGGGTTCAGGTTCCCAGAGCTCAACTGGGACACCATTGATCCTGATTCGCCCCGCCCCTGGCTGGATCGCAGCCGTTGCGCGCGCCGTCTTCCGTGCGCCGGAGTACAACTTTGGAGGCTTCTTCACCGCTGTCTTGACGGTCGGGTTGACCATGGCTATTCGTTCCACCCGAGTGTCTTCGAGAGTTCCTTCATCGTCACGTAAACAGGTATCGGCCTGGAGGCCGCCGCGTCCTTGAACTGCGTCAGCTTCGCCGCATCCACATCCTGGGGAAGGCCCACGTAAACCCTCAATCTCTTCATGGCCATGTCTCCTTTCGGCTTCTTCCGGGGAACCATCCCCCTGACCATCCGCTTTAGAATGTTGTCAGGCCTGCGAGGGTGAATCGGACCGTAGATGGGGTTGACATGGCTCGAAATCTCCAGTTTTTCCTGCCACTGCCTCATGACCGATGTTCTCGAGCCTGATATCAGAGATTTCTCTGCATTGACAACAACTACTTTCCTCCCCGAGATCAAGAGTTTGGCGACCTTTGATGAGAGCCTTCCGGCTACTTGGTTAGTGGCATCCACGTACACCGTAGCTTCAATGGACAAGTCTTACACCACTCCCTTTCGGATACTTGGTCAGGAACTGCTCCACTGAGAGGGCTGAACCGCCAGCCGCCTCCAGCTTGGACCGGGCGCTCGCTGAGAAGGAGAACGCGCCGACCACAAGCTTCTTGTCGATGATGCCCGTGCCGAGGACCTTCCCCGGGACGAAGAACGCCTGGCCCTCCTCAGCTATCCGCGACACTCGACCCAGGTTGACTTCCACCTTTGTGCTCCTGGACCGTGCAAGGACCTTCGCTGCGACCGTCCAGATTGGAGCCTTCTGCTCCTTACCTGCCCTTTCCAGCATGACCATCATCCTCCGGTGTAGAGGATCGGAAGAAGTCATTTCGCGACCCCTCCTACGGAGACCTGAATTTCCTTCAATTTCTTCTCGAGTAGCTCTATTGCCTTTGTGACAATCTGCCTCGCCTGCAGGCCTCCGGCTGTCTCAACCATGAGGTTGTAAACCCCTTCCTCCTTACCCTCCGTAAGAACTGCGACGGTGCACGGCTGCCACTTCGCGTGCTCCTTTCCCTTTCCCAGCCGAGCGTACGCTTCTAGCTTCACGGACTGACCTTGAACGAGTTTCACCAACGGAATCGACTCGCTAACGGGCCTGACCTCCCTGTCCTCCGAGACCAGGTCGCCCGAATACACGATTGAGACCTTGTCCTTGCCCTTCGCGTCGAGGACGAACAGGACCCTGCACTTGTGGCAGCCCAGTGGGTTTCCGCAGTCACAATCCTCGGGCAGATTGTATCTCCCAAGGTCCGTCTTGATGGGTATCATCCCCAGCCTGTGTGCGAGGATCTCGTCGTAAAGCACGGATGAGTTCTCCAGTATCACCACGTCGTCGATCGCCATCGAGGGCACCTCTGAGATGCAGAACCTCCTTACGGCATTGGCATAGGATCTGTCAATCCCCTCTAGCTGAAGAGTGACGGAGTTCACAGATTCCTCTATGACCTTGACCCTAATCAACGACCACACCGACTGGATTGCGATGCATGTTCATGAAGTGCCGCGTTTCAGGGGTCGGGAACGAGTTGTGGTTAAAAAGTTTTAGCGGCGCTTCAACCGCTGGAAGATGTCTGCTGGGCTTCGCCACATGTTTTTCGGAATGAGAGCCTTCAAGACTTATAACCTGAGAATGATGGACGGGTCAGGAATATGTCGGCGACGGGAGAATTCAGGCACCTGGTCAGAATCGCAGGAAGAGATCTTGACGGGAGCAAGAAGCTCATTGTCGCCATCTCCGACCTGAGAGGAGTTGGGTACAACTTCGCCAGCGTCGTGACCTCAAGAATAGGCCTCGACCCCAGGGCAAGACTCGGGACATTCAGCGAAGACCAGGTCCGCGAGGTGGAGAAGGCCATCCTGAGCGCGACGAAGTCGACGCTTCCGAATTGGTACTACAACAGGAGGGATGACCCGAACACCGGCGAGACAAAACAGCTACTTGGTTCAGATCTGGATTTTGTGATAAAGGGTGACATCGACGACGAGAAGAACCTGCAGAGCTGGAATGGGATTAGGCATAGTCTTGGGCTGAAGGTCCGGGGCCAGCGCACGAGGACGACGGGCAGGAAGGGGAGAACGGTAGGAGTTAGGAAGGCGGCCCTCATCGCCGCGGCGAAGGAAGCAGGGGAAAAGAAGGAAGAGAAGTAATAGTTGGGAGACCCACGGAAAGCTAGGAAGCAATACAGCCGCCCACGCAGCCCCTGGAGGGCAGACCAGTTGGCGCAGGAGCTGTATCTCCTAGGCACCTTCGGGCTGAGGAACAAGAGAGAGCTCTGGAAGTCACAAACCCATCTGAGCTCGATAAGGAAACAGGCTAGAACCCTCCTCGCTGCCACGGAACAGGTCAGATTGAGAGAAGAGAAGAGGCTGCTGGACAGCCTGAGGAAGAGCGGACTCGTATCAGAGGCCGCTACACTTGACGACATCCTGAGCCTAACGGTCGAGGATCTCCTCTCTAGGAGGCTCCAGACAATGGTGTTCAAGAAGGGGATGGCTCTGTCACCACTTCACGCGCGACAGCTCATTGTGCATGGCCACGTCTCTGTCGGTAACAGGATAATCACTATTCCAGGGTACGAAGTCGGCCATAGCGAGGAAGGCACCATCGCGCTCATAGGCATCCGGGACGGAGCTGGTCCGGCACCGGAGGTAAACACGGCCGGTTCCCCAGCAGCGGACACCAACGCTGAAGTTAAAGCGGAGGCAGTAGCCGAGCCACCGGCGCCGGGGAAGTGATGTTGAACGGCTTCTGAGGAAGAGATTGCAAAGGACCGTTGGGGCGTAGTGCACATCTACTCTAGCTACAACAATACGATTGTCCACATTACAGACTTGACTGGAGCAGAAACCATCTCCTTCTCTTCTGGGGGACGGCACGTGAAAGCTGACAGGTTCGAGTCTTCGCCCTACGCGGCGATGCGCAGCGCTTCGGCTGCTTCAGATGTGGCGAAGGGGAAGGGAATCAACGCCGTGCACATCAAGGTCAGAGCCGTCGGAGGGACAGGACCCAGGACCCCGGGACCTGGCGCGCAGGCTGCCATCAGGGCCATCGCACGCGCAGGGTTCAGGATAGGGAGGATCGAGGACGTGACGCCGATTCCCCACGACACAACCAGGAAGAAAGGCGGCCGCAGAGGAAGAAGGGCCTAGGTCTCACAGTCGTCTTAGCAACTCAACGGAATCAACCTTTCCGTCGCCGTCCTTGTCAGTTCCTCGAAGAAGGCAGGCATATTTGCCTGAGCTGTACTTGTGGAAGAGCAAGTCAGCGCAATTGCAGATTCCGATGACGGCTGCCTTGGTCCCGGCGCCGGTCAAGCCGGCCGCGACGACGCAGGTCTTGCCTGGCCCCCAAGGGTTCTCAATCTTCGCTACGATGCAGTCGAGTTCGGTGTTGTAGGATCTGCCCTGGTCGTCGACGATCGAACCCCAGAAGCCCCCCTGCTTGAACCGCAGTGGAAGGTACTGATTGAGCTCTTCGGATATGACGTTGGTTCTAGGGCCGCCGACGACTATCAGGTTCGAGTTCCTCAGGTTCTCCGCCTTCACATCGACGTCTAGCTTGACCGGAAAGCGTGCGGGAAGCGCCACGAACTGTCCGAGAGCAAAGCCAAGCTGAACAGCGTAGTGTCCGTCACGAGCCTGGGTACCGGTCGCTCCGTGAGGCAGGGGAGAGCCAACGACTATCCACCCATCGAGTTCGCCATCGCTGAAGAATTCCTTGAAGAAGGTCCCCAAAGATCTCGATCGAGTCGAGGCTTGGAGGGTCGGCATCGGCTCACCCCTGACCTGGAACTCGACAGCGTAGCCGTCCGAGGACAACTCGTAGAGGTTCGCTTCGCCGCCGCGAATTGATTCGCTTCTGATTCGAGTGATAAGGCCAGCCCTTTCAAGCCGACCGACATGATAGTAGATGGTCTGGTGGTGTGTCTTCAGAATTCGAGCGATCTCTGCAGGATAGCGGGGACCCCCCGCGAGCAACTCGAGTATCTCTTGCCCAAACTTCCCTGACGCAGGCCTGAAGGTGTCAGGCTTCTCCGACACCAGAACGCGCTTTGCCAGGTGTTCCTTCGAGTTCGGGTCGAAGAGAATACCATCACGCACGTCCACAAGGTCCCGCGACCACTAGAAAACAGTTATGCATGGTAGATGCGATTGGCGCCTCGTTCGTGGGAGGAGCATGCAGAAACCATTGTTAGGGGTGGAGAGAATCGCTTTGCGGAACTTAATACCTCGAACAGCGAGAAATCCGCCATGTGCGGGATAGTTGGCTGCGTCGCTGAGGAGCCCGTCTCTGGCATCTTGTTGGAGGGCCTCCGGAGGGTCGAGTACCGTGGATACGATTCTGCCGGCATGGCCACGATAAGTGACGGGAAACTCCGCGTTCGTAAGGGCGCAGGGCGGATTAACGACATCGAAGTCAGGAAACAGCTTTCCGAACTGAAGGGCAATTCGGGAATGGCGCACACCAGGTGGGCCACCCATGGTGGGGTCTCGGACCGGAACGCGCACCCTCACACCTCGTGCCACGAGACGCTTGCAGTAATTCACAACGGGATAATCGAGAATTATCTCCCCCTGAAAAGAAGGCTGGCGTCAAGAGGTCACAAGTTCAAGAGTGAAACAGACACGGAGGTGATAGCGCACCTCATCGAAGAGGAATATGCGAAGACCAAGGATCCTCTCAGGGCGACGATGGCGGCGACGAAGAAGCTTACGGGGCAGTACGCCATCGCTGTGATCTTCCAAGATAGACCTGACGTGATGGTGGGCGCCCGCAAGGACGCACCGCTTATAGTCGGGGTCGGCGACGGCAAGATGTTCATCGCTAGCGACGTGCTGGCTTTCATCGAGCACACCGACCGGACCGTCTTTCTGGACAACCTCGAGACCGTCGAGATCACTGCCAACGGGCTCAAGATCATCGGGAGGAATGGAAAAGAGGTGAGCCGCAGGCCTACACAGGTTGCCTGGGAGCTATCTGACATTTCAAAGACGGAATATGCCCATTACACGCTCAAAGAGATTCACGAGCAACAGCAGACGGTTGTCGGAGCGTCAGTGCAAGAACCGGGAAAGGTCGCCGAGTTCGCCAGCTTGCTGAAGAAGGCGAAGTCGCTTTTCATCACAGGCTCGGGAACGAGCTACCACGCAGGTCTGCTCATGAAGTCCAGGTTGAATCAGGAAGCTGGCATCAGGTGCGATACCGTGGTTTCAGGCGAACTGAAGGAGCATGCCGGGTTCCTGAGCAAGGGTTCGGTCGTGGTGGTGCTCTCTCAGAGTGGGGAAACCGCCGATGTGCTCGAAGCAGTCAAGGAGGCCAGACGGCGGGGGGCGAAGATCCTTTCAATCGTCAACGCATCCGGGTCGACGCTGGCCAGGGAGAGCGACCTCGTCCTGCTGCTCAACTGTGGGCCCGAGGTCGGCGTCGCCGCTACGAAGAGTTTCACCGCCCAAGTGGTAGTGGCCAACCTGGTCGTGGATGCCGTCCTCGGCAGGAAGCGGACAAACGGATTGGAGGAACTCTCTGAGGCCGTGACCAAGGTCCTGAGGACAGAGAAACAAATCAAGGAGATTGTGCGGAAGTACAAGGACAGGTCGGACTTCTACTTCGTAGCCAGGGGATACCAGAGTCCCGTCGCGCTCGAAGGCGCGCTCAAACTGAAGGAGCTTTCGTACGTGCACGCAGAGGGGATGCCTGCCAGTGAACTGAAGCATGGGACGCTCGCGCTGATTGAGAAGGGCACCCCAGTGGTCATCATAAACCCTTCAGGCGAAAGCCACGCCGATTCTCTGTCGAACTCGGAGGAACTGAAGGCCAGAGGAGCGGATCTGATTGGCGTCTCGGATGTGAAAGACGAAGTCTACAAGTACTTCATACCTGTGCCCAAGGTGCAGGCGAAGTTCATGCCCATCGTCGAAGTGATCCCGCTCCAGCTCTTGGCCTACCACTTCGCGGTGGCGCGGAAGAACGACCCGGACTACCCCCGCAATCTGGCGAAGTCAGTCACGGTCAAGTGAATAAAGCAATTAAGTGGTTTCGGCGACAGCAGGGCGTGGTATCAAAGAAGGACGTCCTCTCAAAACCCGTGGTCACGATAGAAGTAGGCAAGAAGACTATCTCCACCCTGCTGGAGGAAATGGCTCAGACCGGCTTCCAAGGGAAGAAGCTGGGGGAAGTGGCGGACATTTGGGCCGAGATGGCCCGGCAGAAGGACCTGACCGTCTTCCTTGGCCTGACCGGGTCGCTGAGCACGACGGGGCAGTGGAAGATAATCAAGTGGCTGATAGAGGAGAGATACGTCGACGTCCTCGTCAGCACCGGAGCCAACATCTCCGAGGACATACTCGAAGCGCTGGGCTACCACTACTATCAGGGGACTTGGCTCGCCGACGACGAGGAGTTGCTGAAACTCAAGGTGGACAGGTTCTATGATGTCTACGCAGACGAGATGCAGTACAGGAAACTGGAGAACACAATCTACAAGTTCGCTAACACTCTGGACGAAAAGAAGACCTACTCGACCAGAGAGTTCCTCTACCAATTCGGAGAGTTCCTTTCGAAGAGGAAGATCGACAGCATCGTCGCCGCCGCCTACGAGGCCAAGGTCCCGATCTACTCTCCGGGGCTCATCGACAGCGGGTACGGAGTGGCTCTCAGTCTTCTCAGGAGGCAGAAAGGGAAGCTGATTAGGCTTGATCAGACCAAGGACATGGAGGAATTGGCACAGATAGCTGAGAAGGCTCGGCGAACTGGAGTGGTCTATCTTGGTGGAGGCGTGCCCAAGGACACAATCCAGCTCTCCACGATAATCAAGTCACTGGCGAAGGGAGGGGAGGAGGAGACGCCCCACGAGTATGCTATTCAGATTACGGCCGACAGCCCCCAGTGGGGAGGTCTATCCGGGTGCACGCTCGAGGAGGCCATCAGCTGGGGGAAGATCTCCTCGAGGGCGAAGAAAGCGACGTTGTACGCCGACATAACCCTCGCCCTTCCCATAGTGGCCCATGCCGTCAATGAAAAAGTGGAACGGAGGAGCCACCCGCCCGATCTCGGATGGGTCTTCAGGCTTTAGACTTCAGGAAAGCAGAGACGACTCTCGGACAGTCGAGGGCCATCTGGGGCGCCTCGCCCAAGTAGGACTCTGCACGCTTGAGTGACGGGGAGAACTTCCCCTTCTCAAAGAGTGACTTGACCTTCTCGTAGCCGCGCTCGTCACCCCGGAGTCTCATCGAGACCTGTTCGGCTTCGGCGTAGACCTCCGGATGAGCAGAGAGGTCTCGGCTCATCACCGACTTCTCGACGGCCATGGAGTCGAGCGAACCGATCAGCCTCGTGCAGGCGACAAGTGAGTGGCCGAGTGCTTGGCCCACCATGCGTCGAATCACAGAGTCAGACAAGTCGCGCTGCATCCTGGTCATCTGAAGCCTGTAAGCCAGTAGATGCAATAAGGAATTGGAAATCTCAGCCTGCCCTTCTGCGTTTTCGACATCTACAGGGTTGACCTTTTGAGGCATGGTCGACGAACTGACCTTGCCCGGGCGGGCGAAGTGAACGTAGTCGAGGGTCTGGTACAGCCAAAGGTCGCGCGAGAGCGAGACCATCAACTGGTTGATGTTCATGACGTAGTGGAGAATGTCCGACAGCCTCTCACCGGGGACGACTTGGGTCGAATATGGGGCAGCATCCACCCCCAGTGAAACTACGAAGTCGCCCAGCGTCTTCCTCCAGTCCCTTCTTCCCATAAGCGAAAAGGACGCATAGGTTCCGACCGCTCCCGAGAACTTGGCCATTGGTCTCATTGACTTCAAGAGGGAGACGCGTTCAGCGAACCTTACGGCGAAGACTGCTATTTCTTTGCCGAAGGTTGTGGGGATCGCTGGCCGGCCGTGGGTGCGAGCAAGCATAAGAGTTCTGGCTTCCCGTCTGGCGATCGCCGACAGTCTGGTTGCCAGATTCGAGTACTGAGGTACCATGACCTTCTCAAGAGCTGACCGGAGTAGGAGGGCGAAGGCCAGACTGTTCGTGTCCTCGCTGGTGAGCCCGAGATGGACATAGGGTCCAAGATCACCGGCGCCTGTGGCCTTCAGGGAGTCCCTGAGGAAGACTTCGACGGCCTTCACGTCATGGCCCAGATCCGCTTCCAGGGCCGTCACCTTCTCCATAGAAAGCGAAACCTTTGGGACTCTGCGATCCGGTGCGATGCCCAGCTTCACGAGCAACTCCAGGTAGGCAAGCTCGACGCGGACTCGCCCTTCCGCGAGCGCCCGCTCCGTCATGTACCTGGCCAGGGGCTCAACCTCTCCCCTGTATCGGCCGTCTATAGGCGAAATGGAATCATAATTCAATTGTTTTCAACCTCTCCTCACCGTGAGAGACCAGGCTCACATGGACTCCTAGCGCCTCTTCCAGGTAATCGACGAACTTCCTCGCCTGGACAGGCAAACCGCCGTCGTAGCTGGCGCCGTGCATTGTGAAGGGTGATTCATAGACCGGCTCGACTTCGTGCAAGCGCCCGAGTGACCGTTGGAAGTTATCGGTCTCGGAGCCGTCGTGGCGATAGGAGACACACACGCGGAATTCTTTCACTTCCGAGAGGACGTCGAGCTTGGAGATCGCGACGTTTTTTACGCCGTTGAGCCCGACTGCGTACTTTAGGGCGACGAGGTCGAGCCAGCCTACTCTCCGGGGTCTTCCAGTCGTTGCGCCGTACTCGTGGCCCACGGACCTGATCTGATCAGAGGTGGCGTCCTTGATCTCGGTGGGAAATGGCCCGCTTCCGACTCTGGTGGTATAGCACTTCATCACGCCCAGGGCATCTCCGGCCTCGGATGGTGGAATTCCCAGGCCGGCGGGGACATAGCTGACGACCGTATGCGAACTCGTAACGAATGGGTAGGAACCGTGCAGAAGGTCCAACAGGGTCCCCTGGGAGGCCTCGAACAGAACCGAGCCTCCCCTCCTTCCGATTTCGAGCACGCGTGCGCCGACGTCGCCCACCAATCCGGCCACGACCCGCTTTGACTCCTCGATCCACCTAGGAAAACCCGAGGGGTCTACGCCCAGCCGGGAGTAGAGTTGGGAGGCCGCCTCGGAGTCAGGGTCGCCCAGCAGGTCCGAAACGCGCAGTGAGAGGCGCAGGGCCCTCATTGCGTACGCTGGGCCTATTCCTCGTCGGGTGGTCCCAATTGGTGAAGCGCCTCTCATTTGTTCGAGGACAGCGTCCAGCTCCTTGTCGAAGGGCGTGACTAGGGAGCACCTCCCGTCGATCAGCATCTTCCCTCTTACCTTGTCCGGCAGTAGGGAGAGCTCCTCGCGGAGGACAGCGGGATCCAGTGCGACCCCTGCCCCGATCAGGAGTTCCCTTCCCTTCAGCGCCCCTGAAGGGACCAAGTGGAACGTGTGCTTCTTCTCGCCGATCACCACAGTGTGGCCAGCATTGCTTCCGCCGTTGAACCTCGCAACCGCTTCGAACTGGTCGGCAAGGTAGTCTACGAGCTTGCCCTTGCCTTCGTCGCCCCACTGCAGGCCGACGACAGAAAGGTTTCCCATCTCAGACCACCTTCCTAATGTCGTGGGGCAGGCTCTCCTTGTAGCCAGCAGAGGTGATTCTGAGGAACTCGGCCTTCCTCTGAAGCTCTGAGACGCTGTGGGCACCGGAATAGCTCATGCCTGAACGGAGCCCGCCCACCAGCTCCTTGACCACCTCCTCGACCCTTCCCTTGTACGGAATCAGCCCTTCCACTCCTTCGGGAACGCTCTCCTGGATCACTTCTTCGATGACTTCCGAAGTCTTGGCCGCGCCCTCACTGCCCTCCCTGACTCTCCTGTCGACGGTCGCAGCCAGAGAAGCCATGCCTCGGGTGAGCTTGTAGCGGACGCCATCTCGAAGAATCGTCGGGCCCGGGCTCTCCTCGGTACCGGCGAAGAGACTCCCAATCATCACCGTTGAGGCGCCGGCTGCAAGGGCCTTGGTGACGTCACCCGGGACGCGCACTCCCCCGTCACCGATGATGGGGACGCCGTAGTCCTGGGCCGCTCGAGCGGCGTCTAGGATGGCCGTCAGCTGGGGAACCCCCGAACCCGTGACGACGCGGGTGACGCAGATGCTCCCAGAACCGACGCCAACCTTCACCGCGTCGGCTCCCGCCTTGATCAGGTCCAGGGCCCCCTTTGTGGTGGCGACGTTGCCTGCGACTACTTCGACGCCCCCGAGCTCCTTCTTGATCCTCTTCAGCGTCTCGATTGCATAACCCGAATGGCCGTGGGCGATGTCCACAACTAGACAATCAACCCCGGCGGCAAGCAACCTCTCCGCCCTCTCCAGATAGTCGCCCCTCACCCCTACCGCGGCAGCCACCCTGAGCCGCCCCTTCGAGTCCTTGGTCGCGTGAGGGAACTGCCTCCGCTTCATGATGTCCTTCGAGGTTATGAGGCCGGTGAGCCGTCCAGCTCTGTCTAGCAGCGGGAGCTTCTCGACCTTGTGCTTGTGCAGGATCTTCTCTGCCTCATCGAGGGCGACGCCTCTGGCTGCCGTGACCAGGTCCTTCCGGGGAGTCATGACTTCGCTCAGCTTCCGGCTGAGGTCGTCCTCGAGGATGATGTCTCTCCTCGTCACCAGTCCCAGAACCTTCCTTCTCTCGTCCACGATGACGATCCCGCCTACGGCATGCTCTCCTATGGCGTCCCAGGCATCCCTGACCGTCCTGTCGGGGCCAAGGGTTATCGGATCCTCAATGATTACGCTCTCCGACCTCTTGACCCTTACCACCTCCGACACCTGCACTTCGAGGGGAAGGAACCTGTGAATGACGCCAATACCTCCTAGGCGAGCCATGGCTATCGCCATGGTCGACTCGGTCACCATGTCCATGTTGGCGCTGACGATCGGAATGCTGAGGTGAATCCCCCGAGAGAACTTTGATCTGGTGCTCGCGTCCCTACGCGATTTTACATCGGAATACTTGGGAACGAGAAGGACGTCGTCAAAAGTGAGGCCCAATCTCATCTCGGAGCCGGAGTCCTTCACTTGACTTCGCCATGTTCATTGGCTTTATAGTGTTTTTGGAGCCAGGGTCACCACGTTCACCGCCAGCGGACCACTACCGAGGACGAGGCTTCGGGAGTGAACGACCTAGGTGCTTGATGCGAACATTATCAGCTGGCAACACCAGGTCCATTTCGCCTTGTGAATTCCAGTGGTCCCTCTGTTTAGAGTGGACGCTCGCAAGGGTCGAAAGCCCGTTTACACTTGAAGGTTCAATGTTAAATACCCTAACCTATTAGGGGGCGCTCGCAGGGCCTGAATGCAGCAACCCCATTACGTGCGCAGACTTCAAGCAGCGAGCAAGCGCACGTTCCTTTCAGGCCGTGCGCTCATTTCATCACTTCAGCAGAGGCTGTGGACATTGCGGCTTCGGCCGCCTTCGTACCATCACGTTTGGATATGTATCTAGAGCTCAACACAAACCCCAGGAACAAGAACACCGTTCCGCCGAGCTCGAACTCGAAGAAGGCGTCAGGATAGTTGAGGAACCCCAGCATGGAGCCTCCCAGCATTGGAAGCATGCCTCCGACGACTATGAACAGGTTGTAGCTCCTGCTCCTGTCCCATACGAAGCTGAGGAGGGCTCCTCCGATCAGGGCGAGGCCGCCGACCGAATTCAATACGATGGCATAGACCCTTACGGACATGGGTAGGGCGGTGGACGCCGCCATGAACCCATTGCCAGAGGCCCGCTGAAACTGCTGGAGAGAGACTGCGCGTCGATGTTCGCGGAAAGACCCGTCACCGCCAGGGCGAGAGAGAACACCACCACGAACCCAAGGAAGAGCCCGGCGAGGGGTCTCCTTGCCAGAAGCCACACGACTCCTGCGCCTAGAAGGCCCACCAAAGGGACAGAGAGGACATAGTACACTCTGAAGAGGAGCGGGCTGGCGCCTAGCACGTCGCCGTTCATCAGGAACTCCATACACGCAGACGCCGAATAGAAAAGCAGCGCCACCGACCAGAGCAATTGGTGAGTCTTCCGCCGGCGCCGATACTGATGGGCCACCAACAGGAAGAAAACGAAAGACACAATGGAGGTCACAAGAGGCAGGTAATCAGGCAGCGCTGACCACGGACGCAGTCGACGTGTTGGCGGCTTAAAGCCTGTGGCTCATTACAGAGGCGAGAAGGTTTCCCCCGTCGTAGTATGGAATGAACTCAGAGCTTCGTTCGACCCTTCGGGCTCGCCCGAATCGCTGTTGTGTACTCTTCCTGTGATCAATCAATTCTGACGCTGTCAAAAGGACCCCGCTCGCTTCACAGGACTTTGGTCCTTCACTCCCCGATCATCTGAACCAGGACCTTCCTTGTTCTTGGTCTGACATCCAACTCGACGAGGACTATCTGTTGCCAAGTGCCCAGGGTCAGGCGTCCGTCAACGAAGGGTACTGAGAGGCTGGGCCCCACTAGCGAAGCCTTGACGTGCGACCTCCCGTTGTCGTCGTGCCAGGCCTTCTGATGTTCATAGGGTATGTCTCGAGAGGCGATGCGTTCGAGCATGCGGGGGAAGTCGCGAACCAGACCCGGCTCATATTCCATCGCCGTGACGGCCGCAGTCGAACCAGGCACGAAGATTGTCGCGATTCCATTCTTCAACCCGCTGTCTTTGACTGCCCACTGAAGGTCTTTCGTCACGTCGACGACATCGTTCTCATCTCTGGTCTGCAATTCGAGCTGCCTAGTGACAACACCCATACAAGTGTCCTCGGCTGGGTGGTATTTCACCAAGTGGTTGGCAATCTTCTGGTTACGAGCCTGCAACGTTCACACAAACTACGAGAATCTAGCTAAGCCAGACAAACGAAACCTACCTGCGCGCGCGGAGCAAGACCAGAGCATTGAGACTCTTCAATACTCTAAACAACAGAGGCATACCATTTACGCCAGCCGACATCATCAAAGTCAATAGTCTCGAACTCATCAAGGATGAGAAAGAACAGGCCTCGTACGCCTCCAAATGGATTGAATTTGAGGAGAAGTTGGGCAGAGAAGAGCTTGGCGAGCTGCTGAGTCACATCTATACTATGAAAGACATGGACAAGGGGGGGCGCGAAGCGATTATGCGTAGCCAGCAATCAGGTCTCTGTAAGGGTAGCCTTCGAGCCGTCTGAGCCCTCTCCGTCCAGCCTCTTTGTGTACCCGTGGATGTCACCCATCTCATGTGATAGAGTGATAGAACAGGACTTGTATCCAAGGCCATGGGCGCCGGGGGTGGGATTTGAACCCACAACCCGCTTTCGCGAGACAGGCTCGCCAGCAAAGGTGGTTCCAGGCTTGCGCCGACATCCGACTGCGCCCTACCAGGTTAGGCGACCCCGGCAGTCCCCGTCCCCGATAGGGGGGTTAAAAGCGTGGAAGTGAACGGAGTGCATTGGCAACGCGTCCCACGCTGAGAGTTATTTCAGGCTCCAAGTCATCCAAAGTCACGATTGGTGGCAGGGTCCACCGATTCTTTAGGCAGTCCTTATGGGCATGTCGAGTTGAAGACTCGCGATGAAATCAGCGCGCTTCGGGCTCACGCCAGCCTTCCTTAGATTTCGGACCAGCTCAAGGGGAGACCTGTAAAACCAGAACGTGTTTTTTTCATAGAGATTAACCACTTCAAGGACCTTGATGGGGTTGGCGTCAAGCGCTATTGGCCAAAATGATACAATTCGGTCTAGGAGTCGCCATCCCTCGTTCGTCCGTGGCGAGTTCAGCTTAATTGGCGTGGCGAAAGTGTAACCATATCCGCACCGCGGACATCGAAGCCAGACACCTCGAATATTATCTATGACACACCGCATGGTCTCTTTGCAGATTCTGCAATTCCATTTCAAGTGACCCGAACAGGAGTTGCACCAGACTGCGTAGGTCCAAGAGTCGGTTTCCGAGTCGACACACGCCTCAAGTGGGGTAACGCGTCGACCGCAATTCGATGATACAGTGCCAAAAGGAGCCAGGCTCCCCCTCTTCGATTCTATCGCCCACTCCATCCACTTCTTCATCTCTGCCACGACATGGGTGTAGTAATCAACGGGGACAGCCCCGTTGGCCGCAACAGTACGCATCTTCTCTTCGTACGAGCGGGCCACCGACACTTCGTCCAGCATCGCCGGGCCGTCCTCGCCGGCTAGAAGGGAGAATCGTTGCCAGATGTCGGGGTCTCGGAGTGGAACAAGTTGGCGAACATAATCGCTCAGTCGCGCTGGGTTCGCGATGGCGTCCGCTTCGAGCTGTTCGTACTCGCGCCTGTACTTGGCGAGCATTTCAGCTGCCGCCTTGGACCCCGTAGGCTTCGGCTCCGTCTGGGAGGTGAGCGACCGAAGGTAGGGGTCGGTCGTGTCGTATGGACCCGCGCTCCTGTAGCGATTGCCCTTGCGGGCATAGAGGTAGTCACGTCCCTTTATCGTCTTCTTGCCGATGAACGTGTAGCTGTTCCTGAGCAGCCACCTCACCTTCTTCTTCACTTCGTCGTCCTTTCGCGAATTCGGTTTCGGCGTGTTCCACCGTCTCCTGCTCTTGCAGGTGTCTTTGGCCTCCCCCCTGCATTAGAGCATTTCTATACGTACGGGGAAAATATCTTGGCTTTCCCCTGGTTAACGAGTTAATTGAGTTAACAAGCGACGGAGGTTGTCATGAGACAGACCCGATTCCACTTGCTCGAAGGAGTTAATTCCGTTAACTCCTGGGTTAACTCGGGTTAACGCCTCCGCGGGCTGAAGAAAGGCGTGCGCCACTGCCGAAGGAACTCATCCCCTATCTCCTGTACCCTGGAAGATCTCCTCGTCTTGCGTCTCAGCCTGAACAGCCGCCAGTCATGCGGCCTTGGCCGCAGTGTGACTCTTCCACAGCTTCGGATAGGTCCCCTGCTTCATGATGACCCTCTCAGTCGAACACGCGAGGCCCTTCTTTAGCGACCCCATCTCGCCTGACGAAAGCAACGCCTTCCCTATGGCAACGAGCTCTCCCTTCGCAGACATCAGTGCCAGAGGATCGTCCTTCGCTATCCCCGACGACATCGACAGCATCCCCGGAATTCCCAGGCGCGCTCCGTGGCAGATGGCGTCCACTGCGGAATCGCGAATCACTATTCTCTTTGTGGCTCCCAGCGAATCTTCTATGGGCTTCACGAGCGCTCTCAGGGCCGATTCGTCGCCGCCCCTCAGCCTGAAGACTGCGTCGCTCAGCTGGTGCATGGTCACGAAGCCGTCCGACTCCTTGAGGGGACCCACAACGGTCCGCCTCAGCTCCACCATGGTTGCGCCGACCCCGAGCACCTCTCCGATGTCGTAAATCAACTTCCGTATGTATGTCCCGGACTCGCAGAGGCACTTGAAGAGATGAAGGTTGCCCTTGGACTCTTCGAGTACCAGCTCATGAATCGTCCTGCTCCTCACCTGGCGGCTGACAGACGACCTCTGCGGGGGCCTCTGGAAGATCTCTCCGGTGAACTCTCCGACCACTGCTTCCAGCTGCTTGATCGGCACGGAGGAGTGGATCCTCATTATCCCCCTGTACTCTTTGGGGAACAGAAGGAGAAGGCTCAGCGCCTTCGTACCCTGACCGAGGCCTATGGGAAGGAGACCCGAGACGGGAGGGTCCAGGGTGCCGCTGTGGCCGGCCCGATCGATGGCCAGCATCTTTCTTACCCACGCCACCACTTCGTGGCTTGTCGGCCCCCTCGGCTTGTCGAGGGCGATGAGGCCGTAGTCAAACATCACTTCAATTGGTCGAGCTCGTGGATCCCACCCGTGCTCTGGATCAATTGGCTCCTCGTCTACGACCACCATCTTCTGGGACTGCAATTCATTCAGCCCTGTTCTTCACGTATTGCAGGACGATCTCGGCGACCTTTGATTCGTCGATGGAGTCCGTGTCGACTACCAGGTCGAAGGGCTTCAGGTCTTTCCCGAATTCGATATCGTAGATCTTCTTGTAGAGCTCGTAGTTTTCACTGTCGCGAACCTTGAGGACTTCGAGGCATCGCGACACGGTCGTCCCGTCGCGCTTGGCCATCCTCTTTGCCCGGCTCCTGGCGCTCCCCGACAGCCACACCTTCAGCCCCACCTTTGAGAGCCAGGGGAGGGGGTAGCTGGTTATCACAACACTGCCCTTCCTTGCCTTCTGCATCAGTCTGGAGTCGACCTCCTTGTCGAACCCTGCCGACTTCTTCCTTTCCTTGAGGAAGCCCATACCATCGGCTGCGTCCCACCAGTCGCCTCCTCCGGGCGAGTAGCCTTCTTCGACTGCCATCTCCTTCAGGATGTCGCCTCCCCCGACCAACGGGACGCCGAGAGCTGCAGAGACCACTTTCGACACCGTGGTCTTCCCTACCGATGACATCCCGGAGACGATGATCGCCTTCATTGTTGAGTGCCAGCTAGGTCGTTGTGTGCAACAGCTTGGTCAGCAAGGTGGAAAACGTAAACGAGCTGAGCATGTACCACCAGAAGAGAGCCATCGTTCTTGTGGGGCTCACCAGGTAGGGAATCGGAACTGGAGAGAATGCGACGACCACGCTGAATCCACCCAGAAAGGATGCCATGAGGTAATACACGGCCAGTAGAGGCACAAAGGTAATTGCCGTGACCTTCAGCCTAGCCGAAGAGACCTTGGCTTGTTCCTGCCTCATAGGGAGCTCTCTCTTCTTGAGCTTTTCGAGCTTGGCCTTGTCCTTTGCGAGCGTGGCTTCCCTTTTCTCTTTGTTGAAAGCCGAAACCTCGGCCTTCATCCGTCTCTCAGCATCCAAGTTCACCACCCTTCTCGTGACCAGCTGCGTCACCAAGCTGAGCCCGATAGACGTAATCGTGACCAACATGGTCGATTCTGGGATTGCGAACACAGGGATTGTGAAGGCGACCGGAATGATGTGGGTCCCGTCGGAAATTATGACTTCGTAGGACCCATGGGAGACAGCCGGCACCACGAACGAGCAGCCGCTCAGTGTCCCCACCGAATTCGTTATGCAAGTCCCGTTCAACGAAGTCCCAATCAACGACAGCGGCCTGTTTAGCGTAGAATTGCTGAACGTGGCGCTGACGCTATGGTTTGGAGTAAGGCCGTTTGCGGTGATGCTGATTGTGACTCCTGCGCCCTGAGAACCCGAGCTGAGCGAGGCCTTAGCGCTTGTGGTTGACTGGGTCGTGGTGGATTGGCTCGTGCTGGTGGATGTGCTTGTTGCGCTCTGGGCGAGGGCCGGCAGCGTCAGCGCTAATCCAACCAGGACGAACCCAGCGGCAAAGGCGAACAGGATGGCGCGTCTGCCACGGACCGAGCGAGGGCTCATCGCTCTCGCCCTCCCAGCGCATTTCATCGCGCGGCTTCCTTGATGACGGCAGCCAGGGCCTCGGCTGTCGCATCGGCCTTTCCTTGTGCGTTCCTCACTATCAACATCGGAGCACCAGTCAGTGTCGAGGACACTGTAAGGAACGACCGCCCGAGTTCCAGCTCCTTCTGCAATTCTTCAATTCCGACAGAGTCCCGCGACCTGGCTGCGTCCGCCTCCCTGCGCGCCGAGATCTCTTCGGGGCTGGCTTCGACCAAGATTAGGTGGGTCGGATTCAGCGCCCTGACGACCTCGAAAGGAAGCCCAGGCCAGAATCCTTCTTTGGTTCGGATGAAGAGGTGCGTATCGACCAGGACTACCTGGTCCGCCATCTTGGAGATCTTAGACGCTGCGATGGCCTGAAGCTGCTTCTGCCTTCCAACCGGGAGCTTCCTCATCTCGTCCCTGCCTTTGACCCACTTGCGCCTCGCGGCCTCCTCGAACATCACCGTGCCGAAGGTGACCAGCTTCGCTCCTTCGATCCTGGACTTCAGGCCTTCCACGACTGTGGTCTTTCCCACACCGGGAATCCCGACTACGACAACTCTGAGCTTCAAGGCCTAACCAGCTCCTATCAGTCCAGCCAGTGCGGGAGACACTTCTTCAACTTGTTCCTTCAGGAGCATCTGGTAGTACTGCAGGATGATGTCACACATCAGCAGTATCCCTATGCCTGTGCCAAAGACCCCGAATAGGTCCGCGACACCCGCGATCAGCCCGATCAAGATGCCACCAATTATCGTGAGCGTTGGAATGTACCGGTTCAGGACTTGTTCTATCGAGAGTCCAGTCCTCCTGAAGCCTGGGACCTGGACGTCGGCGTCCATCAGGTTCTTCGCCACCTGCTTGGGGTTCAGTCCTCCGATCTCGACCCAGAGCTTGGCGAAGACCACCGCCATCACGATCAGGTAGACAAGATAGATTGCCGAGTGGACTGGGTCTTGAATCGTCTGATTGACGCCCTGGGGAGAGGTCATGTAGTAGATTATGCCTCCTGTGGGGTAGGATGAGTTGACATTCGCCCACTGCCCGATGTATGGAAGCCACCAACTGTGGCCTCCCGACTGGTTATACAGGATCCTGGTGAAGAAGGTCACGTTAGCGCCCAGCGCCGAGACCAGGATAACCGGTATGTTCGAGACGTATAGCAACTTGATTGGATAGACTCCTTGGAACCCCCTGTACTTGATGGAGGTGATCGGCAGCTCGATCCTGATGCCCTCGATGTAGACGATGACCAGGATCATAACGATCGTGAGCGTAAACGTGAGCATGCTGGGATACTGATAGTTCCGGACTACCATGCTTGGCAGCGTATTGGTGAAGAACGAGCTAATCAGAGCGGGAAGAAAACCGAAGTACGCCTGTGTCGTGGATGTGAGCGCGAAGGTCACGGGAGAGAAGGCGTACCAGAACACCGTCTGGCAGACTCCAGCCAGGATGAAAAGGCTGACGCCGCTCCCAAGTCCCCATCCCTTCTGAATCATCTCGTCCAGGAGGAGGACAAGCAAGCCAGCAACGAAGAGTTGCCCGAAGATCACCACGTCACGGGTGGCCGTAAGACAGTTAGTAGTGACCGTTGCCGTGCAGGCGCCGCCGAGAGCGCCCCCGAATATGTACGCAGCGGACTCCCCCACTATCACGATCATGGTGAGCATCTTGGTGGATATCCCGAAGAGCGCCCTGTCGTCAGGATCACTCATCTTGAGCTTGATGATGTCGCTGCCGACGAGCAGCTGCAATATGAGACCCGACGTCACGATCGGCCCGATGCCGAGCTCCATGAGCGTTCCCTGGGCCGAGGCAAAGACGACTCTGAGGAAGGCCAGCTGGTTCTGCTGGCTTCCAGGCCCTCCGAACCCGAAGAGAGGGGTCGTGGCCATTACGAGATAGGCTATTAGAGCGAAGCCCGTCCAGATGAACCGCTCATTCAGGCTCGGTTTCTTCTCTGGCTTCGGTATCTCTGGGAGTACCGTCCCTAGGTTCTTGATGAATTCTCGCATCGAAGCCAATGGAAGTGGCCCTACTCCTTGACTGCCATCTTTCCGCCCGCAGCCTCTATTTTAGCCTGAGCCCTCTTGGTGAAGAGGTTCACCTTCACTTCGTACGCTCCGCTGACCGTGCCTGAGCCGAGCAGCTTTTGGATTCCCATAGACGTTAGGTCCAAGGACTTGCCTCTTGCGAGCGCGTCGAGATCGCCCACGTTTGCCCATGTCGTAGGCTTTGCATAACCCGGCGGTCTGAAGGGGTCTCTGCCGAAGTGGTCAGGGTCGTTAATGACCAACCAGCTCCATTTGTGCTTGTGAAGGCCGGCATTGCCGTGTCCTCCTCTGGAGCCCGAGTGTCGGTGCTGCCCAATCTGCCCGTAGCCGTGGGTCCGACTCCCTCTGTACTTCCTGCTCTTTCTGATGCGCGTCGGCAACCTAGAGCATCCTCCTGACCAGCTCGCCCAGCTGCGGATTGCTTCCGAGCAAACCCTTCTCTGAGGAAGCCCGGCGCATTGATTTCTTGAAACCGCCCCTTGGCGGTGCGAGCCTGAAGAAGGGCCTGAGCCCTTCGATCGCTGACAGGCGCATCTCGTCCTTTACGATCTTTGCAGCCAGTTCGTCGTGGTCCTTGTAACCCATCTTCTTTAGTGAAGTGGAGTCCAACGACTTCGTGGTGCTGACCATTCCGCGCTTTTTCAGCAATTCGGCCAGAAGTGCAACGTCGACAGGTGCCCAGGCGACGTGCTCCTTGCAGAGCTTCAGCGCGCCCAGGGCCGATGCGTCTCCGGGCACCACAGAAGCCGAGAACCTCTTCACGACCTTGAGCTCCTCGAGCGCCTTCCGGACTGGGTCCGAGGAGTTTATTGCACCGTGTATGTTGAGAACTAGAAGCAAGACCATCTCTCTTTCACCCTATACGCTCAATCCGTGCGACATCCTGAATGCGTCGTAGGCCGCGTTGGCCAGGGAGGACATCGTGTTAGTCGACCCGAATGTCCTGATCCAGGCGTCTTTGACCCCCGCTAGCTGAAGGAGATTCTTGAGGGCAGGCCCAGCGACCAACCCGAGGGCTCTCGGACCCGGTATGACCTCGATTGTGACGCTGCCGGCCTTTCCCCTTATTCTGTAAGGGACCGAGTGCGCCCTGCCGCACCTGCACTCCCAGCTGCCGCATCCTAGCTTAACCGGGATGATGTTGAGCAACGCCGCGCTGGTGGCCTTTTCAATCGCTTCCCTCGTCTGCATCGCCTTGCCCTTCCCGACGCCGAACCAACCTGCCCCGTTGCCGACGGCGACCACGGCTGAGAATCTGGTCAGCTCGCCAGCGTCGGTCTGCTTTTGTACGATGCTGACACCGACGACCTCGTTGCGGAGATCTGGCAGCAGCTTCTTGACTATCTCAGCCTCGCGGATCCTCTGGCCTCCCCTGAATATCTCGTCAAGCGAGGTGATCTTGCCTTCGTTCACGAGCTTACCGAGTTTCGTCCTTGGGACCCAGACTTCCTCCTGCTCGCGGCGATCTTGCCTCCCGTAAGAAGACATCACTTCTTGCCTCCGGCAATGGCTGCCTTCATCCTCTCGAACTGCGCTGGATACTCTTCAGGCCTGAAGCCTTCTTTCAAGAGCCGGGAGAAACCCTTCTCATACATATCCTTGGATTCAGCGGAGATCTTCGAAGCGTAGTCTGCAATCGTCTTCCCGGTGAGCCTCTCTTCAGAAGGGAAAGCCTCCTCTCCCATAGGCACTGCAACTCCCGCTTCCACAACGCCCTTGACCAGCGCACCGACACGCCCTCCCTTGACAAATGGGGCCAGGCCGTTGTACAGGACCGCCTCTTTGACGCCGTTGGCCAGGGCCTTCTTCCCCGCAATCAATCCGAGGAGATAGCATGCGGGGGTGGATTTCAGAGAGCCATGCCATCCCAGCTTCAGCAACTCACGAGAGTGGGCCGAAGCGACAACGGTGTCGCCTTCGACTTTCGGGACCACGAACTGCGAAGAGACATTCTTGTTCGATACGCGGACGACAAGCAAGATCCTGTGCGAAGTGATTGCCCGCCTCCTGGACCGATAGTCAGTCACCCCTTCTCTCCTCCGACGCAGGAGGGGAACGTGGGTGGTCTTCACTTCGTAGCCTCCTTCATCAGGTCAGAAAGGTGCTTGACTCCACGGACTTGACCGCCCTTCACTTGCTTGTAGAGCGCCTTGTATGATTCGTTGGTGATTTGCTTTCTGTCCTTGGCCACCTTGAGTCTCCACCTGAGTGCGCGCACCTTTGTCATCCACATCGCCTTCCGGGGATTCCTGGCGTGAGAGGTGCCCTTGATCGAACCAGCTCCCCTGCCACGCTTCAGCCTGCCCGCTCTTTCCCGGAACCTGCCTCGGGAGGTGCCCCTCTCGGGGGCGACCCTGATCGCTCCGAATCCGATCAAGCCTCTGATGGTGCTTCTTGTGATGGCGTCCTGGATTAGGTCCGAATACTCTTCGTCGAAGATGACTCTGTCCTCGCCTACGCCGAGGACTGATGCGGCCAGCCTCCGCCTACTTCTTAGGTTCAACTATCCTCAATCCTGTAGGGTTTAGGACCCTTATCCCCAGCTCAGTCGCTCTGTCTAGAATCTGCTCCCTCTTCTTGGCGCCCACTGTGCCTCCGATTCTCGCCACGTCCCTGCCTGGTACGAGTCCGTCCAAGTCAACTGGCCTGTAGACCAAGACTTCGAAATGGCCGCTCGGGTGGAGCCCCCTGGATTCGGCAGGCCCCCTGTAGCCGACTCTAACCAGTGCTGGCCAGCCTTTGTCTTGGCGTCTAACCTTGTTGTCGACGCCCTTTGGCTTCCTCCACTCAGGGTGAATCCTCACGTATCTCCAACTCTCCTGCCTCACGAACTTCGGCCTGTGCTCCGCTAGCTCATTCCGTTTCACAACGAGCGCCTTCAGCCTGTTCTCCTCTGTGACCTTCGCCTTCGGCAAAGTTAGAAGCCTTCTCCTTTCTGGTAGATATACACGCCGTCCAGGAAGATTCTTTGGTCCTTTCGCCTTATCTTCGTGGCGAGCTCAACGTTGGCGGCTGTCTGGCCGACGTCTTCGACAGAGACGCCCTTGACTATGATGTCGTCGCCCTCCACGGCGACCTTGCACGCCCCGACTATTTTGGCGACCCTCGGCGACCTTTCTCCCACGAAGTTCTCGACGTGAATTTCGTCTCCCTTTGTCTTCACTGAGATTGGAAAGTGGGCGTACACGACCTTCAGCCTGTAGGTGTATCCCTTCGAAACGCCGGTGATCATGTTGTTTACGAGGCTCATCACCGTGTTCACTATCACGTTGTCCTTCTTCTTCAAGGAGAAGGGAGAGATGCTGACCTTATTCCCCTGGACTGCGAGGTTGATATTGACCTTGTCGAAGTGCTTCTTGGCTTCGCCCAGCTTTCCCTTGACAGATAGGGTTCTGTCTTGGAGGGTTGCGGTAACCCCCGGGGGCATCTCTATGACCTGCGACTGCACCTGCTTAGTAGACAAAGCCGATCAATCTCCCTCCGATCCTCTTCTCCTGCGCCTCCACGTGGGCCATTACTCCTTGTGGTGTAGAGACGATGAGAGTCCCGACGCCCACCGCAGGAAGATATCTATGCTCCCAATCGACCAGTTTCGAAGACCTGACAGGGAACCTCGGCGATATGACGCCGCACTTGTTGATTCTCCCCAAGAGCTGAACCCTGAGTTTCCCCCCCACGCCGTCGTCGATCTGCTCGAATTCCCCGATGTACCGCTTCTTCTGAAGGACCTTCAGGACCTCGCTGGCCAGACTGGAAGCGGGTATGACGGTACACTCTCTCTTGTTCCTCATTTCGGCGTTCTGCAGGCTCGCGAACAGGTTCGAGAGAACGTTGGTGGCTGCCATCCAAATCACCTAGTCGTATTTCCTGAAGCCAAGCTTCTCGGCTACCTCGCGGAAGCACTGTCTACAGAGAACTAGGTCGTATGACCGGATGACCGCCCCATACTGCCCACACCTTCTGCAGTAGTGGGTGGACTTTCCGTACTTCCTCTGCTTAGTGTGCCTCTCTTTCAAGTCACGGCTACCCCAAACTTCTCCTTGAAGTACTGCATCGATTCTTCTTTTGATACAAGTTGGGCCCTCCCGATCCTTGCTGTCCGCCTCGAGCGTCTCGTGACGCTGTAGCCGGGCCTCTCGAGAAGCACGGACACGTTCATTCCCAGTATGCCGATGGCCGGGTCGTACTTGATCCCGGGGATCTCTATGTGCTCCTTGATCCCGAAGGAGACAGACCCCTTCGGGTCAAACGAAGATGACGCAAGCTTCTTCTCCTTGGCGGTGAGGAGTTTCTCGATCAATCCTACAGCCCTGTCTCCTCTGACGGTGACCGAGACGCCTATAGGCTCCCCCTTGTGGATCCCGAAGTCCCTGATCGACTTCTTGGCACGCCTCTGACTTGGCCTTTGGGCGGTGACCTGTTCGAGGACCTGCTTGCCTCGCTCGATCGCTTCACCAGACTTTCCGAGGCCTATGTTCACAACGACCTTTCCAACCTTAATGATTCTCATCGGGTTCTCGTGAACCGCAGTTTGGCTCATCGCGGGGCAACCCCTATCGTTGTCATCGGTCTGTCCGTTCCCACGGGAAAGACCAGCCGAGACGGTATTTCAGTGTCCCCGCCCGGAAGCGATATCCTGACCATTCGCTCTCTGGAGATGGTTCCCTTCTTGACCTCCGCAATCTCCCCTGTTTGACCCGTTCTGACACCAGAAAGAATCAATCCGACCGATCCCTTCGCAAGTTTGACCTGACCAAGGATCTTTTGAGACGGGACCTCGAGGAGTACGGCGTCGCCCGGGCTGAGATTCAGCGAATCTGCGAGGACTGACCTGCCATCGTGCAGCCCGTACTGGAAGTGTCCGCCTCTGACCTTCGTCTTGGTGCTCACGCTGCAGAGCTTCTTATTTCTCTCGTCGGCGCCAATCTTCGCAAGCGCGAGCCCCTTGCGCGAAGGCACTAGTCTGTAGTCTATCCCTTCGACTGGGACGCTAACGATGTTGAACAGCCCGACAGGAAAGCTGGGCGCATGTCTCTCGGTTCCGTCGATCAATACTTTGCCTGACCTGGCTATGAACTTTACCTCCTTCGACCGGGTCGCCATTCCGGCCAGATTTCTGATGACAACTCCGAGAGGATAGGAGGCTGCAATCGGGTATGGGCCCGGGGTCGGTTTGTATACGAATCTGTCGCCCTTCCGTGAGATGTCCCAGCTGCGGGGCGCCGCGATGCTCTTCAGCTTGTTGCGTCCTCCCTTCTTTCCCAACTACGTACCTACCTCCAACCGCGCCTTCCTAGTCTTGTCGTCGAGCACGATCGCAGTCACGACAACGCATGACGAATGAATGGGGACGAGGGCGGTTCCACCCTTCTGTTTTTCCTTGGTGACTCCGTCAACGTTGAGCGTCCCCTCACGCGGTGAGACCTTCATAACTTTGCCTTCGATGCCCTTGAACTCTCCCTTGACAATCTTGACGGAATCACCCTTGCGAGGCTTCACGGTCCTTCTTCGGTACTTTTCCCGCAGTTCTGTCGAAAGCGGCGAGCCGAACTTCAATTCATCAACCTCAGATTATTATGGAGGCAAGGTTGGCGATCCTCGGCCACTTTTCTGCAGCCTCACTCGCGACCGGCCCCTTGATGTCGGTCCCCTTCAAATCCCCTTCAGGGGTTACAATCACGGCGGCATTGTCCTCAAAGACAACATGCTGGCCACTGAGCCGCCGGACGGGATACTTCTGTCTGATGATCACAGCGCCAAAGACCTGCTTCCGGAGGTCAGGGGGCCCCCTCTTGACGACGCAGATGACGCTGTCGCCTACCGAGGCCGCCGGTGTTCTGCTGAGTCTGGTCTTTGCCTTCGTAACTTGAACGACCCTGAGAGTCTTCGCGCCGGTGTTGTCGGCGCAGGTTATGACTGCATTCAGAGGGATAGCTCTGGTGATGTAGTTCTTGAATTCCTCCACTCCCTTGGCGGAGACCGCACGTGACTTCGTCGACATTATGTATCCCTACTCGATTCGACGACTACGAAGGAGATTGTCTTTGAGAGAGGCCGACACTCGCCGATGGTAACTACATCGCCGTCAACTACCTCAAGACAAGGGGGCACCCGTGCTGAAATCCTGCTCCTCCGCCGCTCGCTCCTGTTGTACTTGCTGATCTTGTGGAGATACTCCATCTGAACTACCACAAAGCCCTTGCCTGCGGTGGAGACAACCTTACCCGAGAGGAGCCTCCCTCTCACCTTGAGGCTGCCATGGAAGGGGCACCTTTCGTCCTGGCATTCTTTCTTGGGAATTGCTACTTCGAGTCCCGCGGAGCTCATGTCTAGCGAATCCCCCACCTGTCTTCGAGTCTTCCCGAGACTTCGGCTCCTGTGATGATTCGTTTTGAATCGCAGCACTGGAAGACACTCCCGGCCTTCTCCACCCTCAAGGTCGTCCCATTGGAGTCGAGAATGAGCGTCCTCGCCGTATCCAGCAGTACCGTTCCGATTCTCCCCACCTTTGAGGGGTCTGTGGAACTGACTACGGCCAGTCTCTCCCCAATCACGTTCATTCTGCGATCCCCTTCTCCTGCATCACGGTAAGGATCTTCGCGATACCCCTCTTTATTCTTCTGATCTTGCCCACATCCTTCTTCACAATTCCTCTTTCGGCTCCGCCTGCTAGCTTGGAGAGCTCCGACCTGAGGTCGAAGAGCGTCTGCCTCAGCTTTTCAGCGTCCTGATTCCTGAGATCTTTCGCCTTGAGCTGAGTCATTTTCTTTGTTCTCCTCTTTCACGTCCTCCTTGAACTGGAAGTCCGAAGGGAGGGCGTCCTTGAGCGCAATCTTCACCTTGATACCGAAGAGCCCGAGTTTCAGGAGCACATCCGTGGTCGCCTCGCTGACCGACCTCGCCGCGGTCTCGCCGCTCTTGGGGACGATCCCGGCCCTGTATTTCTCGCCGTGCGACCGATCGCTGCGGAGCTTTCCAGCCACCGAGATTTCTACGCCGGCTGCGCCAGCGTTCATTATGTTGTTGACCGACCACATTGCAGCTCTCCTGAACGCCGTGCCCCTGGATGCAATTTGGGCGATTCTCGCTGCCATAATCCTCGCGTTGAGCTCAGGGTTTTCGACCTCTGTCACGGCGATCTGAGGGTTTGCGAGCTTGAACTTCGTTGCGACCTTGTCTGTCAAGTCCTTGATTCCGGTCCCACGCCTGCCGATTGCCAAGCCGGGCCTCGCGACATACACCTTCAGCGTGATTCCGACCGGCGATTTCTGGACTTCCAGACCCCCGTACCCAGCATCCTTTAGCTCCTTCTCGAAGAACTCGTCCAATTCGGCAAAGGACCTGCTAGTAGTCAAGATTGACCTGACCGACGACTGTTGCTGTACAGACATGCCCTAGACTTCCTTACCTACGAGCTCGATGTGGACAAGCTGGTGGAAGTTGGGCGAACTGCGTCCCATTGCCCTTGGGACGTAGTCTTTGATCGTCCTCCCTGCGTACCCAACAGCGTGTATTATTTCGATCCTTTCTGGGTCCAGCCCTTTGAACTCAGCGTTGCCCTGCAGGTTCTGGAGCACCTGAAGAAAGACTCTAGCGGCCTTGACCGGGTAGGAGCCTGTGGGAAAGCCCTGGAGTTCGCTTCGATGACCGACCTTAAGCTTGTGGCGCCTAAAGGCGATTGGCATCTTGATTTGTTCTACCTTCTCAAGAAGCTCGATGGCCTTCGGAACTGTCATACCCCTTATCGTAGTGGCTATCTCGCGTGCTGCCTTTGGGGAGATGTTGGCCTCTCTACCACTAGCCCTGACGTGTACCGCCGGGTCGAAACCCTCGAAACTGTAGCCGTAATGAGGCACTTTATCCCTCTCGTGGACTTTCGCGCTTCATTGGTGGCGTTAAAAGCTTTGTGAAGCTTTGTTGCCCATCGCCGGTCTCTCCGAGTGAGTCCGAGCAGCCAATCCCCTAACGACCAGGAGGGCCATGCAGGGAATCGCATCAAGGTTATAATAGCCAGAAAAGGGGTTCGCGTCGCGTGGTGAGTGCGCGGCTTGTGGTCGTCCGACTCAATAAAGGATGAGCCCGAAACGCTGGACCGGGCCTACTCTGAAAAAACCTGCGATGTTCTGATTGTAGGCTCCGGTGGGGCCGGCCTAAGGGCCGCTATAGAATCGAGCGACAAAGGTGCAAAGACGCTCGTTGTGTGCAAGACGCTCATCGGCAAGGCACACACAGTGATGGCAGAGGGAGGAATCGCCGCCGCTCTCGGCGACGTCGACCCTCAAGACAGCTGGAAGGTCCACTTCTCTGACACCATTGTGGAGGGACAGCGCCTGAGTAACTGGAGGATGGCAGAAATCTTCGCGAAGGAAGCAATTGATAGGGTCTACGAACTAGAACAGTACGGTGCCCTCTTCGACAGGACCAAAGAAGGGAAGATCAGCCAGCGGCCCTTCGGGGCGCACACCTACAGACGTCTCTGCCACATCGGCGACAGGACTGGGTTAGAACTGATCAGGACGCTGCAGGACCAGGTGATCAAGCGTTCAATCCCCTTCATGGACGAGGTTGCCGCGACCAAGATCTTCACCGACCCGAAGACAGGCAGGGCGTCGGGTGCCATCGGGATCGACATCAAGAGCGGGAGACTGATTCTGTTCAGGGCAAAGACGGTCGTACTCGCTACCGGAGGGTGCGGAAGGGTCTACCAGGTGACCTCGAACTCCTACGAGAGCACCGGAGACGGAATCGCGATGGCCTACAGGGCCGGGGCCGAGCTGATGGACATGGAAATGATCCAGTTCCATCCTACTGGAATGATTTACCCGGCCGGTGTCAGAGGGATTCTGGTGACAGAAGCAGTGAGGGGCGAGGGGGGAATCCTGACCAATACACAGGGAGAGAGGTTCATGTCGAAGTACGACCCCAAGAGGATGGAGCTCTCGGCGCGAGACGTCGTCGCCAGGGCGATTTACTCGGAGATTGTCGCAGGGAGAGGGACGAAGAACGGGGCAGTCTACCTCGACGTCTCCCATCGAGGAGCAGCCTACATCAAAAACAAGCTGCCGAGCATGTACGATCAGTTCCTCGAGTTCGCGGGGATAGATATCACCAAGGAGAAGATGGAGGTCGCTCCGACGGTTCACTATCAGATGGGAGGAATCAGGGTCGACCCCGAAACCGGCGAGAGCTCAGTCAAGGGACTCTATGCTGCGGGCGAGGTGGCCTGCGGTCTTCACGGTGGGAACAGGCTCGGCGGGAACTCACTCTCTGACATACTCGTGTTTGGGAGGAGGGCGGGGGCGGCCGCAGCGGAGGCGGCAACCAAGATCGACATGCCATCAATCAGCGAATCCGACATCGAGCAGGAGATAGACAGGATACTTTCACCGTTTTCCCCGGGAGGCGGGGCGAATCCTTTCCTCCTCAAGGAGGAGATCGCAAAGAACATGTGGAAGTACGTAGGGATAGTTCGGAACGAGAAGGACCTACAGGCCGGGTTAAACGAGGTCCAGAGAGTGAAAGAGGTGGCCGCGACTGTTAGGGCGAAGGAAGGTAGGATCTACAACCAGTCCTGGCTGGATGCCCTGCAGGTGTGGGATATGCTCCTCGGATGCGAGGCCATCATCCGGTCAGCTCTTGAACGTAAGGAGAGCCGGGGCGCGCACAATCGGTCCGACTACCCTGCCAAAGACGACAAGTGGCTGGTGAACATAATAACGGTGGACAAAGGCGGAGAGATGAACCATGCTCTCAGACCAGTGGAGAAACTGCCCGCTGAACTCGAGGCGCTGATAAAGAAGGGATAGATGGAACTTGAGCCAACCAACCAGCGAGAATAGGCCCGAGAAGGTAAAGTTGAAGATTCTGAGGGGGGTCGGGAGCGATCCGACGACCTCCAGGTATGACTCGTTCGAAGTCCCGCGGCAGGAAGGAATGGTGGTGCTTAACGCCATCCACTACATCCAAGCAAACCTCGACCCGTCGCTCTCCGCCCGATGGAACTGTAAGGCCGCGAAGTGCGGTTCATGCTCGGCCGAGATCAACGGGAAGCCGAGGTTGATGTGCAAGACGCGCGTCGACAGCATCGAAGGAGAGATCACGGTCGAACCGCTGAAAGCGTTTCCCAGGCTGAGAGATCTGGTCACGGATGTGACCAACAACTGGAAGGTCGCGGCGATGATCCCTGCCTTCACGCCGAGAGTTGCACCGGGACAAGAATGGAGGTTCTATCAGAGGGATGTGGACCGTTCAAGGGAGTTCAGAAGGTGCATAGAATGCTTCCTCTGTCAAGACGTCTGTCACGTCGTCAGAGAGCACAAGGCCGACTATGTGGGTCCCAGATGGGTGGTGAAGGCAGCTTCCCTGGACATGCATCCCATGGACGGATTGAACAGGTCGAAGTTCATGAAGAATGAAGGTGGGCTCGGATATTGCAACATAACGAAGTGCTGCCAAGAGGTCTGTCCCGAGCACATCGTGATTACGGACGATGCCATAATTCCAGAGAAGGAGAGGGTGGTCGATAGGTACTACGACCCGCTGGTCTGGCTGTACAGAAGGATTTCTGGAAGCCAGAGTCAGGCAGCAGTGGGGACGTAGAGGGCGCCACTGGTCGTCTTTTGACTCACTGCTAACTATTATGTCTCTGGCCCGTACACGCTGTTTAGCTGCCTCCTGACTCAGATGACGGCACAGGCACTGCAACTGCCAGCGGCCGATTGATTGACTGGTTACGGTATCGCCACGGACAGTATCAATAGTGCAAACCCCACTAGAACGATCACGCCGATCGACGATGCTCCGGCTCCTTTGAAATTGGCCACGATGCTTCCCAGGATGATGATCGCGAGCCCGATGATAAAGAGGGGGTAGCGCGCTTTCTTGGGCATCCGTTGATTGTTTCCGGCCATCTGCTAGAACCTCAAGAGGGTCTTGTCGATTGGTAAGCTTGCAGCTAGACCGCGGATGTAGAGATCGACGAAGAAGATGGTCAGGAGGCTGATCCACGCGAGAGCTTCGTGGTGCTTGTTGAGCCAGCTCTGCCGCTCATATACACTCTTTCTGACGCCGCCGGCCGCCACGCAGCTATAGCAGTCTACGTTGCCTCCGATCACGTGTCTGAAGGCGTGGCAAGAAAAGGTCCACGCGGTGAGGGTCAAGGCGTTGATGAGAAGGAAGAGGCTCCCCAGTCTGAGTGAGTCGGAGGAAGCCAGCGAGTGCACGAAGTCGTAGTAGAAGAAAGGAAGAATCGCGATGCCCACGTAAAGGAAATATCTGTGGAAGTTCTCAAACTGGAAGAGGGCACTCTTCTCGCCAGTGTAACGCCTCTTCTCTGCGTCTGCTCTGTCGGAGTTGGCGCAGCCGAGTGGGTGATTGAAGAGATGCCTATGATAGTCCTTGCGGTACGCGTAGCAGGTTAAGCGGAGAACTCCTGGGAGAGGGACAATCAAGATCGTAGGGCTGTAGAACGGGTCGATGTAACCAGCAACAGGGGCGACAGGAAACGCGATGAGGGCCCAGAATCCCACTACGAGGATGGCAATAAATGACCAGAGTCTCCAGTTCGCCTCCACCAACTCGTAGGGGAAGAGAGTCTTCCAGTCCATTCGAGACATGGTCGCCCTTGGCGCTGGCGGGTCAGACCGAGGTAAAAAGCCCTTCCGATTGAGCTCAGCGGTTCGAAGACGAGTCTTCGGAGTCCTCGTAGTGGGAGCCCATGTAGCCGTAAACGCCCGTTTTCAGCACTTTCATTCCAAGCAGGGCACACTTGATCCTCGCGGGCCCGAGTTCGGGGCTCCCCAGCAACTTCAGGATGTTCTCCTTCGAGACCTGTTTGACCCACTCCAGCGGCTTGCCCTTGGCCAGCTCCGTGAGCATCGACGCCGACGCCTGGCTTATCGCACATCCCTTTCCCGTGAACTTGATCTCCTCTATTCTGGAGCCTGGCCCGACCCTGATCTGCATGTCCACCTCGTCTCCACAAAGGGGGTTGGTGTCGTGCGCGTCGATGTCGAACTTCTCCAGCTTCCCGAAGTTCCTCGGATTCCTATAGTAGTCGAGGATCACTTCCCTGTAGATGTCGGCGCTGCTCATAATTTGAAGATCCTCCGCGCCTTTTCAAGGCCGGCCTTCAGAACGTCGATATCGTCTTCGGAGTTGTATACGTAGAAGCTGGCTCTGCTGGTGGCTGCCACGCCCAGCCAGTTCATGAGAGGTTTCGCGCAGTGGTGGCCGGAGCGTATCGCCACGCCCTCCTCGTCGAGGATCGTGGCGAGGTCGTGAGGATGGATGTCAGCAAGATTGAAGGAGATCACCCCGACCTTGCGCGCGACCTTCTGCGCCCCGTAATGCTTGAACCCCTTGACCCCTGAAAGGGTCTCCATCGCATACTTCAGAAGCCCCAGTTCGTGGTTCCTAACGCGCTCCATCCCCAGCGCTGTCAGGTAATCCACTGCAGCTCCCAGCCCAATCGAGTCTGCTATGTTGACGGTGCCAGCCTCGAACTTGTGCGGTGCGACGTTCCAGGTCGAGTGGTCCAAGAAGACCTCGCGGACCATTTCCCCGCCGCCCTGAAACGGCTCCATCTCTGAAAGAAGGTCCTTCTTCACTGCCAAGGCGCCTATGCCGGTGGGCCCCAGCATCTTGTGCCCTGAAAAGGCGTAAAAGTCGCAGCCGATTGTCGTGACGTCGACGGGCAAGTGAGGGACAGCCTGGGCCCCATCGACGAAGGTGGTCGCTCCCGACTTCCTCGCTATTGAGCAGATTCTGGCGACATCATTGATGGTGCCGAGGACGTTGGAACAGTGGGTGACCGCGACGAGGCGTGGTGACTCCTTCAGGGCGTCCTCCAACTGGGCGGGGTCGAGTGTCCCGTTGGACAGCAAGCCGACGAACCTGAGCTTGGCCCCTTTTCGCTTCGCCAGCAGCTGCCAAGGAACGATGTTGCTGTGGTGTTCCATCATAGTCAAGACCAGCGTGTCCCCGCGTCTCACGAACTTCTCGCCCCACGCGAACCTCACGAGGTTGGAGGCTTCAGTCGTCCCCCTGAGGAAGACAAGGCCCTTCGGAGCAGCCCCGACGAACCGGGCAACCCTCTCCCTGGAGGATTCGTAGGCCTCGGTAGCTTCCTCCCCCAGCGTGTGGACCGAACGGTGGACGTTGGAATTGTAGCGGGAGTAGTAGTCAACTAGGGCGTCGATTACCTGCCTGGGCTTCTGGGTCGTTGCGGCGTTGTCGAGGTAGACGAGTCGCTTGCCGTGAACCTTTCTTTGGAGGATCGGGAAGTCCTGTCTAATTTTGTCTACGGGGAAAGGTTTAGTTTGGAGCAACAACTTAGAGCCCTCCTCTCAGACCTCTACAAAAATCGTTCCGGCCTCTATTCTCACATTGAAGCTCCGCAAGGGAACTGCGGCCGGAGGGTTGAGAACCTGGCCCGTCCTGAGGTCGAACTGTGAAAGGTGGAGTGGGCAGACGACCCTGTCCTCGATCACGAAGCCCAGTCCGAGGTCCGCGTCCTCGTGCGTGCATGTCCCACTAAGCGCAGAGACTTCACCGCCTATCCTGGCAAGGAGGACGTGAACTCCCCCTATTTCGAGAGCCGACATGGTCCCTTCCGCCAGCTCCGAAGCCTTCATGGCTGGGACGAACTCTACCACTGGTCTCATCTGTATTTGTAGTGCCGCTCGAAGATGTCTTCGGACTGCTTGACTTCCGGGGTCGTTTCTCCAGTCTCAGCGAGAAGAGTCTCCCTGTCCACCAGCCTGCTCTTCCTGCCATTCCACTTGCCTTCGATCATGAACCTAGCGCCTTCACGGGTCTGTTCGATGGGAATCCTTGAGAGCACTGGTTCGAAGAAACCTAGGACGACCATCTTCCTCGCCTCGTCGAGGGGCAGCCCTCTTGCCATAAGGTAGAAGAGCTGTTCCTCGTCGACCTGAGCCACCGAAGCCGAATGGGTCGCTTTCACTTCGTTGTTGTCAATCTCAAGGCCAGGAATCGCATCGGACTTCGCGGACCGCTCGAGAATCATCGCATGGTGGGCAAGATACGAACGTGAGTTCTTGGCCTCTTTGACAATCTTGATCATACCCTTGAATATGGACTGCGACTCGCCCTTCAGAACGCCCCGTGCCTGAGTGGAACCGGTCGAGTCCCGGGAGTTGTGAATCAGGTTCGTTTCGAAGTCGTACCTCTGCTTTGAGTCTGTGAAGAAGATCTCGAACCCCTCGGCCACTGAACCTCTGCCGTCCAGGAGGAAGTTCATCCTCGAACGCGACACCGCGGCACCGAGAGAGAGGGAGCTGACAGTCACATGCGAGTCGTTCATGACCTCGGCCGCACGATTGGAGACGTGGACGGCCTCTTCATCAAGGAGCTGGATGGAGGAAAAGTCGACGTGAGAACCTGCCTCGGCCCGAATTTCAGTTGTGCAGGCCGCGAGAGAGGGGGTCGGTGACCCCTTCGAATACAGCTCCTCGAGAAATATGAACTTGGAGAGCTCGTCAGCGTAGATGAGTGTCTGATCAATCACACTTGTCTTCGGTGAGTCGAACACAAGCATCTTGCGCAGGGGCTTGCTTAGGTTCACGCCCTTCGGAACGTAGACAAGAGTCCCACTGTTGAAGAATGAGTTTACGAAGGCGGCGAATATGTCTGCTCCCGACTTCACAAGCCGCGCCTCGAAGAGGCGTCTTACCAGGTCCCCGTGGCTCTTGAGGGCATCGTGCAGAGGCAGCAGCTCGACTCCCTTTGAGGCCGTTTCGGGATCGAGTTCGGCGTGGAGTTGCGTCTCGTTTCCCTGGAGGAGGATGTTGGACTCCTTGCCGGTCAGGAAGCCAGAAAACATTCTTCGGAAGTCTGCCGCCTCCTTGTTGGGTACCATCCCGAACTTAGAGAGGTCGAAGCTGGAAATGTTGGCGTACTTCGTGTAGAGAGGGTTCTTCTCTTGAGGCAAAGAAGAGAACTCAGCAAATGACTTCAGTCTACAATCCCTGAGCCACTCTGGCTCCCTCAATGACTCCGAGAGAGTTCGAACGAGTCCTTCGTCAAATGAACCCATCGCAGTTAGGGACAATCCCGGTTCGCTCTCTGGGTGCAGCCCTCAACCTACGGCGTTCGTCATTTCGAGGGACATCAGGCGGTTGAACTCGACTGCGTATGCCATGGGGAGCTCCTTGGCGAAAGGTTCGAGGAACCCGTTGACGACCATGCTCAGAGCATCCCCCTCAGAGATTCCCCTCGCCATGAGGTAGAAGAGCTGTTCCTCACCGACCTTGCCGACGCTGGCTTCGTGGGTCACCGTGGCGTCGTCTTCCTGAATCTCCATGTAAGGATATGTGGCGGTGGTGCTCCTCTCGTCGATGAGGAGTGCATCGCACCTGACGCTTGACTTCACGTTCTTTGCACCCTTCGCGATTTGCAGAAGACCCCTGTAGGCCGTATGGCCTCCGTCTTTGGAGACGGAACGTGAAAGTATCTTGGACGTCGTGTCCCTCGCTAGGTGAATCGCCTTCCCCCCAGTGTCCTGGACCTGGCCTGCTCCTGCGTAGGCCACAGAGATGATGTCAGCCTTCGCCCTTGGCCCGAGGAGATAGATCGATGGATACTTCCTGGTCAGTCGGGATCCTCCGTTGAAGTCGACCCAGGAGACCGTCGAGTCTTCATAGGCGTGGGCCCTCTTCGTCACCAAGTTGAGGACATCCCTCGACCAGTTCTGCAGAGTCGTATACTTCACCAATGAGCCTTTCTGTGCGACTATCTCGACGATTGCGGAATGGAGCGACTGCGACGAGTAGACAGGGGCGCTGCAGCCCTCCATGTATGTCACCTCGCTGTAAGGCTCTCCGATGATTAGGGTTCTTTCGAACTGACCCATGTTCCGCTCGTTGATCCTGAAATAGGCCTGAAGTGGCATGCTGACTTTGACCCCTTCGGGGACGTAGACGAAGCTTCCTGCGCTCCAGACTGCGGTCTGAAGGGCGGCGATGTAGTTGTCCTGGTACGGAACCACTGTTCCAAAGTACTTCTTCATGACTTCAGGATACTCCTTGAGCGCTGTCACCGTGTCGGTGAAGACCACGCCCTGCTTGGAGAGTTCACCCTGTATGCTGTGGTAGACTGCTTCGCTCTCGTAGATCGCGCCGACTCCTGAAAGGAACTTCTTCTCGGCTTCGCTTATGCCGAGCTTGTCGTAGGTGTTCCTGATGTACTCTGGGAGCTGGTCCCAGGAGTTCGCAGCCTGCTTAGTGGGGCTAGCGTAGTAGTAGAAGCTCTGGTAATCGATGTTTGCAAGTTCCGGTGCCCAGGTGGGGGCCTTCCTGTCTAGGAAGTGCCTGAGTGCCTTCATCCTGATCTGCTCCATCCAAGCCGGTTCGTCGTGGACTCGCACTATCTCCTGCACCACCTTCTCGCTGAGACCCTTCACGCCCTGCACGGCGTAGGAGTCTATGGGGTCGCTGAACCCGTACTTCTCCTTGTAGTCGTCCGTCACAACATCCACTTTGGTTGACATCATTTCACCGCGAAATATAACATAGGTTATTTTCTCCATTAAAAGCGTTATGGGGCGGGCTGGGCCACTTCTTCCTCACCGCCATATCCCTTGATCCAAGTGTATCCCTTCTCTTCGAGCAGCCTGGAAAGGTCTTCTCCACCGGATTCTATTATCCTTCCTTGGTACATCACGTGCACGAACTGAGGCTTCACGTACTTCAGTATCCTCTGGTAATGAGTGATGAGGAGCGTGGCCGTAGAAGGGCCAGAAACCTTGTTGATCCCTTCGGCTACTATCCGAAGCGCATCAATGTCGAGACCCGAATCGGTCTCGTCGAGGACAGCGAACTTCGGCTGCATCAGCGCCATCTGGAGAATCTCAGCCCTCTTCTTTTCGCCGCCCGAGAATCCCTCGTTGAGATACCGGGTCAGAAAGGCTTCATCCATGCTGAGCATCTTGAGTTTCTCGGCGACGACCTCTCTGAACTCGAAGATGGTCGGGGGGTCAGTGCCGGGCGGTCTCGAGTTGTTGTAGGCGGCTCTCAGGAATGAGAACATGCTCACTCCCTGGACGCTCACGGGGTATTGAAACGCCAGGAAGAGCCCTTTCTTGACCCGCTTGTCAGGTGTGAGGCCTAGCATGTTCTCTCCGTCAATCAATGCCTGGCCTGAAGTAACCAAGTACTTCGGATGCCCCATCAAGGTGTAGGCCAAGGTACTCTTCCCTGATCCGTTTGGACCCATCAGAGCGTGGGTCTCGCCCTGGGCGACGGTCAGATTTACCCCTTTCAGAATCTCTTTCCCTTCCACTGACGCGCGGAGATCCCTGATTTCTAGCTTCAATAGACGAAAACGAACTCCTTCAAAGTCTATTTAAAGATATAACATAGGTTATAGTTTCGCCCCTAAAGAGTCCAACGGGCGCTCACCTTCCTTGCCACCGCCTCGAGGAACTCCCTGTCCAGGGTTGAGAAAGCATCAAGCTGGTCGCTGTCGATGTCTATTTCCCCTATGACAGCACCCTCTCTGAAGACGGGCACTACGATCTCCGCCCGGGTCGAAAGGAAGCACTGAAGGTACCTCGAGTCTTTGCTGACGTCGGAGACGATTTCTGTTCTGCCAGCCTTCGCAGCAAAACCGCAAACCCCCTTTCCAATCGGGATACGGGTGTGTTCGGTCGCGGCGGGCCCAGACCATGAATCAAGGACCAAGTCCTTCCCATCCACTCTGTAAAGCCCCACCCAAGAATACGTAGGCACGCTGGAGTTGAGCACTTTGACAATGGTGTCCCCCGCATCTCTTCCTATTGCAGTTCCGATCGCAGAATCGAGTTTGATGAGGAGCTCCCTAGCATGTTCTCGGGTCAGCCTAGGCGGGGACACTTTCATTGACTCTGTCCGCCCTCCGCCTGTTGTATTTATCTCCGACCCCTGTCGTCACATGCTCTCACGGGAGGGACTGTTGATGGTCGGAATCCGTTGGACAACAGACCGGAATCCACGCACCTCTGGACTCACGCGCGCTGACAAAAGGGCTCAAGGTCCCCTGACCGGTAAAGAAACACCCAACCACCGCTCTGCGGAGAACCTCTGGAGCGGACACGACAATTCTTATATACAAACGAAAGTTGTTAACCGAGACGAGTCAGATGTCAGCAACAGGTCAACCAGTGATAGTACTGAAGGAAGGGTCCAGCGAGACGCGAGGAAGAGAGACGCAGCGCAACAACATCGCGGCTGCAAAGCTAATCGCGGAAGTTGTGCGGACTTCGCTCGGGCCTCGAGGGATGGACAAGATGCTTGTCGATTCGATGGGCGACGTCACGATAACCAACGACGGAGCCACCATGTTGAAGGAGCTGGACATCCAGCATCCGGCAGCGAAGATGATGGTAGAGATCAGCAAGGCGACGGACAACGAAGTGGGAGACGGTACGACTTCAGCCGTTGTCGTCGCCGGGGCACTGCTTCAGAAGGCTGAAGACCTAATTGACAAAGAGGTCCACCCGGTCGTGATAGTAGATGGTTACCTCAGGGCAGCCGAGAAGGCACAGAAGATCCTCGAAGACATCGCGGAGAAAGTCGACCCGTCAAACAGATCGGACCTCCTGAGCATCGCCAACACCAGTATGCTGACGAAGCTCGTGAACGAAGACTCGCCTCACCTAGCGGGAGTGGTAGTCGACGCGATCATGCTGATCACCGAGAAGGGCGAGAAGGGGCTGAAGGCAGACATCGACAACGTGAAGGTTGAGAAGAAGCCAGGAGGAGCAATCACCGACACTCAGCTGATCAGAGGGATGGTTCTAGACAAGGAGGTCGTCCATTCGGGCATGCCAAAGAAGATTGTCGAGGCAAAGATAGCCCTGATCAACTCCGCGCTCGAGATCGAAAAGACCGAATTCTCTGCGGAGATCAGAATCAACGACCCCGCGCAGATGCAGCAGTTCATGGACGAGGAGAGCAGCATCCTGAAGGGGATGGTCGAGAAAATCAAGGATGCGGGGGCGAACGTGGTCATCTGTCAGAAGGGAATCGACGACCTCGCGCAGCACTTCCTCGCAAAGGCCGGCATACTGACCGTGAGGCGCGTAAAGGAGAGCGACATGTCCAAGCTTGCGAAAGCCATGGGCGCGCGAATGGTCACCAATCTAGACGACCTAACGAGCAAGGACCTCGGATATGCGAAGCTGGTCGAAGAGAGGAAGATGGAAGACGACAAGTGGGTCTTCATCGAAGGGTGCAAGAACCCCAAGGCGGTGACCATACTCGTGAGGGGCGGGACGCAACGCATAGTTGACGAAGCCGAAAGGGCTCTGCACGACGCTCTGATGGTGACCAAGGACGTTGTGGAGCTGCCAAGGATAGTTGCGGGGGGAGGAGCCCCTGAGGAGGAGGTCTCCTGTCAGCTCAGGACGTGGGCCCAGAAGCTCTATGGAAGGGAGCAGCTTGCAGCCCTCAAATTCGCCGATGCGATGGAGTCGATACCGATGACCCTTGCCGAAAACGCCGGCATGGATCCCATCGACACGCAGGTCGACCTTAGGGCGAAGCACGGAAAGGACGGGAAGTGGTTCGGGGTGGACGTGATGAACGGAAAGGTGGCCGACATGTACGCAAAGTCAATCGTGGAGCCTCTGGCTGTCAAGCTCCAGATCCTTCGAGCTGCCACGGAAGCAGCGTCGATGATCCTGAGGATAGACGACGTGATCGCAGCGAGCAAGATGAAGGCGCCGCCAATGCCTCCAGGCGGTGGCGGAATGGGTGGCATGGGCGGCATGGGCGGCATGCCTCCAATGTGAGAAGCGCAGAAGCTAGGCTAGATCAACCGTCGCGTCTGGAAATCGTCCGCTTTTCAAGGCCTTATCATAGACCATGCTCCCGACAGCAACATCTTCTATCGCGACGCCCCCAGACTTGAACAGCGTAGGCGCAGCCACCCGTACCTTCCCTGCCACGACGTCCTTCAACTGCAAAGCGGCATCCCAGGAGAAGGTTCCGGCTTCTGCCGCCTGAATCAGGTCCCCGTACTCGATTCTTGCCTGCGGCAGGTCGTCGACGACAACTGCCTCGAATTCACCGAGCGTGGGGGCCGTCACTTCAGCGTTTTCAGGCGAGTTTGAGCCGCAGACGTTCAGATGGGAGAGATGTTCTACCGCGTAGGGTTCAATGAACGGCTCTATTGACGAGGTTATCGTCGAAGCCACATCCGCCCCTTTGAGAGCCTCGCGGGGAGTTTCGACCATCTCGGCGTTCAGGCCTACCCCCCTCAGCTTTTGGGCGAAGCCCGCGCGGTGTTCCTCGATGGGGCTCCAGACGCGCACTTCGGATAGGGACGTTACTGCTGCCACGCCTAGGACCTGTGTCATGGCCTGTTTCCCTGAACCGCAAACTGCCAACTTGGCAGACCTCCTACCGTAGAGGAACTTGGTGGCTACACCAGAGGCGGCCCCGGTACGAACTCGACCGAGTACGTCTGCTCCCATTATTGCGAGTGGACGCGAGTCTGTGGAATCAAACAGGATGAAGATGAACCGCGTCCCCTTTCGTGATGACATGTAGCACTTGAGCCCACTTCGCCCCAGGTAAGGCAGATGGGCCTGCATCGAATTCAGAACAATACCAGGGGCCCTCGCTCTAGTTCTTGGGGAGTTGACAGCCTCGCCCCCGGCCTCGCGTCTGAACACCTCTTCGACCGATGATACAGCATCCCTCATCTCCAGGAGATCTTCTACGTCCTCTTCTGAAAGTATCAGTGCCAAAGAATCTACGGCTCTTCTTTGACTTCCTCTGTCTCGGGCTGCCCCCACCTGCCCACCTTGGGCAGCGACTTGCTCCTGAATAGGGTCATCCCCTGCTGGTACCTCTGGAGCTCGACCTCTAGAAATCTGATGTCGGTGAGTAGGGCCGCAATCTCCTTTCCTTTGCCTCTCTTTCCCGTCAGTTCGGCAACCTTGGCCCTCTTCTCGCCGACCATCCCTGACAGGAGCTGCTCGTATTCAGTGGTCAAGGGAGACCCTCGGCCTGCGGACTGTCGAAAGTATAAAGGCGTTATCGGGAAGAGTGTGGCATGCGGCCGGGGCTCTTCGCCGGCGGCGTCTTTGTAACCTCTCTGAAAGTGACATCCTATGCCCTGTCCCTCGTTCAGGTCCACTCATGGAGTTCTTCACCCATAGTACAGGGAAACCCAATGGGTTTCGCCAGCTTGTTCTTGTCCGAAGGCTCAAGAAGGATAAGGTCGTCCCAAGCAACCAGACGGTGCGTCTCCTGCTCGACTCAGGTGCCAACCGCATCTGAGAGATGTTCGAACAGCAACGGCTTGAAATCGAAGGAGAGTGAATAGCCTGAGCGGTCAGCTAAGGGCACTCAATCTCATTCGGACTTCAGTCATGGAACGCATCAGCTTCCATGGGCACCCTATGGTCAGGTCTCTTCACCCCACTACAATCGAAATCACTACCGATGAACACCTGACAGAGAGAGGTGATTGTATCATAGGAGTGGGCGCAGCTAAAGGATGCAGTCAGCTCGGCGAAACCCTCAAGACCGCCCTCAGGTCGAATCGGACGAAGGTAACAATCAGGGTGCAAGTCGACGGGCAATCATTCGTGCTTGCGGCCGAGGGCGACGAGGGGTTGGAGCTCTCCCACCCTCATGACATTGTAATCCGAAAGAGTAGGTTCGTGAGCGATCGCACACTTGCAGTCGCCGCAAGCGCATCCGCGAGAGACATTCCAAGGTCAATTGTTTCGAAACTGAAGAACCCCAGAACTGTCGGAGAACTGGAGATCAAGGTACACGGCATTTGACCGTCACCAGAGGCGTCGCCTATACGATGCAGGCCCTCGTCAAGTATCATGGACTAAGGAATTGGGACCTGAGGATACCATACCATGACAGCATTTCAGTCAACACAAGCTGCATGAAGACGGAAGCCCAAATCGATGACCGAAGAAAGGGAGGCGTCTTCATTGGAGGGAGGCCGAGCGAACCAGCCAATGAGAGACTTGGGCCGGTCGTCTCGAGCCTTAGGGCGGGGGCAGATGTATCCAGCTTCAGAATTGATAGCAGGAACCTGCCGCCCAACAAGGGGAAGGGAATCGGATACTCCTCCTCGGCTGGGGCCATCCTGACTCTTCTGCTACACAACAGGCTCGTTGGCGGAGAGCCGGACCTGCTTGCGCTTTCCAGGACTGCCCGGCTCTTCGCTGCCTCCGCTTCACGGTCACTTGTCGGTGGTTTCTCGAGGCTCTATGCTGGGACTGACGACGAAGGAACCTATGTGAAGAGGTTTGCCGACAAGCGGGAGATGGACCTCCGGATGGTGGTCGTTCCATTACCTTCCAAGGTGAAGACCGAGGACGCCCACAAGGAGGTACTGACCTCGCCATTCTTCAAGGCACGGATTGAGTCAGCCCAGAACCGGTGCGACGAGATGGAGAAAGCGATTCTTGGGAATGACATCGATGCATTGGGAATCCTTGCCGAAAAGGACACGCTGGAACTGCACAGCCTCACGATGACGGGCGAGAACAGACTAGTCATAATGACCGAGGACACCTTAAGAATCATCAGGGAGGTGAGGAAGCTGAGGAGTGACGGGACGAAGGCTTACTTCTCCATGCAGACCGGCCCCTCGGTTTTCATCAACACCTCAGAACAGCATGAGCACAGGGTTCTGCGAGCCGTCCAGAAACTGAGATACAAAACATATCTCTCTGGTGTCGGCGAAAAAGCCGCAATCCTGTGAGAACCTGGAACGGTTATGAACCCTCGGCCACGCGAGGCGATCAGTGGTTCCGTTGCCAAAGAAGGTCGCCGAGTATCTGAAAGAACTCGAGAGAAACAAGGATGACAAGCCCGAACAGGCAAAGGATGGGATTGAAATCTATCTGGGTCTTTGGAGAAGCGCAATCGAAAGGGGTGTGGTCTCATCGTCAGACGAGATCAGCGCCGCTCTCGTGAAAGTCGAGGAGAAGGGCGGTCTGAGAAGGGCCGCAAAGGGCTAGCTGAGTGAGTCAGAGTTGAATGAATCGGTCAATGAAGGACTTCCCCTCCATCCAGCACCACCACCTGTCCTGTCATGAAGCTCGACTCATCGCTCGCTAGGAAGAGGGCCAGGTTAGCCGCATCGACGGGCCTGCCGAGCCTTCCCATCGGAATCGCCGCTTTGTACGCACCAAGCTGCTCTTGGTTTAGCCAGTCCACCCAAGTCGTATCAATTGAGCCGAAAGCCATGCAGTTGACTCTGACCCTCGGGGCCAGAGCCTTCGCCAGCATCTTCGTCATAGAAATTACCGCGCCCTTCGCTGAGGCGTAGACCAGACCCTCGCTGTCCCCGGAGAGCGCTGGAGTCGATGCAACGTTGACGACGGAACCTCGCTTCATGAGCTCCAGCGCTCCCTGAGTACAGAGAAAGGTTCCGAATGCATCTACGGCGAAGACTTTCTTCCACATGTCAAGCGTTATCTTCGGAATTCCGGCTTTCCAAATGGCGCTGTCGGAAAGGCCAGCAGTGTTGACAAGGATGTCGAGGCCTCCCAGTTCCCGCTCGACTTCTAAGAACATTGCTGAGACACTCTCAGGGTCCGCGACGTCGCAGTGAGCGGCGAAGGCCTTGCCCCCCGAGTGGCGGATGGCTTCCACAACGCTCTCGACGTGAGTTGGAGAGGGTCTGTGATTGACCACAACGTGCGCACCTTCGGTTGCGAAGAGTCTTGCGATCTCGGCACCAATCCCCTGGGAGGAACCGGTGATCAGAGCGCGCTTGCCAGCGAGCCGCATGCTGGTAGGCTGCATCGTTTGGTCTGTCTTAAGAATTAGACATCAGGGGCGCGGCGCCAGGTCCTAGGTGCCGCGCGCGCCAGCAGGCTACTCTTCAATCGGACTACGCCTTCGATAAGCGCTGTGGTCTGCCGTAGATAGTCAGCACACATCCTCAACAGACGCCAACACACGACCTCATCAGACAAGCGCAGACAACATCAGACGACTCTTTCGTCTGCGAAAGGGAGCCGTCTTGTTTGGGCCAGACAACTCGGATATGCTATCACATGAAAGGGGATAGCCTGAACAGTGGTGAGACACGATTTCTTGTCTGAGAGAAGAGGCGCAAGTGTCTATTCCAGACGATGGCCAGACAGCTCCCCTCTATAGTAGGGGCGGTCCTGGCTGGATTGACTACGCGCCTGTCAGGCTATGGACCAAGTTGGGGGGCCCTAGAGTAGAGCGCGCGCCCAGAAGACCTGCCGGGTTCTGCGCTAGTCTCGGTTGCGTGACTATCCTCTTGTTTGGCGACTAGTCCGACGGGAACCGAACCTCGGGGCGTTCGATACGCAGATTCTTGCGTCAGAAACTGCCATGCCCGCCATCCGATTTCTTTCATAGGCTATTCTCAGTGGCGAGGTCGAACCGGTCGAGGTTCATTACCTCGTTCCACACCACTACAAAGTCGTGCATGAACTTTTCTATGGAGTTCTCGTATGCGTAGACTTCCGCCAGGGCCCGGAGCTGGGCGTTCGAACCGAAGATGAGGTCGACACGGGTGCCTGTCCACTTGAGTTTGCCCGTTGCGCGATCACGACCCTCGAACACGTCCTTGTCCTCCGAACATGGATTCCACGTCGTGCTCATGTCGAGCAGGTTCACGAAGAAATCGTTCGTCAGCGTCCCGGGGCGCTCGGTGAAGACGCCACGCTGGGACTGCTCGAAATTGGTATTCAGGACTCGCAGGCCGCCAATGAGAACCGTCATCTCAGGCGCCGTCAGCGTCAGCAATTGCGCCCGGTCGACCAGCAGTTCTTCGGCCGATACAGAGAATTTGGTCTTGAGGTAGTTGCGAAACCCATCCGCGATCGGCTCGAGCACGGCGAAGGAGGACACGTCGGTTTGCTCCTGCGAGGCGTCCATGCGTCCCGGTGTGAAGGGAACTGTCACCTCGTGACCAGCACTCTTGGCGGCTTGTTCTACGCCAGCGCAGCCGGCCAGAACGATCAGGTCGGCTAATGATACCCACTTGTCGCCGGACTGCGCGCTGTTGAACGCTCTCCGGATGCTCTCCAAGGTCTTGAGCACCTTCGCTAGCTGGGCAGGTTGGTTGACTTCCCAATCCTTCTGAGGCGCCAGACGAATGCGGGCACCGTTGGCACCGCCGCGCTTGTCGGAGCCCCGGAAGGTGGACGCCGACGCCCAGGCGGTCGAAATCAACTCCGACACGGACAGTCCGGACGCAAGGATCTTGCCCTTGAGGGAGGCGATGTCGAACGCATCAATCAGTTTGTGATTGACGGCAGGGATTGGGTCTTGCCAGATGAGCTCTTCGGCAGGAACCTCCGGGCCAAGATAGCGTGTGCGGGGACCCATGTCGCGGTGAGTGAGTTTGAACCATGCGCGGGCGAATGCGTCTGCGAACTGGTCCGGGTCTTCGTAGAAGCGCCTTGAAATCTTTTCGTAGATAGGGTCGAACCTCAAGGCAAGGTCCGTCGTCATCATGCCTGGCGCGTGACGCACAGCCGGGTCTTGGGCATCCGGCACCGTACCGACACCTGCGCCATGCTTCGGTTGCCACTGGTGCGCACCGGCCGGGCTCCTCGTCAGTTCCCATTCATAGCCGAACAGGTTCTTGAAGAAGCTGTTGCCCCACTTCGTTGGCGTGTTGGACCAAGTGACCTCAATGCCGCTGGTAATCGCGTCATCGCCTTTGCCGGTGCCGAAGCTGCTTCTCCAGCCGAGACCTTGCTCCTCGATACCGGCCGCTTCAGGCTCAGGACCGACGTTGGACGCAGGTCCGGCGCCGTGGGTCTTGCCGAAGGTGTGGCCGCCAGCGATGAGCGCAACCGTCTCTTCATCGTTCATGGACATGCGGGCGAAAGTCTCTCGGATGTCCCTGGCCGCTGCGATCGGATCCGGGTTGCCGTTCGGGCCTTCCGGATTAACGTAGATCAGCCCCATCTGCACGGCTGCGAGCGGATTCTCGAGGTTTCGGTCGCCGGAGTAGCGTTTGTCATCCAGCCACTTGTTCTCAGGACCCCAGTAGACATCTTCGTTCGGCTCCCAGACATCCTCGCGACCGCCACCGAAGCCGAAGGTCTTGAATCCCATGGACTCCAGGGCAACATTACCCGCAAGAATCATGAGGTCTGCCCATGAGATCCTCTTGCCATACTTCTGCTTAATCGGCCAAAGCAAACGACGAGCCTTGTCGAGATTCGCGTTATCGGGCCAACTGTTGAGGGGTGCGAAGCGCTGCTGACCTCCACCAGCGCCGCCGCGCCCGTCGCTTTTGCGGTATGTGCCAGCGCTGTGCCATGCCATGCGAATGAACAGGGGCCCGTAGCTGCCAAAGTCCGCCGGCCACCAGTCCTGCGAGTCGGTCATCAGCGCCTGCAGGTCCTTCTTCACGGCAGCCAGGTCGAGACTCTTGAACTCCTTGACGTAGTCGAAGTCATTACCCAAGGGATTAGATAGCGGTGAGTGCTGGTGCAACGCCTTGAGGTTCAGCTGACTGGGCCACCAGTCTCTGTTCGACATGCCCCGCGTGCCTGTAGTCATTGGTCTCTTCTCGGTCATTTCAAGATCACCTTAACTCAGAATAGGGCCGAAATATAAGCTAGGACACACTCATTAGTTCGCGCTAACATGCGCATCCAGGCCTGCAGGATTGCACGGGAAGTCCGACGAACATATCCTGCACATTATGGTCGTAATGTTCTGTCGTCCAAATCGGTGACGCAGTGCGCGTGCCGATGAAAGCGGGCCCGGTGGGATTCGAACCCACGACATGCTGGTGTCTCCCAGTTCGAGCTAAGAGCCAGCCGCTCTGGTCGAGAGTCTCTAACCTGGCTGAGCCACGGGCCCGTCGAATCAGCCCCCGATGAGGCGGATATTTACTTTATTAGACGAGTGGCGGGCATTCCGCTTTCATGGGACGACTCAGCTTCATCGGCCTCGGACTGGGTCCCAAGGGAATCAGCCTGGAAGGGCTGGAAGAGCTTCGGTCGTCGGACATCGTGTATCTCGAGTACTACACGTCTCCCCATGAGCCCAGGCTACTCAAGGAGCTGCAAAATGCCTCAGGAAAGGAGCTTACGATAGTTGATAGGGCCTTCGTCGAAGATGGAAGGAAGATCCTGGCTGAGGCGTCTAAGAAGAAGGTCGCCCTCGCTGTGCTGGGAGACCCCATGATCGCGACCACACATGGCGAGCTGAGGGCGAGGGCGGTGAAGTCCGGCGTACAAACAAGAGTGATCCACGCCGCGACCATAGCAGCTTCGGCGGCAAGTTCCTCCGGCCTTCACTATTACAAATTCTCTAACACCGTCACGGTCACCAGAGAAGCCGTCAACAAGTTAACCCAGGTGTACCACACTCTGCACCAGAACCTCCAGAAAGGCTCGCACACTCTCATCCTGCTGGAGTACGATGTCCAGAGCGGTGAGGGCGTAACCCCCGCCGACGCGATCGGGGGCCTTCTGCTAGCCGAAGGGAACTTCAAGCGTGGTGTGGTCAGCGGCTCGACCTTCGCACTGGTCGTGTCGCGCCTCGGAAGACAGGACGAGTCGCTGTCTGCCGGGAGCTTTGAAGAGCTCGCGAAGAAAGAATTCGGAGAACCCCCGCACTCTCTCGTGATTCCCGGGAAGCTCCACTTCACTGAAGTCGAATTCATCTCCGCAGTCTTTGGACTGGATGAGACGAAGATTCGAAGCAATTCGGAGGGAGTCTTGCGGACCGCGCAGACACTTGTGCCGAAGTATGTCACCAAGACGAAAAACGCCCTGGACTCCGTCAAACAGAAACTCGGACCCCAGTACGATGCGGTTATCGAGAACGCGGAAATCTACATGAGTGACGCCGAGAACTTCCTTGCGAACGGCCAGGACGAGATGGCGATGCTTAGCATAGGATACGCGGAAGGACTTTTAGACTCACTTGCTTTCGCGGGCGTCGCGAAGATAGACTGGTAGACTTGGACGAAAAGCGAATCCTCGGGGCGGTTTTCTCGCTGGAACTGGGAGAACACAAGCCCACCCTCAGGCAGATTTCGGAACGCCTCGAACTGGGAGTTTCAGACGCCAGTAGGAGAATTCAGGCCCTCAGTAAGAGAGGTCTGGTCAGACTTTCGGGAGGACGCGTCTCAATCACACCGAAGGGGCGAGAGAGGATAAAGGTGATTTTCATCGGGGGAGGGTTCGAAGTGATTCACAGGGGCCACATCCATACAATCATCAAGGCGAAGAGCCTCGGCGACGTCCTCGTAGTCGTGGTGGCAAGGGACAGCACCATCCGCAATAGAAAGAAAAGAGAACCGATTTCCGACGAGAGAGAAAGAGTGATGCTGCTCTCGTCCCTGAGACAGGTGGATGCAGCAGTCCTGGGAGTCGAGGGTGACATATATGACACGCTTGAGCGGGTAAAGCCAGACGTGGTCGCTCTGGGTTACGACCAGCACCACATGGAGTCAGACATTGAGCGAGAGGCCAAGGCACGTGGAATCAGGCTGAAGGTCGTCAGACTGGACTCGCCGAACCCAAGGCTGAAGACAAGCCTGCTGTTGAAGGAACTCTAGGGTCGGTTCGACCGATCAAGCGTCCTCTGAAGGCGCATCAGCGAGGCCTTTACTGATTCGCGCCTGAACTCTTCCGTCATGAGCCCTCGGGTATCTTCGACCAGCATCCTGGCCACATCGATCTTGCGACGGGTCCCGTTCACGACATGGTCGTAGACCGCCATGGGAGAGCAAGTGGAATACAGCTCCTCCATGGTGGCAAAGTACCCTTTCGCCTTCGCCATCTTGCCTTCCATAATCGAGTCGAGAACGAGCCGTTTCAGCTCGCCGACCGTGTCCAGCAAACCGAGAAGATAGGCCTCCGGAGAGGCATCAAGATCCTCTATTGATGGAATAGTCCTCCCCTGTGCCAATGCCATGACCGCCGAAGCCTCCACGAACTCCGTCTCGGGAGAAATCAGATACCTGGACACAGGGCCTCCGCCCGACTTTTTCAGCGTACTCAGGAGGGCCCTCGCCTGCGCGAGCTCCCTGGCCGCATCCTTGATCTTGCCGTGATGAACGCTGATGATCGCTCTTGAGCTAGACGCAATGACGTCTCTGCTCTCCTTGAGGAGCTTGTCACGACGCTCGAGCTGGTCCGAAAAGTGGGCCTCGAGACTCTTGACGGATCGCCTGACTTCCTCCATGATAGGGCGACTCATGCCGTCACCGCGGTTGTCATAAGCTTACCCATTCTGGCCCAAGGCTTATCAGCGGACTTCTTGCCGGCGGAGGCACTTGAAAGAGGCGGGGATTGCACTCGCTAAGACGGCCATCGCCGCCGCCCTCTGGGGGACATCATTTCCGATAATCTCGCTGGGAATCAAGGGGGGTCTGGACCCAACGACCTTCCTTTTCTTGAGATTCGCGCTCGCGGCGCCAGTGATGCTAGGAGTGGCCAAGGCACTTGGCAGAGATCTGTTGCCTCTGCTCAGGAACAGGGCCATCTGGATAGTCGGGGCACTCAACTCGGTCGGATTCCTCTGTCAATTCATAGGGCAGCAGTACACTGATGCTTCGGTGGCCGCCCTGCTCACAAACATGTCAGTCATCCTTGCCGCCATGGGAGGTGTGGCCTTTCTCGGGGAGAAGCTGGGAGGTTTCAAGGTGGCAGGAGTCTTTCTCGCGGTTGCGGGGACTGTCCTGATAACTACCAATGGAGACTTCAGGTTGGTGGCCGGCAGCCAAGGACTGGGCGACGCCCTTTACCTCGTCGCTGCAGTATCATGGGCCGGTTACATTCTCTACTCCAAGAAGAAGATGGACGAGCAGAGGTGGGATCCCCTGGCCGCGTCCGCCTGCATCGTTGCAGTCACTGCAATCTTGGTCTTTCCTCCGGCTCTGACCGCGGGCGCAGGGCAGTTGGTGTCGGCGGAATCGCTGTGGGCGGTGGCTTACACTGGAGTCTTCAACACAGTGATACCATACGTGCTCTACCAGCAGGGCCTCAAGCACCTCACAGCGAGCTCCTCGGCCGTGGTTCTGATGCTCGAGATCGTGGTCGCCCTCCTGATTTCCGTGACCTTCCTAGGTGAGACTCTGACCGCATTTGCATGGATAGGGGCGTCCGCCGTGTTGGTCTCAATTCTCCTTGTATCCAGGGTCGAGATTCGTGGCAAGAGCTTATCCGTGCGAGTTAATGACGCTAGCCGAGTGAAGGACGCGTAGCGATTGGTTGGCAGTAGGTATGCAAAGGGTCGGGAGCGGGAATATAGAACGATGAGCATCCTCAGGCGGGAGGGATGGTTGGTCTCAAGAAGTGCCGCATCCCACGGCGCGGTCGACGTCTTTGCTGCGAAGGGCGGAAAGCTGCTCCTAGTCCAAGTAAAGAGCGGGAGAGCTCGGGTCAAGAAGGCAGAGCTTGAGAATCTAGTGAGCTGGGGAAGGAATTCTAACGGCGATGCCGAAGTGTGGCACTTCAGAGACGGGGGAGATGTGGAGAGGAGAAGGGTCTACGCTGCCAGGCGGGTTGCATCCTGAGACCCAAGTGTTTCTTCTGCGACATGGAACTCGAGGTCGTGCTCCACACGTTCAGAATCGCCCCGCGGGAAGAGCCCGTCTGTGAGGAGTGCTATACCAAGACGATCAATCGGAAGAAGGCGGACGAAGAGGAAAAGAAGCGCTAGCCTGCAAAATCAAGCTGAGGCGCAGGCGCGACTGAGTTCCCTGATCAATGTTGAGCACTCGGTGATCCTCTCGTCGTTGTTGTCGCGTCGGTAGCAATCGAGCGCCCTCTCGAATTCGTCCAGCGCGGACATCGCTTTGATAGCCTGGGGAGTGCTCGATCCCGAAAGGATAATCCGTCCCGCGGTCTCGTACCAGTTGGCTGCATCCTCGTACTGGTCAAGCTGATAGAAAAAGTGGGCGATGGACTCACATACATCGAGCCTCTGGGGCGAAGCGGCGAACTTCTCGAACTGCTCCCTGAGGAGGTACACCGCAGGGTTGCCACTCCGCATCCTGTCGAACCTAAAGGCTTCTGAGAGATCCGCCATATGGGATGGAACTCATCCCATATGGCGTAAGAGCGAATTGCTCTAACAATATTGAGCCAGAAATCAAATGAGGGTGAAGAGGTCGAGCCGGTGGCAAGGCAGCAACCTCTGCCTCCAGCTCCCTCCTCCCTTGTGCCTCCTTGAACCGAAGGCCAAAGACTTCAAGTCTCTACTTTCTCGCTTCTCGTAAGAATCGAGTTCAGGAGGCTCAACGATATGTTGCCCCCGCTGACGACCAGGACCACCTTCCCCGCCCTCTCTTGCCTTAGAGGCCCTTTCATTGCGGCCAGAGGCGAGGCACCAGCAGGCTCCGCCAGGACCCGTCCCAGGACAAGCATGTCATAGATCGCCTCCTCCAACTCCTCGTCGGTCACGAGGCCTATCTTGTCCACGAACCTTCGTACGGCCTCGAACGTGAGTTCGCCCGGTACCGCCGCCTGCATGCCGTCGGCGATGGTCGGGCGCGGGTCGACGTGGACCAATCTTCCTTGGCCGAGAGATTCGTACATCGAGGGGATGGCACGTGTCTCCGCACCAAAGACCTTCACCTTCTCCAAAGACTCCTTGAGGGCTATGGCAATCCCGGCGATGAGACCGCCCCCTCCGATGGCGACAGTCGCTGCGTCGAGGTCAGGCATCTGTCTCGCAATTTCGAGGCCGCACGTCCCCTGGCCTGCAATTATCTCTCTGTCGTTAAAGGCGTGAATGAAAGTCTGACCCCGCCTTTTCGCCGTTGAGATGGCGTTCTCGTAGGTTTCATCGTATCCGCTCCCGAGCTTGATGATCTCGGCTCCCTGTTCTTCGATGGCTTTCAACTTCTGCGGGTTAACGTTCTCTGGCACGCAGATAGTAGCCATGACACCAAAGATGCGGGATGCATAGGCAATGGCGAGCCCATGGTTGCCAGATGAGGCCGTGATCACACCTTTTCTGAGCTCAGCGTCGCCCAGACACTGAAGCTTGTTTAGAGCACCGCGTATCTTGAAGACACGAATCGGCTGGAAGACTTCAAGCTTCAGAAAGACATCACGGCCGAGGAGATTCGAGATTCCCCTCGAGCTCTCCAATGGCGTCGGGGGGATAAACTTCCGGATTCTCTCTTCAGCATCCTCGATGTCCCGGAGACCGGGAAGACCGGATTCCGTCAGGAGAACCACTTCTCTAGCGTCTCTGATTGCACGGGCTTGGCTCGCTGGATCCTGGTTAAGGCTGCCTCGACCCGCTCGCGTGAAAAGGAATGTTCGTCGACCAAGAAAGAGAGCACCCTATCCCTGTCAGGAGGTTTCCACTCCGGTCTAATTCCTTTCACTGACGGAGGGTTGAGGTAGAGTTCCCTGATCTCCCCATACTTCAGTTCGCGAAGCTGTCCCTTCAGCTCGACTATGTCCTCAAGCCTACCGTACCTCTTGAGGTACTTGAGCGCAGTGGCCGGGCCGACGCCTTCGAATCCATCCGGATTGAAGTCTGTCCCGAGGAGGATCGCAAAGTCCACAAGCTGTTCCCTTGTAAGGCCTGTAGACGCAAGCGCCTCCGAGAGCCGAATGCGTTCGGGCTGGACGTTGATCACTATCCCCTTGCTAGGCAGACGCCGCTTACCCGATATCGTCACGTTTCTCACGAGCACAGGAGCTCCAAAAACGAGCGAGTCGTGGTCCTGCGAGGCTACGGCGTTGACCGTCCCCTCCTCGGCCATCTTGGACGCCTGCGCCTCGCCCTCTGAAGGCGCCTCGACCCATGGTATCCCCATTGTATCCAGGAGCTCCTTGGCGTCTCCGACCATGTCCCTCCTCAGGACGGTGGAGGCTTCTGCGTACTTCCTGGCCTGCACCATCTCGCCTGCCTGCAACGCTTTCAGATACTGATCCTTGGCTTCGCGTCGCTGGGCGGACCTGCGTTCGATTTCCTCCATTTTCATCTCTGGAGGCTTCCCGTCAAACACGTAGACCAATTTCATACCCAACTCCAACAAATTCACGTTCCTGTAGAAGAGACCCGAGATGTGGGAAGTTACCCTCCCATTAGCGTCTTTGAGATGGCTTCCGTCTGGGCCGCGTATTATTGCGAGGAACTGGTACAAAGTGTTGTACCCGTCGACTGCGAGCGTCCAACCGGAGATGTCCTCGAGTTTGATCTTCTCTCGTGGTATGGAATCGCCAAAGTCAATGCCCATGCTGCGATTAGCCAGATGTGAGTTCGATTTATTCGTTCATGCGCGGAATGCGGGCCTCTTCGGTTGGTTTCTCGACCATCTCGAGCCTGCGCTTGTCCTTGGCAACCCATCTAACTGTGATGAGACCAAGAATCTCCAGCTGCATCAAAAGTTTGTTCAGCTCGTCCGGAGAACACTTGCTCCCGTTCTTGTTGAGGGCCTCCATGAGGTCGTCATCGGTCGCGCTCTTCTTCTCCTTGATCCATTCGAAAGCTGTATACCTTAGAGGATAACGCATTGTTCACACATCGCACTAGAAACGGTGTCTGAGCTGACTGCTTGGGAGGTATAAAAGGTATGCCGAAGGCCCCATCATGAAGGGAGCCTACTGGACATCCTGCTGACGCCCATCAGCTCTGACTGGCCCACAAGCGGGGCCGACGAGACAGCAGCCTCAATCTTCTCGATGACACCCTCCTCCTCAGGTGCGACGATGTCGATGATTATGGCAGAAAGCCCGAACGCTATGGGTTCGATCCTCTGGCCGCGAATCTTCGCCTGATCCGGAAGCACGCCTGCCACAGAATCAACTATCTTCTGATGCTCAGTGGTCGTGTCTTGTGGTAACAACTTCAGCCTTATGACGTAGGAGCCCAAGGCTAGTCGCCTACGGTCCTTCGAAGCCGCAGTTGACGCATCTGTAGCGCCTCGAGAATTTTCTGCATTTCTCGCATCGCCAGATTAGTGTCTCGTGGCAGTTGGGACAAAGGAACTTGGTCGCTCTCTCGGCAGGTTTGACCGGCCTGTTGCAGGATCCACACAGAGGAAGAGACACTGTGGCTTGCGACATTTCTCTGACAACCCTTTGGGGCCTGGCTCATATAGATTGCTGAACAAGAGGGCTTCTACAGCCCCCTCGAAGCCTCGAGCGGAGCTCAGAGGAGGCCACGACCCGAGCGATACGCATGAGACCCTGAATCCCCAGCGTCCCCAACAGAGCAGAAGCATGGAAGTCGAAGTCAGTCCGAGAGAGCCTGAGGGCAAGCTCGGGCGTCGCCATTGTCGATACCAAAGCATCGAGGTCAGCGTTCGAGAGTCTCCCGAAGACACTCCGCAGCCTCAGCATCGTCTTCATCTCTCTCAGGAATTGTCCGTCCCAGTCGCGCTGGTAGTTGACAAGCAGGCCTGAGTCGTTCAGTCTGATGGATTCGCTGACCCAGTGTGCTGCCATCACCGCACCCGCCACCGATGTCATTATTCCGCCTGCGGTGGTAGGCTTCACTTGGCCGGCCGACTCGCCTACCAAAACCCTTCTTCCAATCACGAACTTCGAGGTCGGGCCGCCGATGTAGATGGGCGCAGACACCTTTCGTATGATCCTGTAGGGCCTGTCAGCAAGGAACGAGTCTAGCGCTTTGAAGGGGCCTATCCCGGTTCCAGCCACTCCCACCTTCGCGAAGTGCCCACCAGTGGGAATGACCCAGGCGAAAAACTGCGGAAACCTAATCGCGTCGAGGAAGACCTCGACCACGCCATCTCTGACCCACTCCCCCTCCAACTCGTACGTGGCTGCGGGAAGGATTCCTCTTCTGTGGCTCGAAGATGGCCCTGTGGCGTCGACATAGTACTGTGCAGTCAGGGTCTCCCAACCGATGTCGACTGATACTCCATCATGGATCTCAAGGAAATCCGAGGCCCTCGCCCCGGTCACGATTTCCGCACCATTGGCCCTAGCCTCGTCGGCGACCTGCTTGTCGTACGCACTCCGGTCGAGCACTACGACGTCCAGAGCAGCGGTATTGATCGCGAATTGTTTCCCCATCGGCGAGTGTATCACGCCGGTGGCAATTCTATTCTGAACGACCTCGGGCCTTGGTGGTTGGCCGTACTGTTTCAGGCCTCGCAGGCTGACCAGCCCGTCGCACTTTTCTGGCTCGCCGATCTCATCGTGTTCCTCTGCTACCAGTACCGAAAGGCCCTTCTCCGCAGCTTCAGCCGCAAATGTGAGACCGGCTATGCTGCCGCCTGCGACAATCACGTCGAATCTGGACACCAAGAAAGGAGGACCTTTCGCAAAGGCTTATTCGTAGTTGTAATAACCGTTCAAACGAAATAAGAGTGAAACAGGCCATTGTCGTGCGGTCCGACCTGAAGATGGGAAAGGGCAAACTAGCAGCGCAGGTCGCGCACGCCTCCCTCTCTTCCGCAGAAGAGGCCATGGGTAAGCGGTCGGATTGGTTCGGTGAATGGAAGGAAGAAGGCCAGGCCAAAATCGTTCTGAAAGTCCAGACTGAAGAGGCGCTCCACGATCTCTACAGGAAGGCGAGAGCCGCAAAGCTCCCAGCAGCCCTAATCGCCGACAAGGGACTCACGCAGCTCGAGCCGGGGACGATCACGTGTCTAGGAATCGGCCCGGGTCCCGACGAGGAGCTGGACAGAATCACAGGGAAACTCAAGCTGCTTTGACCACTGTCCCTGAAGCTGAGAGGGCCATCGGGATCGAGACCTACGCGAGTGCCGGGGCACCCTGCGGAGCATTGGCCAAGTCAACGGATGAAGACTTCAGAGTGGAGGAGTTCATCCCGAGCCTAGAGATTACTAAGGAGGATCGCCCCGACTACTACCCACTCTATCGCGTGGAGAAGCGTTCGATCGACACCCTCCACATGGAGAGAGCTTTGGGTGAGGCAATTCGGAGCAGACTCAGCTACGGAGGGATGAAGGACAAGAGGGCCGTAGCGGTGCAATACGTCACTCCCACGAGCACGAAGTCCCTTCGTCCGGCTCGAGTCGTAGGAGAGAAGTTCACCGCAGAACTAGTCGGTTTCATTCCCCGACCCCTTTCTCGGGGAATGATCAGAGGAAACCGCTTCACCATCGTCTTGAGGGAGTGTTGTACAGATGTGGCGGAAAGAGTTGAGGAAGTGTTTGAACTCGCGCGGTCAAGGCGAGTGCCAAGTTTCTTCGGATTTCAAAGGTTCGGAGCAAGGGGAACCGGCAGTCATCTCATCGGGAAGGCTCTGGTCCGACAGGACTTCAAGGAAGCGGTGAGCCTCTTGCTGCTGAAGCCGTGTGCTTCCGACGATGAAGTAACTCGAGAGGCTAAGATGATCATGAGCGACGGAAGGTTCAGCGAAGGGGCCAGGATGCTCTCCCCTCATCAGGACATCGAGAGAATGGTGGCCAGGCATCTGTCTTCGAAGCCCCAGGATTGGACAGGGGCTCTACGGGCAATTCCGATGAAACTCAGAAGAATCTACGTGCAGGCATACCAGTCTTTCATCTTCAACAGAACACTGAGTCTGGCCCTTGAGAGGGGACTCGACATCTCGAGATATGAGGTGGGAGACAACTGGAGCGAGGCTTCGGAAGACGGCTTGGTCACCTCCCGGGTCCGCGGCGTACGGGATTCGGCTCCCTCCTCGTCCGTTCCGATGGTGCAACTCGTGGGGTTCGCCTTCAGGGACTATGGATCGCGGTTCGACTCGTGCCTCGTCGAGGTGATGACCCAGGAACGAATCTCGGCGAAGGAGTTCTACGTCAAGCAAATGCAGGAGGTCAGCGCTGAGGGAGGATTCAGGAGACCTCACATCGCCATCGAGGACGAATTACATGTCTGCACGGGGGACAGGGCCGTTCTATCATTCACCCTCGCCAAGGGTCAGTATGCGACCGTCCTGTTAAGGGAAGTGATGAAACCTGCCGACCCTGCAATAGCCGGGCTCGCCTAGAGCGCGACAAGGCTTATACATGGTTCTAAGGCAGTAAACTTGAAGAGATTGTCTCAGGACGTCTACGACTTGACGATCGTGGGCGCCGGGCCGAGTGGGCTCTTTGCGACCTTCTATGCAGGCCTCAGACAGATGAGGACGAAGCTAATCGACGCCCTTGAGGAGCCCGGCGGGCAGGTGGCTGTGCTTTACCCAGAGAAGTACATCTTTGATGCCCCTGGTTTCACCAAGATACTGGCGAAAGACCTCGTGAAGAATCTGGTCGAACAGGCACTTCAATACAATCCAACCCTGGTGTTTGGAGAGCGAGTGACCACCCTGCACAGGGCCGACGGGGTCATAGAGCTTGGAACTGACAGGGGGACGAAGCACTACAGCAAGGCCGTCCTCATCGCCGCAGGAGTGGGTGCCTTCACGCCGAACAGACTCGAAGCCCAGGGAGCTGCCGAGTACGAGGGCAAGGGAGTCTACTACTTCGTAAAGGACAAGAGTATCTTCAAGGGCAAGAGCATCCTTATAGTCGGAGGAGGAGATTCAGCGGTCGACTGGGCACTCAACATCAAGGATACTGCGAAGAAGATAACGCTAGTTCACCGAAGGGATGTCTTCAGGGCCCATGAGGGCAGCATGGCAGAACTCATGAAGTCGAACGTGGAGGTCAGGTTGTTCTATGAGGTGAGACGGGTTGTAGGCGACGGGAGCAAGCCTACGCAGGCAGTGGTCTTTGATAATAGGACACAAGCCGAGACCACCATTGACGTCGACGCCATTTTGGTCAACATCGGTTTCAGGGCGGACTTGGGCCCCATCAAGAATTGGGGCCTCGAGATCGAAGGAAGAGAAATCAGGATAAACGGAAGAATGGAGACAAACATACCAGGAGTCTACGTAGCGGGTGACATAGCGGGAGCCCTCGACGGCGTGAAACTCAACCTCATCGCGACAGGGTACGCTCAGGCTGCGCTCGCTGTTAATGTGGCAAAGGCATACGTCGATCCGAATTCAAAGATCTTCCCCGGCCACAGCAGCGAAATGAAGAAGTAGTTTCAGTCGACGGCGCCCAGCACGCGTCTGTAATTGTAGTCCTTCCTTATGCTCGGGCCGAGCGGATCAATCAGGATGCATTCGAACCAGCCGAACCTACCGTCCTCCCAGACGGGATAAGACCCCAGCATCTTCATGTTGGGGAATCGCTCCGAAACTCTCCTCTCCGCAACAGACTGAGACGATACGGCCGATTTGATCTTCAAGACACCCATGTGCTTTGGCCTTCTGCCTGATGTCGGGCGTTTCCTCCTCATCCCGCCCCTTGAAACGCGGACTCTCACGACTATGACGCCTTCCTTCGCCTTGTATCCCAGCGACCTGGCTCGGTCCAGCCTCCATGGCCGTTCGACCCTCATCATCGCCGGCTCTTTCCTGAGTTGCACGGCTCGGGCCCTAATATCTCCAGCCTTTTCATGGAAAATGCCTTGCCACGTCTTCGAAATCTGGCGATACATGGACATCTGGGCGCCTCGCCTGCGGTCGGCAGATAAACGTTCTTGGACGCTCAGTGCTGGCCGAAGAAAGAGCGGACCTTCTCTCCAATTATCGTGATGGCATCCGACTGTGCCTCTTCGGTCTGCCCCCCTATGTGAGGCGTCAGAATAGTATTCGGAGCTGTAAGGATGGCGCCAGATGGCGGTTCCTTTTCGAAGACATCGAGAGCGGCGCCCCCGATGTGGCCCTCCTTCAGCGCGCTGGCCAAGGAATCTTCATCCACGACCCCTCCTCTGGAGGTGTTGATCAAGAAGGACCCTTTTTTCATCTGCGCAAGCCTGGAGGTGTTGACGAGATGCCTTGTTTCATTTGTCATCGGGACGTGCAGGGTAATGTATTCGGCAGAACTGAAGATCTCGTCGAGAGTGACGACCCTGCAATGGAGTTTCGCGATGACATCGGGTGGGATCTCAATGACATCATAGATTAGCACCGACATCCCCAGGACCCCTGCGATCTCCGCGATCCTCCTCCCGATCCTTCCGAGACCGACAATGCCGAGGACCTTGCCCTTGAGCTCGCTGCCCATCAGTGTATTCTTCTCCCACTTTCCCGCCTTCGTGCTAGCATCGGCCATCACCAACTTCCGACTCAGCGCGAGCATCAGCAGCGTGACGTGCTCCGAGACGGCCTCGACTAGCGACTCAGGGCTGTTTACCACTGTAATCCCTTTCGCCTTCGCGTACTCCACGTCCACGTTGTCGAGCCCCGTCCCGGGCCTTGCCACAAGCTTCAAGTGAGAAGCCCTGTCCATCACCTCATTGTCTACCTTCGTCCTACTTCGAATGATGAGGGCGTCGTATCCGGCCACGGTTTGAAGGAGGTCTTCGCGCGTGATCGTAGGACGGTAGTCGGCGACGATCCCCGCACCGAGCGCCAACTTCTCCGTTTCCACCTGATCGCAGATTAATACTTTGGCCAATATTTCATCACCTGTGTGTCAGTCCCTCCCTTACGGGCTGAACAACGGGCGTTATATCGGTTGAACCTAAAATCAGGATTCTGTTCGATTAATGGGTGATTTCTGAGGGTGTTCGGGTCTGGGTGATTTACGCGCGCGCGTCACCGAACAGAACCAAAATCAGGGGAGTCGGCTACATCGGCTCTCCAGGCAAAGGCCAGACTATTATAACATGCCGAGATTCGGAGTCGGGCGTGCTTGTGGGAGTCGTCGGCAAACCCAACGTTGGGAAGTCAACCTTTTTCGCGGCAGCAACGCTGAAGGACGTGCAGATTGCGGATTATCCCTTCACTACGATCCAAGCGAACGTCGGCGTCGCATACCTAAGGGCGAAGTGCGTCTGTAAGGAGATGGGGGTTACCGACAAGCCAAGGAACTCGGTCTGCGTTGACGGCACCAGGCTGATACCCGTGAAACTGGTGGATGTGGCCGGGCTCGTCGAGGGTGCCTCCGAGGGGAGGGGGCTTGGGAACAAGTTCCTGGATGATGTAAGACAGGCAGACGCTCTGATTCACGTAGTGGATGCATCCGGGTCGACGGACATCGAGGGCAGGAAGGTTCCCCCTGGGTCGAACGACCCCACCAAAGACATAGCGATGGTCGAACACGAGTTCGACCTTTGGGTCTACGGCATCCTCAAAAGAGATTGGGAGAGGGCTTCGAAGGTCCTCGAGCAGACGGGAGGCAAGGTCGTGGAACACTTGGCCAATCGGCTTTCCGGACTATCCGTCACTGAAGCCGACGTAGAGCAAGTGATTCTCCACAATCACCTGAGGACCGAGAAGCCGAGCCTATGGACAGATGCCCAACTCATGCAGTTCGTGGTTGGGATCAGAACGCTGACCAAGCCTTCACTAATAGCCGCCAACAAGTCAGACCTTCCGACAGCCCCTCCCAACATAGCCAAGCTGAACCAGACGGGCAGGAAAGTGATCCCTTGTGCATCAGAGGCTGAACTACTGCTGAGAAGGGCAGCGGAACACGGACTCATCCACTACGTGCCCGGAGACGCGAATTTCACTGTAATCGCCCCGGAGAAACTGACTTCTGCCCAGGTAGAAGCCCTCAAGATGGTAGACGAGAAGGTCATGAAGACTTTCGGCAGGACGGGGGTTCAAGAGGCGATCAATGAGGCCTACTTTGGCCTCCTGAACTCGGTCGTAGTCTTTCCCGTCGAGGACGAGACGAAGCTTTCGGACAAGGAGGGGAACGTCCTGCCTGACGCCTACGTAATGAAGGGAGGTTCGACTGCCCTAGACCTCGCGAGGACCGTTCACACCGAGCTGGCTGACAGCTTCCTCTACGCCATTGACGCTCGGAACGGGAAGAGGCTGGCAGCAGATCACAAGCTCAACAATAGAGACATAGTGAAGATAGTTTCAACCAAGTGAGTCTGAGGCTGTGCTCGCCGGGCGCACGCGCACGCTCTTAGCCGAAGCGTCTGCGTCAGGCTTTCGGACAGTCACGCGGCGATCGGCGCTATCGGCTCTTCCTTCTTCTGATCTGGCCTCGAGATTAGCTTGCTCTTTCTCACTCCGACGTGCCTCAGGTGCGTGACCCGCTTTGCCTCGTTATAGACATCAGACGCCACTTTCTGTAGGACCAGTTCCTGAGCCAGCTGGTCGTAAGTGAGGTTGGCGGCCCTATCGGCGATGATCTTGTCCATCACGACCCGGAGGTCATGCTTCTTAGAACTGTTCATCTTTCCTTGCGACAGAGCAGTGCAGTAGACCCTGACGACGTAACCGTCCTTCGTCGTGTAGTCCTTGATGAAGTCCGACATGGAGGAACCCCTTCTGATGAGGCTCCTGAGGAACTCGCGCGAATATTCATGACCCTTGAAGACCGTCGTCGCAGTTTCACCTTCGACCCTGTCGATCTGAAAATAGAGCTTGAAGCTGTAATGCTGGGGGTCCTGCTTCAATATGTCATAGAGCGTCGTCTCGACGACCCTGCCGGAAGGCTTCTCTATGTCAGTGAGCGGGACGCGAGCTATGGGAGCGTTGCCGAACGACGGGGAAGCGGTGACGACCACCCAAGACTTCAGTTTCCACTTGTCCCTTACCTTGGCAACCTTCTTAGGCAATTGGAGGCGCCCCGCCGCCTTCCCGCTTATAACCTCATTGATGGTGCAGTGAGTCTATGCCCCCCATGTAGGGGCCCAGGACTTCGGGAATCCTCACGGAACCGTCTTTCTGCTGAAAGTTCTCTACCAAGGCGACGAGCGTCCTGGTGACCACCGCGGTCGAGTTGAGCGTGTGGACGAGGGCAGTAGGCGAGTTCTGCTTATCTCTGTACCTGATGAGAAGCCTGCGAGACTGGAAGTCCGTGATGTTGCTCGCGGAAGCCATCTCCCTGTAGTTCTGCTGACCCGGGAGCCAAGCCTCGACGTCGAAGGTCTTCGCAGACATGAAGCCGGTGTCACCGCTGCAGAGCACGACTACTCTGTAGGGAATCCCCAGAGCCTGATAGATTTTCTCGACGTTCGAGACCACCTCATCGTGAAGCTTCCAACTCTCGTCGGGTCTACAGAAGATGACCTGCTCCACCTTGTAGAATTGATGCACGCGAAAGATTCCCTTTGTATCCTTCCCGTGCGCTCCGGCCTCGACCCGGAAGCAGGGGCTGAACCCGCAGTACTTGATGGGCAATTCGGAACCCTCTAGAATCTCGTTCATGTGCATCGACACGAGTGGATGCTCCGAAGTCGCGATCAGGTGAAGGTCTTCGCCCTCGATCTTGTAGATCACAGGTCCGAAATCTTCTAGATTGACGACACCCTCGTACGCAGCTCGGTTGAGCATGAATGGTGGCTCGACGGCCGTGTATCCTCTTTCCCTGAGGAAATCGAGTGCATACTGCATTATCGCATGTTCGAGCTTCACGGCGTCCCCCTTGAGGAAGCAGAATCTCGCCCCAGCGACCTTGGCCGCCCGCTCCATGTCCACCATGTCCAGTGCGGCAAGCAGGTCGATGTGGTGTTTGGGCACGAAACTGAACCTGGGTTTACTACCGACCGACCTGACGACGACGCTCTCGGTTTCATCCTTCCCCTCAGGAACGCTTTCGTGGAGGATGTTGGGGAGGCTCAGCAGGATGCTGTTTAGCCGTGCAGATCTTTCTGTTGATTTCGCCTCCAGGTCCTTTATCTCCTGGGGGATGCTTCTGATCTCTTTCAGCTTCTCGTCTATGGGGTCCCCCCTTTTCTTCATCTCCGCCACCTGAGCAGTCAGTCTGTTCTGCTTGTGTCTTAGGTTGTCGACCTCTGTCTTGAACCTCCTCCACTCCGCGTCGGCCTTCGCAGCCTCGTCCACGAGCGGAATCTTCTGCAGAGCGCCCCTTTTCTTGATGTTGCTGACTACTGCCCTAGGATCTTCCCTGACCAGCTTGACGTCAAGCAACTTGGGAACCTCCCATGCTTTTGGGTGTCCATGCTCGTGATAAAAGCCATACCTCCTGAAACAAGAAGACGTCTCGGAGCACGGCCACCGCCGTCGAGACAGCCCCAGACGAGGAATCGGACACTATCTTGACTTCAAGAGTCTCTTTCCTCGCTTCCATTTTCAGGGACATTCCACGGGGAGTCCCTTCGTTGTCTGGGGCGAGTACTGAGACCAGCTGATCACACACGCCAGCGTCGGAACACCGAATCGTAAGCCTTACAGTGGTTCTCATGGCGGAATTCTATCTGCAACCGCCTTTGCGAAGGCTTCGGCCGCTTCCACCGGAATTCGGGCGCCTGCCGCCATTGTATGGCCTCCTCCGACCCCTCGCACTCCTTCAGCGGCATCCCGCATAACCAATCCCAGGTTAACGGTACCTGGAAAGGAATCCCCAACCCTCGAAGAGACTTTCAGCTCGGAGTCCCGGCTGGTGGACGTCCCGACAACGACCTTGTCTTTGAAATCTAGCGATGAGGTGAGGATTGAAATCACGGGACCCAGCAACTTCTCATCGACAATTGCATCGCCCCTCACAAAGACGAGTTGGCCCCGGCGCTCGAACCTCGAGGGGTCGCTCGTCAGGGCCTCGAGGGCCTTGTTGATTCCCAATCGATACTCTGAAAGGGTCTTCATGGCAGCCTTCAGGGCTTCCGATCTGTCGCCGAGGCAAATCGAGATTCCAATCCCTGGGACTGCCATCCTGCCGCATGCATTGAGCAAAGTGGCAAACTCCCTTGCGTCCCTCAGCGGGGTGAAGGAGTCCTCGAATTCCAGAGTGTAGACCTCGCCAACCAGGTTCGCGAGGGCGTCGGTCGCCCCATTGGCTGTTCCGAGCATTCCTGCGATGACCTCTGTAAGTTTCATCTTCTCCTCCGCGGAGAGGGATGAAATCGTTCTCCATGTTCCCCCATCCTTGAGCGGTAGTCCGGAGTCGTGGAGAGCCGAGAGCACGGCGTCTTTGCTCCCAGTAAGACCCCTCAGGAAGGGCGCCGAAGTCAAAGCGATGGATTCGTGTATGGGTCTTGTCTCCCTCCCCGTGAACATCAGGTCCTTGGACAAGACGAGGAGACTGGACGACTGCGCCTCCTCCACCGCCACCCTGTTGAGCCCAGTCAGGGATCTCCCCTGACCGCTGTCCTGCCTGTCCGCCACTGCCCCCACGACGGCCAGAGGAGACAGGTCCCTGTTCGAGGGATCAATGGAAGTGGCGAAGAAGTAGGCCATCGACGACGAACAGGCGTCTCTACCTCCGTCAAACCCATACGCCCAGGCGTTAATGACTGCCGGACTCCTCATGTCGCCCTCTGAGAGTTGGTGGTGGTCGATCACGAGGTATCTGCCATCGAAAGCCTCCCCCAGCTCTGCTATCAGGGTCGATGCAAGATCCGTAAAGATGTAGAAATCGTACCGTTGGGCATCGAGTTGGCGAATTGTCTTAGCATCGAGGTCCGGAACTGTTCGCAGAGTTACGTTGGCGCCTTTCCTAGTCAGGGAGGCGAACACGATTGAACCACTCGCAAGTCCATCCGCGTCGATGTGAGTAACGACGAGTATCCTTCGCCCGTTTAAGACCAACTTCAGAATCTCCGGAGCGAGAGCCCTGTACCTGCTGAGCAGACCATCAAAGTCGGCCGCCAATGAGGTCAGCCTCCGGCTAAGCCAACTGGGCTACGACTGCAGTGTACTTGAAGTCGGTGGGCAGCTTGCCCACTTCCTTGTAGTATTTTGAGAGCCGGTAAATCTTTGCTTCGACCAATTCAAGGGAATGAACGTTCTTTCTGTCGCTGCCATGAACTTTCAAGTGTCTCTGGACCCTGTGCGCTCGCTCGATGAGGTCCTGCAGATCCTGTGGTAGCTTCGGAGAGACCTTCCCTTCCGCTAGGACCCTACCGATTGACTTCCCGAGGATCGGCTTCGTCAGCGGAACTCCGTAGTCGTCTCTCAGCGTCAGGCCAATTCTGCTCTGCGTCATCCCCTCTTTCCCAAGTTTCAAGATGGCGGCCCTAACCTCTTCTGGGGTCGACTTCACCCAGCTGGGAGGGCCCTTGCTGGCCGGTCTCGTCTGGTGAGACTTACCGTGCCTATGTGAATGAATGCGAGCCATATTGTAACCTTCCTGCCAAGTCCTTCGACTTGTGCAGATAAAGGTTACCAGTTGCGGGTCAGGCTCAACCATCTGCCGAAGCCCCTGAGCGCGCTCGCCCTGTGAGAAATAGTGCACTTCTCAGCGAGGGTCATCTGGGCCAGGGTGCGTCTTGCGCCTCCCGGGACGAAGACAGGGTCGAAACCAAATCCTCCTAGCCCTCTGGGGCGGAGAGCCAAACTTCCCTCGAGTCGGCCGGTAAAGACGCGAGGTTTGGAAGAGCCGTCATAGTAGGCGACCGAGCTCACGAATTCGGCGCTCCGGGTGTCGACGCCATCCAACAACTTCAGTATCCCGCCCAGTCCAAGGGTCTGAAAAACAAATGAGGCGCTGGTGCCTGGGAAACCTCGAAGGGAATCTATGAAGAGTCCTGTGTCCTCCACGAAAAGGGGCTTTCGAAAGACTCGATAAGTCTCAACCGCGGCATGGACCGCCACATCTGAAGTGTCGCTGGACTGGAGTTCCTGACCCTTAGAAGGAAGGCGGTGTGGGATGATCCCGAGCTCCTGCAGGATGAACCGGCCTTCTTCGAACTTGTGGTCGTTCGATGTCGCGAACCAAATCCTAGGCGAGCCTGGCATACCTCCCTCTCCTTTCGATGCTCCTAAGCTGCCTTGCAACTGACTCCATTCTGTTCACTCCTGCCTCGTCGGCATAGCCCTCGAAGAGCCTCTCTAGGGCCATTGAGGAGATTGATGGATGAGCCCCGACCAGGGTCTCCTTGATGAGCCTCAAGTCGACCGCGTGGTCCTCCAGCCTGGAAGAGTGATTGGAGAGACCGAAGTCTATGAAGACCAAGGCTTCGTCCCTGATGATTAGGTTCGCCGTTGTGAGATCGCCGTGGGCAATTCCGGCGGAGTGGAGCCTCGCCGCGTCTCTGCCGAGCGCGCTGAAGAACTTACCCGCCTCTCCCTCGGAGGCCGAAGACACCCATTCCTTCAACCTCGGCCCTTCCACGTATTCCATGACGAGGGTCGTGCGTGGAGCGTCAACGTAGTACAGCCAGGGAGTGCACACCCCGGCTTTCCTTGCCGAGTGAATCAGTTCTGCCTCGTGAATGGTCCTCTGTCGTCTTATTGAGACGTCGAGCTCGACGAGCCTATAGGGCAGCGCCCTTCTGATCTTGTACACTGCGGCAAGGCCTCGCCACTTGCCCTCGATGACGTCCGCTTCTGCGCCCCTATAGAGGAGCCTGCCCGAGCTCTCAATTTCTCCAGAGGATATCGACTGAGTCAAGCCTCCATGACTGACGGACATCAGCTTCTCCGATCGGCACCTGAATCCCTACACCGTGAGCCAGCAGACCTGTCCAAGCAATCTGCGCGCCGCAGTCCCCGCTGTACGAAGCCGGAGTCAGGCTGACTGTCGCAGAGTGCCTCGCCGCCATGGTAGTCATCATATGTGCAAGTCTAGCGTTAGCTGCGACACCGCCCACGACCAAGACTTCGCGCTTTCCGGTGAAGGCGAGAGCCCTTTCCGTGACCTCGACGACCATCGCGAACGCCGTCTCCTGAATCGAAAACGAGACAGACTCGAGACTCTCTCCTGACTGGACAAGACCCTTAGCTGCAGTAAGGAGCCCGGAGAACGACACGTCGTTCCCTTTCACCGAGTATGGCAGTCTGTGGTAAGTCGTGGATCTCGAAGCCAAAGCCTCGATTGCGGCGCCGCACGGCGAAGCGAAGCCAGAATGCCTCCCGAATTGGTCCAGCAGTTGGCCCAAGGTCAGGTCGAGAGTCTCTCCCAAGACCCTCCACCTCCTTCCCGAGTAAGCGATGACCATCGTGTGCCCCCCTGATACCAGAAGGACCACAGGGTCCTTTGTGCCCGTGAGCAGGCAACCGAGCTCAATGTGCCCCACGGCGTGGTTGACAGGGACTAGCGGCTTGTTGAGCGCGGAAGCAAGCGTCCTTGCCACCACAGCACCCACTCTGAGACACGGCCCGAGGCCCGGTCCTCTCGAGTAACAAACGGCCTCGAGCTGGTCCGGCGAAATCCCCGACGCCTCAACTGCCTCCCTTAGCACCTTCCCCGCGGCCTTGAGGTGGCTCTGGGAAGCCTCGAAGGGATGTATCCCGCTCCCAGCCATGGGTCTGTAGATGCTCTTAGCATTGGAGAGAATCTCCCCACTAGAGGAAACTACGGAGACGGAGAAGGTATGAGCGGTGCTCTCCACTCCTAAGACATACCGCTTCATCGGAACCTACAGCGAGCGAGCGCGCTCATTACGGAATCCCGATCGTCAAGCACGACTTAGGTCTTTGTGTCGAGGTTCACTTCGCGCTTCAATTCGTCGGAAGGAATATCCTTGATGGTCAGTCTTTTGGGCACGACATAGGTTAGCAAACTGCTATTAGTTATCGACTGCGGAACGCAGACTGGCTTGAAAGGACCCATCCAGTCACTCGAGGTCTCCTACTTCGTGCACGCCACGGAGGACCCTGATACCATTGCAAGCGCCGTCTCGACCTTGCTGTCGGTTGATGCACAACCGGAGGAGGAGAAAATGGAGGGACACTTCGGGAATCCAATCGTCCGAGTGCGGCACAGTATCATCGGTGAGGATGCGGCAACGGCGCTTGGCAGGATCGCGACTCGCCTGCCCGAGTCGACGAAGGACAAGCTTGAACGCGGAATTAGGGAGTTCCTAGATGAGCATTCGGCTCTTTACCTCCGGTTCGACAAACAACGCCTAGTTGTTGGAAGACTGGAGGAAGGGACCGGCGATCCCATAAGAGTCAAGGTGAAACCCCGAGGCTTCCTGCTTCATAACGGTGCAGGGGAGTTCTACTCGAAGGTCCTGTTCGGTGACAGTTAGATGTCCAAGAGATACGTTCTACTCGTCTCTACTGACGAGCTCTCGGAAGAAGACAGAAAGGACCTTTCCTCGATCCTTGAAGACAGATACGGGAAGGTGAGCGTCATCACAGTGAGGAGGAACCCGCGGGCCTTGATAGTGAAGACAACAAACTCTGCGGCTCCTCTTCTGCGGAAGACGAGTGGCGAACTGCGTCTGGGGGAGAAGCGTCTGGCTGCCGTCTTGACCTCGGGCTCCATCGGTAAGCTCAAAAGCATAGCCGCTGGGAGCGAGACGATAAGAGATGTCAAAGTTCCTAAGTGACGAGTACTTCTCGCAAGTTCATGCCGCCCTGTCTCAGGACCAAAAGTGGCTGGAGAGCACGAAGACGGTAAAGACTAGCATAGCCTTCAACGTCACGGACATCGGACAGAACTATGTTCTGGGTGTGGAGAACGGAGCAACCACTCTGCAGAAGGTTGCCTCGGGGACGCCTGCGGAGTTCTCGTTTAATGGGACCTATGACGCCTGGACCAAGGTGGTTAAGGGCGAGATTGACATTCAGTCTGCCGTCCTGAGAGGACAGCTTGGTTTCAAGGGTTCAATCGCCAAGATCCTGATGTACAAGGACAGGCTCATCAGGTTCGCAGAGGTAATGCATGACGTCCCGAAGGAATTCTAAGCAGCGCACGATCATAGTGCAGAAGCCGCTGGGAAGAAGCCTTGTCGCGTCGGTTACCCTGACGGTGTCTAGGAAACCCACGGCCTTCCTTCGTTATACCGCAAACAAAGCCTAAATCGGGGGGCGAACACGCACCGCTGACGATGAGGTGAACGCCGTCCCAGTCATAGCCCAGGTTAGCTCCGTGGGCAGATGATGAACTCGCGACGATACCGAGTCACAACTTCTTCACCCTAAATAGAGGCAGACCCTCACGGCGGCCGCCTTGGCGAAGTCGGTAAAGGTCCACGAGGACACTCACAGAGCGCTCAAACAGCTCAAACTCCAAGGGCGAAAGGCAAGCCTCGACGAAGTAATCAGGGAGACGATACGGGCGGCGACCGGCCTGCCCGTGGAGAAGATTTCTAAGGAATCCAATACTGCTCGCCTGACATCTTACATCCGCGACTGAAGTGGCAACACAGAAATACGGACTTCAATCGAGATAGAAACTGGCCATGGCCAAGTTCGACGGGATCGTAGGAAAGGCTCTGCTCACAGTCGAAGAGAAGGAGAACGAGTTGACCCTCGTATTTGCCGACAACAGATACCTATTCGTAAAGCTGGAGAACGGGAAACTCCGGTCAGACAGCGTGCCCGAGTAGAGCTCACTCTTTCTCGAGTATCTCGACGGTAGGCCGTCTTCCGACGAGTTCCTTGAACCTCTCTGCGTCTGCCCTGCTCCCAACTATGGACCCCACGTGCATAGGGACTACTACTTCGACCTTCATCGCCTTCGCGGCTTCGGAGGCCTCCTCGGCGGTCATGACATAGGTCCCTGAAACGGGAAGGAACGCCACGTCCACTTCAAGCGACTTCATCTCGGGAGTGGCATCGCTGTCGCCCGAATGATAGAACCTTACTCCGTCCAGAGTCACCACGTATCCAACGCGTCCATCGGCCTTGGGGTGGAAGACCTTCCCCGGTTCGCGGAATTTGTTCAGGTTGTATGCAGGAACGGTTTCCAAAGAAATGCCTCTCACTTCGATCTTCGAGCCAGGCGCGACGAACTTTTTCACCTGCGGGAATGCCTTCAACGGCTTCTCGCAGATGCTCGGGGCGACGATGATCGTTGAGGCGCTGGAGAAACGCTTGATGTCATCCTCACTGAGATGGTCATTATGCTCGTGAGAAATCAGAAGCAGGTCAGCCTTGTAGTCGCCCTTCGCTTTGAACGGGTCAATCACGATCGTTCTCGAGCCCTGCAGCACGAATGAATCGTGCCCGAGCCAGTGAACTTTCACGCCCTTGTAGGTCCACATCTTCGATTCTCCTAGAGGTTAATCGATTCTTCCTTGATTCCTGTGCGGTCCACGGTAAGGATGTCAATCCCATTGCCGCTCATTGCGTCCCTTGCAATCGCCGCCTTTATCGAGGCAACGAGCAGGTCTCTCGCGTCCTTCTGAGACATGGCCGGAGCGTATCCCGCTTCCACGACGCCGATCGCGGTCTCCTCTCCCGTTCCCACAGTTGCATAAACATCAGAAATCACGCTGCCAAGAGGGTCCAGGACATATATGACTGGCTTTTCACCGACGCCACCCAAGATGACCTGTGTCAGCAGGGGCGCGTAGCGGTTCTGGAACATTAGCGTGGACATCAGCTTCGCGACCGAGTTGGGCTTTAGCGCTTTCCTCGATTCGAGCTCCTTCAACTTGGAATAGACTGACACTTCCCTCACCAGGTTCTGCATGTCGGCCACCATTCCCGCGCACACAGCTCCGACAGTCTCCGTCACCCTGAAGACCTTTCGCCCCGACTTGCTCCTCACGAAACTGCCGAGAGTGATCCGTCTCTCTGCTCCGAGGACGACGCCATCCTTGTACGCAATCCCCACTGCCGTTGCACCAGGGAGATACTGCTCGTAAGACATAACTACTTGTGCCAGTGAAAAGACTCGCCTTTTTAGACGTTGTGCTGGAAGAGCATCCCACAAGTCACCTGGGGGTTATGGTTACAACCGATCCCCGACCTTCCTCCTTGACGCTGTATTCGCTGGATGAGAAGAGTCTGGCGATGTAGAAGCTCGTCTCCAGGTGCTTAGAGACGTGCGCGATCCGCAGGGCCGACGGTCCGGAAGCGAGTGAGAGCAATGGGGCAAGCATGTCAACAAGGTTGTCGTCAACGCAGGCCCCTGCCAGGGCATACTCCACAAACCTCTCTGCTGCAGCCCTTCCAACCTGCTCCGAAGGCCTTCCCTTCGCACCCAGTTCGTCGGACCCCAGGAAGAAGGTCTCACCTGACGAAGCGACCAAGACAGACGAGCCCGGGGAGTCCGCTGGTTCCTCTGCAACCACCCTCACTCCTATGCTGAGGCCCTTTTCCTCTAGAACCGCGGCGGCCGAAAGCAACTGCCTCTCGGCAACGTGTCTGGGAAGCATCGCGCATCTGCTCACTAGATCGACAGTCCCAACCTTCGGCGGGTTTGTAAGTCGCAGAGGCCTGAGAGATTCACAAACTTCCACACTCGCAATTGCCCGGCCTCCCCCCCTTGGATAATAGCCTCGCCGGAGGGCGCTCGCAGTGAACTTGATCCCAATGGCTTCGTATGCTTTTCTGACTATGGCATCAAAGTAATCGAATGTTGGGCTCCACTGGACGTCGGTCCCTCCTATCAGCTCCAGGGTGAGCGGAGTGCGTGCAAGGGAGACGGCAGGGACCACTGCCTGAAGCACAAGCGTAATGCTCGCGGCGGTCTTCATGTCGAGAGAGATGGAACGGGCGCGGGGTGGTCCCGGAACGAAGGAAACCTCCGAGGACCCCTCTTCGACTCCCTCCAGCCTCGAATTGAAAACTGCACTAAGAACCTTCAAGGACGAAACGTGCTGACGTCTAAGGCCCGGGACCTCCCGACCAGCCCTGATCTTGGATATGCGGACCGGCCTACTTGTGATTACTGAGAGTGCTAGAGCAGTCCTCAGGATCTGGCCTCCCCCTTCCCCGTAGGAGCCGTCTACATCGAGGAACTCCATCCGATGCTCTGAGAATCACTGAGATAAAGCGGTACCGAGTATCTTCTTAAATAGACCTCAAGGGTCGGCGAAATTGAGAAGGAATGCGCGTCGGGCTGCTGGTCGGCCGCTTCCAGCCGTTTCATTTGGGTCACCTCAGCGCGGTGAAGTATGCCCTCAAGGAGGTCCAGTACCTATATGTCATCGTCGGGAGCGCGCAGAGGAACCACGAGCGAGACAATCCGTTCACAGCGGGTGAGAGAATCACCATGATCAAGAGCGCACTTGACGGGAACGGAGTTGACCCCTCGAAGTGGATGGCGATTCCCATGGCAGACGCGGATTCCCACTCACTATGGGTCTCCACAGTAAAATCAATGGTCCCGAAGTTCGACACGATCTTCACTAACGACGCCCTGACTTTCTCTCTCTTCAAGGAGGAGAAGATCGACGTAAGGGCTGTTCCGTACCTTGACCGGCGGAGCTATTCAGCTACGAACGTCAGGGACAGAATCTTGGAGAGGAAGGACTGGGAGAGCCTAGTCCCTCCGCAGGTCGCGAAGCTCGTCAAGCAATTCGGGGGCGTGGAGAGAGTAATAGCTCTTAAACGCAAGGACTTGAAGGGATGATGTGATGAGTAGCGAACAGAAGCTGATCATGCTGCCGGGCCCGACCAACGTTTCGGACAGAGTCATGAAGGCTATGCTCAGACCGATTATCAACCACAGAGGAGATTCCTTCCGAGAGCTGTACAAGGGAATCCTTGGCATGACACAGCAGCTGTTCCAGACCGAAGGAAACACGATAGTGTTCTCCGCTTCGGGAACGGGCGGAGTCGAGGCTGCGGTCTGGAACTTGGTCAGGCCAGGAGATTCGGCAGTGGTCGCGGTCTTCGGTGAATTCAGCAACAGGCTCGCCGAGACCGTTGAGATGGCAGGCGGGAAGGCAATCCAGGTCCGCTCAGAGTTTGGAAAGGCACCTTCCCTAGAGCAGCTCAAGGAGGCCATGGATAGGCAAGGGAACTTCAGAGCATTGTTCCTGGTTCACAACGAAACCAGCACAGGAGTGGCTGTACCCTATCTCAAGGAAGCTTCGAAGCTCGCGCGCGACCACGGCGCGTTCGCGGTCATCGATGCGATTTCAAGTCTCGGGGGCTATGCCATCCCCGTAGACGACTGGGGCGTGGACGTGTGTATCACTGGCAGCCAAAAGTGCGTCGCTGCCCCGCCGGGGCTCGTCCTGCTATCGGTCAGCAAGAAAGTAGCAGACTTCCTAAAGTCTTCCCCGCCCAGGACGCGATACTTCGATATCCCCAGATATCTCGAATATGGAGCCAAAGGAGAGACGCCTTTCACACCTGCGCTCCCGTTATTCTACGCCCTTGATGAAGCCCTGAGGGAATTGCTGGAGGAAGGCCTTGCGAGGAGGGTCCAAAGGCACGACCTGATGTCTGCCTCTCTCTACGATGGGCTGGCGGGATTGGGGCTCAAGCCCGTCGCCGAAAAGAGCGTAAGGTCGAAGACGGTCGTGGCATCGTACTACCCCGAGGGTGTCGAGGACACGAGATTCAGAAAGACAATTGCGCAGGAGAAAGGAATTGTCGTCGCCGGAGGCTTTGGTCCATTTTCAGGCAAGGTGTTCAGAGTGGGTTGCATGGGCTTAATCAACGAAGGATTCGTCGACAGGACACTGAAGGCCGTTGGGGAAACGCTGAAAGCTGTCAAGAGCGCGTGAAAGCCTTTAAACCCAAAAAACTGGCTGGTCGAAGCCAATGACCCTTGAAAAGGGGACGCTCATCTTCGCCAACCTCACGGCGAGAGTGAAGGACACGGGCGAAGGCATAGAGACGACCCTGGAAGAAGAAGCGAAGAAGCTCAATATTCACGACACGTCGAGGAAATACGAGCCCAGGCTTGTGGCGGTTGGGGAGGGCTGGCTCATCTCAGGTCTGGATGACGAGGTCAAGAAGATGGACGTTGGACAGAAGAAGGAGATCGAACTCGCGCCGGAAAAGGCGTTCGGGCCGAGGGATGCGACGCAGATGAGGATGGTTCCTCTCCGAAAGTTCGGCGAGAAGGCCCACGAAATGGAAGTGGGAGACTCGGTCGAAATAGACAACAGGATGGGCATTGTAAGGTTCATCGGTTCAGGAAGGGCTCAGGTGGACTTCAACCACCGGCTGGCCGGCAAGTCGATAGTTTACGACTTCGAAGTCATAAGAAAGGTCGAGACAGACAACGACAAGGTGAGGGCGCTCGTGGACAGGAGGTTTGGCGGAGAGGGAAACAAAGTGGGTTTCAAGCTAGGAGAGAAGGACCTGGAGCTGTCCGTGCCTGAGGAGCTATTTCTGCTCGAAGGACTGCAAATCATCAAGAGAGGGATATCAAACGACATCTTCAAGTTCGTCCCGACGGTCGCGGAGGTCACATTTGTGGAGAAGTTCGTAAACGCAAGGCCGGCCGAGAAAAAACAGGAGGCTCCTAAGGAAGAGGTCAAGACTCCGGCCGAACCTGCGCCGAAGCCAAGGCGAAAGAGGAAAGTGGCCCCGGCACAGACTGTCTAGACGACGCCAGTGGAACCTGCCAGTTCGCCAGCGCTTCTCCTATTCATCCTACGGCGAGAGAGGATAGTGTATCTGTCCGGACGGATGGAGCTGGCCCTGACCAGCGACTCGATGACTTTCTCATCGCAAACTCCGATCTCAGATGCAGTCACAGGCGCACCCACGTTGACCAGAGCAGAGCGGACCGCCCGCCAGTCAAGACCATGAAGCTTCGCCATCATGATCGTCCCGATCCCGCACTTTTCACCGTGCAGACCAGAGTTCGGAGCGAGAAGATCAAGATAATGGCTGAACAAATGCTCCGACCCGCTGCAAGGCCTCGAGCTGCCTGCGATTCCGGCCGCGACACCAGTGCTTATCAGAGCCTCCACGAGGTCCCTGACGCTGTCTCTCCCGAACCTTCCGATCTTCTTTGAGCCATCAATCACGACGTTTGCACTCATCAGCGCTAGACTCGCGGCATAGCCGCCATAGTACTCTCCCGTCACCCGGGCCGCTAGTTGCCAGTCCTTCACGGCAGTGAGCTTCGAGACTAGGTCGCCACAGCCTGAGGACAGGAGGCGCCTCGGAGCGGATGCAATCACGTCTATGTCTGCTAGTATCCCTAAAGGTGGCTTCGCCATGACCGAGTAGGGCCGGTCAAGTCCCTTGAGCGAAGCAAAGGGGCTCGATATCCCATCGTGCGACGCGCTGGTCGGCACCGAGTAGAAGGGAAGGTGTCTGCGGAAAGCTGCCAGCTTCCCCACGTCGACGCTCTTCCCACCACCGACTCCTATGATGCAGCCAGACCCCATGCTCGCCTGCATTACCCGTTTGACGTTTTCGGTGTCGGCGGCGATTACTTGGACCCAAGCAGCCTGCGAACCCAGCGCGGAATCGACGATGTCTCTTACCTTAGATTGGACATTCGACCCCGAAGCCACAACGACCTTCTTCCTGCCGGTGGATTCCCTGACGAACTCGCCGAGCTCAGATAGGACGCCCTCGCCGATGAGTACCTTGGTTGGGAGCTCCATAAGATGAGAGGCGTGGACCACGTTCAATGAGGGCAGGAGACTCGATTTAAGCTCAATGCGTAGGAGAAGCGAGAAATCAATAGAACGCCTCGGTTCCATCACAGTTGGAAAGACTGCCTTGGAGAGGATAGCATCCCTCGCTTTTTCAAGGCTCGTCGAGAAACATTAAATAAGGAACGAGCTCGACGCGTTTTAGTCCGTCCTGAAGGTGTTTGTGGGCATAATTTCAAGAGATTCCAAGACAGTAAGCGGGAAGACACTGGGCTCCGCGGTGTACCACGGAACCACCACGGTAGGCCTGGTCTGCTCTGACGGCGTAGTGTTCGCGACGGACACTAGAGTCACGGCAGGAGGATTCATAGCGCATAAGAGGGGTAAGAAACTCCTCAGAATCGACGACAACATCGCGATGACCATTTCGGGAGGGGTCGCGGACGCCCTGAACGTCGTCGACACTCTAAAGTACCATGCAAACCTGTACAGAATTGAGAGGGGCAGGTTGATGCCAGTCAGGGCCGCGGCACAGGTAGTCTCAAACGTGCTCTTCGCGTCCAGACTCTACCCATTAATCGCGGACGTCCTCGTCGGAGGAGTCGATCAGAACGGCGGTTCTATCTTCAACGTGGACTTCTTCGGCTCCATGAACCAGGAGAAAGTCGTCGCCACGGGCAGCGGCTCTCCAGTGGCGTATGGGATCTTGGAGTCCGAATACAAGGAGGGAATGACGGCAGCGAAGGCCTATCCGATAGCGGCAAAGGCAATAATCGCGGCGACACGGAGGAACGTGGCGACCGGCGACCATTTCGACATCGCGGTGCTGGACAAAGCAGGATTCAGAGAGATAGCTGAGCAGGAGAAGGAGAAGCTCCTCGCCCAGTTCAAGACAAACGATTAGGTTTGGAACAGAAATCGAACGGCGGAAGTCTGATGGGTTCGATACTGAACAACATCCCAGCGGAAGCTCAGATAACACGGATAGAATACGAGGGACCAAGGATCGCCCTCTACACCAAGAACCCAGCGTTCCTCCACAAGAACAGCTATGTGATTTCCGAGATAGTGAACTCCCTGAAGAAGAGAGTCGTTACAAGGACGGAGAAGTCGATAAGAAAGCCTGAGAGCGAAGCGAGGCGCATACTCGAGAAGACACTGCCAGCTGACGCTGAAGCGAACAACTTCTTCTTTGACGACGCGCTAGGCGAAATCACTGTGGAGGCCGTAAACCCAAGATTCCTATTGCCAGAGGCGGGCTTCGACCTCGGAGCTTCAATGGACCAGACCGGCTGGAAGGTCAAGGTGAGGAAAGCTCCCCACATCAAGTCCTCTGCGATTCAGAATGTCTACTACGCATTGAAAGCTGGAAACGAGGTGAGGGAGAAGTTCTACAGGGAGCTCGGTGAGGCCATCTTCAGACCCAGGCTAACATCTACCGAGCACGTCACAATCAAGACGCTGGGTGCTTTCCAGGAGGTCGGAAGGTCGTGCCTGCTCGTCGAGACGTCCGAGAGCAAAGTCCTCCTCGACTGCGGCATCCACCCCGGCGCGAGGAACTCCTGGGACTCCTACCCAAGGCTCGACTGGGCAGACATATCCCCTAGGGACGTAGACGCCATAGTGATCAGCCATGCTCACCTCGACCACATGGGATTCCTCCCGGCGATGTACAAGTACGGCTACGACGGGCCTGTTTACTGCACTGAGCCGACCCTCCCTCTGATGACTCTCCTGCAGAACGACTTCGTCAAGATAGCTCAGATCGAAGGCGGGAGGCTGATCTACGACCAGAAGGATATTCGAGATGTGATCCAGCACGCCATCACCTTGCCCTACGGTATGGTCACGGATATTTCGCCTGACATCAAACTGGTCTTCAACAACGCGGGGCACATCCTCGGTTCGGCGACTGTCCACCTGCACATCGGGGACGGGGCCCACAATATCGTCTACACCGGAGATTACAAGTATGGTAGAACTCAGCTCTTCGATTCGACCACCTGGAACTATCCCAGGGTAGAGACACTGATCACGGAGAGCACTTACGGTGCCAAAGAGGACATCATGCCTGTTAGGGAGGAGGTGGAAATGAACTTCGTCAACTCGATCAACAGTGTTCTCAAGAGCGGAGGGAAGGTACTGATCCCAGTCCCTGCTGTCGGAAGAGCGCAGGAAATCCTACTGGTAATCGACCAGTACATGAGGAACAAAGTCCTGGTGGAGGCGCCCGTCTTCACCGAGGGTATGATCTCGGAGGCGACAGCCATCCATGTCTCGTACGCGGACTATCTCTCGCGAGAGCTCAGAACCAAGATCTTGGACGAAGGCGTCAATCCATTCAAGTCGGAATACTTCACCGAAGTAGAACACCCCTCGAACAGAGAGGAGGCCTACAGGGAGGGACCCGCAATAATCATGGCCACGTCTGGGATGCTTGAAGGGGGTCCTGTCCTCGATTACTTCGAGAACATCGCCCCGTCAGACAAGAACAAGATCCTCTTCGTTTCTTATCAAGTCCAAGGAACCATGGGACGAAGGGTGCTGGACGGCAGCAGCCAAGCAAGTCTGATGGATGAGACCGGCAAGATCAAGATTGTGGACGTCAAGGCAGCCGTGCAGAAAGTCGAGGGCTTCAGCGGGCATAGCGATTACAATCAGATAATCAGGTTCATTGGTAAGCTCAGGCCGAAGCTACAAGTAGTCCTAGTGAACCATGGAGAGAAGAGGAAGACGGAGAACCTGGCGTACGCCATCCAGAGGATCTACAGGGTGCCGACCCTCCACCCTGCGGTTCAAGAAGCAATCAGGGTCTACTAAGGACAATCCCGTCATCATAGCTGGAAGCAGTATAGGTTTACGTTGGACCAGCTCTCCGATTATCTGAAGACCCTTCGATCTGACTTCACCAGAGAGGCGTACGCTTCGTCCATCAAGCTGGTCACTGGAACCGGGGAACACGCGTGGCACCACACAGGCACCACGATAACCGAGCTTTCGCGGGAAGTGGAGCCAACCCCGGCACGTCGAGTGTTCGAAGGCACGCCGGGGGTGACCTCTCGGGCGCCCTGGGGATCACCTGCGACCTATTGTCTGCTCTAAACCCCCAGAGGGGGCAAAACTGAGCGCAATCGGAGGGGGGTCGTGACCGACGTGATCGATCTTGTGACCTTTGTGACCGCGCTGACCCGACCTGACCATTCGAATGACCACTCTGACCACCAATTTGACCACCGTGGGCTGATCCTCCTGCATGGAGAGGCAACACTACACCGAGGCGATGGAGCAATCCGGTGGGCTGCCGATGATGCCCGCGCTGCTGAGGTCAAACTCGTTTACATCGAGTCTGCTAGCCCGGGGAAAAGCGGCGTAGAGTGAGCCAGATGGCGGCCCGTCGTCTCTCCTCCTTCCTGGACTGGACAGTTTTGTCAAACGAGCGGGGGGCACTACTCCTGAGGGGTCTCAACGTGAAGATTGCGACAGCTAGGGACATCGGTGCTGATTACTGTAGACCGCGCCAGATCCGGACGCCAGGCGGAGTGATTACCACCCTCTCATCTCCGAGCCTCGCGATGTCTCCCCCGACTGAAGTTGCGAATTCGTAAAGTTGCTCTACGGAAGCCTTCAACTCGTCAAGGCTCTTCTGGGCGAGCGGGGTGACCTTAAGAATCACTATGGTCTTGTTCGTCACGTCCTCCTGAATCTTGGGGATGTCCTCGATACTCCTCAGGGCGAGCGCCTTCAGGAGTACCTCCTTGCTCTTGCCTTCCAACCTCTTTTCCTGAACGACGCCTGACATTAATAGCCTGTTTCTCCTTTATCCTGAAACCTGTTATTAAGCATGAATTGGACTCGCAGTTCTATCAGTTCTGCGAATTTGTTAGACCAATTTGTAGAGTATTCTTCAGAAAGTGCGAAATCCGCGGTCAGCATATAAAGAGAGGGGCTACTGAAACTACTCGGAACTCGTGATGCAAGAAACTGCGCGCGAGGTTCGCCCCGATTCAAACTTGCTTGTAAAGGACCCAGTACCTGTCCCCCACATGGTGGAGGTTCTTCAGGCAACTGCCTTTGGTCATTGCAGATGCCTCTGAGCCGGAAACGGTGGACAGTCCTATCGCAATAGCCCGACCTCTTTTTTCCTCCTTAATCACGACGATTGTTCCTGGATCACCCCAGTCGTCGAGTTTCCTAATCCCTGGACGCATTACATCCGCCCCGTTCAGGAGAAACTTGATCGCGCCTTCGTCGACCATGGCCGATGGGAACAATTCCAGGACCTTGGGTGACCCGAGGAAAGGTATGAATCTGTCATCTGTCTTCACGAAGATGAGGCCATCTAGGTCAACGAAGATGACGCCCTCCGCCGGTTCCGTGCATTCGGCCTGGGACGACTTACCCAGGTTCAGCGCCCTTCCCACCGAGGATTCGATTCTCTGAACAATCTCAGCAGAATCTCGCCTGGACACCACCCACTTTTTCATTCAAATCAGCGAATCTGATTGCTTAAATAAATCCATCCGAGAAGGCAGGAACAAGGGTACGTATTTGTCAGTAGACATGGCAGTGAAGGTTCTCGACGAGAGCGTGGGGAAAGTCGTTCTCATCAAGTTGAAAGGAGGAAAAGTGATCAGAGGCTCTTTGCAAGGCTTCGACCAGCACATGAATCTCTCCCTCGAAAAGGCTGAAGAGGTCGCGGAGGATGGAGCGTCGATCGCATTGGGAACGCTAATAGTGAGGGGAGACAACATCATAATGATCTCTCCACCGCCTAGCTGAAGTCCCGCGACGCTCCTTTCCTAATCATCGGGAAGGGGACTAGTGAATGTCTGTGCGTTCTCACTACCAGCCAGAAATGCGTGCGACCGCTTGTGGGCCTCGCGAACGCTGGTCCGAATTTACCTTTAATACCGAAGTGCTGCCAGCACAGGCAAGGAATCGTCTCCATGGTCGACTTGGTCACCCCCGTGATCGCCGGGGCAGTGGGGCTCGGTCTCGGCGCCTTGGTTACGTACTTCGTCTTCTTCACGCGTCCGAAGGCCGAGAAGGTTATCTCGGTTTCTCGGAACGCTGGTGGCAGAGTGACTACCTCTACGGTCTCGTCCTCTGACCTCGACCGCTCCCGAAGGGAGATGAGGACAGTGATGGTCGAGAGAGACCTACTCTCGTCAGCTCTGATGAAGCTCTACGAGGCAGAGAACGAGGGCAGAATAACGAAGGAGGAAAGGGAGATGATTTCCAAGAGGTACAGCGAGCAGATCAAGAACCTACAGACGAAGCTGAAAGACGTAGAGCTGGTAGTCGAGGTCGGGGAGCTAGAGAATCTGAGGAACGAGTTGGTTGACCTCTTCGAGCAGAAGATTCAGAATATCGAAGGAAGACTTGACGTAGCGAAGCAAAAGCTAGGCGTCGTGGCGCCTGAGGTCGTCAAGAAGGAATCGGCACAGAGGGTCGACAGAGGAACGGACCTCGAGAGGGTCGTCGAGAAGAAGGCGAAGCCTGAGATGTCAGAGTCAGAAAGGAGGGTCAAGGAGATCAGAGACGAGGTGATGGAAGCCCTGACACGGCTCGAGCAGATTGACATAGAAAAGAAGCCGCAAGAAGATTGATGGACAAATACAGACAAGCTCTGGGAGGTGTGGCCCAGGATCTTTCAAAGAAGATCACGACCGGGATGACCCTCGGTCTGGGGAGTGGCTCGACGGTGGCCGCTTTAATCGAAGAGCTTTCGCCATTGGTCATGGCAAAGTCGAAGCACATCAGCGGGGTCCCCACGTCGACGCAAATCGAGATTGTGGCATCAAGGAATGGGATAATACTTACTCCTTTCACAGGTTCAGTGGATCTGGTAATCGATGGGGCAGACCAAGTCGACGCAGACCTGAACCTCGTGAAAGGAGGCGGCGGGGCACTCCTCAGAGAGAAGGTGGTCATGACTAGCGCGAAGGAGGTCGCCGTGGTCGCGTCCGAGGAGAAGTTCACAAAGCGCCTCTGTGAAAAGGGAGTTAAGGTGCCGGTCGAAGTCGTTCCAATGGCAAGGGAGAGTGCGAAGGTGAAACTCTCGATGCTGGGGGGCGTCCCCGAGGAGAGACTTCTCCCCAAAGGATATCCGTGCTTCACAGAGAATGGTAACCTCATTCTCGACACCATGTTCGAGCCCGTCGAAGAGCCCAGGCCTTTCGAGGTCAGGCTGAAGGCAGTCCCGGGAGTCGTCGAGGTTGGCGTGTTCACACACAAACCGATAACAGTCTTCAGGCTGAAAGGCGATGGAGCCTTCGACGTCCTCACACAGCGCGAGTAGACTTATAATCCCCTCCCGGAAACGGCTTTCGTCAAAAATGACGCGAGATGTAGGTTACAAGTCAGCCCCGATAGATCCCAACTTCCTTTCGAAGCCTGACCAGTTCCCGGTTACCGGGGAGCACAACGGGCACAAGGTGCGGGCCGCGGGTCTGCAGAGAATGGACGGAGAGGGCAAGCCGTATCCGACTATGAACGGGATACATGGATCTCAGGTCGCGGTCGACTGGGAATCGTGCGTCGCCGACGGAGTCTGCATGGATGTCTGCCCAGTCTTCGTCTTCGAATGGATTTTGACTCCGGGTCAGGCAGGGACCGGGAAAGACAAGGTCCTCGAACATGGGTCGGAGGAATGGAGCAAGTACAGGTCGGATAAATCGGAACCTGTGAGAGAGAGCGACTGCATCTTCTGCATGGCCTGCGAGACCAGCTGCCCGACTCAATCGATCAAGATTACTCAGCCGTAGACTCTGGTCGACCGCGCGCGACGGGCGTCCTTAAGCAACCGTTTTATGGACGCAGAGTTCGATGGAAGCAAAGACTTTGGAAGAAGACGCGGAGATTAGACTGCTCGAGCAGAGGAAACTCGAGGCGCTGCGGAGGCGCCTGAAGGCCAAGGCCGGGGCCGCAACAGAAGCAACCTCGTCCTCCGTGAAGAAGGAGAAGTCAGATAGGGACCTGGTAAAGGAAATGCTCTATGATAGGGGCGATGAGGTTCTTGAGGCCGCGTATGGGTTCTACCCGACGCAGACCGAAGCCATGGTCAAGGAACTAGCCAGCTTAATTAGGGCTGGTCGTCTGTCAGACCGAGTCTCGGGAGGCGAACTCTATTCGATCTTCAGACAGCTAGGGTTGCGCTTCAGGCTCAAGACGTCAATCAGAGTGCAAGACAGGGGGAAGCTCGTAGACCTTAGCGAGAAGCTGAGCAGGCAAGGAGGCGAATAGGGAATAGGGGTGCCAGTGAGGATGAAGAGTCAAGAGGTCAGGGAGAAGATCCTTCACTTGCCGAAGGCGACCAACCCTGTCCTTGTCTGCGGACTCCCTGGCAGTGGTTACGTGGGGAAGCTGGCAGCCGATCACTTGGTTAGTGCTTACAAGTTGAAGAAGATCGCGGAGTACATCTGCGAGAGCTTCCCTCCCGTTGTAAACGTGAAGGCTGACGGAACGACCGAGCAGATGAAGGGGGAGCTCTACTTCGGTCAGGTGGCGAGGGGCAAGGATATCATGGTGTTCACGGCAGACGCTCAGCCAACATCATCGGACGGCGAGTATGAGCTCTCTGATGCTGTGGTGAAGATGGCGAAGAAGTGCGGAGTCAAGAAGGTCTACACACTAGCCGCCTACATCACCGGGTCATTCTCAGCATCCCCGAAAGTCTACGGTTCGGCAACTTCCAAGGCAATGCTGGATTCGATTTCAGGGATGGGTGTCACCCTGATGAAGGACGGCGGAATCAGCGGGATGAATGGCCTGCTGATTGGGATGGCAGCCCTTCGTGGTCTCGAAGGTGCATGTCTCCTGGGCGAGACTTCGGGATTTGTGGTCGACGCCGGAGCCTCGAAGTCTGTGCTCGACGTCCTGTCCAAGGCGGTTGAATCCCCGATAGACACGTCGAAGCTTAGGGAGAAGGCGGAGGAGACTCAAAAGGTAATCAGCCAGCTTCAGGCGATGTCAGAACAATCACAGGAGATGACACCTCAGCCCAAGCGCGAGGACAGGCCCGGATACATCGGCTAGCCTTTGATGTTGCCCACGGGTCTTAGGGCCACAACCTTCTTGGAGATTCCAGCGATGTCCATCGTCTCCACTACCTCTGAGATGTCCTTGTATGCAAGGCCGGCCTCTTCTGCTAGACCATCCATCGTGGCGGACTTCACGTAGATTCCCCTTTCCAGCATCTTCCTCTGGAGCTCTGCCCCCCTCACCTCGCGCTTGGCGGCAGTTCTCGACATCGTCCTCCCCGAGCCGTGGGCCGTGGAGCCGAACGTGTCTTCCATCGCCTTCTCCGTCCCGACGAGCAGGTAAGAACCAGTTTCCATCGAGCCCCCGATTATGACCGGCTGTCCTACGTCCCTGTAGGGAGCAGGTATGTCGTGATGACCAGGCCCGAAGCTCCTCGTAGCCCCCTTCCTGTGGACGAGGACCTCGGCGTTGACCCCGTCGTAAGAGTGCCTTTCGACCTTCGCCACGTTGTGGCAGACATCGTAGATCAGATGCATGTCGAGGGCTTCGGCGTCTCTATGGAAGACCTTTGAGAATGCGTCCCTGACCCTCTGGACGATCACCTGCCTGTTGGTGAAGGCCATGTTGGCCGCGCAGACCATCGCGCCGTAGTAGTCTTTGCCTTCCTTGGACGAAAAGGGGGCGCAAGCGAGCTCTCTATCGCGGACCGAGATCCCGTATCTCTTCATAGCCCCATCGAAGACCCTCAGGTAGTCGCTTCCCACTTGGTGGCCGAACCCTCTGCTTCCGCAGTGGACCATGACGACGACCTGGTCCTCCTCCACGATCCCGAAGTGTCTCGATAGGTCATGGTCGAAGAATCTTATCGGGTCGACCACCTGTATCTCGAGATAGTGGTTTCCCGAGCCAAGTGTCCCGAGTTGATCTATTCCCCTGCTGCGGGCTTGGCGACTCACCTTCGAAGGGTCGGCGCCCTTGATGAAACCACCCTCTTCCACGTGGTTCGGGTCGTCTTCCCAGGCCAAATCGTTCTCGGCGCACCATTTAACCCCGTACTTCATTACTTCCTCGAATTGCGACTCTGATATCCTCAAAGTCCCCTTAACACCGACTCCTGCAGGAACCAGCCTGAACATTAGGTCCACCAGCTCCTTGACCTTGGTTCTGACCTCCTGATAACGTAGATTGGTTCTAATGAGCCTCATTCCGCAGTTGATGTCGAAGCCTACCCCTCCCGGTGAGATGACGCCTGTTTCGGTGTCGAATGCAGCCACACCGCCTATCGGAAACCCGTACCCCCAATGGGCGTCTGCCATCGCGTATGCGCTTCTGACGATTCCAGGCAGGCATGCTAGGTTAGTGACCTGTTCGAAGACCCCCGCATCCATCCCATCCAGGAGTCTCTTGGTAGCGTAGATCTTGGCCGGAACAAGCATCCCGGGTTTGTAGGACGTAGGGATTTCCCAGACGACTTCGGAAACCTGTCTGATAGTGTCAATTTGTGGCATGACGAACAATGGACCTGATTTGATTTGGCGCGTCCGGTTTGATTCTATAAGCGTTTGTACACGGAAAGCCCATTCAATCTAGATATCCAGGACCACCGTGGCCTTCCAGCGTGCTCCTTCCCGCCTTACGCCGAACATGTGCATCGTGACTGCCTTGACGTCGTTCCTGAGTAGATGTCTCTCCCGATCGATCAGCTCTCCTTTCATCGTCGCCCTGAGTGACCTGTGATCGGGGGCGACATCTACTTCGACTTCACGAAAGAGCAGCGAATCCACGTCCTTGATTCCTATGATCTCCGTGAGGAAATCGTAGAGGAGCGTGTCGAGGTCATCTGAGGATATCCTGACGTTCCTAGTCGTCTCTGAGCGCATTGTCTTCGGGTCGACCATGATGTCGGATAGGGCGAAGGCTGACGACTCGAAGAGGCCATTGACAGTATCGGATTCTGCTTCGAAGGCGATGTCGGCAAGTGCGACGTCGGGAAGGTACCTAAACGGCATTCTGAACCTGGTGCCTGGGTTGTATTCAAAGCTCTTAATCTATGCGCCTGACCGCGAAGCCCAATGCTCGGAAGATTCCTGGAGGTAACGCTTGGAGACCCCTTCTCTAACCTAGCTCTCGAGGAGGTCCTATTTATGGGGCTTCGAGCTCCGACTCTCAGGGTCTGGAACAACCAAAGATCCATCATCATCGGTAGGGCGCAGCTGGCCGAATTCGAAACCGACCTCGCCTACTGTCGTGACAGAGGAATCCCAATCGTGAGAAGGTTCACCGCCGGAGGTGCTGTCTACAACGGACCTGGGAACCTGAACTGGTCGTTCTTTGTCCCGAGGGGAGCAAACGGAAAAGAGCCAGGGCTGGGCGATGCAAGCAAGGTCTTCGCATCGTTTGCGGCGCTGATAGTCGGTGCGCTCAGAGCCTGCCGCGTGGATTGTGAATTCGCGCCACCGAACGGGATTTTCGACAGGCGTGGAAAGATCAGCGGAATGGCTGCGTACATTTCGAAGGCAGGTGTTCTTTGTCATGGGACGCTCTTGGTCAACGCTCCTCTAGAAGAGGTCGAGAAACTAACTAGGCCCCGTTCTGGAGAGCTGGCGCGTCGCTACCCGAGAAGCAGGGCCGCCTCTCTGTCGAACTGTGGAGCCGACTCCCGCGATTTCGCGCTCGCGCTGAGACAGACCTCTGGATACGAGCTCGAAGAGGACGGCCTCACGGCCACTGAGGCGGAGGCCGCCCTCTCCCTGACGGCTTCGAAGTACTCGGACGATGGATGGAACCTTGGAGACCCGTTCTCTTTAGATGATCTCTAGTTCCTTTCCTGCCTTCTGGAACGCGTTGACAGCGAAGTCGATGTCTTCGTTGGTCAATGCCGCATTCATGATTGTCCTAATCCGCGCCTTCCCCTGAGCAACCATCGGGTAGACTATCGGCAGCGCGAAGACTCCGAGCTCGAAGAGGCGCGAGCTGAGCCTCTTGCACTTGCCGCTCTCGCCCACCATCACCGGAGTGATGGGAGTTTCACTCTTGCCGATGTCGAACCCGAGGTCCTTCATCGCCTTCTTGTAGCGGCGCGTGTTGTCCCAGAGCCTCTTTACATGCTGCGGCTCGTGCTCCAGCACATCCACGGCAGCGATGCACGCAGCCGCTACCGCGGGCGGGTGAGAACCGCTGAGAAGCCATGTCCTGGATTTGTTGTACGCGAAGTTGACGAGGTCCATCGAGCCTGAAACGTGTCCTCCGACCACGCCGAAGGCCTTCGAGAAGGTGCCCATCTCGACTTGCACCTTGTCCCTGGGGAGCTTGAAGTGCGAGACGATGCCCCTGCCGCCCTCGCCCAAGACACCCTCACCGTGGGCGTCGTCGACGTAGACCATGGCCCCATGCTCGGAGGCAATCTTCGCGACCTTATCCAGAGGAGCGATGTCTCCATCCATGGAGAAGACGCCGTCAGTAATTACGAGGATCCGCCTGGGCGCGGGGGAGTTCTTCTCAGCCCCTTCGAGAACCCGGCCGAGGTCGTCGGTATCGCCGTGCTTGTACACCCCCCTCTCCGCGTGCGAGAGCCTTACGCCATCGATGATGCTGCCGTGATTCAGCTCGTCGCTGATGATGAGGTCTCCCTTGCCTGCCAGCTGTGGGATTAGGCCGGCGTTGGCCGCGAACCCTGTTTGGTAAACTAGCGAGGCCTCGGCGTCCTTAAACCGGGCGAGACGCTTTTCGAGCTCCACATGGAGGTCCAAGTTCCCAGCGATAGGTCTGACCGACCCTGACCCTGCCCCGTGCGTCTTTACTGCGGCGATGGCAGCCTCCTTCAGCTTCGAGTGATTGCTCAGCCCTAGATAGTTGTTTGAACAGAACATCAGGACCTTCTTCCCGTCGACTATGCACCAAGGTGTGCTCGGCCCGCCAAGTATCCTAAGCTTCCAGTCTATCTCTTGCCTCACGAGATCGTCGTATTCCTGTTTCAGAAACGATGTCGGATCGCGCATGTATCTCTGCGCGGGGGTGAACCCGAGGGGTCTAAGTGTCTTTCTGTCCAGACTTGAGTCTAGGGCCCAACTTTGACAGCATGTCGGAGGTCATCCTTGCCAGGTCGTACTCGTGCTTCCAGCCCCAGTCGCGACGGGCCTCCGCGTCGGCTATCGATTTGGGCCATGAGTCTGCAATCTTCTGGCGAGGGTCAGGCGAGTAAGTGACCCTGAAGCCGGGGATGTGCTTCCGGATTTCTGCAGTGATCTCGCCTGCCGAGAAGCTGATGGCGGCCAGGTTGTAGCCGAGGTGCCGAGGCACTTTCTTTCCATCGGCCTGCATGACATCGACAGTGGCTCGAAGGGCGTCGGGCATGTACATCATAGGGAGGACCGTGTCCTCTCTGAGAAAGCATGAGTAACTTCCCTTCGTCAGGGCAGAGTAAAAGATCTCCACCGCATAATCAGTCGTCCCGCCACCCGGAGGCGCCTCGCTGCTTATCAGCCCCGGGTACCTGAGAGAGCGCACGTCAAGTCCGTACTTTAGGTAGTAATAATTGCAGAGCAACTCTCCGGCCACCTTGGTGACTCCATACATGGTCGTCGGGTTCAATGGCGCGCTTTGAGGCGCGCTGACCCTAGGAGCATCGGGCCCAAAGACAGCTATGGAACTGGGCCAGAAGACCTTAGAGAGCCCGTTGGCTCTCGCGACTTCGAGGACATTCCTGAGCCCATCCATATTGACCTGCCAGGCAAGCTGCGGATTGTTCTCGCCGACCGCAGAAAGGAGCGCGGCCAAGTGGTAGATGGTGTCTATCCTGTGCTCCTTGATCACCTTGGTCAGCGCGGAGGCGTCGGAGATGTCGAGAATCTCAATGGGCCCGGCCCTCAGCAGGGGACCTCCGGCTGCTCTGTGCAGTCCCGCTACCACGTTGCTGTTCCCATATAGCGATCTGAGATAGGGCACCAACTCGGCACCTATCTGACCGGCAGAACCTGTTACAAGTACTCTGGGTGCCAACTGGGACCGGCTCGATTCCCAACCCGTTTAAAGGTTGAGCGCGACTTACGAGATTACCTTCATCGTAATCGTCGAGACCACTCCCGACTTTGACCTCAAGTTATCAGCGATGATCGATTTCACGGCTTGGTCGTCGGCTCCTTCGACCATTACTAGAACGTCGTAAAGACCGTACAGCTGGTAGACCGACAGAATCCCCGGCACCTTCCTGAGGACGGCGATACTCTCATCGTCTGCCCCGGGGCTCAGGTTGACCAGCACTATCGCTCTCTCCATGCCGACCGACAACTGTACAGAGGCTCGGATTAAAGATTATCCTGAAGAGCCGCGCCGGCCTGTCAAGCACGCCTTAGGCGGTCGAGAGCCGTGGCGAATGGGACAAGTTCCTCGGTCCTGCTTGCCATGTCTCGAAGCGTCACATTCATCGCCCGGACCTCCTTCTCACCCAGGATAATGACCCAGGAGGCTCCCCGCCGGCTGGCATCCTCCAGCTGCCTGGCGAGCGTCCTCTCCTGCAAGGCAGATTCTGCCGGCACGCCATTGGCCCGGAGCTCCCTAAGGATCCGATATGACTCATGCTGAGCATTCTTGCCACTCACAGCAACATAGACCAGTCTGGAGGGGCGTTCAGTTTCCCGTGAAAGCGCGAGGGCAATTCTTTCCATCCCACCTGCTGCCCCAGTCGCAGAGAGGTCGGGACGGCCGAAGACTCCCGGAAGAAGATCGTACCTTCCTCCCCCTGCCAGAGAACCTAGGTCAGGGCGAGCCTTGTCAACTACTTCGAATACTACTCCAGAGTAGTAGTCAATGCCCCTTACCACGCAGAGGTTGAACTCGACTTCCACGCCCCGGTCCTTCATTATGTCTGCGATAGCCTCAAGGGCCGGAGACTCGATCTTGTTCTCGCCCAGCCTAGACAACACCTTCCCAGGAGGACCCCTGATGCTGCCAAACTCACAAAGCCTGTCTACATCCTCTGGCCGGAACCCTTTCTCAACGTATTCGTCTCTGAGTTCGGGCAAGGTTCTCTTCTGAACCTTATCCAAGGCGCGCATCATCTCGACTGCCCTCTCTTTCTCCTTGACGCCGAGGACCTTGTTGATGAAGCGCTGAACTGTTACCCTGTCTCCGATTTGCACGCTGAAGCTCTTCAGACCTAGCCTCTCGAAGAGCCGGTGGCTGGCCTCTATCACTTCAGCATCAGCCTCGAGGGAAGGAGGACCGAAAATCTCGAGGTCCCACTGCCTGAACCACCTGTACCGGGCGTGTTGGGGTTCGTCGTACCTCCATACGCCGGCAAGAGAAGCTAGCTTGACCGGTGGTTTGAGGTCGCGCCTTGCACAGACATAGCGGGCCATGCCGACGGTGAGTTCGAACCTCAGGCCCACCTCTCGTCCTCCCTTATCCTTGAAAGCGTAGATTTCCTTGTCGACCTCGACACCACTCTTGGCCCTTAGGGTGGAGAGGTGTTCCAGCGGGGCCGGTTCCATCATCCTGAAGTTGAAGAGGTATGCCACCTCTTCGAACGCGCGCTGAACGCGGGCCTGCAACGCGTACTCTTCAGGCTCGATGTCTCGAATGCCTCGGGGCAGAGAGAGGTCCGAGTTATTCAGCCTTCCTCTTCAGAGACGAGAGCTGGGCGAGCATCGCCGTGAGTTGCAGCTCCGGCTGAGACCCCTGAACCAAGCGAAAGTCGTACTCGGCAAGAATAGAGATGGCCCGCGCAGGGTCATCGACCTTCATTGAAGTCAGTGATTCGTTGGCGAACCGCAAGAAGTCCCTTTCTGGGATGCCATAGATCCTCGTCAACTCAATCATCTTCATCCTCGCCGACTCGAAGCTCCCTTCCAGGGCCAGTTTCATGACTTCGCTCACTCGGAACTTAATGCTCGCCCCTGACGCCGACTTGACAGCATCGAGTGTTAGCTCGGAGGAGGCCGACGCCGCCTGCATCATGTTGATTGCCTGCCGAAGATCTCCCTGGGTCGCTTCGTAGATCGCGCCATAAACGCTCTCGGAGACCACCCTCAGTTTCTCCCCCTTCGCCACTACTTTGAGGTATTCTGTGACTGATGCCTCGTCAAGCCGGTGGAACCTGAAGATTGCGCACCTGCTCTGCAGGGGCTCGATGATTCCCGAAGAGTAGTTGCAGATGAGTATGAACCGCGTGTACGCCGACGATTCTTCCATTATCCTCCTTAACGCAGTCTGCCCGTCGTGCGTCATCTCGTCTGCTTCATCAAGTATCACTAGCCGATAGGGGATGCCCGCCCTCCTATCCACGAACCGGGCGAATGTCTTCACCCTCTCTCGGACCACGTCTATCCCTCTTTCGTCGCTCGCATTTAGAGATAGAACGTATTCGTCCTTGCGGTCGCCGAGAATCTGCTGGGCGATGATCATCGCGGTGGTAGTCTTGCCCGAGCCGGGAGGGCCAGCGAAGAGCAGGTGAGGGAGTTCCTCCTTCCTCTCTAGCAACTGTTTCAACCTCTGTTTGACTGACTCCTGGTTCACGAGGTCTTCGAGCTTCTCTGGTCTGTACTTCTCCACCCACATCATATCCTCCAGAGGCAACCTACAAACACCCACTTCTGCTAGAACCCGACAATTCCTCATGCAAGTCCCCCACCTTTCGTATTTATCCGTTCAAGCGATGAAAGGGGTTCTGCTGCAGTAGAATGGGTTCTTAATCGGGTGTTGCTTGCGGGTTCCGGGCACTGGGAGTCCAATTCGTCTGCAAATCGGAGCGGTCATCACATATTCGAGAACTTACTGGGAGAGAACCTCAAGGTGTTGGCATCACCCAAGCGGAACGCCTTCGGAAGTCACCCCAGACTGGACGGAGCCCATCCAATCTTTCAAACGTTTAATTATCGAGTGCAACTTTGACGCCTTCCCCATTTGGACGTTGAACATGAAGGCATCCGAGAGTTGCTCGAGCGCACTGAAAGAGAATTTATGCTAGCAAAGAGCAAGGTGAAGATGAGGACCTCTGTCGAGAATCTCGACGCAGGGGACTATCGGATAGAGCACCTCGCCGAGGGTCAGTCTGTCGAACTTCCCCGTTGGATTTGCGAAGAACTTGTCGAAATGAAGCTGGCAGAATCTCAGGAAGAGCAATTCGAAGAGGAATTGTCAAGGGCGCTCAGCAAAGAGAAGATGATGGGGCCACTGCAGCTCTCATTCCTCCCTCCTGATTTCTACATGAGGATGCGTAGGAGGCTCATGAACCTGGGAGGCGTGGCCGGCGGCGAGATCAGGAAGGAGGATCTCGAGAAACTGAGGAACGCCTGCTACGACATCATCGGAATGAGATTGAGCAAGCTCCTTTCGCTGTCTAGTTCGTCGACCCGAGGTTCTTCCCTCGCCGATCGCCTTGCGCCCGAAGAGGATGCCTTCTTTGCTGTCTCACAGTCTCTCTCAAGGGAGTGGAGGGCGGCACTGATAGGGGGCGCGACGTAACACGCCATGCTAGCCAGTAGCAAGCTCTCGGAGATGTTTGAGGATTTCCTCAAGACCGCTACCGACAGGTCTGGGAATCCAATCTATAGGTCAAAGATCTCCCAGCTAGTATCCAATGAAGGTAAGTCATTGGTTGTCGATTTCGGAGACCTCCTGAGGTACGATGACGACCTTGCGAATACGCTACTGTTGAAGCCCGATTCAGCGCTCCCATCATTCAGGACCGCGGCCTTCGAAACGATGAGGAGCGAGAACGCGCTCTACGCAGACAGAGTGAAGAGGGATCTCATGATAAGAATCCGAGGCATACCAGACCAAGTCCCGCTGCGGAGAGTGGACACCTCCTACCTAGACAAGATGCTGGCTGTTACAGGTATGGTGGTCAGGACCTCCGAGCTGAGGCCGCTGATGACCTCGGCGGCATGGGTCTGCCCGAGCGGGCATCTGACGTATCAGGACCAAGATGACCTTCCTCTCAAGAGGCCCCCGAAGTGTGACCTGTGTGACGAGGCGAGGAACTTTGAGCTCGAGAAGAAGCAGAGCAGATTCATCGACTTCCAGATTCTTAGGGTTCAAGAGCTGCCCGAGGAACTTCCACCGGGGCAGCTCCCGCAGTTCTTCGACGTTAACGTAGAAGGAGACATAGTCAACATGGCCAGGCCAGGGGACAGGGTCGTGCTGACTGGCATAGTGAGAGCCGTCCCTGACTACACAGTGGGACAGATTAGGACCAGACTCTTCAAGTCTCAGATCGACTGCAACCAAGTCGAAGTCAAGGGGAAGGAGCCAGAGCAGGTCCAGGTCACGAAGGAGGACGAAGCGCTCATCAAGAGCATTGCTGCTTCACCCGACGCCTACGACAAGCTGATTACTTCGATCGCCCCGGCGATTCTGGGACACCTTCCCGAGAAAGAAGCGATTCTACTCCTGCTAGCAGGCAGCAGCTCGACCACGCTGCTGGACGGGACCAAGCTCAGGGGGGACATCAATGTGCTGTTTGTCGGCGACCCCGGGGTGGCGAAGTCTGAAATGCTGAAGTTCGCGGCCCAGGTTTCTCCTAGGGGAATCTTCGCTTCCGGCAGAGGGACGACTGCCGCGGGGCTCTCCGCGGCCGTCATCAGAGAGAAGAATGTCCTTATGTTGGAGGCAGGAGTCACGGTCCTCGCGGACCAGGGCATCGCAGCGATTGACGAGTTCGACAAGATGAAGCCTGAGGATAGGACGGCGCTGCACGAGCAGATGGAGCAGAACACTGTGACCATAGCGAAAGGTGGAATCTATGCGACGCTCAATGCGAGAACAGCGATTCTTGCTGCCTGCAACCCCGTTCTGGGAAGGTACAACCCATTCCAGAACTTAACTGAGAACATCAGCACTCTTCCGATACCTCTACTGACGAGGTTTGACCTGATCTTCGTGATAAAGGACCAGCCCTCTCCCGCCGAAGACGAAAAGCTGGCAACTCACATCCTGTCAGTCCACACACGAAAGACCTACCCCACACCGCCCCCTGTCGAGTTCAGTCTGCTGAAGAAGTACATCGCTTACGCCAAGAAGATTACGCCGACCCTGACGAAGGAGGCGGTCGCCAGGCTGAAGGACTATTACCTTGAGCTGAGGAAGAGCGGCGGTGACTCGGAGCAGATACCCGCAACGCCGAGGACCCTGGAATCGCTAATCAGGGTTTCATCGGCTAGGGCAAGGATGCTCCTGAGAGAAGAGGTCATCGAAGAGGACGCGCTGGCCGCTATTGCCCTGATGAACAGGATGGTGGAGGACGTCCTGACGGACGCGACGACCAAGAAGACCGACTTTGGCATCCAGATGGGCAAACCGGCTGGGGAGACGCGAAACCTAAGGGCCGCCATGGAGATTCTGAAGACGCTGGAGGGAGCCGACAAGAAGCCGGTGGAGAGGCGGGTCTTCAAGGAGGAACTTCTAAAATCGAGATTCTCGGACGAGGACTCTGAGAAGATAATCAGAACAATGTTCAGGGAAGGCATGGTGTACGAGTCGAAGCCCGGTTTCATCAGGAGACTTGGCGGCTAATCCCCGGGAGTCAGCCCATGAGGTTTGACGAAATCCAGCTTCCTTATGAGTTGCTAAGCTACATCCAAGGAAAGGGCCTCACCGAGCTTTATCCGCCTCAGGAGGAGGCGATCAAATCGGGGCTCCTAGAAGGGAAGAGCCTAGTCATCTCCAGCCCGACCGCGTCAGGGAAAACCCTCATCGCCATCATGGCAGCGTTTGTGAAGGTCAAACTTCAAGGAAGGAAGGTCGTCTACCTGGCCCCGCTCCGGGCTCTAGCATCGGAGAAGTACTCGGAGTTCTCCGAGCTCGCACGCTTTGGCATAAGCACAGTGATTTCGACCGGTGACTACGACTCCAGCGGCGAATCCTTGGGAAGGGGAGACATAATCGTGCTTACCAACGAGCGCTTCGACTCTGTGATGCGCCATCGGGTGGGTTGGCTTAGGTCAGTTGGACTATTCATAGCAGACGAGGTCCATCTCGCAGGGAGCGACTCGAGGGGACCGACCCTTGAAATGATCCTGACAAAGATCATGCAACTGGGTCTTGATGTGCAGATGCTTTCACTTTCGGCCACCATCAGCAATTCAAGCATGATCGGCGATTGGCTGCACTCAAAGGTCGTGGAGCTCGACTGGAGGCCCGTTCCTCTACGCGAAGGGGTCTACGACTACAGCAGGATTGTGTTCACTGACGGAGAAGTGAAGCCGATCCCCAGGTCGACCTATGGGGCCTCCATCGACGTCGCTGTTGACATCCTGAAGACTGGCGGACAAGCGCTGGTCTTTGCGAACACGAGGAAGAGGGCAGTCAGCTTGGCGACCAAGGCGGCAGAGCTCACGCAGAGATTCTTGAACGAGCAAGAGAAGAAGGCCGCATCAGAGGCAGCGAGAAGGATTCTAACTTCAGGGGAGGAGACTAGCTTGAGCGCTCTGCTTGCGGAAGTCGTGGCGAAGGGTTCGGCATTCCACCATGCCGGGCTCGATACCGAACACAGGCGCATCGTCGAGGAGTACTATAGGGCTAGGGCAATCAAGTTTCTCGCCGCGACCCCCACCCTCGCCGCCGGGGTGAACATCCCGGCTCGGAGGGTAGTTGTCGCAGACATGACCAGGTACGATGCGGAGCGTGGGGGAAACTCCGAGATCTCAGTCTTGGAATACAGACAGATGGCGGGTAGAGCCGGACGACCTCAGTACGACGACCACGGCGAGACAGTCATCATCCCTTCTCCATCGCAGCCTTCCGGGGCCATGCTCGAACACTATGCGAAGGACCCTCCAGAGCCGATAGAATCGATGCTCTCTGGAGAGGGGGCGATGCGCTTTCACATGCTGGCCGCGGTGGCGACCGGCATGGGGCTCTCGAGAAAGGACGTTGACACCCTATTCGGGGGGACGCTGCTGGCGATGCAAGTCGGAGCAGAGAAGGTCGGAGAACTAATCGACATGGCTCTAGGATATCTGCATGCGGCGAAGCTCGTGGAAACCAAGGGAGGCCTCTTCCATGCGACAGACTTTGGAAGGAGGGTATCCATGCTCTATATCGACCCGGCTACTGGAGTCTTATTCAGAAAAGCGCTCGATCGAAGCGAGTCCGAAGGGACCCACACGGTGGGACTGCTGCACCTGATTGCACGGTGTCCTGACTTCTCCCCCAAGTTCCCGCTCAGGAGCAAAGATTACGACCTGGCGATCGCATTCATGGAGGAGCACGCGTCAGAGTTTCTGGAACGTCCATCACCCCGATCGTTCTCAGACTACGACGAAGTAATTCAGGAAATGCGGACTGTGATGGCGCTCCATGGGTGGATTGACGAGTGGCGTGAGGAGCAGCTCCTCTCGAGGCTAGGGGTGGAGCCGGGAGACATGCACAGGGCGGTTGATAACGCCGAATGGCTCCTTCATGGACTGGAAGAGCTGGCGAAGCTCTTCAAGAGAGAGGTGATAGTGAGGCAAATCGAGCTACTCAGGCTCAGGGTTGAAGCGGGAGTAAGCGAAGAGCTGGTCGAGCTGACGACCCTCGAAGGTGTCGGGAGGGTGAGGGCAAGGGCCCTCTATACCGCAGGTTTTAAGACACTCGAGGACATCAAGGAGGCTTCAGCCGAGAAGCTCGCTGCCGTGGACAAGGTCGGGACGGCTGTGGCGAGGAGAGTCAAGGAGCAGGCGGCTAGATACTAAGCGTGTGTCAGCTTACCTTTGAAGAGTCGGGCAGGAACTTGGCACTGGCGATCGAATCATCCGTTGGGCGCATCGCTGACGGGCACAACAGGGTCGCTGTCGCATTTTCTGGGGGGCTCGACAGTTCGATAATCGCGGCCTGCGCGCAGAAGAGAACCAGGGTCGTAGCCTGCAGCGCCTTCACCGATGGTTCCCTCGACAGCCGCAGCGCTGGCCGGGGAGCCTCGCTCCTGGGAATCGAGCTGATAGCCACAAAGCTCACCCGCGAAACGGTCGCAAGCGAACTGAAGGATGTGGGTCTCCCCATTCAGACATCTCTCATGGACAGAAGTCTCTGGTGTCTGTACTCAATCGTATCCAGGAGCGCAGCCCGAGGAGGGGCTGAACTTATCATGCTCGGTCAGCTCGCCGACGAGCTCTTTGGAGGATACGCGAAGTACCAGAAGATTTTGACAGACAAGGGCGAGCGGGAGACCGCAGATAGGATGGAAAGGGACGTGAAGGAGTATCAAACGGGAGGGATGGCGAGGGACGTGAACGCCTGTTCAAGGTGGCTTGAACCTCGCTTCCCTTTCGCCGAGAAGGAGGTCGTACAGCTGGGAAGGTCAATCCCCGTTTCTTTCAAGATCAGAGAAGGCATTCGGAAGGCGGTCCTCAGGGAGGCTGCGACAGTTCTGGGGGTCCCAGAAGAGCTCGTGAAGGCGCCAAAGAAGGCAGCACAATACAGTTCTGGAGTCCAAAGAATCACCACATAGCTCACGCTTTTAACGCCCCTTCGGGAAAGGACACTCATGATTCCTTCACAGCAGCCCAAGGGGAAGCTCGTTGGGTTCAAGACGCTTGAGGAGAGATTCAGCTATTACGCACTGGACGACGGGACCATCCTGGGCGTCAAACCGTCGGTCGTAAAGGTGTACAGGGCCCAGAACCCCGACAACAGCCTAGCATCAGCGCCGGACGGATCTCCCATATACTTCTACACAACCCAGAACATCACCCAAGTACTCAAGCCCGAGGAGTACAGATCATTCAAACACGACGGCATCGATGAATGAGCAGATCGTACTCAGCCTCCGAAGACTCAGCTTTGCTCAGAGAGGTCCTGAGGGCATACTCAGGCAGAAGGGCACTCGAAATCGGCGCCGGGAACGGGGGCAATCTTTTGACGCTGGCGAAGGGTTTCAAGACGGTAGTCGGAACCGACATCATCGTGCCCGAGATGACCGACTGGAGGACCCAGGGTGCTGATTTCGTGATTGCAGAGGGGGCCTCCTGCATTCGGAATGACTACTTTGATCTAGTCGCATTCAACCCTCCCTATCTCCCTATCGAGGTCAGAAATGACCCCTGCACTGAAGGTGGTGCAGAATTGGAGGTGCCGATGAAGTTCCTCCGAGAGGCGCTGCGGGTAGTCAAGAAGGAAGGAAGGATCATCATGCTCCTGAACGACCAAGCCCCGATGGCTAAGTTCGAGGCCGAGTGCTCGCGCCAGGGGTTTCGGGTGGCAAAGGTCGCGACCAGGCACCTATTCTTTGAGGAATTGTGCGTGTACGAAGCCTCCCGTGCATAACAATGATGCAAAGGGAGCAAGATTCCCAGTAGCGGTACTGAGGGAGACCTCCTGAACAAAGGTAGAGGAATCTCCCGACAGGCTTTCTGTGCGCAGCCGGGCAGCATTGGAGACCGAGGGTTACGCGCCTCGACCATGAGCTTCGCGATTTTGTACCCGCCCCTAATCCAGGAGAATCCGTCGGGCGGCCCGGCGGGAAAGAGGATCACCGTCCCGACGGCAACCTCGCGGACCACAGGTGTACAGAACTTGTGCACGACTCGTTTGGAGCTTAAGCCACCCTACGGCAAGAATGGGACGGTTCCTGGGGAGGGTTAGCTCCCCATCGCCGGAAGGTCACAACAAGACGTTCCATTTGTTCGATTTCATGACCTTAGACTAGGAGTGGTACCGGATACCGAGTCAGAGTAGAGGCTCTCCCAGGGGCGCCAGCGATGGTTGAATGAACCTGGTATTCTCAAGAATGGGAATCGTATCGTCGTATTATATGGGGAGGGGCTACCCTAACTCGTTCGGGAACATGCTCAGACAAGTCTCGCTAGAGGTTCGGGCCGAGAACAAGATCCAAGACGCGGCAAGGAAGTTTGGAACCAAGATCAATGTCGTAGACTGCAAGCAGTTCAACACCAAGGGGATGACTCTTCTCCTGGAAATGAAGGGCGAACCCGAAGCCGTGAAGAAGACAGTCTCGGCAATCCGAAAGCTGGAAGGGGTCAGGCAGGCCTTGGAGGGGGAAGACGGCGGTGATACGCTCCCGCTGCTGCTGGTGCTTGACAGGCCTAGCGTTTGCCAGGCTTCAAGCGATTCAGCCATCATCTGTCTTGATTGTGCGCTTAACGCAGAGGTCCAGCCTGCATCGTGGCGGTTCATCGTCAGGAGGACCACGGACCTTCGACAGATCCTGTCCAAGCTCGGTCATGACGGGGTAGCGACGCGAATCGAAGACGTTTCACCGCTGAACCAGAAGGCAACTCTGACCGGACGCCAGAAGGAGATTATTGCCACAGCGGTCGCCAAGGGATATTTCGAGTTCCCAAGGAAGATCAGCCTGACGAACCTTAGTCAGCTCGTGGGCATCAAGCCCTCCACTCTGAGCGAAATCCTCCGGAGCGCTGAACGGCGCATCATGGAGAACGCTGTCGGCGTTCCCTTCCCGGAAGACTAGATCACACTGCGGTCAATAGGATCACGTCCTGTCACTTCTCTTATGCTGTGGAGTGTTGGCTGCACGCTCACGCGCCAGCAGCTCACCCTTCAATCGGATTAGACCCTCGATAAGCGCCGTGGTCTACCGTAGAAGGTCTGCGCACGTCCTCATCAGACGCTAACACACGACCTCATCAGACAAGCGCAGACAACTTCAGACGACTTTTTCGTCTGCGAAAGTGAGCCGTCTTGTCTGGGCCAGACAACTCGAATATGCTATCGCATGAAAGGGGATAGCCTGAACGATAATGAACACGATTTCTTGTCTGGGAGAAGAGGCGCTAGTGTCTGATCCAGACGATAACCAGACAGCTCCCCTCTATAGTAGGGGCGGCCCTAGCTGGACTGACTACGCGCCTGTCAAGCTATAGACCCAGTTGGGGGCCCTGGGTCTTACGAAGCAAGACTGAGATCAGCGTGCCAGAGGTGGACTGCGAGGCGACTGTTCCTGGTGTTACAAGACTCCGAATTCGTAATCGTGGGCGTTGACAAATCTGCCCTGCCCGGCGATCTGAGCCATGCCGATGTCTATAGCTTGAACCGCTTCCTTCCCATTCTGGGTCAGCTCCCACTTCCCATCTGCGAGCCTCTCGACGAATCCGATCGACTTCATCTTTGTGCGCGCGTGATGGAGCGGGCCCGGTGGGGCCCGGCACGAAATTGTACCTCAAGAATGGCCCAAGATAGGAGGCTCGAGCCCGTGCGCATGTGTTAGCCCGGTCCGATGTATAGACCTTCGACTCTTGGCTTGGTGAGTTAAGGAAGAATAGGAGTCTTACTTAAGCAAGGAAAAACTGCACAAACAGACACTTCTCTCTCAGTATTGGCTTGGTCGGTGTGGTTGCTTGGCTATGCTAGCGCGCGCTTTTTCCAATTCGCCGCCAGCGTGTTTCTCCATTATGTCCGGGCCTCGTCAATCCAGTCTCTCTGCACAGACAGATAGAGGAAAACCCAAAGGGCAGTACAATCCACAGCGCCGCCACTGCGAAGAGGACCGGAAGCGTCAGCCCGATGGAGGCCGGATTGAAGTGAGCGCGCACTAAGGCGAATTGAGACATGCGAAAACATAGGCAATCCTTTAAGAATGAAATGAAACCCCAACCCTCTGTGGCGATTCTAAGCGATGTTGACATCCAAGCGGCCCTGGCCGGTGGCAAATTGGGAATAACTCCATTCGCCTCTGACCACTTGCAATCTGCTTCTTATGATTTATCGATCGGAGAGGTTCTTGGAAGGGCAGGAAGAAAGAAGAAGGACTCTAAGGGAGTCGAACGGAGAGTCCATGAACTGGCTCCTGGAGAAGCGACCTTTATTCTGACCAAGGAATCTCTGAATCTTGATGAAGAGGTAGCTGGCTCTATTAGTCTGATGAATCGGAGGGCTCATCAGGGCTTAGACCTCGTCAACCCAGGTCACGTCGACCCAGGATGGGGTTGCGATACGAATGGGAAAGTTGTGGGCCGTCAACTGACCGCGGTGATGCGTAACATCTCAAGCGACACCATCGAACTATGGGAGGGCGATATGTTCCTCACTATAGTATTCGAAATGCTCCAGTCGAAAACCTCGAATCCCTATAGACCGACATCAGATGACACCGACGAACGTAGGAAAGACCTTTTGGAAAAGGCAAAGAAAATCGAATCGTTTGTGGATACTCAGAAGGAAATCCAAAAGGAATTGGGCGAGAAGCTCTCTTACAGGGAGCTGATGAATAGTCTCGTCTTACTTGTGGCCGCAATAGGCCTTATACTGACGGTGCTTGTTGGGTTTGTCTCGACTGCTAATTCGCGGGCCGCAACATTCGTATTAGCCGGCTTCAAGATAAGCGCACCGATTCTGATGTTCCTGTTTGCCATGGTAATCTTCGCTGTCATCCTAATCAGTATGTTTCTCGGGAGAGAGCGATCAGGGAAGAGCCATAGCAGGTAAAGTCGGGTGAGGCGCGAAAACCAAACGCCAGTGATCGGAGAGAGAATCGTTATTCTCTAAGGCCTTCCGGCGCGCGTTATGCAGTCAAACAAGAATTGCCGTGGTAGTTCAGACCGATGGGGCAGTCCTAACTTATAGGTCAGCGGTTTAGTAAAATCGGAGGGGAATCGGAGTAGAATGGAAATTGATTGTGACAACATTCCCCTGAATTACCCAACTGTCTTGCGCCGTGTAATCGAAGAAGGGCAACGCGTGTCACCCAGGGGATTGGAAACGGTCGAGGTGAGGGGACTTTCGTTAGTGTCCAAGAATCCTAGGAAGAGATTCATCTCTCACCCGAGCAGAAATGCAAATCCGGTCTTCCCAATAGTCGAGTTGATGTGGTATCTGAGTGGGAACGACACTCCAGAAGTGATATCTCATTATATTTCTGCCGTAACTAGGTATGTCAACCCTAACTCTGGTAGATTCGACGGCGCGTACGGACCAAGACTTAGAGGCTACGGAGGTAGGATTGACCAGCTTGTTGTTGTTTATGACAAATTGAAACAGGATGTTGAGACGAGACGGGCAGTGATGATGATCTTTGACCCGCTACTGGACAACAAGGAGAGTCTCAATGTCCCCTGCAATGTCCTTTTCCAGTTGCTTGTCAGAGATGGAAAGCTCGAGCTAATTGCCTATACCCGTTCGCAAGACATGGTGAAAGGATTCACCTATGACACAGCCGAATGGCAACTGTTACAAGACATTCTTGCGGGATGGTTAGATGTTGATGTCGGCCTTTTCAGACTCGTCATAGGTAGTGCCCATGTCTATGCAAGTGATATGGAAAAAGTGAGGAGAATAATTGATCAGGATCCCAGTTTTGACTTATACGACGGATCGGCTCCGCAATCTGCAGGTCTGTCCTTCGACGAATTTGACGAAATGAGTAGATTGTATTACCGATTTGAATTCCAGGTGCGGGACGCAACAAGGAAGAAGTTGGACTTGTTCGACATGCGAAACGCGTTGACCCGACAGATTGATTCTGCGAAGAATGAATTCTGGGAGAATGTCATGAGAGCTCTGGTGGTGTTCAATGCCTACAGAGCCAAGAGCCCAGAAACTGTACAGCACTTTCTTCCTCAGACCACCAACGAATTGCGGAACATGTTAGAAATTTGGATTAAGAACAGGATTCGATCAAAATGACCAGGTCAGGTTTTCACCCCAGTCAGAGCGTTCTACTAGACTCGTGCGGGATTTACCGGCAAAGTGAGCTCTTTAATCCGACATGAGTCGTGGGAGAATCCGACCCGCGGCACGCCCTTTGGCTCAAATGATGTTCGCGACCAAAGTTCACCAGAACCTGCCAGGATCACATGTAATACCTGTATTGCTCTTGGGTCTTCTCCCCAGGGGGTACTTTTCCGAGGATCTCGCCCACTCTTCGGGAGAATTCAAGTGTGATTGGTTCGAAACAGCAGTAATCTGTAGTGTTCCAGTTCAACCTCGTCAAGGCAAGTATCTCCCTCGCTAGTTCTTCAGGTGGGGTATCCCCATGCCTCTCCGATATCTCCAAGGGACGAGGGACTCTGGGTCCGTCATACTGTCTCAGATATGGAATATAGCCGTTCGAGAATAGGAAGAATGATTCAGTAGAGAGTTGGATAGTTGTACCTCTTACTATTGGATAATCTCCGTTCCTGTAAACGAAGACGTCTCTGCCGCTGCCAATCGTGACGAAGTCAAACTTGGGTATATTACCTAGAGCCTGTCTGAATCCCCTTATCTCGTTGTCAGAGTACCTCGAGGACTTGTGAATCACAACCCTGTTTGGAGGCTGCCCATTATGATGCTTGGAATAGACTTCAATGGCCCTTGCGAGGAGACTTGAAGCTCCTTCCTCCGTCAACCGGAGGAATCCCCTTCCTTCCGTGCCGCTCCTAAAGGATTCCCCCCGAACTACCATCCCTTCACCAGTGTCCGTGAAGACTTGGGCAAGGCTTGCGAATGTCTCTCTATCCCCGGAGGTTTTGTCAATATAGAATGACACCCCAATGTAGCACGTACCAGAAAGAAGGTTGCCCACTCTCCATGGGAATCGATTGGACTTGTAGTAGATTGCTACGGCAAGATTCCAGGCTATTCGGGCGGCGTCTTGCCTCCTCTTACTCTTGAGAGGTTGCAAGGTGATTCCCTCATTCATAGCCGTCAGCGTACTCTGGGACAGAATCTGAATTGGAGTGTCGAAACGAAGACAAATAGCCTTGAGATTAGCCCGAAAGTCCTGATTGACAGCCATTTCAAGCAGATTCAGTGTGTCTTCATCAAGTTCCTGCAGTATGATGTGGGTCCTTACATTCTCTCTAATCACTTCCGCCTTCTGCTTTTCTTCACCCGTAAGCGCACCTTCCCGTTTCACGCGATAACTCATTCCGGCTGCGCACTTCTTCTCCACCTCCTCTGGTGTGTGGCAGACTATTACGTCCGGAACACTTACTCTCCTGCAAACATTCTCGACCTTCGATGCGTAAAGTTCGCTCGTTCTCCGTATCCGTAGATTCGGATTAGCTATTGTGAGGATGTTGCCAATCTCCGAACTAGTTATCTGTTCATTGAAGTCCCTTGACACTGCAATCCTGCAGTTGAATGCTTTGATGAATCCAGGGAAGACTTGAGACATGAAGCCTACTTCGTCTATGCTCCGAACGGGATTATCGTTGATCCAAGTTGCCCAAGTAGACACGTCTTGAATGCCTGTGGCGTCACTGACGATACCAAGTCTAATGGTCTCAGGGCCATCCGTCGATCTATCTGCAGGGCCATTGATAGCGAGTCCCCGTTTTGGATCGATGTCCTCCTTTCCGCCGGCGAAGTACAGAGGGGCCTCTTCGAGATACTTGGCAGAGGCTCTCCGCCTCGAGTTCAGGATCAATCTCTGCTCTCCAACAATTTGGTTTTCAGTCACTCTGGATCTCCTCGCCCACCGACGCCAACTCCACCTCCGGGCTTTCTTCATACCATAGTCTTTCCCTATAGTCGCCCTCTATTCCTCTCTCGGTTGAAGCGAACAAAGGAGACGATGAAACCTCTGCGAATTGTTCCCCACCTAGATCGATCCGGAGCCTTTCGGCCCCTTTCGCCAAAGCATATATCCAGAATCTGACATCGTCAAGAACCGAATGGTTGCGCTCTCGGTTCATCCACCTCGATGATAACGAACCCATCAAGTGTTGCGGGACTGGGTTCCCAATGCCGTCCTCCGTAAAGTGCCAGCCCGGTAGAAGTCGTAGGTAGAGACCTTGATTGAAGTTCATGAACGTAGCCTTGCAAGACCTGTGGGCAAAGTAGGACGGTTCGGTCCCTGACTTCCGAACGAGGGTCCGTTTGAACTCCCTGTTTCCGACCTTCCACACTCCGTACCTAATTGTCTGGCCTTCCTCTAAGGGGTAGAATGTCTTTTTGTTGCTCCAGTCGTAGACCATCCCAATGCTTTTCATGTGCGCCGTCATCGCTCTGTTTAGGAGGTCGATAATCGTCCAAGTCGAGTTTCCTAGTGTATCGCTTGCGCTGAATTTCTCAAGAGAATCATTCTCCATTATTTCACTCAGGTGGTTATCTGAGTTGGCAAGCGGGGCGAACGTCCATATCCGACATATGTTTTCCTGGAATGCGAATGGTGGCACATCGGCGAACTCACCGAGCCTGTCCCAGACCTCATTTCGCCTCGAGACTGTCGCCCGGCCGGAGTAGATGTAGAACGGTAATGACAGTGTCGGGAAGAGATTCGAGGCAAGAATCTCGTCTTGGAAGTCAGGACTCGAGGAGTCAATCGCTGGTCTGCTGCGGCTCTTCAACGGCTGCGAAGCAATTTCCTTCCTAGCTAACGTGGCATTTGTAATCCTGGCGACAAGTCTTCTGGCTTCTCTTTCGAAGTTTGCGTCGTTGGAGAAGTTGAGCCACTTGAGTATCATTATCGATGGAGGAATAATACAGCTCTTCCTCAGAATCGGAATCAATCTTGCCTTGTAGCCTGCTGGGTCTTGATAGACAGGTATCACCCTCTCCAGAGTGGCCCAGTCTGATCGTTCCCAATCTGGAGACATTACAATCGCTACATATCTCGATCCTCGTAGACCTCTCTCTAGCTTCAACACAATGTTTTCCCCAGGGAGTATGTCCCATTCTGCGAAGAAGCAACGCAACCTTCTTCCGTTGTATGTCTCGGATTCGATTCTATCCACCAGGCGCCGAGCGAATTCATTGTCGGCTCGACTGTAAGAGACAAAGAGGTCGTACTCGCTTTCCAGATCAGTCAAGTCACATTGTCCCCTCGAACCAAATGGATTCGCTCCCTCCGCTGCGTACCTTGTTCCCATCTCGATCCGAAGTGTTCATCCCACATAGTCCTTGCCGCACACGAAACCCATTACCACTCCCGCGCCTTTGGAAAGCAGTTCCTCAGCACAGCTTTCAAGGTTAGACCCAGTTGTGGCCACATCATCGATCAGAATAATATTCTTTCCCGTGAAGCCTTTCCCTCTGCACTTGTAGAGATCCTTTGTGACCTTCTTCCGTTCTATCCAGCCTAATTTTTCCATAGATTGGGGTCTCGTCTTTATCAAAGGAGTTACGACCGGGATATGGCTTGTCTTGCTGAGCCACTCGACCAACGGGTCGACCTGGTTGAAGGCGTCTCCAGTATACTCATCAATGTGCAACTCGTCCTCGTGTTGGGGGACTGCAACAAGAAGATCGTATTTCAAGAGTTCAGGATACCTGTGTTCCATACAGACACCCATTGCAAGTGCAAGGGGCTCCGCTTTCTGAGCATTCCTTTTCAAGAAGTATATATCTCTGCTAAGGGTGTCGGACTCTCCAGTTTCATGGAGGATTCTCGTCTTGTAGTACGGACCAATCGCGTATATTCTTTTCAGGAACTTAGGGTGACTACTCCTCCACGGACATTCATCCTTCTCAGGCTTAGGGTAGGCACAGACCTTGCAGTATCCTGGCGGGAGTAGATTGTAGGAACCTTTCGAGTACGAAAGATAGAATATATCAATCTCAGACTCCCTGTATCTTACTGACCAGTTCAATCAGCAGCCGTTGCGGCGGGTCGACGCTTATACAGTTTTGCGGTGTCGGATTTCAGGTCGAGTCTACACAATTGACAGCTCCCTTAGGCTTCGAATCCTCTGGAGATTGGCCATGGGGAGCACCGAACGGTTCCAAGGTTGATCATAGATGATCCCCATCCGTTTGGATCCGCTCAATGCGAACCCCACCACTTGACTCAAATCGTCGTCGACGAGGATATCTGCTCTCAACGCAGATTTCGTCTCTCTGGGTTGAAGTGGCGGAACTCATCATAACTGACATTGTTATTCATTAGCCAGCTTTTCACTTGTTCTATTGACCTCTCGGGTCGTGATGTCGCGATTATTACTCGATTCTCGCGACTTCGCAGCTGCTCAACTGTGGAGCCAACATCCAACTCAAGGGGTGGCAAGCGAGGCCAATCGTTCCAGATCTTGTCCAGAATGGAGAATATGACTCGTGGGTCAGCCCTGATCGAACCTGCAATCTTGGGTGACCCGATCATCCTCCTCTCGATTGGATATCCGAATTCTACAGTAGCAAGTTTACAGAATACTCCTACTGTATCTGCAAGCGTGTTGTCAACATCGAGTGCTATAGTCTTCCCTTGAATCACGTTGCAGACAGCTTCAATTGTGGAGGCAGGTCATATTCCTCCAGGAACTTGTCAGGTTCGAGCTTGTTCTCCTTCAGTTTCAAAAGAAGATCTTTGTCATCGGCGAATTCGACGGCGTTGAATTGCGTAATCAATCTGGCAAATCCGCGGTTCGCTCTGGGGTTGTCCTTCGGGCGAAGAGCGAAGATTGGCCTGCCTTGAGCACGAGCCAACTCGGCTTGACGTATCGTCCCTCCCTCCTCATCAGTTTCTATGGCGATCACGAACTTAGAGATCCCGCTCGTGATTCTGTTCCTGTCTACAAACTTGCTCGGGGTCAAAGGGCCAAAGGTCTTAGTGTAATTCTCTGAAATGCGAGCCCCTCTAAGTTCGATGTCTCTCACGAGTTCCGAGTGTTCCTCTGGGTAGATTGGATCCAACCAAGCAAGAATAGCAAGGGTCCGACCATGCCGCGACTCTAGAGCGCCACAATGAGCCTCCGCATCAGTCCCACGAGCGAGCCCACTTACGATCGTGAACCCCTTGTCGGCTAAGCGCCTTGCGATCTTTCTCGCGTTTGATCGGCCATGAAAGGAGCAGTTGCGAGAGCCAACTATTGCGACGCAGTTGTTAAAGTTCAGGTACCGACCCTTTGCGAAGAGCAACAAAGGAGGGCCAGTCCTGTCATCTATCCCAATCAGTCTTCGTGGATACATCTTATCGACATATCTTATGACGAACACCCCGCTCAGCGCAAGGTTCTTCGCGATGCGAGTGTGCTCCTTAGAGTCGAAGTCTGACTTTACCTTCGTCAGCGCATTTAGACTCCTGTTATCAAAACCAATGGCCTTCAGCTCATCTTGGTTCGCCGTCCAAAGTCCGGCCATTGATTTGAAGTGATCAAGGGCTTTCGCAATAACTTCTGCCGAGAATGAAGAAGATCGTTCATTCAGGGCGAGCCAGAATGCCATTTCATCTCCTGATGTAATCCCGAGCGAGCTGTCTCGCACCATCAACCCTGTTCAACACCTCTCAGCCATATTTAAGTGGCCACTGGGTTCAAGTCATTCATCCTAGAACCGGCTGCCAGGTCCTGTCGCGCGCGTCATAGGGGGAGAAGTCCAGACGAAGGAGGACTTAGAGGCAGGTCAAGTCGAGATTCGGCGGTGCGCGCGCGCGACCAAAGACGGGATTTCGACGACTGATTCCATTGATCTGACATCAGACTTGGCATACGTCTTGTAACTGTGCTCTGAATCTCATGCCATCGACCTTTGTGAGGAGCAATGCTCTTCGTGTTCCATCACATCCTGCCACTTGTCGTCAGCTGTGGGTCCTTGGCCTACGTAATTGCAGTAAGAACAGATAACTTTTGGCATTTAGTAGATTTCCGCGTTGGTTGTATATCATTGTTTCAGGACTTACCATTGTGACGGGAAGTTAATCTTGTAAGATTCACATGAGTGCCTGAAATAGGCGAAAATGAAAGTCATGCCGTCACAAGGAGTGACGCATCTCTTGTCTGATTAGACCTCGCTTTGCCGACAACTTGCCGAACAAACCCTGATGATGGTGGGTCAGTGGCAATGACCCTTCGAATGAACGGGGTAATCCCAAGGCACACAGCTCGAACTTCCACAAGGCTCCGCGCCATAATGATTCCTCACGCACTTCCATTTAACCAGGTGAGGACTGGAGGGCATATTCTCTTATGTTTTCGCTCTGAAAGTGCATGACTCACTATAGGCAAGGCAATTGTCGCATCGCAGTAACACTGGACTGTTCTTTTCAAATCAGATATCTTCCCCCAACTAATCGCTTCCTCGAACGTTGCGCCAGACAAGCCTCCCCACTGAGGCGAGTCGGTCGTGATCTGAATTGCATATTTATGAGGATAATAATGAGTCTTGGTCGTGCTGTCGTAGGACCCACCCTGCCTTGAGTTCAGCTTTCTACGTTTCGAGGATAGAGCAGAGGATACAGCAAGTAGTTGGATGAAATCCTTTGGCACACCACCGCCAACATAAATGACTCCGGTTTCCTTGACTCGTTCGGCCAACCCGGTGAAATCTACGAAGTCCTTCGCTTGGTCCAGGATGATATCAAAACCCTTGGCCTTCGCCAAGAGAATTGCATCACCATAACAGCTGTCAATGATCGCGGGGCAGAATACTGGAACACTATACCTTGCAGCGACCGCAACGATGCTCCGTATGTTCCTTTCATAGAGCCAGGTTCCAAATTGGTACAAAAACTCCCAGGTTGTATATCGGTGGTGAGGTCTCAATTGTATAATGAAATCGGCAACGACATTGGTCATCTTCATGTAGTCAGAGTCCCTACCAAAGACATCATAGTAACGATTGACACTGCCGAGACTTTTGTCATCTACACGATGATCACCTTGCCAATAGTGATACCCCATAGCTTCGACGATGTCCTCAGATATGTTCGCCCCAGTCGAAACTAGTACGTCAATAAGACGGTTCGAGATTAGCCAGTTTATGATCTTCCATTGACCGGCGACACTGAGAGACCCTGCATAACCCATTATGATGGTGGTTCCTTTGTCTCTAAGCATCTTCTCCCAAACATCTGCCACTTCTCCAAGCTTTTTTCCCTGAAAGCCTGTCTGGCGCATCTCCGAGAGCAGGTCAGAAACGCTCTTTGAACTCTTGACCTCGATTGGTCTGATTGCTCTAGAATATTGATCTCTGGTCAATTCTCCCAGTTCCTCAAGACAGAAGGACTGTCAACCTAGATATATGAATCGTCATGAACCTCGACTGGCAGTTTGGCAACGAATCTAGACAAAGTGATTAGAGCAGAAGTTGATTACGCGGTGAATGAGCTTATTGTGGATCCCGCTTTCCGTTTTCGAGTACGAGGCATTAGAAGAGTCCTCAAGAGGACAAAGGATGGAAGCACTCTTTGTCCAGTTACAATTGTGACAATCGAGACCAACAATCGTCCTCTACTCCTAGGTCAGTTCCTTTACTTCCCGGAGAATGGTATTAGGGGATTCCATAACGACTGGTTGGAGGCTTATCTTACAGGATTTCTCAGAGCAAGAGGCTTCGCATCCAAGGAACAGCAGATTCACATCGAGGCCGTTCCCATGAAGAGGACGAAGCAACTGGATTACTCGTACCACTACTTACCGCTATCAACAATTCTTGATCTAGGGCTGATGGAGAAGAAAGCGCCCCTCGTTAAGAAGATGAAGGAATATGAGCTCAGCTGGGTGCTGATGGAAGGCTCTCTTATTGTCGGGCCTGACCTAGGATTGATTGAAGGCGTCGAAGAATGGATGAAATCGCACTCGGTGAAAAGTGTCGTTGATTTGTTTGCAGGAACCGGCGCCCTCAGCAAAGTGGCAATCATGAATGGAGCGGAGCACGCGACCTGCGTTGACGTAGATCTCTCGCGAGCGAAACAAACTTTGGGGGCCATGAAGACAAAGGCGTCGTTCCTTGAGAGGAACGCTTTCCTCTACGCTCCGACGACCCACGTCGACCTGACCATCGCAGATCCCATAATAGATTTTAGCCTGAGATTCGCTCAAGAAAGAGCGAAGTTTTACGCAAAGAAGACATCAGCTCTCATGTTAACTGTTTCTTTCATAGAGGACCTGTATTGGCATCGCCGAGTTCTTACTGAGTTGCGCAAGAACTTCTCTAGCATCCATGTACGTAACACTGGTAGACTCATTCAAGCCGTCTGCTGTGAAATGTAATCACGGGGCTATGTTGAACTGGTCCCTGTAGAAAGGGAGGATTCTTTTCAGATTTCTCTGTCCAGACACCCACGAGAACATCCTCTCCAACCCGATTCCACATCCCGAGTGAGGAGTGAGTCCAAGCTTGAACATTTGAAGATACCATTGGCATCTTGTCATTGTCCGCAGGTCGCTCTTGGAAAGCAGGGTCTGGTAGTCGGTTTCGCGCTCGCCCCCGGAACTACCCTCACCAAAACCTTCTGGGTAGATTAAATCAAAACACATCGCAATGTCCTTGTTTTGAGCGTCGCGCTTATAGTAGATTTCGTCCTTAACACTGGCTGGCCAGTTCACAATCCAAACTGGTTCGGTAAGGTTGTGCGAGAACTTCATGGTTGCATCATGAGATATTTCGCTAAACTCCTTTTCGTTTCTGACACCTGGATAGACTGAATCAAACTTTATCTGTCGAAAAGGCCGTCGTGGTGGTGAGATTCGTCGACCTAGCAGCTTCAGTTCTGCAGCCACTTGCGAATTACAATCCTCAACGACAGTTGCAAGCAGATCCTCGATGGTATTCATGACTTCCGCGCAATTCGCGTTTGCGATTTCCAGGTGCAGGTAGCCAAATTCCGTGAAATGAAGAGGAGTCGATCTATTCACAGGCTCTCTGCGAAATGCTGGAGCCATTGAGAACACTCGAGGAAAGGCCATGAGACCAGCCTCTGTGTAGAATTGCGAACTCGTCCCGAGTAAAGCCTTAGTTCCGTAGTAATTGATGGTGAAATGGGGGGCGTCATCAGTGGACGGACTCAATACTGGCGTAGGGACTAACACGAATTTCCTTTCCCGAAGGAACCTCGTTACAGACGAATCAACGTGATCTCTAACGAGGAGAAAGGCCCTCGTTTTCGGGGAATGCAACCTCATCAGGCGACCTCGAAGGGTGGCGCCCGAGACATCGAGACTTGCCCTTCTCAGTCTTCACGCAACTCCGAAGAATCTGATCCCGAGTCGCTCGGTCTGACTCCCGCCTTTCTCAGAACATTTAGCAAATATGTCTCATACCATTTCCCCATGCCCTTCCCCCAATCCTTGGGCTCAGTAGTGCCGTATTGCGAATGGTAGATGGGCGGATTGTCCATTTCGTAAAGCTGGCTGACCGGTATGAGAATCCCCTTCTCATCTTCATAGATGGCCAAACACAAGTCTGCCCACCACTTGTGCATGTATTCCGAGTAATCGCTCGCCTTTCCTGCCCAACCTTCCCATTCAACGTTCTTAGCTCTGCCGAATTCCTCTTTACTGAAAGGGCGAAAAACCGCAAGCTTGCCTCTCTCCTTCAATTGGTCAACCCAAACAGACGGAATCTCCGTCGTTCCTAACGTGGGCCAAATCGCATCGAATCTGGACTCGCCATCATACGGCTGCAATCCATCTCCTAGCTTGAGGTGGAAAGAGTTGTATCCAATCTCGCGGGTAATCTCGGTCCCTTTTCTGAGGAGCTCCGAGTCGATCTCAATACTATATACCTCGCTTCCATTGTGCATGGCTTCACTCATGATGGTTTCCAGATATCCATACCCGAAGCCGATTGTCAACACCTTCAATCCTGGCCTCAGTCCAAGAGCATAGCAGGCGAACGCACACAACCAAGGAGGTGTGGTTCCCGCCAGACCACGGTACCAAGTCACCCCGTTCCAGTAACTAAGGCTCCTCTTATCCCAAGGCACAAACACCTCTAGCGGGATTTTGTGAATTGCTTGAATTATGTCTCTATCAAAGTCCAACGTCTTTGAAACGACGTCAGCCAGACACTCACGTTGCTTGGGGAAACTCTGCGAGTAGAAGTCCAAGAACTTCTTCTTCCCACCCGTCAAGGACAAAGAAGTGAACAAGTTGTCTGGAGTCAGAAGAGTAGCGTGATGAAACTCCATTTGCTTCAATCGCTTCTCTAGTGTCTTCGAATCGTAGGACGGCAGGAAATCTTCCCACTTGGGAGACAGAACTTGATTTCCAGTCAAGGGTCATCAGCTTTGGAAAGAATTGAGTATAGCAAATCGCTTTCGATGCCTGTACCAGGCGTGGCTACGTACAACTCGTGAAGGCTGTCTAGAGTCTCTTGAATGCGGTCAGCATACACCTTGATTGTGGTATATGGGTGCTTGCCGAGTTCGTGTTTCGACTGCTTTAGTTCTCGGTGGAATTGAGCAAGTGACCTACTGCGGTCGCTTATCCTCGGTCTGAGATATCCACGATTGTACATCTGCAGGAAGACCTCCTGCTGAATTTCAGGCCACCCTCCTAATTCATCCAGAATTCCACTGCGATACCTGTCTTTCCGAAGGAAAATTGCTTCAGCGTCAAGGATCACCCCATGAAGGAAATCAGGCTTCAAGAAACCCCCTCCGGGATAGAAGCTTAGCGCGCCAGGCAACATCCTAGCCATCCTCAGCTGCTTGTTTGTCAAATCATTGTCGTTAACCCGAACCAGAGTCAACTCGCCCGGATTTGCGTACACATTAGGATCGGCAATCTTCTCCTTCAGGTTGCTCCACTTGTCACCGTAACGAAGGTCATCCTCCGACTTGAAGAAGGCATACTCTTTCCCATCTGAAATCACGACCGCTCCTATTCCTTCGAGTCCGAGCTTCAAAGAGTGAGGAAAAGAGCCGTCGATGGCCGACTTGTACTTGAAGGTCGTATGGATTCGAGCCCAGAACTTGTCGGTGCCCTCTATCCGAGTAGGCTGAGTGTAAGGGTAAGCGTAATGGACTTCACTAGCTTGTATGTTCGTGAACTTCTCAGACTTGAGTTCTATGAAGAAATCTTTAATGGAATCTTGGTCTCCCACACATTCGTTTACAAACCAAGCAACCATCTTATCCTTGCCAAGTTGCGAGAACTGATCTCCGTACTCGAATACAGTCAGATTCCGCCCTTCTGCACCCAAGGAGAGACAGAGTCGTCCGGGGTGCTGCGAGCCAATCTGCGCGAACAGGTTCAGCGGGCGTTTCTCATTCATGCGTGAAGCAGTATACCTGCTTGACTTTAAGGTCATTATGTAAAGTTTACAGCTTTCGCAAGTAGCCATTGCAGTCAACTCTTTTGGCGGAATAAGATGTTGTGAGCACGGTGACAATCTTGGCTTTGAACAACGACGAGCCGACGGCTCGCAAGAAGAGTGCGGCTCGCTATAGGAGAGATCCACATCTCTTGACTCTTCAATCGGACTTACGATTCAATCTTGAAGGCATCGTCAGGGACTTGGGTTTTCACGGAGTTGAGTATCAACCTGTTTCGGACGGTCTGATGAGTGGCATGAGCAAGCCTATTGCTATTGGCAAGAGGCTTGTCCTTACTACAACGAATAGCAAGCTTCTGGAAGCAGATCTTGCCTACGGGAATTGGTCCAAGCTTTATACTGTAGGATTCCAATTCAGACGGGAAACTGATAATGTGACGCACCACACCGCATTCGAGCAATTCACTTTTGGTCAGAAAGGAGCAGATTATGTGATGATGATGGACGCGACTGAGTCGGTCCTGAAGAACCTCATCGCGAAGGTGGAAGAAAGGCACGGCGACATGATTGCTTCTTCCGCGAAATCGTGGGCAAACAGTGAGTGGACACGGATACCATACACACTCGCATCGAAGAAGTGGTTGGGTCAAGAAGCTGGCAATTGCGAAACCAGCAGAGTTGCTCTTAACCAGCAGCTAGATGTCATAGTTAGCCACCTATCTGCTCCGACATTCATTACCGAGTATCCGAAGCTACTGGGCAGTCCCGCCGGGCCATTACTGGATAGGCCAGATGTTAAACAAAGGGCCGAACTGTTCTTCCCTAACTCCCTTGAAGTGGCGAATATCTGGACATGCGGCACCCTTCTGACACAGGAAGAGGTGACTCTAATGCGCGAAATTGAGTCGGAAACAGGAATTGGCCCGAGTATGCCATATCTCGAGACCCTCGAGTTGGGAATAGGGCTGTCAGTCATTGGACTCGAACGATTTGCTATGGTATTGACCGGTTCTTCACACATAGACTCGGTCACACAATGACTTTCTCTTCCTGATCATGATATCAAGGAGAACCAGGTCCTCGTTCATGTTGAGAATTCGTCTCGGCTAGCCCGTGACGGTACTCTATCTCGGCAATTGAAGTGAAGAACTTGCAGTCCAATGTCCGGTCTAGACCAAAGATGCGAACCGGACCAACTATCGCAATTTCCTAGTCGCCCTCTTAGCAAAGCTGGTTTCCATCACTCGGCGTGCATCTCAGGAAGTTGGTCAGGCCCTGTCTTGATTGTGAAGAGCTTAGGAGTGTCGCAGTTGAGCGTGAGCCTCTAGCGCGCGAGCGTTAGTCTAGATTAACTCAGAAATATGGACCTAAATCGGGAACCGGACAAGCGACCATGTTGCCAGAACCTCGGGGAAGGATTTCCAATATCGGGGAAGCGCGCGCTACTTGAGCAGAAACAGAGCCTTACAGAAACATGAAGTAGCAATGGGTGTTACAGGGGCCGAATCTTGACAGCGCGCGGGCTACGCCAGTCCTGAAGGATGCTCCTGAGGGTATTATCTTGCCAAATAGAGCGCTTCCAGCGCTCGAAAGCAGACAAAAGACTGCGCCGTAAAGAAAATTGCAATTTTCTTTAGCGCGCGCTAAACACAGGAGACAAACCCGCAACGATCTTGGAGTACTACACAAAGCTCAGCTCTACATTCATCCAAGGACAGGTGAATTAGAAACCCCTCTTCAAAACAGCTTGACGCGCGCGCGCAATGCAGGTCTTAGAACAGGATATTCCCCTGTCCGCCTGACCGCTCCTTTCCGTAGTTTCGAGCCCAGATAAATACTATAACGCCAACGGCAATGAGAATGACAACCCATGCCCCTCCGACGGCGTCCTCAGGCGCGCCAGAATACTTGATTACTTCGTAGAGAGTGACACCGATTACCAAGAGAGCAAGAAATCTGACGGCGAACGACTTCATGCTCGGTTTCTGCGTTGAGGTTGTTCTTGCATTAACCAATGTCTTATCAATTCCAAGTTTAGATGTTGCCGAACCAATTCCCCAAGTCTTGAAGCCACTGGACCACAACGTCTGGTACGGACGTTCGGAAAGCACCCTCTGGGGTAGCCTCCTTACCTGCATTCCAAGTGTATATCGCCGCATCTACCGTCGCCGTGGCCAAACCAAATGCTGTCGAACCGAAAATCAGGGCAGGGATCAGAGCAGCACCCCCAGTAACTGGTATTGCAGGTAATGACAAGAAGCGCGCGCGCCGCGTGCCCGAACCATGCCGTAAGCCTCGAGACAGAAGTCGGTTTTGTCTTGAACGGCAGCGAGACAGCGCCCGTCCCCGTCGTCCCCCAGCTGGCTCCTCCGGATGCTACGACCCTGACCCCGGCGGGCTGGCAGGCCTTCCGATAGACCGAGAAGGTCAAGGTGATGTTAGCGATCGTGCGTGAATTCAGACTGAGGATGGTTGTCTGCACCGCGGTCGTTGTGTTCGACTTGAGGCTAGTCTCGGTTGAACCGACCATACCAGAAGTCGGAGCCCCTGTCTCAAACTTGTTCCCCTTGTCGTCCGCTGCGAGGAATGTCCCGTTCTGAAAGACGGTGAAGCGTTCAGTGTAGGACGCATTGTTGGCGACGCCGTTGAAGGTAGAGTAGGGGATGCTGAGATTCAGGTTCCAGGCTCCCGTCGAAGCCAGGAGGGGCTGAGATGCTGCGGTTGAATGTGGGCAGTCTAGCGGTATCGGGGCATAGGATGTGGAGGTAACGCTTCCTGGAGCGGCCGCTCCACTAGATTGGCCTGAGCCAATGGATAACTGAGTGGAGGATAAGGCGACCAGAAAAGTGAAATTCGGCAGCAATAGAAACGGGATAAGGAGCGCCGCTAATACCAATCCTCGTGGCGCTCTTGTCCTCAACCGAGGATATACCTTCGAAGAAGAGAACCCCGTGGAATCGGAACGAGTGCACAATCAGGATAACGGGCGACCGAATTCCGGTTTCGCACCCTTCTGCCGTGAGATATCTCATGGAAGTTGTTAGATAAGCCTATGGTATGACTGAGTCTCGCGGACAAGCCCCCAATCGGTGAGGTAGCACTTGGTGTCTCAACGCAACCTCGCCTCTGCGGTTTTGGCAGGATCATGAATGGAAGTGAACCATCATTGCTCTATTAATCCCGGAAGAATTCAGAGTTGCGCGAGCGCTATTGAGTAGATAGCCCGAGCGCGTGAGCGAGTCCACAAAGATCAGGCACAGCTCACACCTGAGGGTGTTAACTAACTTGATAGAGGGTTCCAAGCGTCCGGAAGTTGTCGTTTGACGGTCATTTTAATAAAACTGCACTTTTATTAACGAACTCGAAAGCTCGTGCTCCGAGACACTCTGTCGGGTGGAGGGGGAGACATGACCGGATCTCTGTTTGCCCAGTAGTGCTCGCAAAGGGCGGAGGTCCAGGGCTCAAAAGTCGGAATCAAAGCTCGGGCGACACTCCTGAGCTTCCCACTCCGATATTCGGTCCTCGCCAGGAAGACTGCCACGCTCTCGTCGAAGTCGCTCACCCGGTCGAGCTTCGCCCTCTTCGGCCGCGGTTTCCAGCTTCAGTACTTGGGACGCGAGAAAGAAACTGGTTCCTTGCAATATTATTGCTCCAATATCTAATTGACCGTCGTTTGGATGCTCGGCAGTGCTGGGAATCCCCTATGATGTTAGTAATAGGCTCAGGGATGAGCCTACGGGCTTCGCCGGTTCGTAGCCTGAAGGATGCTTCGCGCGCTGGAATAGATATGCTAACGGCGCAAGTGAGTTAACAGAATCTTGTTAAATATGAGGTTAAACACAGCGTAGACGGCGCGTACGAGCGCGCAAAGTGAACCCGGGGTAGAGCGAGTGAAGAACGACAAAGCGAAGAACGGAGGAAAAGAGACCGGTAATTTTAGCCGGAAAGCGTGCCTCGGCTCGAAGTCACGGGCGCGCTCCTAAGTTAGACAATCCCATCTTCGGAGCGGCACGGAAGGGCACACTGACAGTCGGCTCCATCTTAGCGGAATTGCGAGACGAACGCGCTGATCGCGAAGGGAAAGCGATGGCGCGCGCTAAGCCTTCAAGGGGGGAGGCATGATTGACTAGGTGCCCGACTTGCGGCGCCGACGCAGAGCAAGAACTTGCGCTCCTTTTGCAGCTACAAGCCCAGATACGAGCTCTTCGAGCTGACGCAGCCTCTCAGAGTTCTTCTGCTCGACCGCAAGAGACTCCCGCCTCACCTCCTCCACCTCCGACACGGTCAGCAGAGGGACTGCCCTCAGGTAGTCGTCAAGAAGATCCTTCTCGGTAGGCCTGTAGTAGGAATCAGAGACGCCGGTGGAATGACCCATCAGTGTCTCGACGTTGATGGGCTTCATCACCTGTTCCGCCCTCGTCTTGAAGTACTTTCGAAACGAGTGGATGGAGAACTCGTGCCTTCGCTTCCTCTCGGTTCTGATCCTCAGGCGCCAGAAAGTGTCGTCGAGGAGCCTCTTGACCCCGTTGGACTCCAGCCTCTTCGGGTTGTTCACGTCTCCCTTGGGCCCGCCGCGCGTCGGCGCGAGCCACTTGTCGCGGACCAACGGCGAACCCTTCGTTATCTTCTCACCGCACTGGCTCCTGTACCCGATGTACTCCTCCAGCTTCCCGTACGCTTCGGGGGTGATGAACGCGGTGTACTCCTCCGGCTCCCCCGCATAGACCCTGAGCTTGGCCGCCTTGACTGTCCTGCCGACCCTGATCGGCTCGACGTGCCCCCAGTCGAGGTAGTCCCATGCACCCAGACGGATGCCGCCGCTCAGCATCACGAGAATGATCGCCTGTACCCTGATGTCACTGCGCCCGATGATGAGCCTGATCTCTTCAAGCGTCGGAGCCCTGTCCAAGGCGAATCTTCTCCCTGAAGGCATCAGACGGCTGATCCTTTTCCAGTTGATGCTGGTGACATCGTTCATTTCGAGGAGGAGCCTGATCGGTTTCCGGTAGTTCGAGAGCGTGCTCGCGGAGATCTCTCGCTTGACTGCGCGGCCCTTTTGCACCAGCATGTACGACGTGATGAGGTCCTGAATCCTATGCGGGTCCTTCTTCGCGCCTGCTACGAATTCGTCAGCTGTCAGTCTTGCCCATTTCAGAAAGAGCGCGAGCCTTCGCTGGTAGACGTCCGTTGTGACTTCGCTCTTCAGGGCTTCCCGAAAGCTGCCAATGGACTTGCCCTCCAGTGAAGAAAGGTCGCTGCGCTTCCGTCCTCGCATGATATGAGATTGCCAGAGCCTGTATATTAATACTGAATCCGATTCGGGGTACAAGGATGAAGCGGGCCCGGTGGGATTCGAACCCATGGTCTTCAGCTCCGAAGGCTGACGCCTTAATCCGTGTCTGGGGGCAATGTGACCTCCTTCGCCGCGTAGTGGTTGTCGGAGTTCGCTTCTTTCCCCTTGTTGGAGTCTAGGCTACGGGCCCAATTCCAGGGTTCGACTGGGTCCTATTCCAACCTTCCGCAAAGATTCCTCTATCTCGACCGTCTGGTCTTGGACATGCTGACTAGCCTGTGCTCACTCTCGGGTCAAGGAACCCGTAGTACGCGCTTGTCTAACCCGAAGACATAGAGGGCGATGGAGGCGATTGAGAAATCGCCCGTAAGATGTTCAATTTGAATGGTTTCCGAACCAATCCCATGTCGGAAACTAGGGCCGTCACCAGCTCTGGAGGTGTCATGTCGAAAGCAGGATTGGCTATTGAGACGCCTTTGGGTACAATTCTCCTCCCCCTGATGTGAACGACTTCGTCAAAGCTCCGCTCCTCGATTATCACCTGATCATGGGTACGTACGATGTCGAAGGTCGAGTGGGGCGCCGCGGGATAGAACGGGACGTTGTGCCTGTCAGCCAGGACTGCTTCCTGATAAGTCCCTATTTTATTGAACACGAAACCGTCACGTGTGATTCTGTCGGCTCCAACGATGACCTTGTCAACCCTGCCGACTCGGATCATGTGCCCCACAGCGGTGTCAGGAATCACTGTGCAGTCGATACCATCAGTGACGAGCTCGAACGCGGTCAGGCGCGCTCCCTGCAGCGCAGGTCTCGTCTCAGGCACTAAGACTTTCACAAGCTTCCCCTGCTCGACAGCTGCCCTAACTACACCCAGAGCAGTTCCGTACCCCACGGTCGCCAGGGCTCCAGCATTGCACTGAGTCAAGACCGTATCCCCATCGTCGATCAGATCAGCGCCTACGCGTCCGAGTCTCCTGTTTGTTTCAATGTCCTCCTCTTCCATTATCTTCACCTCTTTCGAGACTGACTTCCTGGCCTCGGCGGTCGACTTCGCAGCTCGGGCGGACCTCATAACGCGGTCAATTCCCCAGAAGAGGTTGACCGCTGTAGGCCGAGTCGAACGGAGCAGGCTCGCGCTGAATTCGAGCTCCTTCATAAACTCGCCAAGATCCTTTTTCTTTGAACGCGCTGCTGCCAGTGCGACTCCCATCGCAGCGGCCACTCCGATTGCAGGCGCGCCTCGGACAACCATCGCCTTGATTGCTTCTGCCACTTGCTCGGGCCGAGTGTAGGTGACATAGGCCAGCTTCCCAGGAAGGGCCGTCTGGTCAATCATCTTCACTGCGCCGTCGCTCCAAGTGACTGTGCGCATTGTGAAGAAGTCGTCCAACCGATACTTGTCGTGGCAAGTCGACTCTAAAGCATTTCCGCCGCAGATTCGATTGAACCTTCAAATACAGTCGGACGGGCTTCGTTAAACCCGAGAGACTTGGGAGAGGACGTTACCCCTGAGGAGCCAGTTGAACCCTTCAACGCGGTGTTCACGGACGGTGCCGCAGAGGTGGTCGACAGCGAGCGGGTTGGCGAGCTAGAACAGTCAGGCTATGGGTCGAAGAAAGATAAGACATTGGCCCTTCGCGATTATGAGGCGCTCTACCTTCTCTACGCAGGGAAGCTGGACTTGAAGGACGAGACTGGGAAGAAGGTCACTTTCGAGAGGCTCGCTGAGCTCACTCAGAAGCGGGCTCAAGACTCCTGGACCAAATTCATGATCTACCGTGACCTGAGGAGCAGAGGCTATGTCGTGCGAGAAGGATTCGGCTTTGGGACAGACTTGAGAGTCTACGAAAGAGGGGACTACCCGAAGAAACCTGCGAAGTACGTTGTCTTCGCCCTGGATGAAGGCATCGAAAAAGGAATGGGAGACCTCCAGAAGTCAGTCAGGGAGATGGCCAAAATGGGCAAGGAGGCCATCATCGCGGTAATCGAGCGCAGAGGCGAGGTGATCTACTACAAAGTAAGCAAGGCAAGGTTCTGACCTGATGGGATTCAGAGCGGGCCTCGACCTAGCAAGGCCGGCGAACTGCGTCATGATTGGGTTCGCCGTCATCGTAGGGTTCTTAGTATCCAAACCAACTGAGCCCAGGGTCCTCCAGGCGGTCCTAGGGTTTCTGACTGGGTTCTTCATCTGCGCCTATTCCATGTCGGTGAATGATATATACGATATTGAGGTGGACAAGGTCAACCGGCCCGAACGTCCCATCCCTAGCGGCCGGATGTCAACTCAGACAGCAGTCAGGTTCTCAGCGTTGGTCCTTGTAGTAGGTGTTGCCACATCTGTGCTAACCCTGAACCCCGCTGCCGTCGGCATAGCTCTCTTCTACGCGTTCGTTTCGTGGATCTACAGCAACAGGGCGAAGCAGACAGGCCTCCTCGGAAACCTGATCGTCGCCTCCTCCCTGGCAATCCCATTCATCTATGGGGGAGTAATTTCCGGAGGAAGTCTGACCAGGTCCTTGCTGTTAATGATGGCGCTCACATCGTTCTTCTCTGGCGTCGGACGAGAGGTGGTGAAGTCAATGGCTGATGTCGAGGGAGACGAGAAGCGGGGGATCAACTCGCTTGCGAGGAAAAGGGGGTTCGCATCGGCGTCCACCGTCGGCGCAATCTTCTTCCTTCTTGCCGTGGTCACGAGCTGGATCCCCTTAGTCCTGGGGTTGGCGAACGAGTTCTACACATTCGGGGTCATTGTTCCCGACGTGATCTTCGTGTACCTCGCTGCTTCGATAGTAGCGAGACACGACCCCGCAAACGCCCATAGAGTGAAACGGATCGCCCTCGTCGGCATGGCAGTGGGACTGCTCGTCTTTGTGGGGGGCGCCTTCTAGTTGTGGTCGGAGAAATACAGGCCGGCCAGCCTAGACTTGATGGTTGGCAACGAGGAAGCCAAGGAGAAGATTGTGCTTTGGTTGAAAAGATGGAAACCCGGTGCCAAGGCTGCACTTCTCGTGGGTCCGCCCGGCACGGGGAAAACGACCCTAGTCCACCTCGTGGCCCAGAAGTTGGGGCTGTATCTCGTAGAGTTGAACGCGAGTGACACCCGCACGAAAGACAAGCTTTCGAAGCGGATCGGTGAGGCGATCTCGAGTGACAACCTGTTGGGCACCAGAACTCTCGTCTTCCTCGACGAGGTCGACGGATTGGCCGGGAGGGCAGACTATGGTGCTGTCGAATTCATCAAGGACGCCGTGCGGAAGAGCGAGAATCCGGTAGTCATGGCAGCAAACGACCCCGAGGCGGACGAAGTAAAGAAGCTCTCGAGTGTTACGAATCGGATCGAGTTCCAGAAACCGACGCTCGAAGTTGTTGAAGCACACTTGGCAAAGATTGCCAATAACGAAGGGATCACGCCCGAGGAGGGACGGCTGCCAGCAATCGCGAAGGCGGCCAACGGCGACCTGCGATCTGCGATTAACCTTCTGCAGTCGGGAGTCGCCTCAGCAAAGGACGAAGAGATGACAGCCTCACAAGCGGTAAACGCCTTCTTTGGCGCCCCAGATGAGAAGGCTGCCCTTAAGGCATTGAGAGCATATCCGGACCAGCCTAGAGAGAAGCTCCGCAACCTTTTCACTGGTGTGGTCAGGTCTAGAGTCCACGAAGATAGGAAGGCAGCCGCGCTGGAGGTCATCTCGAGGGCCGACCTCCTACTAGGGCGAATCATGCGGGGAAAGGACTGGAGGCTGCTGAGATACCTCGACCCGATGCTTGCAGAAGAGCTCTGGAGAGCGCTCGGCGACGGGGGGGCTTCCTACTCTTTGGACGGTGTTGCCTGGCCCCTACAAGTCAGGATCTGGAACGACTCGAAGAAGCTCAAAGAAATCGGACTTCGAGTAGGCCGTCGGCTTGGGATAAGCCAGAGAGGTTCTCTGGTCGAGGACATGCCGTACATGTTGCTGCTCTGTGGCGGAGCGGCGTTCAGGGATGAGTTGGTCAGGAGCCTCGATCTTGAGGGGACCTACGGCGAATTCGTCTTTAGGGAAGCAGCCCGAGCTCGTCCCGCTTCATCACTGTGAGCACTTGGTCCTTCCGCAGGACGACAGCAGTTCCTCAACTTCTAACGTCGGCAACCATTCCCTTCTCGAGCTCCCCTATCAGTTCCTTCGCTGACACGAGCGACAGGCCGATCAGGGTGGTCCTGCCTCTCACTCCCCTGCCCGAGAGCTGGGTCTCGATGATGCCCTTCCTAGAAAGCTCGTTGACGTCGTTCCACACTTGAGTGTGATGGTTCGCCCCCACTCCCATGCTTTCGCAAAGGGCGCCGTAACTCTTCTCAACCTCGCCTATGGTGACGTAGGTCGAGTCTCCCTTTCTAAGGAGGGCGGAGACCGCCATCAGTATCAACCGCTGGTGTTTCGACAGGTAGTTCAGCTCCTCCTTGCTGAATCCAGGGGGCAGCGAAGCCTTGGCAGACCTGATATGCTCAGGCAGAATCCGAGGAGACTCGGAGATGTCGGCGAGCTTCCCGGCTCTATAGACCAAGTCTAGGGCGTACCGCGCGTCGCCGTACAGACTCGCTATATCTGCCGCCAGCTGCATCGAGTTGTCCCCCAAGGCACCATCGCTGAACGCTTCGCTCCGAGAGGATATGATGTCCAGAAGCTGGGTTACCGAGTAGGGTTCGAGTGAAACCTCGTTCCACTGCACCGAGCTGAGGGTACTGAGATCCACGGCCTTCATGTAGTCGAGCGTCTTCGAAATGAGCAAGGAAGAGAAAACCTGGTTCCCCTCAGTCGTCTCTCTCAGACGCGTTATGGTGTACAGTGCAGAGGGGTCAGAGGTTATCAGCGAGTCGACCTCGTCGAACGCTATGACTAGGTGCATATGGTTGCTCCTCAGCTCTTCGACGAGGACGGAGAGGAGCTCCTCGATGCTGTACCCCCTCGATGGATAGTTCTGCCCGAGGGCGCTGAGCGCCCTGACCATTATGGACTGCAGCGACTTGTCGATCCTGCAATTGACATGTAGCATTTTCACTAGGTTTCCATACAGCGCCGCCTTCTTCTGCAGCGATTCGCCGAGCTTCTTGGCGAGCATCGTCTTGCCCGAGCCGACAGGTCCTGAGAGCATCACGTTCTGGCTCGCCTTTGAAGCGTTCTGGACGACGCTCTGGAAATAGAGTTCAAGAGTCCTGAGCTGGGCGTCGCGGTGAGGAATCTGGTGCGGCAGGTATTCTGGGAAGAGGAACGACTCGTCCCTGAAGACGGAGTGCGGGAGCGTCAAGGGAAAGTGCCTCTTCATCGCTCTTCGCCTTATAACCTTGATTACGCTGACGAGAATGTCCACATTAGGGGGTCACTGAAAGTGTTTCTTCACCATGGGCCTCAATCGAGTCAAACTGCTACTGGACTATGATCATAGTGCTGACGGACCTACTTTAATCGTGTTGAAGGAGTCGACCGAAACACACCGTCCAATGAATTGTACATCCGCAGCATTAGAAGGCACCCGGGTGAATATCCATCACTTTGACTTGACCGTGCCTGCTCTAGGTCGTCGCCCTTCCGCCGATGCCGAAGAATCAAGAGAACTGAGCTCAAGACGGCTCAAATATAGGAGAGGTTCCGAAACAGCCGTGACACTAGGACATGGTTGCGGAGACAGGCGACACCCCCAGAACAGGAAGCCGAAACGCAACAACGAAGAGGTCCGAGAATGGGCAATCAGGCGAAGGCGTTAAGTTCGCGCAGCTGGGTATGCATTAGGACATTTGGAGTCTCATGACCAAGCTGGTCTAAGGTGGGTCACCCCCCCGAGCGCGGTCCTGGCCGCGCTATAGGTTAGAGACTGCGGCGAAGAGGCTGGCACTTCTATCAGTCCTCACCGGATAGGAGTCTTACCATGAAAGGGGAAAGTGGGGGGAGCGGAGGGAGCTTTCGCCTCATCCACATGTCAATCCTCACCGAAGCCTTCTTCCAGACTTCCCAACTCAGCATAGGGAACATGACAACCATTGCCAGTGCACCTATGCCGGCGTTGGTGATCCAGCCGAGCCCAGCCGACGTCGTCCAATCAGCAAAGTGCTGGCCGAAGGAGTCAGGGAGCCATACGGCGAGCACCATGACCCATGTGAATACCGTCGCGCACAGGGAGAAGAGGAAGACCTTGAAGCCGCGAATCGGCGGTGACAGAAACATGAGGCCGAGGCATACCGCCATCATCAGGAGAGAGAGCGTACCCAGTTGACCAAGGAGGTAACCTGGGTTCGCGTCGAGCGGAGAGTGGAGAAGGACGTAGCCGAAGAATAGTGGCGAATCAAACAGCCCGTGGGGATAGCTCCCACCGAAGTACAAGGACACGAGGTCCACTGCTAACGCGTAGTTCCAGAAACAAAAGTAGAAGTAGGCAGCTAAGGACGAGCCGATGAAGAGGCTGAGCCACCTGCGCGTCATGCCTGCTTCACTAACAACAATGGGAAAGCTGCGGTGACCCGGAAAAGCAAGAGGTCGCCACTCAAGACCTTCCGTCTCTTGTACCGCCCCGGTAAATAAGACCTGTTCTTGTTCAAGAGGACTCTCTTGTTCAAGAGAACTCTCTTGTTCAAGAGGATGGTCTTATGTCTTGTTCCCACGCCGAGTGAAGTTCGTGTAGCCTTGATTACACTGACGAGAATGCCCGCATAAGGAGGTTCACTGAAAGTGTTCCTGCGGCGGCCCTCGGCTCGCCTTCGTTGTCGATCACTGCCCCGTACGTTTCGCAAGCGCCGTTCTTATTCAGCACCGAGTCTCAGCCGGCGCTTATTGCTTCCTACCCTTCTCGAAGCGCGCGCGTCCTGGTAGTGGTTTCCTCCTGAAGGCGTTCCCTTTACGCGCGCTTTAGGCTAGCCTAGCCAGAATGGCTCCTTTTAGTCCCAGCTTCTAACCCGACCCGTAGGATGTCGACTCTCCGTCGAGTCGGTGGAGACGCGTGAAGACACCGGGACTCATCGTGGAAACGCTCACGACGCAGATGCCAACTAAGCTGAGCATCCCTCAGAAGGGTAAATAGAACGCCGAACGCGCCTACTCCCCATGAAGGCCGTAAGATTTCACAGACAAGGGGGACCGGATGTCCTTCAGTACGAGGAGGCGCCCGAACCGCTGCCCAACGGCGACGAAGCTCTGGTGAGGGTCAAGGCGTGCGCACTGAATCACCTGGATCTCTGGGCGAGGAATGGACTCCCCAACGTCGAGATACCGCTTCCCCACATCTCTGGGAGCGACATATCGGGTGTGGTAGAGTGGGTGCCCCCTGAGGAGAAAGACTTCAAGAAAGGCGACGCTGTGATTGTAAACCCAGGAATCGGCTGTGGAAGATGCGACAGATGCCTGATTGGGAAGGACGACCAGTGCAGGTATTACACGATAATCGGGTACGGCGTCGACGGCGGCTACGCAGAGCTGGTCAAAGTCCCAAGATCAAACCTGGTACGGAAGCCTGAAAGGATGGGATTCGAGGAAGCCGCGTCCTTTCCGCTCGTGTTCCTTACGGCCTACCACATGCTGGTGACCAAGGCTAGAGTTGGAGCCGGTGACACCGTCCTTGTGCTTGCCGCGAGCTCCGGTGTTGGCTCCGCTGCAATACAGCTCGCGAAACTGCACGGCGCAGAGGTGATCGCAACCGGCGGGGACTCAGAGAAGCTGGAACGAGCGAGGCAGCTGGGAGCCGATCACGTAATCGACCACTACAGGCAGGACGTGCTAGAAGAGGTCAGAAGGATTACAGGGAAGAGAGGCGTCGATGTCGTGTTCGAACACGTGGGCAAGGAGACCTGGGAGACCAGCGTGAAGGCGCTTGCGAAGGGGGGCAGGCTGGTCCTCTGCGGGGCCACTACCGGGGCTGAGGTGGTCACCGATCTAAGGTACGTCTACAACCGAGAGCTGACCATCTACGGGAGCTTCATGTCCAGCAAGGGCGAGCTGCTCAAAGTGGTGAGCCTCTTCAAAGCGGGGAGGCTCAGGCCCATCGTCGATTCCGTCTTCCCATTGGAAAGGGCCGGAGAGGCGCAGCGGAGGATGGAAGAGAGCAGGCACTTCGGCAAGATTGTTCTGAAGGTCTAGGGGAGAATCTCGTAGGAATGGGTTATCTTCGCCGTAGGCGACAGTGACGCGCCAACGCTGCAGTACCTTTCAGTGCTGTCGTTAATCGCCTCCTCCACGAAGCGCTTATCGAGCTTCTCCCCCGATAGAACGTATCTGATGTGAATCGATGTCCACGGCTTGGGGAGGCCATATTTCGGGCGTTCGCCAGACAGCAGTACCTTGAGCGACCTGAGCCTCTGCTTCCTCTTCTGCAGAATCGCCACGATGTCCATCCCCGTACAGGCCCCCAGAGCCGTTAGGACCGCCCTCATCGGTCCCATCCCCTTCATCACGGTGTCGTTGGAGTCATAGACGACCGTGTGGCCCGACGTGTCGGAGCCAAGAAAGACGTTGTCTCCTGACCAGGAGACCTCCGCCAGCCAGTTCTCTTTACTCAACTTCGATCACCAACGGCTTCGACCTTAAGGATGCCGCCCCCTTCTCTATGAAGCTTCGACGACCCCAACCGACGGAAGCGTTTCCGATGAGCCTGTGCTTGCCCCTGCCGAGCGAAGAGGCTGGGAACCTGAACGACTTCTCTACGTCGAACATCTTAGACTTCGCGTCCTCCACGCTTCTTGGTATCTTGGGAGATCCGCCCTCCTCAGGAACGACCATAGCCCATATCCTGTAGGGTAGGTCCGGATCTCGGCTCCAGTAGAAGCTGGCCCTCCTCACTTCTTTTTTAATCTCTGCGATTTTCTTTGGACGCAGACTCCGTTCGACATCCAATGACATCTTCATCGTTAGCCTCAGTATCTTGTCGAAGTCTTCCCAGGCCACCGTCCAGATGTCTGGATGGAAGGCCTCTCTGAGCCCGCCGACAACTCGGAACTCGAGGTTAGCAGAGACCGTTTCACTGCAGGAATACGACCTCTTGTCGGTAATCAGCCTGATCCCGTCCAGCCTTGTCTGCCCCCAAGAGTACTCGGCCCTCCTGTTCTTCACCGGCAAAGCTCTTCCGCCGCGCCTATCTGCTGGTTAAAAGCTTGATAGTTCAGTATCTGAACAGCTGCACTGACTGCGATAGCACCTTCGCGCGAGTGTGTGTTAAGCAGATCTGCCGAATTGAGGCGCTTCATCCCAGGCTCTGCTAGATCTTCATGTCTTGTCTCGGGGTTCCCACAGGGATTTCAGAAAAGCTTGCCGAATCTGCTTGGGTGGTAGGTGGGTTCCGTACCGTCACGACGGGCGAAGTTGCGGCGTTTACTTATCCGAGGATGCAGAATCTCGATTTAGAGGCTCTTCGGATATTGCATAGTCTTTAGGCCAGCAGTTCAAGGTAGATTCCTTTGGAAAGGGTAAATTCCCTTGTAAAGGTGATCCTGCATCATTGAGGGCATGAGAGAGGACACTTTGGCGACGGCGGACACCGAAGAGACATTGTGCGCTTGGAATCAACATGACTTAAATTCGAACTTCGCGTTTAACATCGCGGGGATTGCGATGGAGTCGCCATGACGGCCGCAGAACATAAGGCTGCACAGCCTGAGCAGGCAAACGTGAATGCCAGGACGGTCCAGCTCGTAAAGCTCCTAACCGAAGTCGGTCCCGATGTCCCAGAGATTTCGAGGAGGCTGGGACAGTTCAAGGAATCGGTACGGTACCGTTACAAAGAGAAGATTCTGAACAAAGGTTTCTCGGTTCAAGCCAATGTGGACCATGAGAAACTCGGCCTGCGGCGAGTCATCGTCGTGCTCGATTTCGCTGACCAGTACAAGAAGTTCGCGCAGTCGATTTTGGCGTCGATGAACGAACTATGCTTCCTCGTGAGTTTCGCGAAGTCAATGCCAGGGGGTTACTACATCGCTAACTTCAGCGCACCCCGCGAGTTCGTCGGCGAACTGAAGCTCTTCCTCAGCGCCTTGAAAGAGAAGGGGATGTTCTCCCGTCTCGATGTCGTCGACTTCGATTGGATAAGATTTGTGCCCATGAAATCAGAATTCTATGACTTCGACACAGGGAGGTGGGACTTCGACTGGACCGCCCAGACAGCCAGCGACTTCGGGTCCGCTCACTACATGCCGTCGAGCCCTGCAAAGTTCGACTTCGTGGATCTTCTACTCATCAAGGAGCTCCAGATGGACGCAAACAAATCGCTGAAGGAGATTGCCGACAAGATCAAAGTGAACTACAAGAAGCTCGCATGGCACTATGCCACTCATGTGATGGAGAGGCGCCTTCTCAGCGGCTACCGAGTCAACTGGATGGGCACGAGGTACGACTACGCAGTCGAGAAGGCCCTTCACCGGCAACACAAGTACTTCGCCATCGCAATGATGATTCGAGGGGTCACCGAATATGAGGCGATGTCGTTGAGACAGGCCGTCGACAGACTTCCGTTCCTCTGGTCAGAAGCCGTTGGAGAGAACTACTTCTGTGAGTTCTCCTTTCCGGTCGACTTCGTCGTTGAAGGGCTCCAGTTCCTCACCGAAGCGATCTCTTCGGTCAAGGAGAGGACTGAGATCTACGTTGTGGACCAGTCGGACGCGGCAGGCTTCACAATCTCTTACAACAAGTTCAACCAGGCTCGGAGGAAGTGGGAATTCAACCTAGCAGACCTAATCAACAGATTCGATGCGCTGATTGTGGAAATAAAGAAAGAAACAACCTAGACTTGTCTAGGTTGTTCCCCAACCGCCGATTATCTCGAGCGGCCCGATTTTCAGGCCCAGGGACGCAAAGACAATGCTCGCGCCAGCCAGAGCCAGCATCCCATAACGGATCTTCTCGTCTGGGGTCATAAGCTGGGGGTGGTCGCGTCCCTTAATAAGAATGCGCCTATGCATGACCTTCGTCCGTTAGTCTTAAGCGTATTCTAAAACGACCGATCCGAGACATCAGCGCTTCCGCTGAGTGCCACAAGTCACCTTGCAAGCCCTAAATACGAAACCAAGGGTTCCCGAACCGAGCGCAGCTGCCCGAAGACCTACAAGAGAAGCATCCGCACATCCCCGCCCGTCGGGTCTTGGATAGAGTCGTCCTCGGAGGCAGCGACGGGGCGATTGAATGCGTAGCTATGACGGCCGCCCTCAATGGCGTTGGCGTAGCTTTCCACACCATATTGGTCGCCGGGTTCGCTTTCGCCGTGGCGGGGGGACTCTCCATGTTCTTCAGCAGTTACCTGTCGAGCAGATCCGAGATGGACCTACTGCGAATCGATGTGCGGCGAGAGCGGATGGAGATTGAGACGGAACCCGAGGAAGAGAAAGCTGAACTTGAAGAGCTCTTGAAGAAGGAAGGGTACGACCACAAGGAGGTCGACGTGATAATGGATAGGCTGGTTAAGGACAAGGAGCTTTGGCTCAAGACACAGCTGAACCATGAGTTGCGGCTGCACATGGAAGACCTTGCGACCGACCCTCTGATAAGACCGGGATTCGCCGGCATCGCCTTCTTCATCCTCGCTATCGTCGCGCTCTCCCCATATGGGTTCGCGACCGGTTACCTTCCTGCCCTCCTGCTCTCGCTCCTCTTCTCGCTCAGCGCCCTCTTCGTGCTTGCGTCGAGGGTCTTCACCCCTCGCAACTTCAATCTGAGAGCCGGTCTGGAGTCTGCTGCAATAGGCGGATTCGCCGCCGTCCTACTCTACGCCCTAGGTCTAGCGATTTCGACCGTGTGAAGGTCTTCACATTCATTAGTCAGCATCATCCCGCCGGCTTGTAGAATGTCACTGAACGGAAGCGATCATGAAGCAACCCCCCCAGTTCGCCCGAAGGCACTGAAGGAACTCTTGGGCAGACGGAGAATCTTGGTCTTCCTCACTGTTTTCTTAGTCGAATTGGCGATTTTCTTCTTCGCCACATCGATGCCCATTAACGCAACCACACAGCAGGGGTTGCAGCAAGAGGCAAGAAACCTTTCTGGAGCAACGAGTGGCATGGGTCCCGCGGACCTGTTTGCGTACATCCTCACTCACAACGCGGCGATTGCGTTTGGGGAGATGATTCCTATCCTCGGAGGTTTCCTATGGGTCGTCTCAATCTACGCAACGGGACAGGTGATCCAAGTGGTGGCTATCTCCAATGGTGCACCCGGGGCGCTTTACGGCCTTCTCCTGCTCTTTTTTCCGTTTACCCTCGTCGAGCTGTCCGCGTACACGGTGGCAGTCGCATCTGGAATCATGCTGATCGTCTCGTGGAGACGACATACTCTAAGCTTTGAGGTGAGGGTTCTCGTTCTAGAGGCATGTCTAGTCGCCGCCTTGCTTTCTTGCGCGGCGGCCATGGAGACTGTAACAATCGTGAATCCGATTCTCGGACTTGCCCTCTGGATCCCAGTGGGCGTGACGATTGCCGGCCTAATCTTAGTCTCCAGAGGAGCAAGGAGTTGAGTCTCAAGCGCCCGGAGCTCGAGACATTGGACGTCCAATCGACTGAATGAAGGAGATCATGGAATCACTTGAGGGGCAAGGGACTTCCCATCGCTTGGATGCTGAAGCCGCGATGGCCGAACAGGCCGAGCTCGGAAGTGGGTGTGCTTCTCATCCTCGATTCTTCCAGCCATCTTGAGGAGATCAGTACCCCTTCTCGTGAGTTCGTAGAGGACCCGTTCTCTGCCCTTCACATGCGTTACTCCAGCCTTCCGCACCAGGGCCATTCCCTCGAGCTCGCTGAGGTGCTGGTAGACGCTCGCAGTCGTAATCCTCCTTTCAGATGAAAGTCCCTTCCAGAGTTCATACCCAAAGCGGGTCCTGCTGGACAATGAATGAAGCAACTGCAGCTTGGTAGCCCCGACCTGCAAACGCGCAACGGGATAGTCTTCCGTCACGACCGCCGGTCTGGCTGCCCTCGCGATCCTGGCAATCGCCTTGGTGTCCTTCAGCCCCGCCCCGGTAATTACGCAGACAATTGTCTCGTCAGAATCAATCAGCCCTCGAGACTTAGCAGTCTGTAGTGACGCCACTACCGAGGCAGCCGCAGGCTCCGCAAAGATGCCTTCAGTCCTCGCCAGAAGACCCGTAGCATCGATGGTTTCCTTGACCGTCGTCTCGACCCACCCACCACCGGTCTCCTCAATCGCCCTCGCCGCCTCGCTCCTAAGAAACGGCTCTGATTCTTCCAGTTCCGTGAAGGGTTCTTCAACTGGGCTCGGACGCGTCGTTGCATGCGGATTCACGACAGTGGGTGCCGACCCAGCGAACCTCACTCCGACCAGCCTGCTGCTTGACTTGTCGATCAACCCTGATCTCATCAGCTGACTGATGCCTCTCCTGAACATGCTGAGATGTCCGCCGGTCCCCACAGGGACGAGCATCACATCAGGCGTCTTCCACCCGAGCTCCTGAATAATCTCGAAGCAAGTCGTCTTCTCACCCTCCAGGATGTAAGGGTTCCCCGCAGTCACGGAGATCGAGCGGTCGTCCGGCCCGTCCTTGCCAGTGGCCTTTGAGGATGTCTCGATGCGTGCGCCGTAGGCGATCATCTGATACAGTTTGCCCCGGTCAGTGCCGGGGCGTAACCTAATCTCCGCACCGATACCCGCCTTTGCGCAGTAGGCGGCAATGGATGCCCCCAGGTTTCCCGTGGTCACGCAGGAACAGGACGTTACGCCCCTCTCCCTTGCCAAGCTTACAAGAACCGTCGATCCCCGGTCTATGAAGGATCCAGTGGGGTTCCTCGTTTCATCCTTGATCAGAAGGTCTTTGAGACGGAGCTCCGCTCCCAGATTGTCTGCCCTAAGGAGAGGGGTTCCGCCTTCGCCCAAGGATACCCGACTCTCGACCCTCGGAGATGGCAGGAATTCCCCGTACCTCCACACGCCCGCGGGCCGTCTCTCAAACGGTCCTGGTTCCATCGAGGAAATCGGGCCCTCAGACAGAATCAAGGCGGACCCGCACTCTCGGCAGATCGGATCCAGAGCATCACTTGTCGCAGTCTCAAGGCAGCCAGCGCATTTGAACTCAGGCATCGCGGAGCTGGATGAGCGTCACCTATATGTAGGTCGTGGGTTATATATCGACGTCGCTGAAGCGGATTTGATGGGGGCGGAGCTCGGCGACAGGATGACCCACGGCGATAGGCAGGATGATGAATCGCACAATCCACGGAGGCGGTTCGACAGCAGGACGTTGGCCGGCACTGCAGTGTTCACTGCATTCGTAGCGGCTGCGACCTCCGTCTTTTCCGTATACATTCCGGCCACAACCGGGTACTTCAACGTTGGCGAGATAATGGTGTACACGTCAGCACTCCTGATGGGACCCTACGTCGGAGCCTTCGCCGGAGGTGTTGGTTCGATGCTTTCTGACCTTTCCCTCGGTTATCCATACTATGCGCCGGGAACGCTGGTAATAAAGGGAATTGAGGGATTCGTAGTCGGCTACATCGCGTCAAGACCCTTTGGGAAGGCGACGAAGAGCTTCTGGAGAGGCCTGACTCTGGGGGGCGGAATCGTTTTCGCACTGGCCCTCACCTATACCGGGGCTAGATTTCTGTCGGGAAGATTCTCACCGACTCTAGGAGACGCCTGGCACATCCCCGCATACACTATCGTCTTTCAGGTGCCGAACTTTTTCTGGGCCGCGTTGGCAGTGTTCTCGTTTGCGATCATAGCGATCTTCAGTCTGCGTATGAAGACGACGTTCAGCGTGAACATCCTAGCAGTCCTCGCTGGGGGAACAGAGATGGTTGCTGGCTACTACCTTTACGAGTCATTCGTGCTGACACTAGTTGCGCCTGCATCTGTCGTCGCGACGCTAGCCCCAGCCGCAGAGGTCCCCTTCAACGTGGCGCAGGCGCTAATCGGGCTACTGATATCAGTCCCCTTGACCAGGAGCATCAAGAGGATGATGCTTAGAGCGCCACTGGCTAGGAAATCCGTGGCCGACGACGCGCAAACGCGGAGAACTCAATGAAACCGCTCCCTTTGGGCAAGATCCCGATAGAGCTACTCGAGGCCACGGTGCTGAAGATGACTGGAGCCTCATCACCGGGCCTAGTCACCTCACCGAAGGCCGGTCTCGACTTCAGCGCGATCAAGTTCAACCATGGTTCCTTGATAGTGTCGGCGGACCCGATCACAGGTGTCTCCTCGGAGATTGGATGCTATGCAATCAGGGTCAGTTCGAACGACGTGGCTACAAGCGGCAACAGGCCCCAATTCGCAGAGACGGTCATTCTGCTCCCCCAAGGATCCGATGCCGCTGACGTCTCCAGGCTGGCCAAGCAAATCCACGGAGCGGCAAAAGAAATCGGAGTCACGATTGTGGGCGGACACACGGAAATCACTCCTGGCCTGGGCAAGCCAATAGTCGTAGTCACCGTCTTCAGCTTCGTGGAGAAGTATGTGTCATCTCAGGATGCCCGAGAGGGAGACAGCATCATGATGACGAAGACCGCTGGCATAGAAGGGACGGCGGCGATCGCTCGTGAGCTGGACACTCCGGGAGGCTTTCTACCCCTGAGGGTGGCCAAGAGGGCTCGCGGGTTTCTCGACAGGCTGAGCGTGGTCGATGAAGCCGTCGCTGCCTTCAAGACCGGTCAAGTGAATGCCATGCACGACTGCACTGAAGGCGGAGTCCTGGGCGCGGCGTATGAGATGTCCCTGGCGTCTGGACTCGGATTCGAGATGAAGGAGTCTTCGGTCCCTGTGGCTCCCGAGACGAGGATCATATGCGGTAGGCTCGCACTCGACCCATTGAAGCTGATAGGCTCCGGGTCTCTCCTGATCTCGGTCAGGAAGGGAAGTGAGAAGACCGTACAAGCAGCACTGACCCAGATCTGCGAGGTGACGACAGTCGGGCACTTCACGGCCCGGGAGCGAGTTCTGCTGCGGGCGGACGGGTCTGAATCGAAGGTCTCGTCAGCACCAGAAGACGAGCTATGGCGAGCCCTGAGCAGACGCAGGTGAAGCCGTGGTATTGACAGTCGCCGTGCCATCCTGCTCCCACTTCTTGCGACTCTCAGCCGCCCAAGAGAATTTCTTTTGCATCGACTTGCTATAGATTTTGGCCCAGTCTAACCCGACGCTGTCGCACCACGTCTTGTAGACTCTGGGGTCGATGTAGTTCTTCAGCGATGTGTTGAGATTGTAGTTCTTAGTTCTGGCGAAGAAATCCAGCTCCATCTCGAGTTTTCTCAATCTCTTGCTATCTGACCGAGAAGCTTTCGCGTCAATGACTTTCTGCTTCTTCTTTTCTAGGGACTGCTCCCACGTCTTCGGAGGTGTCCTCTGGTGGTTGCAGAAGATGGCCACCTTCAAGTTGGCTTCCTTCGCATGATACAGCTTGTCGATCTCGTCGGCGTCTCTGACGTCCCTCGAGCGCAGGGCCGCTTCTGCCTTCGCGGTCGCATGATAGGTCCTGAAGACCTTGGCTGAGACGCCCGGCACGATCGATGATAGGAACTCATTTACCATCCCAGAGCTGACGTCGTGGAAGATCTCAGTCTGTGGTTTCTTGCCTGAAGCGAATTCGCGGAGATTCCTGACGACCGATAGGGGAGGCGTGTCCTTCTTGTTCCAGGGAACGCTGTCCTTACCCAAGAAGTTGAATTCGACTTCGCTTTCATTCAACTTCAAGTGTTCAACCCTCAGCGTGCTCGCACCAACGGTGTCAGCCTCGTCTTCGTCCTTCTCGTCTCCGACCCTCATCCCGAGGGTGTCTATGAGATAACAGACAGTCGCCACCTGACGAATTCGCTCGTTCTTAGAATCGAGCTCTTTGAGAATCTTGTTCCTGATCCTCTGGAGATTCCTCCCGACTTTGAGCGCATTGTCATACTTTGCCTTGTTTCTCGACTGCTGCAGGGGCGAACTCTCGTGCAGCCAGACATACTTCTCCCTGCCGGTCAGCCTGTCGACCCACTTGGCCATCCACATTGAGTCGTGGTCATGAACGACCGCACCCCATTGGCCAGGCGGGACCCGGTCGGACTCCCCGAGGTTCAGCGTCACCTCTTCCTGCTTGACCCTCGGCTTCCATCTTCCTCTGAGTGGGTGCTGCCCCCTCCCCATAAAGAGTCCAGGAGGTTCGACCATCCAGTTTGCTATGTCCACCTCCTTTCCGTCAAGCAGAGCCCTCCCGTAGCGGGCCTTCAGGTCTTCCCTCCGTTCCTTGCGAGCGACGGCCAGCTTCTTCTTCTCGTCCTTGCTCATCGCTTCCTTCTCAGCCTTCTCCCTGTCCACGAAGCGGAGGAATTCGGAAAAGTCAATGTCTGAGAACTTGGCGCCCCTGCACCAGTCCGGGAGCAGACCAGCGAAGTCAAGCATGAAGTTGCCGATGAAGACCTGGTCCTCGAAGTATGGAGTGTCTTTCTTCTTGGCCAAGTGATAGGCCATCTCCTCGGCCAAAGGCGACAGGACAACAGGTTTTCCTTTGATCTTCACAATAAGACCTTTGGGCGAGTAGGGATCGGGAAAATTGACCCCGCTGTGCGAAAGGGTGACCCAGTAAGCAGTCATGAACTGGATGTATCCAGCCCACTCCACGTGTATATAAGAAAAAATGACGCGTGTAGCTTCCGACTCTCCTCTACAGGTCGGCAATGGATTAATACGCAAGGAGGTGAGCGTTTCTGGGCTCTGTCCATGTGGCTCGACTTCGAAAAAGATAGGCACAAGACCCTGAAGAATCCGACGATGGTGGTCGCCGTCTCCACCTCGATGCAGCAGTACCGGACATTGTACTCCCAGGCGCGGGAGCTAGGCGAGTACATGCTCAGAACCATGAGGTTTGAATGTATTGCAACAATCCGCTCGTCCGCATTTCCACCCGAGGTCATAGTTAGGGACGGAGGAATCTCCACCCTACCCGAATGCAAATTCAATCTCAACACCGAAGGAAAACACCTCGTCCTTTTCACTGGGGACACGAGCCCAATGGACGGACAGTACGACTTCGCAGATACGCTCCTCGACTACGCCAAGGAACTAGGAGTGAAGGAGCTGTATTCCATAGGGACCAGGTGGGCAGAGAATCCCCTTTCCCCCGACACTGAACCCGAACCCAACGGATTCTCCACGGACCATGTCGGGGTCGCGAAGCTGAAGAAGAACGGAGTCAGGATCGTGACTGAGGAACCGGCCCCCTTCTTCGCCTCGTTAGTGGTAGGCATGGCCAAAGAGCGGGGAATAAGAGGATACAAGTTGTCAGTCGATCACGGAGAGCCGAGTCCTCACTCGAAGTCAGTAGGCAGGCTGCTGAGCGTCCTTTCGACTATGGTAGGCTTTCAGGTGCAACTCGAATCTCGGAAGTCCAGTCCCAAACCTCAGCCGCCAAGGCCGGTCAGCGACAACACAATCTACCGATAGCGAAACGTCGCCATCTGTCAGAAGAGCGTATTCACGCATCACGGGCCCTCATAGAATCGTGCCGAGATGTTTATTCGTATGCGCGATTTCGTGGGAAACAGGATGCACAACGCCAGAACTGACCGCTCTCTTGAGAGCACTCTAGAGTGGGCAGTCGATAGGATGAAAGAGAGGGGGTTTGAGGTGAAGTCGTCTCTGGCACTGTCCGTTGACCCCAAACTTGCGATAATGGGATATGCGAAGAAGGAAGGCCAGTCGCATCGGATTGTCATCTCGGAGTGGGCTCTGGACTCCGAAATGTTGGGTGGCCTGATCCTGCACGAACTCGCGCACATTTACTTTACCGAGATTGGCGCACATTCGCATGACGGGGAACTCCTCGACGAGGTGCTGCACGATCTCAGGGAACACGAAGGGCTTCGGGCCAAGGAGATTGAGTTCTTGATCGATGCCTTCAACCATCTGCAAAACATCCTGGTAGATGACATCGTCTTCGCCGCGATGGGCGAGAAGGAAATCGGTGTGATCAGGCGGTTCTTCGCGGAATGGGTTTCCGACAGACCCTCCGGCGATCCTGTGTTAGACGCAGCACTGCTGACAAAGAACGCCTTCGCTGTTGCCTCGCTGAGGCGGAGGAACCTCTTTGATCAGAACGGTGAAATGCATTACCGAATAAGAGGATTCGTCACCGCGCTGGGTCAGCACGCGGAAGGGGATTACAATTGGCTGGAGGGGTTCCTTGAAGGTTCAAGACCTGACTGGGACAAGAAACAATTCCTAGCCTCGACAAGAGAATATCTCGAAAGGATTGTTGCAGTGATGAGATCCTCAGGCCGGCTTGATGACCTGAGGTAGCCGGTTCGAAGTGTGCCAATTGGCGACGACCTCAGCGGACATGACTGTGCCTTTGCTGCCATCGTGGAGCTATCGCATTCGGCGGAAATCTCTGACGCCTAGCGTGAACCAACAGTACCTTTTTCTCTGCGGAAGTCCCTCGGCGACTTCACACATCTGCGACATGCATTGTCTCACCAGACGATAGTGGAGTGTGCTAATGGGCAGTCGGGATGGTGCTGATTGCCACATTCGAAGGCGACGAACTACGTACTTGCTGCCACGAAGTGTACCTGCCTAGGTTCCTGTGATGGGCTGTATCGGGAGAGGTTCCCCGTGCTCGCCAGCAGCGCAGCCGCAACCCTGCACGTGCCCGCCCCGTCTCAATGTTCCTTTGTACAGCCCGTCCTCGAGTTTCTTCCCCGTCTTCGCTTCCCATGCCTCGATTGCCATGCCATACTTCTGTTGGATTCGGTCCCTGTACCATTCGGGGATCACGTTGAACGAACAGAAGGGAATGATCCGAAGATCTGGCGTGAGGTAGTGAATGTCGCATCGCTGTAGTCTCTCTTCATCCTGGTTGTACTTGTCCTGGAAGTGCATCATTCCCAGGAACATCGACTTCAGGTGGAACTGCCCCACGGCCTCGTAGTCGTGCTTGACCAGGGCGTCCGTGAGGAGCTTGGCGAAGCTAAGGCTCTTCGGCTGTTTCTCCTTGTCGACGAAGGACGAGATCCTAGTGAGGACCTTGGCAGCGACAATGTATCTGTTGGTCCCCGAATAGATCTCCTCAGACTTCTCTTCGAGATACTCTATCATGCCAGGTATGTCGACGAACTCGGGGAGCGGGACCAGCCTCTTCTTGTCAGGATCATTGAAGACATAGGTCCCCGCACCGCAGGCAAAATGAATGGACAGCTCGTACTGCTCCTTCTTGGTGAAAGCCTCGATGAAGCCCGTCACGGGAGAGCAGGAAGGGACTGGGAACCAGCCATCTCTCGAAATCTCACCATTGGTCTGTTCCTCCACCCTTTCGATGCAGTCCGGAATCGTGATGCGGTATTTTGCTCTCTCGGATTTCGTGAGCCTACCGGTAAGTGAAACGGGCTGGAAGTTCACCGCGTGAACTGTGTCGATGTTCTTCTGACCGAAGCGTATAATGTCGCCCAGTTCATGGTCGTTGATTGATTTTATGACTGTCGGGACTAGGACGACGCCTATCCCCTGCCTGCGGCAGGCATCGATGGCATAAGGAGCCTCCCAGTGGTTCTTCGGGTTGGTCTTAGGAGTAGTCCCATCGAAGCTCATGTAGAGGTTCGACACACCGGCGTCTTTCAGCCTCCTCGCTAGACCCGGGTTCAGCGCCAGGTTGATTCCGTTCGTGTTGAGCTGGATGTGGTCGACCCCTTCTTCCTTCAGGATCTTGATGATTGTTGGCAAGTCTTCCCTCATCGTCGGCTCGCCGCCCGTGATCTGGACCGAGTTCCCTGCGACTGGTCTTTCGGCCTTCAGCGAACGGCCCATCTCTCGAATCTGATCGAGGGTCGGCTCGTACACGTATGCTCCTTCCAGCCCCTTCTTGACATAGAAGAAACAGTACCAGCAGGTCAGGTCGCATCTGTTGGTGACTGTAATGTTCGAAAGACCGGTGTGAGAAAGGTGGCTAGAGCAGAGGCCACAGTTCGCTGGGCACGAACAGACATCTAGGGGCACGTTGGCTGCATGGGTGCCCTTGCCGTCCTTCCAATACCGCGAGAACTTACTGTACATTTCGTAGGAGCCAAAGTATAGCTCCTCGGTCTCTCCGTGCTCCGGACAACTCTTCGTCATCCAGACCTTGTCGTCCCGCTCGAAGACAATTGCGGGTAGGATGCGGTTGCAGTCCGGACAAATCGACTGTGTCTGCCTGATGAAGTTCCCTTTAGAACTTTCCTTCTTTAGCTCCAGACTGATGTCTGTTACTTGGGCCATTGGGAAACGCTAGTCTGCCTTGGCGAGGACGAGATATAAGCATTTTAACTTTACAGAGGGTGAAAGGTTAAGACTGGGCAAAGGCCCCCTCCGTCCTGAGGACCTATGATGAATCCTCACGAAACTATCAACCCAGCCGGACGCGATCGCGAGAAGTTCACTCCACGCCTAGCTGGTCCGGCGAGCCTCGACGGAAACTTGAGGTCCTTGGTTATTGGTAAGATCGAGGCATTCGAGCCAAAGGAAACTCATCTCTCTGACTCTGAGGGATGCCAAACTGGCGACTTCCGCGCCTTACATGTGAACAAGAACGGTCATGGGGGAGTAGCCGTCGCATGAGCGTGAGCGAGTCTGCCCGAGCCGCCCTCGTTGCCCTGGGTCTCACAGGCAGCGAAATCAAGGCATACGTCGCGCTTCTAAAGGGGGGGACGATGACAGCCAGTGAAATAAGCAGGGCGGCAAGGATTCCTTACTCCAAGGTCTACGATGCGCTAGAATCCCTACACAGCAAGGGATGGATTGAAGAACAGAAGAGCAGACCAATCGTCTATACGGCCAAGCCCCCCGACACGGCGCTAGAGGAGCTGAAGTCAAAACAGGAAACGGTCAGGAGGGAGAAGGAGCAGATAGCGCTGGAGGAGCTGATGGGAGTGTACGTCAGCCGTGGCGAGCAGGAGAAGCCCGACATCTGGATAATGAGAGGGACGAACGAAATCCTATCGAGGATCAAGAACCTCCTCTTGAACTGCCGCACCGAGCTCCTGATAGCGCTCCCACCGCAGCTGTTGCCCTTCACCGAGAGGATTGAGCCACTGCTGGCAACGCTGAAGGAGAAGGGGGTCAAGAGCCTCATACTGACGTCGCCTGATCTGGCGGGAGAAGCGGCAGAGAAGCTGTCAAAGTTTGCAGAGATTAGGACTAGAAAGACGATGTATGGAGGAGGCCTTGTGTCTGACTCCAGGGAAGTGATCCTGCTGTTGGGCGGAGGAGAGCAAGGAGCCCTGCCACTCGCAATCTGGGCGTCACATCATGGGCTGGCGAGCTTTGCCAAGGACTACTTCGAGTTCCTCTGGAATTCGCAAGGGACTTCGAAGATTTGAAGGGTGACATCGGGGGCAGACCCCACAGGGGATTGAAGGAGGAAGAGGGGATCATCAGCAGGCTCGGGACCGAGGTGGGCATCTCCAGGGATGAAGCGACCTACTACATGAAGCTAATCAAGGCTGGATCCTCAGGAGCGTCGACCGATGCTGAGATTTCTGAGAAACTTGTCCGCAGGGGGATGGCCATACTTTCGGGCGACGGCAAACGAATCCTTCCAGTCCATCCGCGGCTTGGACTGGCGAACCATTATCGAACATGGCGAGAGAGCATGGTGAGAGAGATTAACGAGAGAAGGATGAGGGTCGATAGGCTGATACTCGAGCTGATTCCGGTCTACGAGGCCGCAACGGAGAAAAGGGCGGAGGAAGGGGGCAGATAGGAAAGCTTGAGTGATTGCCCCCACGAGATTGTCTTCATAGGCATGGTAAACGTCAATCGCGACAACTACCTCCAGGGAGTCGTGGATGTCTGGCGATGTAGAAAATGCAGGAGGCTGTATTGTGACGATAAACGATACGGTGAAGCGCTGAAACCCAGCGTTGGATTTGAGTCAATCCCTGACGACGAAAGATGGGGCATTCTGACCTGCACCACGGTGAAGGAAGTCGCAATGAACAGCCTGGGAGTGAAACTTGGAAAGAAGGTCATTCATACCTGCAAGAGCGGGCAGACACACGAGTTCATGATTGGTGGGGATTACACCCTCTCTCCAGTGGTCAAGGACCCGATTCACAAAATCTATCTGGTGGAGGAGCACATCAACAGGAACGTCGAAGCGGGATACTACAAGCTGACGCTGCCATAGAGATGGCCAAGATCACCACAATTGCTGCATGCGTCGGGGTGTTGACTGGTCTGTCGGCAATCGGAGCACGGGTCTTCGGACTCGCTCCGCCCCAGCCCCCTTGGTCAACACTGACTCTGGCATTGGCCGCTGTTCTGGTTGTCGATTCATTCATTGCCCTCTTCGGGCCGAAGAGGATCTTCTATTCCGCGGCCCTGCTCTCCGCGCTGTTGGTGGGATCGGAACTGATTGGCTCAGGATCTGCTCCGACTGCCGCCGGCCTTCTGACCATGGCACTGGCGGGCGTCACCTTGGCTCTGAGCATGGTCGCGGCGAGATTCGAGCAGGAGGTCTCTGAGCAGTCCAACCCGATGAACCTCCCGGTCTTCGGCTAGATGCTGAATGTCTCGAATCTGCCTGAGGAGATGATATGATTCACGTGCTCTCTGAGGGAGTTGACATCTATTCCGTGATAGCTCCTCGAAGCGTAATCAAGCTGTCTGGCCGCTCTTCTTAAGACACTCAGCGCCGCTTCGCCCTCGCCCTTCTGATGGTGGACGAACGCCGCGCAAACCAATATGATTCCTTGCAGATACCGCTTCTCCTCCCCACTCATGAGCCTCCAGACTCCCTCAAAGGCCTCGTGGCACTCCCAGTACCTTTCAGAATTGAAATGGCTTCGAGCCTCCGCGAACAGTTGCGCATCGGGCTTGGAGTGAGGTGGGATGTTCAGATCTGTCACGAACTCGAGTGTCCCGAGGGGCTCAATTGCAGCCAGGAACGTTTCAAGATCCGACCTGGAGGGCGCGAAGATGTCAAGTTCCAGAGCTCCGTACGACGTCCACTTGGGATTATGCGCGTCGACTCCTACAGACATCGTCACGGTCTTGATCGAGGAGAGAAGCCCATGGCTCAGGTCACTTGGCGGGACAATCCTGACCAGATACCGCACGTTACGCCAGGCAGTAGGGCCCCAATCCTTTAATCTTAGGAGAGGGGTTTGCATCTTCGTGGGTAATGACCGGAATAGCCCGAATGATTCGATGATTTCGATCTTGAGTGGGAGAACCCACATTTTTCTCGGAAACCGATTGGCGGGTGAACAGGAATCAGTTTATACCCGTGAGCGGTTCGAGGGGCCCCGGCGGGGGAATTGGTAGAGCTCGACCTCACCTGCAACCTCGAAGGGTTCCGCAGGTTCCTGATCAACAGTACCTGTAGGAGCTACATTCCCGAATCCTACTTCCGCGACCCGGAGGTCTTTCCCGAGAAGGAGGGAGACCAAGGGTCAATCTACGTCGAAGCCGTTGACAAGGTTGACCTCAAGAAGATCCGAGACATCAAGTTCATCAACGCCCGCGACATCCTAGGCATAATCTACACGTCGAAGAGCGGCAACACCAGGCTGAAGTGGCGGCAACTGAGAGGCCGAATCGGCAGGATGTCCGGGGAGGCCTCCGGAAACTCTCTCGGGAATTTGGTGATGGCGCGTATACTCTCGCCGGACGACGTGGAATCGATAATTTCAAGCCAGCAGGCCGAAGGCGAAGCTCCGCAACAGGCTGAGTTGAGTCCCGAAGAAGCGAACCAGCCTCAACAAGATCTTGCTCAGGAGTAGCGGGGTTTCCGCGCGCGTAAGACTGTCTGCGAACGCAGACTCCGCTTAGTTTATAGTGAGCAGGCAGTTGGTCTGGACCAATGGGCAAAGTGAAGGTCAACAGAATAAGCAGTGTGACCGATCCCCTGACCGGACTTCCGGCGAAGCAGATCGAGCTAGTAGAGATCCGGGACTCGCGCAGGCCAGAGATGTTCCCTGCCAGCGACGAAGGGCGGGCAATCCAAGGTATGGTTTCTCAACTGCAGTCAATGGGATTGATGCCCCAAATCAGGGAATTCGGATTCTCCAAAGTGATAATGACTCTTACTGAATCGGAATACGACATGCTCGGAATCCGCCTGGACGTCAACGAAATCTACGAACTGGAAATCAAGAACGGGTCGCTCTCGCTCAAGAAGATTACAGAAGGCACTTGAGGAAGGGTTTCCCGGGAACTGACGAGCCACTGCTGAGCTATGGAAGAAGGGGTAGGGCACGTCTCAAGAGCATTCAAAGCACCAACATGCCCAGCGACAAAATACTTCGAAGCAGGTCCAATTTGACGGACAAGGCTCAGTTTGGGTTCTTTTTGGTGCGGCCTCCGGGATGCGAAGCGTCATTGCTGCTAGAAGTGGATTCAGCGCGCGCAGCAGATTCTACTAGCCATCCTGGTTTCCAACTGTGTCGGGGGCATAAGTATCTCTCCGGACATTGACGATTAGCGAGCTCAGGATGACGCAGACTAATCCGAGTACCGCCACGAGCGCGAAAGTCACCTGAAAAGCAACTTGAGAAGGACCCCGGAATGTCTCTACCACATTGGAGCCTGGGACCGCCACCTTGAAGGCCGTAACCAGACTCGCGATGATGGTCGATCCGACGGCCGGACCGATGGAGGTTCCAATGTTCCGGAACGTTTGGTTCATTCCTGTAGCTATGCCCCTCATCTCCGGTTTCGACGCGAGAATGACGATATGAGTCATCGAGATGTAAATCATGACGATGCCGGTAAGCGCAGGGATCGGTCCAATGATGATATCTTGCACCGTTGAGTTGAAAGCTGCCATGAGAGTCCCCCCGAGCACGATCAGGGTGCCACCAATCAGCATCATCGGTTTCTCGTGGTTGGGAAGCGCGCGGCCGGCTAGAGGAGTGACGACTATTAGCACGATGATTGCCGGAATGACGTAGAGGCCGAAGTCGACGTAGGTCTTGCCGAGACCGAACGGAAATGGCACCTCCGTACGCGCAACGAGACCAACATAACCGAGAAACATCGCTACGCCGGCGCAGAGACCGACGGTGTTCACCAGGAGAATGTTCCGTTGGACGAGCGTGGAGAAGGCGACTATCGGCTGCGCGGAGCGCAGCTCGATCGCGACGAACGCAATGAGGAAAACGATGGCGAGAGCGAATAGCTCCGGCACTCCAAACGGAATCCCGCCCAGCGGGTACCCGTGCCATTTCCACCAGCCCAAGTCGGGTCCTTCTGTTAGCGCTAGCAGGAAGAAGGCGAGCATGAGCCCAATTGTCACGGCCCCGGGGATGTCTAGTTTCTCCCTGAGGAACACGCGCGACTGCGGAAGCAGTGCAGCAGACAGAGCGAGGATCGCACCCGACACCGGAATCATCGTATGATATGTGGCCTGCCAGCCGAACTCCTCTGTGACCCACGCCCCGCCCACGAGGCCCGCTGCAGCCCCGAGGGCAAACATCGCCGCGACTATCGAGCGTGCCTGGGCGACGCGCTGTGGGGAAAACTCGTCAGCGATCAAAGCATAAGCCAGCGGAAACGTCCCAACACCGACCCCCTGTAATGCCCGGGCGGCGATTAGCAGGTAGAGTTGGTCTGGTCGGCTGACGGCCGCGGCAGCGCCGATGTCAGGAGTGAAACCCGCGATTGAGACAGCGACGAAGTAGATTGCGAGGAGAATGACCAAGACTCGCTTCTTTCCGTAAATGTCCCCGAGCTTCCCGGTTATGGGGGTCGCCACGACCCCGACGACGAGGTACGCCGTGAGTATCCACGTCACGGACGTAAGGGATGCGTTCCCGAAGAAAGCCTCGAAACCTGTGAGCCCTGGTACAATCATCGTCTCGATGTACATCACCATCAGCGCTGCCGCAGAGAGGATTGCAAGAATACGACCCTGATGAGCATCCCCGGGACCCGACGCCGAGGACGAAGGAGTGGTCAAGATAGGGTCCTCCCTCTGGAAGGCGGGGCGTTACAGTTTGCGAGACACTTCAGAACCGAACGAGCGATCTGCCCGGATTCCGTCGTGACACGGCCAATTTGGGGCTGGACAGCTGGTACCGCGGAGACCCTCATGCTTCGACTCTCCTATCACAGGCGTATGACTAGACCGTTCGGATATTCTTTATACCAGACATATCGGGTTATGCTCCTGTAACGCAGTGCGAGAATTAGTGCTCGAAATCCCGCTGCCGGAGGTTCAATTCTCCCATGAAATTGGCGGATTCTTGGCGGACCTGTCGAGACGCGTTGTGTCGACGGACCTCTTCCAAGTTAGGAGCAAGGGGTTCCTGATGATATGCCGAGTCTCTTCACACTCCGACCTCATGGCTTTGCCCAGGGTGGGCCATTACGGAGGCGTCCATGTCAAAGTGTTGAGCAGGGAGAAATCCGGCGCCGAGGTTCTGCAAATCTCGGGCGCGTGGCGGAGTCTGTTCGATGCTGGCGCCCATGACGCAACCAGACTGATGCGGTTCATGGAATCGGCGTCAAGAGAACCGATTTACGTTACGGAAAACCCCGCGATTCACGGCAAGACCCTAAGAGCGTCAATTCTCGCTGACGAAAGAGCAATCTCAAAGCTGTTCGAAGAAATGCGTCGAGCGAAGATCCCGTTCAAGGTCGCTGGATTGAGTACGAAGCGGACAGCGAGCAGGTCGCCACTGGCGAACCTGACCGCGAGACAGGTAACCATCCTCAGGCTGGCTCACTCGATGGGTTACTTCGACATCCCCAAGAAGGTGGGAGTTGAAGACCTAGCTCGTATGATTGGAATAAACAAGGGGACCGTCGGAGAGCATCTCCAGAGAGCTGAGAAGCGAGTCTTTGACCAGTTACTGTAGTGGTCAGCGAGTTGGGTTCCGGGAAACGGCAAAACTGATGAAACTGGAAACACGGAGATTCCCTAGCACCCCGGTAGGCTGAGCCGAGCTCCTCGGCCGGAGCTTCGATTCCATGCCTTAAGGCGCGGTCGCCGGGATTTCCATCGAGTTTCAGCAATGTAGGAGCTACGATAGCCTTGAAATGAGTCTCTTTTGACGAGATAAGCTCGAACTGAGCTATTTTGGTGCGGCCTCCGGGATTCGGACCCGGGCGAACGGCTGTCTCCTCTCTTCGATTGGGAAGCCGCTATCCTGACCAAGCTGGATCAAGGCCGCGCCACCGTACCTCAGAATAGAAATACTATAAACGAAGCCATTCCGGACAAAAACCCAGACATTGAAGCGGGACTTGGTCGAAGCACTTCCGCGCCTCAAGGGACCTACCCGGGGCAGGTACGAGAGAGCGTATCGCCAACGTGGGAACCTCTCCAAGACAAGCCTTCACCAGCTCCTCATCAACCTCTTCGACTCCCTGAAAATCCCGTTTGAACGAGACGTCCGAGTCCCGGGCGTCAGCTCCATCACCGCCGACTTTCTCGTCAACAATACCTTGGTCTTCGTCGAAAGATCATTCAGCGAGCCGGAAATCCGCGCGTTGGGGGAGATGGGCAGGAACTGCGTTTTCATCACCGGGGACTCCCTCAGAAGTGACGAGTTGGACCACGGGATTCGGGTCCTAGGCCTCGGCGAATCGGGTGACCTCCAGACTATCTTTATGGACGACCCATCTTTCAATTTCGACTACTCGCACATCCTCCCAACAACCCAGAAGTGTTCCGTTATGCACGGGCACACATCATCAGCCTTGGTCGAAGTGGTGGGACGACCAATCGACGGCATGGTCGTCGACTTTGGATTGGCGAAGGAGATCATCAAGGAGGCGATTAGGAGCCTCGATCACAAGCTGTTAATCAACAAGAAGTATGTAGTGAGGTCGGACGCGAAGAGCGTCTTCCTCCGGTTCAAGACGATCCACGGAGATTTCGCAATCCGGGCCCCTAGACAGACGACCGTCCTGATGACGGGCGAGGCTACCGTTGAGAACCTAGCCAGAGAAGTCGTCTCGAGGATAGCCCCAGGGATGCCTGAGAACGTGACAGCGGTGGGCGTCTATGTGTACGAGGGCCTAAACAAGGGAAGTCATCTGCTGGCGCAGATTCACCAGCGTGGTGAAGGACCACGAAGGAAGCCATAGTCCTTCTTTCGGGAGGCATAGACTCGGCGACGTGCGTGCAGCTGACAAAGAGGAAATACCGCCTTCGGGCATTGACTTTCGAGTATCATGGTATGGCGAGCATGGAACTCCAGGCAGCAACAGAGGTGGCCAAGGCAGCAGGCATAAGTGAGCACCACCATGTTCGGCTTCCCGACCTCAAGGAGGCAAGCGACATCCAAACGGCGACATTCGCAGGCATGCCACCTACTTACATTCCGATGAAAAACGCCATCTTCTACTCCCTGGCCGCGTCCTACGCTGAGGAGGTAGGAGCATCAGCAATTGTCGGAGGGCACAACAGAGATGATGCCAAGACGTTCGCGGATGCGGGACCCATTTTCTTCGGCGAACTCAGGAGGGCGTTCTGGGTCGGATCGCCCATCCTGAGGGAGCGGAGGATGACAATCCTCCTGCCCCTGTCGGGGAAGACAAAGGTCCAGGTAGTCAAGCTTGCCTCCTCCTTGGGCGTTCCGCTGGAACTGACATGGAGCTGCCACAGGGAGGGCGGAAGCCACTGCTGGGAGTGCGAAGGGTGCCGGGCGAGGGTCGCTGCGTTCGCGAAGGCAGACCTCATCGACCCTCTTGAAGGCCCGACCATGCGGGGAAAATTTCATAAGGAGTAAGGATTTCACACTCACAGACTTGGTTCCCAAGGATCTCCAGGCGCCAGGCGCTCTCGAATTCATTGATGCCACGGCGGATGTCCAGTCTGAGTCATCCCATCTACCCGTGGCTGCAGGAGTCGCAAACCTGAGAGTCATGTTCAACGGCGGCAATCTGAACATGCCGGTCGACCTTTCAATCCAGACCTCTACGGGCCTCCACAGAGGCGTCCACATGAGCAGGCTCGTCAGGGCCGCAAATGCAAGGAACGCGACGTCTATGGAAGAGTGGCTTAGGTGGATCTGCAGGGAAGTGAATAGGACGCAACCGGGCACATCCGTCACATCTAGGTTCGAGCTGCCCTATGACGACCGGTTCGCCCAGTTGAAGATAAGGGCCACTGAGAGAGGTACGCTCACCTATGCATTCACCGTAACTGGGATAACTGCATGCCCCTGTAGCAAGAAGATGATAGGTATCGGGCACATGCAGAGGGCTGAGATCTCCCTAGTGATGAAGAGTAGGAAGGCAATTGACTCACTCAGAACCATCGGACGAATCAACGAATGCTTCTCCGCGGCTCCCAAAGAGGAGATGAAGAGGGTCGAGGAGGCAAAGAAGATACTCGAGGCGCAGGCAAACCCAAAGTTCGCCGAGGACCTCGTGAGGGAGTGCGTTTCTCGGTTCCCCCGCGCCGAGTACGTCAATGCGCGGTGCTTCGAGTCTATTCACCTACACGATGCGGTGGCGACTTGGTCCGCACGCCCGGGATGGATGCCAGTGATGTAGCTTTGGGAAAACCATCAGCTTAAATCGACAAGAACCCACCAAGCCAAGACGGATGACTGATATTCTCATCGGCACTTCGGGCTGGTCCTACAGCGAGTGGACCGGCGTCTTCTACCCGAGCTCCAGCACCAACAAACTGTCGTTCTACACAAAGGTCTTCGGGACCGCCGAGATTGACTCGACATTCTACTCCTTCCCATCCAAAGGTCTAGTCCTAGGATGGTCCAGGTACTCCCCCGAGGGATTCGTCTTTTCAGCCAAGATGCCGAGGGTGATAACTCACGAGAAGAAACTAGACCTGGCCCAGGGAGCCGATTCTGACCTCATGAGGTTCCTAAGCCTGATGAAGCCTCTAATCACGTCAGGAAAATTGGGACCCGTCCTGATTCAACTGCCTCCTAGTTGCTCCTACGAGGAGGACTTCGGAAAGCTTGAGTTGTTCCTTCAGGTTCTACCCGATGACGTCAGGTTCGCGGTCGAATTCCGGCACCCTTCGTGGCTCAGGAACGAGGTCTGGTCGATGCTGAAGTTGAGGAACATTGCCAACGTAATAGTCGACGAACCTCTGCTGCCCCCAGAAACTGTAGTTACCGCGGACTTCGCCTTCATCAGATGGCACGGACGAGGCTCGCGCCCCTGGTACAACTATAGGTACAGCGAAGATGAACTCAAGAAGTGGGTCCCCAAGGTGAAGGAAGTGTCGTCAAGGGTGGACAGGACCTTTGGATACTTCAACAACCACTTCAGAGGATTTGCGGTGGAGAACTCTCTTAAGATGCTGGGCATGCTGGGTGTCTCAGCTCCCGAGCAGGACGAGGCGCGAGCCAAGGCCTCGAGATTCCTCGAGAGCGGCGGCAGGAGGGAAGGCGAGGGGAGCATGCTCGAATTCATGGGCAGGAAGTGAGCGAGAGTCAACGAAAGTCAAAATCCTCCTAGACGGCGGGAGGCCCAAGGCCAATCCCGCCGAACTGAAGAAGATGATCGAGAAAGTGGGCCTGACCGTGGGAGACAGGAAGGCCGATATCGGTGTGGTCGTTGGTGGCGATGGGCTCTTCAGCGCGTTTGGCAGGAGCGAAGAGATACCGTTACTTTTCGTGGGCGTCAGGTCCAGAGGTGCGACGGGTTCGAAAGCATACATGGCCGCCGCTTACTTGAACGAACTCCCATCAACTCTGCAGGCCATCGCAGAAGGCCGGTTCGAAGTTGAGGAACACGGACGCCTCGAGGTTCTGAAGAACGGGATCCATCTCGGGGACGTCTTCACGGACGTCTACCTGCAGAGAGGGGCTGAAAGCAACTGCGTCAGGTACACGCTCAAGGTCACTTCCGGGAACACGGTATTCGAGGAGGCGGCAATCGGAGACGGCGTGGTGGTCACTACTTCAGCCGGATCCACTGGATACTATTCATACCCTGACAGAGAGGATGGAACAGAGATGCAGGTTGACGCCTATTCGACCATTGGGAGAGAGGAGATAGGGATATGCCACATAACTCCAACCTACACCGAGCGTTCCGGGACTGGCGGACATCCATTCAGATATACAGTGCCCTGGGGAAGCAAGGTCGAGCTCTGGATCTCGAGGCCTGCAGATGCGAGGCTCTACGGCGCCACCACAGATCGGAAAGGGGTCAAGGTCGGGATGCGTGACAGGATCACTGTGGTGCCAAGTAGGAACGCCACGAAGGTCCTCGTCCTGAAACATCCGTAGTCAGTCGCTAGGCTCCACGCCTGTCACGATATAGTCGACCGACTCGGCGATGTAGGTGGCGTGGTCCGCAATTCGCTCAAGGTACCGCAGAATCAGGGCGGCAGATAGCGCGCACCTAACGTCCTTCTTCTGGCCGATAACGGATCGCAGGTGCTCCCTGTAGGCTTCGTCCACAATGTCATCCAGCTTGGGAATCCGCCTCGCAAGGGCGACGTCCCTCCTCGCCAAGGCGTCCACGCTCATCCGGATCATCTCCTGTGTACTGCGAGCGGCCTCGATGACCGCCTTTCGGTCGCACTTGTCGAGGTCCCCGAAGATCTCCAAGACTTCTACGATGTCCAGGGCATACCTTCCAAAGCGGAAGAACCCGTCGGAGATCTCGAAGCAGGACTTGATGAACCTGAGATCCGATGCTACAGGCTGGAACCTGGCAATCATCTCCATCGAGAGGTCGCTCACCTGACGATGCAAGGTCTGGAGACGGCTCGACCATTCTCTGACCTGGGTGCCCTTGCCGCCCTTGCTGTAAGCTTCGATCGAGGCGTCGACCGCGTTTTCCGACAGGGTGGCCATCTCGAGTAGGAGGCTGTTGAGCTTTTCGAGGCCCATGTCCATTAGTCTTGGCAATCCGCTTCACCTATCCGAGTTCCCAGGTTAAGTACCGTTCGGTCAGCCGCTCATTCCCTCTATCAAAGACAATCGCAGCCAAATCGTATCACGCGCTTGAAGCAATATTGGGCCTCGCCGTTGAACATACGTAGCAACCATATCTAGAGGGCTGACAGAAAGCTATCTCTCAGGGAGCTCGCACATCTGCTCCATTTCCCGGAGAAGGGCCTGCTCTCCCTTGTCGGTGAGATGCAGGGTCTGTATGGCCCTGTCCCCATCGGATTCGTAGGCCGTGTCCACGAACCGCTTCTTGCAAAGTCGGTCGACCAGATGCCCGAATTCGGAAGGGTTCATTCCCAAGGTCGCACCCAGCTCTCCGATCGTGAAGGACTTTCGCGCCAGGGCCAACAAAACGGCGAGACTCTCGCTCGAAACCCTGCTGCCGCGGCCTAAGCTCTCAGCCTCGACTTGGATTTGTTGCATCATCAATGGGAGAAATGCACCGTGCAGCTAAATGGATTGCCGAATTGGACTATGGAACAGCCGAGAAGTATTGTGGGCCGCAGAATTGTATATACATTCAGGTGCCAAAGGTTGCGGTCACGGTTTGCTTGCTTCGCCTCGCTTCTCACCGGAATTCTGCTGGAGGCAAGAATCCAAGAGGGAAGGTCTCGGCTCGAGCAATTCTCAAGTCTGGGAATCAGCCTCTCGAGTTAAATCAGTTGCCTCAGGCGAAGTTACCAGTGGAACGATGCACGAAACGAGCGTGCAGAAATCCGAGCACCAAGCGGGAATCGTGGTCTTCGATACGCAGTTCGGGAACACGGAGAAGATAGGGAAGTCCATCGCGGCAGGGATGGAACGAGCCGGGGTCGCGGTAAAGTGTCTCGGCACGGGGGAGGTCAACCCAGAGGAACTAAAGGTATACGACCTAATCATCATCGGAGCGCCAACCCAGACTTTCACCGCATCAAAACCCATGAAGGAATTCATTAATCGCATGGAGAGTGTGGATGGGCTGTCTGGGAAGAGCTTCTACGCGTTCGACACCAAGCTACCGAGCAGGTTCTCTGGGAGCGCCGCGAAATACATAGAATCAAAGTTGGTCCGCATGGGACTCAGACCCGCAAGACAGAGGTCATCTGCGATAGGGCGAGGAAGCGACTTCAAGCTGGACGACGGGGAAGAGAAGAGATTCGAACAGATCGGACTAGAGCTGGGCACCGACCTGAAGTCAGGCTAGACGTACGCGCGACCGAGACAGAGATGAATCCCATCCTCAGAGGAAAGCAGTAGCCCCTCTCACGTTGTGTAGGCCACGGCCCTGACATCGACGGCTGTTATCCCCTCTTTAGACGCGATCAAAGGATTGATCTCGATCTGCTCGATGGAAGGGTTCTCAATAAGAATCCTCGAAAACCGCGAGACGACGCGGGCTAGCTCGAAGACCTTCGTTCGCGGGTCCCCTCTGTAGCCCAAGAGCAACTGACCGAGCCTGGTCCCCATCGCCAGGTCTTTCGCCTCACTTACCTCCACGGGAGCTATCGCAAGCGAGTAGTCTCGAATCAGCTCAGCGTACTTCCCACCAGCTCCAAGTACGATGGTGGGCCCGAAGACCCTATCTCTGGTCGAGCCAAGGAGAAGTTCGATGCCTCCCTTCGCCATCTGCTGGACGAGGATACCTTCGTACCTAATTCGGAGCCGCATAGCGAGCCGTCTTAGTCTTCTGAGAACAGAATTGAGCTCCGATGCGTTGGAGACGTTCAGGACCACGCCTCCTTTCTCTGTCTTGTGGAGCAGCTCTGACGAGACCAGTTTGCAGGCAACCGGAAACGCCAGATCAGAGGATTTAGCGAAGTCTGCGTCAGAGGCAACGAGAACCGACCCGGGCTGTGGGATGCGGTATTCAGATAACAACCTGTCAATGGTCTGCCAAGACAAGGGTCCCCTCGCCCCTGAGATGCTTCTCGACCTGTCTCTGTCAGAAGTGGCAGAGCCAACCCAGGAATTGGAACTGAGCGTCGCGTAGGACGAAAGCGCGGCGAGGGCTCCGACTGCCCTTTCCGGGGTTGGAAAGCTCGGAACCCCTTTCCGATGGAATTCGTCGTTGATCATCTTCGCGAGGTCAGCCCTCCCCATCACGCAGACGCACGCCGGCTTCGCGGTCCTGAGGATTGAGTCCGCCATCTTCTCTGCAATATCGGCATCGATGGCAGGAGTCTGGTGGGTCGGTAAGACAACTGCCATGTCATAGTCGCTCGAAGCGAAAGCCGTTTCGGTAGCCTCGACGAACGAGTCAGTAGTCACCGTGGCCGTGAGATCCAAGGGGTTGCCCAGGGCGATGGTCGAGACCAGCGAAGCCCTGTCGAGGCACGCTCGGACCGCTCGAGTGGTCTTCTTGCTGAGTGGATTAACCTCAAGTCCGTCGCGTTCGGCCGCATCTGCAGCCACTGCACCGACCCCGCCCGCATTGGTTGAGATCAGGAGCCTCCGTCCCGGCCGTTGATGGAGGAGAGAGAAGGCGACGCAGTAGTCGACCAACTCCTGGAGAGACTCCGCTTCGACAATACCCGCTTTCCTGAATGCAGCTCTGTACACCTCGTAATCACCCACAAGCGACGCCGTGTGCGTCAGAGCGGCCAGCGCACCTGCACGCGTCTTGCCCATCTTGAATACGATGACGGGTTTGACCTTCGCCGCTGCGCTCGCCACGCTGATGAAGCGCCTGCCATCCTTGACTCCCTCCAAGTAGATGGCAATCACCTTGGAGTGGACGTCCCTAGCGAAGTACCCGATGATGTCCTCGACCGAGACATCGAGCTGGTTCCCTGTACCCACTAAGGCCCTCAGGCCAACCCCGTTCGCGGCAAGCTCTTCACTAAAGATCTCGCCAAGGTGCCCACTCTGAGTTATGATCACGACGCCTCCCTTCAGTGGCTTTAGGAGTGAGACGACCTCTTCCCCCGTGCTAAGTCTCTTAGTAGGCCTCAGGAAGAGCGAGTCGACTCCTGACGTCGTGTCGAGCACTCCAATCGTATTAGGCCCGAGCAGTCTCATCCCGCTCTTCTTCACTGCCGCCTTCATCTGCTGCTCGAGGTCCTTTCTTCCCGCCTCAGCGAAGCCCCCGGTGATCAACACAACTGCCTTGGCGCCGACCGCGGCGGCATCCTTGACCACTTCAACGGCCAAGGATGCCGGTATCGCAACGACGACCAGCTCGGGCACTTCAGGGAGTGAATCGAGCCGGGGATAGCACTTCTGATGACCGATAAGGGCGTGAGAGGGATTCAGGGGGTAGACTGAAGCCTTCAACGCCCCGCGCTTTCGGCTGCTTAGAAGGTTGGAGAAGATTATCGAAGCGAGCTTGGACTGGTCATCTGATACGCCTACCACGGCTATCGACTTAGGCTCGAAAAAGCTTCTGACTCCTTTGAGGGAATCCATTCTCACTTTCTCCTGGTTATTACCCCCGCGACGGGGGAACTAAAGTCTAGACCCAACGGGAAGTGCGTCAAGACGGCGCCGTTCTTGCGAGCGAGCCTAGAGCCCATATGTTCTTTGATAGAGGAGTTCAAGATTTCTTGACTCGGGTGGGTCCGAGGAGCCAAGTGTGTCACTGTTCCGTTGATCGGCATTTAGGAATGAACTGGATTCGTCAAGCTGCAGGCGGAGGTCGCCCAGTCTGCCTGCGAGCTTGGTTTGCCGAATGCTACCTCCACCTCTGCGCTCGACATGCGGACGAACTTGACCTCGCCCTGTCTGTGCCGCTAATGACTGATTTCAATGCCTCTGAGAACTAATTCATGTCGATGAACTATAGCTTTCCAGATTCTATCTACCGAATGGATTTCATCTCGTCCTCTGCACGAACGTGGCCACGAGCAGGAAGCCGCGGTCGGTGGCCCTATAGTACTTTTGTCTCGTGTTGGTTGAAACTGGCTCCACGAGCCCTTGCATTCGAAGCTCGGTCAACGCGCGGCTGACATGGCTTACATGCTTGTTCTCGATAGAAGCAAGCTCCGATGGCGTCCTTGGGGTCCTTACAATGTCTTCTAGAACTTGACTCCGGACCTCACTCCTGGAGACGAACGAGACCACCCGCCCGAATCCTTGCAGAGACATCCGTTCTAGTTTTAGGCACTTCCCAAATATATTAGCGTTGTTACCATACGAGAGTCTTAAGCGAGATCCACATCAAATGCGCTAATTGTTAGGCACAACAGCTCACAGGCCTTAGCTCTCATCGGCAGAAGTTGGTGCCAGTCTTCCCACCAAGCATCTCCTCCACCTTATCGAGAGATCCGATTACTGCCCGTTTGCCGCCTGATTCGATGAATCTGGCCGCCGCCTCCACCTTGGGCCCCATGCTCCCTGGGGGAAACTGACCTTCTGAAAGGTATCTTCTCGCATCTTGGACGCTCATTTTATCCTGGAGCTTCTCTTCACGGCTTCCGTAGTTCAAGAAAACCCCGTCAACGTCTGCAAGAATCATCAGAAGGTCCACTTCGAGCAGCCTTGCCAACAGGGCGGCGCCGAGGTCCTTGTCTATTACGGCTTCAACACCGACGCAACCTCCTGATCGGGAGTCCCTGACGACAGGAACGCCTCCGCCCCCTGCAGCTATTACGACTGTCCCCTGATCGAAAAGACTCTTGATGGTCCCGCTCTCCATGAAGGCGACCGGATTGGGAGATGGCACTACGCGCCTGAATCCCTTGTTGTTGTCATTGATCATAGACCACCCGTTCCTCTTTTTCAGATCCCTCGCTTCTACTTCATCGTAGAACCGACCTATCGGCTTCGTGGGATCTGCAAGTGCTGGGTCCGTCGCGCTGACGACGGTCTGGGTCAAGACAGTCACCACGCTCTTCTTGATTCCAGCTGATCTCAGCGCGTTTTCAAGGGACTGCTGGAGCATGTACCCAATCATCCCTTGACTCTGAGCTCCGCACACGTCCAATGGCATTGCCGGGAGAACTCCTCTCGCTGAATCGTATGCTAGGAGAATGTCACCCACCTGAGGACCGTTTCCGTGAGTGATGGCGATATCATGACCCTCACTGATTACCCGCACAAGTTTCTTGCTCGTAGAGTCAATTGTTGCTTCTTGCTCGGCCGCTGTCCCACTCTCCCCGCTCGGTAGTATCGCATTCCCGCCCAACGCCACCAGGATCCTCAATCATCATTCACCTACAATCCTAGCCCTTCCAGCAACGTCAAAGCCTCCAGGTCTTCCCCTGACAACTCAAGCATACAGTACTTCAAAGCTGGGGAAATCAGATAGAATAAAGAGGTATCTCGAAGCTTGACCGCGTCTCATTATCCTCACGACATCTTCGACTCCAACCACCAATCCGGACACCTCGACCCTCAGCTGTTGGAAAAGCGACGAGCTGGCCAGCGCGCGATGCAATTAATCAGGGCGACATTGAATCAGAAGCGGCAACCTTCTGATACTTCCATCGCCCAAGTCTATTGCCGCACTTCGGACAAGCCACCTTTCCAAAATAGGGGGGGTCCCATCCCGCCCCTAACCACTTCTGGTCAAGCCAAGGGAGTTTGAAAACGAACCCGCAGAAGGGGCACTCTACCTCCTCCAAACTATTCTCCTTTGGCGTTCGAGAAGGGCGCCGATTTACATATTCTCGTATACTAGTTGGGGCTCATGCACACAAGACGCATCTAGGACGACGGGAAAGGCCGAAGCACAGCGGACGTATTAGAGCCGAATCCGCGCGCGCTCCGGCTCTGTCAAGTTGATGGGCCATGACGCAGAATCATCTCCCTGTCAAGCGTCGGGCCATGACATCGGGCTTCAGAGGGTCTTCAGGTAGTATATGATTACAGCCCCAACAACGACTGCCACGACCATGATTACAAACCAGCCCTTCGCTCCCAGGATAGCTCTGGGGACGGGCCCCGCTCTACTCGAAAGTTTGCCGCTCATATCAGCCTCGAAGGTTTCAGAGGGCAAAGTCGGAAAGCTATTCCGACGCCCTTTTCAGAGCCCATCAACCTCGGAGTCCTCTTCCCCTATGTCCTCGTCCGAGCCCTCATAGAAGTCTTCGTCCAGTTCCCCATCCTCTTCGGACATTTACGACCAACGTGATTTCATTTACTCTATAAACGCTCTCAGCACCCATTGTTTATTACTGACGATTCGGTTGCACTTGTTGCACCGTCGCTCGATGACGCCTCGTGACGTTTGGATGTAGACGACTTCGAAACCAAAGCCCGCCTTTTGGCCAGTCGAGCCGGCGACACCATGAACGGGACAATACCAACTTGGCACTTTGCTCACGACCGAATGCGATGCATTTTCTCCTTCATTCTACTCTGCGCGGTCATGACTCTATCGAGCGACAAAACCAAGCTTCTCGGCACAGGCGATGCAATAGACTCGCGAAGTCCTTCTCTGATTGATTCCTCTCCTGTTGTAAAGCCGTTCACCCAGCTTTAGGTTCTTCCCGCAATTCTTGCACTTCGGATATGAACTACCTTGTTCGCTTTTCGTCTTCATGGCCTCGGTCACTTTGAGAACTTGGCCTCCGAAGGGTAAGTTCACGGCGGTCTCAATCCGCAAGGTTCTGTTAAGTCTTCGGGCTGGCCAAAGTCGTTTGGCAGGCGAGCTCCCCCAGCGGTTCTGTTAAGTTGATAGGCCATGCCTCAGGATTCTGTCCCTGTTAAGCGTCGAGGCGCGCGCTAGATGGCAGGAATCAAAGTCGAGGGAGAGAACAAGGGGATGACCCTGATTCAGAACGCGGCTCATGCGCGCGCGCGCTAAGCGGGCATCAAGGTGGAGGGAGAGAACAAGTGGCTGACACTCATCCAGAACGCAAGCCGTATCAACGCGGATACCAAGGGTGGAGCCCATGCCTAAGTGGAAGAAAGACGCCAAGGAGTTCACGGTCGGCGTGAGCTATGACGAGCGGAGGGGGGCTCAGGCATACATCCCCAAGCCCATCGCAGAACATCTTGGGAACCCTGAGGCTATCACCTACTCGATTAAGGGGAAACGGATAGAAGTTAGGGCAGGCCCATGAGTGGAGAACTTCTCGGACTGATACACTCGTATGGAATCACCCATGCTTTGATTATCACTCCGACGGAGGTTCATGCAAAAAGGACGGGGCTTGGGTTCCGAGAACGGCACTCCACAGCTTACTTAGGCCCACGGTCGACTGCCACGGAAGAACAACGAAGGACAGCACGGGTCGTGATTGACCGCATCAATCATGCGAAGCTCGACGTAATCGAGAGGCATCAGAAGGACAAGGAGTTCACGGTAGATAAAGAATCAATCATCAGAATTACCATGAAGTTGCCGGGCGAATTTCGAACGGGGCACGTTATCTTCAAGACTCTCGGAGACGAGTTTAGGGTCTCCATCCTCCCTCTGGCCTCGAAGGTGGAAAATGCAAGAAGCATCCTGTTGGCGTTGATTCCATCGTTATTGGAGTTCGCACCGGACAGATTCTACGACGAGAAGAGCGGCAAGCTGGTCTCAGAGCTGCTCAAAGAAGGCATGAAATGGCATGAAGGTTGGGGCATCAGTTGGAGACAAGAGAAGCCACGCAACCAAGCCATCAACCGCGAGTTAACAGGGACAAAATCCTGACCTGTCAACCGTCAAGTTAACAGAGCCCGCGCTCCGGCTCTGTCTAATCTTCGGTTGTTTGGCCTCCCCGACTTCTCTGTCTAAAGTCGGTTGCTGACTTGCTGGCGTTCTGAATCAGAGTCTTCCATTTGTCCTCTCCCTCGACTTTGATTCCCGCCGCCTCTGCAGGAGTCCTTCCCTGAAGCCCTTCGTGCGGCTTGATGAAATTATGGAATATCTGAGCCCCTCTCAGGATGGGCGTGTCCATTCTCTTCAGACCACGCATCACTTTCTCTCGGTCTCTGACTTCGCCGTTCATCCGCTCCATCTTATTGTTATGGACTTGGCCTCTCAATCTGATGTCTCTGACGTGGACTGACACGGGGTTGTGGTTCGTGTAGAACTCTCGATTGAAGGCCCTCTCGTAGTTGTGCGCCCCGTCGGTTATCAGCGTCAGTGGCCTCTTCCCCGCAACCTCCTTCGCCTTCTGGAAGAGGAGTCGGGCATCGTGGACATATTTCGTGTCAGCGACCTCCTGAGCAATCCAGTATCTCGTTTCGTCGTCCATCATGGCGTAGAGGTATTTCATGTCGCCCTTCACCTTCACATAGAGTTCATCGGCCCTCCAAGTGTCGGAGACCTTCGGGGCGATTTGGTCGGCATATTTCTCCATGAGACCAACATACTTTGTTATCCAATTCAGGACTGTCTGAGGGCAGACTTGGACGCCCATCAACTTCAGCGACTCCCTCGTGTGCCTCACCGACTCGCCTGAGAAGTAAAGCTGAAGGGAGGTCGTTATCGCCTTCGGATTATGCTTCATCTTCTCGAATCCGATGTTCACCACGAAGGTTCTCCGACAGTCGAGGCATTGGAACCTCTGGATGTCGCCTGATATGTTGTGCCTGACGCCCGACCGCTTCAGGTGCTCCGAGCCGCAAGCCACGCAAGCCTGAGTCTCGATGGGCTCAATCCTCCTCGCCTCTTCGACCCTCTTCCTGAGAGTCCATGAAATCTCGACCGCCCAGACGTGCTTGCACTTCATGAAACGAAACTGAGCGTCGGGACACTCGCAAACCCACCCCGTCTCGGTCTGCTCGACTCGATATTCCCTATCGAGCGTCTGGGAATGAACCATGTAGGTAGTCTCATCGACCCTCCGCACCCACCCGAAGTTCTGCGCGATGGACTGGCCTCTCATCTCCCTCTGGTCGATGGACGGATTCGGGGTGTATTGGTTCGGCATCAGTCCATCGACTCCCCCATCAGTTCGCGTCGAGCTTCGCGGTTTGCAAGATAGTCCGCGAACTCGTCCCTGTCCATCTCGAAGGTCGCTTGTTCTGCGCTCATCTTACCTATCACCTTACCTATACCATTACCAACATTATATAAAAGTATGGGTATGAGCGTTGGCAAAGGAATAGGTAAGCATATATGCAATTGCCTACGGGTAGGTAAGCGATGGCGAAAGCGGAACAGGACGGCGAAGGGGACACGACAACGGTCTCACCTGCGACCTCGAAGAGCAAATCGCTCAGAGCCACAATCCCGATAGGCGTGGCGAGGCAGTTCCACCTGTCTGAAGGCGACAAGCTCAACTGGCAGATCAGGGTCGTGGATGGGGAACTCGGGATAATCGTGAAGCCGCTGAAGGGCCGGAAGTGATTGCAGACGGCTCAGACGGGGGTCTCAGAGATGCGGAGCGATAAAGACTTGAATCCAAGTGCGAGAATTTCAGCCGCCATGCCCACTGAGGCCACAGGTTGGCTCTCGTTGGACCAGGTCCATTTGGGAGACGCCCGCAGTCTCCTCAAGCGGATTCGCCCAGAATCGGTCGCCCTGAGCGTGTGGTCTCCTCCATATTGGGTCGGCAAGTCGTATGAGAAAGACCTCTCGTTCACGGACTGGCAGGCGCTAATCCGCGACGCCATAAAGGGGCATTTCGTCCCGCTCAAGCCAGGTGGGTTCCTCGTGGTGAACATCGCCGACATACTCTGCTTCGCCGACTCCTCGATGCCACGCTTCCAAGCTAATGTCGAGGGCGCCAAGAAGGTCGGCATTACTGCCGAAGAAATCCTTGACGCGAAAGCGAGGCACCCCGACCTAAGCCGCTACGAGTTAGCCAAATTGCTCGGGTGTAGCGAACAGACCATCCAGCGAAGGCTTGAAGGCGTCCAAGTGAGGGGAGGCAAGAGGGACACGCAGACCCGCGTCCAGTTGGTCGGCGGGATGGTCGACAACTGGGCACGGGAGGCAGGGCTCTACCTGTATGATCGGCGAGTCTGGACGAAAGACCCAGCGTGGGCCAACGACCAGTGGCACAGTGTCTCTTATCGGAGCGTGGACGAGTTCGAATATCTCTACATCTTCTGGAAGCCCGGCGAGACGAAAATCTCTCGGTCGCGCCTGACACGAAAGGAATGGGCGGATTGGGGGTCTCGCGGCGTTTGGCACTTCCCGTCAGTGAGAGCCAACGACGTTCACGAGGCTATGTTCCCGGCAGAGCTTCCACGCCGGTGCATCCAACTCTTTACAGACCCCGAGGAGGTCGTTTTGGATTGCTTCGCCGGGAGCGGCACGACGTTAGTCCAAGCGGCCAAGCTGGGTCGGCACTACGTCGGAATTGAACTGATGGAGAAATATGTCAGACTTGCGAGGCGAAACCTCGCCCCTGTCGGTCACTCGTCCCAACGAAAGTTGGCCGAGTGAGGATTGATTTCCTGCACTCGCCAAGTCGCCTTGCGCTTCAACGCGGGTAGGCTTACGCGCACCCTGAAGTCCTCGCCACGCGAGGGCGCGTTCCGCCCAGCGAGCCAAAATGTGTCATCTGGCGATGGGTTATACCTGCCCTGAAGCATACCGTTCGGTATGCAGAGGACATAGATTCTCCTCAGCCTCACGGAGTCTTCCGATGGCTCACTGTAATCATACTTCACTAGGACGGTCGTCACGAGATAAGACCCAACCTCATTATCCACAATCAACGGGAGCTTTCCCCTCTCGTTCACAGTTGCCCCTCCTCGGCGCTGGCGAATCCGCATCGATGTCTGAGACATCTGGATAGTGGCCGTCTTAGCACCCTTCTCTGCCTTAGAGTCTACGAAGAGCGCTTGCCTGACCGCATAATCGGCGAAGAATACATAGCGGGCCCTCTTGTAGTCAATCTTGCCGAAGAGCCGCTTTTTGGGGACTGTGAAGGTGCCCATCCTGTCGAGAGCTTCACGAGTCGCGTCCTCACCCATGTCCTGAGCGAGGTCATGCCCGTTCTCGAAGATTTCGACCGCTTCATCCTTGAAGTCGAACATCGCCTGAGTGACTGACCGGAGCGTGGCCTTCTCGATTCGTTCCAGCCTGTCCGGATTTGAGGCCAGCTCATGCGGGTCAGAAAACACGACGCCTCCTCATGGTGTGTGGACCGCGCTTAAGGATTGCCCAATCCCTGACGCTCGATGAGGGGCAGCATGCCGCTCTCCGAAGACTTAACAGAATCCAACGATAGTAGGTGTGTGATGCCTCGCAGGACTGACAACATTCAGAGGTATTACGATGTCATAGAGACCGAGAGAGTCGGCGGGGTCACGCGCAAACTCATCAGGTTCCATCTCCCAGACATTAGCAGCCGAAGGAGAAACGGGATAGTCAACCGAGTCTTCAACGAGAGCAAGGCCGATATGTTTATCGAGTATTTCTGGACGAGAGACAGCATAATCCACAGAGAGAGGCAAAATTTCTACGGAATCCTCGTCTTCAGTCAGTCCTGACGCTCGGCAGAACCCGAAAGCCAATAATAGAAGCGGTCATATCATCTCTTTACGCGGTTCGGATGTCTGAGGGAGCAGACTCTGGTCTGGGCGGGCAAATCTCGCTAGCGAGTTGTCCTCGCCCGCCCAGCACAGGAATGAACCCTCGTCGACCATGCTTAAGGATAACCCATGCCTCGGTGATCAGGGCGGATGCCTGGGATTGAGCCAAAAGGCGATTTATGAACTCCTGAAGGAACTGGGCGGAAGAGCGACAGGTCATGAGATAAGCAAGCTCGCCAAAGAGAGGTTTCCCGAATATGCACTCTACACATACGTTAGCAATCGGCTGAAGAAGCTAGAGAAGAACGGTTATGTCAGAAAGGATAAGGAAGGCTATTGGGTCATCACAGATGACATCCCAGATTACTAGCTCTTGTCAAACGATTCTAAGGCACCCTTAAAGGACGGATTGGGGCGAATCGGCGAATTGATGAGGACGGAGCCCATCCGGGACGAGATGAAATGCCGCAAATGCGGTTCTTCCAGCTTCAAGGCCAAGGACATAGACGAGCACACCGTCCAAATCAGTTGCGCGGAGTGCGGATGGACGCCTCCTCCCGTGAAGATAGACCAAGAAATCGCGGATAAGGACGCTCTAAGGTAAGCCAGCAACCGAGTTTAGACAGCCCGAAGAAAACCCCAAAGCTACCGAAGATTAGACAGAACCCGCGCTCCAAACCCTTAAATCCCCAAAGGGCGACCTTTTTCTTCTTAGGGTGTACGGACCGAGCAAGGAAGCGATTCTTCTTCTCGAGGACGGCTCCATTTTCTTTGGAACTGGTTTTGGTGCTGAGCTGGAGTCGGCCGGCGAAGTGGTCTTCAACACGGGCATGGTAGGCTATCCAGAGTCGATAACTGACCCCTCCTATGCAGGACAGATTCTTTGCTTCACCTATCCTTTGGTAGGAAACTATGGGGTGGCAGACTACGGAGATCTCGACGAGTACGGGCTCCCGCAATACTTCGAATCAGGGTCAATCAAGGTACGTGGCGTCGTCGTCCAAGAAGCTTGTCACGGTCCATCGCACTGGGCCTCTAAACGGACCCTCGGCCGTTGGCTCGAATCCGAGGGGATTCCAGGAATCGAGGGAGTCGACACTCGTGCGCTTGTCACGAAGCTCAGAGATGCGGGGGTGATGATGGGTATCCTCGCGAACGGACGCGACGCGTCCAATCTTGAGCGCCTCAGAAGCCTGCTCCGCCGAGCTGAAAGATACTCTTCGCTGAATCTAGTCAAGGGCGTCTCCGTGAGGAGACCGGTCGTTTACGGGGATTCAGAGAAGCGCGTTGTGCTAATCGACTGCGGAGCGAAGCTGGGCATAGTTAGGAACCTACTACTCCGAGGGCACCAAGTGGTCAGGCTCCCGCACGATTCGTCCTACTCGACCGTGATGAAGTACGACCCTTCGGGGGTAGTGGTCAGCAACGGCCCCGGCGACCCTCAGATGTGCGCTCAGGCCACGAAGTCAGTAGGAGCACTCATCGATGCCGAGATCCCAGTGCTCGGAATCTGTCTCGGTGAGCAAATCGTTGGGATGTCCCAGGGAGTTGACACCTTCAAGCTGAAGTACGGCCACCGGGGCCAGAACAAACCTTGCGTGGATGTCACCACGGGGAGGGGCTATGTCACCAGCCAGAATCACGGTTACGCTCTCGACAAGAAGACCCTCTCAAGGTCGGAGCTGAAGCCCTGGTTCATGAATTCTGACGATGGAACCATAGAGGGCGTTTTTCACGCTGAGAGGCCCTGCCTCGCAGTGCAGTTCCATCCTGAAGCGACGCCCGGCCCTTACGATACCAACTTCGTTTTCGACAGGTTCTTCGATGTACTCGATGGATCGCGCAGAAGAGGTGAGGAGATTCGAAGCGTGAGAATGTAACCAAGGTCCTAGTTGTTGGCAGCGGGGCGATAAAAGTCGGAGAAGCAGGCGAGAGCTGGTAGAACCAGCCGCAAGTTCGACTACTCCGGCAGCCAGTGCCTCAAGGCTCTCAAAGAGGAGGGAATCAAGTCCGTCTTGGTCAACCCCAACATCGCAACGATTCAGACCAGTGAGCAGTTCTCGGAAAGCATCCGTTTCGTTCCTATCTCGTTAGAATCAGTGACCAGAGTCATCGAGCAAGAGAGGCCTGACTCGATCCTGCTCGGGTTCGGAGGGCAAACCGCCCTGAACTGCGGAATCGAGCTCTCGGGGAATGGTGTCCTTGAGAAGTACGGCATTAGGGTCCTTGGGACACAAATCCAAGGGATTCGACTCACCGAGGACAGGGACCTCTTCAAACAGACCATGGTCGAGGCGGATGTGCCCGTTCCGAGGAGCAGAGCCGCGTATTCACTGAAGGAGGCCGAAGATGTAGCGGCAGACCTGGGCTTCCCAGCCATGATCAGGGTGGCGTACACCCTCGGCGGAAGAGGAGGCGGGGTTGCGAGGAATCCGCGTCAACTGGAGGAGATTGTCGAGCGGGGCCTCAACAGCTCGCTGTCGCATCAGGTCCTCGTCGAAGAGTACCTCGGCGGCTGGAAGCAGATCGAGTACGAGATAATGCGGGACAGAGCAGATAACAGCGTTATCATCTGCAACATGGAGAACGTGCTAGGGATGAGGGTCCACACAGGGGACAACATCGTCGTAGCTCCTTCTCAGACTCTGACTAACGCGGAATACCACATGTTGCGCACGGCGTCCCTCAGGGCTGCTAGGATCTGCGGAATTGTGGGGGAATGCAACATCCAGTTCGCCCTACACCCCAGCTCAAAACGGTACGCGGCCATCGAGATCAACGCCAGGTTGTCACGGTCCTCTGCACTCGCGTCGAAGGCGACAGGATATCCCCTAGCCTACATCGCAACCAAGCTCGCTCTCGGCCACCACCTCACGGAGCTGAAAAACAAGGCCTCGGGCGTGACCTCGGCACTCTTCGAACCGTCGCTTGACTATCTCGTCGTCAAGATGCCCCGGTGGGACACGGACAAATTTGACAGGGCTCCGAGGGTGATCGGAACTTCGATGAAGTCCATCGGCGAGGTGATGGCAGTGGGCCGGAGCTTCGAGGAGGCGATACAGAAAGCCGCACGCATGGCCAACCCTAGACACGAAGGACTCATCAGGTCGAGTACTCAGACCCCTCCGAAGGAGAGGGTGGCCGCGATGCTGGAGCACCCGACCGACACCATGGTCTTCGACCTTGCGGATGCTCTCAGATCAGGGCTGAGCGTAAGCGAAGTCAGCTCGAAGAGCGAGGTCGACCCGTGGTTCGTCGTGAAGCTCAAGAATATCGTAGATTTCTACTCTCAGCTCGAGAGTCAGGAGCCAGGCTCGATACCTTCCCGAGAGATTCTCTCTAGGGCGAAGAGGCTCGGATTCTCGGACCGACAACTGGGCAGCCTCCTCGGACTGGACGAGGATAGGATAAGGGACATCAGAAGCAGGCTCGGAGTGACGCCTGTCACTAAGACTATCGACACGCTCGCTGCCGAATGGCCTTCGAAGACGAACTATCTCTACCAGACCTTCAATGGCGCGGTCGAAGAGGCCCCGCCGACCAGCAAAAGAAAGGCGATTGTTCTCGGCGCTGGACCCTACAGGATAGGAAGCTCGGTCGAGTTCGATTGGGGGACCATGAACATGGCTTGGGCTTTGAAGGCAAATGGAATTGACGAGGTTATCGTGGTGAACTGCAACCCTGAGACAGTCTCGACCGACTTCGACATGAGCGACAGGCTCTACTTCGAGGAGCTGACTATTGAACGGCTCCTCGCGATTTACGACAAGGAAAGACCAGAAGGCATAGTGCTCTGCGTCGGGGGGCAGACTCCGAACGACTTGGCCGAGGGCCTTGAAAAGAGAGGCGTGAAAATCCTCGGGACTTCGTCTCAGCCAATTGAAACGGCGGAGGACAGGACTAAGTTCAGCGCCCTGCTCGACCGTCTGGGAATCCCCCAGCCAGCGTGGGGGAGCTTCCGGTCCCCTGCCGAGGCAGCCGCGTTCTGCGCTACCGTGGGGTACCCCGTGATTGTAAGGCCTTCCCACATCCTAAGCGGGTCCGCGATGAGGGTCATCTGGGACCCGTCCGAGCTTGAGACGTTCATTTCGAAGGCGGTCAGGGTCAATCCCGAATACCCGGTCACCGTGAGCGAATTCGTCGAGGGCGCACGTGAGGTAGAGATCGACGCTGTCTCCGACGGAAAGAACACAGTGATCGGCGCCATCATCGAACACGTCCAAGACGCTGGAATACATTCGGGAGACGCCATCATGTCGATTCCCACAGTCTCCATCACCAGAGGAGCCAAACAGAAGATCAGAACCTACACTCGCAGCATTGCCAGGGAGTTAAGGGCGCGGGGCCCCTTGAACATCCAATTCCTGGTTCAAGGCGTATCGGTCTACGTCATCGAATGCAACCTCAGGGCGTCGAGGTCGCTACCCTTTGTCTGCAAAGCGACGGGAGTTAATTTGGTGGAGATGGTTGCTCCAGCGCTGCTCGGAGGGACACTCAAGCGGACAACGGACGTCGAAGACCCCAGGGCCTTTGTAGTGAAGGCACCACAGTTTTCCTTCCTCCAGATGGACGGGGCCGACCCCCGGCTAGGGGTTGAGATGCAGTCGACAGGAGAGGTCGCCTGCTTTGGCGCCACCTTCGCCGAGGCCTTATCTCAGGCTCTGTTGGCCACCGGCCATAGGATACCAAGGAAGGGTGAAATGGGAGTTATGCTCCTCGAACCGTGGCAGGACGAGGCAGGCGCAGAGGGCATTCTCACCGAATTCAGGAATAGGGGGATCGAAATGCTCAAAGTCGCAAGGCCTTCGCCGGCCACGGTAAACGATGCAATCTCACTCATCTCAGCCGGGAAGATATCGTTCCTTTTGTCCTTCAACGCCAACTCGAACGTGACCTCTGACGACTTGTACCGAATCAGGCGGAGAGCGGTCGACCTCCAGGTCCAGATCTTCTCCACAAGGGAGGAGGCGCAGGCTGTCCTCCTCTGCATGGAGTTTCAAACTATCCCCAGTGCCAGCTGACTGCGAGTTTGACCCTCGATGGCGAAGAGAACGAGGTGGTCGGAGTCGATTGGAACAGCGCAGGGTCCAAAGATCTCTCGACAATGAATCCCCAGCGGTCCTCCCGTGACCCGGTCCAGCGCGCGCACCGGGGATTAGGTTCAGTCCTGACTGCGTCCTGAGTCACCAGACTGCAGCTGCGACTGCATCTGCTGCCAAGCTTGGCGCGCCTCTTCGACCGACTCTCCGGATTCGATCGTCGATATGTCTCCAGGTTCCTGATTGAGGACTATGGCCTTCAGCACCCGCCTCATGATCTTCCCGCTGCGCGTCTTCGGGAGCACTGTCACGAAGTTGATTTCTTCTATCACGGCCAGCGGGCCGAATTCTTTCCTGACCGTTTCTCTCAGCTCGGACTTGAGCTGATCGCTCGGCTGGTGTCCTGCCTTCAGGGTCACAAAGGCAACTATGACCGACCCTCGAAGTTTGTCCGGATGGGTGGTGACCCCGGCTTCCGCGACGGCCGGATGCCAGAGGAAGGCGCTCTCCACCTCGATTACTCCGATTCTGTGGTCGGCTACCTTGATTATCTCGTCAGACCTTCCGGCGAACCAGACGTATCCGTCTTCGTCCACGTGGGCGGAGTCCCCTGTGAAGAACACCCCGGGGATCCTCTCCCAGTATTCTCCCCTGTAGCGGTCGCGGTCCCCCCACAGCGTGGAGGTCAGCCCGGGAAAAGGGCGCGTGATTACCACGATGCCCTTCTCGTCCTTGCCGACACTGGACCCATCGGGATTGCGGATCTCGGCAAAGATTCCAGGGAGGGGGAGGCAAGCCGACCCTGGCTTTATGGGGAGTAGACAGATTCCGTACGGGTTTCCGAAGACCGGCCCACCAGTTTCGGTCTGCCACATGTGGTCGATCACAGGAATCCTGTCGCGGAAGAGCTCCTTCTGCATCCAGGTCCAAGCCGGGGGATTCAGTATCTCACCTGCCGAAAAGACGCGCTGGATCGTCCCGATGTCGAAGCGCTCTGCTGCCTCGGTCCCATACCGCATGAGCAGCCTGACCGCCGTCGGAGACGTGAAGACCCCAGTGATGCCGTTCTCCTCGACCACCCTGTAGAATGTCTCGGGTCCGGGATGGTCGAGCGCGCCCTCGTAGGCAACGGTCGTGGAGCCAAAGAGCAAGGGAGCGTAGACGATGTAGCTGTGCCCCACTATCCAGCCAATGTCTGAAGTCGACCACCATATGTCGCTCGGTTTCAACCCAAAGATCCACTCTCCTGCGCTGCGAATCCACACCTGGTAGCCGCCGTGCATGTGCACGACGAGTTTTGGCTTGGCGGTGGTCCCCGAGGTGGGCAGGATGAACGCAGGCTCGTTCGCCTCCATCTGTTCAAATTCGGTTGATGACCCCCGACCGGAGTCTAGGAAATCCTGCCAGGCAATGTCGCGGCCGGGTTGCAGCTGGGATCTTTCTGCAAGGCGGTTGAGGACCACAACCTTCTTCACCGGTGAGGCCGGATCGCGAAGAGCCTCTTCGACGATGCCCAATAGTGGCGTAGCACGGCCTCTCCTCCAGGTTGCGTCCGCAGTCAGGAGGACTCCTGCACCCGCCATTCGGATTCTGTCAGCAAGTGCGCTGGCACCGAAGCCGGCGAACACGACCAGATGCACCGCGCCAATCCTCGTCGCGGCCAGCATCGAGATTATCGCTTCAGGCATCGTCGGCATATAGATCGCGACGCGATCTCCACGCTTCACTCCGATTCCCCTGAGGGCAGCCGCGGTCTTCTTTACCTCGGCTAGGAGCTGATGATAGGTGTAGACCTGTCTCTGACTAAGCTCGTTCACCGCGATGAGTGCTGCGTGACCGCCCCATCCCTCCTGTACATGGCCGTCTAGACAGTTGTAACTCAGGTTCGTGAGTCCGCCGACAAACCATTTGAAGTCGGGGACTTCCGCTTCGAGCACTCGGTCCCATCTTCGGAACCAGTGTATCTTCTCGGCCTCCTTTGACCAGAAGAGGTCTGGATTCTCAAGCGCCGCCTTCTGGATAGCGCGAACCGCAGGATTGATCAGGTCAGGCATGCGACTTTCGAGGGCTCGCCTAATCTCTCGATAATAAGACTGTTGACACCGTGCTTACTAATCACTCGGAGCGATAGCAAGAATATCCAACAGCAGGAATCCAGCCGATCTAGACAAGCAGAGCCTATTCTGGGCTCTTCCTTGGTGGGGCGCGCTTGGCTTACCGTTAGACTATGGCTGACTGGCCTGGAGAGGCTTTCTGCGAAGAGCCAGGACGCCGATTATGATTGCCACCACGGCGACGGCCACGAGGGCGTACGAGATGTCGAAGAGTGTCTTCACCGACGCATTGACCTGATTCAGCCTCGAGGAGAGAGAACTGATGTTGGCATTCAGCCTCGAGGAGAGAGAACTGATGTTGGCATTCAGCCTCGAGGAGAGAGAACTGATGTTGGCATTCAACTGCTTGAGCTGATCAGAAAGGACTCCCAATTGGTTCCCAAGGGAGAGAGCGCGCGCGGTCGCCTGCGCATCGGTGCTAAACGAGGTTGTCAGTGTCGACGAGACTCCGTCCTGCTGAGTCACCATCACCACCAGCGAATGCACACCATCCGAGAGCTCCGTGGTGTTGAGAGCGTATGTGTAGGGGGCGGTGCCGGGAGTGAACGTCTGAATAGGCGCCCCGTCCACTGAGAACTTCACTGATGAAAGCTGCTGGCCGACCACCACGGCGTTGATGTTCAGAATACCATTGTAGGCAGATGAACCCGCTGGTTGCAGAATCTGGATGGTGGGGAGAGATGGCGTAATCGACTGGTAAGATGATGAATCGAGTGAAACGGTAGAGCCGCTCAGACTCAAGGAGTCGACGCTCGAATCAGCGAGATGGAGCTGGCTGTTCAAGGCGGAAATCGTGCCGCCAGAGACGCCGACGAGGTTGAGCTGGGTGTTACTCACATTCAGGATCCCCTGCATCGCGGAGTCACTGATGGTGACCGTGCCTCCCCGGATCGCGTTGGAGCCGAGGAAGACGTCGTTCGAAAGCACTGCGGACGCGTTGATCGTGTCGCCGCTGAAGGCCAAGCCCGAGGTCTGCACCAGGGAGCTTAGGGTCTGGTTGGCGACCAGCGTGTAGGGTTGGATGTAGAAGGCCTGGCCCGCGCTCTCGTTGGTGTCCGTGGGCGTCCCGTCAAAGGAGTGCCCGGTCACGAAGGCGTCGTAGGGCCCGGAGTAGTCCAGGGCGTAGGCGGTGACGGGCGACAGGTAGGCGCTGTTGTATGGGGAGGGGGCCGTGAAGTCGCCGACCCACCTGTTGAGCGTCGAGGAGTAGCTGAGCTGTACGAGGTGGCCCAGCAGGAATTCCACGAAGTTCACGTCTGTGTAGACCACCGAAGCGTCGTGCGGGTAGACGAAGGCGCTGTACTCGCCGAACCTCGCCTCGGTCCCGTTCGAGTAGTGGATGTCGGCGACGATCTGGGCGGTCTGGCCCTGGTACAGGGTCGAAGGCGACACCTGGATGACTGGGAGGCTGGCGGGCCCGGTCACCATGACCTGGCCGAAGAAGGAGCCGTTAACGCCCGAGACCCCGTAGTCATCCTGCAGTGTGACCGCGGTGTAGTTCGCGGTGATGAGTATCAGGTAGAGTCCCGGAGTGGCGTCGGCGGGCACGGTGAGCTCGCCGTTGTCGTTGATGTTGCCGATGCACCCGGCGGCGTACTGCAGACACGGTTGCATGATGATGTCGGCCGTGGACACGGTCTTTCCGGTCGGACTCACCAGGAAGGCTGTGACGTTCGCGCCGTTCGCGATGTCGGTTCCGAGCGACAGCCCGGTCTCGAGCGAGGGGATCCCCGCTATGTTGATGGGAGCCTCAGGGCTCGCCAGTATCAGGAGTGACTGGCCAGGCGCGATGGCGCCAGGCTCGGCAGCGACCTGGGGGAAGACCTCGGTCGTCTGCAGGTAGATCCCGTTGGTGAAGGGGAGGAAGCCGTAGGTGTCGCCCTGCAGGATGAGGTCGGTCGGCCCGGTCGGGTAGGAATTGGTCAGCGTGGCCCCCCAGAGGGAGCCTGTGGAAGGCACGGCCCCGCGCGACAGCTGCACCCTGCCCACTGTCGTGTACGTGTTGTAGAGGATGCTGTAGGTATCGACCGCCATGGAGACGTTTCCGGATGGGGCGGGATTGCCGTTGATGTCAGTGGCGTTCACCACAACATGCAGGCCCCCTATCGTGGTCCAAGGCTGGACAGGCGTGGGCGACAGGAAGGTCGCCAGGTAGCCGGCGAAGAACTCGGCGGCACCTTCTCCTTTCAGCCCCGCTGACGTCCCATTGACGTTGACGAAGGCAAGGCCGGAATGGTCGCCCACCGGGATCGAGGCCGTCCAGGCTCCCGACGTGCTGTTGTACGACATAGAGGTCGTCCCGGAGATGCCGGTCAGCGTGTCGAGGTCGGCCGTGAAGCTGCCGTTGGCGACGTTAGATTGGGACGCCCCGGTCGTCTTCACAACGACCCGCACGTCTACAGACTGCCCAGGCGTGAACTCGTCGTTCTGGCCGGTGTTCGGGTTGGATATTGCCACGGAGACGTTCAGGCCCGGCTGCGACTTCGTCGAAGAATAATACTGGGCCAGCTCGCCGATGTTCGGAGCTCCCCATCCGCTGGCGAGGTTGTAGCCCTCTCTCGAGATCCATGGGATGGTGTACCCGATGGGGGTCGGCACGAATATCTTGCTACGCAGCGACGGGTCGTTGCCGATTGAATAGAGCGTAGGCGTAACGAGGCCCAGGCGGCCGCCGCTCGCCTCAGCCACAAGGGCGAGGAGGCCAGCAAACAGGGGGGAGGACTCCGAAGTCCCGCCGACACCTGCGACCTGGCCCATGGCCACGTAATACGTGGCAGGATCGACGCCGGCCTGGAGGACCAGATCAGGCTCCATCCTCCCGTTCGGGAACGAAGCAGGCGTCGTCTCGTTCTGCTGGTACCAGGGCTTGGGCTCGAGGCCGCTCACACCGCCGGTCCCTCCTCCGTAGTTCACCAGGTTCGGGACGAAGGCCTGGTTGGACCAGGTGGTCTGGGTGAACCTCTCGGTGCCGTTGGGCAGGGTGTAGATGTAGGTCTGGCTGCCGCCGACCGATGTCACGTAGGGCGAGGCGTCGGGGAAGTCCAGGTTGCCCAGGGGGCCGGAGCTGAAGCCGCTGCCTCCGCCGTCGCCCGAGGCGACCAGGAACGAGATCCCCTCGAGGGAGCCCAGCATGTACTCCTGGTCGGCGAGGTAGACGTTGAAGTAGTAAGAGGATGCGCCCACGTCGGAGGCCTGCCATTCGGCTTCGTACCAGCCGAAACTCTGGGAGAGGGTGCCGACCTTGTCGGCCTGGACCACAGGTGCCAGGGACGCGGACAGAGTCAGGGCGTTGCTGGGAACGTACATGATCTCGCTGGCCAGGGGGGCCATGGCGTGCGAGAGCTCGACGTCCAGGGCGATCTCCTCGTTCCAGCCCTCGGCGACGCCGTAGTTCGGGTCATAGGGCCCTATGGCCTTGATCGTGAAATTGGAGGCCGGGAACCCGAACTTCTGGTCGAAGATCTGCAGGTCCTGGGTGACGCTGGGCGAGCCGAAGAAGTCCATGAGGCCTATGGTCTCGCCCTTGCCCTGTTCGCCCCTGGAGTAGAGGTAGGTGGCGTTGTACACCGCCTGAAGCTCCTTGGCCGAGAAGTCGTTGGCAGGGAGGGTGGCGTTGCCGCCCCGGGCCCCCGAGGTCGATGCGACAATGCGCGGCCTGACCTCGAGCGCGGTCGCATTCGAGGCGTAGAACCGGGCGCCCTGGAAGGTTGAGGCGCCGCTGGTCTCGTAGTAGGAAGCGGTACCGTTGGAGTAGAGGCTCACGTCGCCGTGGAAGTACGATCTCACCTGGGCGGCGGTAGCAGACACAATGATGAAGGAGCTCAGGGCGGTCATTACTATGTGGAACCCGTCCTCCTGGAGCTGGTTCATCATGACGTCATAGGCGGCAGTGGGCAGGAAGTCGGCCTGGATCTGGGCGGGCGAAAGGAAGTGCCGGAACAATGGGGACGTCGGGTCGGAGACCTCCTGGGTCATCGAGCTAAGGAGCCCGGTGTTCCGGAGGGGGATGGCTATGTTGAGCAGGACGGGCAGGTCATGGGGAGCCTCGCCAACGAGCTTGAAGCCAGTAAGAGGCTTGGATGCGGTCGTGGAAGCGGTAGCTGCGATAGCATGGGTCTGCAGGACGGCAACGGAGGAAAAGACAAGCAGAAACGCGATGGTTAAACTCAGAGGACGGAACCACGGCGCATTCGATCTGGCAATCAAGCTCTCTAGTCATCGGCCGACCGGGTTCGAAATATAAGGCTAGTTCACAGATTCGCGCGCACTCGAAAGCTATCAAGCGCTTGACGCATGGTTAAGGTTGGTAATTCCTATCAGGGCGCTATGGCGGACTTGCTAGGTGTGGAGCTTGCGCGCGCGACGAGGGGGGAGAGCCCCCACATCTTGAGAGCTATGGGCCGAAAGGGATTCGAACCCTTGGCCTCCCGATTATCAGTCGGGTGCTCTAGCCAAGCTGAGCTACCGGCCCACTGCCTGCTGGCGCTTTGGAATCGGCTATAATTCCTTTCCAAACAAGAAGAGAATAAGAAGGAACGATGGACTGGCCTCGATTGTGGGCCGGTAGTTCAGCGGTACGAACGCCCGCCTTGCACGCGGGAGAACCTCAGAGGTCCCAAGGTCGGGGGTTCAATTCCCCCCCGGTCCACGCCTAATCTTCTCGCCAGTGAGTGACCTTGACACCAATAGCGATGAAGGCAGCGGCAAAAGCGACGGTCGCTCCTAGGTTCAAGAGGGCGGCATGGGCGTCTCCTCCAAGCATCGAGTCCCGGAGCCCTTCGGAGAAGTAGGTGAGTGGAAGGACCCTGGCTGCCGCCTGAAAGAAGTCCGGCATTGTGGAGACGGACCAGAAGGTCCCTGAGACAAACGTCATCGGGAACGCTATAGCGTAGCCGAGTCCAGATGCAACTTCCGGGTCCCTGACCAACCCGGCTAGAGTTATTCCGATTCCAGAGGATAGAGTGACGCCAGCAAGCAGAATTAGAACCATGTAGAGGTTGATGGTCACCGGCGTGCGGTAGAGGCCGATGCCAAGGATCATCATCACTGCGGCAAGAGCAACTGCGAACACAGTCTGGCTCAGGATGTTCCCCAGAATCCATTCGAGTTTGGTCAAGGGAGTGGCGGAAAGCCTCTTGGTTAATCCCGTGCTCTTGAACTCAATCACGTTGTTCGTCAGGCCGATGATTCCAGTGACCATTATGGCAGCGGTAATGAGCCCGGGCAGATAGTAGTCGGCTTGGCTGCTACTGCTGCCGAAGAGAAGGATGAATATGACGGGGAAGAGGAGGCTAAGGAAGAGTCCGCTCCTGCTTCTGAGCCAATTCCTCGTGATGGCCTTGAAGACGACGATTGCTCTCATTCGGTCTCGCCGCTCTCGGACATTCCGGACCCTGCAAGTTTCAGGTAGACTTCTTCTAAGCCAGCCGACCGCAATGCCATGTCGGCGTGGAGCCCCCTCTCAATCAGGGCAGTGAGAGCCACTTGAATGTCGCGCATGTCGCCGAAAGGAACGACTACGCTCGATCCCTCCATGGAGACTGTGTCGAAGAACCTCCGCAGCGTCCCGAAAACGCCTTCTCCCCCGTTTGTGAAGACCATCGTCCTCCCAGCTCCATAGCTTTGGACTAGCTGAGAGGGCGTGTCCAAAGCCACTGTCTTGCCCTTTACGAGGATTGCAATGCGGTCTGCGAGTTGTTCCGCCTCGTCAGCGTAGCGCGTCGTGAAAACTATCGACTTTCCTCTTGCGTGCAGGCCCTGAATCACCTTCCAGGTGACTCGCCTCATTTCAGGGTCCAAGACGGTCGTCGGTTCATCAAGAACGAGGAGTTCCGGATCGTTTACGAGCGCGGCCGCAATACCCACCCGCCGTTTCTGCCCCGCTGACAGGTCGGCGAAGCGGACCTTCGCCTTTTCTCGAATTTCGAGGAGATCGAGTAGGCCCATCAAGTCGGCGGGCGCGTCGTACATCCCTGCGAAGAATTCTAGAGTCTCTTCAACGGTGAGTCTCCCCAGGGCGTTGAATTCTTGGGGGAGCATGCCGATCCTTCTCTTGATCTCGATCTCCCCGTCAGGCTCCGAGACCGAGTATCCCAGAACCCTAGCCGACCCAGCGGTCGGCCTCCTGACGCACTCGATGATTTCGACCGTGGATGTCTTACCGGCGCCATTAGGGCCGAGCAGAGAGAAAATCTCCCCTTTCTGTGCTTCGAAGGAGACGCCGTCGACCGCCGTAGTCTCGCCGTACCGCTTCACGAGACCCTGTACCGAAACGACAGGTTCGGCCATCTGTTTTCCGGGCGCAAGTCAATTGATATATTAGCGTAGTCTCCTGCCAATGACGATGACCCAGCGGGATCCGAACGTTGCCGACGTCATGGCCAAAGCCGTTCTGGCTGTCGACTTGAACACCAATGTGAAGGAGTGTTCGAAGGCGATGGCCAAGAGGGGCGTGAGCTGCACAGTCGTGACGCAAGCCAACAGGGCGATTGGAATCGTCACCGAGAGGGACCTGGTCTCGAAGGTTCTGGCCGACGCAGTCGACCCTACCAAGGTCTTCGTGAAGGACATTATGTCGACTCCGCTGATTATCGTCTCTCCGAACGCGTCGCTGACCGACGCGGCCGCCCAGATGGCTGAATACAGGGTGAGGCGGCTGGTCGTAGTGGACATGTCAGGGTCCATGGTGGGCATCATCACGGCGGGAGACATCGCCAGGTCTCTAGCCGAGAAGCACGGCTACAGGGAACCTACGTTCAATGCGCTGGCCAGATACAAGGAAGGAACCGAGGGCGGGCCCTACCAGTAGGTCAATCGACCCGGAGTTTTACGCCGGTCGTGCCGGGCGACTTCAGGGGAATCGTGACCTCCAGGATACCATTGTTGTACGCTGACTTCGCGCCCTTCGGGTCGACGATCCCGGGAAGTTCGAGCTCCTTGTAGTATCTTCTGTCCTCCCTGTCTACGGATATAACGAGCGATTTCTCGTTGACGGTGACGTTGATGTCAGACTTGTTCACTCCGGGCATCTCTGCAATCACCCTCACCTCTTTGTCGGAGCTAACGACATCAATCAGCGGCTCACGCCTGTCCTGGATCTCCTTCCAGGGAGTGCCTTCGCTCTTCCTGACGTTGCCGAACTCTCTGACTATCGGCTTTCCGTCAGGTCCGATGGTAACGGAGTAGCCATAGACTATCGGGCCTATCTCCTTCTTCGTGCTGCCGTCCGGAGAGGTCGTCTCCCTGACCAGGTTCTTAGGCAGCTCCTTCTCCAACTCCTTGAACTGTTCCGAGAAAGCCTTCTCCATTTCCCTCATCATCTCGTCGATGTCCGGGAAGGCCCACGGGCCGAAAGGGTACCCTTTGCGTTTCCTTGCAGACCATTCGTCGTCGTCATTGTCCTCCAATAGTGTTCCAAGTTGTTCTCCCGCACGCGTGAATTTTATCCTTTCGGTCGGGAATTTGTTTGATCGGCGGGTCGACGCGAGGCGAGACAGGCTCATGTTGCTTCACATCCTGAGCTGGCAGGACCTGATCTTCAAGGAAAACTATATACGGCCAACGACTTTTGCAAGCCTTTCCTGAAGTGAAATGGCCGCTGCACTCTACCTCAAGCTGACGCTCCTATTCGGAGTTCTGACCGGCTTACTGATGGCCATCGGCTTTGCCGTAGGTCTGTATTTCGGCGACCCACTGTTCTTCATGCTCCTGGGTCTTGGCTTAGCAGCTGTCTTCAACTTCGTTTCGTACTATTTCAGCGACTCGCTCGTCATCAAGCTGAGCAGGGCAAAGATGATTCAGGAGAGCGACAACCCGACTCTCTTCAGGATCGTGAGGAATGTTGCCCAGAAGGCGGGCATCCCGATGCCAAGAGTGGGCATAGTCGAGTCTTCTCAGCCGAACGCGTTCGCGACAGGCAGAGGGCCCAGCAAGGCAGTGGTGTGCGCCACGTCATCGATCCTGCAGACTCTCACCCCGGGCGAACTCGAGGCGGTGATCGGACATGAAATCGGACACGTCGTCCACCACGACGTCCTAATGTCCAGCGTGGCCGCGACTATGGCTGGAGCGATTTCCTACATCGGGACCATCGCCCTCTGGTCTGTCATGCTCGGCGGCGGAGGAAGCGGGAGGAACAAGAACTCGCCGATTGTCCTCGTCGTAGCCGCGATTCTGGTGCCGCTCGGAGCGACATTCGTCAAGCTGGGGATTAGCAGGAACGACGAATACAACGCTGACGAGTATGGGGCGAAGCTGACGAGGAATCCGGGCGGACTCATCAGCGCTCTCGGCAAACTCTCCAACAGGGCCCAGACGAGGCCGATGTCGAACAAGTCCGCAAACGCGCCATCACCGGCCACGGCATCGCTATGGATTGTGAACCCGTTCAGGGGAAGCTCGCTGATAGAGCTCTTCTCGACGCACCCATCAATGCCTCATCGAGTGGAGAGGCTGAAGAAGGTGGCGAGAGAAATGAACCTGTACGTGCCCTAGCCGAAGGCCAGCTTGAGCAGTACCAACAGGGCCCCGAGTTCAAGCACTTCATCTCTAGACTGACGCCCTTCGATATGCGTTTCTTTTGAGAGCTGTGCTGCAGGGATGGACTGCATTGAGCTCGGAGACACTGTTGTCGGAGTGAGCTGCGCCGCACTCGGGAAGATGCTTGTCGGGAAGAGCGACGGGCTGTAGGAGATCTGGGAGTTCTGGGTCGGGGGCATCGACGGTGATGAAACCACTTGTGGCGGAGCTGGCGCAGGAGGTGTCTCAGGAGCGGTAGGGGTTTGGGGATGAATCCGTCTCATAGGTTGTCTTTCAGGGCTTGTCGAGCTTGTCGAGCTTGTCGAGCTTGTCGAGCTTGTCGAGCTTGTCGAGCTTGTCGAGCTTGTCGAGCTTGTCGAGCTTGTCGGAGGTTTCTGGGAGGCTGGCTTTGATGGTAAGAGAACTGCCGGGAACAAGAGAAAGAAGCCTAGTATGAAGAGGAGGGTCACCCCCAAGCCGAGTCCCGCCAAGATCAGGAGGATGGAGAAGACCAGGAGGTTCCTATTCGTGATTATCTCGTATGGTGACGCGAGTGGTGATATTAAGGATTGACGATTGTGGGCCGGCCCGGGCTCTCGCAGCTCAGCCTTCAATTCCGAAGAGGGCCCGAAGGTGCCCGAGGGGAGGCTCGCCGCATGGGGCCGAAGCCTGAATCCGCTTACGCGTTGAAGTGCTTCCCCCGAGCTACGGGTACAGCCAGCGGCGGAAGAATCTGCTCAGATGTGGCATCACAAGATAGGTCAGAAGCCCGACGAGAATGACGATGTAGACCAGCGTGCTGGCGAACAGTGGCCAGGGGTCGAAAAATGGATTGAGGAGCAGATGCGCTAGAAAACTGACGATAAACGCCCCGAAAATGGTGACCAGAGCCATCTTCCATTTTGGAGGTGCAATGACCGTTTCCATGTCCGGCAGAGCAAACCATGTTTCCATCCCGGTTGCCTCTGCGAAGTAGTGTGATGCGTAATTGTCCACTTCCTTTATGAAGCTGAGCCTCTTCGGTGAATTCTTCCAGTTCTCCAACGTCTTCCTGTCTTCAAACCGCCAGACCAAGAACCTCACATTGGATTCTGCGTCCTTGGGAGCAAGCGTCGTTACTCCGATAAAGCCAGGAAACTCCTTTGCGGCCGCGGTGATGCGTCGCAGCCAGTCTTCGTATTCTTTCTCACGCCCCGGCTTGATTCTTCTGCTCACGACTAGAGTGGCATCGTCTTCGTGGCTCTCCACGTTTGGTCGCGCCCATCCAGGGGGGTATTAAGCCCCAGGGCTGGCATTGTAGCGCGCGCCACCCATGGGAACTAGGCGGGGAGCAACCTGGCTCTTGCGACGCTCATCCAAGATACGTGCTTGGCGGTTTCGAGGCGCCGGGTTGCTTCTTGACCTTCTCGAGTTGGGCCTCCAGGTCCTCCTTCGTGATGCTCAGCTCCTCGATCTTGTCCTCTTTCGGATGCGCGTCGAGGTAACGCCTTGTCGCCCTCTTGGTCGCATTCTGTATGAGCCCTGCTATGTCGGCGCCTGAGAACCCTTCGGTCTTTTCCGCGACGAAGTTCGGATCTACGGTGGTCGGCTTGCCCCTCAGGTGTATTGCCGCTATCTGCTTCCTTGTCTCGAGGTCTGGCATGGGCACCTCTATGATTGAGTCGAACCTCCCCGGGCGCAGCACGGCTGGGTCGATGAGCTCGGCCCTGTTTGTCGCCCCCAAGATTATGACATTCCTGAGCTCTTCCAAGCCGTCAAGCTCCGTGAGAAGCTGGCTCACAGCCTGCTCGGTGACGTGCGTCCCCATATCCGACCCACGGATAGGTCCCAGGCTGTCTATCTCGTCGAAGAACAGCACCATCGGCGCGGCCTGCCTTGCCTTTCTGAACACCTCTCTGATGCCCTTTTCAGTTTCACCGACCCACTTTGAGAAGAGCTCGGGTCCCTTCACCGAGATGAAGTTGGCCTCGCTTTCCGTGGCCACGGCCTTCGCCAGCAGCGTCTTCCCGGTCCCGGGAGGGCCTGAAAGCAGTATGCCCTTCGTTCCCTTGAGCTTCGCCCTCTCCATGGTCTTGCTGTATTTCAGGGGCCATTCGATCGCCTCCTTGAGCTCTTTCTTCACATCCTCCAGCCCTCCTATGTCGCTCCAGTGAACGTTTGGCCTCTCTATCATTACCTCCCTCATCGCCGACGGTCCGACCTCGGTCATCGCCGCCTGGAAGTCGTCCATGGTGACGTTGATCTGCTTCAGCTTCTCCACAGGTAGCTTCTTGTTGATGTCTATGGTCGGGAGAACCTTCCTCAGTGCGCTCATGGCGGCTTCCTTCGCTAGCGCCTGCAAGTCAGCGCCGACGAAGCCGTGTGTCGAATCTGCGATCTTCTTCAGATCGACGTCCTTGGCCAAAGGCATCCCCCTCGTGTGAATCTGGAGTATCTCCAGCCTGCCCTTCGCGTCAGGCACGCCAATCTCGATCTCCTTGTCGAACCTGCCAGGCCTTCTCAGGGCAGGGTCAAGGACGTCTGGAATATTCGTCGCTGCCAGGACTATGACCTTCCCCCTGCTCTTCAATCCGTCCATGCGCGCCAGCAGTTCAGCCACCACCCTCTTCTCGACTTCGCCCTGAACTTCCGTCCTCTTTGGGGCGATGCTGTCTATCTCGTCGATGAAGATGATGCTGGGGGCTTTTTGCTCCGCCTCCTCGAATATCTTGCGCACATTGCTCTCCGAGCCGCCGTAGACTCCCGACATGACCTCGGGACCGTTTACCGGTATGAAGTGCGAGTTCGTTTCAGACGCGACGGCCCTCGCCAAGAGCGTCTTGCCGGTTCCGGGAGGACCTGTCAGCAGGACCCCCTTCGAGCTTTCGACGCCCAGCCTCTCGAAGAGTTCCGGCCTCTTCATAGGGAGCTCGACAATCTCTCTGATCCTCTGTATCTCCCTCGAGAGCCCTCCGATGTCCTCGTAGGAGATCTTCTGTTCCTTCTCGGTCGAAGGCTGCACCACCTTGTCGCTCAGCTCCACTTCGGTGTCCTCCCCAAGGACCAGAACGTCTGCGTCCTCCGGCTTTACCTTGGTTATGACGAAGTCAATGCGATTGCCCATCAAGCTGAGCGAAACCACGTCGCCCTTCACGAAAGGGACGCCCTGCAGTCTGTCCAACAGATAATCCTCGAAACCCGAGAAGGGGAGTTCCGCGGTTGGAGCCAGCTCGAGGTACGTAGCCTCCTTGAGCACGACCTTTCTCACCTTCACAGTATCGTCAATGCTGGCTCCGGCGGCTCTCCTCAGGCTCCCGTTGATCCTGATCACGTCGGGGTCCGCATCTACTGCGGGCCATGCCTTGGCGTAGGTCTTCTTACTCCCAGTTATCTCCAGTATGTCCCCGGCCACCCACCGATTCCTCTTCATCACGGAATCGTGTACTCTTGCTATCGGACTCCCGGCGTCAGTGCGTGGCGCCTCTGCGACTTTGAGCTCCTCTTCGGCCATCTACTCTTTCGCCGTCACCGGAGCCGGAACGACGGTTCGATAAGGATTTGGATTGATTCCAGCCTGAAGAGTACGGGACACAGCAGAGCGCGAGCGCGCGCTAAAGTGTGATGCTCGGCGAACACATATCCGATTCTCTCTCACTACAAGTGATGAGAAGAGGTGGAATTGCCTCGAGCGAGCAGCTCTTCTATTGCAGACTTCAGCTCTATCAGGCGTACTGGTGCTGCCTGAGCCACGAGTGTATGGCGAGCGAGGCGACTGCTTCCATCGTCGTGTTGCGCTCTTCCGCAGCCTTCCTCAGGCCGTCGGCGACTCGGGGATCGAGCAGAATGTCCATCTTGACTGCGTGCATAGTAGAGACCTCGTTCCTGATGTCCTCCACCTGCCGCTGCGGCGCCATCACGAAGTGACTTACCACGCTTTCCGCTTCAGGGCTGGGAAGCGGGGCTATCATCTCAGCCAGCTGCTTCATTTTCGAGATGCGTTCCCTACGCGGTAGTTCTTGGACCGTGGGCGCCTCTTCTGCCCGGTGCAGGAACGTAGCGTGTTTTACAGGCAGAACACCCTCATTCCTCTCTGCCTGCAGGGGCGCCTGCCTAACGGAAATCCCGGGACCTGACTCTCTCCTTATCTTGCGGACCACTTCCACCGCGTTGATTCTATCGTCGACATACCGTCGCGACTTGCCAATCGCCTTGGAAAGCTGCTCCACAGTTCCATAGGCTCGCGGGTTGACCTTAGTCAGGGCAATGATTGCGTCGTATTCCTCCTCCGGTTCGATGTCATTTCTCTGGATGTTCTCAACGAGAGAGACGATTATGGCCTCCTCATCTGTCATCGGCCTGATGACTGCCGGAATTGTCTTGATGCCGGCTATCTTCGCCGCCTCGAACCTCCTCGAGCCGACAACAAGCTCGTACCGACCTCCTACGGGTCGCACAACCACTGGCTCCAGTATCCCCTTCTCCTTGACGGAGTCTACGAGATCCCCAACATCCCCAGGGGTCTTCCTGACGTTGGTCTCGCCAACGAAGAGCATGGACAGCTCGACCTGCATTACCGTGCCAGACTGCTCTTTCCAGCTCTGTGAGGCAGTAGGAAGCTCAGCCAGGCTGGACCTGCTTTCCTCGCGCAGGCTCCTAAAACTATCCGCGGGGGCTTGAGAGATTACTGTTGTCTCAGTCAGCGAGCGATAAGTGATCGAACCTGATCGCGAGTCCTCCTGCGCAGGCACCTCAGTCCAATTCGGTCTTGCTTCGGTATGCATCGATGTCGGGGAATTATGCCTGCTGATATTGACGAGAATACACTTTTCTTCACCTTTCGCCTCTGCCTTCTTGGCCTCGTCGCGCGGGCAGCTAGCCTGAAGCTGACAGCTCGCACCTTCACCTAAACCCGCTCGCGACGAACTTCCTAAGCTTGTCCGCGGCGCCCTCTTCGATAGGCTTCCCGTGACCCGGCAGCAGCATCTGGAATTCCAGCTTGGATATCTTCTCGACGGAGCGCTTCACTTCCTCCATGTCCCTGCTCATGGTCGGGGAGGCGAGCTGCAGGCCCCCCGTGCCGCCGCCTCTGAGCAGGTCTCCGACGAAGATGGCGTCGCCCGGCTTGTAGATCGAAATGCTGCCATCCGTATGCCCAGGAGTGTCGATGATCGTCAGGGGGCCAATGGTCGACCCCTCCTTCAGCTCCAAGTCTGGCTTAACCCTCTCGACCCTCATGAACACCCCTAGGAGGAGCATCATGCCACCTATCTCCTTGAGCTTCTTCTCCCCCGAGAGCCTGGGTGCGTCCAGTCGCCCTATGGCCAGCTTGGCGCCCATCGCCCTCTTCAGGGCAGCTGCGCTTCCCGAGTGGTCGGCGTCCGGGTGCGTCAGGATGATGTAGGCTACATCGCCGGGCTTCCTGCCGATGCTGGCGACGTAGTCGAGCACCTTCTGGGTCTTGCCCCGCGTCCCCGTGTCTATCAGTGCCATGCCTTGGCCGTCGAGATCCATCAGGTAAGCGTTTGAGAATCCGAAGCTAGGAATCTGCCGGACTCCACGGGTCGAGACTGGTTGTGCCATGGGATGTTGCGGTTCCTCCGACAGCTAGCGAGGCTACGGGATATTTTAGGACTCTATCGCACGCGCTTTCTCTCAGGCGGTTCAGATTCTCGCATTACCTGATCAATGTCCTTCTTCAGCTGACGGATCGACTTGAAATGAATTGCCCAACGAATACCGAAGTCCCTCGCCCCCTTGACATTTTCGACCCGATCATCTACGAATACGACTTCGGCGGGCGATGCGTCTAGGTAACGGAATACCTTCTGGAATATCTCTCGATTAGGCTTGACGCTTCCGAGCTCAGACGAAGCAAAGACATGGTCAAACTCGTCACCCAACCCTGTCCGTCTGAAGAATTCCAGATGCGGGGAAGACGTGTTTGTCAAGGCGTACACCGAGTAACCATGCCTTCTCAGCGTTCTCACATAACTGATCATCCCCAACTTGGGCTTGAAGAGTCGCTTGAGTGGCAGAACCCACAACCGCGTAGCGGAGTCGCGTCTCGTCAGACTCCTACCCAGATCGCGCAGAGTGTCGTTCATGAACGCCGTTATGGAGGTTTCTCCGGACTCGAGTGAAGGCAGCCTGCGAACACAGACCCGTTTGACTTCGGCACAGGGTAGATTATACCTCTCGGAGAGAAGCTTGTAGATCGGGTCGTTGTTCCGCCACTTGATGATTACTCCACCAATGTCAAACATGAAGACTGGAAGCCTGCTTGGTCGCGTTGTCTTTGATTCAATCATGGTTCTTGGAGTGAGCGAGTGGGAACACAATCGAGCCTCTTACGGGATCACTCTACTTGAAGGGTCCGTCTCAAGTGAAGGAAGAAGGATGGAACTCAGGTAGTCGAGACGCTTGGGTTTGTGGAGCGAACGAGAGTGCGCGACGGACAGAGGACATTCCGGGCTTCGATTTGGTGGGCGCGCGCCCACGACTGACTACTTTAGGTCACTTTCAATCCTTCAAACCCCGAGAGTCTCTCCTCAAACTCGGAATCGGATAACTCGCTAAAGGGCCTATTCTTGAGATAGTCGTAGCGCGCCTTTGCCAGTCTTTCAAATTGAGCCCTGTTTATCTTACCTTTGGCAAGCTCTTCCTTGAGCGCAGCTATGGGTTCCGTGCGAGTTTCTTGCGAAGAAGACATTTGGTCCGAATCTGCTTTTGATTGTTGCTCCACATGAAGGACGTTGCCACTAGCCGGAGTATGTTGTGAAGTGGTACGAATGTCTCCCGTGCGTGACAGTGTCAGGCTGAGAGGCATTGCAAAGTTTTCGCGCACCGCCCGCTCAACCGCGCTGACCATCGTGTTAATCTCAGAGTTTAGTTGAGGTTGTCTCTCTCTTGTCTCCTTCGATTCGAGCGTCACCCTGCCGATGGCTTCTCTAGCCTCCCTCAGGCTTACCTCTAGTTTTTTGAAATCCTCCTCTGCCTTAGTGTTCACCTGCGAGTGAAGCGTTTCCATCCGTCCTGTTAGCGTTCTATACTCCTGCCCTAGTTTGGGCAGTTCAGTCATCATCTTCTCTATGTTCAATACCGTCTTCTGCGGATTCTTTACTTCAATGCGACCTCGCAGGATATACTTTCTTAGGTCTCTCAGGATTTCTTGGATCGCTTCGTCATTTGTGACGGATAGGGCCCTAGGGGTTTCACTGATGTAGGAGTCGAGAAGACCCCTCTTCTCCTTGCTAGGACCAGCTATGTAGCCGTATTTACCAAGTGGTCTCGTCAAAGAAGAGAAGTCATTATAGACCCTGGACGTAATTTCCATTCGCCTGTTCTCCAACTCTAAGAGGTCTCCTCGCAGCTTCACGGAAGCCTCGAATTCGGGCGTAGACTTGATCCGCTCAATTTGGACTTCAACGTTGGCTCTGGTTGATTCAAGGGATTCCAGATTACTTTCTAAAGCCTTCAACCTCTCGGCCACTTCCCGCGCCTCCTTGACTCGAGTTGTAAGTAGCTTGGCCTGCTCTTGGCAACGCTTTAGGGCCGTTACCTTGGATGAATTCGTGTTTATGAGGGTGGTTAACCGAGAGAATTCACCGTCTATCTGCTTCAACTGCGCATATAGCCGTACCGTACGACTTCTCGCACTCTTTTGTGCAGTAAGTTTGTAGCCCTTCCATGCCACGCCCAGGTGCGCCATATCTTGAGCGACTCGTTCACGCAGTTGCATAATATCCTCAAAGGCAAGTAGCTCCGTTGATGGGAGGTCCGCCGCCTTTTCAACGGCGTTAATCAATGCGCCTTTATTGGATTCGGCGCCTACAACTTCTCTTGCAGTTTGCTTGATTGAGAGCATTGAATCCTGTATCTGCCTACGGATCTCCTCGGCTTGTGCATATACACCATGGAGTTCATCATTGATTCTATCCGCCAGCCAGGAATCCAGTTCCTCAATGAGGACCTTCTGCTCTTCCATCGCCTTTTTCTTCTTCTCGAAGAACTTGAAGATGCTCAAAGCCCTACAGTTCATACTTTGGGCATTCTATTATAGTCAATTGGTCATCTTTCGAAGAAATTGTGAGTTGTCTTTGGCCCAGCTCCTGACCTATCGATGACAAGGAAGTCGCGATTCAACGATCAAGATGGTTCCATCTGACGAGATGCCTATCCGAATGGCCGCTGTCACCTCAGTTCGTCGCGCGCGCAGTACATATTCTTCAGATTCCAGCTGACCTGTTCCCTCGAAACCTTTTGTGGAAATGAGAGAGGGCCAGCCGCGTTGATACCGGTTCTGCTGCTGCTCATCGCCGTCATCCTGGTACTAGTTTGCTGGGCCATGTGGACCCAGGCGATAGGTGCTGGTTGGGTGCCGGCTTCGATGAGTGCTGTCAGGAGGATGCTCGAACTGGCGGAGCTGAAAGAGGATGACACACTCTACGACCTCGGCTCTGGGGACGGGAGGATAGTGATCGAAGCGGCGAGGAGGTACGGGACGAGGGGAGTTGGAATCGAAGTTGACCCGCTACGGGTGGCGGTGTCGCGCCTGATCGTGAGGTTAAAGGGCGTCCAAGGATTGGTCACAATCGTCCGTGGCAACTTCTTCAGTGAGAGCATCGCCGAGGCAAGCGTGGTCACGCTCTTCCTGACGCAGAAGACCAACAGGAGGCTGAAACAGAGGCTCTTCGAGCTCCGGGACGGGACGAGGATAATCACTCACACATGGACGTTAGAAGGATGGACGCCAGCGCAGTCGGACGAGAGAGAGAAGGCGTATGTGTACGTGGTGAATCACTCAGACTGAAGGAGCACGACCGGTTCGTGAATGTTTTCAAGAGTGAGAATGATGGACTCTAGAAACCCTACCTTCCGCAAGCGAGTCCAACGCAGGGATTCACGCAATGCTCTCAACGACCCGCTGCGAGGCCCGCCTCGGCTCCTCGGAGAAGAACACTATCGAGCTGTTTACGAGCGCGTGCTACTGGCGCAACCTCGAAGCAGCCACGACATTCGGTCATGTTGGTTCACTCGTTCTTTTCGCTTTGCTACCGCCTAGCGCGCTATGTTCTCTAATTCCTGATGGACTTCGGGATCGCTGAGGTCCCAAGAATCGAACTCTACTACGGATGGCCTCTGCGCGTGCACGACCTGCTGCAGCCCCAGCCTGGGCTGAACCTATGTTGGAACAGCTCGTAGGAGGGTTCGCATCCGCGCGCGCCTCAGGCGCAGGTTTGAAATCTCCGGCCCAGCCGTCACCTAACGTATTATAGAGATGAGAAGGCGACCGCCCGTCGTGTTTTCGGGCAGGCTCAGGGAGTTCGTTCAGTCCTTCGGGCCCGCCTGGATCGTAATGATTGCCGACGTCGATGCCCCGAGCGTGCTGACGGCGGCGACGGTAGGTGCGACGTACTCCTACGGCCTGATCTGGTTTTTCCTAGTGTTGATCGTCCCTCTCTTCGTTATTCAGGAGGCGAGCGGTCGTGTGGGGATGGCTACGGGAAAGGGGCTGGGCCAGGTCATTCGTGAGAACTACTCCAAAAGGATCGCTATTCTCGCGAGCCTTCCCATGGCCACGGTGAGCATCGTGAGCTACATCGCTGAGTACGCGGGGATTGCGGTCGGGATGGAACTCATCGGCGTCCCGCCGATCGTCTCTGTGCCCGTCGCCTACGCAGCGTACGCCGCCGTGGTGGTCAGGAGGAAGTATCTTACGACCGAAAAGGCCCTGCTCGTGGTTTCAGCCGTGTTGATTGTCGCCTACGCCGGCTCTCTCTTCGCAAGAGGTTTTGTGCAGTCAAGTCCCGTCCACTTCAGCGGGGACCCCCATTACCTGTTCCTGCTCGCCGCCTGCGCGGGCGCTGTCGTGATGCCATTCATGCTGTTCTACCAGGCTTCGGCCACCGCGGAGAAGCGGACCACCCGGCTGTGGACGATGAGGACGGAGACGCTGGTGGGAGCCGTGGCGAGCGAGGTGGGGATGGTCGTCATCGCGATGGCCACTTCCGGTCTGAGCTCGTCTCTGAACTTCGCTGATCCGAAAGCGCTCTCCCTCGCCCTGTCGTCGATCGCCGGGTCCTACGCGCCATACGTCTTCGCGGTGGGACTGGTGGCAGCGGCGTTTCTCGCTCTGGTGGTCATCTCTCTCGGCAGCTCCTGGGCAGTGGTCGATACGATGGGATGGAAGAAGAGCAATTTCCTGTGGGTCTACCTGGCAGAATCCCTCCCAGCTGTGGCCATCCCGATCCTCTACCCGGAGCCTCTCTCGCTGGTCCTAGGCCTCATGGTGGTCTTCGTCTTCCTGCTGATTGGTCCGGGAGTCCTGACGGGGCTGCTTGGGTCGAACCGTCTGATAATGGGAGCATACGCTTCGAACAGATACTGGAAGCTGGCGTACTGGCTCAGCCTTGCCGCCGTGCTGAGCTTCGGTGTGGTAGCCGTGGCCGCAGCGGTATGACCAAGTCGCACAAACAACCAGAATCAAGCTAATCCAGACAAACAGAGCCTATTCTGGGCTTATCAGGAATGGGCCGGCCCGGAATTGAACCGGGGACCTTGGTGTCCGAGAGAGAGGCTCTCGTGAATTCGCCGTGTCAGAGCGATGTCCTAACCAAGCTAGACGACCGGCCCGCGATTTCGAATGGCCCCCCTAGCCACCTTTTATCTTTACGCGGAGTGCGAGCGGGATGCGCCCATTCGAATGATTCGCAACCAAATCTGAGGCTCGCACTCGTCGCTTGCGTTAAATAACCAGCCTCTGACGCACAGAACGAAAGAGATTGCAGGGAAGCTCAGAGGTTCCGGGTTTTTACAAGCTGCCCATGGACGAAAGGATGAACATAGTCAAGAAGCTGACAGGTCTGCCCGACGAAGAGGCCAAGGTCCTCGCGAACACGGGTGGGCTTCCGAGCGACGTTGCGGACAGGATGATCGAGAACGTAATCGGAGGGATAACATACCCGATGGGGATCGCTGTCAACTTCAGGATCAACGAGAAGGACTACCTTGTGCCCATGGCCCTAGAAGAGCCGTCAGTGGTGGCGGCGGCCAGCAATGCGGCGAAGATGGCGAGGGTAGAGGGAGGATTCAAAGTCACTAACACCGGCCCCGTGATGATAGGGCAGATCCAGGTCGTAGACGTGAAGAGTCCGGAGAAGGCAAGGTCCAAGCTGCTTGAGAGGAAGTCTGAGATCCTCAAGAAGGCGAACGATCAGGACCCGATGCTGGTGTCGCTGGGAGGCGGGGCCATGGAACTAACCGTGAAGGTCCTTTCTACCATCAAGGGGCCCATGGTCGTGCCTGAACTCATCATCAACACCGGAGATGCAATGGGGGGAAACGCCGTGAACACAATGGCCGAGGCGGTTGCGCCGATGGTGGAGGAGATCACCGGAGGGAGGGTCCTCCTGAGGATAATCTCCAACCTCGCCGACAGGCGTCTGGTCAGGGCGACCGCTGTCTTTGACAAGGAAGCGATTGGAGGAGAGGCGGCCGTGGATGGGATCGTCAACGCCTACGCGTTCGCGGATGCCGATCCGTACAGATGCGCGACTCACAACAAAGGGATTATGAACGGGGTCATTGCAGTGGCCATAGCCTGTGGGCAGGACATCAGGGCCCTTGAGGCCGGAGCGCATAGCTACGCGTCCCGGAGCGGGAAGTACAAACCTCTCACAACCTGGGAGAAGGATCTCAATGGTGACCTAGTGGGAAAACTCGAGATGCCTATGGCCGTCGGGCTGGTCGGCGGGGCGGCAAAGACGCATCCGGCGGCGAGGGCCGCAATCAAGATTCTAGGCGTCAAGACCGCGACGGAGCTGGCCGAAGTGATGGCCGCAGTCGGACTCGCGCAGAACTTCGCAGCGCTGAGGGCGCTCGCGACGGAGGGCATACAGAGGGGCCACATGAAGCTCCACGCTAGGAACATCGCTGTATCGGCGGGGGCCACGGGCAAGATGGTCGACATCGTGGCGATGAAGATGGTGGAAGAGAAGAAGATCAGGTTCGACAGAGCGAAGGAGCTCGTCGAAAAGCTTTCGAAGTCCTAGCGCGCAACTGCTACCACCTTTGACCCGACTAAACCACCCAACTCCTACAAGATGTTCGAGTAACTCTGAGAGAGTTGGAAGATGCGGCGCAGAAGACGCCTCCGCGGTGTCAGAGACGATCTTCTTTTGATTCGCCCATCATCTGTGACTGCGACTGTTGCGGGAGACTGCGAGCGTTTCTAGCCTTCGTTCATCGGTATCCTGACGCCTCTTTCCCTCGCCGTGCGAATCGCCTCTTCGTATCCCGCGTCGGCATGTCTTGCAACGCCCAGCCCAGGGTCGTTCGTCAGCGCGGTCTCGATCCGCTCGTCTGCCTCCTTGGACCCGTCTGCGAGCACTGCCAGTCCCGCGTGGATGGAATAGCCGATGCCGACGCCGCCTCCATGGTGGACGGAGACCCAGGAAGCTCCCGAGACCGCGTTGAGAAGCGCGTTGAGAATCGGCCAGTCGGCGATGGCATCGGACCCGTCCTTCATTCCTTCGGTCTCCCTGAAGGGGGAGGCCACCGAACCGGAGTCGAGATGGTCGCGCCCGATCACGATTGGCGCGGAGATGGTTCCATTTCGTACCAATTCGTTGATTATCTTGCCGAATCTCGCCCTCTCCCCGTATCCAAGCCAGCAGACCCTGGCGGGAAGGCCCTGGAACTGGACCCTCTCGTGGGCCTTCTTGATCCATCTGACCAGGGGGCGATTGTCTTCAAACTCCTTCACTATGGCCTCATCTGTCGCATAGATGTCTTCAGGCCTGCCGGAAAGGGCGGCCCATCTGAACGGGCCTCTTCCCTCGCAGAACAGAGGCCTGATGTACTCCGGCACGAAGCCGGGGATCCCGAACGCGTCAGCCACTCCTGCGTCCTTCGCCATCTTCCGGATGTTGTTGCCGTATTCGAAGGCGATGGCCCCCTTGCGCTGGAACTCGAGCATGGCGGTCACGTGCCTGGCAATTGACGCCATCGAACGCTTCTGGTAGGTCTCAGGATCGGACTTTCGCAGCGTCGAAGCTTCCTTGACGCTCAGACCTTCCGGGATGTAGCCGGCGAGGGGGTCATGAGCCGCGGTCTGGTCGGTTATCACGTCAGGCCTGAAGCCTGATTTCACGAGCTTCGGGAGAACTTCGGCTGAGTTGCCCAGCAAGGCAACGGAGATGGCCTTTCCCTCCTTTGCCGCGTTCTGTGCCAAGTCGAGAGCCTCATTTGTGCTCTTCGCGACCACGTCGCAGTAGCCCTTGTCAATGCGCCTCTGAATCGCAGTCATGTCGACTTCGACGACCAGGGCGACCCCGTCGTTCATGGTGACGGCGAGCGGTTGGGCGCCGCCCATCTCGCCAAGGCCCGAGCTCAGGACTATCTTCCCCTTCAGCGAGCCGCCGAAGTGTTTCGACGCGACTGCAGCGAGGGTCTCGTAGGTCCCCTGGAGTATCCCCTGGGTACCGATGTACATCCAGCTCCCCGCGGTCATCTGTCCGTACATCGTGAGCCCCCTATCCTCCAACTCCCTGAAGTAGGACCAATCGGCCCACTTCGGCACAATCATCGCGTTCGAGATGAGCACTCTCGGGGCCCTCTCGCTCGTTCTGAACACTGCTACGGGTTTACCCGATTGAATCAGTAGCGTCTCATTGTTGGCCAGACGCCTCAGTGACTTCACGATTGCTTCGTATGCGGGCCAGTTTCGGGCAGCCTTCCCGGTTCCACCGTACACTATCAGCCTCTCCGGGTCTTTCGCGACCTCCGGGTCAAGGTTGTTCATGAGCATCCGGAGCGCAGCCTCCTGGTGCCAGCTCTTGCAGGATATCTCGCTGCCTCTAGGAGCACTGATGCTGTGCCTCTGCATGATGTCTCGGGGGGCGACTCTCGATTTAAGAGTTCAGCCCAGGCTCGTCTGTCGCACCGACAGGAACTAGGGCGGTTGCGGATTGATCCGCGTTCACCAAGAGGAGTGCTCAAGCCCGTGGAGGCGGGCATCCTTAATATCCTGAGGGCAGAAATCCTGGGACTCTATGCAGAAGAGTCCTGACGTGCTGTCGAGGCTGAGCTCCGACATCGAACGCGACGCGGGCAAGGCCCAAGACTTCTTTGTGAGGATGCTCAGAATAAACGCGGTCAATCCCAGAATGGGCGGACCGGGCGAGATTGACAGGGCGAACTTCATCCAGTCATTTCTCGAAGGCGAAGGATTCGAGGTACAGAGGCTCGACGCGCCCGACAGCGGATACAAGCGTGGAGTTAGGCCGAACCTCTGCGCCAAGCTCGACGGCGTGGAGAACAGAAGGACGCTGTGGTTCCTAGCCCACATGGACACTGTCCCTGAGGGAAGCGCAGAGCTGTGGAAGAGCGACCCGTTTGAACCAAGAATCGAAGGAGGAAAGATCTTCGCGAGAGGCGCAGAGGACAATGGTCAGTCGCTTGTCTCAAGCCTCTTCGCCCTGAGAGAATTGAAGTTGCTCGGCGAGAGACTTCCTTTCAATGTGGGCGCTTGGTTCGTCGCGGATGAGGAGTCCGGAAGCAACTACGGCGTAAAGTATCTCCTGGAGCACTCTCCCTTTGGCGCTGGCGACCTCGTTGTCGTCCCTGACGCTGGAAGCCCGACCGGGACCGACGTCGAGATAGCCGAGAAGAACCTCCTGTGGCTCAGAGTCACTACCAGAGGAAAGCAGGTGCACGCAAGCGTTCCCGCCAAGGGGAGGAATGCCCACAGGCTCGGCATGAAACTTGCCCTCGCTCTTGACGAGGGATTGCATCTGAACTTTCCCAAGCGCAACGAACTTTTCGACGAACCATCCTCGACCTTTGAACCAACAAAGGTGGATCCCAATGTTCCTAACGTAAACACGATTCCTGGCGTCGATTCGCTTTACTTTGATTGCAGGGTCTTGCCGGAGTACTCTCTCGACTCGATACTTTCACACGTGAACTCGGCGCTAGGCGACTTCAGGTCGAAGCAAGGTGCCGACGTCTCTCTGGAGATCATCCAACGCGATGACGCTGGTCCCGCGAGCTCTCCGACGAGCGAGGTTGCGAGGCTTCTGGGGATGTCGATTGCCCGCATGACCAAGATACAGCCGAGGTTCGTGGGGATTGGACTTCGGACCGTCGGGAACTTCTTCCGGGAGCGTGGGATTCAGACGGCGGTGTGGAGCACCGTGGACGAGGTGCCGCACGAACCCAACGAGTATTCACGAATAGCGAACCTGATCTCGGACGCAAAGGTGTTCGCCGCCATGCCCTTCCTCGCCGAATCGCGCTGAGCAAGCGAGTGAGTGAGGGGCAGAGAAAGACTCCTGGACTCGGTTTCACTGGGCATTTGTAGAGCACCCGCTAAACCAAAGCAAGGGCCGGCGAGGGCCTGCTTAAATCGAGCCTCGGCTCGGACGAAAGGTCGAGCATGAAGATCGAAGGTGTTCCATTCTCTACCGTCGACTGGAAGGCCATTGCCCCTACGAGGCACCCCGGGGCACGGGGTGAGGCATTGTGGCGAACTCTGGATCTAGGAAATCTTCGTGTCAGGATGGTGGAGTATTCTCCTGGTTACGTCGCAGACCACTGGTGCTCACGAGGTCACGTCGTGCTCGTCTTGGAGGGAGAGCTGGTCACCGAATTGAAGGACGGGCGCAGGTTTGCATTGAAGCGGGGTGATAGCTATCAGGTTGCGAGCGATGATGCTTGCCCCCACATGTCGAGAACTGAGAATGGGGCAAGTCTGTTCATTGTCGACTAGGGTTCGGACGACCTTTTCTTCTCTCGCTAGGCTTTGCTAGTGTCCAATCCTGTCTGAATCACCACGGGTACGTTGATTCTGTTGCGCGCGGGAAAAGACTAAGTTGGTCTCAGCGGCGCCGCTGTTGAGGATGATGTAGACAATGCCAGAAGAATCGGCAGGACCCAACGAAATAGTGGTGTTGTGGACGAGCGGAGATCGAGAGGTAGCATTGAAGATGGTTTTCATGTACGCCCTGAACTCCAAGTTGAAGGGCTGGTGGAAAAAGGTCACTCTGATTGTTTGGGGGCCTTCTGCAAGACTCATCTCCGCGGATAAGGAACTGCAGGAACGCCTGTCAGCGATGAAAGAGGCTGGTGTGAAGTTGAGGGCGTGCAAAGCGTGTTCGGATGCGTACGGCGTCTCTGCCAGCTTGAAAGAACTCGGCATAAAGGTCGAGTATATGGGTCAACCACTTACAGAATTCCTGAAGAACGACAACTCCAGAGTGATAACCTTCTAGCAAAGCGTTCGCGCGGACGGGGCGCACAAGGTAGAAATAGAGTATGACGCGGTTGGGAGGATCAAGATGAATGTCTCAGAGGTAACGAGAACGATGCAAAAGGAGGGCGTGAAAGAAGTCGCCCTGCAGTTCACGGATCTCTCAGGTATCCTCCACTCTCTTTGGGTGCCTTCTGGTCTGCTGTCCAAGGTGGCTTCCGAGGGCATCCACATGGATGGTTCCTCTGTGGACATGGTGGACATCAGCGAGAGCGACCTGAAGCTGATGCCAAGGTTGGACACGTTTGTGGTACTGCCGCCGGGTCTGTTCACCCAGAGGGTGGCAAGAGTTCTCTGCGACCTCTATCAGCCCGAGTCCGAAAGGCCATTCGAACTTGACCCGAGGTTCGTGCTCAAGAGAGTCATCGACGATTCCAGGACGACCCTCGGAAGTTCCGTCGAGTACAACGCGTGCAGCGAAATTGAGTACTTCCTGTTCAAGAGGGATGATGAAGGAAACCCGAAGAGATACGACGAAGGCGGGTACCTGGCGAGCCCTCCCGCGGACCTCGGCATCGACACGAGACTGGAGATCACCGACAACCTCAGAAGCGCGGGAGTGGTCGTGGAGAAACACCATCACGAGGTGCCTCCCGGCAAGTACGAGCTGAACTTGACCTACTCTAATGCGCCGAGCATGGCAGACACCATCTACCTTGTCAAGTTCATAGTGAAGATGACCGCAGCGCGAAAGGGGCTCATAGCGTCCTTCATGCCAAAACCCTTCCACGATGGATACGGAGCCGGGCTGCACACGCACGTCAGCCTCATCGATGAAGGGAGAAAGCGGAACCTGTTCTATGACTCCGAGGGCGAGCACGGAATCAGCGAGATGGCGCTGCACTTCCTCGCGGGGGTCCTTACTCATGCGAAGGCCCTGGCCGCCCTTACCAATCCCTCGGTCAATTCCTACAAGAGGCTCGTGCCTGGCTGGGAGGCTCCCGTCTACCTCTCATGGGCCAAGTACAATCGATCTGTCCTGATCAGGGTCCCGCCAGGAAAAGGAATGGGAGCCAGACTGGAATACAGGCCTTCCGACGGAACGTGCAACTTCTACATCGCGTTCGCTGCCATCCTGGCGGCGGGATTGGACGGCATTCGAAGGAAGGCGGAACCCCCCGAACCCGTGGAAGAGGACATCTACGCGATGAGCGAAAAGCAGAGGGCGGCAAAGGGCATCGAAGTGCTTCCGGAGAACCTGGGAGAGGCGCTGAACGCGCTGTCCAAGGACAAGTATCTGCAGGAGAAGCTGGGAAGAGCATTCTGCGACAGGTTCATTCAGATCCGAACTAAAGAGTGGAAGGACTTCAACCGCACGGTGCACGAGTGGGAAAGGAAGAAGTACCTAGAGCTTTAGTCGAAGAGAAGGGTACGAGGCATGCCAATCAGGGCGGATTATGCGATAGTTCACGCGGAAGAACTAGCTACGCTTGCGGGCAAGGGTGGTCAACCCCAAGCAAGAGAAGGAATGAGGAGCCTTGGAATTGTCAGGGACGGAGCGGTCGCGGTCAGAGACGGAAGGATCGCAGCAGTGGGGACAACGCGGAAGGTCCTGGACAGGCTGGAGAAGGGGGTCGAGATCATCGACGCAACAGGTCAGCTCGTCGCTCCCGGGCTCATAGACCCTCATGTGCACCTGGTGTTCGCAGGCTCAAGGGAAGACGAACTCGAGGCGATGGCCGTGAAGGGAACCCCATACCTGAAGATCAAGGCGGAGGGAGGCGGAATGCCCATAACTCTGGAGATGACTGGCGAGGCTTCGACGGAGGAACTGGTCAAGCGGACAACCCATGTGCTCGATACTATGCTGATTCACGGCACAACAACGATAGAGGCCAAGAGCGGTTACGAGATGACGTTGAACGGGGAAGTGAGACAGCTTGAGATAATCCAGGCCCTCAGGAAGTCCCACCCCGTCGATCTGGTCCCGACTTTCCTGGCACAGGGAATCCCCCGCGGATACGAGAACAGGGTCAACGAACTGACGGAAGAGATAGTCAAGAGGTGGATTCCGGAGATCGCCGGGAGGAGGCTCGCGGAGTACTGCGACGTTTTCTGCGAGAAGGGATACTTCAACCTGGAACAGACCCGAAGGATACTAAAGGGCGGCATAGCTCACGGCATGAAACCTAGAATCCATGCAGATTGGCTGGCGCACAGCGGAGGGGCGAGACTCGGCGCGGAGCTGGGCGTAGTTTCTGCGGACCACCTCATCTTCACTCCTGAAAGGGAGGTCAAGGGACTGGTGAGGAAGGGGATTATGGGGACTCTGCTGCCGACAACGCCCTTCTGCTACCTGGGAACCTATGCCAGAGCGAGGGAGATCATCGAAGGGGGGCTGCCCGTCGCGCTGGGGACCGACCTGAGCGCGGCAGACATGTGCGAATCGATGCAGATGATGATGACTATCGCGGTCCTGCAGATGAAGATGACCACGGAAGAGGCACTCGTGGCCTCGACCATCAACGCCGCCCATTCGATACAGAGGGCAGGAGAGGTAGGAAGCCTAGAAGAGGGAAAGAAGGCGGACATCGTCATCTTCGACGCCCCAAACCACAAGCACTTCGCCTACCACTACGGCGTGAACCTGGCAGAGAAGGTCTTCAAGAACGGAAGGCTGGTGGCAGAAAGAGGCAGAAGAGCGGGTCAGGGCTGGGTTAGGGAATCCAGTGTCTCGGGGAGCAAACCTCAACGCTAATCTGGCAGATGCGGAGGCCACTGGACGGATGCCTAGTCCCAGGAGTTGCAGGGTCGGTGTCTCCTTCGGCCCCGAGTCGGACCTCTACTCGTTCCCGGAGGGGCACCCGATGAACAAGGCGAGGACGCAACTGTTTGGACCATCGATCAAAAGACTCGCAGACTCGGTGGAGGACAAACGCGTGTCGATCGTCGCCCCGGTCCGGGGGGCGGAGCAGGACGCTCTCCTCTTCCATACGCAAGCCTACGTGGAGTTCGTAAGGGAATCATCGGAGGCTGGATTTGGGTACCTTGACTACGGGGACACTCCGTCGTTCAAGGGGGTCTTCGAAGCTTCGCTTTATCCTGTGGGGAACACGCTGAACGGACTGAAACTCATTTCGCAGGGAGATTTCGACCACTTCTTCAACCCGATCGGGGGCCTGCATCACGCGCGGAGAGACAGGGCAGGAGGGTTCTGCGTGTTCAACGACGCTGCGATCGCGATCTGCCAGCTCCTTCAGAGAGGAACGGGCAGGGTGGCCTACGTCGACATAGACGCCCACCACGGCGACGGAGTCTTCTACGCGTTCGAGTCCGACCCCAGGGTGATAATCGGAGACATCCACGAAGACGGACGGTTCCTCTACCCAGGGACAGGACGCGGCTCTGAAACAGGGACGGAGAAGGCCGAGGGGACCAAGCTGAACATTCCGATGCCGCCCCGGGCCGGTGATGAGGAATTCAGGGAGGCTTTCGACCAGATTGAAGCATTTGTTGGGGGGTTCAAGCCCGAGTTCATTCTGTTTCAATGCGGCGCAGACTGCCTTGAAGGCGACCCCATCACCCAGCTGGGCTACACTGCCGCGGCCCATGCCTATGCCACAGCGAAGCTGCACGAACTCGCGCATCGGGTCTGCGGAGGCCGAATCCTGGCCATGGGAGGAGGGGGGTACAACCCCTCTAATGTTTCCACAGCCTGGACAGCGGTTGCCAAAGGACTGGCCGGGTTGGATTCGGAACGGTCCTAGAGGATGGCCCGTCTTGAGTATCCTTGTCGCCTAGATGGCTCCGGATTGGTGACGCAGCGCGCAACTTCGCATGCGTGAGTCTTTTCCATCAAGGTGCGCAGGTCACATCCAGAAGAAACCGATGGCATATGCAAAACGCGTACAACAATCTTGTTGATGTAGACCTCTTTTCAGGAGCCTTTGGACTTCGTCCGGCGCATCTCCACCAACAAGGTCCCGATCCCGTTCCCTGAAACTCTCGTCTCGACGCAGGCGCCCGCGACTCGGGCCCTGGCCGCGCTCCGCTCTAGCAGGTCCGTCTCCCTTGATCTCTCCGCCGGTCCGGGAAGGCTGATCTTCACGACCGCCTTCTGCCCCGATGTCTCGAAGAACCTGAGCACCAGGCCGTCCGAATCTTCGGCTCTCTTCGCCACAGTGACGATGACGTTTTCGGGCTCGGCAGATATGAACGAGTGCACCTTCGGCAGCGGTCCGCCGTGGCTTGGCTCCGTTACCACGCGCATCGGGCAGTTGAATTCGTAGGCCCTCCTCACTGTCAGGGCCTCACGGAAGCCCGCCATGTGGGGGTAGAGTGCATATGCGGCACTGTGCTCCCCCTGGTCCGTCACCTCACCCTCGGGGTCCGTGATGGGCGGGAGGCCGAAGCCCGCGCGCAGCCTGAACGGGTACCCGGCGCTCCTCAGCAGGGTCATCCTGACGATGTCGTTTCCGGCGTCAAAACCGTACTTGCAGTCGTTCAGCAGGCTCACTCCGAAGCTCCCGTCCTCGGCCGTGTGGTCCACCCACTTCTGCCCTGGTGCCTCGTACTTCGCCCTCTCCTCCAGGGTCGCCGTGGGAGACAGTGGGTTCCTGCGAGTTATGCTGCCGTAGGGGATCTCATAGGTGGTGAAGTCGCTGTGGACAGCCAGCGGGAAGGCCACCTTCGCAAGCCTGTGCTCCGTGTGCCAGTCAGCTTCGAGCCTGAACTCCACGATCGGGGACTCGTCGCAGAGTATGACGTCCTGGGTGAAGGTCGAACCCGGCCTCCCTTCCTGGGTGTAACCGTACCTCACTCTGACCCGCGCCCGGACGGGCCCTCTTTCCACGAGCTCCACCTCTGCCGGGTGGTCCAGATCGACGGACCTTACTCCGCCCTCCTGCTGGTAGATGAAGACCTCCCAGGCGTCGAAGATAGCAGCGTCGATGCGTGAGTTGACGCAGGCCCTCCCCCTTACGGGGCTGTCGTCGAAGATCTGGATCAGGCCCCCGGGGCCCTTCAGGATCTCCCTGCGGCTCCTCTTCTCGAACACGCTCTTGACCTGCCCAGTGCCCTTGTCCACCCTCACAACGAGAAGTTGGTTCTCGAGCCTGATTTCTCCCCTGGTCTCGGCACACGTCAGGGATGTCTTCCTAGGCCTGGAGCGCGCCGGGACGGCCCTGTACTCCTTGTATCCAATGGACGGCACATCCTCCGCCGCGAAGACGACCTCGCCACCATCCACCGCCTGCGAGGGAACGAGCCGCCCCGAAGCATCGACAATCGCCAACCCCTCTATGTCCACTGCCGGGATCTCCACCACGCCGCTCCTCGTCCACGAAAGAGGGTTGAAGACGAGTACTGACCTGCCCGGCCCCGAAGTGTTGACCTCGCGCGCAATGGCCGCAAGCGACGCCGAGACTATCCTGTCAGCCGTCTTGAATATCGAGTCGAAATCCATCTGGGAATCTCTGTATACCTCAGGGATAGACGAGCCCGGCAGCACGTCGTGGAACTGATTCAGCAGCAACTTTTGCCAAGCCTCGCTGAGCTCCGCCGAGGGGTATGGCCGCCCCCGCAGGTGGGCCAGGGTCGCGAACTTCTCGGCCGCTTCTAGTAAGCACTCCGCCCTCCTGTTGTTGCGCTTGGTCCTAGCCTGGGTCGTGTAAGTCCCGCGGTGGAACTGGAAGTACAACTCGTCGTCAACCTCGGGAATCTCCTTTTTCCCAAGCTTCTTGGTCGCCGCCTTCAGGTAGTCGATCGACGTTGTGAACGCCCCCTCCACGGTCTTCTTCCCTTCGACGAACTCCAGCGCCCTCACAATCATGTCCTCGGAGACCCCGCCTCCGTGGTCTCCCTCGCCGAACAGCATGAGGAGGTCGTCAATCTTGTGGCGGGCCTTCAGCAGCTTCAGTTGCTCGAGCACCCGGGGCTCGGCTACCTTCTCATCGTAGGCCCCGACCATCTCGTGGGCGAGGATCGACGAACCGTCCGGGGCGGTCCACCTGAAGAAATAGTGCGGGAAAGCAGTGGTGTCGTTCCAAAGCATCTTCTGGGTCAGGAAATACTCCATGCCCGACTTCCGCATTATCTGGGGGAGGGTCCAGGCGTACCCGAACGAATCTGGGAACCACGCGACCTTAACGTCGACCCCGAACTTCTTCATGAAGTACCTCTTCCCGTAGAGGAACTGCCTGACGAAGGACTCACCCGAGGGCATGTTGCCGTCTGGCTCGACCCAGGTGCCCCCGACTATCTCCCACCTCCCCTCCTTCACCTTCTGCCTCACGCGCTCGAAGATCTCCGGGTGCTCATCTTCCAACCACTTGTAGTACTGGGCGCTGCTCTGGCAGAAGGTGAACGGGAGCCTGTCCATCAGGCGCAAAACGCTCTTGCAGCCATCGCCGAAGACCCTCCTGGTCTCGCCGAACGACCACAGCCAAGCTGCGTCGAGGTGGCTGTGGCCTAGGAAGTGGCAGATCCCTTCGTTAGCTTTCCGGGTCGTCATTTCCCCTCTCCGCAGGCGCCACCTCTCGGTGGGATTAGTCAGTTGCGCGCGAAGAGGTCCAACACGAAGCGTGGCGTGTCCGATCCGAGGCAAAATTCTATGGCTCTTGCGCTTCGTCGAGAGTCACAAGGCTGACGCCAGGTTTGCAAACAGCCAGAAGAAGGTCGCCGCGCGCCATCAGGACGACGAAGGCGTTCTATATGACTCAGACCTTCGTTAATCCCTTGGAAAGACGGAGTGAGCAGTCTGCTAGCCAGCCCCGGACAAGGGGGAGACGCCGGACGCCAAAGCGTCGTGCATGACTACGGCCCTATCCCCACCTGTGCATATACCTACGGGCAAAAAAATCAACTTGACAGTGACGACGATGATGATGATGATGAAGATGATGACGAAGGTGACGAAGCTGACGAGGAGTTTGACGGTCGTGATGGACATGCTGACGAAAGTGACGGCGTTGACGGATGGTGACGGGACCCAGGGTTGAAGCTCTTGGTCGAGGTTAAGGAGCGCGCGCTTCACATCTCTCTGGCATCTTCTCAGTTGCAGCGGTATGAGGAATCGGACCCAAGCCCCTACGCTGTCCTGTCGTGACGCCCACCTAGTCCTGGGGTCCAGGGCACTCGCGATCCCATCGTTCAGCGCTGCTGGTAGCACTCGCTAGGCCGCGCTGCGCAGCGGCGTGACCTTGAACTCCTTGCCTTCCACGAGCCTGTCGCCCTTCCCGTACTCGAAGAGCCTCAAGTTCTTTCTCCTAATCTTCCCTGATGTAGTTTTGACGGGCTCTAGCGTCTCCACGAACTCTATCCTCCGCGGGTGCTTGTAGGGCCCGGTCTCCTTCGCCACGAAGGCCGCCAGCTCGTCGGCGAGCGCCTGGCTGGGGGCGTATCCGCGCCTCAGGACGACGTAGGCCTTCACGACTGCGCCCCGGACTGGGTCCGGCGCCGGGACCACCGCGGCCTCGACCACCGATGGATGCTTCACCAGGGCGGCCTCGACCTCGAAGGGCCCGATCCTGTACCCCGAGCTCTTGATGACGTCATCGGCCCTGCCGATGAACCAGAAGTAGCCGTCGGAGTCCTTGCTCGCCTTGTCCCCGGTGTAATACCACCCGTTGTGGAAGACCTCATCGGTCTTCTCGGGGGCTCCGGAGTACTCCTTAAAGAGCGCGAAGGGCCTCGGGTCGAGCCTGATCCCGACGAACCCCTCCTTTCCGGGACCCAGGATCTTCCCGTCCTCGTCCACCACCTCCACGTCGTAGAGCGGCCCGGGCACCCCCATCGATCCTTGTCTTATCTCGACACCCGGGAAGTTGCCCACAATCAGCACGGTCTCCGTCTGGCCGTAACCGTCCCTGATGGTGAGCCCCGTGGCCTCCCTGAACTTTTCGATGACTTCGGGGCTCAGAGGCTCGCCCGCGCTGCAGGCGCTCTTCAGGCTGGAGAGGTCGTAGCCTCCGAGGTCCTCCAAAGAAAACATCCTCCATATCGTGGGCGGGGCGCACATGCTGCGAACCCCGAGCTCCGAAATCTTCTGGAGGTGCTTTGCGGCGTCGAACCCTCCCCTGTAGGCGACGGTCAGCGTGGGGGCGCCCTGACTCCATGGAGCGAAGATGCTGCTCCAAGCGTGCTTCGCCCACCCCGGAGAGCTGATGTTCCAGTGCAGGCCTCCCGGTTCGATGCCGAGCCAGAGGGCTGTCTCTCTGTGCCCCAGAGGGTAGCTGGCGTGGGTGTGCACCACGACCTTGGGGTGCCCTTCGGTCCCCGATGTGAAGTAGAACAGGGCGGGGTCGGAGGCTCTGGTTGGAAACTTCGGGGCTGATCGCGCTTCGGAGTAAGCTTCACTCAGGTCGAGCCACCCCTGGGGAGGTGCGCCGGAACCTTCTGTCATGGTGCAAGCGGCGAACTTCATCCTCGATACCCGGCCAGAGCCCAGCTCCCCGAACTTCTTCACGCCTGCCGGGTCAGTGATCACGCCCCTTATGCCGGCGGCGGGGAGTCTGTACTCGAGATCGTTCGGCGTGAGAGTCGGCGCCGAGGGGACAACAATTGCTCCGGCCTTGATCAGCGCAGCTACCGAGAGCCAGAGCTCGGGGACGTTCGAGAGCATCACCAACACTGGGTCTCCCCTCTCGATGCCATGCTTGCCTAGGTAGTTGCAGATCTGGCTTGACTTCTCAGCGACGGCCCTGAACGAGAGGGTGTCGGCCTTGCCGTCCTCGTTCACGAAGACGAGGGCCGGCGCCTGACCCTTCTCCCTGCCCCACCGATCGACCACGTCGAACCCCCAGTTGAACTTCTCGGGCACCTCGACTTCGAATTCTCTCAGGTACTTGGGGACAAAGGCATAGTCTTGGACGCGCACAGCTTTGGCCGCCCGGCGAATCCGATTTAAGCCATGTCCCGAAAGTTGGCGTCGCGCGCGAGTTAACTTCGGCCGCGCAAGGCAAGGTAAGGTGAGGTAAGGTTAGCTTTACCTTGGCGCGCACTCTGTCTGCCGAGACAGAAATCAGTCCCGCCATGAGTTAGAGTCACTAGGCTTTCCTTTCTGAAGTCGCGCACGGGAAACCGTAAGTAAGCCGCGTCTGGCGTAGATGCGCCGAAGGCACCTTGGTCAAGTGGCATCAAACTCACCACCTCCCTGCCTTCGTAACACTTCTGTTACTCGTCTCGTATGCATTCCTCGTCAGTCTCTTATTTCCCGTCTCTGTTGGGGCTTCGCCTGCGACGACTCCCTCACCAGTCGGCGCAATCACTGGTACTCAGATCGTGTCTAGTATAGGGTACGGGATCTTCACACAAAACCTGACGCGCACCTCTACATCTTCGGTCACTTTCGCCTTCGCATCACCGACTGACGCGCTCGTGCTGTTCACCCCGCAACCGGTCAACGGAGGCAGTGCGGGGTCGTGGTTCCCTCCATCTACCTACTATGCGTACTACTTCTCCGGTCAAACAAGCTCCACATTCAGAGTCGACCTCTCGCAGTATTACTTCATACTGTTCGCCGTGGGTTCTTCCTCTTCAGTTGGAATCTCAATCGACGCTACCCCGCTCCGGGTCACTGTTACTCAGCAGTTCAACAACTGCGCGATCGACCCATCCGCATGTCCAGCCGTCAGGAACCTGCTGTTGAGTGACGGCCTGGGCATCGCTGCGACGACCTGCTCGACCATGGGTACGACAGCTGCGAGTGCCTCTTCCATTCAGTTGACAGGTCCGGCGCCAACCTGCGAAGGAATAGGTGGAACGCAGATAAGTGAATTGCAGGCTAGTGTTGTCACCGTTTCAGGAATTGTTAGTGAATCTACTTCGCAACCTTCTACCACAGTCTCGACTTCTACCGGTTCATCGAAGGGCTTTGCACTACCAGCCAACCTGAGCTATTTCATCTACACCGTAGTCGCATTCGTGACGTTGGGCGGATTGTTCGTCGGAATCAGGACTTACAGGAAGGAGGATGGAAACGACAGTCCCAGTTCCGTTGGAGGCCGAAGAGACAGCACGACCTTTCCCGGAGGAGGGTCGGGACCAGGGAGCACTGGCGACTTGACCGACGTGGAGGGGGCTGCACCATCGGTTTTGGCGATAACCAGGAGCGATTCCAAGTATCTTATCGAATACAGGCCCAACGGTCGACTCAGCCAGCCTCTGGCCACCAAACAGCTCCTGGAGTACGATCCTTCAAAGAGGCTCAGGATACTGAAGAAACTGGAAGACCTTACTACGACTGCGAATCTTCTAACGCAGTTGACAAGAGAAAAGAGAAGCGAACAAGACGCCTCTCCACTAGTGACCGGAAGAGAAGGATTGGGGAACACCTGGACAATAAAGCCTGAGGCCATACTCGCAGACCTCACCGACTTGGGCGGAGTGATCTTCGACTATTTCTTGTCGACAAGCGTAGCAGAGACAATCTTGCATTCTAGCAGCCGATATCTCGTCATTGAAACCAACGATGTGGAAGTTCCATGGGAATTGATGTACGATGGGTCGGACTTCTTGGCAACCAAACACTATGTCGGTAGAGCGCTTGTGGTTGAAACAGGAGTGCAGAAGCAAGAGTTCCAACAGACCAGGCGTAGGCCGAAGGCCGCTTTGATAGCTGATCCAAGCGAAACATTGCCTTCTGCAATAGAGGAAGTATCGCTAGCCGGAAAACTTAGGCAATTCTGTGACGTGGACGTTTATCAGGGGAAAGCGATAGATACCGTCGAAGCAATCAAGGTGTTCGGAAGAGGAGGTTATGACCTAATCCACTTTGCAGGGCACGCCGAGTTTGATAGTGTGTCGCCTGAGCGAAGCTCCCTCCTGTTTGCCGACGGCAAGCTCACTGCGTTCGAAATCAAACGGATAATCGAGAAGAGTCCTTCAAAGCCAGCACTCGTCTTCGTCAACGCATGTGCATCAGCCAAGGAGAAGACCGATAGCGGTATCGACTACTTAGGGGACAGGATAGGAGGGCTGGCGTCGCCGTTCTTGAAAGCGGGAGTCCTTTGCTACATCGGAGCCACATGGCCCATCTACGATAGGTCCGCGCGTTTCTTTTCATCGGAGTTCTACTCAAGCGCCCTCAGTGGCGACGCCGTGGGTCTGGCACTTACAAGAGCGAGGAGAGAAACGCTCCGAGAGTATCCTAACGACCTTTCTTGGGCTTCCTTCGTTCTCTACGGAGACCCTGCAGGCGTTGTCAGCAAGAAGGTCTAGAATGGACAGTTGGAATTCTATGCCAATACGAGCGTTTCGTGGTTCGGCAGGCTGCGCTGCTTCTGCTGGACATACTGGACCAGATTCATGACGTCAAGTGTCGAGGCGTCACCTCGCAGAATCTCCACCTGCGCTTTTTGATGCTCTTTTCTCAGTACAGTTATCTCCTTAACCAAAGAGTCCATCTGGCGAGAGAGGGTTTGTTCCACAGCCGCCAGTTCGGGAGTATCATACTCTCTTCGCTGCTCCTTCAACTTGCTCAGCTCATACTGAATCCGAATCGCTTCGTCTAGCCGAAGGAAGAGTTGCTGGAACGGTTCATCTCTGTAGCTCCCGCTATCGTATCTCTTTACTAAAACAAAATTGTCCATGACTACTAAGTCGATCCACTTTGATTGGTCCAACCTTAGCCTCTCGACTACCTGTTTAGGAATCGACACCGTAAATTCGCGGTTTTCGGTTCTCGGCTTCTTCACCAGGACCATAAGAGGTGCAATGTCCTTCTCAGACACACCCCGGAAGAGCTGTCATTTTGTATATAAACTCCTGCCCTTCGCAACCTGTACATACAACGTTCTTCTAGTTCTGCGTCATGGAAAACAAGAAGACGATTCGGACAGCATCGATCACTACCATAGTCGCGCTATTGCTGGCGATGTCTGTTTCTCTCGTCGGGATTTCGCCTGTGTTGACTGTGCACGCCGTGACATCACCCTTCCCTGCTCCGATGGGCACCATCACTGGTACACAAACCGTGTCAGGTCTAGGGTATGGAATCTGGTCAGGGAACCTGACAAGTGTCTCGACATCTTCAGTTGAATTCGTTTTCGCTTCACAGACCAATGCCCTGATACTTTTCACCCCCCAACCTGTCAACGGAGGCGGTGCTGGCTCTTGGCCCCTCCCATCTACATACTACGCGTACTACTTCCCCGGCCATACGAACGCAGCATTCAACGTCAACCTCTCGCAGTATTACTTCATCCTATTCGCTGTAGGTTCCCCGTCGTCTGTCACGATCTACGTTGACGGCGTCAAGCTCCAGGTCGCCGACACACAGCAGTTCAACAATTGTGCAATCGATCCAACTGCATGTCCGGCGGTCAGGAACCTGCTATTGAGTGACGGGCTAGGCATCAACACAATGACCTGTTCGAGCATGGGTACGACAGCCGCGGGAAACTACTCCGTTCAGCTGACCGGCCCCGCACCGACCTGTGAATCGATAGGCGGGACGCAGATAGATAATCTGCAGGCTAACGTCGTTTCTCCGTCCACGGCCACCACGACCGTGACGACCACAACGACTGCAACCCTTACCAGTACGGTGCTATCTACGACGACGCTCACTACCACAACAACGGCCAATACCACGTCCACGGTTTCAGGGCTTTCTACTCTTGAAGCACTCTTGGGCGTGATCGCTGTTATTGCTGCGGTGATAGCAGCCGCTGTGTTAGCTATCGCTGTGTCCGTGTCGAAGAAGACGAAAGTCTAGCACTCTGGAAGAACAACAACTTCAAGCAGTAGGTGGAGGCGAACCCTCCACCATTCCTGTTTTCTTGCGATTGAACTCCTCGACGCTCACGGGCCTTTGCTCTTCTTAGAGCGAGCGAGCGCGAGACGAATGCCCTAGTCCTCTCGGCCAAGCCAGACCCCTGAATACCGATGTGGTCGTAGAACATCAAAGACTGCGGTCATAGTGATCTCGGGTGACTTTCGAACGAATGGCGTCGTGCACCTCGGTCAAAGAGTCTAGCTCGGTTACGAGTGACATCGGTTCGGCGATATAAGCAGCGCCATATTGGAACCCACAGCGCGCGCTGGAGCAGGAACTAAGGGGAGTAGTCTACCGATACGGGATAGCCTATGAAGCTGTAGCCGACCTTAATGTAGCCACCATCTGCCATTTCTGTCTGGTTGACGTTCACTTGGGCATACCCCTGTCCGATGTCCAGCGTCTTCCCCCCGACTAGGTTGAACACCCACTGGCCGCCAGACGGGCCTGCAGAGGTGAACTGGTAAGTCTTGGAGTATGAAGCGATATTGTACGCGATTACTACCGTACCGAAGACTAAGATCCCGATGGCGAACAAGATGGGCCATTTCGTTACTTTCATGGTTTGCTCTTCTCCGTGCTTGCATATTATGTAAGTGCATATTATGTAAGGGTTACTACGCGCGCTCCAACCCCACCAGAATCGCTTGAGGCTAGCGCGCGCTTCGAGTCGTATTCCATACTCAATCTCACCACTTGTGCTTAATAGTTGAAACTTCGATTGTCATGCCGTCGGACTTTGGCATTTTGTCCGAACTGCGGCAAGGAGGTCTCCGTGGGGTTTGCTCTCTGTCCGTTTTGTGGGCAGACTCTTCGGACCAGCGATGGCCAACGTGTTACAACGCCAGCGAGCGGACTTCCTTCCGATTCCTCAGCACAGAATCTCACAGTTTCGCTAGCGCTTGCGGCTCAGAAGCCCGTGGCTGCGTTTGTGCTGGCGATAATAGCATCAGTCGGGCTGCTCTTCTTGGGAGGGGTATTCGCTCTGGCCGCGAGTGTGGGGTCGGGAGGAGGGGCCGATGCCGTTGGTGGCCTTGGGTTCACAGATCTCATCTGTGGCGTTCTGCTGCTTGCGGCAGCGTTGATGATGTTTCGCAATGGGGCTTCCGTCAGGTCTTGGGGCAACGCTATCATCGTCCTCGGAGTCTTACCAATCATCGCGCTGGCTGTTCTTCTCGCCTACGCTTACAGCATTTCAGGCGCAAGTGGTGGGTCGATTGGCTCAGCCTTGGGCGTTCTCTTTCTCTTGATTCTGCCTGACATATTCGCTATCATCGGTGGCATCATGGCATTCAGTTGGAAGCCAACCTGACAGAGCGCGCGCTCAGATTCTACAGCAAGACCAAGCCTCACTTCCTCTAGTGTATACATGCACACAGGCACATAGTCAGTCAGTCAGTCAGGCAGTCAGGCAGGCAGGCAGGCAGGCAGGCAGGCAGGCAGGCAGGCAGGCAGTCAGGCAGGCAGGCAGGCAGGCAGGCAGGCAGGCAGGCAGTCAGGCAGGCAGGCAGGCAGGCAGTCAGGCAGGCAGGCAGGCAGGCAGGCAGGCAGCACTAGCTAGTCAGATAGTCACACGTGCATCGTCAGTCACTGCTAGTCAGAGTCACAAGTACACGCGCACAAGTACAAGTGAGTGGGGGAAAAAGAGATGCGGTCGCCGGGATTTGAACCCGGGTTTCTGGAGACGGTCTCGACGCCGCCTTTACCAGCGTGGCAGGCTTACATGTCCCGGAAGGACTTGATGTCCTGGACCAGGCTAGACGACGACCGCACAAATCACCTCACGACATGATGGAGGTTAAAAGCTTGGTGCGGAGTTTCAGGCGACTTTGACGCCCAGGGGCAGCTCCTTGTCAGGCGCGAGCAGCGAGAGATCACTTTCGTTGTACGCCGCCAGAAGCATACACTCCGACATGACCCCAGCGACTGACTTAGGTTGCAAGTTGACCACTGCAACTACCAGCTTACCCACCAATTGGCCCTTCGGATAGAAGTTCTTGATCCCCGCGACACACTGCTTGGTGTTTCCCTCTCCTAGATCCACCACTAATCTGTACATCGGGTTGCGCGCTGCCGGGATGTCCTCCACCGTGGTGATGCGCCCAACCCTCAATTCGATCTTGCCGAACTCCTCGATGGTAATGGTCAAACCCGCTGATTATGACACTGAGACCAAATAAGGCTTAAAGACTCGGAACCAAAGTCGAGAGAACGCGGGCCGGTAGTCTAGTCTGGTAGGATACAGAGAAGTCGTCCAGCCCCTTGGCAAAGGAATCCAGACTGGGGGAGGTCGGGGGTTCGAGTCCCCCCCGGTCCATCTAAGCTCAGAATGAACTCTGTCTACCTAGACTAGCTAGATTCTAGCTATTTCCGTAACTGGTTGCAGACCCCATTTCCGAAGTTCCGGCCCGGGCGTACTGCTCTGCAAATCCTTCTCGTGCCACCCCACAACGGCTTTATCATCCAATTCCTGCTTGACTGAAAGAAGCCTTGTCCCAGAGCGAGCGGAGACTCGCGGCAATAATGTTCACGGACATAGTTGGATACACGGCACTCACTCAGAAGAACGAACCCCTGGCGATGAAGCTACTCGAAAGGCACAGGGAGCTCATCCGTCCGGTCCTTGCGAAGCACTCAGGCAGGGAGGTGAAGACCATCGGAGACGCTTTTCTCGTAGAGTTCACCAGCGCCCTGGAAGCCACCGAGTGCGCCGTCGAGATGCAGAAGTCTCTCCACGAGTTCAACGAAACGGCGACCGATAGGGTACTCGTGAGGGTTGGAGTGCATGTCGGGGACGTCATCCATCGCGACGGAGACGTGTATGGAGACGCGGTGAACATAGCCTCTCGAATAGAGCCCCTTGCCTCTGCTGGAGGCATATGCATCTCCCAGCAGGTCTTCGACCAGGTCAGGAACAAGGTCCCGTATGAGCTGGTCAAGCTCCAGCCAAGAGAGCTGAAGAATGTCGCATTCCAGATTGACGTTTACAAGCTGGCCTTGCCGGGGGAGGCAGGTGTGAGACCCGGGCCAGAATACGACAAGCACCGCCTGGCCGTCCTGCCCTTCGCCAACATCAGCCCAGACCCTGCAGACGAGTATCTCGCCGACGGGATGACGGAAGAGCTGATCACTGCGATGTCTCAACTCCAGGGACTGCAGGTCATAGCAAGAACGTCGGTGATGAATTACAAGGGGCAAAGAACGAAACTATCTACCATCGGCGACGAACTCAGGGTCGGGACGGTCTTGGAAGGGAGCGTCCGCAAGGCCGGGAACAAGGTGCGGGTCACGGCACAGCTGATCGACGTCCCTACCGAATCACACGTGTGGTCAGACATGTATGACAGGGAGCTGGATGACATCTTTGCGATTCAGAGCGACATAGCACGGAAGATCGCGCAAGCGCTGAAGGTGAGACTCGCTCAAGCCCCTGGACCGGCGGTTAAGCACACTGAGAACATCGAGGCCTACACGCTCTACCTGAAGGGACGCGCCCTCTGGAACAAGAGGGACAAGGAGGGAGTATTAGAATCGGTGAAGTTGTTCCAGGAAGCAGTCAGGATGGACCCCGGCTACGCGAGGGGGTACGCGGGACTGGCCGACGCCTTCTTCGTAGCTGCAGACTGGGACTTCATGGACAGGGCTGACGGGTTTGCGAAGGGGAAGGAGGCGGCGACGAAAGCGTTGGAACTCGATGATACGCTCGCCGAGACTCATGCCTCGTTAGGGGGTGTCCTACTTGACGATCTGAGGTATGAGGAGGCTCAGCGGGAGTTCCGAAGGGCTATTGGGCTGAACCCCAATTACGCTACGGCCCATCAATGGTACTCTGGATGTCTGGTAGAAATGGGAATGATGAAGGAGGCGACGGAAGAGATCGAGAAGGCCCATGCGTTGGACCCGCTGTCTCCAATAATCACGTCCAATGTCGGTGGCTTTAATCTCGCTACCGGAAGGCTGGACGACGCGATTGCGGTATTCGACAGGCTGATTGAAAGGGAACCTGACTTTGCCCCAGCCTATTCTAATCGCGGTTTCTGTTTCGCGTTCAAGGGCATGAAAGAGAAGGCTTACGCCGATATAGAAGTTTTGCGCAAACTTCGGAGAGACGAAGATGGATACAGGGCCAATCTTGCCATCCTATACGGATGGTTTGGGGAAAGAGAGAAAGCGCTGTCGATGATCGAAGAGCTCATCCAGAAGGTCGGAAAGCCGGGACTCAGGGAGATGGACATCGCTAGGTGCTACGCGGCTATTGGTGACAGGGACGAGTTTTTCAAATGGGTCGATAGGGCCATACCTACGAAGAGGATTGGGATTGTTGCAGCAAATCTTCGGTATCTTCCTCTCTTCGACAAAGTTAGGGACGACCCGCGCTTCCCCGAGATCTTCAAGAAGCTTGGCCTTCCCTACTGAGCAGTTAGCCAGCCCTGTGCGGAACTGAACCTCATAGAATTCTTGGTGCAGGGTCTGAAACCCAGGGCGACCCATACCCCCGGAAATTTGGCCGTGATTGGATGGGTCAGGCAGTGGTTCCACAAGCCCCAACTTGTGAATCCCCCCCGGTCCACACCAATACCGGTTCAGGACTCTTAGCGCGCGCTGAGGAACGCGCTGGATATGAGAGGACAAGAAGAATCGAAGCATTTATGATGGCGGATTCGAGCGAATCGGTTTGATAGGTCATGGAGGCTCACAAATCAGTGCTGACAATCGATGGCAGCGACCTGACAATCGAAGACGTCGTGAGAGTTGCGAGGGACGGCACGAAGATTGAGCTGTCCAGAGAAGCGATTGCAAAGATCAAGGTGTGCAGGGCGGTCGTCGAGAAACTCATCGCCAGGAAGGAAAGGATCTACGGGGTTTCCACCGGTATAGGCGAGCTGTCGAACGTGATCCTGACTCCTGAGCAGGTCAAGGAGTTCCAGAGGTACATAGTCTACAGCCATGCGGCCGGCTGGGGCGACCCTGTGGCCATCGATGACGCAAGAGCGGCCTGGCTGACAAGAACAAACGTGTTGTCAAAGGGGTACTCCGGACTGAGACCCATCATGGTCGAGACCCTGGTCGAAATGCTGAACAAGGGAGTCACTCCAGTGATGTGCCAGAAGGGCTCAGTAGGGGCGAGTGGGGATCTTTCCCCCCTGGGACAGGGAGCTCTCGTGCTAATGGGAGAGGGAGAGGCATTCTACCAGGGCGCCAGAATGAAGGGAAAGGAGGCTATGGACAAGGCGGGAATCAAGACGGTCGTCCTGGAAGCGAGGGACGGACTCGCAGCGATAAACGGCTCAAACCTGGTGGCGGGAATGGGATGCCTGCAGGTCTACGATGCGGACATTCTGGTGAAGACCTCAGAGATCGCCGCGGCAATGACTCTTGAAGCTCTTCTCCCGAACATGCTTGCATTCGACGAAAGAATTCACAAGGTGAGAGGCTATGAAGGCGCCGTCCATTGCGCAGAGAACATCAGAAGGATAGTAAAGGGGAGCGAAGTACTGGCGCAGAAACCGCAGAAGGTCCAGGAGTCCTACAGCCTGAGGAGCACTCCTCAAGTCGTGGGCGCGGCTAAGGACACGCTGAAATTCGCTCGAAAGATGTTCGAAACAGAGGTCAACGGCGTGGGCGACAACCCGCTCTTCTTCCCAGACGATGGAGGAACCTGCCTTACCGGCGCGAACTTCCAAGGGACGCCACTTGCATTCGCCCTTGAATTCGTCGGGATCGCGCTTACCACGGTCGGCGCGCTTTCGGAGAGGAGGATGAACAGACTCGTGAATCCCAACCTGAACATGGGCCTTCCGGCGTTCCTTACAAAGGGGGCGGGGATGTTCTCAGGCCTTATGCTCTCCCAGTACACGGCAGCATCACTCGTATGTGAGAACAGAGTCCTGTCGACGCCTGCAGCGACGGGCTCGATACCCACCGCTGCGGACCAGGAAGATTTCGTGAGCATGGCGACGACGACGGCCATCAAGACGAAGCAGATTGTGAAGAACTCCAGCGCGATAATCGCCATCGAGCTCATGGCTGGCGCGCAGGCCCTAGACTTCAGAAAGCCTCTGAAGCCGGGCAAGGGAACCCAAGCAGCCTACGACGCCGTGAGGAAACACGTGACCCATCTCGAAGAGGACAGGCCTTTGTACGACGACATCACCGTGCTTGCAGACGCTGTGAAGTCTGGCGAAATCCAGGCTGCCGTCGAGAAGGCCGTGGGAAGTCTGAGCTAAGAACTCAAGGGCAGAGTGCGTCAGTAGGAACACTCCGTCTGGACGATGGCATGGAGCTTCACTGGACCGTCCTTGGTCTCAGAGTCGATCCCAATCTGGTTCAAATCTTCTCCCTCTGTGGAAGACCAGCAGAGAATCGTGCGTTCCTGACGCACGGCTAATCCCAGGGGCGGAGATCGCAGAGCCTGGAAATTCTCTTCGGTCCTAGGGAACGTAACGCTGTGAACCAAGCCACCGACGCCGTGAAAAGGGCAACGATGCCTATGAGAAACGCATGACTGGCCACCACAAGGTTCGCCCCTCCTTCTGATGACGCTCTTTCAGCATCGTCGTACCAGACTACAAAGCCAGCAATCGCAACTACTGTGAGGATGATTGCGGCACCGAAGAACTTCCTAGCATTTCTGCTGTCGGTTGCATTCCCCATTTGCGAGGCCGATCATGACTTGTTCGGACGTCTTGTGCGCCTGACAACGAAGTAGACTGCCACGATTACGACCACGACCAAAATGACTATGCCGAGTACAACAGACTCGGAAATCCCTGAATTTCCTCCCGAGGATGTGGTCGAGCTAGTGGTCGAGCTTGTAGACTGGCTGGAGACAGACGAAGTTGTGGACTGACTCGAGACAGATGAGGTGGTTGTCGTAGTGACGACCGGTCCACTCACGGTGAATCCCACGCCCCCGAGCTGGCTGAGCTGAACCGACGTCCAGGAGGCTGACTGTGCTGTGGACGATTCTGGGGTAGGCACGCTGTTCGGGATCACAAGGCTTACGGTGCCGTTTGAGTTCGATCCCCCTAGCATCGTCACTGTTCCTGGGAAGGTACCCGAGTTGTTGAAGAGCTCAAAGAGCGAGGACATGTTGAGCTCGTTCCCGGTCTTGACGTAGGGCGGGTAGATGGTCAAGCCACTTACCTGGAACACTTCCGTATACTCACCGCTCGCCATCTGGTTCTCGCTGAACGTTCCAGTGAGACCCGACAGTCTGTACCTTGTCGAATTCAGGATGCTGTACTGCTGAGAGGTCGAGGTGCTGTTCGAGGATGCCCCAAGAATCTGCAGGGCCTTTTCGAGATTGAAGTTCTGCGACGCCTGCAGGGTGGCCTGAAGACCGGCTACGCCGTTCGAGTACGTCGCTGTGTAGCTGTAGCTCTGTACGCTTGAGAAAATGGCACCGAAGGCCGAGTAGGAAGCCCCGCACACCTGCTGCCCGCTGCACGTGATTGGCAGTTGGCTTCCGGCTATGCCACTGGATAGGTAGAATGCGGCCAGGGCAGCTGGTATCGCTGTGATGTTTCCTGAGATGGTGAGGTTGCCCAGCACAGTCGCGGAGTTCGTTCCATTGATCTGTTTCAGTGTGTACTGGGAGACAGTCAAGTTGGCGTAAGGCAGCTGGGCGAGAAGGGTGTCGAGGTAAGATGAATTGACCTTGCTCTGGAACACAGTCAGGAGATGGGCGATCGTCGACTGGTTGATGTTTTCTTCGATCGTTCCGTTTTGGTAGGGACCGTACTGCACGGTGGCGCTTCCATTCACGGAGACGGAGTTGGCGTTGCCGTTGTAGCCTAGCTTGAAAGACGTCAAGGGAGATTCAATCCCTGGGACAGCCTGAACGCTGATTTCGCCCTGAGAAACTCCGCTAGAATAAGTCCCCGAAATGGAGATCGAACTCGAGTAGTTGTACGGGGCCTGACTCGTCATGTTGGCTGGCAGGGTTGCGCTCCCGTTTATCGTCACCGTTGACCCTCCGGCTGACGCGGGAAAGCTGACTTGGAAATTCGAGTCCGGAATCGTTCCCGGCGCCGCGGTGTTTGTCTCATTTGTCGAGTAAGAAACACCGATCGACCCGTCTGCATAAATCGTCAGTTGCAGCGACGATGGTTGGGCACTGGACTGGGACGTTTGGGTAGTGGTCTGAGCCAAGGACTGTAACCCGGGCGTGGAAAGTGTCAGAATCGCGACTAGTGCCATTACCAAACAGAATCTTGAGCTGTGCATCACGTCACCTCCATTAGGGAGAATTCCGCCTCTTCTAAACATGCACTTGCATCGGGTGTGACCGCGATTCCGAGTTTCGAGGTTCGCGCAATTACTCTCTTACGATGAGGTTTTTCACTTGACGACGGCCAGGACTCCGTCCCGCATACGGTACACCCTCGCCAGGAGGGAACTGATCGAAGAATCGTGAGTCGTGACAACGACTGCTGCGTTCGTCCTCTTACGAAGATCGTCCAGCAGGTCGATTATCTTTCCGCCTGAAGTGGAATCCAGCTGACTCGTGGGTTCGTCTGCCAGTATCAGCGCAGGGTTGTTTGCCAGCGCCCGGGCCACCGCCACCCTCTGTTGCTCCCCCACGCTCAGCTTACCGGGCCTACGTTCCCCCTTCCCCGCCAGTCCCACGGATTCGATGAGCTCCCTGGCCCTCATCTTCTGATGACTCCCCGACCTTGAAAGCAGTGCCATTGGGAGCTCGACGTTCTCAATGACCGAGAGCGTGGGGATCAACCGAAACTGCTGAAATACGAAACCCACCCTCGTCAACCGCAGCCTCCTTCGCTCAGCCGCTGTGTAATCTCGCACTAGTTTCTCTTCGAAGTAGACGTCTCCGCTCGAAGGGTCCTCGAGCATGCCGATGAGATTTAGAAGCGTTGTCTTCCCAGAGCCAGAGGGCCCCATTATTCCGACCATCTCTCCGCGCGAAACAGAGAGCGTTGCGCCGTCCACAGCCTTGACCACCCCCGCTTCAGTCTCGAATGTCCTGCTCGCATCAACCAAACGCGAGATGCACGTTCCCTGCTGGCTGGGAGGGCCCCACTGCTCTTCCCGCGAGTCGCTCATTTCAGATTCCTCGTCATAGTGGCGGTCACCAGGGAACCGACCAGAACTCCAATGGCGATGATTCCCAGACTTGCGTAGAGAATAGTCGAAAGTGGTACGAGTTGGAAGAATTGCGGAATGGTGGTCTGCATGGGGACTGAAATGACAATCCAGAAGACCCAACCGATCGCGACCGAGGAGAGCAGCAAGCCGAGCAGGACTCCAGCAAACGCAATGAGTCCTACCTCAGCTACTCCGATCTTCAGCAACGACCTGTACGATGAACCTATCGCACGGATCGTGAGGAATTCGTCCCTCCGCTCCGTTATGTTCACCATAGAGATGATGGCCACGAAGAGGATGGCGACGAGCTCCGAAAAGGAGTCGACCCCACCGTTGATCAGGCTGACCGAGGAGACGAGCGGGCTGGTCAGGACTTCGCTCTGCGCCGGGTTTAGCGCCTCCACGCCGGGTATCGCCGCGTCGATGCTTCCTATCAGATCCTCCGTCGAAGCGGCCGACGCCCCACCGCTCGAACTGACAAGGAATGCCGAAACGAAGCCGTCGTACCCCTGCGTCGTCTGCGCGGTTTCAAGCGGCATGATCACCGCGTTTTCGAGAATCAAGTTTGAGGTGGAGACTATTCCACTGACCTTCAGAATCGTGTCGCCCTGCTTCATCACGGAACCTACGGTCAGGTTCGAGTCCCGCGCGATGTACTCGCCGACGACTGCCTGGTCCGCTGATGCCGGATAGGAGCCGGTAAGCCGGAGCGGGACGGTCTTCGCGAACATCGTGAAGTTCTGCAGAGGAATCCCTATCGTGATGTTTATCGGCACGAGTTGCTTGAAGTCCACGACGAGGAGCATCGGGGTGACAGATGAAATCCCCTTGAGGCCCGCAATCTGCGATGCCGTGGTCTCTGGAAGAGTCCCGCCGATGGGTAGCCCCTCAAGCAGGAAGGTTGCCCTTGAGACGACCACAACGTTCGTGCTGTAGATCGAGTAGCTCTGGCTGACCACCGTGGTGTATCGCTGAGAAACCGCGGCCATGGCGAGTATCAGCATGATGCACAGAGCTATTCCGAGAATCGAGAGGGCGGTCCTGACCGGTTTCCTGAACGAGTTGCGGAACCCCAGTACTGTGAGAATCAAAGAGGATCGCTTGCTGGCATGTGGCTCTTGGCCATTTATCCGTCTTTAGTGTGAAAACACCTCAGTCCCATAGCGCGAGCGCGCATCCGCAGTTTCCACCGTGCGCGCGCCTGCGTCCTCGATGGTTCCTCCAGCGGAGTCCCGTGCCCGGTAGTATACTCCGTAGGGGAGAAATTTTGCCATTGAACGAATGAAGGAATGAAGGAATGAACGAAAGAATGAAGATTTGAACGAGAGTATGAACGGGTCGAAAGTGCTCAGGGTGCTCCACAGCAGCCCACAGCGGCTGACAACAAGTCGGTAGCGCGTTGCCCAGCAGAGGCAGACTACTGGTGAGACCCTGAATCGGTCCCAGGCGACTTCGGCAAGTGTGCGACGATCCAGACAGCCGCGAAGAGGAGAACACCGGCCAGCACGAAGGTCGTGTAGAATCCCGAGTACACAGAGATGAAGCCCGACACGAGCGATCCCGCTGTAGTGGCTAATCCGACGACCGCGGAGTAGACGCCGAGAGCAGCGCCTGGGCTCTTCCTCTGGACCGTGTTGAACATCATCGTGTTCGACGATGTGTAGTAGATCGCGAAGGCTAACCCAGCGCCTATCGGATACATGACAAGGGCCGGTACGATGAACAGGGGCCCCGCCAGAAGCAACGCCGCCGCCCCAATCACGAGGTATGACCAACCGCGGAGGAGGAGCCCCTGAGCGCTGGTCGTCACCAGCGACTGATTTCCCACGTAGCGCCCGGCCATCTGGAAGGCCAAGACCTGGGCCACCCCTCCGACCAAGATGACCGAGAAGATCTCAACTTCGGTGAGCGAAAAGCTGGACATCGCAGGCACGAAGGAGGTGTTGAAGAGGCCGCTGGACAGGTAGAACAGGACGGTAGATATGTAGAAGAGCGGCACGTAGCTAGTAAGACTCGAACGGAGCCCTCTGAAGACCCTCCTGAAGTCCGAGGCCTTCGGCGCCCTGATGAAGAAGACCGGGTGTGTCAGGAGTCTGTTGAAGAAGCTCGACCTTCCCAGCACCATGTTCTCCCTTTCGAAGACGAAGGGGGGCTCCGAGATGGTGGCGATCGACAGGGCAGCCGAGACCAGGGCGAAGACGCTGAATGGGAGAGTAAGGAGGATCAGCGGCAGCTTCTCCAACCACAGTGTGCTCAGGATAAGGCCCCCGAGGTTTCCGACGCTCGAAATCATCGACAGCTTGGCGAAGGCGCCCGCCCACCTTCCCTTCTCCTCAGTCTCCATGATGAGGAGGTTGAGCGGCGTCGCGGAGGCCACCGAGATGAAGGAGAAGATGGCATAGGTAGCTATCGTCCCAGAGGTCGTGCTTTCGAAGTAAAACGAAATCAGGACGATAGCCATGAGGGAATAGCTGGTGGCGATCAGTCCCCGGCGCCTGTGCAGCCTGTCGGTCGCGAAGCCCCAGAAGATCGCGGCTGGTATGCTGACGCCGTTGAAGATAGCAACTGCCAGGCTGGAGTAAATAGTGCCCAGCGTTACGCCATTGAGCTCGATGAGGTAAAGTTGGACCATGGTTCCCAGCGGACCCGTGGCGAGGCCAATCGGGAAGACCGAGTAGACCCAGCTGATCCTCTTGGTCCTCCTGGGCTCCTTCCGCTCCATGAGTCCAACCCCTGACAAGCTCTGTTCATCTGCGTATCTGGCTGGCCGAACTCGTCACCTGCCAGAAAGCTGAATTAACGCTGGTGGGAGTCCCGACTTGATGGCTCTGCTGGGAAGGCGGCTCTGTGTGGCCCTCCCCGACACGGTGCTAGAAGAAAGGGACTCGCCGAGGGAAAAGACCGCCAAGCTGGGCCTGATTGCGAGGGCCTGCTCCATCTACGGTGTCGACGTCATCCAGGTCTTCAGAGACGACGCGAAGCGCGGCGAGCCAGACTTGATCAGGAAGGTACTGGAATACCTCGAGACGCCTCAGTACCTGAGGAGAAGGCTGTACCCCCTTGACGAGATGCTCAGGTACGCCGGCCTACTCCCGCCACTGAGGATACCCTCCCACAAGCCCAAGGTGCCGGTGGAGAAGCTCGCGGTGGGGGATGTGAGGGAAGGAGTCACGAACCCGGATGGGACGGTGGACATCGGCCTGGACAGAAATCCCCGACTGCGGGAGAAGGTCGAGGCCGACAGGCGGGTGACGGTCCAGATTGTTTCGACGGCACCCCTGCTCGCGAAGACGATTTCGCGCGGTCAGGTCAGTGAATACTGGGGCTACTCCGTGGAGACCAAGACTGCAGAGGAAGTCTTTTCGGACCATCGATTCGAGCTGAAGCTGGCCACCTCGCGGTTCGGGAAGTCGCTTCAGTCTCAGGTCCCGAGCCTGAGGGACGCAGTCCTCACGGCGCACGGAGTGAAGCTGATCTTCGGCTCTCCATCGAGGGGGTTGTTCGAGATGATCGGACCCGATCTGACACGAAAGTCAGACTACGTGGTGAACCTGTTTGCCGACCAGCACGTGGAGACCGTGAGGGCCGAGGAGGCAATCTTTGCCGGTCTCAACACCGTGAATCTGCTCGCGGCCTCAGAAAGCTTAAGTGCGAACCGGGAAACGGGGTTCGGGAAAGGTTAGCGTGAGTTGGGTCACCGGAAGCATAGCGCACCACGCAGAGGTAGTCTTGCATACAGGCCTAGAGGGCGTGCCAAGAGCCTCTTACCCAGGATTAGGAACTGGCCGAAGGTCCAAGGCGACAAGCCGACCCTTCTAGGGTATCCGGCGTTCAAGGCAGGTACGATTCACGTCATTACGGTCGACGACAGGGCGAAGACTCCGAACTTCGGCAAGCCACTCTTCAACATGTCGAGCGTTCTGTCGATGCCGGGGGCGGAGGTCGTCGGGCTGCGACTCTACAGTCACGAGGACGGGCGGGACCTTCCAATCGCAGACGTGAAGGCGGCAGGTCAGACATCGGAGAAGCTGCCTCTCGAACGCGCCAAACGCGTGGCGGCAATGATCTCGACGGTCCCTCATGACGTCGGGCTCTCCCAGAAGAAGCCCATCGTGATGGAGGTCGGCGTTTCGGGAGCAGACGTGAAGAGCCAGGCAGACTACGTTCTTGGGCTGATCGGCAAGAAGGTGAAGTTCTCCGACGCATTCAAGGCGGGGATGTACGTCGACGTGCTCGGAATCACGAAGGGAAAGGGGTTCGAGGGCCCGGTGACCAGGTTTGGGATCAAGAGGAAGCAACACAAGTCGAGGAAGAGCGTCAGGGCAGTGGGAGTGATAGGCCCGTGGCACCCTGCCGCCGTGATGTACACAATAGCCAGGGCTGGACAGATGGGATTCCACCAGAGGACGGAGACTGGAAAGAGAATCCTGATGGCTGCGAACGCGGCAGAGAAGCCGATAACTCCTGCTGGGGGATTTCCTCACTTCGGTGAGGTGAAGGGCGATTACGCCATCCTGCGAGGGTCGGTGCCCGGCCCAGCCCGGAGGTTCGTGATGATTAGAGTGAGGCAAAGAGGATTAACTAAGAACCCGACACCGCCTCAGGTCATTGAGCTGAGCCCCATGTTAGGAAGATGAACTGGATGAAGACAGAGGTCGTTGGTCTGGACGGGAAGTCGGCCGGGAAGATCGACCTTCCGGAGGTCTTCTCCACGCAACTGAGGCCAGACTTGGTCAAGCGAGCATTCTGGATCGTAGGCTCTCATGGAATCCAGCCGCAGGGGAGGGACCCCATGGCCGGCGAAAGGACGACGGCTGAAACGCACAGCCCACCTACGGGCACAGGAAGGTCCAGGATCCCCAGGGTAAAGGGCGAAAGATACTCCAGAGGCGGACTCGCCGGGGGAGTCGCTAGCGTAGTGAAGGGCCGTCTGCCCCATCCGCCGAGATCGGAGAAGGTAATCTATCAGGGAATCAACAAGAAGGAGAGGCGCCTTGCAACGAATTCGGCCATCGCCTACACAGCGAGTCTCGAGGCAGTGAAGGCGCGAGGTCATAGGGTCAGGAAGATCGAGTTACCGCTTGTGATCACGGACGAAATAGAGACTGTTGAGAAGACCGTTGAACTGACATCGTTCCTGGAGAAGGTTGAGCTGGACGCAGAGCTGAAGCGGGTCGAAGAGGGGTCGAAGAGGAGAACGGGGAAGTCGAGACTCCGCGGCCGCGTCTACAGAACGAGAGTCGGGCCACTCATAGTAGTGACGAACGATAGGGGAGTCGGTCGGGCGGCGTGCGGGATTCCCGGCGTAGAAGTCGCAAGGGTCGACAGCCTGAGCGTGATGGACCTGGCGCCGGGGGGCGTCCCCGGAAGATTGACTCTGTGGACCGAATCGGCCTTGAGCACGCTGAGCGTGAGAAACAGGGAGGTAGAATCATAGGATGCGGCTTGAAGACGCCCAGAAGCTTCTCAGACGGCCCTATGTCACTGAAAGAACATTCGATCAGATTGAGAAGGAGAACAAGCTCTGTTTCCTAGTCGACGACAAGGCCTCGAAGCCGCAGATAGCAAGGGCCTTTGAAGCGCTTTACGAGATGAAGGTCGCGGCGGTCAACACCGAAAGGACGGTAAAGGGAAAGAAGGCATTCGTCAGGCTCTTGGAGGAGAACAAGGCCGCGGAGCTGGCGTCAAAGCTGGGTCTGGTGTAGACGTTGGGAAAGAGAATCCTCCAGCGTAGAAGAGGAAAGGCTGGCATCCAATTCAGGGCGCCCATCAAGGGGAAGATCGCCCCGGTGAGGTATCCGAGGATCGGAAGTGACTCAGAGGGAACTGTGACGGTCACGGGTCTGATGGACGAGAGAGGCAGGTCGGCCCCGCTTGCACAGATAGGCTATGGGAACCACAGGTTCACCTATCTGCCTGCGGTTTCGGGCCTGTCGGTGGGGAGGCAGCTTTCGATGGGGGCCGGCGCGGCCTCGGCTCCGGGGAACGTGATGCCGCTTTCACGGATTCCAGAGGGCACAAGGATCTGCAACATCGAGCTGAGGCAGGGAGATGGAGGAAAGTTTGTCAGGGCTTCCGGTACGTCAGCCGTCCTGTTCTCGAAGGCCAACGGAACGGCGATAGTGAAGTTGCCTTCAGGCAAGAGCATCCTGATTGACGACAGGTGCAGGGCAACTGTCGGCGAGATTGCCGGAGGAGGGAGGCGCGAGAAGCCCTTCCTCACGGCGGGCGCGAGGCACCATGCCATGAGGGCATCTGGGCGGGTCTACCCACGCATGAGAGGGATAGCGATGGCGGTCGTCTACCATCCCTTCGGCGGAGGCAGGCATCAACATCCGGGCAAGTCTACCAGCACGTCCAGAAACGCCCCACCTGGGAGGAAGGTAGGGTTAATAGCACCGAGGAAGACCGGAAGAGGAAGATTGCCCAGGGCGAGCGTGGAGGTAAGCTAGTAGTTGCCAAAGGAATTCCAGTACAGGGGAAAGTCCATCGAGGAACTCAGCTCGATGTCCACCGAAGCACTCCTCAAATTGCTGCCCTCCAGAGCCAGGAGGTCGCTCAACCGAGGGGTCTCGGAGGAAAAGAGGAAGATACTCGAAGATGCGAGGGCAATCAAGGAAGGGAGACTTCAGGGGCAGATCAAGACCCACGCGAGAGACATGATAATCCTGCCTTCAATGGTGGGGCTCACGATAGGAGTCCACAACGGGAAGGAGTTCGTACCCCTCGAAGTTAAGGCAGAAATGATTGGCAGATACCTTGGCGAGTTCGTTATCACCAACAAGAAAGTCGTGCACGGCACGCCTGGCATAGGCTCAAGCCGCTCTAGCCTCTACGTCCCGCTAAAGTGAGCTGTCCGAGCCCGCTTCGATCGTGAAGACTATCATCTTCGGGGCAGTCTACGCAGAAATCTGATGCGCATGCGTTAACAGAGACGCGCAGATCGGACAAGTAAGTCATAGCGTCTCTTTGAGGAGAGAGCATACTGGGCCCCACCCCCGTGCAACGGCGTGCCCCCTGCCAGCGCGGGCCCTCATCGAAGCCGCCGTTCTGTGGCTGGCCGCGCTGTGGTCAGCTGACCGTTGTCTGAGACTGGTCGCGGAGGAAATTCAGCAGATAATAGGGTCCCCCGGTTCCTCTCCCGGTCGCGCCACTCGCGTTCCAACCCACGAAGGACTGCGCTCCAGGCCACGCGCCAGTGGTGGAGCCGCCGGTCCTGTTGGCATACGTCACGCCAAACCTGATGCCGTCGAAGAACTTCTTGACCTCTTTCTTGTCGTCCGAGAAGATGCCGGCCGTCAGGCCATACTCAGTGGCATTGGCCTCCGCTATCGCCTCCTCCACGGTAGAGAACTCCTCGACAACGACAAACGGGAGGAAGAGCTCGTCCTTGAAGAGGCGGTGGCCATGCGGAAGACCTGTCACTACAGTCGGCGAGACATAGTAGCCCCTTGCGAGCTCTCCCTCCTTCATGACATTCCCTCCGAGGAAGATCTCGCCACCCGAAGATTTTGCCTCTTCTATGACTGCCTCAAACTTGGCGACTGCGGCTTCGTTGATGACTGGTCCCATAAAAGCGGATTTGCTGCGCGGGTCGCCTACGACCACCTTGTCGACCCTCTCCTTCAAAGCATCGAGGAACTCGCGCGCAATGCTCTTCTGGAGGTAAAGACGGGATGTCGCGCTGCACTTCTGACCACTGTATCCGTATGCCGCCCTGACAGTCCCTTCGACCGCCTTCGCGATGTCCGCCTTCGCGGTGACTATCGTGGGGTTCTTGCTCCCCATCTCGAGCAGCATCGGCTTCGGGAACGGCTGGTCCTTGTGGAACCTCCTGTAGAGACGCATCCCGACGTCCCTGGACCCTGTGAATGCGATGCCAGCCACGCCAGGATTTGAGACGAATTCGTCCTCGAAGCTCGCCCCCGGGCCCGTGAGGAAGTTGACTGCGCCTGGAGGGAGACCGGCGTCGCTGAAGGCCTCGTAGAGCATTAGACCCGACAGAGGCGCTTCGCTCGTGGGCTTCAAGATGACCGAGTTGCCGGTGATTAGGGCACCAAGGGCCATCCCGCTCGCGAGCATGAACGGAAAGTTGAAGGGGGAGATGACGGGCCAGACCCCGTAGGGTTTCTCCAGGACGATTGTACTCTCTCCTGGCGCTCCCGGTCCCATTTTGGTGACGTACCCTTTTGCCTCGCGCATGATCCTAGCACAATACTTCACAGAATCCACGGCTTCCCAGGCTTCCGCCAGCGCTTCGAGCCGTGTCTTCCCGACTTCGTAGGCTATCGCCACGGCTATCTCAAACTTCCTTTGATCGACGAGTTTGGCGTACCTCTCCATCGCCCTGACCCGTTCCTGCCAGGGAGTCGAGCTCCAGACCTCGAAGCCCTTTCTCGCCGCGGATATCGCGTCAACTGCGTGGCGCCGCGTCCCTACCTGGAACTTCCCCACCACAATCGAGGTGTCGACAGGGCTTCGATGTTCGAACTCGCCCGACTCCGACCAGACCTTCTTTCCTCCTATGTACATCGGATAGCGGCTGCCGAGCTTCGGCTCGAACCGCCTCAGCGCTGCCTCGAACTTCGGGTGCAGGCTCTCGTCAGCAAAGAGCGTTACATAGGTCACCTTCGGCGCAGCTTTCTTGGGCATTTAAGCCCGCGCGCTCCGTTGCTCTACTTAACGTTTCCCGGCGCAGACAGGCTTTCGAGGTTCCGAGGCTCAAATGCTTGGCCCGAGACCGAGGAGAACTCGGCCCTGACCGACTCCTTCACCTCATCGAAGGGGATCTTCTCCCCCCGGAGGCGTTCCATCGAAGTCATAGTGCTTGGGTCGAGGCCGCAGGGCCTGATGAGATTGAAGTAGGACAACTCCGTGTTCACGTTGAGCGCGAATCCGTGGTAGGTCACCCAGTTGGTCACCGCGACCCCCACCGAGGCGAGCTTCTTCCCACGGACCCAGACTCCGGGATGCCCGTCCAATGTCTCGCCCACGACGCCGAACTTCCGCACGGCCCTCACGAGGGATTCCTCGATATTCCTGACGTGCCTGCGCACGTCGTGATCTTGAAGCATGATGATTGGATAGCCCACCAGCTGGCCGGGGCCATGGTAGGTGGCATCACCACCCCGCTCGACCTCGAAGACGGGGACGTCCTGGGACCTGAAGTTCTCCGGGGAAGTCTTTCGCCCCAGGGTGATTACGCGGTCGTGCTCAAGAAGGATCAGGACGTCAGGGACCTCGCCCCTGGCCCTGCGAGCGGCGAGGAACCTCTGGAGCTCGAGCGCCGCTCCGTACTCCATGCTGCCGGGGTCGAGGAATACTCCTGTCATGTCCTCAGCTGATGAATCGGCTTCCCGGCTGCCGACTCGGACGCCTCCATTATCGCTTCAGAGAACGTGGGATGAGGATGAATCGTCAGAGCGATGTCTTCCACCGTGGCACCCATCTCGATGGCGAGAGCAACCTCGCTGATCAGATTTGAAGCCTCGGGCCCGACTATCTGGACGCCGAGGACGAGACCGTCATCTGCCTTTGAGACGACCTTTACGAACCCTTCCCCCTCTCCGGAGGAGAGGGCCCTGCCCAGTGCCGCGAATTGGAACCTGGTCCTTTTCACGTTATAGCCTGCCTGCAAGGCCTTCGCCTCCGTGAGGCCGGCGCTTGCAACCTCGGGGTCGCAGAAGACGGCATCGGGGATCACCTTCCAGTCTGCTGCACTCGGCAGACCGGCGAGGCACTCGGCGGCTACGATACCCTCCTTCGACGCCTTGTGGGCAAGCAGGGGCGGGCCGCGCACATCGCCTATGGCGTAGACCCAAGGAGCCGACGTCTGCATTCTGTTGTCGGTCAGGATGAAGCCCCTCTGGTCTGTCTTGACCCCTATCGCCTGGAGATTCATCCTCGCGGTCCTGGCCTTTCGTCCTACGCTGACCAAGACCCTGTCGACATCGGCTGACGTCATCCCGTCCGGCGTCTCCAGCTCGACCCGCACACCCGATGCGCTCTTCGAGACACGGGCGACTTTGGACTTTAGGTAGATTCTGACGCCCCTCCCCTCGAGCTTCCGGTGGACTACCCGCACGATCTCGGGGTCGCTTCCTGGCATCAACTGGTCCATCACTTCGACGATTGTCACTTCGCTTCCGAGCTTCTGGAACATCGAAGCGAACTCCAGCCCTATTGCGCCCCCTCCCACGATCATGAGCCTCTTCGGGGCGCTCGTCAGCTCGAGGCTCTCCCTCGAACCGATTACCGCTTCCCTGTCGAACTCCAGCCCGGGCAGCTGAATGGTTTCGGTGCCTGTCGCTATCACGAGGTTCTTCGTCGAGATCTCTTCCTGACCGTCTGCCTTCCTGACCCGGACTCTGTTCGCACCGACGACCTCGGCTGCACCCATTATTGTCGTGACGTGGTTTCCCTTCAGAAGCATCTCGACTCCTCCGACTAGTCTGGACACGACGTCCGTTTTCCACTTCTGCATCTGTGCGAAGTCGACGGCCAGCCCCGAGGCTTTCAGCCCGAACTTCTCGGCATCCCTGACCCTATCGATGAGCTTGGAGATAGTAATCAGCGATTTTGATGGGATGCAACCATAGTTCAGGCACTCGCCGCCAATCCTGTCGGCCTCTACGATGATGGTCTTCAGGCCGAGCTGGCCGGCCCTGATTGCGCATGTGTAGCCCCCCGGGCCGCTGCCAATGACGGTGACATCTGTCTCGAGCATGGTGGATTTCGCCGACTCTACTTTGTGGCTTAAACCTTGCTGAGTGGGAACCTGAGCTCAGAGGACTTCTGAGAGAAGCTTCTTCGTGTCTTGGAGGGTCTCGATTACTCTGCTCGTGAACCGTGCCGCGTAGGCCCCGTCGATGATTCTGTGGTCGAAGGTCAGAGAGAGATAGGTGATGTCTCTCGCCTCCACCTTTCCGTCTCTAAGTACGGGCCGCTTTGTAATCTTGTGGAGGCCCAGAATAGCCGCCTCGGGGAGGTTGATTATCGGTGTAGCGAAGAGCCCCCCGATCGCACCGACGTTGGTTATCGTGAAGGTCGAGCCGTGGACCTCGTCGAGGGCAAGCTGTCCGCTTCTGGCCTTCATCGCCAGCTTCTCAATCTCGCCAGCGAGCTCGAAGATGTCCTTGCTATCGACATCCTTCAGCACGGGGACGACCAGGCCCTGCTCGGTGTCCGTTGCGATGCCGATGTTGTAGTACTTCTTCAGCACGATATTCCCCGCTTGCTCGTCGAGCGACGAATTCACGTATGGGAACTCCTTCAGAGCGGGCACGAGCGCCTTGATCACGAAGGGAAGATAGGTCAGGTGAACACTTCTCTTCTCTGCACTTCCCTTGAAGGCCTCGCGGAGCAGGACGAGTTCAGTCATATCGGCCTCGTCCACGTGCGTGACCTGTGCCGCAGTCTGCTGCGATTTCACCATCCTTTCGGCGATTATCTTCCTCATTCCCCGAAGCGGAACGACCTCTTCCCTTGCGCCATGGGCAGTTGACAGCTGAGCCTGGGCCATCGTTGTGACGGAACCCTTTGGAGCTACGGCCGCACGTCTCAGGTCATCGTCTGTCACCCTTCCCTGAGGCCCCGAGCCTGTGACAGTTGAAATGTCGACACCGAGTTCCCTGGCCAATCGCCTCGTTGCAGGGGTGGCGATCACGCCAGGCGAAGCCTGCGTGGGCTGCACCTGCTGGACTTGGGCGGTCTTCACGGGAGGCGGCGAGCTCTGGGGGGCAGCCTGTGCGACCGTCCCGGGCGATCCGTCGTCTATCACCATGATAGTCTGGCCGACCTTAGCGACTTCGCCTTCCTTGGCTGAAATCCTAGAGACTTTGCCGCTCCTAGGGGCCGGTATCTGGACGTTGACCTTGTCGGTCATGACTTCGACGAGTGGCTGGTCTTCCTGGATCTGGTCGCCCTCTTTGACCATCCACTTCAGAATCTCGCCTTCAGCTACCCCTTCGCCGAGGTCGGGAAGCTTGAATTCAAAGACCAATGGCGTTGTCAGGGCGACTCGACTGGCGGACACTATTAGTGTTTTCGCGCTTCTAGTACCTGACCAGGTTCGCGGCAGCACTGACGATCCGTTCCTTGCTCGGAATGTAGTAGTCCTCCAGCTTCGCGAGAGGGACCACAGTGTCGAAGCCTGTGACCCGCTTCACGGGGGCCTTGAGATAGTCGAGGGCCTTGTCGGCGACGGTGGCGGCTATCTCGGCTCCAAGGCCGAGAGTCCTGGGGGCCTCGTGAACTATGGCGATTCTGCCGGTCTTCTGGACAGAGCCCAGGATGGAGGGAAAATCGAGTGGAGAGACGGTGCGAAGGTCGATCACTTCTGCAGAAACGGAATGTCTACTCTGCAGTTCATCGGCTGCCTGTAAAGTTGGGACCATCATGGCCCCATAGGAGACCAGAGTCACGTCGGTCCCTTCCCTGACGACCTTGGCCTTTCCGATGGGGACGGCATACTCTTCTGCGGGCACCTCCATCTTAGGCGAGTCGTAGAGCCTCTTGGGCTCCATGAATATTACCGGGTTCGGTTCTCGCAAAGCCGAGCAGAGGAGACCCTTCGCATCGAACGGATTTGACGGGATAACCACCTTGAGACCCGGAGTGTGTGCGTAGTAAGTCTCGGGTGAATCGGAGTGGTGCTCCGGCGCGCGAATTCCTGCTCCGTACGGGAAACGGATGACGCCCCTGGGAGCGTATCTGCCCCTGGTCCTGTTCCGCATCCTGGCAACGTGCCCGAATATCTGGTCCAAAGCCGGGAGGGTGAAGCCATCGAACTGGAACTCAGCGACGGGAACCATCCCTCCTATCGAGAGTCCGACGAAGATTCCAGCGATTCCCAGTTCTGCGAGGGGAGTGTCGAAGACCCTGTCTGGGCCGAACTCGTCCTGGAGCCCGCGAGTGACTTGGAAGACTCCTCCGTTCTCGCCCACGTCTTCGCCGAAGACGACGACTTTGTCGTCTCGTTTCATGCCCTCGCGCAGCGCCATGCTTAGCGCGTTCCTGATGTTGACGCCGGGCTTGCCTCCCGTGACGCTGGGTTCTGGCATTGTAGGCTCTGCTGGTCTCCCGAGGCCGCCAAAGGCCTCTGCCCGTTGCTCGACGAGCGTAGGTGTCGGAGACGAATACATGTAGTCGAACATTACCGAAGGTTCGACCGCAGGAATCGCGCGGTAGGTTGCGACAGCGTCGGCCATCTTCTTCTGGGCCTGTTGGGCGACAGCTGTCTTCGTTGAGTCATCAAGGAGCCCTCTGGACTGAAGGTACTTTTCGAAGCGGCTGATCGGGCTCCTCTTCTCCCACTCTACGACCTCCTCAGGAGCTTTCAGCTTGTTGGACACGAGTTCCGAAGTGGTGTGAGGGCCAAGCCTGTAAGTGGAGAATTCCAGCAGCGTGGGCCCTCCTCCTCTCCTTGCTTTCTCGACAGCATATTTCGTCGCTTCATAGGAGGCGATGGCATCGTTTCCGTCGACCAGAATCCCCTCGAAGCCGTAGGCGATCGCCTTCTGAGCAATCGTCATGGAGGCCGTCTGTTGGTCTCGCTTAACCGAGATGGCCCACTGGTTGTTCTCTACGCAGAAGACGACCGGAAGGTCGTAGATTCCAGCGAAGTTGAGCGCCTCATGGAAGTCAGCCTTTGAAGTCCCCCCGTCTCCTGTGCAGGTGAGGGCAACTGACCTCTCGCCCTGCAGCCAGCGGGCCATCGCAAGTCCGACGGCGTGCGGAAGCTGAGTGGCCACTGGGACCGCTAGTGGTAGCATGTTCAGCGTCTCTGGTATCTGCATACCGCGTTCGTCTCCTCCCCAATATTGTAGGAGCTGTTCTGGGGGCATTCCGAACGCCAGCATCCCTGTGGAGTCTCTGTACATTGGGACGTACCAGTCTCCCGCTTCCAGGGCGTTGACGAATCCAACCTGGGCTCCCTCCTGCCCCTTTCCTGGTGCATAGGTTCCAATCTCCTTAAGAGTGGAGAGATTGCTCGCCTTCTCGTCGAAGACTCTGCCGAAAATCATCTGCTCGTACAGCTTCCTTAGCAAGTTGGGACTGATGCCTGGCTCCTTCCCTTTGATCGTCCCGTCCGGAGTGAGCCTCTGGTACAACACCTCCTCGGCGTTCGAAAACTTGAAGTCTGCCTCGCTGAAGATCCTCGGGATTACGTCGGCGCCAGAGCTTTTCAGGAACTCCGACTCAGTCAAACCCTTTCGACTCCAGCGGTAGAGAGAGCGCGCTTCTCAATCGCGGAACGAATAAAGAACTCGCCGGCCCTGTAGCTGCTTCTCACCAGCGGGCCCGACGCCAGGTACTTGAACCCGAGCTCCTCGCCCAGGGCCCTATAGCGTTCGAATTGTGAAGGCTTCACGTATTCGATCACTGGGAGATGCCTGCTCGACGGTCGCAAGTACTGCCCAACCGTAAGGAAGTCGACTCCTGCCCTTCGAAGATGAGCCATCGCGCCCATGACCTCTTCCTCGGTCTCACCCAGCCCCACCATGATCGACGATTTCGTGAATGTGCCCGGGCTCAGTTTCTTCACGTTCCTCAGGACTGAAAGGGATTGCCAGTAGTTGGCACGAGGGTCCCTGACGGCAGGGGTGAGCGAGAGCGTCGTCTCGATATTGTGCCCGATGACGTCTGGCCTCGCCGCCACCACCGTCCTGAGTGCGTCCAGGTCGCCCCCGAAGTCGGGGATGAGAACTTCGACCAAGAGGTCCGGAACTCGCCCTTTCACGAGCCTGATCGTCTCGGCAAAGTGGGCTGCGCCCCCGTCAGGAAGGTCGTCCCGATCGACTGAAGTCAGGACCACGTACTTCAGGCCCATCTCAGATAGTGCGAAGGCGACATTTTGAGGCTCGAGCCTATCGAGAACTCCATTTGGCTTGCCAGGGGTGACCATGCAAAAGCGGCAGGCCCGCGAGCAGACGCCCCCCATTAGCATTAGAGTGGCTGTCCCGCCCGCCCAGCACTCGTATACGTTCGGGCAGTGGGCTTCCTCGCAGACCGTGTGGAGATTCAACTTCCCGAATAGGTCCTTCAAATTCGCGTGGCTCTGACCACCGGGTGGCCCCACAACCAGCCACGCTGGCTTTGCATCGACTAACAATTCAGCTGCTGGCCGTTACCTTGAGCCTGTCATAACCCTTTTCGAGGAGTGTTCCGTCGCACGCGTAGCATCCTTCGACCTGGAATCCAGGCTCGAGATCGCTGTGCAAAGAGCACATCATGCGGTTGAGCCTGATGTAATCGAGCACCTTCGTCATGGATTTCATGGCTTCACGCTGGTTGGGGTCATTCCCCGAGAGTTCCCGGGCGATGCCGTCGGCAGCCCTCGCCACACTGGGATCGTCTTCGAAGTTCACCATCATCCCACGAGTCTTTCTAGCATAGTTGCTAACCGATGCCTGGGTTATGCCCAGAGCCTTCGCAACCTCTTGCTGGGTCATGTGGTAGTCCGATTGTAGCCTTCTGGCCACCATGGCTCTGAGAGCGGGTAGGGCCGACTTCGAGACCATCTCGTAGGGGCTTATCATTGCGTTATTACTTATGTTATATTCGGATATTTAAGGGTGTGCAGCGGGAACTGTAAAGTTCTCGTCGGGTGAACCATGATTTGGGGGCTGTAAATTTTCGTCGGTTGTTACTTCTTGGGTTTCCGAAACACTATCTGTTCTTTCGTTTCTCGGTAGGTGACATCGAACTTACGAAAGATGCTGTCCCTGCCTAAGACGGCATGAGGAATTGCACCTTCCTTGTCTGGAACCAGCACCTTCCAGTTCTCAAACGAACAGAATGGGTAACGCCCCTTGAGGACCTCAATCTTGTCAATCGTAACTTCGTATGTCCCAAACATGCCTCCTGCTCCGACGGCTTGGTGTTTCTTCACTTTTGCTCCTTGTTGAGGTGCCTGCACTTCCATCTGTGTTACCTGAATCTCTTCCTTCGTGACCTGAGTCTCTTCCTTTCCTATTTGTGTTTCATGTTGCATTAACTGCATCTCCTGCTGAATTACTCCAATCACTCCGGTTTCTTGTTGTCCGGCCTGTTCCTGCTGTGGTGGTGGGGTTTCGCTCACAGGTTCCAAGTTGAAGCCCAGAATGTTCATCAGGTCTATTGGCATGAATGTCGTAGTAGCACCTGAATCAATTAGCGCGTCAGTTCGGAATGACCTTCCCTTATGGCTCAACCGAATATGAACCAACGGTAGTCTGAATGGCCGTTTCAGTCTTGGGTCGGTGAAGGTTAGATAGCTACAGACGATAGCACTCTGGCCGTGAGGTCGAAACACCTCGTCCTCACATCAACATGATTGCGTCGGAAGGAACCTTCATTATGAATGGTTCCTTGTTTGGGTATTTCTGTTTCGCTTGCTCAAAGACCTCTTTGGCATTCGTGCCTTTGGCGACAATCTCGTTACCTACTACGGCAATCCATTTTCCTGCTTCAAGGTCTTTGCTGACCGACATTACATATTCAAATTCGCTCACGGATTGCCCTCTCATGCTTACCCAAACCCCCTATTTCTTATCTTCTATTAAGTGATTGCGGTATATATGACAAGATGAATGTCAAATCCAGTTGCTCTTTAGGTAAAGAGGTGAAACTCTCGTTGTTTAGCATACGGACTCTTGTTATAATATCATGTTACATATCAGTTGTCTCATGAGTTTGGACTCCTGAAAGCTTATAACGCAATATTTGTAGTATATCCTGAGCAACTAGTTGTGATGAAGCCCTCTCCAAAAAAGAGGGGTGGGGGACGAGCTAGAACTCGTCCCCTGCGCTGTTTTTTACATCGGTATCTTACCACTCGACAGACCCGTAGATTGGCGAGTATCTTCCAGAGACGCCGATTTTGATTCGTCTCCTCCTCGCCCTTCGTCGTGCCGTGTGGTTTCGACCTCCTGTGTTTGGCCGTCTAACACGGGTTCTCCTGTTCTTTCCCCTTTGATATAAGCGAACCGCGCAAAATCATACGGTCGGATGTTCTGACTTGCTTGCGTTCCGTATTATCGTTATCCACTTGTTGTCCCCTTTCACTTTGATTCCCGCTAACTCTGCGGGAGTCCGACCCTTCAACGCCTCATGAGGCCGAATGTAGTTGTGGAATAGCTGGTATCCTCTCAGAATGGGGGTGTCAGTCCGTTTGAGTCCGCGCATCACCTTCTCTCGGTCGCGTATCTCTCCATTCATCCTCTCCATTTTGTTATTGTGGACTCGTCCCGCTAACCGAATCTCTTTGACATGCTTCGGGGTCATGTCAGACCACTTCCGACTGTTGAACACTCTCTCCCAAGCTTTGTGATATGAATGAAGGCCATCGGTTATCAGAGTCTCAGGAACCTTGTCTGCTCTTCGCATGCTCTCGAAGAATAGCCCTTTCGCGTCGTGCTTCTTCTTGGTGTCCGCGACTTCCTGAGCAATCCAGAACCGCGTGTCGTCGTCCATCATGGCGAACACGAACTTCATGTTGCCCCTGAATTTCACCCATAACTCGTCAGCCCGCCAAGTGTCCGAGACTCGCGGGGTGAGCTTGTCGAGATACTTGTCCATCAGACCGATGTATTTGGCAATCCAATTGTATACCGTCTGATGCGAGACTTGAACGCCCAAGAGCCTTAGGGACTCTGCCGTGTTGCGAAGGCTCTCCCCGTTGAAGTATAGGTTCATCGCTGTCGTTATCGCTTTCGGGTCATGCTTCATTCTCTCGAAGCCAAGATTCACCGTGAAGTATCTCAGGCAGTCTAGGCAGTTGAACTTCTGGATGTCCGCGCCCTTGTTGTGCCTCAGACCGTCCTTGATGATGTGCTTCGAACCGCAGAAGATACAAGCGTCTGTCGTGTTGAAGTCTGCGAGGACTCCAAGTTCTACCGCAGTCCTGAGCTTCTTGGAGAACTCGACCGCGAAGACATGCTTGCATTTGGCCTGTCTGAAAGTGTAATCGGGGCATGAGCAAGACCAGCCCGACTCTAAAGCTCGGACTCTGTATTCTCCGCGCCCCGACTGCGACTTGACTGCGTATTCGTTCTGGTCTATTCTGCGAACCTCAGTCCCAAGGTCGCAGATGAGTCTGCCACGCTGTTCTCTTTCGTCCAGCATCATCTGTCCATCCACTCCCTCTCATTCTGTCGGGCTCGGAGCGTTTCGAAATATTCCTCTTCGCCCATTTCTGCGCGGAGTTCGGTTTGACTCATGTATATACCATACCATAGACTGGTATATAGCCGTTTAGACGGGAGTTAATGCTTAAGTATAGACGCTGGTAAACCCTCACCATGCTCAAGTTCACCTCAAGCGTAATGAAGGTCGGGAACAGTCTGGTTCTCGTCCTCCCTAAGCCGCTATGCGATGGCTTCGGAATTGGGAAAGGTGACACCTTGGACTTGGCCGTCACAGACAAGGGAATCTACATCCCAATCGAGCAAAAGGCCAAACCAGACAAAAGAGCCGAGGCTCTGATAAAGGAAGTTGGGTAAACAACGACCGAGACCTACACCTGCTTTTGGGATTGCCCCGAATGTGGTAACAGGAACTACCCATTTGGACACATGCCAGTCGGCGTGCCAACTCAAAAGCGCGACTACAAGTGCGAAAACTGCGATTATGTTAGAAGAGGAGCGCAGTGGCTCGACCAAGATACAAAGAGACTCATTGTGAGGCGTGAACTCGGAATTACTCCCTCTGCAGGGACGCCGACAAAGAAGGTCGAGTCCTTAGAGAAAGAAATGGAGGTTCTGAAGGAGAGCCGGGACGCAGACAGGAAAGAGATGCAACTAATACGCCAGCAACTTGACAAGCTTGTAACTCAGGAAATCGAGACGGTCAAATCCGAGGCGAAAGACCGAGATGGCACTCTCTTCAATCTTAGCCAACGCGTGAAGGAATTGGAAGACTGGAGAAAGTTCGCGGAGGGCAACAAGTGAGCCATCATGGAAGACAGCATTCTCATCCTACAACTGGAGAAGCTAAATGAACTCCTGAGGCTGAAGGGTCTGAATGACAGACTGCTCGATGCCAACGAGAATCTTCTATTGAGACTAACTCAGCTTGCTCAGAGAAGTGGCATTCCGATTGATGCCGAGACGATGGCATTAGTCGCTGAAGTCAGGGGAATCTTGGCGAGAATGAACCTATCCGACGAAACTTTACAGAGAAGAAAATCCAACCAACCCGACGGAGACTTGACAGTTCCGTGCAGCGGGTTCTGTTAACTTCATAAGGGATGGTCATCTTCTCAAGTTCTCACTGTTAACTGTCGAGGGATTGATTTGTCTACGCACCATCCCTTCTTCGAACATCCTCAGATAGGTTGGCTTCCTGTCCATTTTTGGCGAGTTTACGTAAAATAGGTAAATCAGATAGAGAACCACCAATTCTACAAGAGTGATTTCAAAAGAATTGAATTGCGAAACAAGAGGAGCAATGTAGTTGAGACCAATTTCGTAGCCTTCAGGAACCTTGACCCATGCTGCAAAGCTACTTGACGGCAGGATTATCGCCAATAAAATCAGCGCCCCTTCAACAAAGAACTGAAGTCGTTCTCTAGACTCCAGCTCTCAGGTCATCTCCAGATGTCAGATTCGGATTTGGATGAACGCATCCCGAGCCAGTTCTAGATTCTTTATGATCTTCTTTAGCTCGCGCTTGTCTTGACGATGAGTATACCATCCGTAGAAGACAACAGGAACACCAAATAGCGCCAACAGTGGGGAGGCAAACAAGAAGATTCCGATTAGGAATACTCCAATCAATGCGATGTTTGATTCTCTCTCCACTCCCGACGACAACCTGTTTCTCTCTTTTTGCATCAATGCCAGAAAATAGTCCGCAATAGCGAGATTCATCTCTCTACCTGCATGAACAGTTCCTGTAATGGCACCCACACCTGTGAAACTCCCTGTTGTTGTCTGAAACAGGGACGCTACCGCTAGATTCTTTGTGGAGATTGCCATGCCTCGGATAGGAGTAGTTCGAAGCTTCCTTTTAGCCTTTGGGAGCATCTAGCTCTTCGAATATGGGTCTAAGCTCCATGATGATACTCTTTAACTCCGTAGCAGACTTTAGCTTAGCCTCCCAAGGCAGATTCATGGCTCCCGCAATGTCATATCCAGACAACCTGACTAGCAATATGGCGAACTTAGCCATCTTTTCTGCCCCAAGTTGCTTAGTGGCTGATTCCATCATCTGTTTGTTTCCCCACACTTTGGCCAAGTCTGTTACCTTCATGCCAGTATCCCTTTCAATCTCGGCAGTTCCTTCTATGAAAACAACTGTGTTGTCTAGAATGCCCAAGTAGCCACTAATGGTTTTGTAAAAAGGGTCTTGCTTTGTTGGGGGCAACTGACCTCCAACCTAAGGCTAGCTCTATTTCTGTCTTACCTGCCTCTTTTCTCCGCGCTAGCGTTCTGTATTAGCGTGTTCCACTTGTTCTCGCCCTCGATCAATATCCCCGCTTTGTCGGCTGGCGTAGCGCCGTCCAAGCCTTCATGGGGTCGGATGAAGTTATGGTAAATCTGCATCCCCTTGATTATGGCCGTGTCGGTATTCTTGAGTCCTCGCATCACCCGTTCTCTATCCCTAACCTCTCCGTTCAATCGCTCCATCTTGTTGTTGTGGATTGCTCCTTCGAGAGTTATCTCCTTGACATGAACGGGGGTTTTGTTCGGGGTAGTCCTCCACGCGTAGTCCTTCCGGAAGGCGTAATGGTAAGAAGGCAATCCGTCAGTTATCAGAGTCGCCGGAACCTTGTTGGCGACGTTCCTTCCCTGAATGAAAAGCCCTCTTGGGTTGTGCCTCTCTTTTGAGTCAGCGACCTCCTGAGCAATCCAGAAGCGGGTCTCATCGTCCATCAGGGAGAAGAGGTATTGCATCTTGCCCTTGAATTTGATATACATCTCGTCGGCTCTCCAAGTCTCACCCACTCTCGGCGTGAAGTCCTTGAGATAGCTGTCCATCAGGGCGACATATTTCCTAATCCATTTCAGGATGGCAACGTGTGAGACTTTCACGCCTTGGAGCGCGAGAGCCTTCTGGGTGTTCCTCAGAGATGCGCCCCCGAAGTAGACTTGCATGGCGAGCGTGATTGACTCTGGGCTTGCCCTCATCCTCTCAAAGCCAAGGTTCTTGCTGAACTTCCCTCCGCATGACTTGCACTCGAATATCTGGATGTCTCCGCTCTTGTTCTTGCGTAGGCCATCCTTCACTAACTCCTCAGAGCCACAGCTAAGGCACGACTGGTAGTCGAGAGGCACGACGCGCCTCGCGTTCTCTATTCGTCGCCTAATCTGTAACGAGAGTTCAACCGCGAAGGCGTGTTTGCACTTCACGCCTCTGAACTGGAAATCAGGACAGGAGCAATTCCAGCCTGTCTCTGTCTGAATGACGGTGTATTCCCAATCTCCCGACTGAGACCTGACGCGATATTCATACTGGCTTATCCTTCGGACGTTGCTCTCGATTTGGGCGATTGCCTGACCTCTCATCATGCGATAATCAAAAACCGAGGGGTTCATTTCTAGAACCCTCTGCGCCTGCGAATCCGACACACGGCTTTCCACTTCGCGGTTGTCATGTCGCTCTCCATTGGCGTACATTGGCACCCATATAAACAATCCCTCTATTGGCACACATCGGCGCATGGTTAAATACGAAGGACTAAAAGGAAGAGCCGATGATGAAGAAATACAACGTGGCTATAACGGCTGAGATGGAGACCGCGCTGGAGAAGGAACGAAAGAAGCGGATGCTGGACTCGATTCCAGAGACAATCCGATACATCGTGAGCGAGTATATGTCAAAATCTTAGTCGCCTTAACGCTCGATGGAAGATGTCTACCAATTCGAACAATTCAATGCCGCCTTCCTGTTGGGAGAAGACTCCGAGGCCCCATCTACTGGTATGGCTACTGGAATCCTTGTATCGATATGCGATTTCGACTATGTAGTGTCTCTTCCATTCGAGTTTTAGGTCAGGCCCTTCATCGATGTGCATTGCAGGATTGTCAACCCAAGGAAAATACGCTGTCCTGAAGTGGAATACCGGTGGGTCGGTTCCTTCTTTGTATTCGTAGCCAAAGAGAAGACGTGAGTGGCGGGATAACACTGCGTCTCTCACGTGGAGAGACCGATAGTCGGCACTCTGAATCATGATACCGATGCTGAGTTCTTCGGCAGTAGAACGGCCATCGTTGCGTATGTCCCAATAGAGCCCATGAGCGAATAGGGGAGGCTCATCCGTCTTGATTGTTACTGGGTCGATGTGAAGGTTCGGGGTGAACAAGAGTTGTTTGGCCAAGTACGCTATGACACCCAAGACAGCCCCGCCGAGGATGACGAGCGAGGCAATAGCGTCGAGATTAGCCCAGAACCACACCCATATTTGGTCGAGTGGAGCCGTGGACGCAAAAGCCAAGAGAAACGACTTAACCATTTCCGAGCCTCCACGCTCGCTGTTAACCCGCGAGGGATGGAAGGAGTCGGACCCGCATCCCTTGAGAAGTTACCAGTTCCGTGCAGCGGGAACTGGTAACTCTGGTGGACATTAGGCCTCTCGCCTTTTCTCCTTGTTAACTGACTGGACATGGCTCGCATTCTGGATAATCGTCCTCCACTTGTCCATCCCTTCGACTCTGATTCCCGCTCTGTCGGCAGGAGTCGCGCCGTTCAACCCCTCATGTGGTCTGATGAAATTGTGGTAGATTTGGAGTCCCTTGATTATCGCCGTGTCCGTGTTCTTGAGACCCCGCATCACCCGCTCTCGGTCTCGGACTTCTCCATTCATTCTCTCCATTTTGTTGTTGTGGATTGCCCCTTCGAGCGTAATCTCTTTGATGTGGATAGGCTTCTTTTCTGGGGTCGTTCTCCACGCATAGTCTTTCTGAAAGGCGTAATGATAGGAGGGAAGGCCATCAGTTATCAGAGTCGCGGGAACCTTGTTTGCGACATTTCGCCCCTGAATGAAGAGCCCTCTTGGATTGTGCCTCTCTTTCGAATCCGCTACCTCTTGTGCAATCCAGAACCTCGTTTGGTCATCCATCAGGGAGAAGAGGTATTGCATCTTGCCCTTGAATTTGATATACATCTCGTCGGCTCTCCAAGTCTCACCCACTCTCGGCGTGAAGTCCTTGAGATAGTCGTCCATCAGTTTGACGTATTTCCTAATCCACTTCAAGATGGCAACATGAGAGACCTTCACACCTTGGAGGGAGAGAACCTTTTGGGTGTTCCTCAGAGACGCGCCCCCGAAATAGACTTGCATGGCGAGCGTTATCGACTCTGGACTCGCCTTCATCTTCTCAAAGCCGATGTTCTTGACGAACCGCTTCCCGCAACTCTTGCATGTCCATCTCTGGATGTCTCCGCTCTTGTTGTGAAGGAGTCCATGCTTGATGATTTCCTGAGAACCGCATAGGCACGACTGGTAGTCGAGAGGCACGACGCGCCTCGCGTTCTCTATTCGTCGCCTAATCTGTAACGAGAGTTCGACCGCGAAGGCGTGTTTGCACTTCACGCCTCGAAACTGGAAGTCAGGACAGGAGCAATTCCAGCCCGCTTCGGTCTGGATGACCGTATACTCCCAATCTCCCGATTGAGACCTTACGCGGTATTCGTGTTGGTCAATCCTCCTGACGTTCGCCTCGACTTGGGCGATTGCCTGACCTCTCATCATGCGATAATCAAAAATGGGAGAGACCGTCTTTACCAGCCTCTCCGCTTGCGAATCCGACAGACCGCTTTCCAATGGGGACTCATGTGTCCATAGGTGTAGATTGAGAGCAATATAAACACTTGCCCTATTGACACCTATTAGCACATGGTTAAATACGGATGCCTCAGTGGGGAGAGCGTATGATGAAGAGATACAACGTGGCGATGACGGCCGAGATGGAGACCGCGCTGGAGAAAGAACGAAAGAAGCGGATGCTGGATTCGATTCCAGAGACAATCCGATACATCGTGAGCGAGTATTTGGCTTCAAAGTAAACCTCCAAACGCGACATAGAGTATCACGACTATGGGAGAGAACATCATCAGCGTCGCAATTCCGTTTAGGTTCGAACGCTCTCTCTTCCTGACGACAATTAGCATTGTCATTCCAATCAGGCTGAATAACGTAGTGGCATACAACACCTTACCGAAGGCCGTCAGAGAAGAAGGATTCAACAACTCGGATGCGCTAAACAACGAGAGTAATAGAAGGTCGAACCCAAACCATATCACTGAAAAGAAAATGGCGTTGGGTGTCTTTAGTTCCAATCCATCAATGAAAGTATTCGGCAGCCTGTCAGGCTTCAGGACAAAGTTGATTACAAGTCTCGTATAGTAGAGGGCGAACACGAAGAAGAGAGTGCCAAGAACGAAGATTGCTCCTGAGAGGAAATCAGTCAGGTAGGCGACAGAAGGTTTCGCCAAGTCTATCAGGATGGTCAGAAGGTAGAAGAAGCCTGAGATGGAATAGTCAGTCGCCCCAGATGAAAGCCAGTTTCTCGGCGATTCCAGTTCTTCGTGGGAATATTGATGGGTGAACTCGGGTTTCTTCGTAAACTTCTCGATAGGCTCCGAGAACGCCCATGGTAGGGTTGCCCACATTAGAAGACAGAAAGCGAGGAGGCCGATACTCGCATCATCGGCTGTTATCAATATCACACCAAAGGTCATGAATGTTAATAGGCTTAGTGCGGGAAGTTCTTCGTAGAAACTCTCGCTCACAACCTCTCGTCTGAGGTGCAAGCTTCATCGAATATCCCGCCCTGTTAACTCGCTGGACATGAGAGGACTCGGCGTCCTCGTGTCCACTGAAGTTACCAGAGCCGTGCAGCGGGAACTGGTAACTTCTCTGGGGATGCTCATTTCTCCGATTTCTCCGAGTTCTGGCTGTTAACTGACTGGGGATGACTTGCGTTCTGAATCGGATTCAGCTTCCTCCACT